>Ga0153980_1000007_pt1 | contig 647639 bp, 567 predicted proteins | sample TSGA064MetaG_FD_104722 | JGI IMG/M metagenome (GOLD analysis project Ga0153980, IMG submission 104722) | Attine ant fungus gardens microbial communities from Georgia, USA - TSGA064 MetaG | ecosystem: Host-associated > Fungi > Mycelium > Unclassified | place: USA: Georgia, Magnolia Springs... | reverse complement strand
GAATCGTTACAGTTTTACCTACACCGGCACCACCGAAGAGACCGATTTTACCACCTTTGGCGTAAGGAGCCAACAAGTCGATAACTTTGATTCCTGTCTCCAGCATTTCAGCCTGGGTAGTCAGTTCATCAAATGCAGGAGCCGAGCGGTGAATCGGATTTTTATGTGCAGCAGCTACAGTGCCGCCAGTATCAATAGCTTCGCCGAGTACGTTAAATACACGACCCAGTGTCGCTTCCCCAACAGGTACAGAGATTGGAGCTCCTGTATCTACGGCTTCCATACCACGAACGAGTCCGTCCGTGGAGGACATCGCGATACAACGTACCCGGTTGTCACCCAGATGTTTCGAAGCTTCGAGTGTCAGATTAACACTTACGCCGCTTTCGCTTACTGTAGTGATCGTAATGGCATTGAGGATTTCCGGCAGACCGCCGCGATCAAACTCGACGTCAACAACCGGACCCATGATGCTCACAACGCGTCCTTTGTTCATCTTAACGTTCCCCTCCTACAAGCCTGCTAGTTTTGCAGAAATAAAGTTCCGTTCTCTGTTATCTCTGCACTGCAAGCCTTCATTAATAAAAAACAATTAGCCTTGTGCTGCGTTGGCACCTGCCACAATTTCCGTAATCTCCTGCGTAATCGCCGCTTGACGAGCACGGTTATAGGTCAATGACAAGTCGTTGATGAGTTTCGATGCATTTTTTGTTGCATTACCCATCGCAGTCATTTTGGCACCCAACTCACTCGCCTTACCATTCAGAAGTGCACCGTAGATCAGCGTTTCCGCATAACGCGGTAGCAAAACTTCCAGTACAGCCTCAGCTGAAGGTTCGTATTCGTAGCTTGCCGTCGGTCCTTCCGCAGCAGTTACCTCAGGTGTATCCATCGGAAGAAGACGTTCTACCGTAGGAATCTGGGTCAACGCATTCACAAAGCGGTTATAACAAATGTACAATTCATCAAATTTAGCCAGCTCAAATCCTTGAACAGCTTCGTGTGCAATAGATTTGATATCTGCAAATGCTGGTGAATCGGATAGATCCGTTGTAGTGGATGCGATCGCAATTTCGCGCCGTCTGAAATAATCGCGTCCTTTACGCCCAATGACGAACAATTCGTAGTCATCCTGAGAGTTGTGTTTTTCTTTGAGTGTCAGATTGACCTGACGCAAAATATTTGCATTGTAACCACCCGCAAGACCACGGTCCGATGTAATGATTAGATAAGCTGTCTTTTTGACCGGACGGCTCTCCAGCATCGGATGTTGAATTCCCTGCGTGCTTGATGCAATACTAGCCACAACTTCTTTCAGTTTCTCCGAATAAGGACGAGCTGCTTCCGCTTTTTCCTGCGCTTTACGCAGTTTTGCGGCAGCAACCATCTCCATTGCTTTGGTGATCTGCTTGGTGCTTTGTACGCTTTTAATTTGCCGCTTTATTTCGCGCATGCCTTTTGCCATGATTTCACCACCTTCAAGTTTTGACGTAGTCAAAACTACTTCGTAAGCATTCACTAGTTTTGACCAAGTCAGAACTACTTCGTAAGCATATTGAAACTTTGATAGATCAAAGTTATACATGCAGACATGCGGAATCGGTTAAACAACTCCGCAACTGCATATCATCTATTTAGACGGAGACAGAAAAGCTCTTTCTGAACTTCTCGATAGCGCCCTTCAGAGCATTCTCATTGTCTGCAGTCAATTCTTTAGTATCACGGATGGATTGAAGAATCTCAGGATGGCTGCTCTCCATGAACGCGAGGAATTCTTGTTCAAAACGAGTCACATCACCTGTAGGAATTTCATCCAAGAATCCTTTAACCGCTGTGTACAAGCTGACTACCTGTTGTTCTACAGGCAAAGGCTGGTTCACACCCTGTTTCAGGATTTCCATCATGCGAGCACCACGATTCAGGCGGGCCTGAGTCGCTTTATCCAGATCGGAACCGAACTGGGAGAACGCTTGAAGCTCACGATATTGAGCGAGGTCGAGACGCAGGGAACCTGCAACCTTTTTCATCGCTTTGATCTGAGCAGAACCACCAACACGGGATACAGAGATACCTACGTTGATCGCCGGGCGTTGTCCAGCATTGAACAAGTCAGCTTCCAAGAAGATTTGTCCGTCCGTAATGGAGATTACGTTCGTCGGAATGTAAGCAGATACGTCGGAAGCTTGTGTTTCAATGAACGGCAGTGCGGTTAAAGAACCACCACCAAGCTCATCATTCAGCTTCGCAGCACGCTCCAGCAAACGGGAGTGCAAGTAGAAGACATCACCCGGATAAGCCTCACGGCCCGGTGGACGGCGAAGAAGCAAGGAGAGTTCACGATATGCGGAAGCTTGTTTGGTCAAATCATCGTAGATAACCAACACGTGCTCACCTTTGTACATGAAGTACTCACCCATTGAACAACCGGAATACGGTGCGATGTACAACAATGGTGATGGGTCAGATGCTGCTGCAGTTACAACAATCGTGTACTCCATTGCGCCTTTACGACGAAGAGTTTCTACGACTTGTGCAACTGTAGATTGTTTTTGACCGATAGCAACATAGATACATTTCATGCCGCTGCCTTTTTGGTTCAGGATCGCATCAATTGCGATTGATGTTTTACCTGTTTGACGGTCACCGATGATCAACTCACGTTGTCCGCGACCGATTGGAACCATTGCATCAATGGCTTTGATCCCTGTTTGCATCGGCTCATGAACTGATTTACGATCCATTACGCCTGGTGCTTTACCTTCAACCGGACGGAATTCCGTTGTAGCGATTGGCCCTTTGCCATCCACTGGAATACCGAGCGGGTTAACAACGCGTCCAATCAATGCTTCGCCAACAGGCACTTGCATGATTTGACCGGTACGTTTTACTTGGTCGCCTTCACGAATATCATAGTAAGGTCCCAGGATAACGACACCAACGTTGCTCTCTTCCACGTTCATGGCGAGTCCCATAACACCGCTTGGGAATTCAACCAACTCGTTGGACATTACGTTCTCAAGTCCGTATACACGAGCAATACCATCACCGACCTCAATAACTGTCCCGACTTCGACTACATCGATATCGGTTTTGTATTGTTCGATCTGGCTCTTAATTAATGTACTGATTTCTTCTGGTTTGATACTCAAGTGTCCTCACCCCAATCTACTGTACTCGTCTGTTAAAAGACTGCTCAAGACGTTCGAGCTTGCCAGCCAAGCTGCCGTCATAGATCGTATCGCCAATGGCGACTTTCAATCCGCCCAGCAGAGTCGGATCAACAAAATTCTCGATACGAATCTTTTTATTCACACGGCCTCCGAATTCACGGGCAACCGCTTCTTTTTCTTCATCATTCAATGCATAAGTCGAGTAGACGCGCGCATCAGCTATGCCGAGCGACTCGCCTTGGATCTTCAGATAATCATTCAGCAAAGCTTCCAGCAATTCAACGCGTCCGCGCTCAATCAACAGCAGAACCGTGCGAAGGACAGGCTCGGACACCTTTCCATCAAGGCTTGAATGAAGGACATTCTGCTTTGCTTCGTCCGAGATGTTGGGAGATACGATGAATTTTTCGATATCAGCATCCCCGGTCAATGCACTGACAACCACACGCAGTTCCTGTTCAACTTCAAGTACCTGCTGCTGCTGAAGAGCAACTTCGAACAATGCTTTCGCATAACGCTTGGCAACTATCGTATCGCGGCTCATTGTCGGCCTCCTACCTCATTGAGGTATTGGTTCACAAGTTCCTCTTGTGCAGGACCGTTCTCAACTTCTTTTTTGATCAATTTGGAAGCGATTTGAACGGAAGCTGTACCCAGTTCGCTGCGAAGCGCTGCGACCGCTTTGTTCTTCTCACTCTCAATCTCACGTACAGCATCGTCTTTGAGACGATTAGCTTCTGCTTTCGCATCAGCCAAGATCGATTCGGCTTGTTTACCGCCCGTTTGTTTGGACTGTTCAATGATGTCGTAAGCATCTTTGCGCGCTTGCTCCAGAGCTTGTTTTTGTTCCTCCACATAGGCAATGGCCTGTTCCCGAGTCTGAGCAGCCTCATTCATCTGCGTCATCACGAGTTCACGACGTTTTTCCATAATGGAGAACAAAGGCCCGAAAGCATAACGGCTAAGCAGCCAATATAAAATTGCAAATGCAATAATCGCAAGAAGCGTATTTTCCCATACGAAACTCAATCTGTTCACTCCTTCCTGGAGGTATCCTTGAAACGTCATCCGTTAGAACGGACATTACCTAAAAAGAAGGCGCGGATGGCTATGGCCTTCCCCGCCAAACCTGTATCGATTTAATTAAGCCATACCGTAGAACATGAACGCCAGTACCACACCGATGATCGGCAATACTTCGATCAGACCTACCCCGATAAACATTGTTGTTTGAAGAGTGGATTTCGCTTCCGGTTGACGAGCGATACCTTCCACCGTTTTGCTGATTACCATACCGTTACCAATACCTGCGCCAAACGCGCCCAGTCCTGCAACAATTGCTGCTGCGATTAATGCCATTGCTCCCATTTGTATATCCTCCTTAAAATGTTAAATCGAATTTTTTATTGTTCAGCCTGGTGAAGAAATCTTCGTAGGGCTTGAAACTTAATGTTCGTCATGCGTCTCGATGCTTTGTGAAATGTACACCATCATCAAGATTACAAAAACAAATGCCTGGATTGCGCCGATAAAGATACTAAAGCCCTGCCACACCATAAGCAACGGAATCGCTGCAATGGCGCCAAACACTTTGAATGTGGTCAGCTTCAGGATCGTTGTAATCAGTACCTCGCCCGCGAAAATATTCGCGAACAAACGCATTCCGTGTGTCAGCAGCTTGGATGCCGTCTCTATCAGGTTGATCGGCAAGAACAAGGCGAACGGTTTAAGATAATGCTGGAGATATCCTCTTGTGTTACGGAACAATCCGAGTCCATGAGATACCAGGAATGCTACGAGTGCCAGTCCCATCGTTACAGACAAGTCGGCTGTCGGTGATTTCCACCAAGCCAGTTCAACGTGTGGATGTGCTTCAGGGTCCTTGGCATGCGCTTCGTTAAACGCATCAACAGCAGTGACAATCGGTTGATTGAATACCTGCGCCTGACTAACCTCCGTAACTTCAGTAACCGCCTGAAACGGAAGACCTAGCATATTACCTACAAAAATGAACATAATCATGGAAAGAGCGAGAGAGATAAAATGTTTCCCTTTCTTCATATCCATCGTGCTGGAAATCAGATTGCGGACGAATTCTACTGCCCACTCCATAAAATTTTGCAGCTTGCCGGGATTTTCAACGGATAATCTACGTGTTGCCAGTACAGCAAAAATGAAAACAAGTGCACCTGTAACCACCAGCATCAACAGAACCGATAGATCCAGTCGAAATCCGCCAAGCATAATAATTGGAGCTTCATGCATATTTTTCTCACCCCTTTCTCGACTTGAAAGCTGCAGCACCTAACATCATTCTGCTCTGCGGGAATAGACGATCCCTATAATCAGTAAGGAAAATTGTGCAATGACCAGACCGCCTGCAACCGCATATGTATTGAAGTACTGCGGAAAGCGCATCGATATGAAGATACCGAGCACTGCGAGTGCCGCTCTTGTCAAAAATCCCAGGTTCACACGCTTCAAGTTACCTTCTGCCGCATCATCAGACATTTTCCTTACTTTGAAGCCCAGGTAAAATGCATTGATCCAGCTAATTCCTGTACCCAGGGCCAGTCCCAAAGCAATTGTCTCCACACGTGGCATAAAGGCCGCTGCGAGAAAACAAATCATAAGAAAGTACATGATGAAAACAGTCATCATTCTGCGGTATCTGGTTAGTTCACTCATCACTTTCCCCCATGAATTTTTTCGCGATAAAGTAGATGCTTACGCCGCCTGCTGCCAAAAAAAAGAGAACGCTTACGGCGATCCATATTCCGCTACCCCCGATGGTCTTGTCCAACCAGGAGCCAACGTAATATCCGGCAACAGCGAGAAGGGCAATCTCGATTCCAAAAGCTGTCACGAGCCCCATTGCTTTCCACACATTATCATCATGGTTACGGGATGAATTTGGTTTGTTCGAATCGGCCATTTTCCACGCCACCCTTGCAATCCCAGTTAATTTTACTGAATGATGAGAGCCTTTGTCAATTGAATGATTTTAGCGTTTTAAAGGGGAAAACGACGGGATTACAGGCCATCAGAGCCCATAAACCCGCGTAAACCGTACAGTTTAACTGTATGCTGTACCCTTTATTAATCCATCAGAAAAAATGAATTATTTTTTGAATTTTCTGTGAAATGATTCCGGACGTTCACTATTCACACCAAAATGATGCAAAATCGCATTGACAATTCTTTCCGAAGCATGTCCATCACCATACGGATTGGCAGCCTGACTCATGCTTGCATACAGTGTTTCGTCTGTAAGCAGAGCTTTGGTCCGCTCATAAACACGTTCCTCTTCGGTACCCACCAGCTCCAGTGTTCCAGCCTCAATTCCTTCCGGACGCTCCGTTGTATCCCGAAGGACAAGAACAGGCACACCAAACGAAGGAGCTTCTTCCTGCAAACCGCCTGAATCTGTCAAAATCAAGTGAGTATGCGGGTAAAAGTTATGCAAATCCACCACGTCTAGTGGATCAATAAGTTGAATACGGGGGTGATTCCCCAAAATCGCGTGAGCCGGCTCCTTCACAGCAGGACTTAGATGCACCGGATACACGATGGCAATATCCTCAAACTCGTCGGCAATCCGTTTGACGGCCTGGAAAATGTTACGGTGAGGCTCGCCTTGGGATTCACGGCGGTGAGCTGTCATCAGCACAAGGCGCTTGCCCTGTGCCCAATCTAGTACCGGATGTGTGTAATCCTGCCGTACTGTATATTGAAACACATCTGTTACCGTGTTGCCTGTGACATACGTACTAGACTCCGATTTATTTTCTTTGGCAAGATTGGAAGACGACCAGTCCGTAGGCGCAAAATGCAAGTCAGCAAGCACTCCGGTTAACTGACGGTTCATTTCTTCCGGGTATGGAGAGAGCTTGTTCCATGTGCGAAGACCAGCTTCCACATGACCCACCTGGATCTGCTGCAGGAACGCTGCATAGCTGGCTACAAACGTTGTCAGCGTATCACCGTGAACCAACACGATATCCGGTTTTGCTTCACGCAAAACCGGCTCCAGGCCTCCCAGCACACGAATTGTAATTTCATTCAGCGTCTGGCGATCTTTCATCACATCCAGATCGTAGTCTGGATGAATATTGAATACTTCAAGAACCTGATCCAGCATCTGACGATGCTGTGCAGTAACGCAAACGATCGATTCAATAGATTCGGGATGTTTCTGCAGTTCCAAAATAAGCGGAGCCATCTTGATGGCTTCCGGGCGCACCCCGAATATCGTCATGACTTTAATTTTCTTGGACATTGAAGCAAAGCCCCTTTTCTATAAGTTCCGATTACAAGCATGCGATATGCTTATTTAGTGCCGTATAGACGGTCTCCTGCATCTCCCAGTCCGGGAACGATATAGCCGTGATCATCCAGACGATCGTCCAGCGCAGCAACGTAGATGTCTACATCCGGATGCGCATCCTGAACAGCTTTTACTCCTTCAGGAGCTGCCACCAGGTTCATCATTTTGATTTGCGTGCAGCCGCGTTTTTTGAGCACGTCAATAGCAGCAATGGCCGAACCGCCAGTTGCCAGCATCGGGTCGATGACAATCAACTGACGCTCTGTAACATCCGTAGGCAGCTTGGTGTAGTACTCCACAGGTTGCAGGGTTTCCGGGTCACGGAACAAACCTACATGTCCTACTTTTGCCGCTGGCAGCAATTTAACAACACCATCCAGCATCCCAAGGCCCGCACGCAAAATCGGAACCAGCCCAAGCATACGTCCAGAAATGACTTTTCCTTGTGTTTCCGCTACTGGTGTCTGTACATCAATCGTCTCCAGCTCAACATCTCTTGTAATCTCATAAGCCATCAGTGTAGCCACTTCATCCACCAATTCACGAAAATCTTTCGTATTCGTACGCATGTCGCGTATAAACGTCAGTTTGTGTTGAATCAAAGGGTGATCACATATTACTAATTTTCCCATCTAATTTGTCCCTCCGGTATGTTCTTCATGTTCAGCATTACCAAATATGCCTAATCATCATTCATAGGCCCCGATAAATCCTGTATATTATATCATCACCTACACCGAATTACACCATCAAAGGGCACTCAATCATTACAGAAAACCGAATCCTATAAAAATAGGACCGGAAAAATGAGTCTTCCGGTCCTTTTTGCTCTCGCTGTTATGTCAGTTGAGATGATGAAATGCATGTAAACACAATGATGCTCCGCAAACAGAATGACCCTTCGATCGCTGTTATCCCCCGATTTTTTTGAACCCCTTTATTAAGGGGAACATCCGGGGATAAAGGCGAACGCTACGCTTCTACGTCTTCATTCTGTCTGCTCCGTCTGAGTGTTTACATAAGAACATCTCAAATACAAACACCATGAGCAAGTTTTTTTAGTATTTAAGGTCAGTGTACAGTGGGAATTGATCCGTAAGTGCCGTTACTTCAGCACGGGCTTCGTCCAATTTAGCTGCATCTTTAGGGTTTTTCAATGTTTTGGCAATGATTTTACCAATAGCTACCATTGCTTCTTCGTTCATACCACGCGAAGTAGCAGCAGGTGTACCGATACGGATACCGCTCGTTACAAACGGGCTAGTTGGATCAAACGGAATTGCATTTTTGTTCACGGTAATGCCGATGGAATCAAGTACATGCTCGGCTTCTTTACCTGTGATATTCACGCTGCGTGTGTCGATCAGCATCAAGTGGTTGTCTGTACCGCCGGATACGATGTTCAATCCTTCAGCAATCAGTGTTTCAGCCAATACTTGTGCATTTTTTACCACGTTTTGTGCATACGTTTTGAACGAAGGTTGCAATGCTTCACCAAATGCTACCGCTTTGGAAGCAATCACGTGCATCAGAGGTCCACCTTGGGAACCCGGGAATACCGCTTTATCAATCGCTGCTGCCCAAGCTTTGCGGCACAGAATCATACCACCACGAGGTCCACGCAGCGTTTTGTGTGTAGTTGTCGTTACGAAATGCGCATGTGGAACCGGGCTTGGATGCAAGCCTGCAGCAACCAGTCCTGCGATGTGAGCCATATCCACCATGAACAAAGCGCCTACATCATTGGCGATGGAAGCAAGCTTTTCAAAATCAATGGTACGCGGATATGCACTTGCACCTGCAACGATCATACGAGGGCGATGTTTAAATGCCGCTTTGCGCACTTCATCATAATCAATCAGGAATGTATCTTCTTGTACACCGTAAGCCACGAAATTGTACAGCAATCCGGAAGCGTTAACCGGGCTACCATGTGTGAGGTGTCCGCCATGCGCAAGGTTCATACCCAGAACGGTATCACCTGGTTTCAGAGCCGCAAGGTATACTGCCATGTTCGCTTGTGCACCGGAGTGAGGTTGAACATTCACATGTTCTGCTCCAAACAATTCTTTGGCACGATCACGCGCGATATCTTCTACGATATCAACATGCTCACAACCACCATAGTAACGTTTGCCCGGATATCCTTCAGCGTACTTGTTGGTAAGTACAGATCCCATTGCCTCGATAACCGCTTCGCTTACGATGTTCTCGGACGCGATCAGCTCAATGTTGTTTTGTTGACGTTTTAGTTCAAGATTCATCGCTTCCAGTACTGCCGGGTCATTCTTGCGCAATTGTTCCATGATTAAATTCCTCCCAGTTATAAGTGAAGTTATAAAGCGAAATCATGTTTACACGAGAACGGAGAGTGCAACACCAATCTGGAGAAGCAAAGCGTTCGCCTTTATCACCGGATTTCCCCTTATATGAGGGATTCAAAAAAATCTGGGGATAACAGCGATCGAAAGATGGTGATGCAATCGAAGTCAGGAGTGTAACCAATCATTTCGGTTTATACGTTAGTCACAAAATGTCGAATCTGGTTGCTCTTCCATACGATACACTGCACGCTCGCCACCAATCAACTTTGGACGAGTCAATGCTGTAGTTACACGGGCATCACCGATGTAGCGGAGTGCTGTGCGGAAGGGTACTGCCACATGCCGCAAGTGCATGCCAATCATCGTCTCCCCAATATCCAGTCCCGCATGGGCCTGCACATGTTCAGCCAGGCATGGATCGGTCAGCGAGCGATACGCTGTCGATGCCATGGAACCGCCTGCTTTAGGCACAGGTACTGCACCCACTTCAGTCAATCCAAGACGTGTAAGCAGAGAACGCTCCATTACCAGTGCACGGTTCAGGTGCTCACAGCATTGGAATACAACATCGAAACCGAACTCCTGCTGCACCTCGCGTATACCTGCAAGAAGCTGCTGCGCTACTTCAACCGCACCGCTTGTACCAATCCGTTTGCCTGCGACTTCACTTGTACTTGTACCGATCACAACGATCTGTCCAGTTCCAAGCTGTCCGGCAAGCGCCAGTTCACGCAGAATGGATGCGGTCTGTTCATGCAATCCGGGTTGTTCCGAATCTAATTCAATAGTCATCCTATCGCCTCCCGATAAAATCATGCCCGGCTTCCTCTTGGCTGCCCTTGGTATTCTTGCATGGCATTTCAGGTACTATTATAGCGAATAATCAGATGAAAGACGAAAAAAAGAGCATTCTGCGGGTAACGCAGAATTGCTCTTTTGCCCAGGCGACCGGCCGTTTGTTCCGGTGCTCCATCGTGGTTATGCCCACTTCGTCGCCAGTTACACCGGATCCCTGTTTTCCCATTCATCATAAAACAACCTGCGTTTAAAATCAACGGGTAATTTACATCCCGTGTACGTTTTTTTATATGGTAATCCACCGGTAGCTGGAATGATTAAACGAATCCAATTAACCCAGCTTGTCCAAAAGTCTGTCGAGCGCGGTCCGAATCTCTGCCGCAGCGATGTTGTAATCGTCGCGACTGCCGCCAAACGGGTCCGAAATATCAAAACTCGGAATCCGCTGTCTGATCTCGATTGCCCGCTCACGTTCAGATGCCAAAATCTCCTGACCTAACGCACGTTTCATCTCCAATGTCGCAAACAGGCTGTCCAATTCCTGAAGATCATTCAGGACTTGCTCGTCATTTTCCACATACTCTTTCAAGGTATAGGTCTTGTGTACAGAGTCGGGAAAAACCTGCATAACATGCTGTTTATGACTGCGTGTCAACGTGAGAATCAGATCGGCCCAACCGACCAGGTTGGAGCTAAGGAGCGTCGAATGAGGTGGTCCCTCCACGTTATGATCCCTTAATACGGCCTCCGCATGACGGGAAATCGGCATGCCCGTTGTGGCGGCTACACCTGCGGAACGAACATCCACCTGAATGCCCCGCTCAGACGCCAGTTTACGTAAAAGTCCCTCCGCCATGGGGCTGCGACATGTATTCCCTGTACATACAAACAAAATATGTTTCATTGTGGTTAGCCTCCCCATTTTGCAAATGTTGTCGAATCATGTTTGAAACCAAATCTGAACCAATGAAACCCTTAACTATATATTGAAGACTGCACTAGGCTGTAATCATCGTTAACGTCTTTTTTTAAAATATAAACAAAAGTCCAAAAGCGAGCAAGATCGCTCCGCCAACCGCTTCCCCATAATCGCCCATATTTTGGCTCACACGCCGTCCCAACAGCAGACCCATAACGGACATTGCTCCACCACAGACACCAAAAGCCAGTACCGTTAACACCAAGTCACTGCTGAACATGCCGAGCGAGACTCCAACGGAGAACGAATCCACGCTGACACTCAGTGAGAACAGAATCACACCGAGCAGAGATCGATGATCCACCAGTTTGGTGTCTCCCTCCCGGAAAGCGTTCAAGATCATATGGGCACCGAGCAGGACCAGCAGACCGCCAGCTGCATACGTCGTAATGTCACCCAGCAGGGAACTGACGTATTTGCCCGTATACATACCAATGAGTGGCATGATGATGTGAAACAGGGCCGTTACGGTACTGATTCGCAATACGTCTCTCAGACGAATACCCTTCATGCCAATCCCGATGCCGAGTGAGAACGCGTCGAGTCCGAGAGCGACGGCCATAATCAAAATGGTTACCAACTGCCCTACATGGGCAGACACATCCCACATCCCCATACCCCCAAGTCACGTAAAGGTTCTTGTACACCATATGCGGACAAGAACATAAACATGACCTGAGAAGGCTTTTTGCATGGCTGCATTCAAAAAATGAATGGCTAGTCGTGGCTAGAGGGCGGGTGCCAGGTGGGGGGGGAAGTATTCATAGCGATTTTATGGAAAAAGGGAGCTATCGGTTACCGACCTGAATGAGTCGGTGACCTGCCGCCTTGAGCAGCCGGTTCATGACGGCTGCTCCCAGCCCTTCGCGCGAGCAGGCTTCAGCCACAATGTATGTGGCCCCCTGCTCATCGCAGCTGCGCAGCGCGGCGTACAGCCGGCGCGCTGCTTCCTCCAGCTCGCTGGCTTCGCCCAGCGAGAACACGGCATCGGCGCGGTACTGCTCCGCGTGCTCGGCGAACGCCAGCACCGCGGTGCGCTCCCCGCGCTGCGCCGCCTCTGCGAGGGCGGCGCTGATCCAGGCCGCCACCGCTGCGGGCGGCCCCTCCACCACGCACAGCGCACCTGCGGGCGCGTAGTGCGTGTACTTCATGCCCGGCGAGCGCGGCGCCGGGCTGTCATCGCCACCGGGCCCCTCGGCGAGCAGCGCCGGGTCCGTGGCGACACGGGCGGCAACGGCGGACAGCTGTTCCGCTGTAATGCCGCCAGGGCGCAGGATGGTGACGGTACCGTCGTCACCGACCTGCACCACCGTGGACTCGACGCCCACCCCGGTGGGGCCGCCGTCCACGATACCGCCGATGCGGCCTGCCAGATCCTCGCGCACATGTGCTGCGAGGGTCGGGCTTGGCCGCCCGGAGCGGTTGGCGCTCGGCGCGGCGACCGGGCATTCCGCCGCCGCGATCAACTGCAAGGCCACCGGATGATCCGGCATCCGCACGGCCACCGTGTCCAAACCGGCGGTAACCCGCGGGGATACCGCCCCTGGCCTAACCGGCAGCACAAGCGTAAGCGGCCCCGGCCAGAAGGCTGCCATCAGGGCTTCCGCTGTGTCATTCACTTCTGTGACCAGCGAATCCAACTGGTCACGCTGTGCAATATGAACAATCAGTGGATTGTCTGAAGGCCGCCCCTTGGCTGCAAATACAGCTTCCACCGCAGCTGTACTGCGAGCATCTGCGCCCAGACCGTATACCGTCTCGGTTGGGAATGCCACGGTTTGCCCTTGACGAAGACAGGCTGCAGCATCCTGTAGGTCAGCAAGAGCCTGTTTATACGCACTCCCTTTTGCCACATCATTCTTGTTCTCATTGGTTACCAGTACATTGACATCCCACATACTTGTAACCATTTTCTCTGTACTTTCATCGTTCTCCATACCTTTCATGGAAGACTGATGCAATTGCTCGTTTTCTCTCATCATATATCCATCATTCCTAAACTTCAGTAGGGTAGTTAATGCAAGACATCCCACTTCCGCGATGCCTTCTTCGCTTATATTTTCTGATTCCTATAATTATAACATATCTGCTCTGCCCGAGGATGCGGCCTGAATCTTACCAGCGATTAACATCACATAGTCTTTGACTCGAACCCATAATAAAACAAAAGGGCACTTCCCTGAATCGAAGTCCCTCCTGATAAATCGTATATCCAGCAGCATGTTCATTCAGTTATGCAAACAATCCCGTTACCCAATCCCACAATTTGACCGCCATATCCCACAGGAAGAAACGCGCTTCCGGTGTAGCCGCCTGTACAGATGCTTGTGCATCCCCAGGCTCCGAAGATGCTGCAGATGCTGTTGCTGTTGAAGGCTTCGCCAGCGCATCACCTGTTCCTGCATCTATGAAACATAATGGTGGAAACAACACACACCACCAGTTTTGACCTTCACCTTTTCCCAGTGTTATCCGCACTGCTTCGTAATCTCCAGCAGGATATACGGTACCACCATATAATTTGGTTGGAAACGGAACCACCCCAAGTTCCACCTGATATGAATAGGTTAAGCCACGATTGGCAAGCTCTTCTCCCACACGATCCTCTATTTCAGATAGATGCTGACGAATGACCCCACGCGCTTCTTCCAAACTTTGCGGATTCTCCAGTTCGGTTACCCACTCATTCATTTGGGCAACGACGGCGTCACGAATCTCGCGTTTGACCAATTGATCTCCCGCTGCATCCGAGTTTGCGAGAATACGCAAACGAATGGATTGTTCCGGAATCGCTGTGGCCGCCACAGCTGCATCGGTTTTCTGACCTTCCCACATCATAATAATCATCATAAGACATACAATTATAAGTCCAATTTGTTTCACGATTCTTCTGCTCATTCCATTCTCCCCCTCGGCTCCCGTGATCATGATCCCTGTAACTCTCTCATGTCTATCAGTATGCCCGGAAGTGACGGAAGTAAACCTGCTAGATTACAAATCTACTAAAATTTTAATAGGCGGGTAAAAATTAAAACGAAAGGACTATTATCTCCCTCATGAAACTGACGAAAATCAAAGAAGCGCCTGCCTACGGTACGCTTGTCGGCTGGCACTTCTTTGATAAATCTAAAACGCTAACCTACCCTTGTTGTTCCAATTAGCATGCTGCATGAATGCCCTTGCTTCTCGGTTATTTATTCACCCGGAAAGCTTCCCAAGCCCCGCCAACCGAATTGCGGCTCGCTACAAGTTTACCGCCGTTATTCAGATCACAGGTCACATACAGGTTATTGGCAAGAGCCTGCAACGCGATTGTTCCATCACCCAAATCTACACGATTGAACTTCTCCCATTGTTGAATAGTTGTGGCTTTTGCGATCAAGGCGCCACCCAGATTAACATCTGCTGTGACGTATTTATTATTGATTTTGGACTTGAGGGATATCGTTCCATCGGAGTTCGTGATCCATTCAAAAAGCTCCCAGTCTCCTGCCGTCGTCCGATTGGCGACAAGCTGGTCATTGCCTTGATTATCAGCAGAGACGATTTGCTGATTGGCTTGAGCAACAAGATAGTTGTACCCACTTGGATTCGGAGGCTGCACCGTGCCCCCACCCGTAACCTCTGAATATACAGCCTGAAGCAGCGCACCTGAGCGGTCATTGCTGTACTCCCAGAACATGATGCCACCCAGATTGCTGTTTTTCACATATTGCACCTTCAGGCTGAGCGATTGCGGGTCATCATAGGAGATAAAGGTATTTCCATTAAACAGATAAGGAGCTTGGGCACTGCTGTCCCAGTATCGTGTATATCCGTTTTTATTCAAATATTGACTGACAATAGTGTTGTAGTCGGGTTCAAAACCACCGGAACCGGGCCTGTCCAGACCATTGTTCGAATTCTGAACCCCAGTCCAGGCCCGGCCATAAAAGGCTCCGCCAATGACCAGTTTGTTCGCGGGAACACCGCTATTTCTGAACAGATTGACCGCAGACGTTACACTAATATCTCTTCCAGAAAGATTCGTATGATGACCTGTTGTTGCATCCCAGGTTCCATGAAAATCGTAAGTCATCAGATTGATCCAATCGAGCAGAGGCGTGATATTATTGATCTCCACACCGTTCAGATAACTGCTGCTCGCTCCGGCAGCAATGGTCAGCAGATATTGTTTGCCATTAATCTGTCCTTGAGCATTCAACTTCTCACGAACCTTCGAGAGAAGTTGTGTGAAGTTTTGTTTATCCTGTGGCCGCGCAGTTGTACCAGCAGCAGGGTTGGTCGGATATTCCCAATCCAGATCGACGCCATCCAGATTATTAGAGGTTACTAACTGCACAATGCTGTCGGCAAATGTTGTGCGTGAGGCGTCCGTTAGCGCAGCGTCTGAAAAACCGTTAGCTCCCCAGCCACCAACAGACAATAACACCTTCAGATCAGGGTTTCTGGATTTCAATCCAACCATCATTTGCAGTTTGGTACGATCTGAATTTGTAATTGTTGCTTTGCCGTTGGAGATGAGAGCGAAGGAATAATTGATATGAGAGAGCTGTTCTGCCTTTATATCATTCGCGGTCCAGTTGGCCCAACCAGCCACATAAGCAATAATTTTCTTCGGAAGAGGAGCTGCGTCAGCTTGTTTCGCTGGTCCGATGGCAAATGTTGAAACGGTTAGTGCAAAAGATAAAAACAAGAGCATGAATACTTTTACAAATGAAGGGGTCGTACTAACTCGATTTGGGTTCATCATATAACTCTCCTTTGGGGTTTTAATTTTAGGAATTCAGCAGCACCCTCACATTTTGGTTAGCAGGAGGATCACGCCCTGTACTCCCTACTGCTTCTCTCGTTAATACCGCTGAAAGTCTATCCTTTTTGATCCACATCGCCTTTTCACCTTCTCTTTTCCAATCAAATTAGAATCAAAGGAAGCGTTTACAATTAAATGTAATCGATTTCATTTATAAGAAAAAAATATGGTTCGCTGAAATTCATGGATAGACTCAATAGATTCGCAGATAAAAGTAGGCTAACTTAAATAGGATCATAGAATTTTGATCTGAAGGGCAATGGGATATCAAGCGATCTTGGCAGCTGAACAATTTTGATATTCTAGGGAAGAGTACACCATCGAATTACGGTTATATTCATCATTGGCATGACTGGGTGTATGGATGAGGAGTAGGTACATAACCCACTTTCAAAGTAGTGATTACTGTCTAACGTGTAGAGTGTAAGAAGGCGGGTAAGTGACAGATACAATCTAGTTAAAATTAGGATAATACAGAATTGAAATATTTGTCAATAAAAATTAAATTTGTCATTCCTCCAAAGTTACAAATTCACATCTACTTTAAAAACAAAAAGACCTTTACCTGACTGCCGCAGGCAAAGATCGGACTAGCACACAAATCATCTACTGCTCCATAACATACTCCAACACCCTCTGGATGGGAAGATTCATATCCCTGACAGATTGAATCATACCAAGTTTAAGATTACGCTGTTGTCTTTTCCTTTTTGACCATACTCCATAAACGTTCCAGCAAGGTAGGCCGTTGTTCGCCCATAAGAAGCTCGTCCTCGTCTTCCTGACCATACAATTTAATGCTCATCACCAGCCCGATACAAGCCATATTAATGAGCAACGAGGTGCCTCCATAGCTGATAAATGGCAGTGTAATGCCCGTAAGCGGCATCAGCCCGAGGAAAGCGCCAATATTTTCAAACACCTGATATAACAACATGCCGATAATCCCTACAATCACGACAGGCCCTGCTCTATCTCTACATTGTAATGCGATTAACACCATACGATGAATGAGGATAAAATACATTAAGAGCAGAACAGATCCACCTACAAAACCAAACTCCTCAGCAATGACCACAAAAATGGAATCTGAATATGTGTACGGTACACGCCCCGATTGGACGGATGTGCCCTGCATGTAACCTTTGCCTGTTATGCCTCCCGAGCCTATGGCGAGACCCGCATTTTTTGTATGCCAGGAAGCTTTCGACGTTGCTTTATCCGGTACAAGCCAGGGATCAATTCGCTCGGCCCAATGCTCCCGGTTCGCCTTTTCCAAGAAGGTAAAAATCTCATCGTGATACGACGTATATGCTTTGACGAATCCAAAAAAGGTGATTCCCACAATAGCAAGAGCAATTAATGCATGAGACCACTTGATATTCCCTATCCATAACACAGCAACCAGAATCACGATGTATCCGAGGGCGTTGCCCAGGTCATTCTGAATCATTACGAGTGCAAAGGGAACGAACGTCCATAAACCAATGGGCACGATATCTTTCCAGAAATGAAGCGTAGAATTTTTTCTTTTGACCAATAAATGAGCTAGAAACAGAATTAAGATCATTTTAAACAATTCTGCCGGTTGAAAAGAAAGATAATCATTAATCTTTATCCAGCCATTCGCATTATTAATAGGTCCGCCAATAAAGTTGACAAGAACCAGTAGCATGATCCCAACTGCGTAAATATAAAATGCATACTGGATATACAGTTTATAATTCACTAATCCAATACCAATGATGGCTACGAATCCAATCCCGTAAAACAGCAAGGTTTTGATATGATGATTGCCCAATTTCGGATCGGACTGAATCGCACTGTACACCGTAAATACACTCATGACCATAAGCAGCAGCAACACAAACAGAATAACCCCGTCCATCTTCTTCAGCATTCTCAGCATGTTCCCACATATCCCCCTGAGGTTTAATACCCAATAATTATTTCCATTAGTCTTTAATATTACCATTGTATAGAATTGGAAGACAAATTGGAAATCCGTCAAATAAATAACGAAAAACCCTGAAACCCACAGATCCATCTTGCTCTGATCTGTTGATTCCAGGGTTAGCTTATATCGTATTCACTTGCAAAGAGTCTGGCCTAGGATCAAAACTATTGCTCCTGCTGTGTCGATTTGCGTCTAAATAGTTTCATGACCAGTTCTGTAATGCCTGGTTGTTCTGCGGAACCAAGGATATCCTCGTTCTCTTCCGTGTGAACCTTGATACTCATCACAATCCCCATACTGATCATGTTGATCATGATTGAGGTACCACCCGAACTGATAAACGGCAGTGTAATCCCTGTCAGCGGCATCAGACCAATAAACGGACCAATGTTGACAAAGATCTGGTAGAGCAGCATCGCTATAATACCGACAATCAGGTATGGCCCTGCCCTATCCTTACACTCCAGTGCAATCAGCACCAGTCTGTGAATAAGAATAAAGTATAGTAGTAGCAACACAGAGGCACCTATAAACCCAAATTCCTCCCCAATCTGTACAAAGATCGAATCGGCATATGCCAATGGTACCCGGTTCGACTGGATCGTCGTTCCTTCCATATACCCTTTGCCCGTAATGCCGCCAGAACCAATCGCAAGCTTCGCGTTATACGTCTGCCAGAGAACATCTCTTGAGGTCAAATCCGGCACGAGCCATGGATCGAAACGATCTGCCCAATGCGAACGCCCAACGTCCTTCAGAAATTTGACAATCTCATCGTGATAATGGATATATGCCTGTATACCACCGATAAAGGCAGCCACCGCGATAATAAAACCAATAAGGGCATGAGTAAATTTAATATTACCAATCCATAATAGCCCCACAAGAATGACCACATAACTTAACGCATTCCCCAAATCATTTTGAAGTAATACGAGTAGTAATGGCGGCATTACACAGAGTGAGATCGGAATGACATCACGTCCAAAATAAAGCGGACGATTCTTTTTTCTGGCTAAAAATGCCGATAAAAAAACAATCAGGCATAACTTGAACAATTCAGCAGGCTGCAAACTGACTCCGAATATGGATAGCCAACCTTTGGCGCCATAATATTCTTTACCAAAGAACATAACGAAAATGAGCAGCAGCATACCCACGCCATAGATATACAAATAATTTTTGATAATGAAATTGTAGTTGATCATCGACATCCCAAAAAAGACCAGGAAGCCCAAAATATAATACATCACTGCACTTTCCGTGAGTCCCTCCAGCTTCGGTCTGCCGAAGGTAGTACTGTAGATCGACAAGATACTGATGACCATCAGAATGAGCAATATAAAAACAATCGAATAGTCTATTTTTTTGAATTTATGCAGCATGTAGTTATGTTCCTCCAAGCATTCAGCAATCTTCGGTATATCTCATTGTAGAGGATTTCACGTCAAAAAGAAAACCCGTGGAACCTTACATTTTCGTCACCTGTTCCGAAGTACGAACACCCAGTACATGCCGTTCAATGCCTGCAAGGTCTGGCACGACGATAATTTCCGGCCAATATCCGGCCGATTCAAGCAGAGCTGCGATGTCCCCGGCTTGTCCCTGACCCAGCTCAAAACCGATGATCTGCGGCGGTGCAGGCAGCAGCGCCAGCTGCTCCAGCATAATGCGGTACGGCCCCAGTCCATCCGGGCCGCCGTCCAGTGCCGTGCGCGGCTCATGGTCGCGCACCTCGGGCTGCAACCCGGCGATATCTGCCGCCGGGATGTAAGGCGGGTTGGACACCAGGATGTCCACCCGTGCCCCTGCGAACGGGGCCAGCAGATCGCCTTCACGGAAGTCGATCTGTACCCCGTTCGCGGCCGCGTTCCGCGCGGCCACTTGCAGGGCAGCCACCGAGATATCTCCGGCGCCTACCTGCCAGCGCGGGCGCTGCGCAGCCATCGTCACTGCGATGGCTCCGCTGCCCGTGCCAATGTCGACGGCGAGCGGAGCGCCGCCGGGAAACACGCGGTCGGCTTCGCGCAGCACAGCCTCGACCAGCAGCTCGGTCTCCGGCCGCGGGATCAGCACGGCCGGCGTGACCTCGAACGGCAGCCCGTAGAATTCCTGGCTGCCGATAATGTACTGCGCCGGCTCACCTTCAGCCTTGCGCGTGACGGCGTCTTCCCAGCGGCTGCGAAGATCGCTGGGAAAGGGCTCCGGCTGCATCATATAGTACTCGGCCCCTTCGCGGCCGAGTACATGTTCCAGCAGCAGCCGGGCATTGTTGTGCGGCTCGTACACGCCGCACTTCTCCAAAAAAGAGGAAGCCTCTACGAAGGCTTCCCGACAACTCTGTTCCGGCGTCATGACAAACTGCGCGCGGGTCACAGCATTATTCTCCTCTATCCATCATATCCGTCTGCTCGGCAATCGTCAGCGCAGACACGATATCAGCAATCTCACCATTCATGATTTGATCCAGCTTGTGCATCGTCAAACCGATACGGTGATCCGTAACACGGCTTTGTGGGAAATTATAGGTACGAATCCGCTCACTGCGGTCGCCTGTACCCACTTTGCTCTTCCGTTCACTCGAAATCTTCGCTTCTTCTTCCTGACGCATCATATCGAAGATACGTGTACGCAGAACCTGCAATGCTTTTTCCTTATTCGAGTTCTGGGATTTACCATCCTGACACGTAGCCACAATTCCCGTTGGAACGTGAGTTACCCGTACAGCCGATTTTGTGGTATTAACCGATTGTCCACCAGCACCACTGGAACAGAACGTATCTACACGGATATCTTTATCATGGATTTCAATATCGAAATCTTCGGCTTCAGGCATAACCGCTACTGTGGAAGTAGACGTATGAATCCGGCCGCCTGATTCCGTTGTAGGAATACGTTGCACACGGTGTGCGCCACTTTCGTATTTCATTTTGCTGTAAGCGCCGCGTCCATTAATGAGGAATACAACCTCTTTGAAGCCACCCAGATCATTTGTGTTAACGTCCATCAGTTCGACGCGCCAGCCTTGTGTATCGGCATAACGTGTATACATCCGATAGAGATCCGCTGCAAACAGCGCCGCTTCATCCCCACCAGCTGCACCACGAATTTCAACGATGACGTTTTTATCATCATTCGGGTCTTTTGGCAGCATGAGAACACGAATCAGATCGTCCAGTTCTTTCTGGCGAGTGCTCAGTTCATCAATTTCCATTTTGACCATTTCACGCATCTCGTCGTCCAGCTTCTCGCCCTGCATTTCTTTCGCAGCTTCGAGATCCTGGCTTACTTGTTTGTACTCATTGTACGCTTCATAGGTAGGCTGCAGATCCGATTGTTCTTTGGAATATTCCCGCAGCTTCTTGTTGTCACTTGCTACATCCGGGTCACACAGCAGCTCGCTGAGTTTCTCGTAACGGTCGGCTAACGCCTGTAATTTATCAAACATGTATAGTCACCTCACGCGTTATTTTCGTTCCAGCAATTCAACTTTCACTCGATTCCGATAGGCATGCATTTCATGCATCATCAGACCATTTATATTTCACAAGGCACGGAGTTCTCAGAAATCCCTGACCGTAACATTCATTTTATGATCGACGTATAACATCGCTACAACGTCATCAAATCCTTTACTTTTAAGTTATATAAAAGAAATCGCGTACCCGGTATCCACCCGCTTCAACTCATTCAGCTGAGGCGTGAAATTTAACATAGGTATACGACTCTTAATTATAGCATATTCTTATGTTCCTGAATAGCAACTGTTTGCGGATCCTGCATCCAAATTTTGATTCACTTATTCTAAGCAACCAAATTGATTTGCAAAGGACTATAAGAGATCATCCTCCAGCTGCTCAAGCACAACACTCCACCATGTATCCTCATTCAAGACACTCATCGGGTCCTTTTCCACAAATAATAAACGAAGTTGCTTTAACACAAGCTTCCTCGCGGATTGAGAAGAAGATTGTTGTGAAGGTATAATCTCACCCCGCCGAAAAGCAGCCAGCTTCGCCTGTGCTTGCTCGAGCGTCATCACAGTTGGCTCGTAGCTCTCCGAATTCTCATTAATAAATGCAGCATACCTTTGCAGAAACTCGATAAATAGAGTCAGATTGGAGTTCATGAGGCTGTACTCTCCCGTTTGCACATCCACCCTGTAGAGCGTACCCACATCCGTCTCCAGTCCCAATATAGCTAACGTCTCCTCATACTCATAGCCAATAGGAAGTAACGTTTTCCAATCATCCCGAGTCCTTATGAGACCTTGTTCTGTCAGAGGTTTAAAATGTATACCGAGCAAATCCTCATCATTCAGGCGGAGCTGTGGCAAGCCGAATCTCAATAACAGTTCCTCCGTCTCCTCAGGCAAACGAGCTGTTTGCACAAGCGTTTGGTTATATCGAACGTACTTGGACTGTTTCTCCAACTTGCCACCTCCCATGAGCCTTCTTCCCTTTATTATATCCAGAGCGAGTAAACAATCCAGTAGGACGTACAGGATATACAGACAATTTTATTGTTGAATACTTTAGGCTGTATTGAAGATTATTCTGCGATATGTAAAAAGCCCTGCCATCTTCATAAGAAGACGACAGAGCTGTAAACTCGTATATTCAAGTATGTTTTCTTATCTAGATATCGAAATTAAACGTTGAAGCGGAAATGCATAACATCACCATCGTTGACAACATACTCTTTACCTTCGAGACGAAGTTGTCCGCGTTCCTTGGCACCGTTCATGGAACCGGCAGCAACCAGATCCTCGTAGGAAACAACCTCTGCCCGGATAAATCCGCGCTCGAAGTCGGTGTGAATGACACCCGCTGCGCCAGGTGCTTTTGTACCCTTACGGATTGTCCAAGCACGAACTTCTTGTACACCTGCTGTGAAGTACGTATACAGACCCAGCAATTTGTAAGCAGCTTTGATCAACAGGTTCAGACCGGAATCCTCGATACCGAGCTCTTCCAGGAACATTTGTTTATCTTCGCCTTCAAGCTCCGAGATCTCTTCTTCAACCTTCGCACTGATCGGCACCACTTCTGCATTTTCAGCAGCTGCGAATTCTCTTACTTTTTGCACATAAGCGTTGTTTGCCACATCACCGATTTCGTCTTCAGCTACATTGGCTGCGTACAGAACAGGCTTCAGGGTAAGCAAGTGCAGATCGCGCACGATCAGACGTTCTTCATCTGTAAGCTCCATGCTGCGTGCTGGCTTGTCTTCGTACAGAACAGCCTTCACTTTCTCCAGTACTTCCACTTCCTGAGCAGCTGATTTGTTGCCGCCCTTCATGTTTTTCTTGGAGCGATCGATTTTTTTCTCAACACTCTCGATATCGGCCAGGATCAGCTCCAGATTGATCGTTTGGATGTCGCTTACCGGATCAATTTTGCCATCGACGTGTGTGATGTTCTCGTCTACAAAGCAGCGTACCACATGTACAATCGCATCTACTTCACGAATGTGTGCAAGGAACTTGTTACCAAGACCTTCGCCTTTGCTCGCACCGCGAACAAGACCTGCAATATCTACAAATTCAAACGCCGTTGGTACCGTTTTTTTCGGTACAACGAGTTCTGTCAATTTGTCCAAACGCTCGTCCGGTACTTCAACGATCCCCACGTTAGGGTCAATCGTACAGAACGGATAGTTTGCCGATTCAGCACCAGCTTGTGTAATTGCGTTAAACAGTGTGGATTTACCTACGTTAGGCAAGCCCACGATTCCAGCTTTCAAAGCCATGTATATGACAACTCCTCATTGATTACTTGTTCGGTATGGATAATCCTATACATTATATATGACAAACCCCAAGGCATCAAGGAACTTCGCCAATTCGACCAGAGTACTATCCACTTCCCGAAATCCCCGGTTACTGCGGATGATTCGTTTTGCGTAGAGCATACGTTTGACTTCGATTATCCGTTTTTAGGTTTACCCTTTGATTTCCTTGTACATGGTTAGATCGGTTACCTCATACCCCATCTTGCGATACAGGCTGCTTGCCCGCACATTATGTCCAAACACATGCAGACCAATGCGATTCACGCCAAGGCTCAAGGCTTTCCTTTCAAGTGCCTCCATCGTCTCTGTACCATAACCCTTGCCCCGATAGGCTTCTTCCACCACAATATCCAGCAAAAAAGCGTCTTTGCCACGGCGGTTATCCGTAACGTTAAACCAGATATAACCCACATTCCCATCAACGGCATGCACCAGATTATATAGGTAAGCACCCGGTGTATTCAGCCCTTCAGGTAAATATTTGTCGTAGGATGCCTCCGCAAGCCCTTGCGCCTCTTCCGCAGCCCAAGTACCTGCCTCCACTTTCTCTTCTGCAAAATCTTTAATTGAGCGAACACGGAAATTTGCATATTCTTCTTGATTCATTGCGGTTAGCTTCACAGAGTATCCCTCCACATTCATAAATATGTATACAGTTCTGGTGATGTATTCACTACATTAGAGCCTTATCTAAATATGTTATCCTATTCAACAAAATGAAGATTATGGTATAATCACGGAAGCAACAGAAAGGCTAATATGGGCGGTCTCGGCTAACCTCTCGGAAGGGAGGTGATGCCCCGTGGAAGTATACCAAGCGATGACGCTAATGATTTCATTTGCGACTCTTGTTGTCTTGATACTTACAAACAAACGGAAATAGACCGCCCTCGGCAAAAGGAAGCGGTCTATTTTTAGGCTTTATTCTAAATCCGGAGCCGAACCGCCCTTAAAAGCGGCTGTTGCAACGGGGAGTCGTGTTGGTATCACGGCTCTCTTTGCATTTTATACATTTTCTGACCTTATTATAACACGCATTTTAATGCGTAGTCCACAATTCAAGCCCCTGTTCCCACGCATTCCTATACAACTTTTAGTTACCTCACTCTGTTTATATCTATATGAAAGAAAGGAGCAGACTACTTATGAATACGCGTCGTCCCTTTTCAAAAAGGAAAATAATCATCCTATCTACAGTGATTCTCTTCATTGGATTAGTTATTTCTATGGGTTACCAGGCGATGGAACCCTTTAGACATTTAAGGATCACAATTTATAATCAGTCCGACTATGATCTTTCAAATATTTCAGCACGCGTGAGCAGCGGCATTGACTCGTCCAATACAAACAAAGAGGGTAAGATATACACCTTAAAGAAAGGTGTACCCAACGGTGGACAAGTGAAGTTCGCTCCACAGCTGCGACTCTCCGGTGAAGGATCCATCTATCTGGAATTTACGGATAGCCGTGGTGAAACCTATAACAAGACGGTTTGCGGTTATACCGAATACTTGTCTGGCAACTCCTATGTAACTGTAACCAACGAAACGATAACTGTGAAAGAAGAATGTATGTAGCCTTTTTTCCCTGGTTTAACAACAAAAAGAGGCTCCCCAATACGCCATGACCTGACGGGGTGCCACTTTTAACACGTTAAAGTTATCAACTTGTAACGAATCACACACGTTCTATTAGATCTTAATTGCACAGAATTGGCGGGGTAACGAACCACATACGCTTTATACCCTCATTTTGCATGTCACATCATACGGTTTGCAGGAATAGCGTGTCTAAGGTTCGTTAGTCTATTCATCCCAAGCAAATGCACATAATAAAATGCATCCAATTCGTTAGCTCAGCTCACATATAACCAAATCGAGTCAACGCCGTTCCACCAGACGTGACGTCTGCTTCAAATCCTCGATCCGTCCTGCACCAATGCCAAACATCACGGTACGCAGCTCGAATTCGACCTGCTCCAACCGCTCATTCAGCGCATCATCCGAAGCGACGGCAGACTCCAGCAAAGATCGACCGAACCCAGCCAGATCCGCACCAAGCGCCAGCGCTTTGGCCGCATCCACGCCAGTGTACAATCCACCGCTGCCAATCAGAACACCTTCCGGGTTTACCGATCTCACTTCCTGAATACACTCCGCTGTAGGAATGCCCCAGTCTGCAAAAGCTTCTGCTGCCGCACGACGTACCGGATTCGAATTTCGGAACTTCTCGACCTGCACCCAGCTTGTACCACCTGCTCCAGCCACATCGATAAAGGCCACACCTGCTTCGTACAATCGCAGTGCCGTCACGCCATCGATGCCAAAGCCCACTTCTTTCACGCCAACAGGTACATCCAATTGACGGCACAGCTCCTCGATCCGATGAAGTAATCCGCTAAAATCCGTATTGCCTTCAGGCTGAAAGATCTCCTGCAAACTGTTCAAATGCAGCACCAGCATATCTGCGCCAGCAATCTCAACGGCCCGCTGGAAATCAGCAGTGTTGAAGCCGTAATTTAGCTGCACCGCTCCAAGGTTCGCGATGACCGGAATATCCGGTGCCCAGCGCCGCACATCAAAGGTCGTTGCCAGCTCGGGCTGTTCCACGGCAGCCCGAATCGAACCTACGCCGAGTGCCCAGCCTCGGGCGTTCGCCACACGGGCTAGGCGCTCATTGATGGCGCCCGTTGTTTTGCTTCCACCCGTCATCGAACTGATGAGCAGGGGTGTGCGCACCCTTTTGCCAATAAACGCAGTCTCCAGACTTACCTCTTCAAAATTCAATTCAGGTAACGGGTTATGACGAAAAGCATACCGCTCCATTCCGCTGGTTACCCCTTCTCCTGCCACATTCTCTTCAAGACAGAGGCGCACATGTTCCAGCTTCCGTTCCCCCGTAGCCACCTCGGGAAGCAGCCGTTCGCCGGCTCGCTCTTGTTCATTCATGATGAGACCTCCTTATGTGAGAATAGTGCTGATGGACAGGATAATTGCCAGTTTCGGCTAGGTTCCGTACAGGATTTTGCCCGATACAGCAGAGAGATTCTCAGAAATATTAATTCTTATTATGTAACGTACAAACGGTATGATTTGGATCTATATTATAAATAATATTCACACTCAACGCGTCAACTCTACCAGTATAACGTTCCGGCCCAGCAATGGAAAGGGTGCCCCGAAACCCAACAATAACTTGAATTTCGAGGTCCAATTCATATTCGCTACTCAGATATTTGGAGGTTGGGTAAGTCATTCTGTTAAATGAATCTCTTCTATAACTTACGTTACGATCTCCGATGCAAGCTGTGCGCCAACAAGCTGCCCGGATAACGTCACAATGGGCGTGCCGCCGCCCGGATGCGTCGTGCCGCCCACGTACCACAGTCCTTGTACATCCTTGCTTTTGTTGCCGGGGCGCATGAAGGTCTGCTTCACGGAGTTGGACGAGATGCCGTAGATCGACCCTTGATGGGCGAGGGTTTCCCGTTCTATATCCTGTGGCGTGTACCGGATCAGTACATCCGACTGCTTCAATCCCGTAATGCCCCGCTTGGCCAGCTTCTCCAACACCAATTCTCCATAACGATCCATCTGCTCATCCCAATGCCAGGAGTCCGACAAATACGGAGCGTTCACCAGAATGAACAGATTGCTGGCTCCCGCTGGAGCCATACCCGCTTCCGAATAACCGGAATAACAGATGTAGATCGTGGGATCGGCAGGCATTTTTCGGTCACAGAAAATATGGTCAAACTCCGGTTCATACCGTTCCGGGAAAAAGACGGTATGGTGCAGCAGGGATTCATACTGTCTCCGCACACCAGCCAACGTTACAAACCCCGAAATCGACGGCTCATACTTGCGAATTCGCTCATCGCTCATCTGTTTGCGATATTCTGGCGCAAGCAGCAGCCGGTTGACGCTCAGCACATCTCCATTGGCAACGACCTGATCGGCTTCCCGGAAGCCCTGATCCGTATCCACGCCTGCCACCTTACCATGCCTGACAACAATTTGCCGGACTTCGATGCCAGTAACGATCTGCACCCCTTTCTCCTGTGCAAGCCGTGTCAGGGCATCTATGAGTTGATAGGTTCCACCTTTCACCCCATAGATGCCCTCTTCTGCTTCCACATGACCCATCATGGCAAAGATCGAAGGCGCCTGATATGGCGATGACCCAACATAGGTTGCGTACCGACCGAACATCGCAAGGGTATGGGGATGTTGGAAATAAGAACGCAGCAATTTATCCAGCTTCACTGTAGGCCGTACACGCAGCAGACTGCGCAGCATTCGAAGATTATATTTATCCTTGGGCGACAACAGCAGCTTTCCAAGAAAATGACGATTAGCTTCCGCATACAGCGCAGCAGACTCATCCATAAATGCATCATAACGGGCCGCATCCTGTGGGCTGTAAGCAGCAATCTGCTCCTTCATCCACCCTCGATTACCCGACAAATCGACCACGGTCCCATCTGGGAATATATTACGCGTACGTGGTTCCAACTCATATAACTGCACGTAATCTTCCATTTCTACACCTGCGTGATCGAAGACAGAACGGAAGCTTGCAGGCATCGTAATCGTACTTGGCCCTCGGTCAAAATGATATCCACCATGCTCAATCTGTTGCAGCTTTCCACCTACCCGCTCCTGCCGTTCCAGAATGGTGACTCTTACGCCCTGCGAAGCTAACCGAATGGCACACGATAGACCTCCAAAGCCTGCTCCGATAATAATGACGTTACCCTTCAACTGTACCGCCTACCTTTCCATACATACCCCTTGCCGGAACGACCTGCCTGCCAGGAAGCTATACCAATCGCAATGACACAGGCCATACTAATCGGTTGCAGTAAAGCAAGCCACCATGGTTGTCCTCCAGCGTGATCCGACACCCTTTTGACTACCATCCCGAGCACGGTTCCCGTAAAACCATAGATGATGGACGTAGCATTGCCCGTCAACAAACCGATAACCAGACCGAGCGGAGGCACAATATACATCAGTGTATACATCAGCATCGTGCCTAACAGCAGCACATCTTTACGCCCCATGCCTTCGTACATGTTTTTCTTATACCCGTTCCATACTTCTGCACCATTCTGGTACATGCGCGTATTGGTCACATCATGAACATCGGCCAGCATAACGGGATGTCCCGCACGCTTAACCGCCTTCGCCAGACTCATATCATCGACCAGATCGGCCTGAATTGCAGCATGTCCACCGGAGGCCTTATAGCTGGAACGATGAATGAGCAAAAAAGCCCCAGTAGCGGCTACAAACATCGGATTAGATGATCTGCGTATCATGAAAATAGGAAGATGACTGATGATGGTAAACACCATCATAGGCACAACGAGCTTTTCCATCCAGGTCTTCGTCACCTGATAAGGAAATCCTGTGACGAGGCCGCCACCTTGCTCACACCCGCCAGCAATCGTCTGCCGGATGGCCGCAGGTTCCAAGCGGACATCGGCATCCACGAACATAAACCATTCACCCTTGGCCTCCTGCACCAGTCGGTGACAGGCATGAGATTTACCCATCCAGCCTGCGGGCAGCTCCACGCCATGCAGCAGGCGTACACGTGGATCACGGTCAGCAATCCCTTGAACTATAGCTGCCGTCTCATCTTCGGAGCGATCATCCAGCACCAGGACTTCCATCCGAAATCCGGATGTATCGCTCGAAAGCACACTTTCCAGACATCCTTGGATGTGCAGTTTCTCGTTGCGGGCAGGAATCAGTACAGAGACCAGCATATTCTTCTTTTTCAATTCATCTGCGTTGAATGAACGCACTTTGGGCAGACAGGAGACGTTCCATACTGCGAACACCAACTGAACGCCCAATACACAAGTCAGTATAATCCAGCCTATTTCAGATGCATTCATCGCTAACGGTTCACCCGCTTTCGTGCGGCATCGTATTTTTCACTCGTAGAACGTACATGGCGGATCAGTGGAAAAGCACCCGGCAAACTGCCCTGCCCGATGCGTACCAGCTCTGATTTGTGATCATTCAACTGCTGCTCCAGCACCCTGCTCAATCTGGTGGCAATCTCTTCACTCTTCCATGTCTTCCAATCTTCTATCACAGGCGTACCCACCTGCATCGATACCTCCGGCAAATCATGCTGAACCATGCCATGACACAAAGTCACAGGTACAGCTACGGCGCGTGGGGAGCGGCGTAGCAATAAACCAATGCCTGGGCGAAACTCAATTGGCCTGGCATCCTGATGCAGAATTTCCCCTTGGGGAAAGATCCAGACCCTTTTGCCGGAGTGAAGCAGCTCGGTCGTATATTGCAAGGAGGTTCGAATGCTGGATGCATTCTCCTTGTTGATTGAATACGCGCCAAGTTTACGAAAAAAGGCATATTGTCGCAGCTGCTCTTCTTCCATCATGACATAATGATCGCCTCGGGAAGTCTGCTGCGATGCATGATAGAGCAGTAGACCATCCCACCAGGAGCTGTGGTTCATGAAATAGATGACCGGTTGATCCGGTTCCATTGGTGAACCCGTATTCGGTAACAGCGGGTCCAATGAACCTGATAGTGTAAATGAGCGAAAACGTCTCCGCAGCAAATAATAATGATTGTATAAGGAAAAAATCCGGTTAAACGGTTTTGATTTTACGGCGTGAATCATATAGCCAGCTCCCCTCAGCAAGAAGCACACCTACAATAGCAATGATGAAGCTGCCCGTAATTCCTTCTTTGAGAGCTAACAACCCAAACAAAAGAATAAACAGCTGATACAACCATTTCGCACGCAGCAATGAGCTTCGATCTGAAGGCATTGCCGGAAGAAACAAAGAAAGGAACGCTCCCATTACAAACCAGCTTATGTAATTGGTCCAGGGCACACCGTAGAATCCACCTGAAGCTTGCCATTGCCAGAATCCTCTGGCATGCGCTACCGGGTCAAGCACCAGGTCGAGCACGATAGCCCAAAATCCGGTCTTAACCGCCCGAATCAGCTTGCCGGTCCAGGTCGATCCACCGCCACTGAGCAGAGCTGAGTTACCAACCACTGCAATCCAGGCGAAACCTAATGTAACAGGTACACTGAAGAGGTGGATTCCGAAGAAGTCCGAATACGAATACTCGCCAAAGGGCCAGTGTGTATGCACGCCGACCCATTCTACCCCCATGCCACCCAGCCATATAATAAAGGAAACCAGCCAGAGCTCAGGTTTCATCCAAATGACTGACTGGTCGGACAACCCTGACCGTTCCCGTCCTTGATATATCAGATCCAGCACATACAGTGCATAGAAGATTAGAAACAAACCGTTGGAGAAGGACAGTACATCCGGAACACCGATCGTCAGCATCAGTACCGCTCCGATGATATACCACGCCCAGTACAGGCCCTGAACCATCAGGATACCGCCGTGCGGGAGGCTTGGTAAGCCAGCATTGGATAACGTTTCACAATAGCACCCAGCATCTCCAGTTTCAGTTCATCACTAACAAATGCACGCTTCGTATACACGTCATAGTCGTTGCGCTCAACCGCATGCAAAATAGTCGAATAAAAGGCTGCTGCCAGCTCAATCGCAAATGCACTTTCGGTTGGATACGTATCCAGACGGTCCATACCAATACGGAACCAGACAAGCGCAGCTGCTTTTAATTCATGAATAATGGCTTTAAACCTTTCGTCAACAACACCGTTAGCCCAATCCTGTTCGGAATATCCATGCTTCTCCATCAACTCCAACGGAACATAGCGGCGGGCTCTTGCCCGGTCTTCGCCCACATCACGGATAATATTGACGATCTGCATACCTTTGCCCAGCGCAATGCCATTCATTGCCACATCTGTACCATTATCATCCCGCAATACAGGCAGCAACATCTCGCCCACGGTTCCGGCAACCAGATAACAATAATGCTCCAGTTCCTCCATTGATGTATAATGTGTTACTTTAAGATCGGTTAATTGTCCATCCATTTGACGGAAGAAAGGCCCCTTGTCCAGATGAGGGAAGCTCGTAAACAGCCATCGTAATGCCGGCCAAATAAAGTGCCCTTCTGCTTCTTCCAACAGATTGAACAAATTGCGGATTTCATGAATCGTATAGGGAGACTGCTCCGGCTCATCCACACTGTCATCGATCATGCGGCAAAAGGCATAGATCACGTACACGGCCTCGCGGCGTGGGCTGGGCAGACCTCTGAAGGCTTGATAAAAAGATGACGAGCCCTTTTGCATTAATTCCTCACACCTGTTCAAAATCGCTTCATTCATGTTTCCATCTCCTTCATGAGTAGATTTACTGCCATCCGTGCACTTTGCATCACAATTGGAACCCCGCCTCCCGGATGTACAGACGCCCCTGCCGCATATAGCCCCCGGATTGCCGGGAACGGCTTCGGTTGCGGACGATATACACCGGATTGAAACAGTACGGGTGCGATGCCAAAGCTTCCGCCGCCATACAGCCCGTCACGCTCAGCATCAGCGGGAGTACGTATTTTTTGCCACTTGATCGCTTCACGAAGTCCCGGAAATCCGCGTTGTTCCGCTTCTTCCAGCACTCGTTCTGCCAGCGCCTCGCTCTCCTGAGACCAGTCGACACCATGCGCATCCGGCACCGGAATAAGGAAGTACAACACACTCTGACCTGGCGGGGCTGCTGTCTCGTCCAATGCAGCTGGATTAAATACATAAAAAGAGGACTTCGAAGGTATGCGGCGCTGGTTGAACACTTCCCGCAAACTGCCGTCCAGACTTGGAGGGAGGAAAAACTGATGCGTCGTTGCATCATCCCACGTTTTGTCTACACCCGCATAGATCAACACACATCCCGATGAGGGACGATATGGCTTTCGTTTGCGTGAAAATTCAGTCGTCTGACCCAGCAGACCCGACAGATGGGGAAAATCGCCATTGTAGATAACTGCATCCACATTTTCTGCGCCTGCGGCGGTTTCTATACCCTCGCATACACCATTTTTAATATTCAGTCCCGTCACTTCGGTATTTAATACGATGCGACCACCACGTGATATCAGTTCCTGTTCCAGTATGGCAGGTAATGCAGCATAGCCACCTTTCACCATCCAGATTCCATATTCGTGCTCTGCATAGGGAAGCAAGGAGTAAATGCCGGGCGTACCGAAGGGAGATCCTCCAATATAGAGACTTTGCAGCGAATATGCATCCAGTAGTTCCTCATGCTGAAAATAATCGCCTACAGCCTTCCTTACACTTTTGTGAGCACGCAATCGTCCCATCAAGGACATCAGAGACGGAGTGAAGAAATCCCTCTTTCGCGGAAAAGCCCGTTCCAGAAACGCAGCCCGGCCGGCCGGAAAAAGCGTGTCCATATCTTTCATGAATTTCGAGAATCCCTGGCTTTCTCCAGGGAAGAGACGTTCAATCTCTTCGGCCTGCTGTTCACGTGCCGTCATTTTGGTCATCACACGTCCACTACTGTAATGAACCCTGTACAATGGATCACAACGCAGCAGCTCAATCTTCGAACGATCCACCCCTGCTTCCTCCAAAATGCCAAGCAGCATCTCGGGCAGAAGTACGATCGTAGGGCCCTGATCGATTCGATAGTCCCCTTCCTGCTCGTAGCCGATACGACCTCCAACTCTGGAACCCCGTTCGTATACCGTTACATCCCAGCCCTGTTTATTCAGCAGCAACGCGGAAGTCAGTCCGCCAATACCTGCACCTACGATGGCAGCCCGTTTCATGAATGGCCTCCCGCTTCCGCCGTTTTCACATACGAGGATAGTTTCGAGCGCATGCGAGCATCCTCTTCCTGGATCAGTTTCACGCTAATCCGGGCCGATTCAAAGATGGTCGGCAATCCACTTCCCGGATGTGTTCCGCCACCTACCAGCCACACCCTTTTCAACTCTTCAAACTGGTTATGCGGCCGCAGATACATCATCTGCCCAAGATTGTGAGCCATATTAAATGTTGCTCCGCGGTACACGTCGAGTTCATTTTGCCAATCCAGCGGTGTAAACATCATGGATTCTTCAATACGGCTGCGGATGTCTGACAACTCAGGAATCGATTCCATCCGCTTCATCATCGCCTCCCGCACATTCTCCCGTTCGACCTCCCAATCGATGTCTCCGGTAAGGTTCGGCGTAGGCATGAGAACATATAATGCAGATTTTCCTTCCGGCGCGAGCGTCGGATCGAGTCTGGAAGGGTTATGAATATAGAGGGATGGATCCGCAGACAGCACTTTATGCTTCGTAATCTCGTCGACGTTCAATCGATAGTCCTCGGGAAAATAGATGGAGTGATGAGGTAAATCCACTTTACCGTCCACACCCAGATACAGCATGGCTGTGGAGCATGAGAATTTTTTACGCTTCATTTTCTCCGGTGTATATTTCTTGAGTACGCCTGGTTCAAACAGATGGTTCACGGCATGCGCGAAATCTGCATTAACAACAACATGATCCGCTTCGATGCGTTCACCGTTCTCAAGCAATACACCTTCTGCTCGACCATTGCGAACAATGACCTGTTTAACCGGACAAGATGTATGTATTCGTCCTCCGTATTCTTCAACGACATCAGCCATAGCCTGGAATACGCGATTGACACCGCCAGTAGGGTGAAACAACCCATAGTTGTGCTCAATAAACGAGAGAATCGTAAACGTACCCGGGCAATCCCACGCAGACATGCCAAGGTATTTGGATTGAAACGTAAATGCCCAGCGCAAGCGCTCATCTGTGAAATAGCGGGACAGAATGCCATAGACCGTATTGTTAATATCGAGTTTTGGCAGAGCTGTCATGGCATCTCTTCGTAAATAGTCTGCCAGCTTGCCGAAAGGTCTGCGCAGCAATGGCATGACTTTGCCAAACTTCACTTCCTCTTCCTGCATGAACCGAAGGTAATTGTCCTCGTTGCCGGGGAAAAGCTCCTTGATCTGTGCGGCTGTATCTTCACGGTTACGGGAAGGTGTAAACACCTTATCGCCAAAGTTCAGGGCATACAGCGGAGTCAGCTCTTTCATCTCCACATAGTCGGATAATTGGCGTCCCACAACATCGAACATCTCTTCAATCAACTGCGGCATCATCAAAAACGTTGCACCGCGGTCGAACCGATATTCGCCCAGCTCCAGTCTGGAAGAACGTCCCCCGATGACTGGCTGTTTCTCATATACATCTACTTCGTACCCCTGGCCGGACAATAACATCGCTGCTGCAAGTCCACCCGGACCTGCACCAATGACTGCTGCGCGTTTACGTTGCTGATTCGGTATCATGCCACTCACCTTTCCTATGTTAAGAACTATCTCTAGTACTATAGTCTCTAACCTATTATTAAACCGCCCATGAACTGTTCAAGCGGGTAAACGCAAAAACATTATACAAATGTAGTACAAATATTATACGACCTATTAAATCAAAAAATGACCCGCTGGTCAAATTCTCTATTAAGATATTTTAGAACGCAAAAAAAACACCCTCCGCGCTCTTGCGTCAAAGGATGTCCTGTATACCTAAACCTATACATTCTATTTTAAAATACATTTTCAAAAAGACACGAATCCGTTATCTTCGCCCAGGCGAATGTTCAACAAAATACTCACGTTCCATCCACGATTGCCAATCCGCTGAATCTCCGGGCATAATCCACTGCGGATAACGTGCGTTCTCTGCACGCTCAAAGCCCTTCCCCCCAAGTACAAAGCGCATATCAGGGAACTCGTCCAAAATTCGCCCAACGAGTTGATCACACCGTTCAACCAGTTCTGAACTGGTAACCGAAAGACAAATCAAACGAATTTTCTGCTCCCGGATAATGGGATATATTCCTTCTTCGGGTGTGTCGGCTCCGAGATAGATCACTTCAGCACCATTTTTACGCATAAACAGGGAGAACAACAGTAATCCAACCTGATGATGCTCCCCTTCCGGGCACAAAGCCAGAACTTTGGGCAGATGCGGATAGATCGGGAACAGATGGAAAAACTGATAAAAGCGCTGTGAAATCAATTGAGTCATAAAATGCTCTTGAGCGACCGAAGCCCTGCCCTGCTCCCATGCATCTCCAACCCGAACCAGAATGGGCACCAGCACATGATAAAACATGGAATCATATCCGTACATGGTGAAGCCAAAATCAATCAAACCATTGGCCCGTTCGCCCTGAAAGTTGTATAACGAGTCGTAGATCTGATCGGCTATACGTACATACGCCTCTTCCATCGTGGGTACAGGTGGCGTAAACGACGTAGGCACTGCAGCAGTTTCCTGTGAACTGGTTTTGTTCACCTTCAGCATGCGTACCGCTTCCGAAATATTGGTCTGGTGCTGCTCCACCTGCTCTTTCAACCAGCGCAGATCTGCAACATTCTCTTCCGTGTACAAGCGATAACCCGATTCCGTCCGCTCAGGGGTGACCGCACTGTACCGATTCTCCCAAGCCCGGAGCGTTACCGTCGGAATACCCAGCATGGCAGCGACTTGTTTGATGGAATACACCTTATTACCTACTTTCTTTCCTGAAATAGCCGGACTTTCATAGGTTAAACGAATCCTATTCCGTCCTTGTCAGGTATATGAAAATCCGAACATTCCACAAAAATAATACACTCATTATACACAACGGTTATATTACTGTCGATGCATCATACTATTCTTAAACCTGCCCGATCCATCCAAATACCATTCAACTCTCTCCCGGGTACAAGATGTAGACGAACAACAGCAATTCGATCTCCTGACTACTTAAATAATCCGTTAGTCTCTATGCGTCAATGTTGGCATCCGGGTGGTAATAGAAGTCAGCAAGTTCAGAAAGGGGAGTTATGGTTGTTTTCTTATCGCCGCCACACATCAGACCGCAAGTCTTCACGCGGCAAATTTCCATACATACGAACAGTTCTCGTATTACTGGTCCTATGGCTCATCGCCGTCATGCTCTACCAGACCTATAAACCTTTACCAGCCGGCATTTCCTATGAAAGTCCTGAATACCGTGTGGATCAGGTGCAGTTTCTGCATGATCTGACTTACCCCTCTGCTGACGGACAGATGGAGCACGAACAGCAGATCTTCCAGCGCATGCAACAGATCGTTGAAGACGCGGAACAGTTCGTCGTCGTTGATATGTTTTTATTCAATAACTACCAGCACAAAGGTCAGAGTTTTCCACCCGTCAGCACTGAGTTCACGGAAACACTCGTCGCCAAAAAAAATCAGAACCCGGACATGGATATCTGGTTCATTACGGATGAAGTGAATACCAACTATAACTCTGCACCCAATCCACTGCTAGAGCAGATGAAACAGGCTGGAATTCATGTAGTGATCACAGATGTAGACCCTTTACGCGATTCCACTCCGGTTTACTCCGCGGTCTGGCGAACCTTCTTCCAATGGTTTGGCCAATCCGGGAAGGGATGGATTCCGAACCTGATGGCAACCGACGGACCGGATGTCACTGTGCGTTCCTACCTTAAGTTGCTCAATGTGAAAGCCAATCACCGCAAAGTGGTGATCAGTGAGAAGACGGCCATCGTCTCTTCAGGAAATATTCATGATGCCAGTGCCTACCATTCAAACATCGCTTTTGAAATAACTGGACCGATCATCGGCGATATCCTTGAGTCGGAACAGGCTGTGCTGAATTTCTCAGGCGGGGGGAAACTTCCTTCCTATACAGCTCCTTCTACAGATCCGAATAAGGGAGATTTGCGAATTCGTTATCTAACCGAGGGCAAAGTGAATGAGGCAGTGCTCCATGAGATCAATCAATCGGCAAAAGGGGACACCTTGTGGATGGGCATGTTCTACATTGCTTCCCCAAAAGTATTGGACGCCCTGCTCGAAGCCTCAAAACGGGGAACCGAGATACGGCTTGTACTCGACCCGAACGAAAATGCCTTTGGTCAGGAGAAGACTGGTATTCCCAATCGTCCTGTAGCTGCTGAGTTACATGATAAATCGGATGGCAAAATCCAAATTCGCTGGTATAACACAACCAAGGAACAATATCATACCAAGATGATTTACATTGCCAAAGCTACCGGAGATCATATCGTCCTTGGAGGATCGACCAACTTCACCCCCAGAAACATGAATGATTATAATCTGGAAAATGACCTCTGGGTTGCTGCTCCACCAGACAACTCATTCACTCATGATGTGGCGAATTATTTTGACCGAATCTGGAATAATGGAGATGCCGAGTTCACTCTGGACCTAGATGAATTTCAAGAGAAGACTACATTTTTGAAAGAAATCGTGTATAAGTTGCAGCTGATTTTGGGTTTAACGACCTTCTAATTGAAAATGAAATCTCAAACATAAACCCGCCTGTACACTAACGTGCAGGCGGGTTTTGTGCCTTGACAGGGAATGTGAAATGTGAAAATATAGTTTACCTAACGACCGTTAGGAAGGTGATAATAATGACTGCACATCTGATTCGAGATGCAGCCCTGTTTCATTTTGCAAGAGATGGTTATGAAGGAGCCTCCTTAAGAGCAATCGCTGACGAAGTCGGGATTAAAAAACCGTCCATATATGCACATTTTACCGGTAAGGATGACCTGTTTTTGCAAACCCTTGCGCATGCGTTTAAGGATGTTCAGCGTCGAACGCTCGAATACTTCCGTGATCACGCCGATCTGCCACTGGAACAAAGGTTGAAGGGTTTGCTGATATGGTTTGAGCAAGAGTATAACTGTAATGCCTCAGCCCGCTTTATGCTGCGTATGTGTTACTTCCCGCCGCTTTCGCTATATAGCGAAGTGATGGATCTCGTTTATCCGTTTCTCGACGGTATGGAGCGGTCACTGACACGAATGCTGCAAGGAGCGACGCGCAAGGGGGAACTACAGGCAGTTCCAGCAGAACAAGCCGCGATTACTTATATGACTTTTCTCGATGGCATCACGGTTGAGATTATTTATGGAAGTTCACGTCGATACCGAAGACGGATTGAAGCTTCCTGGCCAGTCTACTGGCATGGCATTCATCATCTGAAACAAGAGGCACAGCCCGTTGTGCCGAAAGGAGATTCATCATCATGAACCGCAACTGGTTATATGTATTTATCGGAGGACTCATTGAGATTGTATGGGTGAGTGGGCTGAAACACGCCTCCAATGTGTGGGAGTGGGCTTTGACGGCCCTAGCCATCATCCTCAGTTTTGGATTAATCATCGCTGCTTCCAAAAGACTGCCTGTGGGTACGGTATATGCCGTATTTACGGGTATTGGTACCGCAGGTACGGTACTGACTGAAATGCTGCTATTTGGTGAAGCATTCTCACTCGCCAAAGTTTTGCTAATCGGTCTTTTGCTATGTGGTGTGGTCGGACTGAAATTGGTCACGGACCAACAATCGGCAAAAGGAGGTGAAGCATAATGGCTTGGATGGCAATTGTAGGTGCAGGCATATGTGAAATTTTTGGCGTCATCGGCATTAATGGTGCTTCTTCCCGGAAGGGCTGGCCTTATATCGTGCTCATGCTTGTATCGTTCGTATTCAGCTTCTCCCTACTATCTTATGCGATGATGTCTATTCCCATGGGTACCGCGTATGCCGTGTGGACTGGAATTGGTACGGTGGGCAGTACGTTAACAGGGATGTTCCTGTTCGGTGAACGGAAGGAAGCCAAGCGGCTGTTGTTTATTGCCATGATTTTGGTGGCGGCGATCGGATTGAAACTGATTACGTAAATACCTTCATTATATTTTTTATAATATTTAATTATTAATAAAGACGACTTCGTTCAGGAAGTCGTCTTTTTGGGATATGATATAAAAGGAAACCTCCTCACACTCTGTTACGTAAGAAAGGATGTCGTGATGATGAAGAAGTTGTTCGCACGCATGGGTTCTTTAACCGGTTACATCTTTCTGATCGCTGTCGGAGCCTTTTATTTGTTTGCTCTTGTAGCCATCATCCTTCTAGCCATTTACGTCTTTAAGGGCGGAGCCTGAAGAAATTATTTTGAACTCATCATGCCAACTTCTGCGCTCTACCTTGGATACTCATGATTATGATACATATTGCATTGCAACGAACATATTGTCACTCTACTGCCTTTATGGCGTCTGCATTACGTAGGAAAAATGCTCCAGTCCCCTTAAAATACACCCTCTTCTTTTTCCATTTTTCTCCCATTTGAATTCCATTGTCTTTATCGCTTATACTTGATTTGACCGTAAAGTCAATTCAAGAACTCATAAGTTCCGCAGGTGAGGTGGATGTATCGTTAATGAACCCTATCCATGAAATGAATGAGAAGAAAAAGCTCATTATTACCACAGCACTCAAGCTATTCTCAGCCAAAGGCAGTGCTGCAACCTCCATGCAGGAGATTGCAGAGATATGCGGGATGTCGAAAGGCAGCCTCTACCTCATGTTCAAATCCAAAGAGGAATTAGAGGCCAGTACGATGGAATACTGCATATTCACGCTCATGGACGAAATGTCCCAGATTGAACATGAAGCTGGGCTCACTTCGAGAGAACGTCTGCACAAACAGATTGAAACACTGCTTGTCCATGTATCCGAGCTGAAGGAATTTTTACGCGTGCAAATGCGCAGCATGATGATGGATGAAGAGCAGAATCGCAAGGAAAAGTGCAAACCGCAGAACAAGGATCTGGAGATCCGTACCCTGCACTGGTTTAAGGACAAACTGGAGGATCTGTACGGACCGGAGATTGAACCCTATACCATAGACCTTATTTTGCTCACGCATGGTCTGTTCCTCTCCTACGTCAAAATCTGGTTTACGGAAATGCCTTCCCTTACCGTATCCAAGATGGCAAGCAACATGCTGCAAACGATTGATTATGCAGCTCGCGGATTACTCGATCAACGCCCCGCCCCTCTGGTTCCTTTGGAACATTGGCCAGCATGGAGCAGCGATTCAGATACAGATTCGACAATGATGCGTCATCCCATTCATATCATCAAACAAATGAAGGATATCATCACTTCTGATATGCCTCCAGGGCAATTGCGCAATGACGCGCTGGAGACCATCGCCATCCTAAGACAGGAAATGATGGAATTCACACCGCGACGTGCCATTATTCTGGGCATGATGCGTAATCTGGATCACATTTCTGTCATCCAGCCATTGCACTCCGAGCTTCAGCATATTATGGATGCCATGTATAGCCGGTTCATCCAGGCTGACTCGTCACAACAATAAAGAAATACAGGGAGAAACAGAGAGGAGAAGAAACCATCGTATGAAAGGAATTATTAATTTTTCACTGAACAACAAGTTTGCGATCTGGATTCTGACCATCATCGTTTCCTTCGCCGGTTTGTACAGCGGACTGACGATGAAACAGGAGACCATTCCAAACATCAATGTGCCCTTCTTGAGTATTACGGCCATTGATCCAGGGGCAGCTCCAGAAGGTATTGTGGAGGATGTCACCAAACCACTCGAACAGACCTTAAGAAATGTAGAGGGAATTAAGACACTCACCTCTACTTCCATGGAGAATGCCTCTTCTATCACCCTCGAATTTGATTATGGTACCGATCTGGACAACGCTACCGCAGCGGTACGTGAAGCACTGAATGAGGTGCAGTTGCCTGATGGGGTACAGAAACCTACCATCTCGAAGTTCAGCATCAACTCCTTCCCGGTTGTCTCGCTCAGCTTGTCTGACAAGGACGGCGGCGATCTGGAACAATTGACTCGACTGGTTGAAACGGATATCCAGCCTGCACTCGAAGATATTGACGGTGTAGCCCAAGTCCAAGTTTCCGGCCAATATGTTAAGGAAGTTCAACTGAAGTTTGACCAGAAAAAAATGAATGAACTCGGTTTGACTGAAGACACAGTCAACGGTATCGTTCAAGGCTCTTCGGTCCGTGTGCCACTCGGACTGTTCGAACTGGACAAAGCGCAGAAAGCTGTTGTTGTGGATGGCAATATCATCGATCTAGATGATTTGAAAAATCTCGCCATTCCGGTTGTACCAAGCGGTGCAGGAGCAGGCAGTGGTTCGGCAACAGCACCACAAGGCGCCGGCGCACAAGCTGGCGGGGCAGCTCAAGGTTCTGCACAAGGTTCTGACCAGGCTGCAGGACAAGCCGCTGGCGGAAATGCCAGCGTGGGCAGCACTTCAGGCGCCGCTAACGCACCTGGAATTCCAACGGTTAAATTAAGCGAGATCGCCAAAATTGAAGTCATTGGTCAGGCAGAATCCATTTCCCGGACAGACGGTAAGGAATCCATCGGGATCTCCATCGTTAAGTCCAATGATGCCAATACCGTTGATGTCGTGAAGGCAGTTAAAGACAAAGCGGAAGAGTTGCAGACGCAGTTCAAAAACGCAGAGTTGACTGTTTTGCTCGACCAAGGTAAACCTATCCAGGACTCCGTAAACACGATGTTGTTCAAAGCGATGTTTGGTGCTTTGTTCGCCATTTTGATTATTCTGTTGTTCCTGCGTGATATTCGTTCCACCATTATTTCCATCATCTCCATCCCGCTCTCCCTGCTCATTGCATTGACAGCACTGAATATGATGGACATTACGCTGAACATGATGACCCTGGGTGCCATGACGGTCGCGATTGGACGGGTTGTCGATGACTCCATCGTTGTTATCGAGAATATCTATCGTCGATTGACACTCAAGGGAGAGAAACTTAAAGGCCGTGATTTGATCCGGGAAGCTACCCGTGAAATGTTCATTCCGATCCTTTCTTCCACCATCGTAACCATTGCGGTATTCCTGCCGCTGGCACTGGTGAGTGGTATGGTCGGTGAGCTGTTCATGCCATTTGCTTTGACCATGGTCTTCGCTTTGCTGGCATCCCTGATTGTAGCAGTTACGATTGTACCTATGCTGGCACACACGCTGTTCCGCAAAGGTCTGAAGAACAAGCAGAATCATGAGGAAAAACCAGGCAAGATGGCGGAAGCTTACAAACGACTCTTGAACTGGACATTGTCACACAAACTTATCACCGTCGGCGTTGCTGTATTGCTGCTCGTTGGTAGCTTGTTCCTCTATCCGTTCATCGGTGCAAGTTTCTTGCCGGAACAACAGGACAAATATGTGACCATTACGTACAGCCCGGAAACTGGAGCTTTGCGTGAAGATGTAGAAAAAGAAGCACTGGTAGCCGAGAAATGGTTGCTAACGCAGCCAGGTCTGGAAAAAATGCAGTATTCCATCGGCGGCAGCAATCCACTGAGCAGCATGGGTGGAGGCAGCTCCAACTCTGCTCTCTTCTATATCGAATATAACGAAGATACGAAAGACTTTACTAAAGTGAAAGAACAGCTTGTAGAAGGTCTGAAGAAAGAAGTGACTGTAGGAACCTGGAATGAGCTTGATATGTCCGGGGGTCTGGGAGGCAGCAGCTTAAGCCTTTCCATCTATGGTGACAATGTAGATCAGATCAAACCTGTCTCGGATGAAATTCTGAAACTGGTTGAAGCAGATACCGAATCTTTTGAAAAAGCCGACACTACACTCTCCGATACCTACGGGCAATACACACTCGTCGCGGATCAGGAGAAACTGAGCTCGCTGGGTCTGACTGCTGGCCAACTGGCTATGACGCTCAGCCCTGCACGTGAACGCCCTGTGCTCACAGAAGTAGATATCGATAACAAAACGTATAAAGTCTATGTAGAGACTGACAAAAAGACATTTACCAGCATTGCTGATATTGAAAACGAAAAAGTCACTTCACCACTCGGCATTGAAGTACCAATCAAAGATGTCGCGAAAGTGGAAGAAGGTACTTCACCGAACTCCATCATGCGTATTGATGGTAAAGTCGTTGTGCAGGTATCAGCCAACATTCTGGCTTCCGATGTGCAAAAAGCATCATCAAACTTGCAGGCGAACATCGACAAACTGGACCTGCCAGATGGTGTTGAAGTGAAATTTGGTGGTACAACCGAACAGATTAATGACACGTTTACCCAACTTGGTCTGGCCATGCTGGCAGCCATTGCGATTGTGTACTTTGTGCTTGTTGTTACGTTCGGCGGTGGACTGGCGCCATTTGCCATCCTGTTCTCCCTGCCATTTACCGTCATTGGTATTATGGTCGGCCTGTTCGTAGCTGGGGGTACGCTTGACGTATCTGCTATGATGGGTGGACTGATGCTGATCGGTATCGTGGTCACCAACGCCATCGTCCTGATCGACCGTGTTATTCACAAGGAAAAAGAGGGAATGCCTACTCGTGAAGCCTTGCTGGAAGCCGGAGCAACGCGTCTGCGTCCAATTCTGATGACAGCTCTGGCTACCATTGGTGCCTTGCTGCCACTGGTGACAGGACTTGAAGAAAGCGCAGGGATCATCTCGAAAGGTCTCGGTATTACTGTAATCGGCGGTCTGATCAGCTCCACGCTGCTGACTCTGGTTATCGTGCCAATCGTGTATGAGTTCCTGATGAAGTTCAAAAAGAAAAGAATTGAAGATTAATCGACACCTTCTGTTGATCGAATAAATCATCATTCAGAATTAAGATGAACTTCTAAAATAGAACACCCCTTAGTCCGCATTAGAATGGTTTGTACATTCTGATCTCCGGCTAAGGGGTGTTTTACATTTAGATACGATCTCTTGAATAGTCACAGCAACATTTATATGTTAGATAGATCTACATAGGAATAATCTCATTTGTTTTATTTCATAAAAGGAAGAGATCATTTTGTGAAATAAAACAAATGAACGTGAGATTTCAGCTCATCTGTTGTTAACAGACTTATAATCAAAACAAAACGCTCTTCAGAAGCCCGACTTACAAAACGGGTATGGAAAACTGCATGTATTTGTGGGAAGGACGGTGATGGTGTGGGGGAAACGACGCTGCATATTCAGATGAGAGACATGCTGAAACGCCCAGTGTTCCGCAAGGCTGAGGTGCTCGCCAGTGAACGGGCCTTGGAGCGATATGTGCGTTGGGTGCACATTATGGAGGTAACCGAAGTAGGCAACTTGCTGAATGGCGGGGAACTGGTTCTAACGACTGGCATTGGCTGGCAGGAGGATGAAAAGCAAGGTCTGTCTTTCATGCGCCAGTTAATTGCTCGTGGAGCTGCGGGACTCTGTATCGAATTGGGTGCTCACACCAAGTCCCAGCTTGGACCCATGAAGGAACTTGCTGCAGAAGAGGATTTCCCACTGATCTGGTTCCACGAACAAGTACGTTATATCGATATTACACAGGACCTGCATTTCGCCCTGATTCGCAGCCACCAGCGTATGCTTGCCGAGCTCGACAGCCTCACCACCTCGTTCAACCAACTTCTTTTGAATGGAGACGGCGTACAACCACTGCTCCGACTATTGTCTCGAACAACGGGTTACCCTGTAGCGTTATATCCACTGGATGGGGAAGCAAGTGCTGTTCCCTACTGCACTCCAGCCCAATTGGAAATTCGTCGGCAGGAGTGGTTCACACGTCGTGGCCATTCGGACGATGGAGATCATTTGGGAGTTCATTTCGTGCAGAGGAATCACTCGGTGCATTCACCAGATGTACTCACCCTGCCTGTCCAGGCGCTTGATTATGCATTTGCCGATCTGGTGCTGATGCTCGACAAACTGCCGGATTACGATCAGGAGCTGCATAACAGACCCTCTGATGAGTTCATCATTCAGGCACTGGAACGTTGTGCAGCCGCCATTGCTCAAGACTGGATGCGCACCAAATACATGGAGGAAAAACGACGCTACAAGGAAGATATGTGGGTCATTGACTGGCTTAACGGGCATCATTCTGCGAAAGAAATTCATGAATATGTATCTGCTGCCAACACCCAGCTTGCTTCTGGAAAAGGTACCGTTATTTTGTTCGATAGCAATCCCAGCTACACAGACAGTCTCAAGTTACAAAAGTTATTGATTCAACGCAATATCGTTGCCCGTTCCGTGTTCTCGCGGGAAGGGTTTGCCCTGTACAGCACGGTTTTAAACCACCAAATCATTCTGATTATCCTTGACCCTTTGCCTGGATCTCAGCGAAAAAGCAGTCTTTGGCGCTGCATTGAACAATTGCAGCAGCATGAACAGGAACAGACCCATCGCCTCTTCTCGGGTCTGCTCGGCATCGGTCACAGCTGTGCTGATCTATCACGTCTGAAAGACAGCCTTGAGGCAGCAAAGGATACCCTGCGCATTCAGAAGGACATCGGTGTGATGCAGCAGCCCTTTTACAGCAATCTTCACTGCTATCGCATTATAGCCAGCATGAAGCAGAGCGGCAGTCTGGATGATTTCATTGAGGAATATCTCGGGCCAGTCATTCGTTATGATGCCGAAAAAGGCGGTCAGTTGTTACGTACGCTTAAACAATATTTTATTCTATGCTGCTCCAAGCAGGAGACGGCCACGGCTTTGTTTATTGTCCGACAGACGCTTTATCACAGATTACACAAAATTGAGACACTCCTGGGTGATGACTATATCCTCCCCGAGAAACGCGTCGCCATCGAACTGGCCATCTACGCATACGAATACGTTCACGGGCCACTCACGTGACCCTCTACGCTCCTTTTTGCTCCTGAAGTTGCCGGATCAGGATCTGGCTGAACCACTTCCGCCCAGACGCCGTACCCACATATTGCTCCTGCTTCTCCCCGGGAAGGTCGGGGTGCCCCCAAACGACATGAGCACCCTCCAGATGTTCCCGAACGGCATAAATACGATAACCCTGCGCCACCATTCGTTCAATCGCTATCTTTTCCGCTTCAAATACATCATGGTCAGACATCAGCTTCACCCTCCATTCACTGCCGTCACTGGCTGTCTCACAGGTAATGGTGCACCGGCATCATATTTGTCACGCTTCACATAACGGCCCGCGCCTGCCACTCCGGCAAACTGCCGGTCCCGAATCACATATTCCCCGCGGCATAACACCGTCACCGGACATCCCTGAACCTGCATGCCCTCAAAGGCGCTATAGTCCACATTCATATGGTGGGTAGCTGCCGAAATTACCCTTGAGATCGATGGGTCAAAAATAACGATATCTGCATCTGTTCCCACAGCAAGGGTTCCTTTCTGCGGAAATAAACCAAATAGTTTGCTTGCCCGTGTAGAGCATAAATCCACCCACTGATTCAGCGAAATCCGCCCCTTCACTACCCCTTCGGAATATAAAATGCTGAGCCGATCCTCAATGACAGGTCCACCATTTGGAATTTTGCTGAAATCATCCCGTCCTAGATCCTTCTGTCCCTTGAAGTTAAACGAACAATGATCCGAGCCAATCGTCTGCAACTGACCGCTCTTGAGTGCATTCCACAGCACTTCCTGATGATAGGCTTCACGCAGCGGTGGGGACCAGACATACTTCGCGCCTTCAAAATCCGGTTGATCCATCTTGGATTGATCCAGGGTTAAGTACTGCGGACAGGTCTCGCCCCAGATTCGATAACCCAGGTCTCGCATACGCGCGATCTGCTCCACAGCTTCCGCACACGTAACATGCACCACATAGAGCTGTGAATCGGCAAGTGCTGCCAGTCGGGCTGCCCGCCCTGTAGCCTCGCCCTCCAGAATGGATGGTCGGGTAAGTGCATGGTGGATCGGCTCGGTTCTCCCATCCGCCAGGGCCTGCCGAACTAGCAGATCGATAACATCTCCATTCTCAGCGTGCACCATGACAAGTGCACCGTACTCTTTGGCCTTTTGCAGCGTCTGAAAGAGAATGCCGTCATCGGCCTGGAACTGGTTTTTGTACGCCATGAACACCTTGAAGGAAGACACACCCTCTTCTTCAATGATCTGTGGCAGTTCCTCCAGCACCTGATCATTCATCTCGCCAATCATCAAGTGAAACCCGTAATCAATGGCGGCTTTGCCCTCGGCTTTGGCATGCCATTCCTGAAGGGATTCCAGTAAAGGTCGGCCTTTTTGCGTCAAACAGAAATCAATGACGGTCGTTGTGCCGCCGAAGGCAGCAGCAGCGGTACCCGTTGCAAAATCATCCGCCGTCACCGTTCCACCGAACGGCATATCCAGATGAGTATGCGGATCTATCCCGCCAGGGATGACATAACAGCCAGACGCATCCACAACCTCCGTTCCTTCATCCGGCACAAGTCCCATGCCAATCTGCACGATCTTTCCGTTTTCAATGTAGATATCCGCTTCAAACGTATCCGAAGCTGTGACCAACATTCCATTTCGAATCAATTTGCGGGTACTCATGATATCGCCTCCTTGGTGGATTGATCTCTGGCCGATTGCAGCAGGGCAATCGCAGACTGACGGTCATTCCAGGTTAACGGTTCCTGTTCATGTGCGACCTCTACCATCTCAATTGCACCGTCCACCGGACAGACAATCGAGCACAGATTACATCCGACGCAATCCTCCTCAACAACCTCCAGATAGGAGCCAGAGGGGTCAGACAGCATATCAATACATTGATGTGAGGTGTCTTCGCAGGCGATATGGCATTTGTTGCAATTGATGCAGATATCGCGGTTGATACGGGCTACCACTTTGTAATTTAGATCGAGATTCCCCCAATCCGAATAACGCGGCACCGTCTGGCCAATCAATTCAGATACACTTCGCAGACCTTTCTCATCCAAATAATCGTTCAAGCCATCGATCATGTCCTCCACGATACGGAAGCCATGATGCATGGCTGCGGTACATACCTGAACCCCCGTCGCACCCATAAGTAAAAACTCTGCGGTATCCCGCCAATCGGATATGCCTCCTATACCGGAGATGGGCACACCAACTGCCGGATTGCGCGCGCACTCGGCAACCATGTTCAGCGCAATCGGCTTCACAGCCGGTCCGCAGTAACCGCCATGCGCCCCTTTGCCACCTACATGAGGCACAGTGTTCCAGGAATCGAGATCCACACCTGCCAGGGAGTTGATCGTATTAATCAGAGAAATGGCATCCGCTCCGCCACGCACGGCCGCCCGGGCAGTCGCCGTAATATCGGTGATATTAGGCGTTAGTTTCACAATGACAGGTGTGGTCGCCACTTCCTTCACCCACATCGTCTGCAATTCGACCAGATCCGGTTGCTGACCAGACGCTGCTCCCATACCACGCTCGGCCATGCCGTGCGGACAACCAAAGTTCAGCTCCAGCCCGTCTACGCCGACAGCTTCAACTTTCTTCACAATCTCATGCCACTTCTCCCGTTTCGGTTCAACCATGAGTGAAGCAACCACTGCCCGATCCGGGAAACGCCTTTTGGTCTCGGCAATTTCCCGCAGATTCACCTCGAGCGGACGGTCGGATATTAACTCAATATTGTTAAAACCCGCGACGCGCTGTCCTCCAAAATGAACGGCTGCAAATCGCGAAGAGGTATTAATGATCGGCTCGCCCAACGTCTTCCAGACGGCACCACCCCAACCTGCTTCAAAGGCGCGCTGAACTTGATACCCGGTATTCGTCGGCGGCGCCGAGGCCAGCCAGAATGGATTGGGCGATCGAATACCTGCCAGATTAATGGATAAGTCAGCCATATAACGATCCCTCCTTGGTGTAGTTTGAACTCACTAGTTACACTGGAATATTTGGTCGTGCTCAGGCTCTCAGCATAGTAATGGTGTTTCTGGATAGCACCTAAATTCTAACGAACCGTAGACCTCTTATTTGACTCATATGTGGTGAATTCAAAATCTAAGGAATCGTAGAAGTCTTATATTGCTGTAAAACTCATTTCGGCTTTATTTCAACGGTTTTTCATCAAAATAGGACGTGTGAGATTCGTTAGATTTTTCAATCCTTCATAATCGCCACTATAAGATGTGTGGGGTTCGTTAGCGCGTCAGGGACACGAGAATTTGATGCACACCCACACCTCTTGCTCAGCTTTAATCCTCTGTCACTCTCGCTGTCCCCTTGCGCTCCCCCACCCGAACTCTCTCCTTGCACCCTTTCATTGCATGCTTTCCGTGCAATCTCCACTTTCCCTTGTCACTCTCGTTTCTCACGCCGTCTCTTCCACCTGTCCGGGCAACGCCTTCATCACCGATGCAGCAGCCAGCTTGCCCTGCTGTGCTGCGGAGACCACCATCGCTTCACCCTGCCCCTGTCCGAAGACCACATCACCTGCCGCATAGATCTGTGGATGGGACGTACGGTACGTCTGTGGTTCCACTTCAACAACACCCCAGTGATGACGCAGGCCAAATGCCTCAATTAATGGCAGCAAACGGTTCTGCCCAATGGCTCGAACAACAGTGTCACATTCAAGCATGAACTCCGACCCCTCTATCGGCACAGGCAGTGCCCGACCACCTCCAGATGGAGTAACCAGCTCCATTTTTACACACTCTATAGCCTGGACTCGCCCATTCTCGTCTCCAATAAGGCGCTTCGGCATAGTGAACCAACGGAACTCCACACCCTCCTGCTTCGCAAATGTATATTCAAAGGCATACGCTGTCATCTGGCTCTCCCCGCGTCGATAAAGCATCTGCACACGCTCGGCACCTAGGCGTACTGAACAGGTCGCTGCATCCACCGCTGTATTGCCTGCACCAATAATAGCAACCTTCAGACCGTTCAGGGCCGGGGGTACACCCTGCTTCGTGGATTCCACTAGCTCAATGGCATCATAAACACCTTCCAGCGTCTCTCCTTCAATGCCAAGCATCGGAACAGCGCCCATCCCGCATGCCAGTATGACGGCTTCGTGCTGCTCCAATAACTCTTCAGCGGACACATCCACCCCAATACGCACACCATACCGAATCTGCACACCCAGTGCTTGCACCTGTTCGACTTCCCATAAAGCTACGGATTCCGGCAGACGAAAGGACACGATACCATACGTGTTCAGCCCTCCGCCTTTCGCTTTGGCTTCATAGATCGTTACCTCATACCCTGCACGCCCCAACTCTCTGGCCGCAGACAATCCCGCAGGCCCTGCGCCTACAACTGCAACACTTCTTCCGTTGGCAGGCGCTGCCTTGAATAACGGTTCATTCTTCGTCCGTGCCCAGTCTGTTGCATATCGCTGTAAATCACCGATCCGAATCGGCTTGGATGACTCGTTCAGTACACAAGCGCCTTCACACAGTTCCTCTGTCGGGCAGACCCGTGCACAGCTAGCACCTACCGGGTTGGCTTCCATAATGGTCCGAGCCGAGCCTTTGAGGTGACCTGTCGAGATTTTTTTGATAAACGAAGGAATATTGATGTCGGTTGGACATGCCTTGATACAGGGTGCATCATAACAGTACAGACAGCGGTTCGATTCCTCCATCGCTTCCTTGCCCGTCATTGCAGGCTTCATTTCGGTAAAACGGCTCTCCCATCCGTAATCGGACAACGTTGCTCCTGTGCTGTTCATCATGTCTTACACCTCCAAGATTGATCTCTGTTATCCTTTCGCCGCCGGATCAAGTTAACGACTCATTCACACTGTTAATGCGATGGCTGAACTATCTTCGATCCATCGCTGTTAGCTCCGGATTTTTTATCCCAGATCATTGCTACAAGTTAACGAGATGTTCGTAGGTCTCGGGCCGTCGATCCCGGTAAAATTGCCATACATTGCGTACTTCCCGAATCAACTCCGTATCCATCTCGCCAATGATAACCTCATCCTGATCCCTGCTGCCCATGGCAACCATCCTGCCTCGCGGGTCCACTAGATACGACTGACCATAAAACTCACCCATATTCCATGGCGATTCCACTCCCACTCGGTTAATGGCAGCCACATAATAGCCATTAGCTACCGCATGGGCAGGCTGCTCCAGCTTCCACAAATATTCCGATGTTCCGGCTACCGTTGCGGAAGGGTTGAATACAATCTCCGCACCAGCCAGCCCAAGAAGTCGTGCTCCCTCCGGAAAATGACGATCATAACAGATGTACACACCCACTCTGGCGTAGGCTGTATCAAATACCGGGTACCCCAGGTTGCCAGGTCTGAAATAATATTTTTCCCAGAACCCATTCGTGCCTTCGCCTGCCTCCACATGCGGAATATGATGTTTGCGGTATTTTCCCAGGTAGGAGCCGTCCGCATCAATAACAGCAGCCGTATTGTAATACGAAGCAATTCCTTCCACCTCGTATACAGGCAAAATGATTACCACCCCAAGCTCCTTCGCGAGCTCCTGAAAACGCCTGGTCGTCGGTCCTTCCGGCACCTGCTCGGCAGAGGCATACCACTTGGGGCTCTGCTCCGTGCAGAAGTAAGGTCCGTAGAACACTTCCTGCAACCCAATAATCTGTGCTCCCCGAGCAGCCGCCTCACGTACCAGCGCAATGTGTTTCTGAATGGCGGCCTCCTTATGCACTTCAACTGGGGCCGAGCCTTCAACCTCATGTGAAGCCTGAATCAATCCGATACTGATTTTGCCCATAATGTCACATCGCCTCCTTGGGAAATGGTTTGATATGAACAGCTTTTACACGTCCGTCCCGTTACTCGCAATTTCCGGGCTGCACATCTGCCTGATCGTCCGGTACAACACTTCTGTACCGAGAGCGATGTCCTCTGGCGAAGAATATTCACTTGGATGATGGCTGATCCCATCCTTGCTGCGAACAAAGATCATGCCATAGTCACACACGTAAGAAAGGGCAAGTGCATCATGGAACGGTCCACTCATCAGCTCTGGTAAAGGCAGGCCGATCTCTTCGGCAGACGAGCGAATGGCATTTTTGATTCGTTCTGCACAATATCGCGGTTCACTGTTGGTATCTTCGGTCAAAGAATAGGTCAAGCCATATTCCGAGCTAACGTCATCCAAGAGGCTCATTAACCTTCCTTCAAGCCGATTTCTACGCTCCATCTCCATATCTCGCAAATCAACCGTAAAGCTGACCTGTTCAGCAATGATGTTGCGTGAGTCTGGGAAGACACTAAGGCTCCCCACGGTCCCTACTGTCGAAGCTTCTGGTTCTTCTCTGACCATATCGTCAAAAGCCGCAATGACCTTGGCGCTGCCCACCAGCGCATCATGACGCATCCCCATCGGTACGGAACCGGCATGCCCTGCCATGCCTTTCATTGTCACCGTGAGCCACAGCGGGCCAGAGATGCCAGTCACCAGACCTAACGGAGCGGCCAGCGATTCGAGAACAGGTCCTTGCTCAATATGCAGCTCCAGATAACTGCCAATAAAGCCAGCCGGATAGATCGCTTCGGCAAATTGTTCTGGTTCACAGCCAAAGGCCTCCAATGCCTCTCGTCGGGTCACCCCATTTTTGTCCTCCCGCTCCAATTCTCCCTCTTCCAGCTGTCCGGTTATGCCACGAGAGCCAAATAATCCTTTATTGAAACGCGATCCCTCTTCATCACAAAAAGCAATGACTTCAATCGGCATCCGAGGGCGAATGCCTTGTTCCATCAGGCACTGTACAGCTTCCAGCGCGCCAAGGACGCCGATGGCCCCATCATACCGACCGCCGTACGGCTGGGAATCGATATGTGAACCGATCATGAGGATCGGCAGGGACGAATCTGTACCTTCAAGGCGACCAATCAGATTGCCAAACGGATCAAGCCGAGTCACAAGCCCGGCCTCTTCCATCCAGAGGCGAACCTGGATAATGCCCTCCATATCTTCCGGAGTTAAGGCTAGTCGACAGACACCCGTTTCCACTATTCGGCCAATACGGGACAACTGTTCAATTCGATCATCCAGACGCAGCTGATTGATGATTTTCCCGGTGGTGGTCTGCATCCTCCATCGCCTCCTTACGCATATTCATAAGCGATTTAAATGAACATCCCACCTAGATTTCCGCTTCTACTCCATCACTACCCTGCATCCAGACTGCGTAGTGCAGCCAGCAAACTACTAGCGATCAGGTCCAATTCTTCCTCAGTGGTGACGAACGGCGGTGAGATGGTCAAAATATTCGCAAATCCCGGCACGGTATCGCCGTTCTTGCCAATCAGGACACCGTCCTGTTTGCAGCTTGCCAGTACTTTCATGACCTTATCCGCATGAGCAGGCGAACCATCGGCTTCAATCAGCTCCACCCCGCAGGCAAAGCCAAATGTGCGGATATCTCCAACCACCGATAACTCCAGCAGCGGCTCCAGCTTATCCCGAAGCAGGTATCCAAGTTCATCAGCACGGCTGACCAGATTCTCTCGTTCTAGAATTTCAAGATTCGCCAGTGCCACGCGGCAGGATACAGGGTTGCCCCCAAACGTATTCACATGACGAAAGTGTGAATCGGGTCCGGTTTCTCTGAACGTGTCATACAGATCCGCTCGAACGGCTGTCGCCGATAGTGGAGCGTACGCACTCGTCATGCCCTTTGCCATCGTGACGATATCGGGCTGCACGCCATAATTCTGATGACCGAATTTTTGCCCGGAGCGGCCAAACCCGCAGATGACCTCATCCACAATGAACAGCACACCATAACGCTCACAAATCTCCTGTACGGTTCGCATATACTCCGGAGGCGGGACAATCATGCCGCCCCCTGTAATGACCGGTTCCATAATGACCGCAGCTACCGTCTCCGGCCCTTCCCAGCGAATAACCTCTTCATAGATGGTGGCGCATTCCAGTCCGCATCCATCCTTGTTTCGTCCAAATGGACAGCGATAGCAATAGGGAGGTGGTACATGAGAGAAACCTACACCTAGCGGCTCGTATTTGATTTTGCGAGCTGCTTGCCCCGTGGCGCCCAGTGCGCCCATAGAGTTACCGTGATAGGCACGGTGACGGGAGATGAATTTGTGACGGGTGGGCTCACCATTCTGGTGATGAAACTGACGGGCTATTTTGAACGCCACTTCATTGGCATCTGAACCCGAGTTGGAGAAGAAGATGCGATACTCCCCCTCCAGCCAGTCGTTCAGCTTCTCTGCCAGCAGAATCGCCGGCTCATGACTCTGGGTCATGGGCACGTACGCGAGAGCTTTCATCTGCTCATAGGCGCTTCGAGCAATTTCCTCGCGTCCATGCCCGACGTTCACACACCACAGTCCCGACATCGCATCCAGATACCGTGTGCCATCCTGATCCGTGATCCAGCTGCCTTCCCCGCTAACGGCAATCATCGGATGATCATTATGAGGCGAGATGTGATGCCACACATATTTGCGATCCTTTTCCAGCCACTCTTCCTTTGTACCACCAATCGGTTGGGGTTGCTGATCCACTGAGCTCATTCGTCATCCTCCTCTCTAACCTGAACCTATGGACTTTACACTTGACCACTCCGATTGCAGTGCCCCATTCCGAACGCTCCACGCTTATTTATTTCGTCACATCCTTCACCGCTTCTTCATAGACGCTTTTCTCCAGTGCTTCGTCCAGATTAGCGGCTTTCTTGATCAGGCCATACTTCAGGGCAATATCCGCAGTCCGGGTAAACGATTCATCCACGAAACTGCCCACCTGTTTCTCCGTAAACCCTTCCGGGCGAATCAGCTTCGCAATCTCTTCCAGCATGGTCACCTGATGTTCACGGGTCGTACTGCCGTCCGTTACGTTCTTCATCACGATATCTACCGTTTCACTCTGATTGTCGATGGCGTAGTTCCAGCCTTTCAGAACGGCACGGGTCACTTTCACCGCGAGCTCTTTATTACTGTCCACCCAATCCTTCTTGGCGATCAGCGTATCCTCCAGCATGCCTACCCCGGCATCCTCAATGTTGAATACATCCAGGTCGGACTCCTTCGTCCCACTTTCAAGTACCACGTGATATTCGTTATAGATCGTTGCCGTGGCGACATCCACCTGATCGTTGAAGAACTGATCCATCGTGAAGCCCTGCTTCACCAGTTCAATATCCTTCTTTGGATCAAGGCCGTTCTTCTCCATAAAAGCGAGAACCTGAAACTGCTGGCTACCAAACCATGTGCTCACTTTCTTGCCTTTCATCTGGGCGGGATCGGTAATACCCGCGGACTTCTTCGCAATCAATCGATAACTGCTCTTCTGCGAAATCTGGGCGAGGGAGACGAGAGGAAGGCCGTTATCCCGGCTAACCAGCAAACTGTCTACCCCGGTGATGCCTACATCAGCTGCGCCGTTGACCACCTGCTGTTCGATCACGATATCCGGGCCACCCGGAATGATCTCGGCATCAATACCTTCATCTGCAAAGAAACCTTTCTCCTTAGCGGCGTATATCCCGGCGAACTGAGCCTGAGGCACCCATTTGAGCTGAATCTTCACTTTGGTTAAGGGCTGATCTGACCCTTCCGCTCCCTCCGAGCTGGCAGCAGCAGGGGTGACGGACTGATCTGATTTTGCGGAGCACGCTCCCAGCATCACAACGACCAACAGTACCAACACCAGAAAACCCGGTTTTAACGTTTTGTACATATACAGAACAACCCCCTGTTTATATAAGGATCTTCAATCAGGTACTGTGAAGCCTGCTTCACGAGTCAATCGATCTGTGGAATGTTGGCATCTTGATGAGCGTTACGGATCTTTATGTGCACGATTCCACGGGGTCAGCCGTTTCTCGGCCAGAACGACGGCTTCATACAACACAATACCGAGCACGGCGGCGATAACAATACAGGACCAGGCAAGTGGCATGTTTGCCAGTCGAATCTGATCTGAAAGCAAGTAACCCAGCCCCTGGGAGGCGATGAAAAATTCACCCACAATGGCTCCAATAATGCTGGTCGACATATTAATTTTCAGACCTGCGAAGAGGGAAGGCAGCGCATGTGGCCAGCGCAGCTTCACGAAAACCTGCATCCTACTGGCGGCAAGACCACCCATCAGATCACTGTATTGCGGCTGAATGGAGGTTAATCCCTTGAATAAACTCACAGCCATGGCAGCCATCGTAATTACAGCCACGACGGCGATACGGGACCATATCCCGTCCCCAAACCAGTTGTTCATAATCGGGGCCAGCGCAACAATCGGAACGGCGTTCAGTGCTGACATCACGGCAACCGCCGCCCTGCCGCTCGTCGGGAAGAAGGATGCACCCGCAGCGGCCAAGGCTCCCAGCAAGGAGCCGAGCAGAAAGCCACCCAGCATCTCGGTTCCGCTATACATTGCGTATCGGAAAAGCATCTCTGCATTTTCCCTGATGGACGCTGCAATCGCTGACGGAACAGGCAATTGGTAACTTTCAAGCGAGAATAACTGATGGAACAATCGAAGCTGCCACAGGGTTAGAAATAAGGCTCCGGCAAGCCACGGCAGCAACCGCAATCCAATTGATCTTTTGCGAACACTGCTGCCCAGCGGCCTCTGTCCGGCTTGTCCCTGATGTCCATCGATATCCGTACTTGAAGGAGATGGTACCCTAACCGAATCCGCGATAGACTCCCCAATAGATGCCGTGCTTGAGACAGCTGCCGTCGCACCCTCCTCACCTTTGCGACTAACCATCACACGTTCATTCATCATGCAGCATGCCCTCCCTTGGCCCTGAATTCAGGCTGCCATGGGGTTAGCCAGCGCTCAGCAAGGCTGATGGCAAGATACGAGATGAGTCCAATGCCAATGCTGAGCATGATGGTTGCCCAGAACATGCCGATTTGGGCACTGCCGTAATACAAGGAGCTGACCATCAGTACGCCAAGTCCATCCGGCGCTCCCATTAGTTCCACCACAATGGAAGAAGTGACTGCAAGTGGAGCAGCTATTTTCATACCTGAAAACAGACCCGGTAGCGCAGAAGGCAGCAAACATTTGATATAACGAGCAGGCAGGGAAGCTCCACAGGAACGCATAAGCTCCAGATGCTCCGGCGCTGCACTTTTTAATCCTTTGAGTGTGTGGATGATAATCGGGAAGAACGTAACGTAAGCCGCCATTATAATTCGGGCCCACTCGGCGTTATGGATAATGCCATAGACAATGGGCGCAAGACCGATTACGGGCACCATCTGGGAAGAGATGACATACGGAGATAAGGTACGCTCCACCCAAACCGCCACACTCATGAGCAAGGCCAGCAGCAGGCCTAACACAGTTCCACCGGCAAAACCAATTGCTGCATTCCCAAACGTTACGGCCCCCTGTTCAGCCAATGTGCCTGAGTAACGAAACAATGCTGCTAGAACCTCGTGCAGATAAGGAAGACGGGATGCTGCCTGCTGGGGTGACAAGAACAAGTAGAGAATCCAGGCGATACCTTCCCACAGCAGCAATACGGACAAAATCCAGATCACTACCCAGGAGCGAAAACCAAGCTTATTGGTGTGCAGGAACATGGATTGGATCACGCTCCTCATAGAAACAATTGCGGATGGTGGTCATCATGCGGTAAAAGGCTTCGGTTTCCCTCAGCTCTCGATCCCGCTCGGCTGGCAGGTTGACGGAATGAATGGAGTGCACCTGACCGGGGTGTGCGGAGAGGACGATGATGCGGTCAGATAGAAATACGGCTTCGGGGATGCTGTGTGTAACAAAAAGGAATGTCTTGCCTGTAGATCGCTTAATATCAAGCAGTTCCAGTTGCAGCTTCTCCTTCGTAAATTCATCCAATGCGGAGAAAGGTTCATCCATAAGCAACAATGGCGGATCAAGCGCGAGTGCACGTGCAATGGAAACGCGCTGCTGCATGCCCCCACTGAGCTGCCACGGATAATGGTCAGCAAAGCGGGTCAACCCGACCATTTCAAGCAATTCACCACTCATGCGGCGGCACTCCTTCCGGCTTGTGCCGAGCAGCTCCAGAGGAAGCTCCACATTGTGGCGTACCGTGCGCCAATCAAACAGAGCTGGAGTCTGGAAGACAATACCGAACTGACGCTGCAACCGCGCCCGCTCTGGTTCTTCCCCGGCAACCCGGATGCTGCCTGTCGTTGGCTGGAGCAAATCGGCTACGAGTCGCAGCAGTGTGGACTTGCCACACCCCGAGGGGCCAAGCAGAGAGACAAATTCATTGGAATGGATTTGAAACGAAACGTCGGACAGGGCGGTAACTTGTTGTGCTCCACTGCCAAATACAACGGACACGTGATCCAGCTCAATATGGCAGGTGTCGGGGACGATGATTGAGGACATGGGCATTCTCCTTTTCGCGGGAAGCTCGCAATCTTTTCACACCAAGGCTGAATGGAAGGTTTATATACACGAACGTAACAGGTTTTGCTTGTTAGGTAATACTATATATCTTTGGGCGGGGATTACATTATACAGACTGTTTTGAGTATGGGCCTGTTCATGTTACACATTGTAAAATGATATCGATTCTCAGTCCTAAGCATGTTAATTTTCGTGTATGTTATCTTACATCTGCTTCACTCCCGCAAAACTCTTGTCATATTCAATAAAGGCGCATAATCATTTGTATTTATTGAATAAATATTCGGAAAATATGACATATACCCTCGTATTCTTGTTGATTTTCTTGTATAAACATTGATAACAGCATTTTGCAAAATGCTCATATAGAAGGACGTGAAATCTCGCCCCGATACGGTGTCTGGTTCCGGGATCATGAAGGCGGTGTCATTGATTCCCGTCCACCATCCATAGTGGCTGGATAATCGCGTTTCCGAACAGTCTCGCAAAAGATTTTTAAAATCAGAAATCGGGGTGGTCCGTATGTTTGATTGGCTGGGATGGAGAAAAGGATGGCCGCTGTGGCGGTCGTATCGGTTGAATGCAAATATGAAGCAAGACGTAGAGGAAATCTTTGAGGGCATCGCCGAGACCCGGCGGCAGCTCTTGATGGATTGGGCTCAGGAGCAGTGGAATCATCTGGATCGATTGCTTCAGCAGGTACGAGCTGTTCATCCGCAAGGTATGTTACAAGGCACAGAAGATGTACACGGATTGGAGGTATGGTTCGCAGCAAGTTATGTACGCGCTACGGATAGTACTGAGCTTTTTATGCTTAACGAGCAAAACCAGGTTGTATTTTCTACATATAAGAAACATATTGGACAAGTCTACGAAGATGGAAATGCTTTGATCGGGCCAGGATTAAGGTATACCCAAGCGGATATCAACGGACAAAAGTGCCTGTTTGGACCTTATTCTGATCCGCTCACACTAGAAATTGGACCACGTTCTTCCACGTTTCACGATGATGTAACCTTGACGTTTATCGTACCGATCATGGAAAACGGCCGTTACATCGGTTCCCTGTGCAGTCGTGTGCCTAATGATGTATTGGGCGATCTGATCCAGCGTGAATCAGGCCACATCTACCCTGATTCGGGGGATAATTATCTTTTTATGGCTGAATCAAAACTGCGGCCCACGCTTCAACCCGGGACTGCCCTGTCCCGCAGCCGCTTCGAGGATCATACATTCACCCATGGGGAGAATCTGAAAGACGGCGTAACCACCGAATGGGGCGTTGTATCTGTTAAAGAACATACCGAATTGGAACTGATGTTTACCGATCCTTCCACCAACGAACTTCATCCTGGTGTAGCGAATACCATTCGCAATGGCTCCAATCTGTTTGTGGCTTTTCCAGGTTATTCGGACTATCGTCATATTTCAGTTATTGGTAAAGGCATCACGTTCCAGCTCCCCCATTGTCCGGATCTGTGGGGCATGATGTGTGAAGGCGATCTGGAGGAAGTATATCGAATACGCAGCATAGGCTGGCGTCAATTCAAGCAGCACAGCTTGTACATCCTAATGTCAGGCATTGCAGGAGCAGCACTTGTATATGCGCTGACTGGAAGTGCATGGAGCGCAGCAGCCATCGCTGCCTTTAACATCATCTATGGATTCCTGACTGCAAGCCAGCTGCAACGAAAACATGTTCAACGGGTCCATGAGGATTTGCGCCGCATAAGCCGATTTATTCGGATTAACGCCGAAGGCAAAGGGGATCTGACCCAGCGTCTGGACACGTCGGCTTTTGCCCAGGATGAATCAGGTGAACTGGCGAAATGGATCAACAATATGATTGACTCTCTGGAAGGAATTATGCTCAAAGTACAGCTTGCCACCGTGGATGTGATGAACAACCAGCACCAGATGCGGACGTCAACGGAAACTACACAGGGAACAACCGAACGTGTAAATCTCAAACTTGGCTCCATGATTCAGGGGATACGCAAGCAGCTTGAGGACCTGGATCAGGCCAAAGTAGCCGCCGACGAAATGCGCCTCACCCTTCAGCAGCTTGAAGTGTCTGCCACCGAGCAGATTGACGTTGCCCGTCAGGAAGTGGAGCGTATCGGAGACAAAATGACCCAGATCTCGGGAGCCGTGTCCGACACCAACCATACGATTTTATCCTTTATGGCGACCATGCAGGACATCTACCGCGCACTTGCTGTCATTGATGAAATTTCGGCACAGACCAATCTGCTCGCACTGAATGCTTCCATTGAAGCAGCTCATGTTGGCGAACACGGACGTGGATTTGCCGTCGTTGCTGGTGAGATCCGCAAGCTGGCCGAATTATCCCGTTCCTCCACGGAAGATATTCATCAGATTCTGGATAATATCTCTGTAGCGGCAGGAGTTGCCTCGCAATCCATCAAGGAAGGCGATCAGGTGCTGGCTGAAGGCACCACGCTTGTTCAGGCTGCTTCGCAGTTACTCCAAAGTGCGACGGCTGAAGAACCTCAAAGAACACAGGTTGTGGATCAGGTCGTGGTATTGATGGAGAATATCGCTGCCATCAGCCACAAAAATCGTTCCACGTCTTCGGAGGTGGAGGCCGAGATGATCGAGCTTATTAACGACATGCTGCACGTTCAGCATTCATCGCACAATGTGGAAGCCATCACGGTCTTCTTGCAGCAGCTTGTCGGACAATTCCAACTGACCCATCCCGATAAAAACGCGATTATCTGAGGTCATCATTGACGCGGATTGGAGAAATAGCTAAAATTTGATGCAACTGTTCGTTTAGACATTGTCAGTTCATTTCATATAGAAGCTTTCCAATCTGAATCAATGAAAGGGTGGTCTGCATGGAGATGCTCCAGGATTCATTTGGCAGAATACATGACTACATCCGTATTTCTGTTACGGACCGCTGTAATTTGCGTTGTGTGTACTGTATGCCCGAAGAAGGCATGGAATTTGCCCCGCATGACCAAATTATGAGCTACGAGGAAATCGCACAGGTACTCAAAGTGCTGGCTCCAATGGGAATGCGCAAAGTCCGTCTGACCGGAGGCGAGCCTCTGGTACGGAAAGATCTGCATCAACTCGTAAGTATGATCTCGGCCATTGACGGGATTGAAGATATTGCGTTAACTACCAATGCATTGCTGCTGGACAAACAGGCTCAGGCCCTTAAGGATGCCGGACTGAACCGGATTAACATCAGTCTGGATTCCCTGCAGGCGAGCCGTTTCTCCATGATTACTCGCGGTGGGGATGTAAATAAGGTGCTGAAAGGCATTGAAGCCGCTACGGCAGTTGGACTCGCTCCGATCAAGCTGAATGTCGTCTTAATGAAGGGCATCAATGATGATGAGATTAAGGATTTCATTGCCATGACCATAGATCAGCCACTGCATGTGCGTTTCATTGAGTATATGCCGATTGGTCAAGCTTCGGACTCATGGCGTAAATCGTACTTGCCGCTGGAAGCAGTCACGGATGTATGCGCGGAGGCTGGCTGGACGGTGGAAAGTACGGCAGGTCCGGCAGGTAATGGTCCATCACGAAACATGAAGATTGCCGGTTCACAAGGAACATTCGGATTGATCCATCCGGTCAGTGATCACTTCTGTGATAACTGCAACCGACTCCGCCTGACAGCAGACGGGCATATCAAAGCTTGTCTGTACTGGTCGGATGAATACAATGTTCGCCGCTACGTGGATGATCCCGATGCTATGGCAGCTCTCTTCCTCAAAGCCCTTGGCACCAAACCTAAGAATCATGAAATGGCGCTTGCCCTGGAGAAGAAAATGCAAAGTCATACACCGACGGTACGACGCATGTCGCAGATTGGTGGATAGGCAAGCGTTATTTGGAGGGTACCTACTCATCGTTTAAATGCACCAGAGCAGGCAGATATAGCAATCGGAAGCACCCGATCTGCTTCACAAAATACAGCCATTATCGATGTACTAAAAGCTGCTGAGGTCAGATGATCCTCAGCAGCTTTTTTTGTCAAGTATTCTTCTTTTGTCTAACCTTGTTGATCAATTTTCTTAATTCCAAGATTAAAAAAAAATTAATATGCCATATGCCCACTTTAGGCCTTCAAGAATCCCTCAATTCTGACGATGAATATACAATACATCACGATAATACGCACACATATATAGGAGTTGATCCAATTGAATATTGTTGAAGCACTTGTTGCAGCAAGCCCGTATTTTAAAATCATGCTCAAGGAAAATGATTTGATGATTGCTGTTACCGATATGGAGCAGTTCCGGTATTACGTACGGAGCGAAGATCTTGATCTGGGTATCAAGGCTGGAGATCCGATCTCGCTTGAAGATCCTACACTACGCCGGGCACTTATCCATGGTGAGACTTCAGCCAATCGTATTGAAGCGCATCATTACGGGACTCCCATTAACTCAGCGGCTACCCCACTTCGCGATGAAGCAGGCCAGATCGTAGGCGCATTAGCCATTGGATTTTCACTCAAAAACGAGGAAAAACTGGGGCACTTCACCGAATTGATCGGGGAAATCAGCGGTAAGTTAACCGATATGGTTCAGACCGTAGCTGCTCAGTCCCAGCAACTGACCGCTTCATCTTCACAGATTTTGGACAACACACGGATGGCGGTGCAAAATTCCAGTGAAGTCACCAAGGTCGCTTCATTCATTCGTGAAATTTCGGAGCAGACGAACCTGCTGGGTCTGAATGCTGCCATTGAGGCAGCACGAGCAGGAGAAGCAGGCGCTGGCTTTGGCGTTGTTGCTACCGAAGTACGCAAATTATCCACCGGAACCAAAGAAGCTACAGTGAACATCGAACGCTCCTTGAAGGAAGTACAGCATTCCATTCGTCAGATGGAACAGGAGATTACCTCCATCGCCCAATCCAGCAACCAGCAGGCCGAACTCGTCACCGAGTTCAGCGAGGTGATTGATCAACTGAACAACGCATCTCAGGATCTCAAAGCTTTTATTGAATCCATGCTATTGAAGGCAGAATAAGATAGAATACTCATTTGGCGCATTAACTATAAGGCCAGCATATAAACAATCCCCACACGTTTACCGTGAGGGGATTCTTTTCTATTTTTACGATACGATCAGCTTCCACAGCATCATGCCTGCCATTCCGACCATGACTACAGCAGACAATCGATTGAAGAAAATACTGATCCGGCCTGTACGATCTGTTCTACCTACTAGCCTGCCTGCACCTGCCAGTCCCAGAAACCATACCCATGATACCACTGCCGCCGTTATTGCAAAATAAAAGCGTGCCACCCCCTCGTATTGAAGTGAACTGGTGCCGATTACGGCTACCGTGTCCAGCAGGGCATGTGGGTTAAGTAAGGAAACGGAAGCAGCAAAGGCGATCTGTCTTCCCGCAGACAGCACTGCTGCTGAACTATTCGCAGGCCCGGAAGACTTCCAAATGCTCCATGCCATATAGAGCAAAAACACACTCCCTCCTGCATACAATACATTCGCCAGCACCGGCCATTGCAGTAAAATGAGGGACACCCCTCCTACCGCTGCACCAATCAACAACGTATCACTGAGTCCTGCGGTTACTATCGCTGGCAGCGCCCGTGCATAACTTCGCTGACTCATGCCCTGATTAAAAATAAACACATTTTGTACACCGAGTGGCAAAATCAGGCCAAATGCCAGCACCACCGCGTGAATAATTACCCCCATCGTTCATCCCCCTTAGATATGTCTCCATAGTAGTAGAGATAACGTCAGGCGTAACCAACCACTTGGATGGCACTGGACCCAACCAAATGATATAGTGTTCAAAATAAGAGAAAACATAAATCCCATCACTCATTCTATAAAGGAGGCAAACCTGCCCATGAATCGTTCCGATTCTCGACAGGGGGTCAGCTGGAAGCCGGACCCCTCCCATTCCCTACCTCTGTACCGACAGATAGAAGTCTATATCAGCGAGAAAATTACTGCCGGCGAATGGACAGCTGGATATCGGCTCCCTTCACAACGGACATTGGCTCAAACCATGGGTGTGAATCGCAGCACACTGGTTACTGCGCTGGAAAACCTGGCCGCCGCAGGCATGATTGAAGGTAGACATGGAGGCGGAACATATGTCTGTGGCTCGGGCTGGCATGCGCTGGCTCACGGAGCTCTGCCCAACTGGGAGGAAGCCATCGAAGAAGGCTGGTATTATCCCAATCTGCCAGAGGTACAGCAGATTAACCGGGCTGAGTTCCAGCCAGGCATCATCAGGCTGGGTACAGGTGAGCTTGCACCTGAGCTGATGCCCCAGGAGGCTTTTAACGACATCCTCCTTGCTCTATCCAGTCGTTCTCGTACACTAAACTACCTCGAACCTCAGGGTAGTCTGGAGCTCCGTCAGGCTTTGTCCGTTTACTTGCAAGCAAGCGGCATCCAAGCCTCACCTGACTCCATTCTGATCGTATCCGGCTCTCTCCAGGCACTGCACCTTATTTCAGTTGGGCTCCTCCCCCGCGGATCGGCAGTTCTGCTGGAGAAACCATCTTATCTGTACTCCATTCATGCCTTCCAATCGGCCGGATTGAAAATGAGTGGCATTCCGATGGATGCCGAGGGATTACACACTCCGCGTCTGGAAGATGCCGTACAGAATAATGCAAACAGGGACAGCATCTCGCTGCTCTATACGATTCCGAGCTTCCACAATCCTACCGGCTCCGTCATGAGTGACAGCCGCCGGGAAGAACTGCTCGCCACAGCGCGGAACATCGGCATCTCCATATTGGAGGATGCCGCGTACAGCGACCTGTGGCTGGACGAGCCCCCGCCGCCATCCCTGAAGGCGCGTGATAAAGAAGGACGGGTGCTGCACATGGGCACCTTGTCCAAGGCGGTCAGCCCCGGTCTGCGCCTCGGCTGGCTAGTTGGGCCGGAGCCGGTCATCCGTCGCCTCGCAGACATCAAGATGCAGACGGATTATGGCACCAGCTCCCTCGCTCAGGAGGCTGCTGCACTCTGGTTTGCCGATGGCTACCACGAGCAACATATGGATCGCCTGCGGACAGAACTGCGCAGACGCAGAGACCTCATGATTCAGCTTCTGCAACGCAATTTCGGTGAACTCGCCGAGTGGAGCATACCTGCCGGAGGCTTTTATATCTGGCTCCGATTTACCGCCAGTCCTCTATCCATTCGCGAACTGTTCCATGCCTGTCTGGAGAATCATGTGCTGATTCATCCGGGTTATCTCTATGACCGCCTAGATGCAGAGCACATTCGTCTGTCCTATGCCTATGCTTCACCAGATGAGATGGAGCGTGGTCTTCACTTGCTGGCACAGGCAGTCAAGAAGCTAATGTCATCATGAAATGAAAAACCGCCTTGATCGGAAGGAATGACATCCCTCAGATCAAGGCGGCTCTTTTGAATTTTTCTATTAATAAGACAGATACGTCTCGTCTAGATCGCAGACAGATTTCCCTTACCCTTTTACCGCACCTTCTGCAATACCCTCCATGATGAACTTTTGGAAGAACGCATAGATGAGAACCACTGGAATCGCGGTAAGTACCAGGGAGGACAGAATCAACGGCCACTCCTTGTTGTACTCGCCAAACAGCATGTTCGTGGACAGAATCAGCGTATAACGATTCACATCCGTCAGCATGAGTAATGGCAACAGGAAGTCATTCCAGATCCACAGGAAGTCCAAGATGGCGATGGTGACCGTAATTGGCAGCAACAGTGGGAAGATAATCTGGAAGAACGTCTGGAACTCATTACATCCATCCATCTGTGCCGATTCTTCCAATTCACGCGGAATGGACTTAACAAACCCGTGATACAGGAAGATCGCCATGTTCACACCAAGTCCGATATAGATCAGGGCCAATCCGTATGTGCTTCCTTGGACATGAAGTCCTTTGGCAACCCGTGTCAGCGGAATCATGATCGAGTGAAAAGGAACGAGCATGGATGCCACGAACAGGAAGAAAATCAGGTTGCTCAATCTGCCTGAAGTACGCGACAGCTTGTAGCCGGCCAATGAAGCGCAGAATACAATACCGCCAATCCCCAGGAAGGATACAATCGCCGAGTTCAAGGAGCTGCCCAGTAGATTGATTTTGTGAAATGCATCCGAGTAGTTTTCCCAATGAAATGTCGTTGGGAGAGCTATAAAGGACTGGAACATTTCGCCTTGTGTTTTGAATGAGTTCACAATCGCCATGTAGATTGGCAGCATTGCGACGAGGGAGCCCAGCACCAGCAGCAGTCGAATCAGGTAGCTGTTAATTCGTTGCATCCTCATGCTTCCACCTCTTTCTTCTTCATCACCGTAATCTGAATGAGCGTGAAGATGAGCACGATGACGAATAACACAACCGACTTGGCACTGGCATATCCGTATCTAAAATTGTTGGAGAATGCCTCTTCATAGATATTCATCGTAATGACCTGAGTGGCTCTGCCTGGACCGCCACCTGTCAGACCGTACACAACTTCAAATACTTTGAAGGCACCGTTCAGTGTCAGGAAGAAACAGATTGTAACGGCATGAGTAATCATCGGCAATACGACATTACGCAGTACCTGGAACGCGTTGGCTCCGTCAATAACAGCCGCTTCCTTCAGACTCTTCGGCACACCCTGGAGTGCAGCCAGATAGATGATCATCATATATCCCACACCATTCCAAAGCGATACGATCAAGATGGAGTAGAATGAGAATTTCGGATCACCCAGCCACTGTTGGTCCAAAAAGGAGACCGCCAACTTCTCGGCCAGCTGCGGCAGCACCTGGGAGAAGATGAATGTCCACATAAAGGCGCTGATGATCGTACTGATCATGTTCGGCATGAAAAACAGGGTCCGGAATAACCCCTTGCTGCGCGTCCGTGTCTCAATGAACACGGCGAGCAGCAAGGCAATTCCATTTTGCAGAATCAGCATAAACACCACATATTTCAACGTGAACCATAGGGAATTCAGAAAGTCGGGATCTTCCTTGAACAGCTCCACGAAGTTTCCCAGACCGATAAAACTATAATCCCGGTTCAGTCCATTCCAGTCCGTCAGACTGTAGAACAAGCCGCTAAATGTGGGATACAGCAGGAAAATCGCATAGATGACAAAGGCAGGCGCAGTGAACGCTAGCAGCGACAGATACTTCTTGAATACATTCGTAGCCATTGGTTCTCCCCCTTTTCACTATAAGCAGACTCGCGGAAACGGGGGAACGAAGACCGTTCTGCCAGCCGTTTCATCTGCTTACTTGTTGACTTTGTTGTAGGATTTCCACGCCTTGTCGAGCGCATCAATCACCTGCTGCTGATCCAGTTGTCCGGAGTAGTAACCTTGCAGCGCTTTGCCTGATTCATCCTTAACCGCTTGAGGAATGGATGGATCCTGATACGCTTTGCCTTCATTAACATATTTCAGGGCATCGTCTACCCAAGGGAAACTTTTGAAGTCATGAATTTTGGCAACCGGATTGAATTTCAGTGCTTCATAGAATGCACTTGAATCCTTGTCATCGAGAACATAGTTTACGAAGTCGAGTGCCACTTCCTTGTTTTTGCTGGAGGAAGATACGGCCAGTGAAGTCGATGTACTCAGGTTGATTTTGGTATCATCCGGGTTGTCATTAATCGGCAGTGGAGCTACGCCGAAGTTGATATCCGGATTGGACTTCAGGATGGTTTCTGCGAACCAAGGTCCTTGAATCCACATTGCTGCTTTGCCTGTTGCAAAGGCTGCCGATCCATCATCGCCGCCCACTTCGAGTGCTTTCTCCGTTCCATTGGCATTGACGAGATCGAAGATGTCGAACAAGGATTTCATATCCGAGAAGGAACCTTGATCCTGATTCATCTTATCCAAGAAGTCTTTATGTTCTGACTGAGTCAGTGCACCTACTGTAAGTGGCAGGAAGAGTTGTGGAATCCAGGCCTCTTTGTAGGACAGTTCAAACGGTGTGATGTTGGCTGCTTTCAGCTTTTCCACGACCGCTTTCATTTCCGTCAAGGTGGTAGGAACCTCTAGCCCCTGCTCTTTGAAAATATCCTTATTGTACAGGTATCCCCAAGACAACGTTTCCAAAGGAACGGCCACGACTTTACCCGACGCATCCGTTACGGAAGGCTTAACGGAATCCAGTAATTTATCGACAAAAGGTTGACCCGACAGATCTTCCAGATAACCCGCTTTGCTGAACGGTGGGATTTCATTGACCGCATGAAGTGCGAACACGTCCGGTGCATCATTGGAGGCAAGTCGTGTTTTCAGAATCTGCGGCGCATTATCTGCTGGCGGCATCTCCAGTTGTACGTTGACCTCAATATTCTTTTCGGCTTTTTCCTTGGCTTTGAACTGTTCTATATATTTATCGTAATGTTCTTTCAGCCGCGGCTGTGCAATGAATACTTTGAGGGACACCGTACTGCCCGATGCAGTTCCCTCTTCCTTACCATCCGTACCCGCATTGGAACCGCAGCCTGCGAGCAGAACACTCACCAGTACCGCACTTGCTACGCTTTTCCATACTTTCATCTCTTATGACCTCCCGGTTTGTAACTGGTTTGTCTTTCATAGGATCATTATATATCACGAAATGAAAGCGCTTCATTGGACATTATTAGACTCATTTATTGGATTATTTTAAACCTTAATCCAATAGTAAACTCTCTGTGAATGAATTATTTAGGGCTGTTACCTGATTTACGAGGTTGTCCCTTTCGCATCTCTCCAGGCGAAACTCCGAAGTGTTTCTTGAACACCCGGTAAAAGTACGATACATCCTCATACCCCGTCATCTCGGCAATATGTTTGAATGGAATCTGATCATCGAGCACCCACTCCTTGGCTCTTGCCATGCGTAACTGGACAATATAGTCGGTCACATTCACGCCGTATTCTTTTTTGAACACCTTGCTGAGATATTCTTTGCTGACAAAAAAGATCTGGGCAAGCTGCTCCAGCGTAATCATCTCCATGCAATGCTGCTCGATGTATTGCTTCACCTCATCCAGGTTCAGCTTGTTCTTGAATTTGCGCTGCGCAATCAGCTGCTCCAACGAAGTATAATAAGGCGCTGATATCCAGTCCACCGCTGATGTGATGGACGCCAGAGCAGTTGGCGGAGGGAGTACAGCTGCTACAGGTTGCTCGCATAAGCCGTTGGAAACACACAGCTCGCCCAGCAGCGTCTGCAATTCATATGCGATCCGCCCCAGCTGTTGCGGTCTTCGGATATCACTGGTATCAAGTCGTTGCTCCAGCTGCCCGAACAGCTCATGCAATCCCTGAACGTTCAAGTCGTTAAAACGTAAGCGCGCCTGCTGCTGAAACAACGAGAATTCGCCAGAAAAAGCAGAAGGATAAGGTTCCCAGGACTCCGGCCCGGACTCGGTCTTTTCCAATTCACGTTTACACTTGGCCAGAACGTTATTCAATTCATCGGGATTTACCGGCTTGAGCAGATAATCAGCGGCACGGTGACGAATCGCATGTTTCGCATAATTAAAATCATCATATCCACTAACCACAATCACTTTGATATGCGGATATTGTGCACTCAGCGTCTGGAGCAGTTCCACGCCGTCTTTACCCGGCATACGCATGTCTGTAATGATAATATGGGGCTGATGCTGCTCAACCAACCGGATCGCCTCTCCGCCATCCTCTGCCTCACCTGCTACCACCATGCCAAGCTCATCCCACGTGCCCAAATTGCGCAAAATATCTCTGTTCCATGGCTCATCGTCCACTAATAGCACTCTATAATGATCTTTGTTCACGTGATCTCGCCTCCTGTATGGCAAGGAATTCGAACAGTGACACTCGTTCCCTGTCCTTCCCCACTCTCCATGTTCATACCGTATGCAGGCCCAAAGTGCATCACGATGCGTGATGCGGCATTGACCAGGCCAATGCTGGTGCTCGAGCTCCATACTCTGTCTCCTTGCTGGGACAGCTTGGACAGTCTCGATTGCATCTCGGCCAACCTCTCTTGATCCATGCCCACCCCATTATCGAAAATGCGGATGGTTACCTCATGATCTAGCCGGACAACTTGAATGTTCAATTTCCACTCTCCCTGCTTTTTCTCCAGACCATGGACAAATGCATTCTCCACAATCGGTTGCAGGGACAACTTCGGAATGTAGCAGTCACTGAGCCCGCCTTCAATCTCCAGTTTATATTCAAGTCTCCTGCCAAAACGCTGCTTCTGGATGAGCATATAATGCTCCAGTTGGTCCAATTCGGACTGCAATGGCACGAGACCATCCGGCGCTCTGACAATATAGCGGAACATCTCGCTTAATGCACGAATAACTTTGTAACTGTCTGCCGGCTTCTGTGAGTACACCATACCTCCGATCATTTGCAGCGTATTTTGCAGAAAATGCGGATGAATCTGAGACTGAAGCGCTTTGAGCTCGGCCGTCTGTTTCTCCAAATTCATGAGATAGTTATCCCGGATATGCTCCCGAATGCGGCTTGCCATACCATGAAGATTTTTCTCCAGCAGGCCAATCTCATCCACCCGACCACTGCGGACCACTTCCTTGTCCTTGATCAACTGGATTCCCTTCATAGAATTAGCCAGTCTGACAATCGGTTTAGATGTTCGCCAAGCCACAAATGCTGCCAACAACACCGAAACCACGGTAGCCAGCCCACCCACAACAAGACCATATTTCATCGTTTCCAGTGCACTCTCATTGATAACATGGGAAGGAACAATTTTGATCAGACGCATCCCTGACGGGTCGATGGCATGATAGAATACATATTCCTTGGCTGTTCGAATGAAACCGGAACTGTCCTTCGTAGCTGCAAGCTTTTCCAGTGCCTCTGCTGAAGGCTGTATCTCCTTGTTTGGCTGATAAACCGGACTTCCTGTACTATCCGCGATGTACACCGCATAATCCCCCCGGCTGTCCAACAATTCCAGCGTCTGATTGAATTCGGCCCACTTGACTTCCAGACTGATTGCGCCAATCTGCGCCTGATCCTCAAAACGGTTCATGCTGCGGGTCATATGAAACTTTTCCGGATCATTCGGATCATTAATAATCGTAAAGTCCTTATGCTGCTCAAAAAGTTCATGGTATGCCGCAGGAATGTCCGGGACTGATCGAATTCGGCTTTCCATTGAGTTGAAGGTGAACAGCGTGTCCAGTTCCTTCAGGTATAATTCCACACCAAATACATAGTTACCAGCCGAATAATATACACTGTTCAGCATGTTGAACATAGCCTTCTGCTCATCGAATCGGCTGGCAGCGGGAGCATCCTGATTCAATGCCAAGTACTGATGCAGCTCATCACTGATCTGAATGGAATAAATGAGATTGTTCATCCGAGCGAATTGTTCACCCAAATAGATGGAGGTCCAATTCATATTCGCACGGTTGGTCTCCATGATCTCTTCTTCCATGGAAGAACGGGTGTTTTCGGCTGCTACAACCGTCATGGCAATTACGGGCAGAATGGCCAGAAACGTCATGGTGAGAATTAATTTGTTGCGAATGCTGCGTTTGAACGGATCAGTAAGCTTCCGATATAATTCGGTAAACACGAGGCATCCACTCCTGAGCTATGAGCTAAAATAAGATAAACGCCCCAGCATGAAGCCGAGGGCGCTTTTGGTCTAGGTATTCTTTTTATAATCATTGAAAACAGACTTGTCAATTCATTTATGATTTCCCATTATTGCTCAATAATGCAGAACCCCCATGGTTCAAGCACCATATTCTGCCCTCCGGACACCGCTGTTCCTGTCAAAAGTTCCGTTCCGTCCCCGTAAGCATTTATGAATGAAGTCGCCTGGTCAGAGTAGTTAAAGTAGTACCGAATCGTATTCCCCTGATCATTCACTCCGCTCTTCACGATGATTGGAAAAGCCAATTCCTGATCGGTTCCCCACAGTCCGGCTTCCTTCATGACACGCTCCAACACGTTGCGGATCACAGCGGAGCTGGTATAACATCCAACATACGTTGCTTTGCCCTTGCCATAGGCATTCTGGGTAATTGCCGCATATTCTCCCCAGTGAGGATGATCATACCAGGCCAGCACTTCTGCAGTTGTTGGTGTAATCAGTTCCATCCAGGTGTGAATCTGATTCTCTTCCTCTCCAACCTCGAACGGATCATCTCGAAGCGACACATTTTTCGGCTCAACGAACAGGTTGTAACTGATGCCACAAGCCTCACTGATCAGTCCAGGCTGGCGGGTAGAGCGGACCTTAATATGCTCATTGGCGAATCCGCTCTTGAAGGAGTAAACGACATGCCCACCATCCTGCACAAATTGGTTCAGCCTCTCAAGCAAGGCATCAGAAGCTGCGTACAAAGCAGGCACTACGATCACATCATAGCCTTCATAACTCTCTACGGACGGATCAATCAGATCACAGCCAATATTCATTTTGTATAATTCGTCATACATCCAGCGGATAACGTCGTTGTATTTTTTGTCACTCGTAAAATTAAATCCGAACCACTTGATCGACGTCAACGCCTCATTGCTGAACAGCACGGCTACCCGATTCGTTTTCTTCAAATTCACCAGTTGCGGGCTAAGTCTGGCAAAATCCCTACCGATTGTTTTGGCCTCGTTGTAGACCGGATTCGGTTCAAAATCATGGCTCAGCAATCCTTTCCAATACGTCTCGAACGAATTATGCAAGGAATGCCAGTGCCAGTAAGCAACCATGTTTGCTCCCGAGGCCAGGTGGCTAAACGCCTGAAGGCGAAGCTGTCCCGGATAGGGAACCCAATGCCAGAAAGCCTGCGCTTCCGTCTCCAGTACAAGATAGTTCGATTGTTTGGTGGAACGTGCCACGTCACCGCCGAATGAAATCTCAATGCCGGTCAGATCATCCTGCGACGGATGGTAGATGTCCACACTAGTGATATCAAAAGGTTTGGATGCGGCAAAATGGTCCACATCCCCCTGAATGCCGTACGAGTATCCACGCCAGTCGAAGTCAAAGTTCTGCGTGACAAACTGACCTTCCTGTTTGTACTCATTTACAATTCCGACCTGCCACGCCAGAAAGTTGGTTACCAGTTGGCGCTGGAATTTGGCAAATTCAGCTCCCAGACTGCCATTGATTGTACCCACAACAGACGGGAAGTCCTCCCAGCTATTGATACGGTTACTCCAATAGTCGAGACCAAATTCCTTGTTCAGATCATCCAATGAGCTGAATTTGTTTCGCATATATTTGACGAATTGCAATTGTACATTATCTCCGGCAGTGTTGTAATGCTTCGTTTCGTTATCCGTCTGATAGCCAATCACAGCAGGGTGTTTGCTGACACGGGAGATCAGCTTGCGAATGATGCGTTCCGCATAGAACAGATACGTTGGATGTGTGATATCCATGATCTGTCGCGCTCCATATTTCCCCGGTCCTTGTACCGTTGTGGCCAGAACATCCGGATGCTCCTTCACCATCCACGTCGGAACAGCATACGTAGGCGTACCCACAATAACCTGAATGCCCGCCGCATGCATGGCATCCAGTACACGATCTACTGAGGAGAAGTCGAATACGCCATTCTGTGGTTCATGCGTGCTCCAGGTGGATTCCGCAATCCGCACCACGTTAATGCCTGCATCTTTCATCATCTGAATATCCTTGTCCAATCGTTCATATGGCATATATTCATCATAGTAGGCTACCCCGTATAATAACTTGTCCATGTTAAAATCCCCTTTTCATCCGGAAGTATGAAGCTCTTGGCATTTATACAAAATGAAATGATTCAATTGAAAAATGATAACGTTTACATTATTATCTATTGAAGTACATCAGACACTTAGTAATCTGTCGAAGGCTCTCCTGTTCTGCGATTTTCAATGTTGGCGTTAAACTGATTATAATGAAGTATACTATGAGTGCCGATTGTACAAGGCGAGTTGTTTTTACCCTTTTCCGAGGTGAATGTCATGGATATCCGATCGCAGATTCGAGAAATGCCACATCATACATTGGCTCACTGGCTGCCTATTATCGACTGTAACATTAAATTCTATGGAGCGCACAGCCAACAAGTTCCATACGGTTGGGCGATGCCGGAGGAATGCCATCCGGGCTTTGAAATTATGCTGATTATAAAGGGGACTCAGGAGAGTGTGATTCACGGGTATACTTATACGGTTGAGGAAGGTTCGATTCTGCTGATTCCACCGGGATTCAAACATACGAACCGATGTGTATCATCAGAGGGCATGACGTATTTCAGTGCTCATTTCAATGTGGATGATCCCGTATTTACCCTCAAGCTGATGTCACATCACAGCCGAATCTATGAGGCAGGCACCACAGATAATATGCAAATTCGCCCAGTCCTGGAGAACTGGATGAACATGATCAGAACATCAGAGGCATACACTTCCACAGACAAATTTATCATGCAGGCACGTATGTTTGAATTGTTTGCACTGTTGTCCCAGGCAGCTGACCGTGAACCACTGACCACACGCTCTGATGCTGTGCCTCATGCTCCAGCTCCCGCAGCCATGCATTATGCAGGGGCCATCGCAGAAGCCATCAAGCAGGCGTTCCATACGCAGCTCCGAATCAAAGAGGGTAATGTTTCGACCGTCAAAGTAGAGCAGATCATATCCTCATTTGGCATCAGTCCAGGATATGGGCTGCAAATTTTCCGCAAGGTGTACGGACAATCTCCACGGGCCTATCTATCCAGCCTGAAGCTGCAGGAAGCCAAGGTGCTGATCGAACAGCCGAAGCTCTCTTTGGGGGAAATTGCATGGAAGCTGGGCTACACCCATTTGTCGCACTTCAGTCGGCAATTCAAACGATGGACTGGCCAGAGTCCACTTCAATATCGCAACGCCGTTCAGGATCTATCCAACGAATCGGGTCCAGTGTACCAAGAGTTGGGAGACTGAATCGGACTGAGAAAGAATGAGATGGTGATGAAGTGATGGGTCAAGGACCATATGATCGGTTACGAATATGCTCGTACTCTTTCGGGGTATTCATATTACTAAGCTGAATGGCCACATCGTGGACACCAGCGCTTTCCAACTCATCGACGTCGACATATCGGCAGCCGATCTCTTCAAGCCAGTGCGTTACTTTCAGTCTATTATCTATTAAGCGCTGTTCAAGTTGGGGGAGAACACTTCTATGATATGCACCTGCAAGCGGATGAACACGCCCTCCCAATCGTGGAACGATCGCATGAAGCTCTTGACCTGATTCGGCGAGCCACTTCATGCCTTTGAAAAAGGATGGCTCTAGCAGCGGCATATCACAGGCGCAGATGAGATTCCAGTCTGTCTCCGAGGCTTCCAGCGCGGCATGCAGCCCTGCGAGCGGCCCTTTTCCGGGATAACTATCCTGAACGCAGTCATAAGGCAATGCGGTGTATGCAGCTATGTTGGTTCCTGCGGAAACGATAATACCATTCACAGCTGGTGCCATCGCTTGAACGATCTGCTCCAGCACGCTGGTACCATTCCAATCCAATAATGCTTTATTGAAGCCCATACGGCTGGATAAACCTCCTGCCAATATAATACCTGTCCATTCCATCGTGCTCACGGTAATCCTCCTCGCTCAATAAACGTATTGTATTCTATACATTGAATACCCTTTCAACAAATGATACATTGAAGAATATGATTCTGAAAGGAATGGCTCTATTGGATAGATATGCACCCGGAAGAGGCAATCCCTCTTTGGTTTCGCTGAAACTATATAACTTTTTCATTTATGGAGCTATTTCAATCTTCGCCGGTTTTCTTCAGTTGTATTTGCAGGAAATCGGGATGACCAAATTGGAGATTGGCAGTCTGATGGCGATTGGTCCGTTTGTATCCTTGTTTGCTAATCCGTTCTGGGGCTTCTGGAGCGATAAATCACGCAATATTCGCATTATTCTGATGATGATGATGGGTGGCACCTTTGTGCTTGCTCAGGCCGTATTCTATGCGCCTACGTATGCCTGGATCTATGCAGCCATGATCTTTTTTTATTTTTTTCAAAGTCCACTGTTTGCCCAAACCAACAGCCTCATTCTCGGTTATATCGATGGCACGACTCAGAAATTCGGTACGTTTCGGCTTTGGGGATCGCTCGGCTGGGCACTAACCGCTGTGGCTGCTGGACCGCTGATTGACCGCTTGGGAGCAGGAAGTGTATCGATTGTATTTGCCTTCATGATTGTCATTGCCTTTGTCTTTGCCTTGTTTCTACCTAGACAGCCGATCGCTTCAGATACACCTGTAGTGAGCTTTCGACGTTTCGGCAAGGTGATGTTCAATCCGTACTTTATGATCTTTATCGGGCTTGGGGTGCTCGTTTCCGTACCCAACGCCATGAACAGTACATTTATGTCATTATACATCGTGGAAATGGGTGGCGATAAACAGATGGTTGGCTGGGCCATCTTCACATCATCCATCCTTGAAGTGGGTGTATTCTTGCTCCTGGACCGTTTTCTCAAACGCAAAATGGGCATGCTTCTCTCGTCGCTCATCCTGATCAGTCTGTTGTTCGCCATCCGCTGGCAGCTCATGGCCCTGGCGAACAATCCATTAGAGATTGTGTTCATTCAGCTCATGCACTCCATTACGTTCGGCGGGTATTTCTATGTAGGGACTCAGCTGACGATGCTGTTCATTCCAAGGCCGTACCGTTCCTCTGGTCAGGCCGTGTATACGATGGCCTGGGGCGGCCTTTCTGGTGTCATTGCCGGTCTGTTCGGCGGCTGGCTGTTCCAGAGCTTTGGTGCTGAAGTGATGTATAACATTGGGGTATTCTTCTCCCTGATCGGTGCTGTTGGCTTTGCAATCATGTGGTTCTCGAACCGCCGCAATGGCTATCAGCCAACAGTGCTGACGGAAATGGGTGAAAGATAATCTTTTGTTGGCAAAGGTTGAACCTTTCAAGATTTACACTGGAGCACTACGAGGACAGAACAATCTTTCGATCGCTGTTATCCCCGGATTTTTTTGGATTCCCTTTTTCAAAGGGTAAAATCCAGGGATAAAGGCGAACGCTACGCTTCTCCAGCTTTATTCTGTCCTCTCCGTTATGGTGTAAATAAAGTTCAAACAATCAAACAAAAGATTAAGAATAGTAGTAGTAAAAAGAAAGGCGTCTCCATTGGCTTATTGCCCTGGAGACGCCTTTACGTTTATAGATTGAAGTTTATAGATTGAAGTTTATAGATTTAGGTTTACAGCTTAGGCGTATAACCCTAACTTGTTTTCTCACCCTAAACCTCTAACTTTACCCTTGCCTACCTCTATGCTTTACCTTAAGCTTTTGGCAGTTGGAACGAGCTTTTCAGGGATACAACCCGGTTAAATACCGGACGGCCTGGCTCGGAATGTTTCGGATCAACGCTGAAGTAACCGTGACGGAAGAACTGGAATTTATCCTGTGCTTTTGCTTCCTTCATCTCTTGCTCCACAAACCCTTGAACGACTTCAAGAGAGTTTGGATTCAATTGATCCAGGAACGTTTTCTCCGGTTGCTCTTCCACAACCTCCACCTCAGCGCCTGCCACGGCAGCTTCTGGCTCGATATCGGCTTCCGGTGCTTCTGCGGCGATCAGAGGTTCATACAGACGGAATTCAGCAGGCACCGCTTGAGTCGCTTCTACCCAGTGGATTGTACCTTTAACTTTACGGCCAGTGAAGCCACTGCCGCTCTTCGTTTCCACATCATAGGTACAATGGATTTCAGTCACATTGCCTTCTGCATCCTTAATAACATCGTTACATTTGATGAAATACGCATGTTTCAGACGAACTTCGTTGCCAGGGAACAAACGGAAATATTTGTTCGGTGGATTCTCCATGAAATCGTCTTGTTCAATATAAATCTCACGAGAGAACGGAATTTGGCGATTACCCATCTCAGGGTTCTCCACATTGTTCTCTGCTTCGAGCCATTCCACTTGCCCTTCAGGGTAGTTGGTAATGACCACTTTGAGGGGGTGCAGGACGGCCATTGTGCGCGGAGCTTTCAGTTTCAAGTCTTCACGTACAAAGTGTTCCAGCGTTTGCAGGTCGATAACGCCTTGGCTTTTGGAAATGCCTGTTTCGAATACGAAATCACGAATGGCTTCCGGTGTATATCCCCGGCGGCGCAGACCCGAAATCGTTGGCATGCGCGGATCATCCCATCCATCCACATGACCTTCATCCACGAGCAGTTTCAGCTTCCGTTTACTTGTCACCATTTGCGACAGGTTCAGGCGGCCAAACTCATATTGATGTGGTTGGTTCTCCATCTCACATTCGGCAATAACCCAATCATAGAATGGACGTTGATCCTCAAACTCCAGGGAGCAGAGGGAGTGGGTTACTCCTTCAATGGCATCTTCAAGTGGATGTGCGAATGCGTACATCGGATAGATGCACCATTTGTCACCCGTATTATGATGATGTGCATGAGCAATACGGTAAATGACCGGATCACGCAGATTGATGTTCGGTGAAGCCATATCAATCTTGGCGCGCAGCACTTTCTCACCGTTCTGGAATTCGCCTGCACGCATCCGTGTGAACAGGTCCAGATTCTCTTCTACAGTGCGGTCACGATACGGGCTGTTCTTGCCCGGCTCGGTGAGCGTTCCGCGCATTGCACGGATTTCGTCAGCGCTTTGGTCGTCGATATAAGCTTTGCCTTTTTGGATCAGCAAGACCGCGCGACTGTACATTTCATCAAAATAATCGGAAGCAAAACGTTTCTCGCTCCACTCATAGCCGAGCCATTTCACGTCTTCCTGAATTGATTGAACATACTCTACATCTTCCTTGACCGGATTCGTGTCATCGAAGCGCAGATTTGTTTTGCCGCCAAATTCGCCACCCAGTGCAAAGTTAATCCAGATCGCTTTGGCATGGCCGATATGCAGATAACCGTTCGGTTCCGGAGGAAAACGGGTAATGACTTCCTGGACTTTCCCTGACCGGAGATCTTCGGTAATAATATTTTTGATAAAGTTAGGTGGGGTTGTACGATTGTCCACAGGTATCAAACCTTTCATGAATTGATTGGAGCTTTCAGGAATTTGCAGCAATTCCGGCTAAAATCCCTTTATAACGAAGTCATTTCCTGAAAAAATCTATTTTCTTGGAAAGTTTCGTACGCGTTTCATTTAAATATACCTTTAACGAGGGAGGAGTTCAATAAATAACGCCCCAAAATCAGGATCAGTTACACACAAGATAGGCCCAAAACCATTTTGACGGGTTCGCACGAATCATGTAGCATGATAGAAAAACAGAATTTAAGGGAGGGTTTCCCATTGAACGCGCTAAAACTGTCCAAAGAACAACAGGATGAAGCCATACGTACCATCCAGTCGTATTTCGAAGAGGAACGCGGTGAAGAACTGGGCGATCTGGCAGCTTGGGGTGTGCTGGATCTTTTCATGACCCAGTTGGCTCCCTTCATATATAATCAGGCACTCGGTGACGCCCGTACTACGGTGAATCAACGCATGGCCTCGATGGAAGAAGACCTGTTTGCATTGGAGCGCAAGCTACCGAAGAATTCCCGATAATACATTATTTCAAAGAAAGAAGGTTGCACTCATGTTTACCTATTCATTGGATGAATATACCGAACTCCGCCCACTTGCCATGGAGCACACCAAACCGTTGTTCGAACTCACGGACCGCTCGCGGGATCAGTTGAGGCATTGGTTACCGTGGGTGGACAACGTGACCGAGATTGAGCATACTTCGAATTTTATCAGCAATGCATTGAAACAGGGCGCGGACAACGGCGGGTTCACCGCAGGTGTCTGGCTGAAAGGCGATCTTGCCGGCATCATCGGCTTCCACGAAATCAACTGGACCAACCGCTCGGTAAGCATCGGATACTGGCTTGGCAAAGGTTTTGAAGGTCAAGGCTTGATGACCAGCGCATGCCGCGTTCTGGTCGACTACGCTCTCGTCACCCTGGATCTGAACCGTGTCGAGATTCGCTCAGCAACCAACAACAAGCGGAGCCGGGCCATCCCTGAACGGCTTGGATTCGTTCTTGAAGGCGTTATTCGCCAGGCGGAGAAGCTGCCTAAGGGCTATGTTAACCATGCGGTGTATGGTATGCTGCAGCATGAATGGGAACTTTTACGCTAAATTAGACTTACATAATTTGAATGGTTGGAGGACTAGCTTCCATTACGAATGACGGCCCTCCACAATGCATACATCAACCCTTAAAGCCCCTCCTACTCCACAACAAGTGGAGAATAAGGAGGGGCTTATCTTATTTTGCGCATTTATGCATCCATATAACTTCGAATCTCTTGATCCGACTTCTTCTTAGAGCGCACGTACCATGCCACCATCCACCACAAGGGATGTGCCTGTAATGTATGTATTCGCTCCTGATAAGAGGAAGACAACCGCTTTGGCAAACTCCTCGGGTTAACCATACCGTCCCAGTGGAATTTCCTTACGGAATTGCTCGGCAACCTCTTCCTCACTTATTCCGTTCTGCTCTGCACGCGCAGCATCCAGTTCATGTATCCGATCCGTACCGATTCTACCCGGTGCAACCGTATTGATCAGAATGCCATATGGCGCAAGTTCCTGTGACAAGGTCTTGGCTAATCCGAACACACCCGTACGGAACGTATTGGACAGAATCAGACCGGGAATCGGCTGCTTCACAGAGGTGGAGGCAATGTTCACGATATGCCCGCCGTTCTCCTTCATGTAAGGAAGTGCACCGCGAATCAGTCTGACGTAGCTAAGTACATTTAATTCAAATGCACGTTCCCAATCTTCATCCGTCAATGACTCGAATGTTCCTGAAGGCGGGCCGCCTGAATTGTTCACCAAAATATCAATCTGCCCAAACTGTTCGCCTGTCTTGCGAATCAAGGCATCAATATCTTCCTTGCTTGTCACATCGGTTGCACAGTATTCGATACGTCCGCCACCACCGAGCGCCAGCAGTTCCTGCTTCACCGCTGCAAGCTTCTCTTCGCTCCGGCTGGCGAGCATGACATCAGCGCCTTCTGCCGCCAATTGAGCGGCTACCGCTTTGCCCAGTCCTCGACTGGATGCAAGCACGAGCGCCTTTTTACCCCGAAGTCCCATGTCCATTGTTGTTCCTCCTTCTACTCTGTTCTATCCGTTGGCCTGGATGAAATAACTCATAAGAATATCGTCCACATACTTGCCTGAGATATAAAATTCCGACACCAGTCTGCCTTCCGTCACAAATCCGCACTGTGTATAAAAAGCAATTGCCCCTGGATTGCTGGATAACACCCGCAACCTAAGTTTGATGATGCCTTGTTCATGGGCATGCTGCTTCATGGCATCCATCAGAGCTGTAGCAATACCACAGCGCCGATCATGGGGATGAACGGCGATATTAATCTCGTATACATGGCGGTTAACAGGCATTCCTGTCGGCAGATAAAAGCCCACATAACCACATACCCGCTCCCCCTGAACGGCAATCAGCTGACTCCCTGGCGGACAATGCTGCAAATATTGTTGTCTGGATCGCCACTGAAACGGGGCCGGAGAGGTATGCTTGTCCCATACCAGTGCATCCAGCTCCATCAGTTGGGCAGCATCCTTGATCTCGGATGGTCGAATGGTATACGTATGGCTGATAAGCATAAAAATTCAACCTTTCGTGCAATAGTTAATAACACTGCGTAAAGCAGGGTTAGAAAAAATGTCTTATTCCTTATTCATTTCGACATTTTGCAATTGAATACGATGCAAAATGCTCCTTTGCTTTATATTGTAGCATAGCCTCAGACTTGACTAAAATTTCACTCAGTGGAAAGAAATGAACACTTAACCTTACCGTAACGTCATCGTTTATACTGGATTGATAAGGAGGTGCACGTGATGAACATCAAAGAAGCCGCCGACAGACTCGGCATATCGGCGAGAGCTATTCGATTCTATGAGGAAAAAGGACTGATCTCCCCCGTTAAACAGACAAGCAACGGATATCGTACATATACCGAGAATGACATCTGGCGGCTGCAAACTATTGCAGCTCTGCGCGAAATCGGGATGTCGCTTCAGGATATCACCCAAGCGCTCGGAGAGATTGACCAGGGTAATCAGCAGCGGCTGGAAGAATATCTGGAGCTGCAGCAGGCGGTCATGTATGCCCAGTGGGTCGAGCTAAAGCGGATGCTGGATACAACCCAGCGAATGATTGATCTCAACCGCCAGGACGGGCCACTGGATGTCAGCCATTTGCATGATCTTGCAGACAGTTCACGCCGCCTTAGAGAAGCTCGGCAGAACTGGCATGACCGCTGGAATTACGATATGCAAGCAGCCATCCACGATCAGCGCGTACAGGCGGCGAATGATCCTCTGCCCAGAGAAACTGCCTCTAAGAGCAGAATGGATTCAGAACCTGGAGCCATGCAAGCAACAGATAAGTCGGATCGAGAAGACGGACCAGTTCATAACGGCGATGAAGTTCGCAGCCAGAAAAATAGCCGGATAGTACACAGGCCAAACAGCGATACTACGTATCCTGAAGACGCCGGATCAGGATTGAAAGAATTGGGAGTAAGAGTAGGCGCAGGACTGTTCAATATATATGACAACTATGACGAGGCGCTGGAGCAGACAGCAAGCTGGATATCTCCTGTGTCCGGCGAAAAAGGACTTGATATCGGTACAGGCACGGGGAATTTGGCTGGCAGACTGTTAGAGCGCGGCGCAGCGATGACTGCCATCGATCAATCCCAGGAGATGCTGCGTACATGCCGCACCAAATATCCCGAGATGCATGTGAAGCTTGGCAACTTTCTGGCGTTGCCTTTCGCCGACCATTCCTTCGATTTTGTCGTATCCAGCTTCGCCTTCCATCATCTGAGCCCAGACCAGCAGCAGTTGGCGTTACAGGAAATGCAGCGGGTGTTAACTACACGTGGACGAATCTGTCTGACAGACCTCATGTTTGTTGATGCAGCTCACCGTCAGACGTATATTCAACAGGCTGAGGCAGCAGGTCATGAGGACCAGTTACATACGATAAGGGAACGTCATTTCCCGCTACTGGACGGCCTGTGCGGCTCGCTGGAGGACGCAGGCTATGTGACGAAACATATACGCCATAATGCGCTTCTGCACACGTTGCTGGCCGTTCCATTGCGTTAGAATGATCATCGTATCGTAACGAGTTCCCCTGATCTGCCAATAAACCTTCTCAAATAAAAAAAGGTCACCCTGCCTGTTAAGGAGGATGACCTTCCACTCTAGTGAAACATCGAGCTTGTATGGAATTTACATATAAATTTCAACAATTGTGCGCTCCGAAGCATTACGCGCTTGTTTGAACTCATCCAGTGAGATACGAGCCCCACCTTGACGGTAACGGTTCGCCGTTTGCTCGGTGCGGATGTCCTTGCCATTTACCGTTACACGGTTAACCGAACCTTCGTTCAGATGATAGATAAACGTTACTGGCTCTCCTGCATATTCGAATTCGAATTGCATGCCATTCAGCTCAGCCGGCAGTACCGGGTCAATAACCAGATCTCCGCCTTCCTGACGAATGCCAAGTGCGTTGGAGATCAGTTGGTTCATGTAGATTCCAGGGCCGCTGGAGTAGATTCTCCATCCACCTTTCACCTGTACTGTTCCTTTGCGTAGTTGGTCAAAGTGCTCCTGCGCCTCGTAGCGCGTGTTGAACTTGCCGTCGGAACTGCTGAAATACGCGTTCGCCTGACGAATCTCGGCATTAGGTACAACTTCGCCGATGCCAACCGGGTTGATCATGGCAAGACCATTCCACACCTGATCCGTCTTACCGAGCTTCGCCATCGCTTCAACGTAACGGATATGAGCGTGTACATACTGCAAACCGATCTCGCGACCGAAGTTGGACGCTTGCTCTGCCCGTTTGAAGTGAGTGCTCACACCACCTGCATATTGAGCTGGACGATTCATCAGACGTACCCCATCCGGGCACAGGAACTGTTCACGAATCAGCGCATAATGCGATTCTGCCTGTTCTGCATTCAGCAATTCACCGATCATGCTGCGCGTCATCGGCAGAAGGCGATATTGAATGCCTGTCTCCGTATCTGTTGGGTGAAGCATCAGCTTCGCCTGATCCGCTTCTTCCATGTATACGAAACCTGGGATCACATCTGTACCCAACATGTAACGATTAAAGTCTTCACGGATGCCTTGAGCCAGAACATCCAGTTCTTGTGCAAATCCAGCATCTTTATGCTGCAGCGCCTGTGCGAGCACATTTACGGACTGATATGTCAAAGCAACGGTCCAGCTGCTCACCATATATTGTTTGAGCTGTGCATTGGCTGGCTGGAGTGTATCATCCCAGTCGCCATCTCCGTAGGAAGACAGGAACGTATCATGCAGGAAGTGCGAACGGATATATTCGATCTCTTTTTTCGCGTGATCCAATACAGTCGCTGTTTCTTCCGTGAACCCGAAGCTGTGCTTAACGGTATACGGTACTTTCTCATCCAGAATCGCATAGTCACGAGTCGCTGTCAGGTAGTCCGCCAGCACTTTCAGCGGCCATACGATGATATCACCGTGGCTCTCTTCCTGCTGAATTGCAAAGTATTTATCAAACATGAACCATTGCGGCCAGTTGCCATCATCTTCATATTGGTGGGTATATACCATTTTGATGATATCGCGAACCTGCTCATATTTTTGCGTTGCCATGAAGTATTCAACCGGACCTTGGCATACATCCCGAGTACCCCATGCTGCGCCGCCGTACTGCTCCAATCCGTGAGGTACGGAGTAGTGAACCAACATGTTGTGTGTGTACCACCAAGCCAGTGCGTTCACTTTGAACAGATCCTCTGCACTTTGGCCTTCACCACGAGACAAACGGAAACCGTTCATTACGCCTGCGAAGAATTCGCGGTACGCCTGCACTTCCTCTTCAAAAGTAAGGCTGGATCCTGCTGTTACAGAACCGTCTGCTTCGTTAGTTTGACCTTCCAATACGCCTTGTACCTTCAGCGTCCATTCTGCACTCTCTTCCAGACTAAGTGTAACCAGCGATGCAGATCCACTGCGGATGCCACTCGCCAGCAACGTTTCGTCCCCAACATTTACGGCTGCTCCATCCACCGACATGCGGTATTGCAGGTCAGGATACGTTCCAGCACTAATCGCTTGCGAATCAGCCTTGAAGATCAGCGTGTTGCCATCTTGCGTCATATGCAGCGGATACTCGTATTCATTTACATTCATCGTAATTTGGTTGGTTACCAGGTAACGATATGCTTTGCCACTTGTCGAGCGTACGTTCATGCTCACTTCAGTGGTGTGTGCTCCAGTGTAGTTGGTCACGATAATGGTATCCGATTCGGTTTTGTAGATCCAACGTACATAGTTGAAGCCAATCTCGAACAGGGAAGGCATCGTCAGCAGACGATATTGTCCATCCATTTCCACATAAATGCGTTGTCCAGCCGTCTTCGGCACGTTCAGTGCGTTGCGGGCATTACTGATCATTTTATTAAAATTGGTGTTACCAATAACGAGTTGTGAGTTGAAAATACCGTACATATACGATGTCGTCGTAATAACCTGCGCACCAAGCTGTACATTGCCACCACTCATCAGGATATGGCCGTGCGGACGCTCTACGAGCAATTCTTTCGCTTTCAGGACGATGTGTTCATAACTGCCCGTGAAGAAGGATAACAGTGAATCACCGCTACGCTCTTCCTGATGACGGTCAGGGAACAGGTCATTAATCTCTTCTTGTGTCAAATCAAGCGCAGCAAGTGGTTCACCCAAGAAGGATGACAGTTTCACCTGTTCCAACGTCTCGCCATGCTCCACAGTCAATGCTTGTACTTCGTTCCATGCTGCAGTCACTTCATCCCCGAATTCCAGTGCGGAGATTCCGGCAGGATGATCTGCTTTGGCCAGTCCGTAGAAGACCACTTGGGCTTCCCCATCCAAGCTTACGCGCTCCGATTGCAATGCTGTGTAAGCAAATTCATACTGGTACGTCTCATTTGCCAATGTATTATGGCTCAGGCTCTCAGGCTGGTTCGTTTCCTTGTAGGACAGACCGAAGAATTGGAATCCATCTGTCGAGTAACCAACTGCCTTAGTCAGAGAACCTTGTTGCATGTAAGGGAAAGCACCGCCCTGAGGCTGGTTTTGACGCGAACATACCACATATCCCTTTGCTTCATCTTCGAACACCGTATGGTCAATATATTGTGACAGATAGGCTTCATTGCTACGTACTGCACCTGGATCAGCAAGACCTACATCTTGTCCATATACCACGTCAACGTTATGTTGTTGTCCTGTGAGCTTCACATCCCAGAACCAGACGCCTTGCGTTGTGGCTGTAAACACAACCTGATAGCCAATGCCTTGTTCTTTGCCTTCAAGCTGTACTGTACCTTCCCAGATCAGTTGATTGCCGGAATGCGCTTTGCTTGTAATCACTTTGCTGTTCGAACGCACACCCAGCAGTGGGAACGAGCTGATTTTCTCTCCCTCGTGTACACGCAGATACAGGTTATTCAAAGATCCATCGATCTGGTTGCTAAGCAATTGATTCAACATGGTCGTACCGGACTTGGCCTGGTACAGGTCCCCACTGTTCAAAAAGGTAAAGGATAAATCCCCGGCAGTCAGCCGGATTGGTTCATTAATCATCGTTGTCATACTATTCACTCCTTCAATTAGTATAAAATCGAAACGTTTCGATAAATCTGAAAAAGAATAGGGGTCCTCTGCGAAATGACCTTTGTCTGGCCAATTCGGACGGTGATCCCCATCATTCAACTCTTAATTCAAAGAGGGCCAATCCCTTTTACAACCACGCGAGTTAGAAAAGAACAACTTCACAAATCTATACAGACCGGATATGGTATGACTTCTGTAAGCAGTATCCAAACCATATCCCATCTGACGAGTTACTTCCTAGGCCGGCTGAATTCCTGACTCAACCTGTACCGATCGTACAGACTCGCGTTCAACCAGATCAATGGTTAACGTATACGATGTATTCACAGCTTCACCGTTCAGCATCTGGAAGAGCAAATGCCCTGCCAATGAACCTGCTTCATGCTTGGGCTGCCGCACCGTCGTAAGCGGAGGATGAACATATTCGGACAGTTGAATATCATCAAATCCGATGACCGAAATGTCATTCGGTACCGAAATGCCGCTCTCTTCAAATGCTTTCAATCCACCAATCGCCATTTCATCATTCCCGTAAAATACAGCAGATGGAAGCTCGCCCTGCATAACCATCATCTTGGTTGCACTATATCCGCCCTCACGTACAAAGTTACCGCTTAGACGCCATTTGGACTTCTCTTCAAGGCCCGCCTCCTGCATTGCTCGCAAATATCCTTGATAACGCAGAGCATTATCATAAGAATTGGATGGCCCGCTGATATAGGCGATGGTCTTATGCCCCTTCTGAATGAGGTGACGTGTAGCGAGGTAACCACCTTGCTCTCCGTCCACCAGCACGTTGACCAGATGGCTACTCGACAGCTGCCGATCCATCACAATGATAGGGAAACGTTCGCCTGCAGATTCCACCAGGATATCATCATGGATGTTATGGGCCAGGATGATAGCGCCATCCACTCTTTTTTCCCGCAGGAAACGAACCGCTGTGGAGTCGCGTCCTCCCATAGAGCTGCAAGCAATCAGATCATATCCGTTGGCCAGCGCCACGTCCTGTACGCTGCGAATCAATTCGGAGTAATACGGACCCGACAGATCAGTAAGAATCAACGCAATCGTGTTCGTCCGGCTCCGTTTCAGGTCCATGGCAAAGCCGTTTTTGCGATAATTCAGTTCCCGTGCTGCCGCCAGCACTTTTGCCTTGGTCTTGGCACTTACCTTGCTGTCCCCATTCAGTGCATAGGAAGCGGTCGAGAGCGCCACGCCTGCCAGCTTTGCCACATCCTTAATCGTTGCCATTCCACGTTCGCTCCTTCTAACTTTCTTGTTACCTATCATTTTATACTGTAAATGGTTGCAACAACCACACATTCCTATGCATTATCCATTAGAAATGGCATCAATTCTCATTTATCGAAACGTTTCGAAGTGTTTTCAAAAAAATTTCTCTTCACGTCTTTTAAGCTTCACTGCTGAATCATATACCCTTTTATTGTACATATAGCTTAGTCGATTGACAACATTCCAATATTAGACAAGAGGAAGAATTCATTATAAATCACAATGAACACGCCTGTAAACCATAGATTGAAACGTTTCGACATTTTCATTATAGTCGGTGTTGATAGCGATTTCAACCTCTTTATCCATTTTTCACAGAAATATGTGAAGGGAATGATTCGAAGGGTCCTCATTACACCTTTGTGGTATTATACTGCTTATTAGTCCAATCCTCTATAAGGAGTCCATTATGTTATGAGCAATCTGGATCTAAGCTTTCATAAATCATCCGTGAACAATCCCGGCCGCTTGCAGCAGATCACAACCGTGCCTCCCGCAATGTTCAAACTGTGTCATCTGGTGCAGCTCCATGATCGGGAAGCCTTCTCCCGTATCGATGAACTGTGGAGCAGCAAGCACGTTCTTTATGTCATCACCTCTGGTCAGGCAAGACTGATCAGTTCGAATGGTCAATTGATGGTTAATACCGGCTCAGCTGTCGTACGCCAAGCTGGGACCTTGCTTCAGCATGAAAGCAAGCGTGGTTCCCTTTCCCCGGTTCAGGGTATTGCAATAGCCTTTGATTTTGCAGATAACGAACAAAGGCTCTGGCCATTCGGACATCCTGCTCCCGTTACAAGCCGTCTTATTGCCGAGCTGATCTCCGAATTGGTTCAGTCCAGCTCCAAACGCGATGAGTCGGAACCATTCAAACCTCATATGCTGTTTTATCAGCTGCTGGATACGTTGCGAGATCACGCTGTGCGTTTGGCTCATGAAGATCATTCCTGGCTGGACATCGTCCTCGCGCGTATCCATGAAAGAGTTACTCATTCTTTTACACGTGAGCAATTAGCGAGAGAGGTTAATGTGAGTCCAGAGCATTTCTCACGAGAATTCAAGAAATACACCGGATTTACATTCGTGGAGTATGTTACCCGGTTAAGAATTCGAATTGCCCAGGAACACCTGCTGTTTGCCAATCCCACATTGCAAGAGCTTGCGCAGTTGACGGGATACAGGGATACCTTTTATTTAAGTCGAAAATTTAAACAAACGGTAGGTTGTGCGCCGACCCTCTATCGGAAGACACCAAAAAAAATTGCAAGCCTTACATACAACTATACCGCTTCCTTGCTCGCACTGGGCCACATCCCGCATCTGGGTGCCGTTGCAGAATGGATGAAAAGTAGACTTATTGAAAATGGACAAGACCAATTTGATCAGTGTTATGAGCATGATCTTATTAATCATCCGGATCTAATCGCAGACGCTCATCCCGATGTCATCCTTGGTTATGCACCTCATTCCGGCATGGATGAATTACGGCAGATTGCACCAACGATTTTGATGCCTTTTGAAGAACTTGACTGGCAGGAGCAACTCATTCATTTGGGACGCATCACAGGCCTGGAAGCCAAAGCTCGTGCGCTGCTAGACCAATATGATACGCTTCAGCAAGAGGCCAATCGTACACTTGATCAAATGATGGGTGTGCGTGGATCAGCAGTATGCATATTTATGATTGGTGAAAGTGGAGCGTACATCTATGGTCACGGATGGGGTAGAGCTTCTCATATTTTGTATCGCTCGCTTGGCTTCGCCCCTCCTGCAAGAATGGAAAAGGATGGTCAGCTGCTCACAGGTTACATCCATGTTCCGCTAAATGAAATTCATTTGTACGCTGCAGATCATATTTTTATTGACTATGCCAGGGAGCCATCGGAGCAAGATGTTGTGGACAAACTGTTCGCTCAGGAGTCCTGGAACAACTTGAGCGCGGTCCGAGAAGGGCGACTGTACGAGATTGAAGCGAATATGTTTTATGGATTCGACCCCATCTCGATTATGCAGCAATTACAGCACATCATGCACAAACTGACATCACATCTGTCCATGCATTAGTCATCATAGATGTCCATGTACAAATGATACGTCATCCTCTATGTTAGTAATGAGAATAATAATCATTATTGATTATATGCACAGGGGGAACAATTATATGTTTGCTACAAAAAAACGCTTTTCCGGCTTGCTGCTCATGCTCGCCATCATCATGATCCTGGCTGCCTGCAACAGTGGAACGGGTTCAGGCACAACGGAACCAACAGCGGCGGGTTCAGAATCGACTACAAGTTCGACCGAAACAAATACCGACTCTTCGGGTGCTACGCCGATCTACAAGTCATTAAGTGGAGATGTGGAAATTCCGGCTGAACCGAAACGGATTGTTACGGATATGTACGTAAGTGATCTGCTCGCACTCGGTATAAAGCCCGTTGGATCTATTAAATATTATCTGGAAAATCCATTCTACGCCGATCAGGTGGAGGGCATAGAGAATATTGGCGACCGGGGTGCCGTATCCTTGGAGAAGGTCGTCGCGTTGGACCCGGATCTGATCATTACCTACTCTGATAAAGCTGAAGAAATTGAGAGTTATCAAAAAATCGCACCTACCGTGGTCATTCCCTACGGTACGTTTACCAATGTAGAGGATGAAATTCGAGGCTTCGGAGAACTCATGAACAAATCCGAAGAAGCTGAAGCCTGGCTAAAAACATACAACGAACGTATTGAAGCCGCTCGCGCCAAAGTAAAAGCAGTCATTAAGCCGGAGGAAACCTTCTCCATCCTCGAAGTATCCGACAAGAGCTATTATGGATATGGAGACAACTTTGGTCGCGGTGGACAAGCCGTTTATCGTGCTTTGGAACTTGCACCACTCGAGATTACGAAGAAGGAACTGATGGGCGACACCCAGTGGAAAGAGATTTCGCGTGAAGTCGTTGGTGATTATGCAGGAGACCATATCTTCCTGACGGTAGGGGAGAACAATAAAAATTACCAAGGTGACGCCATCTGGCAATCACTCCCGGCTGTGAAAAACAATCAAGTGTACGAATTGCTGGAGGACCGTTACTGGTACTTCGACCCGATTGCGATTCAGGGTCAGGCTGAAGAATTTGCCGATATGATCGTAGAACGTGCACAGCAAAATCGTAAATAAGAGGATGGAGTCAATAATCATTTCATAGATAGAAACGTAATGTCCGGACAGGCCGATGAGCCTGCCTGGGCTTTTGCGTTAGAGAGGAGGACTTACATATGCTTCGCCGTTTCATGGCCTATTATCGTCCTTATCGGGGACTCTTTATATTGGACTTCTCCTGTGCCATTCTGGCTGCACTGCTGGAGCTTGCGTTTCCCTTGGCTGTAAACAAAGTTGTCGATCAGCTGCTTCCCGCAGGCAACTGGTCCATGATTTTATCAGCCTGTGCCGGATTGCTGGGCATCTATCTGCTCAGTTCCTTTTTCCATTATGCAGTCACCTACTGGGGGCATAAGCTGGGTATTAACATCGAATCCGATATGCGGCGGGAACTGTTCCAGCGTGTGCAGAAGCAATCCTTCCGCTTTTTCGATAACAACAAGACTGGGCACCTCGTCTCTCGCATGACCAACGATCTGATGGATATTGGTGAGATTGCCCATCATGGACCCGAGGATCTGTTCATTGCCCTGATGACGCTGGCCGGAGCCTTCGGCATAATGCTTGGTATCAACTGGCAACTGGCTGTCATGACCTTCATCATCGTACCGTTAATGATCTTCCTGTCCCTTTATTTCAGCCGCAAAATGTCCAAAGCGTTCAAGCGTATGTTTGCGGATATTGCAGACTATAACGCACGCGTAGAGAACAATGTGAGCGGAATTCGTGTAGTACAGGCTTTTGCCAATGAAAAGCATGAAGTGAAACGTTTTGTCGAAAATAATGAACGCTTCCGTCTTACCAAACTGATCACCTACCGGATTATGGCGTGGAATTCTTCGCTCAGCTTCATTCTGATGAAATTTGTCTCGCTGTTTGTACTGGTGTGCGGTACGTGGTTTGTCATTCAAGGCAGCATGACCTACGGAGAATTTATCGCCTTTGTCATGTTATCCAATGTGTTTCTTGGACCGATTCAACAGATTAATTCCGTCATCGAAACCTATCCCAAAGGCATTGCCGGATTCAAAAGATACCTGGAGCTGCTGGAAGCCGAGCCCGATGTGGATGACACACCACAAGCCAAATCCATCCCACATGTGAAAGGCGACATCGCCTTCCATGACGTTTCATTTGCTTATGGGGAACACAAACCAACCTTGGATCAGGTCAATCTGGAGATTCAGGCAGGACAAACGGTTGCGCTGGTTGGACCTTCCGGTGCAGGCAAATCTACGCTGTGCAGTCTTATTCCACGCTTTTATGATGTGGATGCGGGGCATATCTCTATTGATGGGATTCCGGTAAAAGATATGACACTGGAGTCACTTCGCTCCCATATCGGGATTGTGCAGCAGGATATTTTCCTGTTTGATGGGTCAATCCGTGAAAATATTGCCTACGGCAAACTGGATGCACCTGATGAAGAAATCTGGCAAGCCATTCGCCGGGCCCAACTGGAAGAGCTGGTACAATCTCAACCGGAAGGGCTCGATACGCTAATTGGTGAGCGGGGCGTCAAATTGTCTGGCGGACAGAAGCAACGTCTATCCATTGCTCGCATGATTCTAAAAAATCCGCCGATCCTCATTCTGGATGAAGCGACCTCCGCTCTTGATACCGAAACGGAAGCCGCCATTCAGCTCGCTTTATCCGAGCTGGCTCAGGGACGTACAACGCTAATCATCGCCCATCGGCTGGCCACGATCAGACACGCCGATCGTATTGTGGTTGTGGAAAATGGCGGCGTAGCCGAACAAGGCAGCCATGATGAACTTCTGGCGCGTCAGGGCTCGTATAGCCGATTGCATCAAGCGCAATTTGGGTAGGTTGCGAATTATTGTGGATTATAAAGTTTAACGAATTACAGTCACGTTATTCACGCAAAACCAGCGGCAGGATCGCCTAACTGTGGAAATTGGCGCTAAAAATACGCGCTCGGTTCGTTAGACAGACAGCACTAACAGTACTAACGCTAAAGGGATGTCCCCGTCATATTCAATGACTTATGGGACATCCCTTTCTTATTCAGATCCTAAATTCTTTGATAATCACAGCAGGAATAGGATTTTATTTTTTGACCGCATGGATGAAATGGTTTGTTTCGAAGGCAGATAAGTCATCTGTACGATTGCTAAAATACCGATCCTGTATATCTTCTGGCGATAGATGCTCATATATGAGAAGTCCCACATCCGCCAATAACCGCTCCATCTCCTCATAAGTGAAGCAGGATTGCATCGGCTCGCCCCCCATTGCAGCCATCTTAACCATATTTCCAACCCGGTTAAACCTTCCTTTTTCCTCAAAGAGATGCTCATCTGCATAATCCAGCACAATGGAGCTCCCTATTGGAAGATCCGAAAATATATGCCGCAGCAAGTTGGACAGATCTTCTTTGGTCAAATAATACGAAACGCCTAACAGAGTAACCATCGTCTTTCGCTTCTTCAAGCCTTCATTAGTCAAACGTTCATACGAAGGCTCATGGGTAAAATCCATTGGCACTAGATGAAGATTGTCCGGAATGATCAGATCGGCCTGATGCAGCCGCTCCCGCTTGAATTGCTGTGTTGCCGGATAGTCCACTTCAAATAGTTCCAAAGTGTCCTTCAATTCCGGATGCCTCAAAGCAAACGTATCCATCCCCGCGCCAAGAATGACCACCTGCTTCAACCCCAACGTGATTTCATGCAGCACTACATGCTCACAATAGGCAGCCCGAGCGAGTGTTATTGGAGATAACTGTACCTGCGTAATCCATTTTAAAATCGTATCCGGGTCGTCCTTGATCAGATGAGCCATGTCCGGGTTGAAAAAATGGATGCCTTGAATCATATTCTCGCGAATACCCGCAAACTCTTGAGGAGTGATAAGCTCTTTGGCTATATAATCATCGAAAATAAGAGGTGTGTCGTATTGGCAGTGGTAGGCTCGGCCAAAAGCCGAAATCAAGGATGTGATGCTGGACTCATTTTGCTTCATATTTCATCCTCCCGTACAAACAAAATAAGATTCCCCCTGGCCAGGAGAACCTTAGTATATACGGAATGTTTTTATATGTAAATTATAGCATAAAAAGATTTTTTTGTCAATCTAAATTTACAGGATGATCCGACAGATTCAAGTGGCTTTCTTTGTCCCTCCACTCCAATCTGCCCTCTTCCTCCTTCATACCACTCAACCCGAAAAGGCTATGCGTCCAATCCGTACTCCTTCACTTCACGGTTGCGGTTCAGCACCGCATGCAGTACAAAACCAAGCACCGCAATAACCGCCGTGCCAGTCGCCAGCCACGCTACAGGGATCAGTCCCTGTTTGTCGTACATGACCCCCATTGCATACGGCCCGATAACCCGTCCAACCGCACCGATCCCACCGGAGATCCCGATGTAGAAAGGTGCCGCTCTTCCGGCATGCTCTGAGATGAATGCCGGCGTAGCAGGTGAGATCAGCATTTCCCCAAAGGTAGCCAGTACCATTGCAAGCACCATACCCGGATAGCTATACATGGTGATCATGACGATGTATGCCATGCCGTAGAACACGGCACTTGCAGTCATCTGAGCAGTCGATGTACGGGCCATCGTGCGCTTAACCCAACTGGTAAAGGGTTGTCCCACAAAGATCAGCACCCCATTTAGGGTCCAGAGCAGACCGTACATTCTTTTCTCCATACTCTCGGAAATAATATACGGAGACACACCCGTATTCCAGATGGAATTACCGAACAGCAGGAACAGCACGCCCAGGCTCATGAACAGATATAATCTGGTGTTGCCCAGCAGCGCCCAGACGCCCGGCCCATCGGGAACCGTTTTGCGCTTGGTCAGATGTACTTCGCCCTGATCGGGTTCCGCCCGCGACAGATAATACCAGAAGAAAATCGCAAACCCGGCAGAGGTCACCCCGTTCAGTACAAAGCTGAGATGATAGGAAAAGTCAGCGAGAAAACCACTTAGTGCTGTACCAATTGCCACACCAATATTATTGGCGACATAGATTACATTGAACAATTCCCCGCGTCGCTCCGCAAACCGGAAGCCAATAAAGGCTTGAATCGCTGGTAACGACAATGAACTGAATAGACCGATCCAGCCCATGGCACATATAAATACAACCCAATACGCGCTAATCCACGGCAGAGCAAACAGCCCTAACGCATTTAACGCCAGCGATCCGATGATCAGCTTCTTGACGCCCACCCTGTGGTACAATGCACCGCCGAGCAATTGCCCGAAGATGCCACCCAGCGACTGGATCAGAATAACAAACCCCGCGTTCGCCATCGTGCGTCCAAGCTCGTCAAATACATACATCGTGGTCAGCGGCCACATCAAGGCACTGCCTGTCGCATTGACCAAACTTGCCAGCAAAAATATTTTCACTTCTTTTGGATACGTATCCAGCCATCTCATCATCTTGTTTATTCTCCTTAGTACCTTCAAAAAGCATATTGCCATAAAAAATAGACCCTTGCCCTGACGGCATAATTAGCCAGAGCGAAGGCCACTTGAATTTAGAAATTTGAATTTATTTCTGAATCTTGCTCTTTGCATTCTGCTTCCGATCTATTCATTGCTTACGATCTATCCCTTGTTCATCTTACCTGAAAAGATCCGATCTGCAAGCACATTCATTGACGCTTCACTTCGACAGTGGCCGAGAAGAATGTTGCCCCGTTTCCCATGTCGGACAGACGATTGGATGTGAGCGAGTTCACCCGCTGTTTTTTGCCATTGCCATCCCACCATAAGCCTTGACTAATCACCGTTCCCGGCAGCATGGATTCACTCACCTTGGCGGTTAGTTCGATCCGACCACGGTCGTTCCATACGACCACAGCATCCCCGTCTTCTACCTGTCTGTGGGCGGCGTCCTCCGGGTGCATTTGCAATAATGGCATCTTCTCCAAACGTTGATGTTTGGCCGAATTGGCAAAGGTGGAATTCAGGAAATTATGGTTTGGCGGCGACAGAAACATCAGTGGATAGACATCCGCAGGTCCAGCCGGGTTTTCCCCGTCATACCCCTCAACGAGAGCACTATACGTAGGCAAAGGAGGCAATCCCTTCTGTGCCATCGTTTCCGAATACAGCTCGATTTTCCCCGAAGGCGTGGGCAACTGATCCAAATAGGAGTCATGTGCAGACATATCCAGCTTGACGAAATGATGCTGCTTCAGCCCCTCCAAGGTTACTCCGTTCATGTAGGGATTACCCGTACCCTGAAGTGCTTCCTCAATCATCTGTTCCGGTGTCTCCCCGAAAATCTCCGGGTCATACCCCATCGCCTGTCCAAGCAAAGAGAACAATTCAACATTGCTTTTGCTCTCACCCAAAGGCGCAATGACTGGCTCTTGCAAATGAACATACTGATGCCAGTAGGACGTATACAGATCTGTCGTTTCAAATGAAGACGTCGCAGGCAGCACAATATCCGCGTATTTTGCCGTATCCGTCATGAACAGGTCATGGACTACCGTGAACAGATCCTCCCGTGCAAAACCCCGCTCCACCCGCTCGGTATCCGGTGCCACCACCAGTGGATTGCTGCAGTAGACCATCAACGCCCGGATCGGCTGCTCCGCTTCCAGCAGCGCTTCGCCAATCCGGTTCATGTTCACCACGCGCGGCTCCGGGTTCTGCCGCAGCTCCGGACGCTCGAGCGCATCGCTATTCGTGCTCGCGTAGCTGTTGGTACGAATAGCGCCCCCGCCGCGCTTCAGCCACTGCCCTGTAATGGCAGGCAGACAGGCTACGCTGCGGACGTTCATGCCACCGTTGTCGTGATGCTGGAGGCCATTGCCGATATGAATATGGGCTGCCTGTGCGTTGCCATACAGCTCAGCCAGCTTCACGATGTCCGCCTCCGGCACGCCTGTAATACGTGCAACGCGCTCCGGGGTGTAGCTGCGGACATGATCACGCAGTGCCTCATGGCCCACGGTATATTTTAGCATAAAAGCCTCATCCGTCAGTCCCTGCTCGAACAATACATGCATTAATCCGAGTGCCAATGCACTGTCTGTACCGGGGTAGAGTGGAATGAACCAGTCTCCCCATTGGGCAGTCCGATTGCGATGGACATCAATAACGACGATTTGGGCGCCCTTTTTGCGGGCTTTCTCGGCCAGAACAACCTGATGCATATTGGTGCTGACGATGTTGCCTCCCCACACCAGAATGACATCCGCATGCTCTGTATCCTCGGGCAAGGTTCCCCGGTTCGCACCCATCGTATATTTCCAGCCGGTATTTCCCGCTGCATTACAGATGGCCTGTTCCAGCTTGCTCGCACCTAGCGCATTGAAAAATCGACGATCCATGCCATCCACACCAAGAATGCCCATGTTTCCATAGAAGCTGTAGGGCAGGATGCTCTCCGGTCCGTAGGTAGCTGCCAGCGAACTGAATCTCGCCGTAATCTCGCCGATGGCTTCGTCCCAACTGATTCGCTCGAACTGGCCTTCGCCCTTGGCTCCGATGCGTCGCATCGGATATTGCAGCCGCTCAGGGTGATACACCCGCTCCGTCATATTTCGGACTTTGTTACAGATGGCGCCTTTTGTAATCGGATGATCCGGATTGCCCACTACCTTCACGATCTTACCGTTCTCCTTATGAAGCAGCAGGCCGCAAGTATCCGGACAATCGAGCGGGCAAACTGCCGGGAATACGCCATTCTCCTGATCGATCATATACAAGTTCCTCCCCTTCAAAGCTATCCTCATATCATATCTTCTTCATGGTAATCGCGTAAAGAGAACAGTCTTTTTTTACTGCAACAACCGCTCCAAATTTTTTTCAAAAAAATCTTTTTTCCCTTGATTCAATCTCGAAATTCAAGGGTAAATTAAAAATAAGGCATTAGGCTAGTGTTTCCCCACTTCCTCCTCATGCCATATCATGGACCACTCCCGAAATTCGCCATGAACAGGTTTCGTTCCCCCGAACCTTGTCATGGCGAATTTATTTTGCTTGGATATTTTCACATTAAAAAAAGCGATTCCTCTCCCGCCCATCACAGCAGACAGCCATGACTTGAACGAGATTAGATTCGCCAATTTCTGTTGCTATTTTGTTTAATTTCCCTGTTCCTGTTTAACTTCGCACTCGTCTTTGCAGGCTTATCGTGGTTACAACGCTACTCGATTACTCGAAAAAATGCCGCTACGCCTGCTTGCTCCACATCGGTCTGGCTTCCGTCTCCACAGGCTGGGCCGCCGCCATGGCCACCTCAGGCTTCGCTTCCGGCTCATGCTTGCGCAGGTACACCATCCAGTAAGCAGCCGCCACAAACAGCGCCCCTCCAGTCAGGTTGCCAAGCCATACCGGAATGAAATTCATAATGTATTGCCCCCACGAATAATGCCCTTCGAAGATCGCCGCAGGAATCAGGAACATGTTGGCGACAACGTGCTGGAATCCAATAGCCACAAAGGCCATCGTTGGGAACCAAATGCCCAGTACTTTTCCACTCATCGTATCCGATGCGTAGGACAGCCATACTGCGAGAGCTACCAGCCAGTTACACCCGATCCCGGATATAAAAGCCTGAAGGAAGCTGTCGTCCAGCTTGTGTCCAGCCATATCCACTACTTTGGTCAAATAGGCACCTTCTGCCGTCAGACCGAGCACATGCCCAAATGCATAGGCCACAAAGAGCGCTCCAAGGAAATTACATATCGTCACTAAGGTGAGATTCTTCAACATGTTGCCCGCGGACAGTTTACGTGCAATCGTCGCAAGTGGGACAGCCATCATATTACCTGTCAGCAGTTCCCCACCGCCAATCAGCACCAATATTAAACCTACCGGGAACACTGCTGCACCAATCAGATTAACCAAGCTACCCCACTCGGCCGGAGCAGAGGCAATGACCCGAATATCCAGCAGAAATCCAAGCGCAATAAAAGCGCCAGCCAGAAAACTGAGTATCAATACGGAGGACACCGGATTTTGAGCTTTCTTCATCCCCGTATGCGCCGTATATTGTGCAACCTCAAGAGGTGTTTTTGCTGCCATAACAATCCTCTCCTTCACAGTTCATGAACATCATAATTCAACTTGTTTGGTTGATATGTTCATTGTATCGCGAAGGTTTCAAGAGGTTTGTTACTTTTATCACAAAGTCTGAAAACTACATTTTCACGTTTCGTTCTAGTTTACTTGATGTGCGATCGATGAAGTGGTTACTTACGCCGTCCCCAGATCCTCATGGTCACCGAAAATTTGCTGCAAATGATGTTCCAGATGCTCAACGTAATCTTGTGCCAGCCATTCTAGCGTTACCACACTTCCATCAGAGAGGATACATGTTTGCGATTGACCCATCTCTACCGAAACGGAGAGAACACGAATAACGGACTGGTTCAGACTAATCCAGAGATTTAATACATCTTCAATTGGTGCGCTCTTGTACTGTTGGCTCTCCACCCACTGCTCCTGCTGATACGAAGTTATACTAAAAGGTTCGGTCTGGTGCTGCATCTGTACAAATCTGCTGACATTATGCAGAGCCGAATCGCATAAATGCCCCAAAATTTGAAGACGGGACCATTTTCCTTCCATTCGTGGTGGAACAATCTCGTCCGGATTCATTGCAAGGAACTCCTGAGGTACCGATTGCAAGAGAACGTTCAACCGGGATACGGATTCTGTAAGCACGCCTGCGCCACTCTCCTTCATTTCAACTCCATTGCGTTTATAACGTTACAGTTGATAATATAGCACCATTTCCCAGCCCTAACTACCTCCGATTATTTTAAAAAACAAAAAAGAACTACCGCACGAAGCGGCAGTTCTCGGATATTTCGGTTATACCATCGCTGGTGTTTTTACTTCGACTGGTGGCAAGGCCTGAAGACCAGCCGAGTTCAGGAAGTTCCATGGTTTGTTGTAATGTGGTTGGAAGAAGAAGTCGATGAAGGCCAGCTCGTCTACCGTCATGTTGTTCTGGATGCAGACAGAGATCGTATTGATCGACTGTGTCAGATCAGCTTGTGACATGACCTGCGCACCAACAATGCGGCGCGTAGCCTGTTCATAGATTACTTTGAGCAGCAGCTTCTCTGCCGTTGGCATGAACTCTGGACGGTAAGCATCTTCAAGCGTTACAGCTTCAACCACCAGACCCTCATCCGCAGCAGAGGTTTCCGTCAATCCTGTACCAGCAATATTTTGCTCATATATTTTGATACCTGATGTGCCTTGTGTACCCATATAAGGTGTCGTAGGACGGACCAGATTTCGTGCCACGAGTGTACCCATCCGCACGGCGTTGGTTGCCAGTGGAATGTACGCTGCCTTGCCGGTTGGGTTGTAATGAATCGCACAGCTGTCTCCAGCAGCAAAGACGTCTTTTTGGCTGGTTTGCATATATTTATCCACGATGATTGCGCCGTTCGGCAGCATATCCACTTGGCCTTTGAGCAGCTCGGTATTTGGACGGAAACCAATGCACAGAATAACGAGGTCTGTTTCGAACTCTCCTTTGGATGTAATGACCTTGTTCACTTTGCCATTCTCTCCGGTAAATTTCTGTACCGTTTGGCCCAGCGCCAGCTTGATGCCGTGTCCAGTCAACGTTTCTTCAATGGCATCCGTGAACTCGGGGTCGAGATATTTGTTCAAGATCCGGTCCACGCTATCGATCAAAGTAACTTCCTTGCCGTTCATTTGGAAAGCCTCCACCAGCTCGATACCGATATATCCAGCTCCTACCACGGTAATACGTTTGGCATGTTTGGCTTTCTCAATGATCGTGTTGGAGTGGTTGTAGTTTTTGCAAAGTAAAATGTTGTCCATCTCGATGCCTTCCAGCTTCGGTACGACAGGCCATGAACCCGTGGTCACGATCAGCTTGTCGAAGGTATCTTCGAATTCTTCCCCTGTTTTCAAGTTTTTAGCCTGAAGTTTGTGACCCGCAGCATCTACTGACGTCACTTCATGAAGCATTTTGGTAACGACACCGAGCTCGGCCAGTTGGTTTGGCGAAGAATAGAACAGTCCATCTGGATCTTTAACCACGCCACCTACATAAAGCGCAATGCCACATGATAGGAAGGAGATGTTGTCATTGCGCTCATACACTGTAATGGTAGCATCCGGGTACAATTTGGCGGTGTTAACGATGGCTGCGGTCCCTGCGTGTGTACATCCGATAACTGCGATTTTCATGATAAGGTTCCCCCTTGGAGTATATAAATAAAAAATTGAATATAACGTCATTGTGGTTGTGAAATATTTCACTTCTAAGCGAACAATGCTTATGTGATTTATTTCACTTTGTACACTTATTATAATGTGATATTTTTCACATTGCAATAGGTTAATCAAAATAAATTTGTCGGATGTGGTTTTCTTTAGGATCAAACGAGTCATCGACTCATCTTCATTGACTTCAGTTTTCCCTGCTTGTGGCTGGTTTATGCTCAAAATAAGCGTAGTAACTACCGCGGAGACACGTATATGGAGAGGATATTTCGTACTAAAAATTGTATCAAAAAAAGCCTGTCCTCCAATTGGGAGGCAGGCTTCTTCGTTCATTCATTTTATACGCCAAGCAGCTTTTCAATCTCAGCAGTCATGGCTTCAGGGGATTCTTTTGGTTCAACACGCCCTACAACTTCACCTTCACGATTCACGAGAAACTTGGTGAAATTCCATTGGATGCTATTGTCTTCGCCAACACCAGGTTGCTGCTCACGCAGATACTTGAACAAAGGATGTGCATCTTCACCATTTACGTCGACCTTGGCAAACACCGGGAAATTAACGCCATAGTTGATTTGACAGAAGGATTCTGCTTCCTCACTGGTACCCGGCTCCTGGCCGCCAAACTGGTTACAAGGGAAACCCAGTACAACCAAGCCTTGATCACGATAGCGATCATAGAGCTTCTGCAATTCACCGTATTGTGGAGTCAGTCCACACTTGCTGGCAGTATTGGCAATCACCAACACTTTGCCTTGATACAGATCGAGTGGAACTTCCTGATTTGCGGTCGTTACCGCCTGATACGAATATACGGACATGACTGATTCCTCCCATGATTATGATGTAGGTTGGGCTGCTGTATGTACTGTACCGAATGACCATGCGGCACACAGCCTGTCTCTATATTATAGACCTGAGGCGATTAATTACCAAATCTGTGATTAAACCGTGACCGAGTTCATTGGCAGAAGTAATCTTCATCCATCAACATGGACATATTCCCTTTTAGCCTGACTTCGCCGCCATAATAGCATCATAACGCTCTTGCCGCTCTGCCTTTGTCAGTTTGGGACAACTGTAGCAATAGTTCTGACCGCCATACACCTGATGGTGCAAGCAGCAGACTGGTTTCATCAGCATGGTTTCTCCAGGTTGATGGGGATTATCAATCTCCACCGGTTTGAAGGTTAGCAGGTTCTTCTTCAACCCCAGAATCTCTGGAGACATCGCGGTTACATGCTCATACCCTTGTATAACCGCTTCACGTTCCGTCTCCGTGATGTTCATCTGTAACGCTGTCGTTTTGAACCATCTCAGCATGGATGCGAGTTGTGCCCACATCTGACCTGGATTTGCTCCTCCAGCAGCAGCCACGCCTTCAATCAGTGGACGCAGCTGCTCACCGTAATATGCGGTTAATACATCATTACGCCAGGAGAATGGAACGACTTGAGATCCGTCCATCAGAATCGGATGTAATTGCTCGATTGCATTGTTCAGTTGAAAACCAATTACCGGACGGCCATCCTTTACCTCCAGCTGCATATCTATGTTCTCCAGAGACAGATCCAGATAGCTGTCACATAACGCCGTCATGTAGTGAACCGCAATCATCAGACCACGAACCGAATGCATGAAATAAACAGCCGCAGAGCGAAGAGAATCGGCCTGAAGATGCTCATTATAAGCATCCAGCATAAGTTTGGCTTGCTCCGGATGTCTCAATGCCGTCAAAGGCATGCCAAAGACCGATTCATCGATCCTCCCGGTTGTTATTCGTCCATATTGCTGTAACCAGGTGTAGTTGATTGCTCCCATTCCTGTAGACCTCCTAGAATGCGAATGAGCCGCGTGCATAACGCACAGCGGCTTCATTCTATAGTTTAGGACCACATATGGCCCGTTTCATTAACTTCCTGTCGCGTGACGAACGCGTTGCTCTGTCCGTCCTCCAGCATGGACCATTGCACTGTTCATGACCACTTGTTCTGGAGGTGCTGATTGCTGCTGACGTTCACCCGCAAGGGCGTAAGGCAAGCAGAGCGGTACACCGGAACGTGGATCAATCACGATATCAGCTTCAATGTTAAATACTTCGCGAAGCACATCGGAGTTCATAACCTCTACAGGTGAACCTGTAGCGATGGCTTTACCTTTTTTAATACCAATCATGTGATGCGCATAACGGGAAGCATGGTTCAAGTCATGCACAACCATAACGATTGTACGGTTTGCTGTAGCATTCAGTTGCTCCAGCAATTGCAGTACTTCAAGTTGGTGAGCCATATCCAGGAACGTTGTTGGCTCGTCCAGGAACAGAATGTCTGTCTCTTGTGCAAGAGCCATGGCAATCCATGCACGTTGACGCTGTCCTCCGGACAGTTGATCAATTGGACGATCGTGGAACTCCGTCATGCCTGTCACTTCGATAGCCCATTCAATCATACGTTTGTCTTCAGCACGCATCGAACCAAAACCTTTTTGATAAGGGAACCGTCCGTAGGACACCAGTTCGGTTACAGTAAGTCCTTCAGGAGCGGTTGGATTTTGTGGCAAAATCGCAAGCTGCTTGGCTACTTCACGCGTGGACTGCTTATGGATGGACTTCCCGTCGAGCAATACACTACCTGCTTTTGGATTCATGATCCGTGCCATTGTTTTCAGGATCGTAGACTTCCCTGAACCATTGGCCCCAACAAGTGCTGTAATTTTTCCTTGGGGAATTTGAATATTCAAATTATCAACAATCAGTCTTTCCTCATAAGCGATATCCAACTTGGACGTCTCCAGACGAAACATGCGATCATCCCTCTCTCATTTATCCCGGTTATGTATTCCGGCTATGACAACGAAAACGAAATTGTAGTTCAGCGTATTTCCGGCGCAACAAGATCTTATACTCTAAAGATACTGATAATCATTATCATTTGTCAACAGTAAATACCAAATTCCATGACGGTTAAGAGCTATTTTTGAAATGTTTTACTAGAAATCGGTCAGATTGTCCGCACTTTATGTGAGAGCTTTTCTCATCGTGTACGTGCATTTCATCGCTTTGCGTATGTTTATCCTTGCCCAGCATTTTAATAATGTGTCCGAATTGTGAAAAATAGACCTATGTTGATTCATTTTGTATATATCATTCATCATCGCTTGAACGACAACAAAAATACAGCCCCTACGAAATTCTTCGAGGTGGCTGTATTCATATGAATAACATATTCAATTAATGCTGCTTAGAGCTTCGGCTCCGGGACTAGGTTGATCACAGTCGTTCCACTCTGAACACTCACGATGTTCTCCAGATCGATATCGGCCGGAAGCTCCACTTGGTGCCCATAGGGGTACAGACGGTCTGCTTCGTCAACAGTCAGATTCTCCACTGAAGATGAATCTGCTCCCGTAGACTGAGACGAATCTGAAGGCGTGCTGCCTGCAATTCCCTGTACTGAATCTTCTTCCGTAGTGTTAGAGGCTGTGCCAGCACCTGCATCCGTCGTGCTCCCTGCTGCTGGGTCTGAAGTGTTGCCCTCCGTTGAGGCTGAATCTGCCCCCTGCTCGGCTTCTCCGCTCTGCTGAGTATCGTCCGCAGTATCGGTAGAAGAACCTGCAGAGCTTCCTTCAGGCGCACCCCCTGAGCTGTCTCCAGCCATACCTTCGCCATCCGGCTCCTCATTCCGGTTGAAACTCTCCCATTCACTCTCAGCATTTAGCTTCTGTGTAGTACCATCTTTCAAGTTCCATTGGAGACTTTCCGTTTGCAAAGCATTGCTGTCCGTTTCGTTTCTGTAACGGATCACCAACTGAGCAGGCGTCTTTGTACCGTCGTCCGCTTCGGAAGCAGGAACGAGGTAGGCGATCTGTTCAGCGAGTTCCACCACCGGTTCAGCGGGAACAACGGGCTCCTGTGATGGTGAAGGTGATGCCGCAGGTGTCTCCGCCTTATCCCCTATCAAGGCATACGTGCCTCCAGCAATACCAAGAATCAGGATGACAATGACTGATCCCAGATAAAGGTTCTTCTTTTTACCTGTCAGCATGCGCACCAGCGGGGAAGCCAACTCTGTTTTGGCGCGGTCGTAGGCCGGCTTCATCGTCTTGCTTGCTCTGGCATAATAGGGCTTGAAAGCTGACTTTGACTTAAAAGCTTCGCGATCATGGGCCTTGAAGTAGTCCACGATTGCATCCGAGTATCCTTTATGTGCGTTGGAGCCGCGAATAAACAAGCGTTGATTCCCTGACCACTCCATAAACTGATACAACACTTCTGTCCGTCCTGAACTACTGTAGATAAATTCAATCAGGCCTGGATAATCGAGTCTGTTGCTGCCGCTGCCACCGCGATAGAAGGCCAGCGGCAGTGCTTCAAATGAAGCCGTATCCGGGCGCTCACGAAGCTCTCCGGCAAGCCAGCGACGTGTCCAGCGCTGGAGCTCATTACGTTCGGCCAAAGAGAGGGATTCCAGTTCCTCTTCGTCACGCCCCTCACCGCTAAGCCATGCTCTCGCTGCCAGCATCATGTTTGTACGCGCAGATACATCTGAGCCCTGGCGAGCAGCCCAGTCCCGAACCTCGTTTCCGTGCAACAAAATATCAATGCTTAACAGCTGTTCACGGTTAACCCGCTCCAGATCGAGATCCTGGATCATGAACAAGTTAATAACGTAAGCCAGCTTATCTGCGAGCCGGGTTAAATCCTCCTGATACGCTGGTGGTTGGACAGCGGACCCAGGTCCACCTTTCCGGTTAGCGCGATCTGAAGCTCCAGACTGTCCAATCCGGGCGGTAATACCCGTGTCTAGGGAGCCTGCAACTGATACACGATCCAATACACTAACCCGCTTAAGTGCCTCATTGGCAGACTGAACAGGGTTGGGTGCAGAACACAAACGTTCACGCAGCTCGGTTGCAGTCCGTTCCAGAAAGAAACTATTGTGAATGGCAGACGGATGAGATGTAATCCATCTCTGGATCACTTCTACAACATCCGCAGCTGAATCCGTGCGTTTCAACTGATTATCCAGATAGGGCTCAAACAACAGTTTGGTCAGTGATTCGTTCGCCAGCACTTTGTCGAAGAAAGCACGGCTTAACAGGCTGTCCCGATCCAGCAAGCCGTACAGTTCCTGCACTGCACGCATACGTTTCTGCGAACGGGCGTTATTAACGCCATAGATGAAATAATCCACAATTCGGGATTGTACGACTGGCGTAGCGACCCGGAAATACTCCCCGATGCGTGCTGCAACTGATTCCTCAGGTACATTCTCCCGTTTGACGCTGTCCAGCTCACGACTAAGCAACGTCAGGAACAACTCATTCAAGCGTGAACGTTGCTGCGCTCCGCCTTCCGGTTTCAAGTAGGTGAGCAGGCCACTCAGGACATCGCTTTTGTTATTCAGGTACAACTCTTCCATACCCTGCTCCAGACGATAGAACATAGAAAGTTCCCCGTATGCTTCAATGGAGAGCTCCCGTCCAGGTTCCATTCCGGACAGCATCTCGTCCGCAAAAGTATAAAATGCATCGGCAGCCGCAGGCTCGTGCAGTAGTGACCAGGCAAATTCGGCATAAGGAAGCTTCGCCACAGATGCATCTGCATGGGTAACTCTGCCCGATACCAGATCAAAGGTGAAATCCTTCTCCGTGTTCCGATCTTTCGGACGCAGCGTGCCCCGCTCCACAAACTGGAGGTGGATGCCTTTCTTTGCCTGCGGCTCCTTCGCAAACGTCATAAAGCCGAGCTGCCGCCGGAACGCGTAAGGCAGCGCCGTAAATAACAAACGCAGCAGTCCCTTGGCTCCGGCTGTAACTTCTTCAGCAGGCACATCAAGTGCAATATATACCTTCCGACGTGTCGCTACAGCTTGCATGACAGCATAGAGCAGACGCTTGAATACGACCTCGTCCATTTTCAGAGCGCTAAGAATCTGGCTTGGAGAGCTTTGTCCAACACCAGCTGCTCGTGGTAATTCATGAAGCGATGGCAGCACTGTACCTTGTTCGATGTCATAGGACGTGGCGAACACAGCATCCAGCCAGCCGCCTTGCTTCATCTGCTCTTCCGAGCGTTCAGGAGACAAGACATAGTTATGAGCGAAAAAGGCGCTACGCAGCCCGGTGAAATCAGCGGACTGGTACACATTTTGCCCAAGAATCGTCTCACCGCTCTCCAGATGCAGCAGATGAATGGACGGCGGGAATTTCGTCTCATCCTTCTCACTCCGCCCAGTCAGTTCCGCTGGAGCGTCATAGACGCAGTAGGGATGAAGCACTTTTTTGATAAAAGAAGGGTCCAGTCCCGGCGATGCGGCAACCGTATCGAACCCCTCCGTTGTGCGGAACACCCCGCGCCGCTCTCGAGTATACAGCTGTTGTTCAATTGGCGGGGTTACGGAAGAACGCATCATCCCACTCTCCCCTCAATGTACTTCAGCTTGTACAGCAGCCAGAGGAATGGCTCATCGACACGGATTGGACTGACCACGCCTTGCAGCTTCATATCCACCGGATTGCTTCCGAGCGCAGACACCGCAAAGTAAGCTGTATCCTTAAAGTACACATCCATCGTGCCTTTAAACGGACGGTCCACCTTCTCAATAAACCGCCGGATCTCCCCGTCGATATTCTCGAATTCGGTCAGATCAAACCAGTCGCGGTGCACCATGTTGCGAAATACATTGCTGTTGGATTTGATATAATCACCCTCTTCGTCCTTGAGGGAGTGCAGCATATCACTTTTGGTGAGTACAACGGCTGTCGGAATATTCGTCTTGGCTTTGTCCTGGTACGCGATAAAGTCACCGAACATCGTTAACACCACATCACGTGGCTCATCGTATCTTGGCGTCCACTCGCCCGGCTCGTTGCCAAGGTTGATGCGGATTTTGTCCCGTATGGAACGAATCTGAAGCGGGTCCACCATAAACAGAATGCCTGCCGAGTTCTTGATATGCTGCCCGTGAAGTCCCAGATAGTCCTGCTCCACCATACCTTCACCAGCGACGTCAAAGAACACCAGTGTAAGCGGAGCTTTATCTTCATCCTTGAATACAAATTGGAAAATGAACGGCTCCTGCAGCTTCTCCTTCTGCGTTGAATCCAGCAAATCGCCCCGCTCGAACAGCGGTTCTTCATAATCGGCACGGAACCGGCGGCTAATCTCCGCATTCAGCGGCATGCAGGCCGCATCAAAATGATCGGCTGTGTAATGCTGCAATGTATGAATCAATGAAGTCATGTAGACGGATTTACCCACCTGGGATGCCCCGATAATGGAAATGATATTGCTTGGTGCTTTGCCTGCTGTGACAGGCAGCTCGTTATGGCACTGTGGACACAGCCGACGCCGTGTAACCACACCGTAACGATCATTCAGTCCCATCACAATGTTATCCGAATAGATGCGATGTTCCTCAGGTACATCATGCGGAGCCAGCACAGCCTCCATATCAAACACCGTATCCAGTCCAAACCGTTCGCGATATCGATTGAGCTTCGCATCTTCCCCCAGTGCGTAGTCCTCATCGTCGTCGCGATGATGCGCAGCCCGGAACACAACCTCCTCCGGTGAAAACTTGCTGAAGCAATACGGACATACGATATCGTAAAACAACGGCCGCTCTTCCGGCTGCTGTCTCTTCAAAAACCGACTAAAAAAGCTCATAGCCACTCCCCTCCCCTGATCAGTTAGACAAAAAGCCTAACTATCTAGTCTGATATAAGCCGATAGGCGGCTCCATACTTTGGTCCGTCCGTGAAGAATAGCCTCACGTAATCGTCCTTGGCGACCTCGACGGGTGGCATCTCATTTCTCCCGGGAGCAAAATCACTCACAAAAGGGTACACCGTGCCATCTTCCTTATTCAACGGAACCCCGCCTTGCTTGCGGACATAACAGAGCGCCTCCTTCGGAACAGGTGCTTCCGTTGTAACGGTCATCAGTACACTTTTTCGTTTCTGAAAAAAACCGCTCTTGTATCGGATCGAAAAGCGAATATCGGCCTTGCCTGCACTGGCAACGACCGTGTTGTCTCCATCACGCTGACGCACCTGAACTGGCCCGTCCTCCTCCATCTGACACACATACACTGTATAACGGATGGCACCAAAACCCGTGATTCGATCCATATATCCATTGCTCGCCTTATATTCTTCTTTTGTGTATAACTTCAGCTTGCCCTGTGCAGCCTGTTCCCCGGTACGATCATCACCCATCATATCGAGCTCCAGCCGTTCAACATATACAGCTTCCACGCTCTCTGGCCAGAGCCAGCGAAGTGTACACTGGCTCTCATCCACTGCAAGTGTCAGTCTGCGAATCAGGGGCGCTGAAGGGTCTGCATCCGTAAAACGCATCTATCGCCTACCTCCAGACGTTAAAATCCTTTGCTGCGCGAATCTCTTGCCCGCTGACCGAATCCTTCCACCGAATTGGTTCCGCCGCCAGCATCGCGGCGTCCACGCGTCTTCCGCGGTGTATTCTCCTTGATCGGAATGATCCAGCTGAACAGGGTTAACACACCAGATAAGATGAGCATCGCTCCGAATCTTACAAATGTATCGCCAACCGTTGATCCGTCCAGGCCCCATTCGAGCAGAAGTCCTGCTAATAAACCAGACACGGCACCCCCAATTCCGAAACTGAGTGCGAGATGACGGTTATCGAATACAAGTCCGAGCGACACGCCCAATGCGACACCAATCAACAGTAAGGCAGCCACTCGGAAAATAGCCAGATACGTACTGTGCTCCATCATGCCTGTACGTTCGGTCACCAGCGTTCGTTCATCAATCGTATCGTAAATTTGCTGGAATGCCAGATTAAGTCCCCCGGAATCCGGTACATCATAGTACATACCGCCCGTTTGCTGTGCGATATGACGAAGCAAGTCGGTTCCGGAAGGGTCCACCAGACTCAGACCTACCGTATTGACGGCAATCTGTTCATTCGCATACTCAGACAAAATGCTGGATGTGTCTGCATCACTGAATCCATCGGATAACAGGATTGCTACCGTTCCGCGTTTCGGGTCCTGTTTGCCCTTAATCTGCTCCATCGCTTCCCGCAGTACTGCATCGAAATTAGTCCCGCCCGAGGTCGTCACGATGCCGTCTATTTTGCTGTACACCTCATTTTTGGCAGCTTCGCTGTCCAACGGGGTGAACGGCTGAAGCAGCTCGGGTTGATCATCAAAGGTAATCACAGCCACCTGTTTATCGCTTTCCATTTGGCTGATCAGTGTTTTGGCCGCTTCAAAGCGACCGTTATCCGGGTCTGTCTCAATCATACTGCCTGAGTTATCGATCATCAGCACGATATCCTTGACTTGCTTCACACCGCCTGGGTTAATCTGATACAGCAATTGCAGGGCAAGTCCGACGACAAACAACAGCGCCAGCGTTGCTGGAACAAGCAGTTTCCAAGATAGTCCCAGATATCGCAGCTTCCAGGAAGCTCCGTTCAGCTTTGGCGAGATCATCTCTGCGAGTAAACAGAATAATCCGACGCTAAGCGCCAACACGCCAAAGTATAGTCCCATCAGCAATAGACGGGGCATTTCCCCGAGCCATTGACGCAGCATGATTTCTCCAGCCGCAAAGCCCACAGCTCCGCCAATTAGGCTGAACAGGACCAGGAGAAGATTAATTTTTCGCTGCATGTTTGCATGCATCCTTTCCAAACCAGCCGATGAACGGCTGAATTAATACGAAACCGGATGAAGAAAAACAAGAAATTTCATGTTCATGAACGGAAAACAGATCGACGACGTCAAGCCACTCCCGGATACAGCGAGCCAATAAGATGCACTTTGCCCGGCTTCAGGCCCCTGGTTCCGTCATCCATCTGTACCTCCCTTCCGTCCATATAAGATACAGCCTTATGTTTTAACGCATGGGTGACAGCTTCTCGGCCAGATCGGAGGGATGGAGCTCATAACCATTCTCCGTATACGAATCGTAATACACCCGACCATTGCGATACACCATCAGGTCTTCCAGATGGAAGCCCCCCATCAGATTCAGCTTCTCCACACCACTGCTCCGTTCTTCGTATACCACACCCAGCTTATAGATCCGTGACGTTTCTTCGGCATGCGACGCATAGTCCATAAAGGCACTATGGTGATCACCAAAGAAATATTTTTCTTCATAACGATGTTCCTGCGTATAGTCGAATACTCTTACCCGAACGACTGCCTGTTCCTCCAGTGTGCGATACAATCGGCGGAACAGATCATCACGGGTCAGTACATTTTTGTCGCCATAGGTAATGGTAACATTCGCTCGTAATAGCAATTCTTCTTCGAAAGGTACCCGAAGCGGCTCTGCTGTAAGCAGCATCACATGACATACCTCCATCAGACGTTGCAGGAGCAGCTCGTTTCCTTCTGTGGCAAGCTGGTTCATATCCCCCATATAGCGGTCCTCAAACCAGACATCCCGTCCACGCTTCGCCTCCAAATCTGCGATTAGCGCTTCTGTCACTTTGCCGTAGTACTCCATTACGTTCTGACCGATATATTCATCTGCAGCCGCTATGCTCTCTACCGCCGTTTCACGCAAAACACGTTCCAGCGTTGCCAGTGTTTCCGTTACGCTGCGGCTGAACGTATGCAGTTGTTCCATCTCTGTGTCGTAGACACGAAGCAGCTGCAATTCATTCTCCAAACGCAGCAATTCAACTTTGGGCACATACACGCTTTCCAGCAAACAATCGATCAGGTTGCGCACGTTCTGTTTGTCACGGAACAAGGCCCGTTTGAACGACTGATCCTCTACCCGCTCCTGCTGACGCTGCTCCAGTAAGGCACGTGCAGATTCAAGCTGCACCGATTTATCACGAATCAGTCCAAGCAAAGCCTCACGCACGCTGCCGAACCCATTGTCACTCCAAGCTGCCCACTGAAAATAGCCAACCTCAGGATGCTCAATGCGCGATTGCTCGGCCTTACGACGAAGGGAACCTTCTGTGCTGCGCTGACGTACTCGTTCCTCGGCAAGACGGACCACGTTATCACGGAAGTACGCCTCTGCCCCCTGCCCGAACAGTGCTCTCTCCGCTTCACGCAGCGAGAGCGGCTTCAGATCGGAGAAGCTGACGTTATGCGTCATAATGCCGCTCATGCCGCTCACCAGATCCTCATCGGGAAGAATCCCTTCCACTTTGCGCTCTACCGAAGCCCCATCCAGTCCGAAAAAGGCGAGCTTGTCCTTGATGCTCCACTCGGGTTCCTGCCGCATCCGTTCAAGCAAATAACGATATAGATGATACAACACCGCGAGTGCAATAGGTTTGTTCGGCCGTCTAATCTCGGCAAAACCTGCACTGGCATAACCATGCTGATCCGAGGTCGTACGAATGTTATTTTTGAACGATGTATTGTTATACGTGTTGGCCCCTGTGCTTGTCACTGAACCAGAGTTATCTCCATCCTGCTTCCGGTTCTTGAGCAGGCAGATTCGGCAGATGATCTCGGCATTTTCGATCCACCCGCCAGGTACGCCAGTTCCCCGCTCGTTTTTGTCTGACAAAATATATACGAGATCGAATAGCGGAGAAGCGGGATGTACAACCGGAATGGAGATACCGTCCTCCGTAACCAGCAGATTGCCATTGAACGTATAGTCCAGCCCCTGCATGTAATCCAGTTCCCGCAGAAAAGCGAGTCCCGCCGCGCTTGCATATCCAAAGGAATCGACCTGCTCCATCTCGCTGACCAGCACATGCAAATCGGTCTGTACCGACTTGAAGGATTGAGCCAGTATCGTCTCAGTTAGCTTGGTAAGCTCCGGCAACAATACATTCAATGGATCATCTGCTCTGGTCACAACGGTCACGTAGATTCGATCGAACGATGAATATAGGCGTCCATATTCGGCAATACGATTACTCACCCGCCGCAAAGTACGATTCAGACCAAAGAGTGCCTGATCTGAATCGTGAAAACTGCGATGCACATCCTTGCGAAGCGTTTTGGAAGGTCGATCTGTCTGTATGGTGGACAAGGGAAGCACGTGACGTGTCACCTGACCATCATCCGAAGTGCTGCCATTCCTTGCATCACTTAAGCCGTTAACACGCGCATATCCTGAATGAGCACCCGCACTGTAATGGTCATGCTTCGTTTGCGCGGGGTCATGGTCACGATGTTGGGCATGCTCCTGATTTTCCGTTCCAATCTGTACATAGACTACACCTTCTCCGTTATCCCACTTCAGCCGGTTGATTTCCTGGACAGCAGACACTGCCGGAGCGACCTGGTCACCCACAAACAGGAACAACGCGGGGTAATGGATGCTGCTGCGACCATCACCCAGGCTGCCTTGACGCTCCTGCTCAGTTGCATACTGTGCTGCATACTTCTCCAGATTGCGTTTCAGAGCATTGTTCGAGCTGAACTCCATCCCGGCCGCCATCTTACTTCAGCCTTCTGCGAATGTCATTCAGTTTCGATGACATCGTTCTGTAGAACTGGTAGATGTCTTCCCCGTTCGCCAGTTCCACTCGCTCGTATTCCAGACGATCACGGGATTCCATGAACAATGCAGCCAGATCATCCAATTTCGTAAGCAGTGGCGTGATGTCTTCAGAAGCGGTCAGGTCATTATCACGGCGGGAAGCTTTGCGCAGCAACGTGCTGCGATCCTTCTCTGCCAGTCCACGGAAGTTGCCAAACACTTCATATTCGGCAAAGTTACGGCTCTTCATCAGGTTCGCAAACGGCTCCCACGCGTCTTCTTCCGGATCACGATCATAGACGTACAGCGCGCCTTTCTTCACGATGGTATCGGTGTAGAGTGCTTCGATGAAGCGGTCATACCACTGCTCCTCGTCCTGATGCTGGGCGAGAATGCCTTCCAGCTCAGCGACTTTGACCGAGATGGCGTTCATCTTCGCCAGTTCTTCACGTACCCGCGCGATCAGCTGCGGGGAACGCACAAGGTTTTCTTTGGCCATATCTTCATTAATACTTCCGAAAATGTCCTTCACCGACACCCGTGGCAATCCTTCGGATTGCAGGCGTTTCAATTCCATGACTGCCCGCTTCACTTCACCCAGGTTCGGGGTGGTGGACGTCAGTCGCATGTCGTAGGCACCCAGCTTCGTAGACAGGTCAAACGGTTCAGTTGTCACAATTGCATAGCGGTTGCTTGTATTCTCATCAATGGATTTGGCTGTCACAATGTTGTATCCAAGCGCCTGCTCGAATTCGGTACGTACACGGGCATTGTACTGCTTCACCCGGGCGTTCTCGTACACATCTCCCCATGACTTTTCTGGAATTGGCGACGGCAGATAGGTCCAGTTATTCTTTTCGGTTTGCACCAGATGGCGTCCGATACCTTCTTTGTCCAAAATGGTACGTTCATAACTTTCCTCATATACTTTGAGTGGTGTGTACACAAACAATGGTACCCCGTTGCGAGTGTTCAGCCAGAAGATCCGGTTGCGCACTTCACTTTCCTTAACGGTAAAATGAGATTTGCCCACCGCATTATTCTGATAATTGCGAATCCCTCTCAGAATGCCCGGCGCCTGTGCCGGCACCGATACGAATCCCCAGGATGGGAAATGCAGACTGCCTGTGCTGTTGCTCAGATTAAACACCGGAACTGCCTCATCATCCAGTTTGCCTGCAATGAAGCGTTCCACGAATTTCTCTACCGACTCGTCCTGTCCATATTTGATAACCAGGAAGTCCTCCATGGAGCGGGTAATCAAATCCCCGAACTTCTCGGTCAAGAAATCAGAGATGGAACTGACGATATCGATCTCGTTTTCTTTCACCCACTGGCTGGAGTTCTCCAGCAATTCACGCGAGAAGTCACGGATCAAATCATCCGTATCGCGCTTGTCCAGCAGTCCATCCACCACACTGACGATATCCGGCACACTTACAACGTTCCAGTAATACGTTTTGTTGCCTTTGTGATCAGACTGTTCTTCGCCGCGTGTCAGGATATCCCCGTTTTTGGAGAAGATCGAGCTAAGTGCGTTCAGCGTTTCAGTAAATACGTTATAAATGCGGCTGTTCTCCTGGTTCAGCAATTCGTACAGGTCCTCGTAGAATTCGATCATCTGATCATTGCGTTCTACATCAGCATGCAGCCAGTACTCATGAATTTTTGCTTCAATATAAGCATTCTTCTTCTTCTCTTTGGAGACGAACGCACTCTTCGCATCGCCCAGTTTCTCTTCGGACTGCTCCTGAGCAGCCTCAATGTCACGCGGAATGCGGAAGGCATTCTCCCGCAGGGTTTCAATGTATGACTGAATCATCTTCAGCACACAGAAGCCTTTTTCCGTGTAGATCAGACGGGAGACATAGAATGGACCCTGTTCAGGATGCAAAAACATACGCCGGATCTGTTCAGTGAACTGACCCGCAATTTCTCCCGGCAACTGCTTCTTCGCCTTGATATATTCTTCACGGGCACGAGCCAGGAAGTTCTGCTCCAGTTCGGTGTCCATGTTCACGACCTGTGATTTCACCACATTGCCATAGGAGAGACGCTCACTGTTCTGATAACCTGGCAGCGGCTCCGGCACACGGGCTTCAAAGGACTTGACCACACTTTCGAGATCAATGCCGAGCTTGCGGGCAAATTTCTCGGTATCCTCCTGGTTTGGCGCTTTGGAGAACATAGTGTTCATTTTGTCGAACATGCGGTAAGCCAGATAAGTCGTCATTTCTTCAATCGGTAGTACCGCTGAGGATGCACCGATAATGTTGTAATCATAGTTGGCCGGATAGGCTTTGTTCATCTGTGCAATGTTCGTGCGAATGTTGCTAATATAATCGTGGATGGCAAACTCCTCGCCGGATTGCTTTTCCTCACTCGCCATAAAGTTAGTGATGTTCTCGGCGGTGACGTTCATGCAATAATCATAGGCGTTCTCCAGCAGTTTGCCTTCCGTGTTGGTTGCGGAAATCAGATGACACAAGTTGAACGGTGGCAGCGGTGAATTCACCGTCAGAATGTTGCCGTATTTCTGAGAGAAACGCTCCCCCCGGCTATCCACGTTCATCCAATAATCCAGTTCCTTGAGCGCAGCGTATCCATTCTTGCGGATGTACTCACGAGTGTGCTCACTCAAGCTTTTGTTGGACAGGTTCACGTCTGGGGTGAACAGATATCCAAGCGTGTTCACACGGTCAATCCCGGCAGAGCCGTGATCGCGTTCGATAATCCCGCGCACAATATAGGAAATATCGAGGAAGCAACCACTGCCCGTACCGCCGGAAAGACCTGTCAGCAGGAACACCATCAGTTTCTTGTTGGTGCCTACAGATAATGTTTTGATCTTTTTGTCGATCGCCTGCACGACCTGGTTAATCTTCGTGAAAAGCAGCAGTCGTCCAGCCTGGCGCACCCCTGCAGCGCCGTTCATGCCATCGGTGATGCTCAGCTCCGGAGACAGCCAGTCCGTAATATACGGCTCCAATACGCTGCGGTTCTGAAGCAATCCACCAATCTCGGCATTGGACAGCAATACGAATTCATTAATTGGATCGAGTCCGATGCCTTTATACTTTTTGGCGCGATCCTGTTCGTTCGTTTCAAAAGCAAGAAACTCCACGTTGGACGGTTTGTCCATTTTTTTCTTGGATACCGGGTCCTGCGGCAGCTTGAAACGCCGGTTAATCTGGTATTTAAGACGTAACAGCGCATCAATACCTGTTCCTCCAAGACCGATAATCAGAATCGGGTTATCAATTGTATCGACTCTGATTTTCTCACTGACAATTCCTCCGCCAAGCGATACATCCAGTTGTTGAATATGTTCTCTAACAATCGGTTTCATTCGTTGTCCTCCCTTTGGTTAACGCTCATATGCATCCACCTATATAATTTGAACTAAAGAATATATACACTTGCCACTCCGATGACAGAACAACCTTCCGATCGCTGTTATCCCCTGATTTTTTTAATTATATTATACAAAGGTAAAAATCTGGGGATAAAGGCGAACGCTTCCGCTTCTTCAGGTTATTTCTGTCCTCTACGTTCTTGTGTAAATGGATAGATCAACTTATATAGCTTACATTTACTTAGCCATAATTCTTCACACCAGATACTCGATCAAAATCGTTTTGTCCGCCTGTTGCAGCGGGATGCTCAGTCGGTCACCGTTCTTCAGTTCAACGCCTGAGCTTGCATCAACGGCACGGCCGGATTTCTCCAGCGTTCCGCCTGCGGTGTTGCGAATTATAATTCGATCCCCATTGCTGGGTGTAAATACATATTTCTCGGTTTCCTTCAATTCAGGGTCCAGCTGTAACAGCTGGTGCAGATGGAATCTGCCTCGGAAGGATACCAGCTTTTTATATTGCGGGTACGACTTGTCCCCGGTATTTTCGTCGCGAATTTCGACAACCATCTGTCCGACAAATCCACGGTTTTTGCGTTTCAACCAGCCTAACAGGAACCATACACCCACAGCTACCACGATCAAGGCGATCACGCCCAAAATAACAGGCATCCATGGAAACGGCTTGTCCTGCTCGCCCGCAGGAGTCGTTGGCTGAGTTCCGCTACCGGCTGCTCCGCCCGCATTAATCGTAATTGGAGCACTTTCCCGGTAGAAGCTGTCTTCTTCTGCACGGATCACAAGCTCGTAGTTATGGTTGTCCGGCACTTCAAACGTTCCGGCGAACCCGGAGCCCGTGTTTTCGAGCGGCTGCTCTGTGCTTTTCCCTGTATCCTGATCGTTTACGACCAATGTCGCCTTCATATCGGCATACAGATCATTATCCTGCAGCGGCTGTCCCCCATTCTCCAGCTTGGCGGTCAGATCCACTTTGTCGCCCTTCGTATAGGACTTGGTCTTAATTGGGTCCACAACGAGCTGGAGATCATAGTTGAACAACAGGTTGATATCGATGCTGTCTTTCGGAGCCCCTTTTACCCGAAGTTTCCAGTCGCCTTCCTGAGGCTTGAGCAGCTTCACCAAGGAATAACTCTTTGAAGTCGAGAGCTTGGCTGTGTCAGAGTTCAAGGCTACGGCCTTGCCTGAAGGATCGGTTAATTCAATCTGGACTTGCTTTGAAGACATGATCGAGATGTTGGCTTCAAGTACACTGTCGTTCGGTACGTTCACGGTAACTTCCTGATAACTGCCGTTTCCTGTAATGGAGGGCAGCTTCACGACATTCAGTTTGGCATGATCGGCGAAAATCTCACTCAGAATCTGTGGCAGATCATCCGGTGTATCTGTGATAAAGGACTTGCCTCCGGTCTGCTGAGCCAGATCTGCAAGTGCGTCCTTGTTCAGTTTGCCGTCTGCGTTCAGTCCAATCGTATAGACGGGAATCCCCTGATCCTGTGCTTCCTTGACGGCTTTTGCCAGATCCGCATCGGATTGAGACTGGGTGCGACCTTTCGTTTTGTTAAAATCGTTGTTGCCATCGGCCAGCAGCACGATCATTGGCGAGTGGGAAGCGTCTGCTCCATGGTTCAGCACATTCACCGCTTCAGCCACCCCGACAGAGATATCGGTATATGGCCCTCGGCCGAGCTGATCTATAAAATCTTTCAGGCTGCTCTTGTCCGCATCGGACTGAATCTCCAGCAATGCCTTTTCCCGCTCCACCTGATCGGTGTAAGCAACAATCCCTACCTTGTCCCCCTGGACCGGCAGCATATCAATAAACATTTTCATGGCTTCATTGCTGATCTTGTCACGGTCACTTGTATTCATTGAATTACTGACATCGGCTACAAGTACCGCATCGATTCCGCTTGTCTGTGCCTGAGCCGCTGCAGCATGTGGCAGCAACGCCTGAGGTAGCAGCAGCGTTAGAAATGCCAGCAGAACCAGAGTTCCGCTGAGCCAGCGTATTTTGCTTGTCCGCAGCATTGGGTGTACTCCTTCACGTTTGAGATTAAAATGGGAATAGTTTATTATAGGCGTCAAGCCTTAAGGAAATCTTAACAGTCTACTAATAAATTCTGAAAAGCACCCCTATCTTCAGTTACAGTTTTGTAATGAGTGACAAAAATCGACGAATTCACGTCATTAACTGGCATGAAAGTTCCAACTATGGAAATATGATATAGTTATTGCCAGCAAACTGCAATATAACGACGCTTGATCAGTAAACATTATAACTACGCATATTTTAACTATGCCTAGAAAGGAACGGATTATGGTTACATACGGATGCCTCGCCATATTGTTTCTTTTTGTCATTATAAAGGTGATTGCGTTCCTGCTTCATCGGCGCAAACCCGTTTCCCGGGAAGATGCCGATCGAACCCTCTACACTATTCTGAATGGCGAGCGTGATTGAGCATGAGCACTAAACAAGTTGTATCCATCAGACCTTTTATAAGAACAACGCATGCGTTTCAAAAGTTGCGTGTCTGCAAGCGGTGCGGCCAGTATACTTGCCTGTGGGAGGATCACTGTACTGCCTGTGGACGCGGCACCCTTGCCACAGTGGAAGAACGCGCCTCTTCGCGCGTCAAACGCCGGATCGCACGCGACCTGTTCATCACAGTAATTCTTGGTGCGGTTGCTACCTATTTTGGTGAAACCATAGACCAAACGATGGCGGCGGCCAGCGTCTCCCTGCTGCTAATGGCTGGATTGATCTTCATGCAAAAGCGATCCTTCCAAGTCGAACAGCAGCGTGAACTCAAACGCATGCTGCGTCAGGATGAGGAAGCGATTCGCCAAGGCATTAACCGGAATTGGGCTCTTGTCGCAGAAGCGCGCAAGCAGGATGAAGCGCTCGCCTATGAAATGCTCAGGGAAATCGGTTCACTCGTCTATAACGACCGGATTCGTCTGCAGCAGGTTGCGCTGCTGCAATCCTTTGTACTGCGCAGTGATATGGATCTGCAGCTCAAACCTCTGCTGCTGCGCAGCTTCGAGCGGCTGCTCGCTGAATATATCGGTGAAATCGCACGGCTGAAGCCCGAATTGGTCCGTGAAGATGCGATCCGGTATATCGCCACGTACGAAGTGAATATTTTGCAGCTGCACAATGGGATTCAGATTCTAACAGCTGTAGCTGCCGCTGCTGTACGCAAAAGTAAATATATTGAGTTGTTCCCAAGTCTTATTACCCGCTACGCGCGCTTTATGCCCAAAGATCGGTTTATGCGGCTCTATCGAACTCTGGAGCTGTATCCTGGTAAGGCACGCGGTGGTCTGGCGGAGTCGGTTGGTCGGGTGTATAACGAGAAATATCGGGATTCATACGCAGATGTTCGTGTGTAGAGCTGTTGTATTTGGTCTCGACATGTAAATTAGTGCAAACTCAATCCCTGTTATATAGACGAACCAAGATTCATTTACCCCTGCACGCGTACTGAATTCACGCGTGACATTGTATAGTTTTTATCATATAAGCTTCGACGAAAAAACACCCCATCCTTAGGTCTAGGATGAGGTGTTTTGATATTTGGAAAATATATGGCGTCCTTCCAGACTACTTGCCATGGGTTTTATCGTTTTTACCGCCCGCGACGAGAATCGCGGCGGTCGCTCTTGGCCGGCCCGCGTCCTGCGGAGTCCGGTCGGCGTGAACCTTCACTGCGCCCGGAACTGCGTTTGTCGGCGCTACGGCCGCCCCAGCCGCTGCTGCGCTCATCGCCGCTGCGACCTGCACCACGTCCGCCTTGACCCGCTGCACCGCGACTGCTGTCGCTGCTGCGCGCGGAACCACGGCCTGCGCTGCGCTCGTCGCCACTGCGGCCGCCACTCCGACCACCGCTGCGTCCACCTTCACCGGCACGGGAACCACTACGACCACCACGACCGCCACGTCCGCCTTCGCTGCGGCCGGTACGACCTGCGCCACGACGAGCACTGCCTGTCCCAGCGGAGCGTCCGCCAGAACGTTCTTCATCACCCTGACTGTTAATGGAACGTCTATTGGCTCCAGTTGATGCTACCGGACCTTCACTTGTCCACTGGATACGGGAGAGCTTCTGATTGGTGCCTTCCTCAATACGCGCAAGCTCCGGTCTGTCGTGCTGTGTTGCAAATGTCACGGCAAGGCCCGTGCCACCAGCACGACCCGTACGGCCGATCCGGTGAATATAGCTTTCCGCATCATGCGGCATATCGTAGTTGAATACATGCGTCACGCCTTCAACATCCAGTCCCCGTGCAGCAACATCCGTAGCAACGAGGATCTGCAATTTCGCGTCACGGAATGCTTTCATTACATTCTCACGCTTGGATTGGGACAGGTCCCCATGAAGTTCATCGCTTGCATAACCTGCTTCACGCAAATCTTCGTTCAGCTTGGATGCACGGCGCTTGGTCCTGCAGAAAACAATCGCCAGGTACGGGCGATACGTATCAATCATGCCGCGAAGTGCCTCAAGTTTGCCACGATCCGTGCACTCCAGCACCTGCTGGCGAATCTGATTGATCGGAATCACGGACTTGGAGGATACCTTCACATCTTCCGGGTCTTTCATATAGTTCTTCGCCAGGATGCGAATGCCTTTTGGCATCGTTGCCGAGAACAGCATCGTCTGACGTTTGTGTGGCAGTTCACGAAGGATAGTCTCCACATCATCCAGGAAGCCCATGTGCAGCATTTGGTCGGCTTCATCCAACACCAGTTTTTTCACATTATCCAGCTTCAACGTGCCACGACGCAAATGGTCCAGAAGACGTCCCGGCGTACCAATCACGATCTGTGTACCGTTTTGCAGTTTGCGGAGCTGTTTGTCCACATCTTGTCCGCCGTATACCGCGAGAACATGCAGCTTATCGTCGTTTGCAGTCAGCTTCTTCGCTTCTTCCGTAATTTGCAGCGCCAGCTCCCGCGTAGGGGCAATAATCAGCGCTTGCGGCGAGCGGTCGGATACGTTAATTTTCTGAATAATCGGCAGCAAAAAAGCCAGCGTTTTCCCTGTGCCCGTCTGTGCCTCAGCAATAATATCGCGCCCACCCAGCAATACCGGAATCGAACGCTCCTGTACCGGAGTCGGCACGGCGATACCCTGATGTTTCAGGATCTCGCACCATTCCGGGCGAATGCCCAGTTGTTCAAAGTTTGCCAATCGTTACACCTCTGTATATTCATTTAGATAAGTCCATTTCATAATTGCTTTCACTTGGCTTCAATCAAGACTAGTTTTCCGTATATCAATCATGATTATGAAATGAATTTTTTAAAAAGCAATCGGTCCGTTGCTCTTCTTCTCCATACCCTGTAGTTTACACGTTAGTCAAGCAAAACAAAAGGGGATCGGGCGTTATACCCTAACTTGTAGCACAAAATTCCAAGATCCGCGTGACTTGTATCGACCAAATGAGTTTGTGGATAGCCTTGAGAGTAGAGTAAATATAGAAGCTCGCCTGAGAATGGTGATTACCACTTACCACTTATCACTAATTTTAACGAACCCAGGCCACCCTATTCCGACAATTAGAGCCGTTTGGAATTTCTAACGAACTCCAGCTACCTTATTATTCGGAAATACACGCAGAACGGCTGCAGTATTGGTGATATCAGCAAAATAAGATGTCTTAGATTCTTTAGAGTAGCGGAAACATGAAATAACCCCATATAAGACGTGCCAGGTTCGTTAGAACTTACACCCAGTGAAAGACTCAACCCTCAACACAATAACATCAACCACTAGAACTAGAATTACTACTCCAACGTAGTGTACACCCATCCTCTAATAAAAACAGCGGCGCCCTCTCCCGAATTAAATCCGGAAAACAATGCGCCGCTGATAAAAAAATAACTATTTATGTTGAATAACTATTTATGTGGTCTACTTCGTTGCAACCAAGTTACGAACTGTGCCCTTGCACCGTAGCAAATCCACTTTTTTCAAGCAAACGAGAGCTTTCCTCGTTCAACCCGCGCAGATGCACCGTTTTGCCCAGCTTCGCATATTTGAATTTCACTTTACCAATAGCAACAACCGCCGTGTTATCCCAAATATGTGAGCCGCCAAAATCAATCGTAATTTCCTGCGGATCAGCCTCAGCATTGAACTCATCGACAAAGCGGGAAGATGAACCAAAGAAGAACGGTCCGTGGATACGATACACCTTCTGCCCCTGCTCCTCCTTTGCCTGCACACGAATCTTGGCCTGTTTCCAACCAAAATGAAGCACACTAAGCACAACGCCGACCATCACACCGATGGACAGATCGTGGGTATACACTACAATAGCAACTGTGACTACCATAACAATGGCTTCCGCACGTGGCACACGCGCAATGTTCTTGATGGAACTCCAGTCAAACGTACCGATGCACACCATAAACATCACACCTACGAGTGCGCCCATTGGCACCTCTTTCACCACACCGCTAAGCAATAACAACAATATGGCCAGAAAAGCGCCAGCCGTAAATGTTGATAATCGACCCCGACCACCAGATTTCACATTAATAACCGACTGTCCAATCATCGCGCAACCACCCATGCCACCGAAAAGGCCATTAACAAAGTTGGCAATCCCCTGACCACGTACTTCACGGTTTTTGCTGCTCTTGGTCTCGGTCATTTCATCCACAATCGTTGCTGTCAGCAGCGATTCCAGCAAACCTACCAGAGCCATCGTGAACGAATACGGCAGCAGAATCATCAGCGTATTGAGAGACCAATCGATATTCGGCAGATGGAACATAGGCAGGGTACTCGTGAGATTCCCCATATCACCTACCGTTTTGACATCCAGATGTAACAGCGCCGTTATGATCGTCATGATCACAATAGCAATCAGTGGAGCCGGAACACTTTTGAAAAAACGTGGCAAAATATAAATGATCGCCAGCGTACCCGCTACCATCGCATACATGATCCAGTTCGCGCCCGTAAAATGGGTAAGCTGAGCCATAAAGATGAGAATCGCCAGTGCGTTCACAAACCCGGTCAATACGGAATGAGGCACAAATGTAATAAACCGACCCACCTTGAAAATCCCCAGAATAAACTGAATAATACCTGTCAGAATTGTAGCGGCAAACAGATATTCCACGCCATAATCCTTGACGAGTCCCACCATCAGTACCGCCATAGCACCCGTTGCTGCCGAAATCATTCCCGGTCTTCCGCCGGCAATTGAAATCACGATGGCAATCGTAATTGAAGCGTACAATCCGACCATCGGATCGACACCAGCAATGATCGAGAAGGCAATGGCTTCCGGAATAAGCGCCAGCGCTACCGTAATACCTGCCAGCACATCTCCGCGAATGTTACCAAACCATTGTTGTTTTAAAGTATTCATATCGTCCTTTGCCGGTCCTCCTACGTATTTAAACTCAAATTTGTCTTATCGCCTGAACGGCAAGAGAACGGTTCGTCACTGACCAACTTACAACAGACAACACAAAACAACGGAATACCCTCCGCAAAAATTCGTCTATATAAGTTGAATTACATGTTGGATTGACCATGATCCAAAAATGGTATTCGATATCATGTCTGAACATGTCTCGTCCGTTCCAGTGTGTACCTCTTATTTCCACTCCAACATTCAGGTATCTTGCTTTCGAGAAATCGTGAACCAATCATGATGTCTCTAGGTTTTCCCCTCTCAGAAAAACCGGGTCCGTTAATGTACTGACCTATTATTATAGTCCCAGTGTCTCTTCTACACGAACAGACTATGTATCCGTAATTGGTATATTATCTTGTATTATCTCCTATTTATATAAAATATCTCAGTTATACTCTGTTTATCTTGTTTAGTATCACCAAGCCATGCCCAAAACAAAAAAAAGTCGTTAATGCTCCCCTGCCAGGAAGCGTTAACGACTATCTTGATTATACCTATACTAAAATCTCCCCGATTTAAATATCGAATAGAGCAGGAAGGCCACCATCAGAATAGCTACCAGAAAACCGATCTCAATGACCGGAATATCCCACAGCATGGTTGACTGGTGACTGATCGAAGAACCGATGATCAATCCAACCATAATGATACAAAATGCGAGCAGTACAATACTGAAAGACAGCCGATTACTGATCTGGTCCATTCTGCGCATGAGCGCATCCAGTTCAGGGACACTGATCTCCAGTCTCAACTTACCTTTGCTAATAATGGAAGACAATTGCCTTAACTGCCCAGGCAGGCCCATGACACTTTCGGCCATATCCGCAGCACTGCGGAACAGACGATTCTTGATCCGCCCAGGATTGAAACGTTCCTTGATCAGCTTTCGACCAAAGGGTTCTGCCATATCCACGATACTCAAGGAAGGATCAAGATGTTCGATAACACCTTCCATCGTGAGCAGTGACTTCCCTAACAACAGAATGTCGGCAGGCATCACAACCCGATGGCGCTGAGCCACGCCGAACAGATCATTCAACGCTTGACCCACGCTGATTTTGGAAAAGGGAATATCGTAGTATTTGCTGCGCAGCTTGTCCAGATCGCTATGAAGCCCTCGCAGATCCATATCATCCGGCATCATGCCCAGCTTCTCAATCGCCCGGATCATGCTGTCCGTATCTTTGCGCATTAATCCAATAATGAGCGAAGCCAGGTGCTGCTTCATCTCATCACTCAGACTGCCTACCATGCCAAAGTCGATAAAAGCAAGCCTGCCATCCTTCAGAACCATCAGATTGCCCGGATGTGGATCGGCATGAAAGAATCCATGAATGAAAATCTGATTCAACAACGAATCTACCAGTCGCTGAGCAATGTTATTGAGATCATGTCCACGTTTAATCAACTCATCACGGTCATTGAGCTTGATGCCTTCGATGTACTCCATCGTGAGCACACGAGAAGAAGTTTGATCCCAATAGATCATTGGTATTTTCACTTTGTTATCCTGCTGATATTGCTGTGCAATCTTTTCCGTATTACGGCCCTCGACGGTATAATCCAGCTCAGCCATCAGTGCCTGTGCGTACTCTTCTACCATTTGCGGGATCTGATATTGCTTCACCCAATCCCAGCGTTTCTCCGCCATCGCTGTCAATTCTCGTAAAATATCCAAATCGCGCTGAACGATACGCGATATGCCGGGCCGCTGAATCTTAATAGCTACGGCCTCACCGCTTCGGAGTTTACCCAGATGTACCTGTCCAATACTAGCCGCAGCCACAGGGGTATCCTCGAACCGGGAAAAGATGTCCTCCAGCGGTGTATCCAATTCCTGTTCCAAAATACCCCGTGCCGTCTCCGAGGAAAACGGTGGTACCTGATCCTGCAGCTTCACCAGTTCACGAATAACGGACTCGGGCAGCAAGTCCGCCCTTGTACTTGCCAGTTGCCCCAGCTTAACGAAAGCTGGCCCCAGCTCCTGCAGTACAAGCCTAATACGCTCACTAAGCGTTAAGGTGGTGTGGGCTTCACGCGACATCCACCGCCGGGGTATGGCCAGCAACTGGAACAAACCCAGCTCCTCGACCATATAACCGAAGCCATGACGCACCAGCGCCATGGCAATTTCCCGGTATCTGCCGACATGTTTGATTCGCACAGCCATCTACTCGATCTCGTTTCCTTTGAGAGGAGGAACTTCAAGCGGAGCTGGGGATGCCTCAGGTTGTAGCTGTGGTGTGCCTCCCAGTTCAGCGAGCTTTTTCTCAAGGACGGCAACGCGTTGTTCCAGACTGGTTACATCACTTTCGGATGGTACGCCTACTTCTTGAAGTACGCGCTTGACCTGTTCGTGAATCATTCTTTTGAACTGGCCCTGTTCCTCATCGCCGCGCTCCATCAGCCGTTCGACCAACGCTTTGGACTCACCGGGCGCAAGCTCACCGCGCTTAACCAAATCATCCACGGTTTTTTCGATTTTTTCCTTGCTTACGACGGTAAGGCCGAGCCCTAACGAGATTGCCTTTTTGAACAAATCGCTCATTCTTGTCATCCTCCTCTTCGTTGATCTATATATTATACCCCTAAATCTCATGCACACAAAAGACACGCCCAACTATACGTAACGCGCAGCCCATTTGCCAGCTTGCAAAATTAACTGACGATAGGTTTCGTGTGCAAATGAAGGTACATGATGTCCTGGCATAAGGTAAACAATTCGGCCAATACCATATCTATGTGCCCAGGCTGCAGGCTTAGGTCCTTCTTCGGATTGATATTCAAGCAGAATCTTTGTTTCGGCAAATGAACCGAATTCAAACAGATACGGCTCTTCTTCCATTGTAAATCCGGAAATGCCTTCAGTCACTGGATGGCTTTCTGCAGTTACCGTGAATTCCAGCGGAGCATACGGTGGATGATGAAGGAATTTGGCACCGATCATCTGCTTCAGCTCATAACGATTTTGGAGCGAAATTCCGTTATGTATGATAACCAGTCCACCTCCATTGCTGACATAGGACAATAAGCCTGCTGTCTGCTGTGGAGAGACCTTCCCCTTCCAATCGTCCATGTAACAGATACATACATCAAATCCGGTTATATTTTCTTGCAGCAGCATGTTGCGGTTCTCACTGCACTGCACAGTCATAGTATCGTGGAAAATCCGGCTAATTTCCGCATCTACACCTTGCAGCGGATGCCAATCCGGATGAGTATAATCACCAAGTAACAACGCTTTTTTACGATGATCCATCAATAAAAACTCCTTTCAAATTACCTATTACAGAATTACCAAGGAAGGGCGTCCCCCTTGTAATCGATATAAGCGGGCTGATCTCCCATGAACTGCTTATGGCGATCGATAAGTGCTGTGATAAACTGTGCCGATTGATCTGGCGTGAGGTCTGCATCGGTGTTCAATTCCCCGCTCATATAACTCTGTACCCAGCCGGGATGAATCAGCATCACTTGCCCACCCTCATTCTTCAGACCATTATGCACAAGGCGGGCCTGCATGTTTAACGCAGATTTGGACATACAATAGGCAAACCATCCATCCCGGCTGCACTGCTCAATACTACCTGCCTCCGAAGATATATTGACAATCAGCTTGTTTGTCCCTTGAAGAAGGAGGGGCAACAGGGCATGAGTTACACGCAATGTCCCCAAAGTATTTACGTTAAATACTTCTGCCATCTCCGCCATATTTAACGGTCCGCGGATATGATCTGTAATATTTCCTAGTATAGCCGCATTATTGATAAGCATATCCAAATGCTCAGTATCCAGCTTCAGTGTCTCCGTGAACAAAGCTACGGATAGGTCATCCGCAATGTCCAGTTCGATGGCGCGTAAATGCTGTGGATAGGCATCCGTAAGACGACGAATCCCTTCGGATTCTTCCATGTCCAAGCCAGCGGCATAAACGACATAACCTCTCTTCAGCATTTGTGCCGTCAGAGCCAACCCCAGTCCCCGGGCCGCCCCGGTTACACATACGGTTTTCATCATACTGTCCCTCCCTCACAAGCCTAATCTGTCTTTAATTCATTCCACATTATTATCTAAAAACCTTTAATTATGAGTGAACACACTGAACTTCACGACCAAAGTCTCAGATGGCTTGAATGGGATGAGAGTCGTTTAGCTTATACAGATGAATCCGGGCATATTCTAGTTAGACGTCACGGGTAGCAAAGCTATATCCATTGACTTATGTAGACTTATTCAGAGCACAAATCTTGCAGATAAAACACAAAAGTTCTGATCCGGAAATCGGATCAGAACCGGGAATACTTCAAAAATTTCGCTAGATGTATATTTCAGTCATGGTTTCAATATACAACAGGCAAAATCATACGTTATTGCATAAGATCGGCCTTGTCCACATGTTTGGCAGCGTAATAACGCCCCAATTCAACGATAAGGGCTCCCATCTTTTCGTCCTCTGGAACCACAAGCGCCTCAATACCGACTTCACGCATCGCGTTTGCCGTAACTCTGCCCACCGAAGCTGGCACCACGCCTTGGCGGAAGGCTTCCTGCATGGATTCGAGCTTCCCCTTTGATTTTGCGTATTCAACCAAAAACCGCACTTGGGGGCCACTCGTAAACGCAACAGCATCAACCTCATACCGCAAAATTTCATTCAACAACTGTTCAAGCTCACCCTCTTTGGGCGGTACATGACGATAAGGAAGCACCTGACGTACTTGAGCCCCTTGTTCCTCCAGCCACTCGACCAGCTTGGGCGCAGTTTCGCCGTGCAGTTGCAACATGACCTTCTGTCCCGCAAGTTCATGGGGCGCAAATTCACGAATTAGCCCGTCTGTGCTGCCATCATCATCCCGCACCAGCGGCGTCAGTTTACGTTTCCGAAGGGCATTGACTGTTTTGTACCCTCTTGCTGCGATCGATGAATCTGATAACACGTCCAGTAATTGAACAGCAATATCCATATCCTCTGCCATGTCAAAAATAGCGTCCAATCCCATTCCCGTAGTCAATACTGTCCAGTCTGGCGGGTTGGATATCCAGGATACCAGACCATCCCGAATGTTACGATCGTCCAGAAAAACTGTCCCCTGTGCAGGCCGAACTAGTGGAATCCCGCCCATTTTCTCAACCAGCAAGGACATCTCTTTGGATTTTCGTGGTCCTGTCAATGCTACGCGTATACCTGCCAAATGTTGAGCCATCCATGTTCCCCCCGTTAATTCTGCCGAATGTCATCAGTCTGACTACAGTATACAGGGTACTTCTATGGAGGGAAACCGAGTTTTGCCTCTTTTCGGCCGTTCATCTATAACGATTTTTGATGGAATATATCAGGATGGCTGTAGTTCTCCACCCTGATGTCCTTCACGTTTGTCACCATCGGAATTCTCTCTGCCCTGTGATGCTTTCCCTTGTTTGTCCTCTTTTGGTTGCTGCTTTTGTTTCTGGTTATCTGTTGTCCGTCGATCATTCGCACCTTTTTTGCGAGGACGAAGGAACACGAAGAGTACGATGGGCAACAGCACCTCGAACAGAATCCCGATCCATGTCCATTCCCGTGTAAAGCGGAAGAGCTGAACCGCGTTCTTGAAAAACCAGAAGGCACAGACAAATCCGATCAAGGCAACCGGCCCTGTCATAACTTTACCCGAGACCTTTGGAACCATTCGTTTCAATCCCCAACAGACAAAATACAGATCAAATGCGATCTTTGTAATCAACGAAGGTAGCGTTACCGCTGCTAGGGCAAGGTCAAACCGATCAAGGAAATCACTGATTTGCAGTTGCCTTGCAAGCTCATAGGAGGGATATACCAGTCTAGATGCAATGGGTACCCCCACCGCCAAGATGGTTTCGATGACAATCAGCATCATGATCAGGACCGTGATCGTAATCCCCCACATGACCGACTTGAATCGAAAATCACTGCCTTTAATGACAAAGGGGATGGCAATCATCTCACCAAAAAAGGAAAATATGTACCAGCTTCCCTTGCCAACACCAGCAACATCGATGTCAAAATACGGCATGAGATTGTCCATGTTTATTTGCTGAATGAGCATAAACGGCAAAATCAATGAATTCAGCACAAACAATGTAACATACAACTCGGACATCCCTATTAAGGACCCCAACCCTCCCCTCACGATAAAAACAACCATAACCAGGAGGGTTAATACAATGATGGAAATCGGGGTCGTCTCCAGCAAGGTAATGCTTACATAGTCACCGATTAGTCGGATATCACGGGCAAATATAAAGAGGAAAAACAGGATATACAACAGACCTGTCACACGACCCAAAAAGGGAAATCGCTCCACTAGAGATTCAAATAGATCCCGATCAGGGAACCGTCGTTGAACACGGCTTAACATCCATAGTACTGCCACCATGACAAGAAACACAGGGATATAAGATAAATAGGCGTGCTGTTCAGCATAAAAAATGGCTTGTGCATGGGGCTGCATCATCGTGCCTGTAGAACCGAGCAGCATGATGAGCAGCACCAACTGTCGACTGGTCACTTTTTGATTCATGGAATACCTCCTTTCTACCTGATCTTTTTATGCTTCAAAATCCGTTGGAAATCCTTATGGCAACGGCAGCCAACGTTGAATCAATTGGGTAATCCATGTGGAGACAAAGATGGTTTTGCTCAAGGTGGTTACATAAAACCATATTCCGGCGCTGATAGCGATCAGTCCGTAGGCTAACCAGCGATTAATGACCGCTGCCTGCTTCACATGTTTGAAGTCCATGATGATTACGGCAATAACCATACCCAAATAAGTGAAGAGCAGCGGCTTAATCATGGACAATATCCTCCTCTTGTAATCCAATCGGTTTATTGATAACCCCTACGTTTTCAATAATGATGTGTGGTTCTACAATTACTTTTACATCTGGATAAATATCATCCCAGCGATCCTTTATTTTCTTCCATTCCTTGGGGATTTGCTGATGAATGGAACGACCCAGACCCAAAATATCCGCAGGATATTGTTTTTGAATCAGTCTCACCCCTTCCTTAATGTCCTCTTCGATTTTCTGATGAAGGGCCTGAGTAAGGCTCATCATTTCCTGGTCGCGCAAATCACCATAATTGGATTCGTTATCTACCATGACGCCCTTTGCATACAGCTTGATCGTCACCGTGACTTTCCCGTTTGCAACATGAGGATGCAAGGATGAGTTATTCTCATTTAATTTAATGAATACATCACCATTTCCACGTGGAGCCTTAACCATCACTTCCGGCTCATTGGCCTCACCCATGGCTAGAATAAGCGCATCAGCAGGAGCTTTTTCAATCATCCCTACCAGCTTGTCCTTCTTAAAAATAGCGATTCCGTCTAATTTGATGTTTGTCTTTACGTCCTTCCAGTTACTCGGCACATTGTCAGCAGTCGAAGCAACCGGTAGAAATGGATCTACTCCTTCGGAAAGAATCGCATCCGTGAATGTCTTGAGTGAACGCGGTTTGCGCATATTCAGGAAGCACAGTTCACGTACCATTTCGGAGGGGAATTTTTCAATTGGCGCATCCGTATCCAGCACTTTATAAGCAGATCCCCTAGTAACAATTGGTAATGCAGAGAGTCGATTAAGTGGATAACGTGTGAGTAGGTCAAGCATGGGGGCAACACCATCACGTGCGAGTTCCTCACCAATCAGCATGGTGCGCCGATGGGCATAATATAGTTCACGAGAGAGTGCTTTTTGGCCTTCAATAGATGTCCCACGCAAAGTCTTGGCTGTATTGGATAACATGAACCATGATTTATCCCCGCTTGTGCCTCCACCACCACCTTCACTGCCAGCAGAACCGGATTGACCGGGAAGTGCAATTTGCAGACTGGTTCTGTAATTGTCCTTCTCCTTGTCAATGGCGAGACCAATGACAAAAGCGATATCATTAATCTCCTTCCGATCCCAGCAACCTGATATGAAAATAGTACATAGGAGCAGTATGGCTACCGCCCGTCGTTTATGGATGAGAACCATGTGCTCACCACCCTTCTTCTGCTTCAGGCGAACCGTTGATCTTATCATTCATCCGTTGCTGGTCACGATGAACCGTTGAAGGACGATGGATCATCTTCCACCATGGTGTACGAATCACAATATCCTTGGTATCCGTCTTGCTATATGGACTGAGTCCTGACAGATAAGGTACTCCAAAAGAGGTCATTTGCGTTAGATGTACCGAGATCAGCACCAGTCCGATTACAATGCCATATAAGCCAAGCGCACCAGCAAGCAGCATGATCGGGAAACGCAGTAAACGTACCGTAATGGCAAAGTTAAAACGAGGGATTGTGAATGATGCAATCCCTGTCATGGATACGATAATAACCATGGGAGCAGAGACGATTCCCGCCTGAACTGCTGCCTGTCCAATCACAAGTGCCCCCAGAATACTGACGGCCTGACCTACCGTTTTGGGTAACCTAACCCCCGCTTCTCGCAGAGCCTCGAATGATAACTCCATAATGAGGGCCTCTACTAGCGCAGGGAATGGTATGGCCTCCCTTGCCCCGGCAATGCTCAGGATCAGAGTCGTTGGCAGCATGTCCTGATGGAACGTTGTAATCGCGATATAAAGCGCAGGTAGAAATAGCGCGATGGCAACAAACAAAAATCGAATCCACCGCACCAGATTACTGATAAAGAACCGCTCGTAATAATCCTCACTTGCCTGAAGCATCTGCCACATGGTGACTGGCGCAATAAGGGCAAACGGACTGCCATCCACAAAAATGGCAAATCGGCCTTCCAGCAGGTTACCTGCTACAGTATCCGGACGTTCGGTATAATGCATCTGCGGAAAAGGAGAATATGGATGATCTTCAATAAGTTCCTCAATATATCCCGTTTCCAAAATGCCATCGATTTTAATTTTATTGAGTCGTTTTTTGACATCCTTGATCAGCTTGGGATCGGCAATATCGTCGATATAGGTTAGTACGACATTGGTTTTGGTCTCAGTTCCAATCGTCATGCTTAACATCTTAAGCGCAGGTGTTTTTAGCTTAAAACGAAGCAAAGCTGTGTTCACCCGCAATGTCTCGGTGAAGCCTTCCCGTGGTCCTCGGATAACCGACTCGGTCTGGGGTTCCTCGACACCACGCCTCACACCGCCCTTGACGTTAAATAGCCAAGCCTCTTTGCTTCCGTTGATCAACAGCAGCGCGGAGGATTCCAGCACACCATCCGCTGCATCCGCCCAGGTATCTACTTTCTTCACCTGCGTCAGGGCGATACGTGTATCATCCAGAGGAGCCGCAGGTTCATCCGTACGTTGCTCGATCAGACCACGAATGAGAGGCCGTAGCATATGATCCTGAATGTCGGTCGAATTCACGATGCCTTCGATGTACACCAGCAGTCCTTCCACTTCAGATGAAATCTTGACATTGCGGAAGACTACATCTGAGCAATCCGAGAAAATGTCTTCCAGTGCCAACATATGGCTTTCATGTGAAAGACTTATTGGTTGCCGCAAAATAGGGGGAGACGGCAGCCCCAAAGGGATGTGTTTCTTTTTCTCTGAACCCTTGGAACCATCTTTCCCTGATGTTTTGTCCGCCATATGCCGCCCCTCCGTTCCTGTTTTTTATACAAGGTAGCTTGTGCCAGAGCGCGCAGAATTATGTGGACTTTTTGTAAATTTTCCAATGACTTCTTCATTTCAAACAACAAAAAAAGGCCTCTGTATAAATAACAGAGACCTTTGGACCTAATTAAAAGTTTGAATCAATCTTCATTCACTTATTTGATGCTCTGGTCCACTTCTTTAATCATTTCCTGAATGGATTCCAAACCACCACCGGACAAGTACCAGTAATCCGGGTCAAGATAAACAATGTGTCCATCTTTATAGGCATTCGTATTTTTGACCAAATCGTTCTCGATCACCTGTTTGGCTGGAGTTGCCTCACCACTGCCTGCAACTACCGCGCTCCGATCTACCACGAACAGATAATCGGGATTTTTCTCCATAACATATTCAAATGAAACGCTCTGCCCATGGGTGGACACTTCAATATTTGCATCTGCGGGAGTGAAACCGAACACATCATGTATGATACCAAATCGGGAACCTGCACCATAAGCACTCAATTTACCTTCGTTCGTCAGAACCACCAGTGCATTCTTTCCAACAGCCGTTACTTTATCTTTCAAAGCATTAACAGAGGTATCAATCGATGCCAGTGCCTCTTCTGCTTCTTTTTCTTTGCCAAAGATCTCTCCAAGTGTCTTCACATTTGAAGTCAGGGAGTTCATATAATCTTCTGTATCTACCGCCATATAAATAGTCGGTGCGATCTCGCTCAACTCTTTATATGAGTCTTGCAGTCGTCCTGAGATGATAATCAGGTCAGGCTTCAGGGCATTTACTTTCTCAAAATCAGCCTCTTTCAAACCGCCAACATTGGCGTACTTTGCATCGTTATACTTTTCCAGATAAGAGGGAACTCCCTCCTGAGGTACACCGGCGACCTCTACCCCAAGCTGATCCAATGTATCCAGAACCCCATAGTCGAACACAACCACTTTCTCCGGATTCTTCTTCACTGTTGTATCGCCAAGTTTATGTTTAATGACGATTTCATCGTTGGACTGATCTGCTGCTGCATTCGCTTCTGATCCTGTGCCACTGCTGGAACCTGTATTTTCTGCTGTTTTATTTCCACCGCAAGCTGCCAGAACTATCGACAATACCACAAGCAACGTAAACAACCAACTCTTTTTCATAAATAGACACCTCTCGCTCTCTCTATATTGGTTTAACTTTTTAAGCAAAATACACACAAATCTTACGCCCATCAATCCATTGCACAGGGATATGCATGTCATATACTTTCTGCAATACATCCGTATTAATGATGTCCTCCGTTTTGCCTTCCTGCACGACACGACCATCTTTGAGTGCCACGATATAGTCTGAGTAGCAGGAGGCAAAATTGATGTCATGAATGACAATAACAATCGTCTTGCCCAATTCATCCACCATTTTACGAAGCACCTTCATAATCTGCACGGAATGTTTCATGTCCAAATTATTCAAGGGTTCATCTAGGAGAATATACTCGGTGTTCTGTGCGATAACCATGGCAATGTAAGCCCGCTGCCGCTGTCCACCACTTAGCTCATCCAAATACTTTTTGCGGAATGGAGCCAGTTCCATATAATCGATGGCTTCCTGAATCCACTGCCGATCCTCTGCTGTGAGTCTTCCTTGTGAATAAGGGAAACGCCCAAAAGCAACCAGATCCTCCACCGTCAACCTGATATTTATGTGGTTAGATTGTTTGAGTACTGATATTTTTTTTGACAGATCCTTGTTCTTCCAGCCTTCGATCTCTTGCCCTTCGATCAGAACTTGTCCGGTATCCTTGCTAATTAGCCTGGTAATCATGGATAACAGTGTGCTTTTGCCTGCCCCATTGGGACCAATAAATGAAGTGATTTTGCCTTTGGCAATATTCAGTGATACGTCATCCACTACCCGGACGCCGCCGTATTGTTTGGTTACATTTCTGACTTCTACCACGACTTATTCTCCTTTAGCAGTAAATAGATGAAGTACACACCGCCTACAAAATTGATAATGACACTTACTGTAGTGGCAAAAGTAAATACCCGCTCCACAATGAGCTGCCCACCGACCAATGAAACCACGGCTATAATAACTGAACCCCAGATCAGCACTTTATGACGATGTGATCGAAATATCTGATGCGCCAGATTCACGACCAGCAGTCCCAGGAACATGATTGGTCCAACAAGCGCTGTGGAGATTGACACCAGAACCATTACAACCAGCAGCAACCTTTTCACAATGTATTGGTAGTCCACCCCAAGATTAACCGCGTGATCTTTACCAAGAGACAGTACATCGAGATATTTGGTAAACTTCTGTGCATATAGCAAGATCAAAATAATAGCCACCATGGAGATGATCAGCAGATCCGTATTCACATTGTTGAAACTCGCAAACATCTTGCCCTGCAGCACAAGGAACTCATTGGGATCAATCAGTACCTCCATGAAGGAGGACATGCTCTGAAACAGCGTACCCAGAATAAGGCCAACGAGCAGCAGCAAATAGATATTGCGCCCCCGTTCTCTACGGAACATGAACTGATGCAGGAGTAAGGCAAACAGGGTCATTAACAGGACAGATACCGCAAAGTTAAGATTTTTGTTCACAAAGCTGATATGCGTGCTCCCAAACACAAACACGGCAAAGGTCTGAAACAACATATACAGGGAGTCGAGTCCCATAATGCCAGGCGTAAGAATTCGATTGTTGGTTATCGTTTGGAAAATGGCAGTGGAGTACGCGATGCAAGCACCCGTGAGCACAATAGCAAGAATTTTTTTTCCTCTGCGAGGCAGAATATAATCCCAATTGCCCCCGGATTGAATGACCAGAAATACACCAATCAACAGCACTGCCGCTGTAATCAAAATGCCAAATTTCCAGGTATTCGCCGTATACTTCATTCTCATGATTCATAAGCCTTTCTTCGAAGCAGTAAATACAGGAACAACACACTGCCCACAACGCCCACAGTCAAACTGATGGAGAGCTGATAAGGATAAATAATCAATTGACCCAAAATATCGCAGACCAGAACAAAAATCGCACCGAGCACTGCCGTATGAGGCAATGTATCCCGCAAGTTGTCACCCTTATACAACGTCACAATATTCGGTACTACAAGACCCAGAAACGGGATTGTACCTACCGTGATAATAACGACGGCTGAAACCATGGCAACCAGAATCAGTCCGAGATTAACCACTTTGCGATAAGCCAGTCCAAGGTTGGTTGAGAAATCTTCACCCATGCCCGCAAGTGTAAAGCGATTAGCGAACAGATATACGATAATGAGTAACGGAATACTAATATAGATCAGTTCATAACGTCCCTTCATAATCGTGGAGAAGTCACCTTGCAGCCAGGACGACATGTTCTGGATCAAATCGTTCTTGTAAGCAAAAAAAGTCGTGACTGAGCTTACAATATTGCCAAACATCAAACCGAGGAGAGCGATGTATATCGTATCCTTGAATTTGACTTTCTCCAGTATCCGCATAAAGATTAGCGTTCCAGCCAGTGCGAAGGCAAAAGCAACCAGCATTTTCTGCAGTGGAGAAGCTCCAGGGAACCACATCAAAGTAACAAGGATACCCAACCGGGCTGAGTCCATTGTTCCGGCCGTTGTCGGAGACACAAAACGGTTGCGAGTCAGCTGCTGCATGATTAGTCCAATAACACTCATACTGATACCTGCGACAAGGATGCTGATTAGGCGGGGAAAACGACTGACTTGTAACACCTGAAGCTGGACTGGGGTCAAATGAAATATATCCATGGGCGAAATGTCTGAATTGCCAATAAACAGGTATACGATAGACAAAAAAGCCAGTACGATCAACATATAGCCTAACTTCATCTCTCTACTAATCCCCTCACCAATAGCCGTAAAACACTTGTAGTTGTTCTACTTCGTGTCATTTGATATTGATACTCATTATCAATTAGGGTAATTATATCGATATTAATTTCGATATGTCAACCTTCCTTTGCTTCTCTTTTGCTAAATTTCATGAAACAACCTGAAACACATATAATTCAAAATTAATTGTATTTAAGGAAAAAGACCTTCCAATTGGAAGGTCTTTTTAATCATTCGGTTAGTCGGCAAAATAATCTTCAGGAATATAGCGGATCTCAGATTCCGCATATATCGTCAATGTATGGCGTTCTCCATCATACTGCACCTGGTCTCCCAGAACGTAATACCAGTGCTTCACCAAGGGCTGATCTTTACGCTGTACAAAGCGAAACACATTGAGCTCCTGTCTAAGCTCCATAATGCTATCCACCACCTGTTGTTCCAGACCCGTAACGGTAAAAACAAAACCAGTGCCTTCTTTTTGATAACGATAGGACATCGAGTCTGTTTTGCTGTTCACCAGCCCTCGCCCAGTCACTGCATGCTTAACCATGAACCATTCCTGCTGCGTCATAAAAGTACATCCTCCTTTGATCTTGGAGTTTCAATCCATTTCGGTAATCTAGGGCAGATCAATCAACATATAGAAAGAGTCCTCGCTTGCATCCAGGTTCATGGATGTCGTCTGTTCCACACGTGCCGTATCCCCTTCATTTAACTGATACTCTCCGTTCAAGCTAAGCTTGCCTTCTATAGCAAAAATGTACATGCGGCGATCTTCCGCCTGTTCATATGTTAATGCCTTGCCTGCGGCCAATCGGCCAAGATAGATGGTCATTTCCTGATGAATGGATGCAATACGCGCCCCACCTTCAGGGGATACCACGGGTACGAGTGCTCCCACAAGTGCATCTGGATCAAAAGAAGTTGTCTCATAAGACGGCTCAAGCCCTTTCGTATGTGGCATGAACCAAAGCTGTAATATACGCACTTCTTCAGAATCCGAGGCATTGTGTTCGGTATGGATCATGCCACTGCCTGCTGACATGCGCTGAATCCCACCAAATGATGTTACAGCCACATTGCCCAGGTTATCTTCATGACGCAGTTTCCCGTTCAACACGATGGACACAATCTCCATATCACTATGCGGGTGTGCCCCGAAACCACGACCAGGGGCAATTACATCGTCGTTAGCTACCCGCATGGGTCCAAACGCAGTATTCTCCGGGTCCTGATATTCACCGAAGGAAAAGCTGTGATTGCCGCGCAGCCAGCCCCGGTCGAAGCTGGAGCGGGAATCCGATGGAATGACGTTAATCATAAAGCGCACCCTCCTTTATATTCTCTTATTTTTTCTTAGTAGCATACTTATTCTCATTGTACCAAATCGATGGGCTTGTCGTCCAAAACAAAAAGCCTTTTCCCGGTTCGAACGGTTCACACGTAAAAATTGCGCGTAATCCGAACTAGCGAGAAAAGGCCTCTATGCAGGATATACCTGCTTGAATGAACTTGTTATCTGTCCCTATTGGATGGTGATAAACCCGTTATGCACTCACATTCTGACGAGCGTTCCCTTGTCTGGAGAAGAAATGATCCACCGCCAAGAAACGGCTGCCTGTGAAGAGTAGTGTCAACGAACCCGCCAGCAGCAGGTAATCAAACTCAGTACCACTCATGAACGGCTGTCCCACTTTGGCAGTGAGCAGAACCCCGCCCATCACGACGATGAACAATGCAGCAAATACTCGTGTTCCCAAGCCCAGAATCATGGCTGCACCACCCACCAGCTCAATGATCGCTACAACCGATGCCAGAAAACCAGGAATGCCGATACTTTCAAAGAACCCGACTGTACCGCTAATTCCACCTTCGAATTTGCTCCAACCATGTAATACAAAGATAAGACCAATCATGATCCTTGAAAAAAACAAACCAATCTCCACACTTCTATTCATATTCATCTCTCCTTGGAGTTTAAGTTCAACGTTACCTTTCACCCAATTGACCAAACAAACAAGACAGACAACAGCAGGATCACTGTGGCAGAAATGAATACTGCATAGCGGGGGAGCGACAGTGAAACATCCTGTTCCGGGTCTAATAGACGGGAAATACGTACATTCACCGAAGTATCGGCAAAAGACGATTGAATAGCTGTCTCTCTAGTTCTCCAAGGTTCAGGGCAAGCCCGGATCAGTTTGAGCAGTGCACTACCAATGCCCGCAGCGTTCCCTGTACGTTCAATTGCTTCATTGTCAGCCAGTATTTCTCTAATGATCTTGTAATGTTTTGAAGTATGCTTCAACACCGGAATATAAGGCATCATCACGGAAAATACTGACAATAATGTCGTCTTGAGTGGATCACGATGCCACAGATGGTGCACTTCATGATACACAACCGCTCTTTCTTCTTCAGCATCCAGCATCGTGAGCAGCCCTGTGGAAAGCACAATACAAGGCTTCCAGAGACCAATCGTAAATGCCACCGGTGACGGCTTGTCCACCACAATGAATCCAGGTTGTTTCAGATGACGGTACCGCGCCTGAAGATCCTGAGAGATGGCCCTATCTTCCATTGACCGAAGCTTCCGAACCGCTGCACGTGTCTTAATCATCCGATCGAACAGCAACCAGCCTGTACCTGCAAAAGTCAGGAGAACCAGTGCCATAAGTACATGCCCCATGGATAACCAGCCCAGCCTGCTCATCCAGTGATTACATAGCCAGAGCAGATTAAACGGAATGTCCCAACCGAAAATTTTGTACATCGCGTACATGAACATCTGCATGAACACGAATAACGGAATGCCAAACCCGACGGTAAACAACAGCTTCGAGCGGGCCTTCCACATGTCAATCGCTATCCTTTTTCCATTGCTTAATCTTCTGCTCCAGACGCTCAATCAACCCTGCATCTGCTTCATCCAGCGCATCCAGCATGTGATTCACAGCAAGTACCCCGAATTCATCCACCAACTCATGTGACAATTCCTTGGATTGGTCGTTCATAAACTCCTCCCTGCTCTGTACCGGATGGTACAGTGACGTTCGGCCCTTCTGCGACTTGTGGAGCAGTTCCTTGTCCACGAGGCGATTCATCACCGTCATGACAGTATTGAAATTAACGTCTTTATCTTTTTCTAATGCGGTTTGCACTTCGCGAATGCTGCTGCCTGGACGCGCCCATAAAATGTCCATAATCTTCGCCTCCAGCGGACCGAAAAACCGGTTCAGTCCACGCTCACCCACTTTAAAATTGTGTATTCTCATGTTCAGACACCCCTCACACTACCCATTGTAGTGCCAACAAACGAGAAGTCAACCTCTATGTCAGCTATTTATTGTAAATGATTTGTAAATATGTTTTCCATTTCAGAATATTATTTGGATGCACAAGAACAGCTTAGCGTTAAAAAAACCTAAAGACCGGGCAGGTCTGCTATTCTGCAGTCCTGCCCGGTCTAATTCATAAATCGATTATTCATTTCTGAAATAATGATGAGATCAGTGCTTTATTTACGATCCTGTGAGGGCATAAATGCGGAAATATCCACACCGAGTCCATGAGCCAAACGACCACCGAGCTGTCCATCTGCCTGGAAGAAATGGCACAAGGCACGCAGCTGGGTCTGTTCCGGTACTGCCTTCAAGTCATTGATCAGGTTATCAAGCAGATGTTGCTGCTCCACCGCCGTGAATGAACGGAACAACTCCCCTGACTGCGTGTAGTTATCGGTTTTCTCAATTTTCTCACGCGTAACATGGCCCTGTAACGGAGCTTGACTGTCACGATATTCAGGTGCTTCCTCCGGGCTGTTGCCCGAGCTGTTCGGTTCATAGTTTACCGGGGACGGGTCCTGATTCACATTCATCAATCCATCACGCTGATGATTGCGAACCGGAGCATAAGGGCAGTTCACCGGAATCTGCAAATAGTTTGGTCCGAGCCGGTGGCGCTGTGTATCCGGATAGGAGAACAGGCGGCCTTGCAGCAATTTATCTTCGGAAGGCTCGATACCAGGCACCAAAGCGCTTGGTGAAAAGGCGGCTTGCTCTACTTCTGCGAAGAAGTTCTGTGGATTTCGATTCAATGTCATGGTTCCGATCGTCTGGAACGGCAGTACATCTTCCGGCCAAGTCTTGGTTGGGTCGAGCGGATCGAAGGCGAAATCATCCATCTGCTCCGGTTTCAGCAACTGTACCTGCAGCTTCCACTGCGGGTATTGCCCGTTTTTGATATGATCGTGTAAATCCCGGGTGGCATGATTGAAATCCTGTCCTTGCACCTCAGCTGCCTCTTGACGTGAGAAGCCTCGCACGCCTTGGGCCGATTCCCACTTGTATTTCACATAATGGACTTGCCCTTGAGCATTAATCCATTTGAATGCGTGTACGCCGAATCCATCCATTTCACGGTAACTAGCTGGTGTACCCAGATCGGAGAACAACCAGGTCATCATATGAGTCGACTCGGGTGATAGTGTCATGAAGTCCCAGTAGCGTGCAGGGTCCTGGATATTCGTGTCCGGCGCAGGCTTCAGGGAATGAACCATATCCGGGAACTTCATCGCATCACGGATGAAAAAGACGGGCAAGTGATTACCCACAATATCGTAGTTCCCTTCACGGGTGTAGAACTTCACGGCAAATCCACGTGGATCACGCGCTGTCTCCGGCGAACCCGTACCGTGAATTACAGTAGAAAACCGCACCAGTACATCCGTCTCTGTTCCCGGGTCTTGTAAGAAATCGGCTGTCGTATAAGCCTTCATGCTCTTCTCCAGCGTAAACACGCCATGTGCACCCGCACCTCTCGCATGAACGACCCGTTCCGGAATACGCTCACGGTCAAAGTGTGCGATCTTCTCAAGCAGATGATAATCCTCAAGTAATGTGGGGCCTCTTCTTCCTGCGGTACGGGAGTTTTGGTTGTCACCTACGGGTGCGCCCTGATTGGTTGTCATGCGTTCTGTCATATCGTTATCCTCCTCATGTTGGTCTCATGCCTGCTGTATATACTCTATTAAAATCATATTCGCCATCGGATTAAATATACATTTAGACTTGATCTAACTGTTAAATTGATTCTAACATGTCCCACTCGCCCCTTGCATGAGGTTCGTATGAGATTAAGATGAGTTTCTTGCTCATTTCATGAATGAAATATGAACATCAACTTGGAGTAAGATAAGCATTGAGCCATTCCGATTGGCTTGATCTACTCCATCTAGTGGATATACCCGCATACGAGTGACATGAACAGCATTTTGTGTGCACAAAAAAAAGCGGACTAATCCGCCAGGCGGTAGCCCACTCCTCTTACCGTTACTATATATTGAGGCGAAGCCGCGTTATCGCCAAGTTTTTTGCGCAAACTTTTGATATGAACATCCACCACATTGCTTCCACCCGTAAAATCAGTCTCCCAAATATCGCTGAGCATCTCCTCACGGGAAATCACTGCACCTTTGGCATCAATCAGTTTCAGCAGCAGATCATATTCTGTCTTCGTCAAATGAATACGGTCATTATTTCGATGCACACTCATCCGCTCACGATCCAGCCATAAATCCTTGAAAGCGATGCGTTGGCCTTCCTGAGGGAGAAATCCGCGTTTCGGTGCTGCAGGACTATTGCCGATCATGCGTTGCACACGATATAACGCTTCCTGAGGACGAGCCGGCCAGACCAGCAATTCCTCCTGAAGCATCGGTCCACTGGCACTTCCAATCATCTTCTCCCCTACCAGATACAGACATGGTGTTGCATGCTCCGCTTCACGATTCAATCGGCTGCTGATTCCCGCAAAAGCATCAATGGTTCCAGCAACAGACAGGTCATAGATCAGCAGATCAAATACAAGCCGTTCATGTAAATCAGGCTCCCAGCGGTGGAACACCAGCACATCGAAGCAGCTATCCGTAAGTGCCTTAACCAGTTCATGAACTTGCCCGGGCATCGGACTAATCAGAATGACCCGTCTCGTAACCGGACAATTATCCACAAGGGGAATTGCATCCACAAGGGAAGGCTTGACCCGGAGTGGCAAACGACGACCGGATAGGTTGATTTTTACTTGATCCGTTTGTTTCTGCATTCCGCGCAGACACCTCCAAAGACCACATGAGCGTGATCAATCGCATACCCGGTCTCCTCCGCAACTTGCTTCATCCATTGGGGAGGAACTTCCGTCATGACTTCATCTACCTTGCCGCATACTTCACACATAATATGTTGATGTTCGTCCATGCGAGCATCATAACGACTCGCCGTTTCGCCCAACTTAAGCTCCCGAATCAATTCTTTATCCGTCAAATATCGAAGTGAATTATATACCGTACCATAAGCCAAATTATAACCTTGCTCCACCAGACGATTCATCACGTCTGCTGCCGTTGGGTGGTCTTCGGAATGACGGACTACATCGTAAACGGCTTGACGCTGTATCGTCAGATTTAAAGTTCTCACCAGCAATTCTCCTTTATTTATCCATTCAATAGTATATAAGATGACACAGCAATCACTGATTGCTATGATTCCCTGAAACATCAAAATCAATTTTGATTTAGATTAAGTATAAATCTCATTGTATAATGAAGTCAATATCCGACTATTTTATTCATGAATAGCGATAGCTACGCCTCTTCTTTCGCATCCGCCTCTCCCATTTGGGATAATATGGTTCGCTACTGTACTGCTTTTCAGCTAAAATATAGTAATGTGCGCTAAAGGAGGGATGCTGGTTGCTAAGCACGTTTTTCGTCAATCTCTGTGTCATGATCACGTTCATGTATGTGTCCGGAATCATAGCCAAATTCTATCGTATCCGCGTTCCTTTTCCCTCGATGCGTGTTCAGATGATCGGTGGTCTGCTATTCGGGATCTATGGAACGGTACTGATGAACTATTCCTTTCCTTTGAATGAAACGACCATTGTGGATTTGCGTCATTTGGCTATCGTCACAGCTGCTGTATATTTAGGAGGACTGGCTTCAGTCATTACTGGACTCGTCGTCTCCATTCTGCGTATTGTTATGTTTGGAATGTCATCCGCTGCCATCGATGCAGCATTCGTCATGACGATCATCGGACTGTCCGGTGTATATTTTGCCTATGCTCCCTGGCCCCGATTAACCAAGATTATAACCATGAACCTGCTGGGTATGACGCTGATCTTTGTTATTCTGATGCTGAATACTTCCAGCATGAATTCATTAATGAAAGTATATCCATTACAGATGACCATTGCTTTTGTCGGTGGAATCTTTATTTATTTCATCGCAGAATTCATTAATAAATCCAATGAGATGTTGTTCCTGCTCGAGAGAAAAGCGACCACCGACCACCTTACCAACCTCAGTAATCGCAGACAATTTGAGAAATCACTTGAGTTGGAACTGGAACGGGCACGTGAATATAAGCAAAAACTATCGCTGCTCGTCATCGACATCGACCGGTTCAAAAAAGTAAATGACACTTTCGGTCATACTTCAGGTGATGCGGTCTTGAAACAGCTCGGACAATTACTCATTGAGCATGCCCGTTCCGCAGATATCGTCTCTCGAAACGGAGGCGAGGAATTCGCTATACTATTGCTCGATTGTGGTCATCACCAAGCCATGGCCATTGCCGAGTCCATCAGACAATCGGTCGAAAAGTATCATTTCGCGCTACCTGATGGTAATACAATCCGGCTGACCATCTCCATCGGAGCCGCTGTTTTTCCAGATCACTGCGACGACCGGGATGATAACGATTTCTTTGAACAGGCAGACCGTGCATTATATGAAGCCAAGAATACGGGCCGGAACCGGGTATGCGCCATTCCACTGCGTTCCAAATCACTCTCTGGTGGTCGAAGCACATTCTAATCTCAAACCCAAAAGGGATGTCCCCTTAGCCAATAGAGGCTAGCCAGGACATCCCTTTCTTATCTCACCATTTTACAGTATCCGATTCAACTCGCTTACGGGTACAAGAGCAACTTATGGACTGAGTTTGCCTTAAGCCAATATTTGTTCGATTTCTTCAACGATGGCAGCATCCAGCTTCACACCGGAAGCGGCTGCGTTCTCTTTCACCTGCTCAGGGCGGCTTGCCCCTACAAGCGCACTGGATACGTTATTTTGGCGTAAAATCCACGCCAGTGCCAATTGACCGACTTTCAGGTCCAGCTTGTCCGCCACTTCAATCAACTGGCGAACCTTGCCGATCCGGTCAGCGTTAATTTTCCCTTCATCCCAGCCCAGCTTTGCTGCCCGGCTGTTCTCAGGAATATCGGACACCGAAGTGTATTTCCCAGTCAGCAACCCTTGTGCTAGCGGAGAGTAGACAACTTGTCCAATACCTTTGCGCTCCCCCAGTGGAATGATTTCACTTTCGATGTAGCGGTCAAACATGTTGTACACCGGCTGGTTCACCACAATATGATCCAGCAGCAGGCGATCAGCGGTACCCAATGCAGCTTCCATCTGTGCTGCGGTCCATTGACTAACACCTACGTAGAGCACCTTGCCTTGCCGCACCAGATCATCCAATGCTCTCAGTGTCTCTTCAATCGGTGTTTCGTTATGATAGCGATGGCAATAATATATGTCTACATAATCAACACCCAGCCGTTGCAGGCTGGCTTCACATTGTTCCTTAATATGTTTACGAGATAATCCTTGGTCATTTGGACCGTCACCCATTTTGCCAAATACCTTGGTTGCCAGAACATACGAATCACGGGAATACGCTTTCAATGTCTGCCCGAGCAGTTCTTCTGCTGCACCCCGCTCGTACACATTGGCTGTATCGAAAAAGTTGATGCCTTCATCGAATGCGGCTTCAATTGATTTCACCGCGTTTTCACGTTCCACATATCCTCCGTATGTCAGCCAGCTACCCAGGCTAATCTCGCTTACTTTCAGTCCGCTTCCACCTAATCTACGGTATTCCATTGAATGCACATCCTCCTCTAAACTGATTAATGATGAAGTTCCCTTTCTATTGTATCGTATTCGGCTCGGATTAAAAGGGCTTTGGAGCAGAATTTGGGAAATAGATAGGGATGGATAGGAAAAGCTCCGCTAAATAAGCGGAGCCACGATATGCGTCAAATGTTACCCAGGCACCACATTTTAATGAATGGGCACTAGTTAATTTTAGTTAGCTGTTACGATAAATTGTTCCCAGGCTCCGCCCACAGCGTTACGATTGGCATACAGCACGCCTCCGTTATTCAGATCAACACTGACATATTTACCATTCGCCACGGATTTGAAGGCAACCACCCCCCCGCCCAGATCTTCACGGGTAAACTTCTCCCATGTGGATGGATACGTGGCTGAGGCAATTAAGCGCCCACCGTTATTCAGGTCGGCTTGCACATATTTGATGTTGCTCATCGAAAGGAAGGACACTGTTCCATCTGAATTTTGGATGATTTTGAAACGCTCCCAATGACCGGCAGTATCCCGATTGGCTACCAGGGCATCTGCACCGCCATTCTCTGCGCTAATAAAAGTGCCGTTGGCGTTGGCTTTCAGACTGGACCATGTCTCTGTAAATGTAGCCGTTCCCGTATGTTTCTTGACCACATTCTGGAACGAGGTATTTGAGGCAAAGTTCGCCGTTGTGAACTTGCTCCATTTGGAAGCAATCGTTGCTGCACTGTCCGTATTCAAGTTCGGCGCCGGGTTGTTGTTATTATTGTAATAGCCCCAAGTTCCGCCCCCTTTGACCTTATAACTCCAGTTCGTCCATGAAGCATTCAGCGCATTCAGACCGGACAGCCACTTCTCGGTCAGATCATTCTGACCAAACGAGAACTCACCCGCTAATACCGGAACATTCCAATTCTTCTGATAGGACGCCATATCCTTCAGCCAGCGATCCATCTCCGAATTGGTCAGATCCCAGTTGTTATAATCGGTGAATTGATAATGATGTGTCTGATACATCACATTCGTCCAGCCATAAGTCGTTGGTGGAGAAGCGGCCCACCAGTCGAAGAATGCCGCGATGATAATCATGTGATCGGCATCCTTGGCACGGACAGCTTTGTACATGCGGTCATAGAAATCCATCTTTTGCTTGATTTGTGCTGCATTTTCGCCCGTTCCCATAGTTACCAGAGGTTCATTGAGCAAGTCGTACGCGGCAACGGTTGGATTGCCTTTGTAACGTGTTGCCATCCGTTCCCAGATCTGAATAGTCCAGTTCTGGTATGTAGAATTGGTCCACAGTTGGTTGGAATTCTCCTGACCGCAGGAATGCCATGGACAAGCTGCTCCCGGTGCACCGTGCAGATCGAGAATGACATACAGGTTCCGTTTACCCGCTTCATCAATCAGCCAATCCAGTTTGCGGAACGTAACCGAATCAGGCTTCATGACACCGCTGGTGTTCATAAAATCCTCCCAATAGATCGGCACACGCACAACGTTCATGCCCCAGTTCTTGATGTTATCCAGATCACCAGCCTGAATCCAGTTGTCCTGATATCCATTGATCAGGCTCTGTGCACCCGATTCTCCAAAACGATTCGTCAACGTGCGACGCAGCGTGTATTCATCTACCGCCCCGGATGGCGTCATCCATTCTTCCTGCAGCAGCCAGCCACCCAAATTTGTTCCACGCAGATTTACCACATTTCCTGTGCCCGAATTATTCCGGACCACCGTCCCGTTTGCCTTCAGGAAATCCCCTGATCCAAAAGCCGCACTGGCCTTCGGTGAGCCTACGGCCGAAGCCAGCAGGCCCAGCAGCAGACAGCTGCACAATAGCATAATAGTGCTCTTCTTCAACATGTTGACGCCTCCCTTAAATGGTCATATCTTGAGGTATGACTGAACCAGGATGCAGCACTCACGACAGGTAACGGTAATGCTATATAAACAGCGGGTATACGAAGGGTACGATCCATGGATGTCCGCTATTTATCACAATTGAAGGATTTGTGAAATCGATTACATTTTATTGAATATGAAACCATTTATCTCCCCACTATCCCCAATTATTGTTTAAATCGGTTATAACTTGTAATCGTTTTCAATTGGAATTATAATGAATTTGAATTAATTGTCAATCACTTATTTGGAGTTGTGAAGAATATGGATGTCAAAATCATTGATGTAGCTGCCATTGCAGGTGTGTCCCCGGCAACCGTATCGCGGGTCATTAATCAGCACAGCAAAGTAAGCACCAAGACCAAAGATAAGGTGATGCGCGCCATTGAGCAATTGGGGTATCACCCCAACGCAGCAGCCAAGAATCTTCGTTCACAGAGAACCATGACGATTGGCGTCATCGTTCCGGATATTAACAACTCCTATTATGCCGAAATTATTAAAGGCATTGAGAACATCGCCTACGCTCGCCATTACAAGGTCATTATATGTGATGCTCATAACCTGAAAGAGCGAGAAGTCGATTATCTTAATTTGCTGCTGGATCGGACTATTGACGGTGTCATCATTATCACGCCCATGCTGGCGGATGAGGAATTATTCCAGCTTGCAGATAAGGGGTATCGCATTGGCATCGTTGGCAAATACATCGAACATGATCAGATCCCGTGTATATATACAGACAATGTTAAATTTTCCCAGGAAGTTGTTCAGCATCTCGTTGAGCACGGACATCAAAATATCGTTTTCTTAAACGGTTATCCTGAAGCAATCGACAGCTATGAACGGCTAGAAGGCTACTTGAAGGCCCTGCGCAATCATCAGATTCCATTCCGTCCCGAACTGATCGAGAATGGGAACTTCAATGAGGAAGGCGGGTACGAGGCCATCAAAAGACTGTTTAACAAAGGTCTGTCCTTCACTGCTGTATATGCGGCCAATGATGAGATGGCGCTAGGGGTATACAAAGCATGTACGGAATACGGGATACGCATCCCCGAGCAATTGGCTATCGTGGGTGTAGACAATAATCGAATCAGCAAATACATCCATCCTACACTAAGTTCGGTGAACCAGCCCAAGTATACGATGGGGGCCATTCTTATGGAAAAGATGATTGATACGATGAATACGAATGAATTTCAGGATAAACGTGTATTTAAAGTCGACTCGGAGCTGCTTGTTCGAGCCTCCTCTTCCTTCAAAATAACAACATAAAAGCGCACCCGTGACAGGTGCGCCTAGTTTAATATATTTTCGCATGTTCTTAATGCACAATAATGCTTAACGCATTCAACAAATCAGCCTGCTTCACCGGCTTAGTCAGGACCGCATCGAAGACTTCCGCTTCATGCGGATCGATATGCATGCCATACGGAATCAGCACTATGACAGGGGAATCTGTGACCAGGCGCTTCAACTCGTGTACAAAATCTACAGCACCGCCCTCCAGCAGTCCCATATCCACAACGGCCACATCAGGCTTAAAGCCCTCTTGAATCCAGTCGTACGCTTCGGTCGTAACCGAAGTCATATGCACATCCATCTCCCATCTGCGCATCAGGGAAGAGGCCCCTTGCAGAATGTCAGGGTCTTTGGCAAGCAGCACCTTTTTGCCCTTCAGTCGATGCTGAATATTGGCAAGCTGAGGCAGTTCCCAATGTCTGCGGAGCGGTAGGCAGATCTCGAATTCTGTCTCCATGTCTCCCATGCTATACACCTGAATACGGCCGTTCATTAGGATGGCAAGGTTTTGGCTGACCGCCAAACCGAGATTGGTTCCAACCAGCTTCTGTGTACTTATATTTCCGTCCAAATTGTTAATAGATCTAAGCTTATTGTCCGAAGACAACATGCGTCCGGTGTATTTCACTTGGAGTTGAAGGGTACCCTCATTCTCTGCATCTCCACCATCTACGGTTGCCGTAATCAATACCGAGCCTGTCCGTGTTGAATCTATAGCATACTGAATGACATGAGCCAATAGTTGCCCGATTTTGATTTCATCCCCGACAAAAACCTGGGACACATTCAGATCAAGGTTCAATCCCAGTTCAATGTTCTTGCTCAGCGCCAGTCCCGCATAGAGATAAACGGTATTCTCAATCGTCGCTACCAGATCAAATGGATCATCATGTACGACCGTTTTGCCAGCGTCATTGACGTTATTAAAACTCATCATGTTATTCAACAGGGAAAGCAGAATGTTACCGCTGGTTTCAATCATATTCACATATTCTGTCTGCTCGTCCGACATATCCGGTGTACGCATCAGGTCGGTTAATCCCAGAATGCCGTTCAGGGGATTACGAATCTCGTGGCTCATCAGCGACAGCATCTGCGTCTTGGTCATCGCCTCAGACTCCGCACGTTCCTTCTCTGCCTGCAATTGCTCTTGTAATTGCTCCGAATCACTCAGCTTCTGTTCCTGAACTTGAAGCGTATCTTCCAGATCCACCACATACCCGAGAAAAACAGCCATGGCTTGCAATGTTTTCATATCCGATTCACTGATCACATAATCAGGATCATCCATCAGACAGATCGTACCGAACGTTTCCCCGGACCTCCGCATGATGGGAATCCCCACAAAGAAACGATTGCCCAGTCCGCTTGTTACGTCCATTGATTTCGTAAGAGGATGTTCACATGTATCCGTGATGATCAGACTGCTGCCCTTATCTCTTAATACCAGGCTGCAATATGAAGCTTCAAATGGAAGTTCACTACCTTTGGCGATCAACTCTTCCTCACGGTTAAAAGCCTCGATAATAACATTGGTCACGCCATCATTCGTGGCAACGAAGATGGTGTTCACCTTTAAGATTCCGCTTAATACGTCAACAATATGGGACGCGGCTTCCTGTATATTTTCATAGAAGCCCCTTGTAATGCTTACCGTTCCCATGACTCACCCCTCTTGTCTTAGCTGCATTTCAAATCCGTATTCCACAGTATGATTCAATCGATTAACGAGGGTTCAAATATTTCGAAACAGCTGTCACAAACTATTCATATATGAAGTTTTCTATCCTTTTTTTCAAGCATCGTCAACTGAACTTGCACGGTAAATAGAAATTATACGCTTACCCTCCAGCTTTGAAAACCTTTATCATTCTGGGCTACAAATCAATGACAGTCGACCAGCATCTCCTATGTGATCCTTATCACACCTAAATAACAATATATAGTTTATAAATGGATAAAGAAACTCTACATGTAGTGTTCGATGAATGGACATTATCCCATACATTTCAATTTTATTATTTAGGAGGAACTGATATGAACATGCTTGAGTATGCCTCTCCACCGGCATCCGATCTGCTATCTGACCTGGGAAGACGAATTATTGGTGCTGAAGACGCCGATACGCTGAGGGAGAATGCCAATCTGAACGGGGACTCATTTAGCGGCAAGATGAGCAGGCTCGGTTCGGAGACCGCCAAGTGGCATGCTCTGCGTCATGTGCTGCCTAAGGAGCTCGCGCTAGCTGTAGAGAACGGCGATCTGTATGTACACGATCTGGATCAGTATGCTCTTGGAACGACTAACTGTATCTTTATTCCGTTTGATCGGCTGCTGGCTTCCGGATTCAATACCGGTAACGGTTCGGTTCGTACACCACAAACGATCATGTCTGCCATGGCACTGGTCGCCATTATTTTTCAATCCCAGCAGAACAGCCAGTACGGCGGGGTATCCGCCAATAAAATCGACTGGGATCTCGCACCTTATGTGAAGCGTTCGTTCCGTAAGCATTACCGGAAGGGACAACGACTGTTTGGGGAGATTGCCTCAATTGAGGATGAGCAACTGCATCTGGATAGCGATGAAGCAAAGGAGAAGTGTCCTCGAGCCTTTGCCTTTGCCTGTGAAGAAACGGAACTGGAGACCGAACAGGCCGCCGAATCCCTGATCCATAATCTGAACACCATGAGCAGTCGTGCTGGGGGACAGATTCCGTTCACTTCGTTGAACTACGGACTATGCACTTCAGCCGAAGGTCGACTCGTATCCCGGTCGTTGCTGGAAGCGACCATTCGTGGACTGGGTAACGGAGAAACTCCCGTGTTTCCACAACATATATTCCAGTGCAAGCAAGGAATTAACCAATCTGAGGGAGATCCGAATTATGATTTGTTCCGGCTTGCTGTGACCTGCGCCTCACGGCGCATGTATCCGAACTTTGTCAATGTGGATGCTTCCTTCAACCTGCCCTATTATCAACCGGAAGATCCCGATACGATCATTGCGACGATGGGATGCAGGACACGCACACTGGCTGATCGCTTCGGACGCAATCGTCAGAGCGGCAAAGGAAATCTGTCCTTTAATACCATTAATCTGGTCAAGCTCGGCATTCGATATGGGATCTGCCAGGGAGCAAGAGCCATTGCTGACCGGGCTGGCTTCTATACAGCGCTGGAATCGGTCATGCACAATGCTACGGACGGTCTGCTGCACCGATATCGAATTCAGATGAACCAGCCTGCCAAAGCATCGGACTTCATGATGCGGGAAGGAGTATGGGAAGGCGGTGAACAATTGGCTCCGAATGAACCGGTGGCCGATCTGTTGAAACATGGTACGTTATCCCTTGGTTTTATCGGACTTGCTGAATGTATGACCGCTCTATATGGCCGTCACCATGGACAAGACCTCCATGTACATCGAGAAGCCTTAAATATCATTCGTACGATGAGAGAATTCTGTGACCGGATGAGTGAGCAGCATAACCTGAATATCACCTTGTTCGCTACGCCCGCTGAGGGCCTATCCGGCAAATTCACCAAGATCGATCGGGAGCGATACGGCAGCATTGCAGGGGTCAACGACCGGGAATACTACACCAATTCATTTCACATTCCGGTCTATCATTCGCTTCCTGCCTATCGCAAGATTGAGCTGGAAGCTCCCTTCCACTCCCTATGTAATGCCGGAGCGATCTCATATGTCGAACTCGACGGGAATGTAAGGGCCAATACCGCCGCTTTCCAACGAATCGTTCAATACGCGCTGGCCCAGGATATCGGGTATTTCTCCATTAATCACCCGATTGACCGTTGTCCGTCCTGTGGCTATGAGGGCGTTATTGGATATGTATGTCCCGGATGTGAGGCTCATGAAAACCATGTGCATTTTCAGCGACTGCGCCGGGTTACGGGATATCTGACCGGTGACTATAAAGTGCGCTTCAATGGCGCGAAGCAGGCCGAAGTGAGAGACCGGGTGAAACATCGGTGAATCTGTATGGTTACATCCCGGAATCAGTGAATGAGGGGCCAGGCCTGCGTGCCGTGTTGTTCATCAGCGGATGCCGCCACGCTTGTCCGGGCTGTTTCAGCCCCGGCTCATGGAGCTTCCGGGCAGGCGAACCATTTACGGAGAAGCGGCAGCAGCAGATTTTGCATGAAGTGATCTCACATCCCTTGCTGGAAGGGGTAACGTTATGCGGAGGTGATCCTTTTTTCTCTGCCGCAGCATGTGCCTCCTGGGTTCGGCAGCTTCGGGCTGCTCGGCCTGATCTGACCGTATGGGCCTACACGGGGTTTGTGTATGAGGAACTGATAACAGACCCGTCACGGACAGAGTTATCCCGGCTATGCGACGTCATTATCGATGGGCCTTACATCGCAGCTGAGCGTGATGTATCACTTCCTTTTCGCGGCAGTCGTAATCAGCGCATCATCGATGTGGGGGCAACAGCGGCTCGCCAGACAATCGTTACCATGCAGTTAGATGCATAGTAACGATTTTTTTATTTGAGGGGAATCAAGCACAGCGTTGGCGATGTTTGGGTTCATTTGAAGTAGCCAAATCTACCAATATATCTAGGATTCATAGAGTATTATTTTATTTCCGATCGGATTAATGATATTTGTTGCAAGCCCGTAGGTTATCGTCTATGATTGGTAGCAGAAGAGCAAGTATACGACGATTGCAGCATGATACAATCTATCATCTATGCTTGGTCACCAATTTCATAGCCGGAGATGTGTACGCACATTTCTGCACACGGAAACAGGTGCCGACCGCGCTGCATGCGTGGTCAGGCTTAAAAGGGAAGCACGGTGCAAATCCGTCGCGGTCCCGCCACTGTATACGGGGAGTCTATGCATATAATCCACTGGTGCAACCACCGGGAAGGAATGCATATGGCCATGATCCCCAAGCCAGGAGACCTGCCTGTTTCGACAGCATCGCATGACCTACGGAAGATAGGGAGGTGTTAGAGCAGCCGCTACAACTACTTATAGCAGGTGTTCTTTCCCATTCTATCTCTGTGCACAGTCGTCATTCATGATGCCTGTTTCTCGGGGTATGGAATCGGAAGGAATGCCTTTTTTTGATGCTTTCAAAGGAAACACACCACAATAGCTTCAACTTGATGAGTTCACTTATTATACATGAGGAGGAATTTTACATGTCGCAATCACAGCAACAACAGCAACAAGTACTGACAGGCAACCTCGGTTACCCCCGCATCGGTGCGGGACGCGAATGGAAAAAAGCACTGGAGTCCTTCTGGGCTGGCCGAATTGATGAATCTACGCTTCATCAGGAGCTAACCACGCTTCGGTTGCAGGATCTGAAGAAACAGCAGGCACAGCAGCTCGATCTGATTCCTGTGGGCGACTTCTCCTACTATGATCATATTCTTGACGTATCGGCGATGTTTGGCGTCGTTCCTGAGCGCTTTAACCATTCAGGCGGACCCGTATACGTATCTACCTACTTCGCCATGGCCCGGGGTAATGATCAGGCAACAGCCTGTGAGATGACCAAGTGGCTGAACACGAACTATCACTACATCGTACCTGAGATTCATAATGATACTGCATTTGCATTGCTTGAAAATAAACCCCTTGCCGCCTATCGCGAAGCGAAGCAGGAGCTTGGGCTGGAAGGTAAACCAGTCGTTGTCGGTCCGTACTCGTATGTACGATTCGCCAAAGGCTATGACGCGGAACGCTTCGCAGAAATCGTCACTCGCCTCGTTCCCGTATACGCCCAGCTTCTGTCTGAGCTTCAAGCAGAAGGCGTACAGTGGGTACAGATCGACGAGCCTGCTCTGACGCTGGCCGTCTCTTCCGAAGATGAGGCTTTGCTGCAACAGGTGTATGCTGCCTTGGCACAAGCTGCACCGGAGTTGAAGCTGCTGCTTCAAACGTATTTCGAATCGGTGGAAGCTTATCCGGTCGTGACAGCTCTGCCTGTTGCCGGAATCGGCCTGGACCTGGTCCACGGCTATGAAGGCAACCTCGCCAGCCTGCGGGAGCATGGCTTCCCGCAGGATAAATGGTTGGGCGCCGGTGTCATCGACGGGCGCAACATCTGGCGCGCCGATCTCGCAGAGACGGCGAAGCTGCTGGAGCAGGTAGCTGAATTCGCAGCCGAAGGCAAGCTGATCATTCAGCCTTCCTGCAGCCTGTTGCATGTACCGGTTACTGCCGCTCAAGAGAGCGCGCTTGATCCGGTACTGCGCAATGCCCTGGCCTTTGCCGACGAGAAGCTGGAGGAAATAGCGACGCTCGGCACGTTGTTGTCCGGCGGTGCAAAGCAGGCGGACCCAGCAGCGGCTTTGGCTGAAGCCAGCCGCCGCTCCCAGGCAAGCACCGAAGCGGTGCGCCTGCTGAGCGAGTCCGAATCACGGACACGCCTGAGTGGCGCGCCTGCAGGGGTACACGCTGATGAGCAGCTGCTTCGTAACGCGTCATTCCAAGAGCGACGCGAATTGCAGCAGCAAAAATGGTCGCTCCCACTGCTGCCAACAACAACCATTGGCAGCTTCCCGCAAACGGCGGATGTGCGCAAAGCACGTGCACTCTTCCGTAAAGGGGAGTGGAATGCGGAGCAATATGATGCCTATGTTCGTGAACAGATCCAGGAGTGGATTACCATCCAGGAGGAAATTGGTCTGGATGTGCTGGTGCACGGTGAGTTCGAACGTACCGATATGGTCGAGTTTTTCGGTGAGAAGCTGACCGGATTCGCCTTCACCAAAAATGGCTGGGTACAATCCTACGGCTCACGCTGCGTGAAGCCACCTGTAATCTACGGAGATGTGCTGTTCAATGAACCGATGACGGTAAAAGAAACAGCCTATGCCCAGACACTGACCAGCAAACCGGTAAAAGGCATGCTCACAGGTCCGGTAACGATCCTGAACTGGTCCTTTGTCCGCTCGGATATTCCACGCAGTGAAGTATCCTACCAGATTGCTCGCGCCATTCGGGACGAGGTTGAAGCGCTAGAGCAAGCAGGCATTGAGATGATCCAGGTCGATGAGCCAGCTCTGCGTGAAGGACTTCCTCTCAAACGAAGCAAGTGGGATGAGTACCTGCAATGGGCCGTGGAATCCTTCCGTTTGGCTACTGCAACCGTAAAACCAACAACGCAGGTGCATACCCATATGTGCTACTGCGAGTTCGATGATATTATTGAAGCCATCAGCGACCTGGATGCAGATGTGATCTCCATCGAGACATCCCGTAGCCATGGGGAACTGGTAGGCAGCTTCGAGCAGAATACGTATGACAAAGGCATCGGACTCGGTGTATACGATATCCACAGTCCGCGTGTTCCAGGCAAGGACGAGATGTTGAATATGATCGAGCGTGCACTTCAAGTGCTGCCAGCAGATCTGTTCTGGGTGAACCCTGACTGCGGACTGAAAACACGTGGTAAAGCCGAAGTTGTAGATGCATTGAGCATCATGGTGGACGCTGCTCGTACAGCAAGAGAACGAGTAACCGCTGATTCCTCAATCTAAACGAAGCCTGTGAATGCAAATAAAAGCCTCCGAATTCCTTCGGAGGCTTTTTTCATTTACCATCATTCTATTTGTTTATCTTGAAAGGCTTTTTATCCGACTTAATGAATCTCGAAATGGCTGACACGTACTCCTGCGGACAACACAAGGTATACATCCTGTTGACCTGATACACCTTTCAGGTCTGCCTTAACCGTGGACCACTGCTGTGCCTCGCCATGTGCCAGTTCCACGCGTCCTGCCAGTGTACCGACAGGTGCGCCCAATCGAACTTCCAATACCGCATCTGCCTGTTCTGATGATACACGTGCTTCAAGCGCTGCTGCATTGCTGCCCAGATCTGCATCTTTGAAGGCAATCCAGCCTTGTTCACCAATCACACGGACAGAAGTTCCGCCTTCCTTGCTCTCATCCAGATCTACACCGAAGTATACATCGTAATTCTCGGCGCGCGTAGCCACACCCAGATTACGTGCAGGAATGGTCTCCCCTTGTACTGTCAGGTCAGCTACAAGCTGAACATTAGCAGAAGATTTACCCACCATAATGGAGTAGGTGCCGCTTTCGACCACATAACGATCACGGGTTACATCCCAGATCGCCAGTTCCTGGACTGGCAGTGTGAAGCTGACTTTTACTGTAGCTCCAGCTTCAATATGAAGACGACGGAAACCTTTTAACGTTTTGAGTGGACGTTTCACACGGGAATGTCCGGCACGCACATACAACTGTACAACCTCATCACTGGCGATCGTTCCTGTATTGGTCACATCCACATGCACAGTAATGATCTCTTCGACTCCAGCTTGGGCCGGGTTCAGCTCCAAATTACTGTATTTAAACGATGCATACGTTAAGCCATGTCCGAATGGATACAGTACATCACCTTCAAAGTACTGATACGTACGTCCGGATTGAATGATATCGTAGTCTCTGATATCGGTCAGCTGATCTGCGGATTGTACCCACGTCATATTCAGGCGGCCTGCTGGTGCATAATCGCCATATAATACGTCAGCTATAGCGTTCCCCAACTCTTGTCCTGCATGGGATGTATACAATACAGCCGGAATGTTCTCCTGCACCCAGTTGGACGTGAACGGGTAACTTCCCACGATAACTACAACGGTATTTGGATTCGCTGCATACACGGCTTCAACCAGACGCTGCTGGGATTCAGCCAGGTCCAGACTTGGGCGGTCGATCTCTTCTTTACCATTTACAAGCGGATTGTTGCCGACAAATACAATCGCCGTCTCCGCTTCCTTCGCGGCCGCAACCGCTTCTTCCAATCCATTCACCACAATATCCTTTTTGAACGTTTCCGTAGCACCGAAAGATTTCAACTCTTCGGATACCGCAAACGCATCGTTTCCATTATTGGGTGCCGTTACTGTTTTACCGTTCCAAGTCGTCAGCCCCACGCTTCCGTCCTGTTGTGGCAGCAGATGGAATACTTCCTTCACAAACCAGCCATATACTTCATCCGCCGATGCCGTAACCGTTTCTTCATCCGTCGTCAGGTATTTGCCATTACGGTCTGCCTTCAGCGTGTAACTGCCAAAGCCCCAGTCACTCACTGTAAATGTCTCCGCATTCCCTGAAGCAATGATGGATGATTTCTCATCCTCAGCCAATCCGACAGCCTTACCGCTTGCCACTGAAGTCAATGTAATGCGGTCATTGCCATCCTTGAATGCAACCTTGTCGCCGCCTACTTTCCCACTGATCGCTTCAAGCGGGGATACGCTATATGGCATGGTGCCTGCATACCAGTCACGATAGACTGTTCCGCCCAGTTGGCCAATCACAGCCACTTTGCCGGATTTTGTTTTATCCAGCGGCAGCGTGCCTTTATCATTTTTGAGCAGTACCACTTGTTCTCTCGCTGCTCTCAGTGATAGGGCCTTCGCCTTCTCCGTCATCATTGCTTCTTCACCAATCGAAGCATATGGATTGCCCTCAGCCGGATCGAATTCACCCAGACGGAAACGCACACGGAACGTATTGAACAACGCCAGATCGATGTCTTCCATTGTGAGTGTGCCTTGCTCCAGCCCTTCACGCAGCGCCTGTTTCGAAAGATCCGCATCATCGGTAATGCTGTCAATTCCGGCTTTGACGGACTCTACTGTTCCTGGTGTGTGGGAATCATAGTATTTATGGTCGTTCTTGATCCCCATGACATCCCCTGCATCACTCACGATGAAGCCGTCCATGCCCCATTCGCCCTTCACAATCTCGTTTACAAACGGATGCAGCAATGCTGGTGTACCATTAATTGAGTTGTACGCGGTCATCATTGACTGTGCGCCGCCCTCTTTGAACGGTTTCTCGAATGCCTTCAGATAATATTCACGCATGTTGCGTGGATCAATGCTCGATGAACCACTGCCACGGTCCACTTCATTATTGTTAGCAAGGAAATGCTTCAACGTGGCAACTGCCTTGTAATACTTCGGATGGTCGCCCTGAATTCCCTTAACCAAGGCCGTAGTCAGCTCAGCAGTCAGTTCCGGGTCTTCACCATAAGCCTCTTCGTTCCGACCCCAACGCGGATCACGCTCCATATCAACCGTAGGTGCCCACAGAGTCAGACCGTTTACTGCTGGATTGCGTTTGTAAAATACACGTGCCTCGTCTCCGATCACGGAGCCGATCTCTTTTATCAGATCCGCATCCCATGTGCATGCTAGCCCTACCGGCTGCGGGAAGGAAGTCGCTTCGCCAAGCCAGGCCAGACCATGAGCTGCCTCTGTACCGTGTTTATATGCTGCGATACCCAAGCGTTCTACTGCGGGTTGATATTGCAGCATCGATTCGATTTTCTCATCTTCCGACAGACGGGACACGAGGTCCTTTACACGTGTATCCAGTTCGAGCGTTGTATCCTGGAAAGGATATTTCGTTTGGTTGGTCATAATATGGAATCTCCTTTGGTAATTCATTGATTTATTTAGAATGATAGCGGATACATAACCGATAAATTAATACGATGTAATTCTTGATGTATCCGACCTCAAAATTCGAAGATTTAACCTTTTAGAATAAGCAATTTATGAGTCATGGTTAACTCTTATTTTTGTTTACTAAAACGGTTTCGGTAAATCTATCATATAGCATGTTTAGTAAAAAAAACAGGGGGGCTTCACAGGAAAATGTGAACTTTCCTCAGGAAAGTATGCGGACAATCGTTTTATTCTGGTACAGGATGGTAATCATGGATAGGAGTAAAGAAATGACGTACTTATTGAGCTAGGCATAGTCCTTAATGAAGAAGAATATTGAAGGAGGAAAATCGAGTGAGTGACCATCAACAACCCCCGTCAGGTTTGCCCTCCATCCCGGAATCGCTGTGGAGAGCAACAAACCCATTCAATGAATATCCGAAACTGACAGAAGATACAACCGCCGATGTAGCCATTATTGGTGCAGGAATTGCAGGTATCACAACAGCCTATTTGCTGGCCCAGAAGGGCATGCGTGTCGTTGTGCTTGAAGCCGGAAAAGTACTGGATGGCACAACCGGTCATACAACGGCCAAGGTATCCGCGCAGCATGGCGTGATATTTGATGAATTGCTTCATCATTTTGGAGAAGAACAGGCCCGCATGTATTATGAAGGCAATGCAACAGCTGCCAAGTGGATGCGGGATCTCGTAAAAGAGAAACAGATTGATTGCCAGTGGGCTGAGGAAGATGCCTATGTCTACATTCAATCCGAGGAAAATCTCAAGAAGCTGGAGATTGAGCTGACAGCCTATGGCAAGCTGAATATTCCTGGTCAATGGGTTGATCCCCTTCCCATCCCAGTTCCGTCCAGGGCAGGGATTAAGATGCCGGGACAAGCTCGCTTTGACCCGCTCAGTTATTTGCATTACTTACTGGAATCCGCAGTCAAGCAAGGTGTACGCATCTACGAACATACAACGGTAACCGATGTAGAGGAAGATGCCTCCCTACATGTGCGTACATATGAGAATGGTCCATCCGTAACGGCCGAACATATCGTTGTTGCCTCCCATTTTCCAGTCTATGACCCCGGATTTTATTTTTCACGGCTGCACGCTGAACGTTCCTATGCTGTTGTTGTTGAACCTCAGAAACCTTTCACCGGTGGCATGTATATCTCTGACGATGAACCCTATCGATCTCTGCGTACGGTCATTCATAAAGGGAAGGAACACATCCTCTTTGGCGGTGAAAATCACAAAACCGGACAGGGCATCTGCACGGTCGGTCATTATGAAAATTTGGAGCGCTATGCAGCAGAAACATTTGGCATTCGCAACATCCCTTTCCGCTGGTCGGCCCAGGATCTGATCTCTATCGATAAGGTCCCTTACATTGGGCCAATTACAGGACGACATGAACGTGTCTATGTGGCTACCGGCTTTGCTAAATGGGGCATGACCACAGGAACGATGGCTGGTCATATCCTTACGGACCGGATTACCGGGCGCGACAACGCTTACGCAGCAGTATTCGATCCTGCAAGATTCAAGGTAGACCCTGGTGTGAAAAACTTCCTTGTAGAGAATGTCAATGTAGCCGCGGAACTGATCTCTGGCAAAGTCGGCATTATTCACAAGAACACGGGAGAACTCGGCAACGATGAAGGGGCTGTGGTTCGTCATGACGGTAAACGTGCTGGCGCCTACAAGGACCCGACGGGCAAACTCTTTCTGGTGGATACCACCTGCACCCATCTGGGATGTGAAGTGGAATGGAATGCCGGGGAACGTTCCTGGGATTGCCCATGCCACGGCTCACGCTTCAATTACGCAGGCAAGGTCATTGAAGGGCCTGCCGTTAAAGATCTTAAGATGCTGGAAGCACAAGAATAAACGAAGCTGATACCCCATCAGCGTATATCTTCATCCCATAGACCCGGATCGGAATCCGTCTGCAGACGGAAGTAGCCGATTCGGGTTTTGCGTATGCTGATCTATAGATAAATTAGCGAGAAAACGAAGTTAGTCCAGATCAGCGGGACATCGTGATACGGAACTATTTTAAAATCACTACCTTGCATTAAACAGTACCGGATGCTATGATGAATTCACGACTACTGAACAATACACACTAGTGATTGGATAGAGCAACAAGGAGGAACCCAAGTGAATGTTAATATTCAATTCAAAAAAGGGGTGCTGGAACTATGCGTCCTCGTGCTGATCAACCGCCAGGATCGTTACGGCTACGAACTGGCTCAGGCTGTATCCCAGCATATTGAAGTGGCGGAAGGTGCGCTGTATCCCCTTTTGCGGAGATTGGTCAATGACGGCTATTGTACGACTTACCTGCAGGAATCCAGTGAAGGCCCACCACGTAAGTACTACAAACTGTCTGATACCGGCCGTGACTATATGAAGACTCTCACGAATGAATGGAATAGTTTTGTGCGCAATGTCGCAAATCTTATAGAGGAAGGTACCCCAAATGAATAGACAACAATTCATGCAGGCAATGGAGATTCATCTAAGACCGATGGACCCGCTGGAACGGGCCGAATTGCTCGCTGATTATGAACAGCATTTTGAGATGGGATTAAGAGAAGGAAGACTAGAAGAAGAGATTGCGCGGGAACTGGGGCATCCGATCGAGATTGCCAAAGAAGCGTTAGGTGACCGATATGATGCACACACGCCAGGATCTGATCCGTTTTATGCGCCAACATTCGAAGAAATGCGCTCACAGCAAAAGAAGGGGAATCGGGCTGCACGCAACTTCTTCACGGCCATCGGACTTTTTTTCTTGAACATCATACTCGCGATTCCGCTAGGACTGACTCTGTGGTCGGTATGGCTGACCATTGCCAGTTTGTCGCTGCTGGTAGTAGCCCCGGTTGCTGCTGCTGTGGATTTCTTATATCTCGGCCATTTTGAGTATTCTGAATTGTTCGTTTCGATTGGAGTATTCGGTGTAGGCATTCTATTCGCCATTGCAACAAAATCGGTGTTTAAATCCTTTAAGTCAATCACTCTTCAGTATATAAGATGGAATCAAAAGACGATGAAAGGGGATGTCTAGTCATGAGCACCAAAAAATGGATTGCTTTAGCCATACTATGTATCGGTATCGGTTTGCTCGGAACCTCCATTTACGGAGTTCAGTTCGGAGACAAGAGAGAACCCTACTCCAAACGTTGGGAATTCAAAAATGATGAGTTGCACAATATCATGATGAATGCCAACTTAAGCGCAGATATTGAATTCGTTGTCAGTCCGGATTCCAATGGCTACATTGAAGTAGACGGAAAGTGGGACCCGGCCGTAATTGAAGGTTTTAAACAGGCTTCGATCAAGAATGGAACCTTTACGTTAAACCAGGAAGAGCGTTTGCGTTTGCAATTTTTCACCCTTTATTGGAATAATCAGCAGCAAACGATCACAGTAGCGTTACCTGAAGGACATCAGCTGGATGAAGTTAACATCGTCTCTTCTTCCAGTGACCTGGATCTGAAGGGTCTGCATGCCAATACCTTGGACCTTAACACTACGTCTGGAAGCATTCACCTTCAGGACATTACCGCACCAACCATTCAACTCGATCTAACTTCAGGAGACATTAAAGCTGCAGCAATTGCAGGAGATATGGAAGTCAAACAAACTTCCGGAAGTTTCACGCTGAATGGCATTGATGGCGATGTGACCCGAAGTGTACAGTCGGGAGATACCAAAATTACGCAATTGAACGGTGCAGCAAATGTTAAGTTCACTTCCGGTAGTGTGAAAATTGAGCAAGAAGTTTCCGGTCCAATTGATGTATCGGGACAGTCAGGAGATATCTCCATACAGGCAGCGCCTGATTTTGACGGCATTTACGATGCACAGGCCATTTCCGGTGATGTAAATATACCTGATTCCCCCATGGTAAGCCGTGAGGTCATCAAAGCGCGCACTACCTCAGGCAGCATCAAGATCAAACAATCATCATAAATCATGATGAAGCAAATATTCGAACTGTGGGTAATATAGTATAATTAAATGCTAGTCCAATTCTAAGGAGGAGTTACCCACATGGAACTTAAAAATAAAACGGCTGTCATCACTGGCGCCGGTAAAGGTATTGGCCGTGCCATTGCTGAAGCACTTGCCAAGGAAGGTGTGCATCTCGGACTGATCGCTCGGACGGCCTCCGATCTGGAGGCTCTCCAGCAATCGCTAAGCCAGGAATATGGTGTAAAAGTAACCAGTGCCATTGCGGATATTTCCGATCGTACTCAGGCTGAAGCAGCCGTAGCTGCGATTGAGATGGAGCTTGGCGCAGTCGACATTCTGATCAACAATGCAGGCATTGCAAGCTTCGGCACACTGCTGGACATGGAGCCGGAAGAGTGGGAACGTATCCTGCATGTTAATGTCATGGGTACATACTATGTAACTCGTGCTGTACTGCCAAGCATGATTAAGGAAAGCAGCGGCAGCATTATCAACATCGCCTCCACCGCAGGCGAGCGTGGATTTGCTACAGGCTCAGCTTACTGTGCTTCCAAATTCGCATTGCTCGGCATGACCGAATCCCTGATGCAGGAAGTGCGCAAATCCAATATCCGGGTTACTGCGTTAACACCAAGTACAGTGAACACGGAGTTGGCAACGAATGCCGGACTCAAAATTGGAGACGAAGACCGCATGATGCAAGCGGAAGACGTAGCTGAACTAGCTTTGGCGACGCTCAAACTGTCGGACCGTGTATTTGTTAAAGCCGCAGGCATCTGGACAACTAACCCACAGTAAGCAGGAGTAGCCAGACCATTTATAAAGAACAATGAATGACGGAAGCAACCATCTCTCATGCTGAACTCCGTCGCCATCCGGCCGCCCGAGTAAACTCTGGGCGGCCTTTTACATATTCAGCAGCCGCCAAAGTGTCCGAATACGATTCATCACGCTGATTCTCTACCCTTATGATTAATGCAGCGTTACTTCTCTCCTTCTCCATTCCAAGATCCTCTGCTTATGCGTTCCACAAATGATCCAAATCCAACTCCTTGGACACGGCGATCAGTACTACCGCGGGCTCCTCCCCAATATTGGTTACTTCGTGGGGAACGATGGCATTCCAGCTGAATGAATCCCCCGCTTCCAGAATCTCTACATCCTCACACTGCTCTGCGCGAATTCGGCCTTGCAGAACCAGATGGCTTTCTTCTCCGGCGTGCTTATTAACTCCAGTCGATGCACCTGCTGGCAGCTCCACAATGGACATACGCATGGCGCCCTTGGCTGTTAGATGTTGTACTTTGATCTGCCCACTTCCGGCAGTCGTCTCCTTGCGCTCATCCTTGCGCACCACGTTCATCCGCTGTTCCGGTGACAGCAGCAAGTATGGCAGTGGCACTTCCAGATAATCCGCGATACTTTCGAGCGTCGCGATGGACGGTGATGTCTTATTATTTTCCACGTTGCTGATAAATCCCTTGGATAGCCCCGTACCCTCGCACATTTGCATGATGGTGATCTGTTTTTGTTTGCGGATCGTACGAATGGCTAGACCAATATCCATGCTGCAATCCTCCCCCTTTGATCTGTATATCCGATCTGTATATTCATTACTCCATCTTATTCTGCGTTTGGTTCATAAAAAACAATCCGGTTGCCAAACGGATCAATCACTGTCATTTCCCTTAGATTCCACGGCGTGTCGGTAATGCCAGGTCTGGAATGCTTGTACTTTTTCCGATTGAGCGCCTCACATAATGCATCAAGCGCATCCGTTTCTATTCGTAAAGCCGCTCCAGGCGTACAATCGCCATGATGTCCGGATAGATGCAATTGAATGGAATCCAAAGATACCTGCATATATAACGGCAAATCTGTCTCAAACCGATGTTCCCAATCTAATTGAAAACCCAGATATTCCAGGTAGAACTCTTTCGCCTTGTCTTCATCAAATATCCTCAGAATAGGTACGATTCCGTTGAGCATTATTATCACGTCCTTGGGAGTAATATATGGATTACTTTGGCGATCCGCCTGCTACATCGTTATAGATCATTATAGATTTCTTATACGGAACATATTTTCATAATACAAAAAAAATATTGACCCTACAATGGAATCATGATAAATTTTGTTCATCAATAAGAATATTAATTTCATATTAGTGAACTTTATTTTGATTACTTATTTCTTACAGGTGGTGGTTGCATTGAATTATTCATTGACTTACGAGGTTCGGCTTCCTTCCAATTACAATACAGAACAACAATATCCCGTTATCTTTGCCCTGCATGGCATGGGTTCGGATGAACAGGATATGCTTCGCTTAATGGAGCCTCTTCAATCCGATTTTATTATCGTCGCCGTACGTGGGCCTATTGTTCAGGGGAGCGGCTACGCCTATTTTCAAATTAAAAGCATTGGCAATCCCGTCCGTGAATTGTTCGACGCCTCTGTTCAGGGACTGCAACAGCTATTCGTTGACTTGTCTGCCAAATATGCCATTGATCCCGCACGGCGTTATATCGCTGGGTTCAGTCAGGGAGCCATTATGGCGATGACGCTCTCGCTGATTATGGGAGATGCAATTAAGGGAATTGTAGCTATGAGTGGTTACATTCCGCAATTTGTGAAAGACGAATACAAGATAAAGCCCAACTCGGAGTTATCTGTATTTATATCGCATGGCGATCAGGATCATCTCTTCCCGCTGCAACTTGGTGAAGATAACGCCAGCTTCTTCCGTGGACAGACCAATAACGTTACGTACGTTCCATATCACGGTGGACATCAAGTCACCCCCGACTTATATCAACAATTTCAACAATGGCTTCGGACGGATGCCAAGCTGACTGCCGAAGACCCGAAAGGACTGAATTCATAATGATGCCATCCCTGTTTATTGCTCACGGTGCGCCATCACTTGCACTGGAGGAAAATGCATACACTGAATTTCTGCAAAAACTTGGACAGGAACTGCCGAAACCCAAAGCGATCGTATTGTTCTCTGCTCACTGGGAATCTACAACTCAGTTGGTTTCTTCAGTAGGCAATTACGAAACCATCTATGATTTCGGCGGCTTCCAGCCCGAGCTGTATCAGATCAAATATCCTGCTCAAGGACATGAAGAGACAACAGCGGAAATCCAGCGCCTGTTCGCGAATGCTGGGATTCCTGTAGAAAGTGACTCCGTTCGCGGTCTGGACCACGGTGCATGGGTCGTGCTTCGTCTGCTCTATCCGAATGCGGACATTCCGGTCGTTGCTTTATCCGTGAATCGATATCTGTCCAATGAACAGCAATATCAGGTAGGACAAGCGCTGGCTACATTGCGTGAGCAGGACGTTCTAGTGATTGGCAGTGGAGGAACGGTACACAACCTGCGTCAGTTAAACTGGGAAAGCGCAGGCGTTGACCCTTGGGCCATGGCGTTTGACAACTGGTTGCAAGATAAACTGGTGAGTTGGGATACAGAGTCCCTCTTCGCCTATGACAAACTGGCGCCATCAGCCCAAGCAGCCGTGCCAACGCCAGAGCATTTTGTACCATTGCTGCTCGCCATGGGTGCGGGAGATCAGAACAAGCAGGCATCACTCCTGTTCAAAGCCTATCAGTATGGCAACCTGAGCCTGTCTTGCTGGAAATTTGATTGATTCATTGATATAACACCTTATATAAAAATAACCAGACACTCGTGCGAACTCGCACGGGTGTTTTTAGTGATATGACCTTTTTTGCATAATGCTGGGATTTGTAAAGCAAGCTATAATAACATTTAGTGGAAATGACCAAGCTGTAAGTAAGGAATACTCTTTCTACACCTATCACATCTTTCTGGGAGGAACATTCGAAGTGGCTGAACAACCAAAGTCTGAGAGCTTAATGTCTCTCGTCAAAAAGGGGAACACATCCTCGGCTGTAGCTATGGCAGGAAATGCTGTACTTGCACTGTGCAAAGGAGGAGCCTTTCTATTCAGTGGCAGTGGCGCCATGTTCGCCTCGGCGATGCACTCTCTAGCCGATGCCATCAACCAAGGGTTTGTCTTTGTCGGGAGTGTGTTGTCCGAGAAAAAACCTACACGCCGCTTTCCGACCGGATTCGGGCGAGTCATCAACATTTTCTGTATGATTGCCGTTATCGTTGTTACCATTATGGCGTATGAAACGATCCATGAAGGGATTCATCTGTTACTGCATCCGGCTGCTCATTCCGGCGGTATCTGGATCAACATCGGCGTGCTGGTACTTAACATTGTGATCGATGGAGCCATTTTGATTAAAGCGATGAAAGAAATTCTACACGAAGCACGCGCGCCCAAAGCGACAGGCCTCGCCCTGTTCCCTGCTGCGATCAAAAATGTAGGACGCGCCGCACCGCCAACACGCCTTGTATTTTACGAAGATATTGTAGCGGTACTCGGTGCGACACTCGCACTGATCTCTGTCGTCGTCATTGCACTGACCAATTTTGCATTGCTCGATGGAATCGTGACGACCATTATTGGATGCTTGATGATTGCTGTCGCTTTCCGTGTCGGTTATGACAATATGATCGGACTGATTGGTGTAGCTGCTCCACAGGATGTTGAGGATAAAGTATCCCAGACCATTCTGGCAGACTCTCATGTTGCAGATATCCAGATGATGCGCATTATTCAGGAAGGTCGTTATTACCACGTCGAGGGTCTGATTGAGCTGACCAAAGGATTGAGCCTCGCTGATGCCGATGATATCAAGTTCCGTATCCAAGAGAAGTTAATGACAGATCCGGACATCGCCGATGCAGCCATCTCGATTATCGAAGATGATGGTGTGAACAGCTGGGGCAAGAAGCATTCTGATGTATTGAAATAACGGATTATCCTGTTTTAATAATAGAAAAGGGCCCACTCTTCGCGGAGTGGGCTTCTTCACATAGCAAACAACGCGACATAGCTAATATAACTCCATGGCTGCTAAAGTTGTGCTAAACTTGTTGGCTAGAATTCACTGACTGACCAGCATGGAGTCTACTTTTGCCGCCTTGCTCATGCCCATCTCCATCAATTGATCCAGCCATTTCAGACGGAACGCTTCAGTAGAGCCTTTGATTGGACTAATCTCGGTTACATGTTTTGAACCTAGACTAAAGTCTAGGTTCGGTTTAACTCCAAAGACCGAGGATACCCTTTTGCGGTTCATGGTATGCTGTGAATAACGAGAATACATACTCCATGATTGTTCGGAAATTGATCTTGTATTGAAAAGGAGAGATATCATGGCTAAACGCACCATCCTTGCGCCTTTGCTTATTTTGCTGGGCGTGTACCTGATTTTGAACCAGGGAGGTTCACTCGGTCCAGGTACGATCTTCGCCACGTTCTGGCCCACCCTATTTGTGATTCCACTGGGGCTATTCTTCCACTGGCTGTACTTCTCCATGATTGGACGAGGGATCGGATTGCTTGTTCCCGGGGGCATCTTGCTTACCGCAGGTATTGTCAGCCAGATCGCCATGCTCTTCGGTAACTGGAGCACGATGTGGCCTGGCTTCATTCTTGCGGTAGCGGTAGGTTTGTTTGAATTGTATTGGTTCGGTGGCCGTAACAAATGGTTGCTGATTCCAATCAACATTCTGACGGTTATCTCACTGTTATTCTTCTCCGTCATGTCGATTGGCACGATGCTGAACAGTCTGTCCTTTGTCCAGCCGTTCGTGGCCATTGTGCTGATTATGGGCGGGGCATGGATCATTGTGGGTCGCAAAAAGCGCATGTAAATCTTATGTCGTTTACACTTGACCACTGCGGTGACAGAACAACTTCGGATCGCTATTATCCCCAGATTTTTTTGAATCCCATCTAGAATGGGAAAATCCGGGGATAAAGGCGCACGCTTCGCTTCCTTCGTTTGTTCTGTCCCCTCCGTTAACGTGTAAACAAGGATAAGACAACCTACCTGAGCTATTTGCTCTGAGGCAGGGTAAAGAAAAAGCCAAACATCCCCTGGTCCATTAAAGGATCAGGGGATGTTTGGCTTAGAGGCATGTATGGTGATATATATTCGCCATATGAAATACTCCGCATGGCTATACCTTCTTATTTGCTATGCATTTTAAATTCGAGGAACAAATCGTTATATTGCGTATACTTCGAGCTTGCCTGTTAGCCTCTCAATAGATGCCCTGATTGTATATATTAATTGCCGCAATGACCGCAGCGTTATACTTTTCAGGCGTTCCTTTTTCATGTTTAAGCGCAAATTCCGCTCTTAACTTATAATCGGGAACTTTATTCTTATCGTTGATCCGCTCGATGATTTCAGATGCAGCCACTTTCACTGCTTTGGCATTATCCATGAACATGTTCAACTGATTCGGTGAAAAACCTTCTGACCGCACCCTCGTATCGTCAGAGGAATACTGGATCAAGGACTCCATGGTACTTTTTAGAGAATCGTACATCTTCTTGAATTTCTTCATATCGATATCTAGCACATTGCTTGCGTTGATGCCCTGCTCATCCATCTCTGCCGTTAACGCATTAGCATCGCTTATAAATTGCAACGCGCTATATCGGAGTAGCTGATCGTTCTCCTTCAATTGTTCCATCGTTTCCTTTAGATGCTGTTCTGAAATCTTACTCAATGCCAGAATGAAAACCTCCGTTGCTTTCTCATACTCATCATAGGATGAGAGAATCTGATTATGTAGTTGCTTGCCTTTTTCGAACTGGTCATCCACATACATTTTCAAATCATAATAGTCATGCGCTTCCTTGACGTACCCAATCAGCTTATTCATAGATGGTTCCAAATTAAGAGCGGCTGTATCTAACGGGTCAAATGCCGGTTCTTGACGAGCAAGTTCAAAGGCTTTCTTAATGTATGTCTCATCCCTGTCCACAAATGACCTTACCCAATAGTTATGTTTTTTGTTGAATTTAATATTAGGCTTGCTACTAAATGTTTTTAAATAATGCTCCATTACACCGTTCAGCCGCCCAGTTATAATATTATTAAGCATGATATAGGCGTTATATTTGTTCATTTTAAGTTCTTCTGCCTCAGCTTCACTAAGCTTGTCTTTATGATCTTCAGATACAGATTGTTCTGTCTGTACATCCCCCGATGTACTAATTCCCTCGTTAGGACTTACCTTGTCCGCATTCGGCTTGCCAATCTCATGTTTGGTACAACCACTTAATACCATAACGATACTCAGAACAATTGTTATGCTGCGCCAACTTTTCATTTCCTTATCCTCCAAAATTTTGTATAAGCATCCCTATTTCATCGGCAAATCCATAAAATAAATTAATCCTTTATTAGATTTCTTTTTTTATTTTGTAAACATTTAACTTTAATTGATAAACTCCGATAAATATATAGATATTAGCTAAGGAGGATTTAATTAAATGACAGAGGAATGGACTATTGAGAGCTTCGACATGGACAAAAACAGGACATTAATTCTTACTCCCGAGTATCTGTATGTGAAAATTCCCAAAGAAGATGCACTAAGATTTGTTACAGAAGGTAAGCAAGGGAACTGGGAGTGGACTGACAACGTCAACTCCAAAGATGTTGTTCACTTAAGCTCGATCCATCGTGTAAAAGCCAACAAAAAAGATTCGATGGTAGACATGGATTTGGATAATAATTCACTCAAAAAGTACAACTTCTATTTTTTCATCGACGAACCAGAGATCAAGCAGCAATTTCTCGAAAAATTGCATTCTTACCTAAACGAAAGCCATACATACGAAGAAAAACAGGTTTCTCCGCTGAAATCCGCCTTCAAACCTTTACTTACACTGTTTATAACAGCGGCTGTTGCTTTTATTCTTGCTTATCTTGCCTCTGACCCTTTGGAACCAGGCAAAAGCTACAAAGTAAGGTTGAAGGTTAAGGTACTTTTCGACTTCCTTACCGATATTGGCCCTGTTCCCATTATCATAACGGCTAGCTTGATTGCACTCATCACAGTCATGGTCATGTTTGCACGTATCAAAAACCCACCGCTTCTCGTATCCTTGCAAAGAAAATAATTAATAAGTACAACATTTTAGTAAGGTTCTTGTTATATAAATTGAACACCTATATACACGAGAACATAAAGGACAAGAATCCTTTATGTAGTAGCAAAGGTTCATTCAACACAACATCAGCAAGGAAAAATCAAAAAAAAGCAGCAACCCTCGCCCGATTTGTACTGGGAGATGGTTACTGCTTTTTTTGTTAGCTTAGCAATATAACAGCATATTCAGCTACGAATCGCCTTCTTATTTGCTATGCATTTTAAATTCGAGGAACAAATCGTTATAATGCGAGAGCATTTTTTTGCCCAGATTATTGTATACTTCCAGCTTACCCGTCAGCGTCTCATCTGGATAGAATCGCTCATCCTCCGAAATATCCTCTGGCAGCAGCTTCAATGCCTCGGCGTTCGGTGTAGAGTACCCGACATATTCAGCATTACGAGCCGCATGATCCGGGTCCAGCATGAAGTTAATAAACTGATGAGCGCCTTCAATATTACTCGCAGTCTTCGGAATGACCATGTTATCGAACCAAAGGTTCGAGCCTTCCTCCGGAACCACGTAATCCAGCTTGTCGTTCTCATCCATAATTTCTGACGCATCACCGGACCATACGAGTCCAACCGCCGCTTCCTCGTTTGCCAGCAGCATTTTGATCTCGTCTCCGACAATCGCTCTGACGTTAGGCGTCAGGGTGGACAGTTTCTTCAAAGCTTCCTGCAGATGATCTTCGTTCGTATCGTTCAACGAATACCCGAGGCTGTTCAGCCCCATACCGATGACTTCACGGGCACCGTCGAGCAGCAAGATTTGATTTTTCAAACGTGGGTCCCACAGGTCGTTCCAGCTCTCAAATGTTAACCCATCAACCAGTTCAGGATTGTACACAATACCCACCGTTCCCCAGAAGTAAGGGATGGAGTACTTGTTGTCCTCATCAAAGGATAGGTCCATGAACCGGGAGTCGATGTTGCTCAGATTGGGCAGCTTGCTGTGATCCAGCGGAATGAGCAGGTTTTCCTCTTTCATTTTGCTAATCGCATACTCGGAAGGAATCGCTACATCAAACGTCGTTCCGCCCTGCTCAATCTTGGTTAACATCGCTTCGTTCGAATCAAACGTCTGATAGATCACCTTGATGCCGGTTTCTTGCTCAAATTCCTTCAGCAAATCGGGATCGATATAATCGCCCCAGTTGTAAATTGTCAACGTGTTGCCGCCGGAATATCCCTGACTCTTGTTCAGATACGAAGCGAGAATCATCAAGGCAAAGGCAGCCACAAATACAATTGCAAATGTCCGTACCAGTTGCTTCATGGACGCAGCCCCCTTCCGGCAGGCGTACGCGCGGCACGGCGGTTAATGAAGTAATACCCAACCACCAGCAGCACCGTCAGCAGGAACAGCAGCGTGGACAGCGCATTGATGGACAATGACACACCCTGCCTTGCTCTTGAATAAATCTCCACAGAGAGTGTGGAGTATCCGTTCCCTGTAACAAAGAACGTTACTGCGAAGTCATCAAGCGAGTACGTCAAGGCCATGAAGAACCCGGCAAATATACCCGGCTTGACGTATGGCAGCACCACACGGGTCAGAATCTGCCACGATCCGGCACCCAGGTCGCGTGCCGCATCCATCAGCGTTGGACTCATCTCCTGAAGCTTTGGCAGCACCATAATCACGACAATCGGCACGCTGAATGCGATATGTGACAACAATACCGAAGTGAATCCAAGCTTGATGCCAATCATGGTGAACAGAATCAGAAAAGACGCACCGATGATGACATCCGGACTAACGATCAGCACGTTATTGAGTGACAGCAACGTATTCTTGGTCCGTTTGCGCCGCACATGGTAGATCGCCAGTGCCCCTGCCACACCGAGCATCGTCGAGATCGCCGAGGACAGGAGCGCAATAATAAACGTATTCAGTACAATGATCAGCAGCCGAGTATCGGCAAATACTTCCCTGTACCATTCCAATGTAAATCCTTCGAAGCCGCGCATATGCCCGCCACTGTTGAAGGAATAGAAGATCAGATACGCGATCGGTGCGTACAGTATGGCGAATACAACGGCCAGATAGACGTTAGACAGCTTTCCGTTTCTTCCCATTACGCACCTCCTTTTTGCCTGATCCGGTCAGGAACATAATGATCGCCATCGCAATAATCAAAAAGACGGCAATCGTCGAACCCATCCCCCAGTCCTGGGTGACGAGAAAATGCTGCTCAATCGCTGTTCCCAGCGTAATTACCCGGTTTCCCGCAATAAGGCGGGTAATCATAAACAAGGATAGCGCCGGAATAAATACGGCCTGGCAGCCGGATTTCACACCGCTGAGCGTCAGTGGGAAGATAACCCGGCGGAACGTCAGCCATGATGATGCCCCGAGATCCCGTGCTGCATAGATCAGCGATGGATTCATCTCTTCCAACGCGTTGAAGATCGGCAGGATCATGAATGGAATGAAGATGTACACCGAAACAAAGATAAAGCTGAAATCGGTGAACAGAATCTGTTGTGTGCCAATGCCCACTACTTCAAGCAGGGAATTGGTCAAGCCATACGTGCCGAACAGGCCGATAAAGGCGTACGCTTTTAACAACAGATTGATCCAGCTTGGCAAAATAATAAGCAGCAGCCACAGCTGCTTGTGCTTCGTACGAGTCAGTAAATACGCCGTCGGATACGAGACCAACAGCGAGAACACTGTGATCAGAAATGCATACCAGAACGAGCTCAGGGTCATCTGCATGTACACAGGTGTAAAGAACCGAGCGTAGTTACCCAGCGTGAAATGGCCCTCCACGTCGAAGAACGAGTAATACACCACCAGCAGAACCGGAGCAACTACAAACAACACCATCCATAATACATATGGAATCAGATACGCATTGCGTGTACTCGCCTTAGTCTGCATGAACGGCCTCTTGGTAGGCTTCCAGACGTTTATCGAACTCTTCTTCCGTCTCGTTAAAGCGCATGACGTGAATGGCTTCCGGGTCAAAATACAGTCCAATCCGAGCGCCTACGACGGCTTTCTTCGTGGAATGCACCAGCCACTCATTCCCCGCATCATCGTAGGTCGATATCTCGTAATGCACCCCACGGAACAGCTGAGAGTCCACGTTGACCTGCATCTTGCCCTGCTCCTCGGTTGTAATCTCCATATCCTCTGGACGAATCACAATCTCCACAGGCTCGTCCCGCTGCAAACCCTGATCGACACACTCGTACTCTGCGCCAGCGAATTCCACCACAAAGTCCTGCTTCATTTTGCCGGATACAATGTTCGATTCACCAATAAAGTCCGCCACAAAACGGTTAATCGGCTCATCATAGATATCATTCGGTGTTCCGCTCTGTTGAATGACGCCGCCGTTCAGGACAAAGATCTCGTCCGACATCGCCAAGGCTTCTTCCTGATCATGCGTAACAAAAATAAACGTAATGCCCAATCGCTGTTGCAGCTCACGCAGCTCATACTGCATTTCGGTCCGCAGCTTCAGATCGAGTGCCGAAAGTGGCTCGTCCAGCAGCAAAATCTCGGGCTCATTCACAATCGCCCGAGCAATGGCGACACGCTGCCGCTGTCCGCCGGACATCTCGCCAATTTCACGGTTTTCATAACCGGAGAGATTGACGAACTTGAGTGCTTCCAGCACTTTGCCGCGAATTTCAGCGGTTTTCATTTTTTTGATCCGCAAACCAAAAGCTACGTTCTCAAATACATTCAAATGTGGAAATAACGCGTAATCCTGAAATACGGTATTCACCTGCCGCTGGTGAGCCGGCACTTGGTTAATCAGTGCACCGTTAAAATAAATACTGCCCTGTGTCGGCTCCGCAAAGCCGGCGATCAGGCGCAATATCGTTGTTTTCCCGCAGCCTGACGGGCCGAGTAGCGTATAAAATTTACCCCGCTCAATCTCGAAGCTGACTTCCTTCAATACGGCTTCATCCTGATCGTATTGCTGGGTCACCCGGTCGAACCGGATAATCGGTTGTTGTTCTGACATGCTTCATTTCGCCCCCTTTAAACTTGAGGTATACCTTGAGCCTGTACACTTCTTTTCATGCATGCTTCATTACAAATCCCATCTATTATATATGATTCAGCTATATCCGCAATGGTTTTGATGTAAACGCCATGTGTTATTTCTTCTTATTCTCACAAATACAGCATACATTACGGGTATATGTCGATATCTACGCATCCAAGTAGAGCGAATTCATGAGGATTTCGGAATCAAGTCATGTGAAAGGAGTCCTGTTCGTGGATATTCGCCGTAACCTGCCTTTGCTGATGATCATTTGTTTTCTGAGTCAGATGAGCGGTTTTATGATCCTGCCCCTGTTCCCTTTGTTTATTGAGGAATTCGGCCTGTCCGGCTGGATGATGGGGGTTATTTTTGCTCTCTTTTATGTCGGCAAAGTGATTGGCGGGGTCCCCGCTGCGGCACTCTATCGAAAAATTGGGGGCAAGCGGGCACTTATTGCCATGCTGCTGCTGCTCGCTGTTTGTATGGGCGGTTTCGCTGTATCTTCTGCCGCACTAATATTCGGTCTGCTGCGGCTGCTGCAAGGGCTCGCTTCTACCGGACTTACAGTCGTCGTGCGTTCCATCATCGGGGATGAGGGGAATGTCGACAACCGGGGGCTGTACAACGGTTATATCAGCAGCAGTGAAGGCGGGGGCATGGTGCTGGGTCCGGTCATCAGCGGCTGGCTCTCGTTGCATTGGCCTTTATCGGTGCCTTTTTTACTCGTTACCGTGTGCTGCCTGATAGCTGTGGTTGCAGCAATGGGGATGAAGACAGCCGCAAAGCCCAATCCTCTATCTGAAAATGTGGCGGACGCCTACGACTTAAGGGAGTCTCCAACGGATGCCAAACCAACGCAAACGCCTGCCGATTATACAGTTTCTCCAGTAAACACTACTCCTAGCCCAATCACTCCTGAACCATCCACCGGACTTACCCGGAGGCAGCAACTGATTGGCTACGGTACGGTTCATTTCCTGGAGATGAGCGCTTATGCCGTGTTTCTGACTTATTTTGCATTGTATGCGGCTCATATCATGCACTGGGACCCGTTTGCGATCAGTCTTGCCTTTACCGTCGTTGGTATCTCTACACTCGCGGCTGCTCCGGTAGCCGGTTATCTGTCTGATCGGATGGGTGATCGTCTGCTGCTCTGCATGTTCGGCATGCTGATGATTGGTATCGAAGTGGTCGTTTTTCTGAGCACATCTTCATATATGCTGGTTTACGTGGGCATGCTGATCGGCGGTGTAGGCGGTGCATGTTACATGGATTCGTTCTTTGCTCAAATCGGGGATCATATCCCGGACGAGGGTAGGAGCTCCGTCATAGGCAAAATTGTCTCTGTGGCAGAGATCGGTTCCATCGTATCCCCTCTGGTGGCTGCTCTGCTTGTGGAGCATGGATCGCTGTATACCGTGTTTGTGTTCAATCTGCTACTGATTGCCGCTGCCATTGCCGTTCAGGCTGTGATGCGCAGCCGTTACAGATCGAAACGAGTGTAGACGCACAAAACTGCCCACATCAGTGGGCAGCCTCCAATCATTTTTTACCCAATAGCGCTGCGATATGTAGTGCATTTTCTTCGATTTTACTTTTTAAATAAAGGTCTGTGTTCTCAGGCAATTCCGTAGGTTTGTAAAACTTCGCTTCAAGAACTTCCACCCCATCGGGCTTCAGCTCGCCTTCAAACTCCGTGCAAATATAACCAATAACCACATTATAATATTCATGTCCATTTCTTAATTTCGTATATAACTCTTTCCCCGAAAAGACGCCGTACAACTCAAGTTTCTTGATCTCTATTCCAATTTCTTCTTTGACCTCTCGCCTTGCAGACTCTTCTACCGATTCGCCCAACTCCATAAATCCACCCGGTGCTCCCCAGGTATGATCCACATGTCGAACCAACAACATTTCACCTAATTTATTCAATATCAAAATACTCGGTCTCACCAGAATAACTGGTGCATTGCCAACCATTTCTCGAAGCGATTCAATGTAACCCATGGGTAGGCCTCCTATATTAAGTCATGATCCTTATTATAGAAGTTCAATTAATTTCCATATAGAGAAAGAATATTAAGTTATATTTCCTATTTTAGAATCCGTGCTTTGATGAAAAAAACAGCAAAAAAACAACCCGTTCACACATCAGTGTGCAAACGGGCATTTCATTGGTGGGTTCTCAGCATGAGGCTGCTGATCCCCCTCGGTGTGTTGTTTTTCCCTGTCCATCCGTTCAGCTTCCGTTTTCTCTGTATCCAGTTTGTAGGAATGATCTCCATAGAAAAAGTTGGGCTTCACAATCTCATTACGGTATGAACTATGAAAAATATGCGTCGTTGCCGGCGACACCGGCGGAATCAGCCAGACCCAATCACCTGTCAGTTCGCGCCCGGCTTTCTCTTCCCGCTGCTCAAACAAGGCAAATTGCGCTGCCGCTGTGTGGTGATCCACAATGCTAACGCCTGCTTTCTTGAATGAATGCAGCACAGCTACATTCAGCTCTACCAAAGCTCGATCCTTCCAAAGTGTCGTTTCACTCGACGTATTCAGGCCAAGTGCTGCCGCTACCGCTGGTAGTTTATTGTAACGAAACGTATCCGCCAGATTGCGTGCGCCAATCTCAGTCCCCATATACCAGCCGTTGAATGGTGCTGCCGGATAGGATATGCCGCCAATCTCCAGCCGCATATCGGCAATCATCGGTACACCGTACCAGCGCATGTCCAGCTCAGCAATCTCAGGACGCTCCGGGTGTTCGATCCTCACTTCCACGATGTCTTCCTCAGGTACAGGATACCACTCTGGAGCTTGTCCCTGAGCCTGGATAATCAATGGCAGCACATCATAAGGCGTGCCTTCCCCCTGCCAGCCAAGCGACATTGCTGTCTTCGTTAGCTCAACGGATGCAGGATCACCTACAATGCCTTCCGTCGTCTCATATCCGGCATAACGGATCAACTGGTGATTCCAAATCCGCACGGGGGCTCCATTTGGTCCATCAGGTGGAAGGATCGTAATCATCGGAATGATCTTCCCTTTGTTGGAGGCCGCTCTGATGTGCGTCATCACAGCATCCGCTGCCGTTCCAACCGTATCTGCATGACGTGCATCAACGATGCGCAGTTTATCCCAGAATAGCCGCCCGATGCAGCGATTGCTGTTCCGCCATGCCATTTTACAACCATGCTCCAATTCATCTGCAGTATGCACATATGTGCCTGTGTGCTCAATCTCGTTCAAAACTGCAACAAGCCGGGCCTGCGCGTCTTCACGCGAATGGCCCAGCTCTTCATAACATCTATATATAAACCGTTCAGCTTCATCCCGCAGTTCTTCCAGGTCTGTCCGCATTATTCACTCCACCAATCTATACATCTTGAATGCCATCATTATACGGCAAGCACACCGGATTTGTAAGCGAACGGGCACTTTGTTCACGGACTCTACATATCGTTGTTCAGGATGCAGGTTAACTTAGCTTATTTGCCCAGAAATGCGTTTAACATCCAGACCTCTTTATCCAATACAGCGGTGAATCCAATCAACATATCTTCAGTTGCATTATCTTCAGCTTCGCCAGCTGCTTGAATACCCTGGTTAATAACACCCACCATCGCTTGCAGATCAGCAACTACGGTTTCTACCATTTTTTCAGCCGACAACTGTCCCTGTGCTTCCTCAATAGGTGACAACCGTATTTGTTCAGCCATCGTTGCGACCGGACGTCCACCAATTGCCAACAGACGTTCTGCAGCTTCATCCATATTCGCCGTAGCCAAGTTATATAACTCTTCGAATTTGGCATGAAGTGTGAAGAAATGAGGACCTTTCACATACCAATGGAAGTGGTGCAATTTGGTGTACAATACAGACCAACCTGCGATCTGGCGGTTCAGGACCTCTTGAAGTTCAGTGGCGTGGTTTGCAAAAGTATTGTTTCTAGTTTGGATTGTGCTCATGGAATTTATCCCCTCTCGAATACGATATAGTTTTGATTTTGATCACGTAATTTAACTTGCTTCCGGTTTTCTTTAATTTAGACTTAATCTAAATCTTGTTTTAATTATAACACTGCCCTTATCCTTTGTGAAGGCTTTAGCCTACTCTTTCGAATGAAGATTCCATGAAGGTGCCTTCATGTTTGGACAGTGTGAGAAGACCGCTTTTAACACCTCTTACACTTAGTATCTATACCTCTATTTTCGCCAGTGTACAATGACAATCCTCACGTGGTATATAACAAAAAACAGCCCTGATCCTCACTGAGGATCAGGACTGCACCAACGCACATAGCGCACGCTTTATTGTTGAATCAACTCGGATGTAAGGATACAGCTTACCTCTTCATAACTACGAGCAACGTGATGAGGCTGATGCTCTGATTCTGGCAAAGCATCACGATGGTTGAACCAAATCACTTTCCATCCGGCATCCACCGCACCAACAACATCATTGCGCCAGGAATCGCCGATATAATAACTGGAACCGGAATCCGATCCCGTCTGCCTACTTACATGCTCAAACAATCTGCGATCCGGCTTGGCGTAACCAAGGGTACCCGATATGAAAATGCGTTCCTCGGGAATAAGACTGAGTACATCCAGCGCTTCGAGCTTCCGCTGCTGATGTTTTCCTTCTCCGTTGGTAATCAATCCCACCACATGCCCTTCTGCAAGAAGTCTTCGGATAAGTTCATATGCTCCATCAAAGGGCTGAATCTGAAACTGTCTACTCAAATACTGTGCTTGCAGTTCTTCAGCCTGTCCCTGTTCCAGGGGATATCCAAATTCCGCCATGGTCAGCTCAAATCTGCGATAACGCATCCGTTCCACCGCTTCGGGTTCGGGTACAGCAGACAAGTCCTCTTGAGCAGACAGCCAGTCGCTATAATAACGGAAGCGATGGTATGCCTCCCCATACGGGAAATCATCTGGCAGACCAAGAACTTGCTGTAATGCACCACGAAGCGGCTGCAAGTGATCATACAAGGTATCGTCTACATCGAAAAAGATGGCTTTAGCTGCATTTGTTATTTCCATAATCGTTGCTTATCCTCCTGCTGTTGCTCCAAACATTCTCTCTACTTAATATATATGTTTTCATTTGCCCCGTCCGAGAAGTGAATTGCTTGTAGGATCTCCTCCGTTAGTTTTAAATCCTATAACTTTATGGACAAGAAGAAAGCACGAACAACCCTTTTAAAGATCTATTCGTGCTAAACAAACTTCTCGAAATTCACTTCATTTGAGAATTATTCAATCCCTAACTTTGTCTCATCATACCATAATCAACGACTTTCCATTGCCCATCCTGATAAGCTAATTTCATTTCCAAAGCGATTGCCCCCTCGTTTGCACGATACTTACTGACCTCTATAGTCATCTCATTCCGGTTGTCCGAATGCTTCTGCTTTTCAATGGTTAGAAGAATGCCTTTAAGCATAGTTTGGTCCTGCTCGTATAATTTCTCTTCTATTAATTGTTCATAGGTGTAGTTATAAATTTTTACGTTATATTTTTTTTGTAGGTATTCTTCAATAACTTGCTTATCAGAATTTTTTAAAGGAACCCCTTCATTCAAAACCAGAGAAATGTATTCCATATCGGCATTAAGAGCTGTATCAGTTGAAATCAATTCTTCCAACGCTACTCGATAAGGTTCAGCAAGCTCATCCTGCGATGCTGAGCTAGTGACGCCGCTGGCGCAAGCTGGAGTTAGAAACAACAGCATAATGCTGATTATAAAATACAAATATTTCACTTTTATGATGATTCTCTCCTTTAATGTAAGTTACCTAAATAAACGCAATTGAAATACAAAATGTTGCAAATAGCAAAACAAAAAGCAGCCCACAGAGCTGCTTTCTACACCATACCGTTTCAGTTAGATGTTGCTTTCTTAACCTTCTGGAAGATATGATTTTGGAGTTTCATTTGACCCCATTTTTTATAATTAACACGATTCCACAATCAACGGTACAACCTTACCTGCATTCACATCAATCAGGCCGTGATCCGTAATTTTCAGAGCCGGACTTACCGCAAGAGAATGGGTACTGATGGACATGATTGGGTTATAGTGCACATAACCAAGAGACAACATCGCTGCACGGAGCTCTTTTACTTGGTGTGACACCACCGCCAGCGGTTCCTCCGTCAAAATGCCACCAACAGGAAGTTCGAGATGGGACAACACTTTGCCGTCTTCCACCACACAGAACCCACCCTGACTCGAAATTACGGTGTTAGCTGCTAAAATCATATCTTCACGATTGCGTCCTACGACCAATAGGTTGTGGTTATCATGTGAATATGTTGTGGCAATGGCACCACGCTTGATCGTGTCTCCACCAATCAAACCATGTGCTCGGTTACCGTTCACACCATAACGCTCAAAGGTCGCAATCTGTCCATATTCGCTTTCTTCCCAGAGCAGTTCACCATTCGCAGCCTGAACCTGTGCAATATGTTCTTCCACAAAGGTTGAGCCATCCTTCACCATCATAACCCGGCAGTTGTTTAAACCATTTTCAGATAACTGTGCATCTGAGTCAGATGCTTCACTTTGCCCATTCACCTTTGGATCAGACAAACGGATTGCGAAATCCTCGGCTCCCAGTAGATTCAATTGTACGCTCTTGTAAAAGTGAGGCGGGAACTGTCCACTAATTCGGTCCTGCTTGTACGGTTCGTAGTCGTCATAAGCTTTACGGCCATTTTTGTATACCTGCTCTACTGCAAGTGTATCTAAGTTGGACAGCAGCACATAGTCTGCCACTTTGCCTGGGGCAATGCTACCGCGATCAGTCATTTTCATACGGGATGCAGGGGTTGAGGTTGCAGCGTAAATCGCATCTTCAGGGCGCATACCCATCCGAATGGCTTTACGCACGATATGATCCAGATGTCCCCGTTCCACCAGCGAATCCGGCATAACATCGTCTGTTACGAAGCAGAAATGCTGAGCGACATCATGCTGAATCAGGTATTCCATGACTTCTGGCGTCATCGATTTTTCCTGAATTTCAATAAACATACCTGCCGCAATTCGCGCCTGCAAGCCTTCAATACTCTGATGTGTATGATCCGAATCGATGCCCGCATAGATCAGTCGGTGCAAATCTAGCCCAAGCAATTTCGGTGTATGACCCTCGATCACAAGATCTGGATAGTTTTTGCGAATATGCTGAAGAATCTGATTGGTCTTGCATTCCGGATCACGGATGACGTCCACATAGTTCATGATCTCACCCAGACAGATGATCTCTCCAGTAGCGAGCAGCACATCCATGTCTTCGATTTCGATTGAACCACCTGTTGTTTCCATCGGTGTCGCCGGAACGGAGCTTGGGATAGCGTAGAACATGTCCACCGTTGTCTCACGACTTGCCGACATCATCTCCTGCACACCTTCCAGCCCAAACACATTCGCCATCTCATGCGGTTCCGCCACAATGGACGTTACTCCGCAGCGGATCAGGCCATGGGAAAAGGTTGCTGGTGTCACCATCGTACTCTCAATGTGCAGATGAATATCAATAAGGCCCGGGATCATGTAACGTCCGCGTGCATCAATCACTTCATCGGCTTCAATCATCTCCGGTCCGCCTGGACCAACATACATAAATCTACCGTCCAGTACAGCCACGTTGTTCATTTCGAATCGTTTATAATAACTGTTATACACATGTACATTCTTAATTAGTTGATCTGCACGCATGGGGCATAATCTCCTTCTTCATGAGCATCTTACAGCGATCCAGAGCAGCAGCTACAACTAGCTATATTGCTCTGGATTCAGCTGATAAATGCCTCTTTTGCTGCTTCTGCTTCCTGCTGCTATTCCACAAGGACAAGTTTATCCTGCGGGAAAATCAGATTAACCCGCTGTCCGCTGAGATAAGGTGTCTCCATCTCCTGATTGGCTGTGAAGTCGCCAAGTTCTGTCTCAATGACGTACTGATAACTGCGTCCAAGGTACGTGCTTACTTTGATAATCCCTGGCAAAGCATTCGCCATGTCACCAGAGGTATCTCCACTAACCATCAGATCATCCGGGCGAATCGCACCTTTGCGTGCACCGGGACGTGCTGTTCCGGGATGCGCTGTTGCCGTGAACAAACGACCACCCGCTTTCAGCGTGATCACCTCTCCTGCATCACTGCGCTCTGCGAATTCAATAAAATTGTGGAAGCCGATAAATTGGGCTACAAATTCCGTGGCCGGGTATTTAAAAATGGTTTCCGGACGGTCGAGCTGCTCGACAACGCCTTTGTTCATAATCGCTACCTGATCCGAAATGGAGAAGCACTCCTCCTGATCATGAGAGACATAAAGTGTCGTAATGCCCAGTTCCTGCTGAATCCGGCGGATCTCCACCCGCATATTCAGCCGCAGGTTGGCATCCAGGTTACTGAGTGGTTCATCGAACAACAGCAAATCCGGTTCAATGACGAGTGCGCGAGCAATCGCCACACGCTGACGCTGTCCACCGGAAAGTTCCTGCGGGAAGCGTTTCTCGAAGCCGTTCAGGTTCACCACTTCAAGGATGCGCATTACGCGTGAAGAAATATCCTTATCTTTTACCTTGCGCATCCGCAGGCCGAAGGCCACGTTGTCATAGACAGACAGATGCGGGAACAGCGCATAACTCTGAAATACAAATCCGAAATTCCGCTTGTTTACCGGAACCTTCGTGTAATCCTTGCCGCCGAACATAAACTTGCCCTGTGTTGCTTCCAGGAATCCGGCGATGAGGCGCAGCGTAGTTGTTTTGCCGCAACCGCTCGGTCCGAGCAGGGAGAGCAGCTTACCTTTTTCCAGCTCCAATTGAAAATCCTTCAGGATCGTCTGGTTATCGTAAGCCACCGATACGCGATCCAATGTCAGCAATGCCATAGCGTTCTGCGCCTCCAATTAACGTTTAGTAAAGTATGAGAATCCGCCCATGATCCGTTCGATCACGAACATTAAAAGTCCAGTTAATACCATCAAAAGCACGGAAATGGCTGCAATGGTTGGGTCAAAATAATTTTCTACATAGGTCAGCATCTGAATTGGCAATGTGCTTACCCCTGGTCCGGTCATAAACACGGAAATGTCCACGTTGTTGAACGACTCCAGAAAGGCAATCAGCACCGCCGCGAGAATCCCTGAGCGAATGTTAGGCAGCACGATCTGGAAGAACGTTCTAACCCGTCCTGCGCCGAGACTCAGGGCTGCTTCTTCTACCGCAAAGTCAAAGCTCGACAGACTCGATGCGATAACGCGAATGATAAATGGAAGCATAATAATCGTGTGACCGATTAGCAGACCCAGATACATCGGCAAATGATAGATCACGATCAGGTATTTCATCAATGTAAAACCAAGCACGATTCCCGGAATGAGTACCGGAGACAGGAACAATGCATTCAGCACCGACTTGCCTTTGAAATCATAACGACTAAGTGCGTACGCAGCCGGAACCCCGAGCAACAGCGCCAACAAGTTTCCCAGTAGGGAAATGATGATGGACGTCTGGAATGTGCGGAGGAAACCGCCTGTGTTGAAAATATTCTCGTACCAGCGGAGGGAGAAGCCCTCCGGCGGAAATTTGAGTACCGTCCCCGGTTCAAACGAAGTCACCGAGATGATCAGAAGCGGGCCCAGCAGAAAGATAAAGACCAGCAGACTGAACAGGCCCAGCCCGATATGTTTCTCCCGCATATGTCTACCCCTTCGGATTTAAAGTTTTGGCCATTTTGTTCATGACACCGACCACGACAAACGTAATGACAATCATAATCGCAGCAACGACCGAGGCCAGATACCAGTCGTTCAGAGTCATGGCGTTCTGATAGAGGAACGTCGCAATTACGCGCTGTTTGCCTCCCAATAGTGCAGGCGTCGTATAAGCCGTCAGGCTTCCGACAAAAACAAGTACAGCTCCGATAACAAGCCCTGGCACAGCCAGCGGGAACACCACCCGGCGGAATGCCGTGAAGCGGGATGCACCCAGGCTCTGCGCTGCCTTGAGCAGATCACCATCGATGTTCTCAAGCACACCGACCAGGGAAATGATCATGAGCGGCAGGAACAGATGGGTCAAACCAATCATCATGGCTGCCGGCGTATACAGAATATCCAGCGGCTTGTCCACGATACCAAGCCCAACAAGGGCGTTGTTAATCAGCCCTTTGCGTCCCAGAATAATCATCCAGCTAAACGAGCGCACAACCGGGCTCGTCAGCAGCGGGAAGATGGCCAGCGCGAGCAGAATGCCTTTTCGACGCGGCGCTTTCTGTGAAATATAATAAGCTGTCGGGAATCCGAGCACCACGCAGACAATGGTGGTGACCACGCTGACCTGCAGCGTCGTAAGCAATATTTTCAAAAAGTAAGGGTCTCTGAAAAAATGCATATATCCTTCAAACGTGAAGGAGTTTTCCTGAAAAAACGTCGATCCGATCGTCAGGACAATCGGAATGATCATAAATGCCGCCAAAAACACAAATCCCGGCAGCAATAGCCAGTATACTGATTTCTTCATCGCGGTACTCCTGACATAAGAATTAGAGATTTATACTCGGATACTCCGATTGCAGTACCGTCCTTCGATCCCTGTTATCCCCCGATTTTTCTGATTCCTTATCAATGGAGAAAATCGGGGGATAAAGGGGAACGCTTCGCTTCTCCAGATCGGTTCTGCACTCTCCGCAATCGTATAAATATCTTATTGGGTCGAGCAATTAAGAATTTAATGCGTTAATAAATAACTCAAGGAATGCTTCGGCATCTACTGTTTCGCATACCAATGTGTTGGGTTGTTCACCCAAACGATTTTGGAAGTCACATACCATCTGACCATCACACAGGCGGCTGGCCGTCTCTACATCGACGTAATACGATTTGCGTCCAACCAGTTCCGGGGCAAGAGCGACGCCAACGGCCAGTGGATCATGCAGAGCACAGGCGCGTATGCCGTTCATTTCTTCATACCGCTTGATGTAAATCTCTGTGCTCTGTGCCACGTAATCGCGCAATACTGGATCAATCAATCGTCCGATGGCTTCTTCATTCAACAGCGTTTGGCGGGTAACATCCAAGCCCACCTGCGTAAGCTTCTCGAAACCTGCATGTAATACAATGCGTGCCGCTTCGGGATCAGCGTACGTGTTGTACTCCGCAGTAGGTGTAATGTTGCCATGCCCACGAACGACACCACCCATGAAGATGACTTCCTTCAATAATGTAGGTAGTTCAGGACACTTCATTAAAGCCAGAGCCAGATTCGTTAACGGCGCGGTCATGATCAGTGTTAGTTCGCCTGGGTACAACTTCGCTTGTTCAACGATAAAGTCGGGGGCAAAACCTTCATCCGCCTGCTTGGACACGGCCGGATCGGGCAGCGCACCACCCAATCCGTCTTGTCCATGTACCCGGTGCTCATAGTGAGATTTGCGTGTGAGTGGCCCAGCCGCTCCGGCAATGACCGGAATGGAGGGTGCTCCCACCAGCTCGAGAATTTTGCATGTATTATCCGTTGCCTGCTGAAGTGATACGTTCCCGCAGACGGTGGTAATCCCGAGAATGTCCAGCTTCCGACTCTTGACGGCCAGCAAGATCGCCAGCGCGTCATCAATACCGGTATCCACATCCAGAATGATGCGATTTCCTGTTTCACTCATACATTCCCAACTCCTCTGCCGTTAAATGATTGCTTGCTGCGAATTTTATAAGTTCAACTAAAGAATATTTACACTTACCACTCCGATGACAGAATAACCTTCCGATCGCTGTTATCCCCAGATTTTTTTTAATTCCCTTCTTCAAAGGGAAAATCCGGGAATAAAGGCGAACGCTTCGCTTCTTCACGTTATTTCTGTCCTCTCCGTTCTCGTGTAAAAAGTTTAGTTGAACCTATATAGATCAAAGATAACTTTTAAGTCAATTGACTGCTTGTTTTATTGTGCAATCTCGCGGTTCCAACGATCTGTCCAAGCTTTAGCCTGTCGATTCACAAATTCCATATCCAGCTTGTTCAGCTTGCCAACGACGTCCGCACCATACGTTACGCCCTCAGCTTCTTCGGCATTCAATTCAACCTTCGTATTTACCGGGGAATCCACTTTAGCTTTAGCGGATTTGGTTTGTACATCCTGGCTGAGCTGCCAGTTGATGAATTCTTCGGCGAGTTCTTTGTTCTTGCTGCCTTTCACGACATTGATCGTATTCATGACGGCATACGCACCTTCGCTAGGTGTAACAAACTTCGCATTTGGCACTGCGGCTTTCAGATCCTTGAAGTACATTTCCATAATCGGTCCGCCAGCAATCTCTTCCTGGGAGAACATGTTCACAAATTCGGAAGTTTGAGTGTAGAACTTAACAACGTTGCCGCTTAATTTTTTCAGTTCCGCAAAAGCTGCATCTTCATTAAATGTTTCGTTTCCGGCTACACGAGAAGCTGCATCCAATACCATTGGGCCTGCTGTTGCCGTAATGTTCGGAATGGTCAGGTTACCCGCAAACGCTGGATCCCACAGATCAGCCCATGAAGTGACTTCTTTGTTAACGAGGTCTGGGTTATAAGCGATACCGAGCTGTCCAACCGTGTAGGCCGGGCCATAATCTTCACCAAGTGGTGCTTTGGCAATATCATAAATGTCATTTACATTTGGAATTTTGGAACGGTCGATTTTCTCAAACAGACCTTCATCGATACCTTGTTGTGCATAGTAATCGGACAAATAGATTACATCAACATTAGATGTACCTTGGCGGATTTTGTTCAGACGTTCAGCGTTGTTACCCACTTCAAGCACGATGTCTACATTATGTTCTTTTTCAAATGGACCAAATACTTCTTCATTGAAGAAATCTTCCGAGAACCCCCAAGTGGAGATGACCAGTTTGTTTGGCGCCGTGCCTCCGCTGCCTGATCCGCCTGTTGCGTTGTCTGTACTGCTGCCGCATCCTGCAAGTAATACCGATGTCATTGCTACTGCCGCCAAACCGCTAATCCATTTCTTCATCATGATCCTGATTCCCCCTAATATGTGTGTTTTAACAACCCAAACCATTAAGTTGAACTAGCTTGATAATGCAATTCACGTAGAAAACAGAAAGAACCTGGAGAAACAGCGTGTTCGCCTAAAAGCTTTCTGAAAGAAAGCTGCTTCGGAAGCATAAGCTATCACAAGATTTCTACCTTTATTAAAGGGAATAAAAGAAATCTGGGGATAACAGCGATCGGAAGGTCTTCTGATTTTCGAAGGGTACATGCGTTATTTTGGGCTAGTTCAACTTAAAAAAACAAAAAGAAAAGCATTCTTGTATAAACAAGAACACTTTTCTTCGTAAACAAAGGAAAGCGACACCCGCTGCCGGTACATCATCGGTTTCTGCTTCAGAATCAATCCGAAGTCAGACGCCATCATATGAAATTGTTCGGAATCCGAATGATGAATTAGAATTGTGTGCAACGCATACATCGAACCTGTCGATCCATCCTATGCTTGTTCCAATATCACATTCGTAATGGCCCACTGCGTGGACGCATCGTAATCCCGTAATACAGCTTCGATTGGCAAACCCATGTGCTGCTCCAACTTCTCCCTGAATTTCTTCTTATACAAGACAGACATGCGGAAGTCCACTTCCAGCTTCAAGCCGGGGGCCTCCCCTTCCAGGGCGTCAGAGCGCGGTGAACGTCGGTGCTTCGCGTAGAAGGTCACAATGTTCTGATCAATGGTCACTCTCAGGAGAGTGGTGCCAAAGCCGAACAGTTCCTTCGAAATTTCGTTATAATACTGGCACATCTTCTTCTTGCTCTCATTGCTGTCCAGCAGTTCCATGAACTCACCCACATCATTTACTACCGTACGTTCGACGTGTTAACACGATTGATTATACATATATCTACGATTTTAGGCAACCCAAAAGATATAGTTAACATGTAAATAACACATAAAAGCGAACGATAGGCATAAAACTAGCGAAAACAATTCGTAAATGTTCACCGTGAGCGTGCTTGGAGATAACTGCACCCCTTTTCTCTATTATTGTTGCTTAATAACCCACTTTTGATACTCATTCTCTTGACGATACTCATCCATTACCAGCTCAGCCCCATCCTCGGATATGCCAAGTGCTTTCCCGTTATGAGAACTTGTAATGCGCATCGTCCCATCCTCATTCTTTGAAATGTTCCAGCGTTGATTCGCATAACCAAGATACGAATAGAGCTGAATACGATTCTGTCCTACATCCCAATCAAGAGACATTCCACTCAAGGTTCGAATGGAGTAAGAGCCGGAATCATCGCCTGTCGGTACAAGTACCCATTTGAAGCCTTTACTCGCACTCTCTGCCTCGTCGGCAACTCTTATCACTTCTCCTACTTCAGATGGAACAGCCTGCAACGCAACGGGAAGTCCTGCGTTATGAATCATCACCTGCTCCAATTCTGCGTTCTTCCTATGGATTGCATTCACATTCTGGAATGACGCATTCCCACCGAACACATGAAGTCCAAAATGTCCTTCGACAAACGTTCCATCCTGAAGATCCAGAATTCGCTCACCATCTACATCAACCTGAATTCGAGGACCGTTCGCCTGAATCCGGATGTGATACGTATGATCTTTACGAACGAATCTCGGGATTTGAGCAAGTACCTGTCGATTTTCGATTTTTCCATTCACTTTATAAAATAATCGGATGGACTTCAGGTTTGGGTCCATATTCAAATAGTAACCGCTTCGTCCATCCTCACTTGCACGGAATACAATAGACCCTGCTCCACCCTGTGCTCCCAGCGTCAGATCAGCATCATATTGAAAATCCCCTGCCGTTTCCTGTGCGATATATTGTGTATCTCCACTATAGTTGCCCTGTATGCCTTGTTTGGAAATAAGCCATTGGGCAGATGATTTATCCGACTTCCAGCCGGACAAGTTGGTATGGAATATGCCACTGGATACCGTTATCGGTATGTGGGCAGAAGCTTTGCCGTCTGCCGTTGATACCGTTAATAGTGCTTCGCCTCCACCCACAGCTCGAACCGTCGCTTTCGTTTTATCAGAATGAATGATTTGCACCACTTTAGGATTGCTTACCTTCCATTTCAACGCTTGAGTGACGCCTTTTCCGGGTCTGCCTTCCACCGTGGCGTACAGCGCTTGTGTCTGCCCAACATTCGCCGTTCTTCTTTGTATATCTGCAATAACCTGAGACTTGGAGGAAGTGCTCTTTCTCCAGATGTTATCTAAGGCGTACACCTTCATGGAGCTCACCTTCACTTCCCCACCAAGGCTATAAAAAGCCATTGCCCTTCCCGCCGGATCTGGAAAAATGACATCCGAGAAGACCACCTTGCCATCATTGCCAAAGACCTCTATAGAGGATTCATCGACGAATATACGTAACTTCACCTTTCGATTTTCAGGTTGTAACGGGGCCTCGTGTACCTTGGTGAATAAGTCGGAGAAGCTTACGTCTCCCGAAGCGGTGCGATCCACGAACATGTTCTGCGTATTTACTCTGTATCCTACAGTGGTCTTCTGCCCTTCTCTTTGACGCAGTTGAAAACCAAACTCGGTTACAGAGCTGTTAGCTGGGATTTCCACTTCAGCTTCAATCTCATACGCACCCACCGTTAGGCCATCAAGCGGATTTTTTGTTTTTGGTCCCACCACCATTTGTTGTGCACTATACAGGTTATGCCGCAGTGTCTGGAGTTCAGTGATTGGTGTTTGCACCAAACGTATTCCTTCATCCGTGGTTCGAAGAGAGACTTCTCTCGGTATGGTCAGTTGTCCCTTCCATGAGGAAGTTGGGAATTCAAACGGATAATCCCAGTTCGTCATCCATGCAAGCATGACTTTCCGCTGATCCGGCATATTCGCAAAGGACATCGATGCGTAGAACTCCTTACCGAAGTCCGTTCTCAACACTTGACCAGCCCGATGATCGTTCAGGAATTTCCCATCAGCTGTTAGCTGGCCTACAAAATATTCCGCATCTGACCCTTGGGTCTTCGGATTGGCACCTGTACTGATCATTAGCACCCACTTACGTTGATCCGTTCCATCTACAGGCAGTTGAATCAGATCGGGACACTCCCACACACCACCTCGAACATAATCGCCATATCCGAAGTTATCGGTTAAGGTCCAATCGAGCAGATTGGTTGAAGTAAAGAATCGGATGTGATCCCCGCCGGACACCACCATCACCCAACGGTTGTGATCTTCATCCCGGACGACCTTCGGATCACGGAAATCCCAGCTTCCCGGATCATCACCATTCCTGCCCGGATTCTCAATGACAATCGGACGATCTTTGGCGTATTGCCAATTCCGGCCTTGATCAGTACTATAGGCGAGGCCGATACGTTGATTGCCACCAGGTTTATCTGGATGATAGGAAGTGTAGTACGCAATCAGACCTTTTCCGCCCGAATCCGTGAACAGACCGGAGGCATTATTCAGATCAGCAATTGCTGATCCCGACCATACATGGCCCTGATCATTCCAGGGCAACGCGATAGGTAAACGCTTCCAATTTATTAGATCAGAACTGACGGCATGAGCCCAGGTGCCTCCATCCTGATGAAACAGATGATATTCTCCTTCGTAATAGACTAGCCCGTTTGGATCACTTGCCGATCCTCGAATCGGAGAATAATGGTACTGGGGACGATAGTTCTCTTTATAGTACGCCGACTCTTCCGTTACATAGATATCCTGAAAATAAGCGATGCCTTGCTGAACGACAAGTCCAGCATTTCCATTAGCGTAGCTTTTATCTGTCACCTCAACAGCCGCAGGCGTGTACCCATCTACATAGACCTGAATCAAGCTGCCCGAGGCTATAACTTCGATGTGATGCCTCGCTCCCGGTTGGCTTGGAAACTTGCGATTCGAGCTGACGAGCACTGTACCGTCCGCTGTTCGAAGTTGTACCCGAACTTCTTCCCCTTCCCGAATCAGGGCTGCTTCATATCCCTTCGTTCCGTCTGCATTTGCCCTGAATAGCAGCGCTGCTGAGGCACTCGCATTGGCAAGCGATATATTTCCTTCATATACAAAATCAGATGCTGCTTTCTCGTAGATGACTCTTCCTTTCCCCTGCGCGTTTGCTTTCCCTTTATATCCTTTCAAATCCGGCTGCCATTCACCTACGCTGCTGATCGTTTTGCCGATATTACCATTCATGGTACTAACCTGCACATTCTGGAACAAAGCCGACCCATCCCACACATGAAGCCCAAGATTCCCTGATGAGTAGGTACTGTCTTTCACATCAATCACCGGGTCATACCGATTATCCCAATATACCTGAAGACTCTCTCCGTCCGCTTTCACTTTCAGATGATAGATACCTCCAGATTGAAGGTTTGCTTTATGTTCTACATTTAACGTTCCCGGCTTTCCACTGGCATCTCTTAGACGTATCACACCAGCCTGGGGAACCACTTGCAGCATATATGAAGACCAGCCTGTATCATTGGATCGAAAAATAAGACTCGTATCCGCTTTCATATCCTGAATCATCAAATCAGCTTCATAGATAAAATTATCGGCTCGTGTGGCCGATATGGCCATCACATTCTCCCCGGCGTCCGAAGTCAGACGAAGTCCTTCATCCGTATCTTCCAGATTACCTCTACCTTGCAATGTCCAGTCTGACAAATTCGTTATTGCCTTAGACACTTTGGTTAACATTTGAACCGTCTCCCCCTGTTTTGCTGATTCCTTGGAGGTCTGCTCTATCCTTTGCGAGGCATTTGTCTCCTTAACAGATGCTGTGGAATAGGCTCCAGCAGAAGAAGATCCAAGGACACATGATAATAGAACATAACCAATGGAACGGAAGATGATTTTCATGAGCATTCCCTCTTTTCATATTAGTAGATGAACAAAAATCCCACAAAGGACGGCGCAGTCTCTTGGATAAGTGAACCTGCATCCGCCCCTTCTGGGACGTCCATACATATCAAACGCTATAAAGCATATGTTTCATGCTGCAATGCTTCTAAACCTAATGCGAGGGCGCCGCATAGTCCTGCGTGCTGGCCCAATCCAGGCTGAACAATATATTGGTCGATATGTTGCGTTATTGCGGCTGCATTCACATAACCATTCAGATTCCGTACAACCTGATCCCGGATCATGGGAAACAGATGACTTTGCTGCATCACCCCTCCGCCCAAGATGACCTTTTGAGGGGAGTGAAGCAGAATGGACATTGTGATGGACTCCGCAATGTAAAAAGATTCGATCTCCCAGGCCAAGTGGTCTGTCGGGAGTTCGCTTCCAGGGCTCTGCCAGCGGGCTTGAATGGCTGGGCCCGCAGCCATTCCCTCCAGGCAATCGCCATGATACGGACATAATCCGGCAAAATGATCTTCCGGGTGGCGTCTCGTCCGGATGTGTCCACCCTCTGGGTGCAGCAATCCATGCACACGTTTGCCTCCCGCCACAAGTCCAATCCCAACACCTGTGCCGATCGTATAATACACACAATTGTCCAGTCCCTTCGCTGCTCCCCACGTGACTTCTCCAAGGGCCGCTGCATTCACATCCGTATCCCATCCGAAGTGAACCGGGAATTCGCGCTTCAATGATCCAATAACATCACAGTTTTCCCACCCTGGCTTGGGCGTTGTTGTAATGTAACCATAGGTGGGGCTACCCCGTTGCAGATCAATCGGACCAAAGGAGCCGATCCCGATCGCCGCCACTCCTTTGTCCCTGAAATAGTCGATGACCTTCGCCAGTGTGGTCTCGGGATGTTCCGTTGGAAAGCTGCACCAATCTTCAATTCCCCCTCGCTCGTTACCTACACCACATACAAACTTCGTTCCACCGGCTTCTATTGCTCCTATACGCATCTTACTGTCCCCCTCGCGATTATTCCGACTGACCTTCAACTCGGATGGGGGATAGCTCATAGATATGAAGCGAAGAAAATACTACATCCTTATTTTCGGACTGAACAGAGATTCCCTCGGAACCCGCAACCGGATAGATCAGATCCGTAATAACCGCTTGACCGTCATTGGCAAATACCTCTACGGATGAGTAATCCACATAAATACGCAGATGTTGGTTGCCGTCCACTGCTTTTAATCCCGCTGCATGGCGGCCCAGGAAATGTTCATGGAAATCGCTAATACCCGATCGACTGCGATCAACATATACCTCATTCTGGCTAGCGTCCACACCGATGAGCGTTTCATTGTCTGAACCACTTCGTAATGCAAATTGAACAGATTGATCAGAAGCCCATTCCGCATCAATCTCATAATTTACAAGGCCCAAGGTGTTCAACTGCTCACTCACTTGTCTAATGGAAGCATTCTGTAAGGATAGTACTGGTGTGCGGGCGTGCTCGAGCTCGCGTGCAGGACGCTGAACCAGCAAGACTTCTCCGTCCCTTTTCTCCAATGTCAGCTCTCTCGCAATGGTCATGGCGCCTCGGTAACCTTCGGTTGGTGTCTGATTGGCATACATCCAGTTGCTCATCCAGCCCATAAACAGGCGTCTGCCGTCTTCTGCCGGAATGTCGGACCAACTAACCCCTGCGTAGTTATCCCGACCATGATCAAACCAGCGAACGGTATGGGAAGCTTCATCAGGAACAAATGTAATCCCATTAAAATCTCCGGTGAAGTATTGCGTTCTGGAGCCTTCCTTGAAGGCCGGATCTGCACCAATGCTGACGAGCATCACCCATTTCTCCTTGCTCGCATCCCCATCCAAGGATAGAGGAAACAGATCAGGGCACTCCCAGACGCCATCATGCGAACCGATCCCGGCGCCGAATTCACTGCCCAATGTCCACTTCTTCAGATCGGGAGAATGGTACAGACATACCGTCTGACCACAAGCGATAATCATAATCCATTCCTTGGTCTGCTCATGCCAGAACACTTTGGGATCACGGAAATCCACGAATGACTCATGCTCCAGTACCGGATTTCCCTCGTATTTCATCCAAGTTCTGCCGCTATCCTTGCTATATGCGAGGCTCTGTCGCTGAATCGGATGATCGTTTGGCACCTCCTGATGATGGGTAAAAATAGCCACCAGTCCTGGCTCATCGTCAAAGAATCCAGACGTATTGTTCCAGTCCACCACGGCACTGCCGGAGAATATCATGCCAAGTTCATCCGGCGCCAAAGCCACAGGAAGCTCTTCCCAGGTCACCAGATCCTTGGTCACCGCATGTCCCCAATGCATCGGTCCCCATGTTGTGCCAAACGGATGATGCTGATAGAACAGGTGATACTCACCTTTGAAAAATACCATACCATTGGGGTCATTCATCCATTTCTCCTTGGGTGAGAAGTGATAAACGCCCCGGTAATCGGTTGTTGAAATGGTAGACATATTGGTTTACTCCTTTGATTCAAACCGTTGAAGAGGAAACTTTGCTTCACTCACGCACCTTAATGCTATGTACGGCAAAGACTCCTCATCCCGTTTGTTTTATTGGGTGTTGCGGTCATATCCCGCTTGTTTAATCTGCAGCCACTCTTGCAGTCCAAGACGGTCCAGTTCTTTCAGATAAGCATCCCACTCCTGATCGATCTTTCCATTCTGATACCATTCCGTGCGCATACGCAGCACATAGGCAAACAGATCCGTCTCAATGGTGGAAAGGCGGTCGAGTTCGTCGATCGAGAAGAACACGCTTGGATAGACGTTTTCTGCTTTCATGTGTGGAACCATATATTTATCAAGCAGTTCCATACGCCATGCAGCATCTTCCGGTTTGGTTGTGTATTTGTCATAGTAACTGTCGAGAATAGCCAGCGGTCCTGCAATACTCGTTTTCTGTCTGAGCTCAACAGGTGCAGCGCCTTCCAGCGGAAGATGCTTCAGCATGCCTTTGGCTTCATCCAATTCAAAAATATTCTGTTGTGTCTCATCACCGTAAGTTCCCCAGTTGTTCTGCACGGATTGGAGCGGATCGTACAACTGGTCCACCCACTTCGCTGTGGATTCCAGATTTTTATTGCTGCTCGTAACAACCATGCGTCCCCGGTCTAGACCGATACCGTTTGTACGTGCGACATTAATTTCTCCATTCGGTCCGGCGACAGGAGGCAGAACATCATAGGTATCATTCATACCTGTAATGTTGGCCTTATCCCAAGTGAAGTACATGCCATACTTGTTGTCTTTGCCCTTGGCCAAATACGTATTCCAATCCTGCTGATATGCTTCCACATCCACAAGACCTTCCTGAACCAGTTCGTGAATGTATTTGACCGCTTCTTTGTAGCCTTCATCAGCTGCCGTGAAGACCACTTTTCCATCGTTGGTCACCACGGTGTGGTCCCAGTTCTCCCCGAGTCCAAATGCTGCAAATAGAAATGTCAGATCTTCTCCGCCCGGCTTGTTAATGAAGGACAACGGAATTTCGTCAGCCTTGCCATTGCCATTCGGGTCCTGGGTTTTGAACGCAATCAGCACTTGTTTCAGTTCTTCGGTTGTCGTTGGCATCTTCAGTCCGAGCTTGTTCAGCCACTCCACGTTGATCCAAGGTAAGTCATCCACCGCCTGTATGCGCTGCTTGCCACTTCCGAGCTCCTCAATCCAGGGAAAGGAATAAATATGTCCGTCTGGAGCCGTAATCATGCTCTTGTATTCAGGAGCTTCCTCCAGCACCTTTTGCAGGTTCGGCATGTATTGCTCAATCATGTCCTCCAGTGGAATGATGGCCCCATCCTTCGCCAGTTTCAGGAGATCATAATCCCCATAACCTGCGTCAAAGATGGCATCAGGCAAATCACCGCTGGCTACCGCCAGGTTTCTTTTCTCTGCAAATACGTCACTCGTATAGTTCTTCCAGTTGATATGCACATTGGTTTTCTCTTCGAGTCGCTTGTTAATTAGCTTCTCGTTCGGATCAGCAGGGGCTAGCGGAGAACTCTGTGTTATAAAATTCAATGTCACTTTGCCATCAGGCGACTGGGCTTCACTCGCTGCACCGCCTCCTCCCCCGCCACACGCCGAGAGCAGCAGCATGGCGGACAGCATGGAAATGGATGCCGTTGTAACGGCTTTTTTGGACTTTTTCACTTTTTTCATGATCATGACCTCCGTGGATTGTGTTGGGTCGAGCGCGCTATATTTCAGGCTGTTCACTATTTGAGCGAACCTACCATGACACCTTTTTCGAAGTATTTCTGAAAGAATGGATACATGATGATGAGTGGCAGACTCGAAATGACAATGGCTGAATATTTGATCATTTCCGAGAGCCGCTTCAGTTCCTCCATCGCAAGCTGATCACTGATCATGCCCGGCGCGGCCTGATTCTGAATCAGAATGGAGCGCAGTACGAGCTGTAAAGGATGGAGGTTTGGATTATCCAGATAGATCATGGCGTCAAAATAGGAATTCCACTGCCCCACAAACGCGTACAACGCGAGGACAAAAATGATAGGTTTCGACAACGGAATAACGATCTGGAAGAAAATCTTCATCTCGGAGGCACCATCCACATTGGCGGCTTCTTTCAGTTCTCGCGGTACCCCTTTGAAGAAGGTTCTGGAGAGAATGATGTTCCAGACGTTGACTGCGCCAGGGATGATAATGGCCCATACCGTGTCCAGCATGCCGAGATTACGAACAAGCAGATAGGTCGGGATCAATCCGCCACCGAAGAACATCGTGATGATAAAAATAATCATGAAAAATCCTCGCCCAGCCAGCCTTTCATCAGACAAGGCATACCCTGCAAATATCGAAACGGTCACCGTCACGAGTGCAAAAGAAACCGAGTACAGCACCGCATTGGCAAACCCTCGAATCATGGCCGGATTGGACAAAATCATCTGATACCCGTCCAGACTCCAGTCGGACACATTGAAGGACAACCCGCGATTCAGCAGCACCGTTGGGTCCATGAATGAGGCAACGACGATATAAATCAGGGGGACAACCACAACCAGTACGGCACAGGTAAGAAAAATCGCGTTCAGCGCGAGGATCAAACGATCCAGTCCCGTATGTTTGACTACCATGAATAACACTCCTTTCCTAATAGAGGCCTTCGCCTTCATTCAATTTCTTCACGATCAGATTCACAGTCACCAGCAAAATGACATTGATGACCGAGTTGAACAATCCCACTGCCGCAGAATAAGCGTAATCTCCAGATTGCAAACCCACCTTGTAGACATACGTGGCAATGATTTCGGAGGCAGGCAGGTTCATGGACGTCTGCATCAGGTAGGCCTTCTCAAATCCAATCGACATGATCCCGCCAGCGGCAAGAATAAATACGATGGCCATAATCGGTCGAATCGTCGGAAGGTCGATGTGGCGAATACGTTGAATGAGATTCGCTCCATCGAGATTGGCTGCATTGTGAAGTTCCGGATCGACATTGGCCAAAGCTGCGACATAGATAATGGAAGCCCATCCCGCCCCGGTCCAGATATCCGACAAAATGTATATCCAGCGGAAATATTCCGGCTCGGACATGAACATGATTGGCTGACCAGTAATCCAAGTAGCGAACTGGTTAATCGGCCCTGTCGGGGATAGAAAGATGAACAGCATACCTACAACGACAACAACCGAGATGAAGTTGGGGGCGTACAGAAACAATTGAATATTTTTCTTCACTCCGGCTTTACGTACCTGATTGAGCATGAGAGCAAGCAATATCGGTACCGGAAAGCTGAATATCAATCCAAAAAAGCTGAGTTTAAGCGTATTCATAAAAATGACATCGAAATTGGGTGAAGCCAAAAACTTCTCGAAATGCTTCAAGCCGACCCACTCACTGCCCATAATGCCTTTGATTGGACTAAAATCCTTAAATGCAATAATGGCTCCGTACATCGGGATGTATTTGAAGATAAGGGTCAGGATCAGAGCTGGTGCGAGTAACAAGTACAAAAAATAATTCTTTTTGAACTGCTGCATCCTGTGACCGGTTGATGTCCTCTCTTTCAACGCTCTTCCTGTACCCTTTTTGGTATTCACCGTGTTATCCAACACATGACCTCCGTTCATTCCTGAAGTTGACAATTGTTTGCAGTAAGGGCTTTCAATAGTTACAATTGCTCATTTAATAATTTACAATTTAGCAGGTAATCTAGGCGTTAGTCAATACATAATGTAAAAAATATTTGTGCATTTGATAACATATTGTGTGTTTTTCGATTTCTAAATGTGTAATTCATCGTATATTTTACGTTGGATTATTTCCCTTGTAACCTTTCACTCCCCTTAACAGCAGTAGGATATTTCAAATTAATTATCATTTATAACGAAAATTCTGTATACAAATAAAAGCACATCACCCGAATCAAAAATGTAAACTAAATTGTGCATATGTAAAATTGAGATTGCTATTTGTTCCGATCTATTATACATTTGACTAAGATAATACTATGGACGACCATATGATCATTAGAGGTGAAGCACTAGATGGCAAAAGAAAAAGTCACGATACAGGACATCGCGGATGCTTTGGGCATCTCCCGGAATACAGCTTCCAAAGCCTTGAATGATAGCGGAAATATCCCGGATGAGACACGTAATCGTGTCATTAAAAAAGCAATTGAACTTAAATATAAACAGTTTGCTTATATGGAAAATGAGCATGTTCTGACCAAAGCTCCAAGCAATATCGCCCTGTTAACAGAGAATCTGCCCAATACATCTCACTTTGGTTCGATGTTAATCAGTGGTCTGGAGAAAAGAATCAGCGCAGAGGGGTACAATCTCTCCATTCATATCGTGCGTGAGGTTGACCAGGACTCACTTACACTTCCCAACAATTTTGATATTTCCAACGTGGACGGTATCATTTGCATTGAATTGTTCAATCTGAAATATACTCAGCTTATTACCGATCTCGGAATTCCCACGATCTTCATCGATTGCGCTTCCGATATCTGTTATCCGGAATTTCATGCCGATTTGCTGCTGATGGAGAACGAGCACAGCACGTATCAGTTAACCAGAAAATTAATTGAGAGCGGTTATAACCATATTGGATTTGCCGGGGATTACAATCATTGCAAAAGCTTCAATGAACGTTGGGTAGGATATCAGCGGGCCATGCTGGAAGCGGGGCTGCAGGTCGATCCATCCCAATGCATTGTGGATGATGATCGCCTGTTTTTCTCGAAGCCAGGCTGGTTGAACGAGCGAGTAGCCGAGCTGCAGTCGCTGCCTGATGCTTATGTATGTGCCAACGACTTTATCGCAGTCGACTTGATTAGAGCTTTGAGAGCAAGGAATGTGAAAGTGCCGCAGGATGTTGTCATATGTGGTTTCGATAACGCACCTGAATCACGGATTATTGAGCCTGCATTAACGACGGTTCATATCTACAGCAACGAAATGGGAATCAAGGCCGCGGAGATGCTGTTATCCCGGATTGATCATCCGTCACAGCCTTATCAGGTCTCGCATATCGTAACCAAACCGATCATACGGGAGTCCACACCCACACTTATGAAAGCCAATCCACAGACCGTTTAACCTATCTTATAGTTCATAGACCGCTAAAAAAATAAATAGCCGTATCTTTCACGCAGAATAGAACGTGAAGGATACGGCTTTTTCTATAGGGACTTATAGATGCCCTTTGTATGATGCGGTCAAAATATGACGCGAGCAGGACGCAGCCTCTAATCGGGATTCGCAGCTTCGTGCTACACGGAGACCTTGGATGCTCCTTTGGCTGAACGTACCTCTGTACGAATCAGATTAAAGATCATAAAGACCAGCACAACGAGTTGTGGAATAAACGTCTCCCATGTCGGATACATACCAAGCCAGCCAATCGTCGGCAGACTCGGCACAACATGAGCCCCCAGCGCTGCTGAGACTTGAAGGGAGTGAATACTCTCTCCAAGGAAACGAAATACCAGATAATAAATCAGCAGCGTAGCGGTCAGGAAAAACCATCGTACAGGCAGACGTACACTGAACTGAATAATGGCCACAGCCAATACAATCAGGATAAGCAACGCCACCCCCATGCCGATCAGCATCTGTGAGGTCTCAATTGAAGGCGCCATGCCGATATAAAAGATCGCCGTCTCCGCACCTTCCCGCAATATGGCGAGACCTGCCACAGCGAAGAGTGACCACAGACTTCCCCGGGCCAGCGCACCACCTACCTGTCTCTGGACATAGCTATTCCAGGAGCGGGTATTTGATTTGCTATGCATCCAATGTCCAACCGTCAACATTAGTACAACGGCTGCAAGCCCCGTATACCCCTCAATCATCTCCCGTGTGCTGCCCGATGATGCCACAGCTAGGGTCAGCGACAGTACAACGGCCAGCGCAGCACTAAGCAGCAGACCACTACCCGCACCAGCCCAGATCCAGCGCCGGGCCGCAGTCTCGCCACTCTTCTTGGCATAAGCCAGCAATGCAGACAGTACCAGAATGGCCTCCAGTCCTTCGCGAAGCAGAATCAATGCCGCATCCCATGCCGTGTATGAAGTAGTAACTGTTAAAGGCTCCAGCCGATTAATCATGCGGGCTACAACCTCGGTTGCCTTCGCCGTATTTGGCGGATTGGAGACGACATATCCGGATGCTTCCGCCATTTCATTCTCAATGGCCGTATATGAAGCTGGAGAGGATATCTGTACCTTCCCTTCAACCAGAGGCCAGGATACGATAAACTGCTCCAATCCCGCTCCTGCAGAAGTGGTATCACCTTCTTGAATCTGCTGCTCTATTTGCACCAGTAATTTCAGCAGGTCGGACAACGAAGAAACACCGGAGGATGCTGATGTATCTTCAACTTCCCCTTCCTTGAGTGTCCCTGCACTATAGTCTGTGAGCAACGTGACCAGTTCCTGCATACGCGCTGTTGCCTGTTCTTCCTTGCGGGGCTCGGCCTGCATTGCAATTCGAACCAGGCTGATGTCTTTCTCCAACTGGCTGTATACGCCAAAATGATCCTGGCGGATCGGAGCTTCGGTGCCTTTCCAGGCCGTAACAATCCGTTTATAGGCAAGCTCTGCCTGGGTCCAATCGCCTTGTTCCATTGAACTCAAACTTTTACGTGCGTCTGGCAGCAGCCTTTGGGCCGCTTTACGGCCTGCATCGCTGCTCTCTTCCGCACCCTGAAACGCCTCAATGTACTGATTGGTCGCACGGGCAAGATCAGCCAGTGCTTTCTTGGCAGCATCAGAATCCTTGCCAGACAGTGCCTGTTCCGCTTTGGACAGGGCATCACTTACAACGCTGGCGGCCGTCGCAACCTGATCTGCGTTCTGCTCCGGCACCAATGTGCTGGCATCATCCCACAGTTGCCGGAATTCAGCGACGTCCTCCGTGGCTTCTGTCAGCTTGCCCTGTCCCGCTTCAACCAAGGCACTGCCCACAGGCGGCAATAGACTATCCAATTGTTTTTGCACAGATTGCTCATTGTTTTGGATCCCTTCAGCAGAAGCGTGTGACATGCCCGGTAAACGAATCACCCCGGACCCCACCATCAGGAACACCAGCAGCATCAGCAAGGAACGCATCAACCTTCCTTTGTACAGCAGCCGCTTCTGCGCCTTCCGATCTGCGATCCCGCCCATCATTGTCATCCTCCCCATTAAATTAAGGTGTCCCCAATATATCCGCCATTTGTAATTCCGGGGAAACAGGCAAATACAGCACTGCCCGTGTGCACGGTATATTCATTTAGCTTATCGTTCTTTGCCAGGCGTTTCTGAATCGGAATAAACTGTTTCTCCAAATCCCGTTGATAGCTAATGAACAGCAAACCTGCATCCAGCTGTCCCGTCTTGGCATCAAGCCCACTCGAATACGAGTAGGAGCGGCGTAAAATTTGCTGACTGCCATCCCCCTTGGCGAGACGCAGATGTGACGTTGCCGGAATGACAGGCTGCCCATCGGCAGACTTGGCCTTCAGATCTACCGGATCGAACTCGCCCTTGCTGCCGAGCGGCGCTCCACTGTCCCGGTGGCGTCCAAATGTCGCCTCCTGGTCCTTCAGTGTGGAGCGGTCCCACACCTCCACACGCATGCGAACCCGGCGGACGGCCATATAGCTGCCGCCGGCCATCCACCCCGGACCGTCAGCAGGCTGCGCCCAGACGGTCTGGTCCATTAGCACGGCATCCGTAGTATCCGGATTGCCGGTGCCATCCTTGAAGCCGAGCAAGTTGCGCGGTGTTCCACCCGCAGGGTCAGCTCGGCCTGTGCGCTGGAATCCTTCCTGCGTCCAGCGCAATACCGCATGCCCGCGTGCGATGCGCGCGAGATTGCGGATGGCATGGAAGGCGACCTGCATATCGTCTGCGCAGACTTGCACGCACAGGTCGCCACCACACCACTGCGGGTCCAGCGCATCTCCGGCGAATGCCGGCAGATCGCGCAGGCCCTTGGGCTTCCGGCCCTGCAGCCCGAAGCGCCCGTCAAACAAAGAGGGCCCCACACCAAACGTCAACGTGGTTCGTGACGGTGTCAGGCCTGCTGCTTCGCCCGTATCGGTAGGCGGCGTATTCAGCGTTGTATTATGTTCGCCAATCATCTCTCCGGCGGCCATGGCAGCGGCAGCCGCGGTCCAGTTCTTGAACAGACGGCGGAGATCATCCGCACTTCCCGCCGTCACATCAAAGGCGGCAAAGCAGATGAAATCCTGAGCCGGGGTAATAATGCCCGCCTGATGCTTGCCATAGAAGGGCACGCCTTTGTCATTTGACGAGGCATGCTCCACAGCGGACGCAGGACTGCTCTTGCGGCCCAGCGCCATCAGACCGCTGGCACCGCCTCCGCCCAAGAGCAGACCCAGTCCGGCTACGCCAGTCAGCTTCAGCATTTCACGCCGTGACAACGGCTTTTTCAGCGATTCCTTATTCTGTTCTGTCATCGTTCTACACTCCCAGTACTTGTCCCATATTCGACAGCGGCTCAGCCAATGCATCCAGGTTCTGACTCAGCTTCTTCACGTCCTCATCCTTTAGCTTCTCATAGGAAACGTACCCGTCTCCATCCTTGAATGGAGCAAGCTCTTTCTCGAGCGCATCGAATCGGTCTGCAATCTGCTGATTCAGATCCTTGTCTTTGGCAGCCAGATCATCCTTGAGCAGGTTATAAATCTCGCGTGCTCCCTCTACATTCGCTGCAAAATCATACAAATCCGTATGGGAATAACGTTCTTCTTCACCGGTTACCTTGCTGGAGGAAACCTCATTCAGAAGTTCTACCGCACCCGTTACCATCAGACTCGCATCGATGTCCATCGTCTCGACTTTGGCACGCAAGAGCTTCGCATCACTTAACAAGGTATCCGCAAAGTCAGTCATGCCTTCGGTCGTCTTGTCTTCCCAAAGTGCTTTCTCAATCCGGTGGAATCCACGCCAGTCAGCTGCCTCCACATCCCCGTCACGTGCATCGATATTCGGGTCCAGATCCCCAAGTGCTTCGGCTACCGGTTCAATGCGTTCATAATACATACGAGCTGGAGCATATAATGATTTGGCAGTCTCCAGATCACCAGCTTTCACGGCATCCGTGAACTTCTCCGTTTGCTTCACGAATTCATCGATCTGCTCGATTGCAAACGCGCGATAGCCATCCACTGCGGCTGTATAATCACTCCCGGTCGTCGCTTCCTGATCTGCTGCATCTGTGGTTTCTGCGGAAGTTTGATTTTCGCTTTGAGCAACAGGCGTCTCTTCCTGCTTGTCCGAAGCAGCATCATTATTGCCGCAAGCGGCGAGTAAAACCGAAGTTGCCAGCACAACAGCCGGCAGTGCCAATATTTTTTTCAACACGATACACTCCCCATTGGTTAGACTGATTTGTCTATACTCGCGCGATTAATATGTCGATGAGTACAAACCCTTGGATTAACGTTCATTTAATGATAATGATTATCAATTTCGGTAATGACATCATAATTCCGGCGCATACTTATGTCAATATGAAAATAAGGGGACCGGTTTAATCATATACTCAGGTGGAAAATACCGGGTATTAATTCCCTTGAAAACATAGACAAACTTCGTCATCAACCGTTAAAATGAGACAACATGTCTAATGTCTATATGATCTTAATTTATGAAATTGGAGGCTCATGCCATGAAATGCCCAGTATGTAATCATGAAAATGGAAATGCCAGCTTTTGCGAGAGGTGCGGCGCTAATCTAACTCCTTCTTCCCCTACTGCAAATTCCGCTCAGGAGCAACAATCTGCTGCCGCCGAACCTGAATATACCCGTTGGTCGAGCACACAGGCGACACCTTCTCACGCTCCCAATTCTCCCAACACACCTTCTGCTTCAAGACCTGTACAACATGTATCCGATTCTTCCAGCACAGAGGGCACTTCAGCTTCAGGAGACAACAACACCAATCAGTGGAATAACATCGTTCAAAATGAGAAAGTTCAGCAAGCCAAAGAAGTAAGCAAACAGTATCTATCCTATTTCCTTAGTGTGCTCACCCGCCCTTATCAAACCATGAAAACCGTTGGTGAACAGCATTCTCTTAACGGTTGGATCACAATGGCTCTGATTGCGGTTCTATCCTCTACATACTTTTTGATTACATTTAGCCGGATGGATATGGACGGATTGTTCATTGTCGGGTTTATCAGACCGCTATTGTTCACCGCCATTTCTTTGATCGTTGCGATCGCATTGATGTATGCCATATTGAAGATTGAAAAAATAACGTTCCGCCCCAAAACGCTGGTTGCCCAGTTCGGTACATTGCTTGTGCCCGCTATAGCGTCACTCGTACTGGCGAATCTGTTTATTGTTATCTCGTATTCCATCGCTATCTTCTTCCTCGTTGTCTCGTATTTGATTATCTTTGTATCTCTTAACACGGTGCTGTTCCAGTATCCGCTGAATCGTACGAAGGCAGCCATCGATAGCATGTACAGCGTGTTGATTGCCAATGTGGTATTGTTTTATATTCTGTATCGCTTGCTGGCCACAATGATCATTGGATTGATTAGCCTGATGTTTTCTCCATACGGTCGTATGTAGCATCTAATTTAAAAGCTCTTACGAAGGCTCTCCCTCCTTATCCGAGGAGGGTCTTCTTTTGTTTTCAACGTCAGCAGATTGCACTCGTTACGTTCCATACACTATAATGTGTAGTGTAAAAGGTATGTCCTTTTTTACGTAAGGATATGAGGTGAAGCGCTCCATGCTTATATCTGATCTGCACCATTGCCATTAACACTACATCATGTAGTGTATTGTTGTGATCATTCATTTTATTACGAAGGGTAGAGGAATTGATATGGACATGAATATGAATCATATGCAAATGGAGCACGAGGCAGGGACTTCCTACCTGTGGCTTATTGTTGGAGCAATCGTTCTATTGTTCTCCATCGCAGCTTATATCTGGTCTTCACGCACCCAGAAGTCTGTACTGGCACATATGAAGAAGAATGAACGAGCTGTGATTAAAAAGAAAACCCGCTCTATCCGCCTGGGTGCACATGCACTACTGGGGGTGTCGATCATTGCGTTTGTTCTTTTCTTCATGCAGGGAGCACTTACCAAGTATGATGTTGCGGATCTGAATGCTGGTGCTGCGATCAACGTGACTGACGATAAATACTACGGGGCCGATCATACGGAAGAGCCGATTCAATATGAGATGACGATCCCGACGTCGGGACCGCATAACCCGCATGATATCAAGTTTGGATTTTACACGGATTTCCCCGGCTATCCATACCTGGTACATAATCTGGAGCATGGAGATATCATCATTTATTACCGTGAGAATGCAAGTGATGAGCTGAAGGAGCATCTGAAATACCTTGCCAAGTTCCGCAAAGCTGGATCAGGTATTCTCGCTGTACCAAACAAGGACATCCCCGAGGGCAGTGAGGTCGTTGTGACGGCATGGACCAAAACGATGAAGCTGGACCATTTCGATGATGCCAAAGTGGGTACTTTTATTAATAAATATATTAATCAGGGACCAGAGAAGATTCCTGCCTCCATCCGTCAGGGTGGCGGAACGATGTAAAGCCCTCTTTGTAGTAATAACAGCAATGAGTTCCTGCAATCATGGGGAGTCCATGGGATGAGATATCCATTTATACGTTTCAAACAAGATAAGCTCCTGGATCTACTTGATCCGGGGGCTAATTCTTTATTATGCAGATGCCGATATTTTAAATAGAAATGAAATACATATGTACGTTAGCAAAGAAGGGAACACAGTTCCAATATGACGATTCATCCAACTTCAATATAAGAATTCATAGTTTTATATATCAAGGGGGAGCATTTCTACTAATGAACAGTTTGTTTATGCGTATCTTTTTATTTTTTTCTTGTCTGATGCTGGCAGCAGGAGCCGTTCTTGGCATTACCATGTATCGTTCATCTGCACAGTTGGTTGAACAATCAATGGGCATGCAGGCACAGGCAGTTGCCGAACGAGCAGTACAATCCATCGACACCTCCCTGTATGCGCCACTCAGTACAGGACAGGATCAAACCGAGTATTACGATACCTTGCGCGAACAACTCAGCCAGCTTCGCCAGGCCAATGGGTTGAAGTATCTATACACGCTTGGTAAGCGTGAAGAGAACGGAGCTGCATCGTATTATTACGTGGTGGATGGCGCTGCTCCGGATGTGGAAGAGGATGATTTCTCTCCCTACGGGTCGCCTGAACAGAACCAATATGCGGGAATGCTGAAAGCCTTTGCACAAAACGAACCTTTCCGGGGCGATCTGACCCAGGATGAGTACGGCGCGACGATTACAGCCTATGTACCGATTCATGGGGTTAATGGGGAACTGCTTGGTCTGGTTGGCGCCGACCTCGACTCCACTGCCGTCTACGAGTTGATGACACGCAATCGGATGACCATGATCTGGACTGCCCTTGCGATCGTATTACTCAGCGTGCTGCTGGTCTATGGATTTGCTCATTATTTGACCCGTCCTCTGGTGAAACTGAAGAAGATCATTGCTGAGGTGGGCAAAGGTGATCTGACCGTCGATGTCGAGCTTGGACGGAAGGATGAGGTTGGACAACTGGCTTCGGAGTTCAAACATCTGGTCACAGATACAAGAGATGTCATGACAGGCATTCGCAAAAGCTCCGATTCACTGCTGCAAGCAGCCGAGGGCGTATCCAGACATTCGCTGGCGACAGCGGAAGCCAGCCAGCGCATTGCTGAGCACACAGACCACACAGCCAAAGGCGCTGCGGAGCAGGTTGCACGGGCAGGCGAAGTTACTGTAGCAATGGAGGAAATTACACGCAGCATGCAGCATATTGCGAATTCCTCTTCCATGGTGGCTGATGTATCCGAGGAGACGACCCATAACGCGATACAGGGCCAGACCAACATCAACACAGCGATCGACCGCATGGACAAAATTCATCAGGCCAACGCCCAGATGGAAGCATCTACCTCCCAGCTCGCGCAATACTCCAGTAAAATTGAATCGGTAGCCCACTTGATGAAGGGCATCGCTTCCCAGACCAGTCTGCTGGCATTGAATGCAAGCATTGAAGCTGCTCGGGCGGGGGAACATGGCAGCGGATTCGCCGTTGTTGCTTCCGAGGTTCGGAAGCTTGCGGGGGAATCCGAGCAATCGTCCCAGCATGTGACTGAACTGATCGCCGAAATGACGCGTCAGACTGCCGCTTTATCTTCGCATATGTCGGCCAGTACCTCAGAAGTTCAGGCCGGTCTTGCTGTTGTTCAAGAAGCAGGACGCTCGTTCACATCCATTCATTCCGGCATTGAGACGATGAATGAACGTCTTCACGAAGTGTCTGCCGCTTCCGAGCAGCTCTCCGCCAGTGCCGAAGAAGTATCAGCCTCCGTTGAGGATATGGAACATATCTCGCGCAAGTCTTCTTCCAGCATTCAGGAGGTTTCCGCTGCAACTGACGGGCAGCTGCAATCGATGGATGAGATGAGTACATCTGCGGAATCCCTTCGTGTGTTGTCCAGTGAATTGAACGGGTTGATAAGCCGATTCAAAATATAAATCGGATTGCAGGTGGGCAATCCATGGGAGCCCACCAGATGAATACAAAAAAGCCGCAAGGCAGGGAACGGAAACATGGGGTCTACCCCATTCCTGTTCACTCTGCCTGCGGCTTTTTATTGTTCTACCTTTAATGGAGGCTGGCCTCGGGGCTGCCTGAATTAATAACGCTGCGGAGCAGCTTTTTTGCCCAAATCCGTCATGTATGTGAAGAACGCTTCTGGATCGGTATCATACACGAGTTGTACTGGACGTCCGTCTGCTTGTTCCACCGTACGGCCCTGGCTTGGACCATCCGGGATAACAATACAGTTCACCGTTTTCTTCTTCACGATGTCTTCACGTCCAACGGAAGCCGTAGTCAACACATCCCACAGATAGTACGTGGAATTCGTTTCGCTGTATACCAGTGGCGGACATCCTGCATAACAGTTACCCAGGAAGTCAACGCCTTCAAAGCGGCGCTCTGCAGCCCAACGGTTACGTACAGCAGGTGTCAGAGGTACTTTGTTTGTGCTTTCCAGGGCTACCAGATCAATCTGGATACCGCTCTGCCATACACGATAAGCTGCTTCCGGGTCCCAGAATACATTCCATTCTGCTGTACCATCATGCTCAGGCTCTTCAACGTTCCCTCTTTCGAACGTTCCACCCATCCATACAAGCTTGTCAATTTTCTCTTCAATGTCTGGTGCTTCGTCCAGTGCACGCGCAAGGTCAGTCAGCGGTCCTGTGAACAGGAGCAGCGTTTTGCCTTCGGTATTGCGCACTTTCTCGATCAGATGCTGGTGAGCCGGAACGGCAGACAAAGGAGCTTCCATTTTGCCGGATTCGTTCAATACTGGAAGTGCATCTACATAGAAGGAGTGCAATCTCCACGCCGCAGGAAATGGATTCTTCCCTCTGGAGTTGGATTTCGCTACCTCTACGGAATATGTGCCGAAGCGATCGATAATTTTACGGCTGGCATCTGTAGCTGGCTCCAGATATCCGTCTGCCGGAATAACCGATACACCGGTTACATTTACATTGTCCATTTGCAGAAGCATGAACAGCGATACGAGGTCATCCACGCCGCCGTCATGGTTAAAGTACACATTAAGTTGGTTCGTCATGCTTGTTTTCATCCTTCCCCCTGGTTGTCCCATTGATGTTCATCCCGTCCGTCTGCCTGTGGCTGACGTTACCTCTATTATGTCCCAAAACCCTTGGCCACGTAAACCTTCCATAACTAAAGAAAGTAGGAAACACGCCTCATTCTGCGGATATTTTACAGTTCCTCCATTCCATCTCAGCATATCCCCGGAGCAGCCTGCACTCCAATATAAAAATGGTAAAAAAGCAAGGACAGCAGGCTAGAGGCCCGACTGTCCTTGTCTGAATGAATCTATCCATCGATTACATGGATTGTTTTTGTTTCTCTTTGGCTTTCTCTGCAACAGACACAACCTTGCCTGGCCAGAAAGCCCATTTGCCCAGCAACGCAGTAATGGCTGGCACCATGAACGGTCGAACAAGGAACGTATTGAGCAAGACACCCGCAGCCGTGATAATACCGAACTGCACCAGCACTTGTATAGGCAGTGTTGCCAGTACAGCAAACGTACCTGCCAGAATCAGACCTGCGGAAGTAATAACAGATCCGGTTTCCCCCACACCTTCCTTGATCGCTTGGCGAAGTGGCATCGTTTTGCGTTTTTGCCAGATGCTTGAGATCATGAAGATGTTGTAGTCCTCACCCAGCGCCACAAGGAATACGAAGGAATACAGCGGAATCGCTCCCTGAATGGCGTCTGCCCCCAGTCCATAGTGAATAATGAGCCAACCTAGGCCCAATGCAGAGAAATAGGACAATACTACTGTGGCAATCAGATACACCGTCGCTACGACGGAACGCAGGTATAACAGCAGCAGCAATGTGATCATACCGATTACCACTGGGATAATGATGCTGGCATCCCGCTCTCCAGTGACTTCGATATCATACTGCTCAGCCGTCTGACCATCGATCCAGACATGGCTGTCTACGCTTGTTATTCCAGCATCTTTCAATGCCTGATCAGCCGTTGCCCGCAGATCCGGGATATGCTGCATCGCCTCCATCGAGTATGGATTCAGATTGAATTCCACATCGTAAGCGGTGATGTTTGCATTCTCAGCACCCTGCTGCGCTTCGCCTACCTTGCTTACGTAATCCAGCGATTCCAGCCGTTGTTTCAGATCTGTCTCGATGCCTTCTGTATCGATAATTACTTTCGCCGGAGCGAGTTCACCTTCCGAGAACTGTTCTCCAATGACTTTGAAACCTTCACGAGATGCAACATTCTCCGGGAAAGACGATAACAAGTCATACGTGAATTTAATTTGGCTAGAGAAAGCAGCCAGTCCACCCAACAACACCAGCGTAATCGCCAGTACTGTCCACGGTTTGGTTACTACTGTACGGCCAATCCAGCTTTCCTTGATTTTACGCGGAGCAGGAGCTGGTTTGCCTTTTTTCTTCGCACGTTCTACTTCCATATCATGCGTACGCGGTACAAACGGGTAAAATGAACCTCGACCGAAGATCGCCAGCAAAGCCGGAACCAGCGTCAGGCTCGCAATAAACATGATGAAGATGGATAAACTGAATGGTACGGCAAAACGGTGATAGGCACCATATTCTGCGAACAGCAATACAAGCAGTGCTGCAACAACTGTAAATCCACTCATGGCAATCGCACCGGACGATCCGGTAATCGCCTGGAAGAGTGCTTTCTTTTTATCCGGCTCATGATAGAGAATTTGACGGAATCTGGAGATCATGAACAGGCAATAGTCCGTTCCTGCACCGAACAACAGCACCGTCATAATAGAGATGGACTGCGCGTCCACTGTAATCCAGCCCTGATCCGCCATAAATCCAAGAATCGGACTGGTGACCATATAAGCGAACCCAACTGCAATAATTGGTATAATCGCCAGTACGGGCGAACGGTAGATCAACAGCAACAGCACGAGTACCAGCACAACGGTCGCAATCAGCAGGGATACATCTGCAGATGAGAACAATCCACTTGCATCAATGGATATCCCAACCGGGCCTGTAACCCGTGCACTTAGTGCGCTGGCATCATCAATGGCAACGTCAAATGGGTCGGAGCCAAAAATGTCTTTCGTCTTCTGCTCCAGCGCTGCAATGCCCTCTTTCAACTGTGAGGAATCAGCTTCCTTATTGAAAAATAGCGGCATAACCAAGGTGCTTCCATCTTCCGAAAGCTGACCTTTCATTGCCTGTGGCGGCAACTGATATAGTGGTACCACAGATTGCTGCTGCTCTACTGGATCTTGATCCAGTCGCTCCGTTAACGCCTGAATGTTCTCAATCTGTTCATCCGTCAGCCCACCAGCTTGACGCCATACGATGAGAGCGGGGACACCTTCGCCGCCCGGAAATTCTTTCTGGGCAACTGCTGCCGCCTGCACCGATGGCTTGGAATCACTCAGATCCTGCGCGTTATTCGTTTCACGATCACCAACAGCAGGCCACACCACACCAAGAACTACAGCGATGATGATCCATACCAACAGTGTAATCCATTTGCTCCGTTTGCCGGCAACCCAGCGGCCGTAGCCCGAACCTTCTTGCATTGTCTCTTCATCTCCCTATTTTGGTTCTATGAAGCCGTTTTTATGTGATAAATATAGAAATGAACCACGGGTCATAGTATAATTGACTTAATTATATATACCGGAAGGTTAATATTGCAAATACTAATTTTGTGAACACTTTTGTACAGCCAACATGAATAAGTAAAGAGGTATGCAACCATGAGCAAAAAAACGAACCCTCCCCGTTCGCCGGGAAGGCCCAAAGCCGGTGCCGATCAGGCATCAGCCCAGTCGAAAATACTGATGACCGCCTCGCGGCTATTTATGGAATACGGGTATGAGCCCGTCTCTCTCCAACAAATTGCTTCGCTATGTGGCGTGACCAAGGCATCAATTTATTATCATTTTTCCAGCAAGCCGCAGCTATTCACCGTCGCCATCACCAGTATGATGGCCATGGGCATGCAGCAGACAGCACTCCGTATGGATGCACCTGGTACATTACAAGAAAGACTGGAGAAAGTTGCGGAAGGACGGATGCAACAATCTCACGTCGATACCGAGACCATGATGCGTGAAGCCAATACCTATTTGGATGCAGATCAGCTGGCCCAGATCCGTGAAGCCGAAGTCCGGATATATGAAGTCCTCGCCACCCACTTTAAGCAGGAGATGGACAACGGTTATTTGCGATCTGCCAATCCGATGCTGCTTGCCCATGCGTTCACGTCCTTGCTGATGCTGGCAAACCGCGAAGGCGTACGCGACATGCATGCAACGATTGCCGATCTGGCACGTGAGCTGGTCGCTTTATTTTTGGACGGAGCCGCTCACAAGGCGTAAAGATCTTTCCATGCTTTTGCCAATGCCGCGATACCCGGTCCTATGCGTTCTGCTTCAATACCAGCAAACCCTATAATGAATTCCCTTTTGCCATCTGCTGGTTCATTCCCATCCGTCCACAAGTATTCTGTTGAACTAATCTGTATACCAGCGCTTAACGCCGCAGCCACCAGCTCCGCGGCTGTTTGTGTTGAACCAATTCTGAGCACCAGATGGAATCCGGCATTCTGACCCATTATCTCAACCTTTTCTCCAAAATACTGTCGAATTGCCTGAATAATTAAGTCATGTTTGCGTTTATAAACGTTACGCATTTTACGAATGTGTTTACCCAATTCTCCCTCATGCATAAACATTTCCAACGTGCGCTGATGAAGACGTGAAGCTGACTGTTCAAACAGAATCGTCTTGTACATCTCCCGAAAGGATATCATTAGCTCCTTGGGTAGTACCATATAATGAACACACAGAGCAGGCGCAAGAACTTGGGAAAATCCGCCCATATAAATCACCCTGCTGCCCTCTCGCAAACCCTGCATGGAAGGAATAGGTCGTCCATGATACCGAAATTCGCCGTCATAATCATCCTCAATAATGTATGCCCCCGTTCGCTCCGCCCAATCCAGTAAAGCCAATCTTCTGGCAATGGGCATGGTCATGCCCAGAGGGAATTGGTGCGAGGGTGAGACACTTATTATTTTCACTCCCAAACGATCCAGATCTGATATATCTAATCCTGCATCATCTAGGGAGATAGGAACCACCTGATAACCATAATTTCGGAATGTACCGGGCAGCAGCCGATAGCCAGGGTTTTCTACGCCAATAGATTGTAGTCCATTCGCGTGAGTTAACGTCTGCACAAGCAAACACATTAATAAGTGCTGCTCTGCACCCAATACTACCTGCTCTGGAGAACAGTTTACGCCCCTGAACTGTCCAAGATAACGGGCAATTTCACATCGGAGGCCCCACTCGCCCTGTGGATCTCCGTAGAACAATAATTCCTCTGCCTCTTCACGCCAGATCCGGTTCGCATACTGGTGCCACTTGCCAAACGGGAACAGGCTGAAGTCATTGCGTGACATGTGAAAATCAAATTCGATCACTTTTGTTGGACGAATCGCATTTCGCTCTATTTTACGTTCATGAAGGTGGTGTTCATGAATTTGCATATCCTTTTGCTCGGTTCTCACCGGAATTTGAATTTCACTATAACGATCCGTGATGGGACGTACCCGATATCCTCTTCGCGGCTGACTGTATACATAACCTTCAGCGATTAATTGTTGGTATGCCCATTCTACCGGAGTTGTACTTATGCCCAGCATCTCGGCCAACTTGCGTACAGAAGGCAATTTGCTATGTTCCACCAGTTTCCTCTGAATGATTTCCTTTTTGACGTGATCCGAGAGCTGTACGTAGATTGGGATGCTGTCGTTTCCCATCAGTTTCGGTAATTGATTCATGAGTTGCACCTCATCTGTCCTGTTGAATTTGTCCAAACTGCATATTTGGAAGTATACAGTATTCAGCTATACTGATGGCATGACGATTAGAACTCACAGGAGGAATAACCCATGTCTCAACCAACACCATCCCCGCGCATCCCACGTCTGTTGGAAACGAACCGCATCTATCTGCGTCCATTTGAATCGACTGACGTCGATACCTATTTCCCCGGATTGTTTGACGCCGAGCTGCGCAGACTTACTGGAACACAAAACAGCTTCACTCGTACCCAAGTAGAACGTTACATCGAAAACGCGGCCCAGGATGACTCACGCTTGATGCTGCTGATTGCCTTGCAGGAGAATGACCAGGTCATCGGAGAGATAGCCTTAATGGATATGCATACCAAAAATCGCAGTGCGCACATCCGGATTGCCATTGATCATACAGAGCATCAAGGAAAAGGGTATGGCAGCGAGGCATTGCTGCTTATGCTGAATTATGGTTTCGGTATCTGCAATCTGCACCGAATCGAGCTTGAAGTGTTTGCCTTCAATCAGCGTGCGATTCGTACATATGAGAAGCTCGGGTTTCAACGTGAAGGTGTACGAAGAGAGGCCTTGTATTACAATCATCAATATCACGATGCCATTCAGATGAGCATGCTGGAGAATGAATTCCGAGAGCGGCATGTCAGCAGACTTGGATAACGAAGACTACGTGCTACCGGGAGGGGATCTCTTCCGGTTGGTTTATATTCCCGACAAATAACCATCCTCCAGTCGATTGATCCACTACAGCAACCATAAATGGACGATTGACCTCCATCCTCACCGGATCAGTTGGCGGAGCACTTCCAGCAGCCATTCCCAATAATGTAGAAGCAGCAGCTACAGTTCCTTGTTCGCTCACTTCCATCACGGCACGATGCACTACCTGGCCAATGTATGCTTGCAAGTTCGGCCCGGGAGAAATCATTTCCGTGAAATTGGCGGCATACGTATCAAAGGCCATTTCCATCCCCATCTGCTGCAACGTCTCTTTCAGGTTCATGCCATACTCCGCACGAAAACGTGGCAAAGACAGCTCAACTAAGCTGTATTCAGAGCCACGATCAAGCCGTTTTGGGTCATCCAGCAACTGCTGCTGAATCTCATCCAGCGTACGTCCCTCTCGCGGCAAAACGACAAGCAGATGCATCTGGCCATCTCCGTAAGGCAGCTTAACCGCCTGCCAATCCTCATTCTCCAAGTATTGGAACTTCTTCTTCTGATGCATCATCCGCACAGACAGCTCCTTTCCATTTGCCAGCTTGAACTCTTCGTCCGTCGTGTACTCCGGGTCAAACTCATCCATCCAGTTACCATCAAATGCAATGGCATTCACCAGAATCATCAGGGCTTCCTTTGCAGGCGGCTCCTGCATCAAGTTTGGAATCATACCTTCGGTGTGCTGCTTCACCCATTGATTGATCTCTTCCTTTGCTTGTGCTGGTTGTCCATTGAGTGTCCTGATCTCGGCTTCATACGTTTGCTGTACGGCTGGTTGGTACGCTTCCACTACCGGGATTCCGTCCTTCACCCACATGGAGTTCGCAATACCGACCTCTATGCCTTTTCCCGGATGGGTCAACAACTGCTGCAAAGCCGCTTGAAAAGCATTCACTTGCTCCATTTCTAGCCCCGACCAGCCCATGACCTCTGCCATCTCTCGCCTAGTCTCACCTACGCTGCCGTTATATGCCATGCCAATTGCCGCCGTAATACTGTAAGGAGAGATCAGCAGATTATTACCGTCAGCCTTCCCTTTTGCACCCATCTGTTGAAGGATGTGCAGCCCCATGGTGTTCATAGCTTGGATTCTTTCGGATTCGATCTCTTTCAGAGCAGCTTTTCGTTCTGACTCGGATAGCTCCTGATTCGAATTGATTTTCATCTGGTTCGGGTCCCCCTTTGCTGAACAGCTCGTAATGATCAGCCCACTTATACAGCATAATAACAGTAACACTCTTAACCGTGCATGCATCGTAATCCCCCCTCATCCGTAATACTCAGATACCGTCATAGCGATTCAGTAATTTCCTTTTTTTACTAGACGTACAGTTGAGAAAAAAGGTTACGTTACACTCATATGCCAAGGTCACCAATTTCTACCGTAACAAACACCATTCAAAACGAGTCAAAACGGTTATATCTATACCATATACGAATGGAGGGATTCCCTATGATTCCGGCAACGTTGGAACAATTGGAGCAAGTTCGCAAGGAATGCCGCACCATGGTCAAAAAGAGAGCCACCGCTTCCGCTGGTACAACACTCGTTCCTCTACCAGGTACAGACGTCCTGGCTGATGTGGGAATGCTCATGCAGCTACTGCCTGCCATTAACAATAAATTCGGATTATCGCAAAAACAGCTCGATGGTATGGACCCTGAGACCAAATCCATGATCTACGGATTCATCATGTCCATCGGAAGTAAAGTCATCGGACGTATGGTAACCAAAGAGCTGGTCGTACAGGTTCTGAGAAGGGTTGGGGTACGTGTAGCTACCAAATCGGTCGCCAAATTTGTTCCTTTTGCAGGTCAGGGACTGGCAGCCGCGCTCAGCTTCACGGCCATGCGATATGTCGGCAACAAACATGTCGAGGACTGTTATGAGGTCGTGAAACGCATGATTGAGCAGGGTGAGGTGATACCAGGTGAATCGGCATCCTCTGCGCTTGAGGAAGCAGACGAAGATCCAAAGCTGGAGGTAAAGACGTCATCCGGCGACAACGCAGATGCACCTGCGAAGGAGTCTGACGATCAGTAAATATGTAAATAAACGATCCGTGATACTCCAGATATACAGTATTTATGTGATAAATCGGATCGTTTCATAAAAATCTTAAAACATCTTATTAAGGATAAGATTGATAACCTATGTACACAAAACGGACGAAGCAGAATTATTGCTTCGTCCGTTTTGTGTACAATTAATTCTTTAAAGCTAGTTTCCACTTAAATAATTACATTTTTTTAAATTTAAACCATTTTAATATTAAATTTATACTGGAAATAACATTATAACATTATTCACTATAATATATATTAAAGGTAGATTTTAACATCTAAATATTATATGATATCCAAGAAAGACCATTTTAGTATTATAGAAACGGAGATGGATTATCAATGAAAAGAAGAAGAATTATAGCTATTTCTATGTTAGCACTTAGTATTTTTAGTATCAGTACTGTCACTAGTGCTGCAGACGATTATTCTCCAGTCCAAAATACAGGCTTACAGGGTGTGTATGGAGGATGGAGTGAAGATGAAGGATATTTCACTGTTAATCCTGTAACAAATGCATCTATTATTACTACTTTTGCACCTAGCGCATCACCAAAATCACACCGCGCTGAGATCAAAACTTATAGAGAATCCTCTACGACCATACGTGAGTATATTGTGGCGACAACAGAATGGCCAGATGCATACCATTACACTATTGCACAATATGAGAACGCGTTCACTGGAAGTGTAACTGCTAGTAGTGGACGTGTATATGGGATGGACCAAACTACAGCTATCAGTGGAACTGTTGATGGGGAATTCAATATTCAGAAAGCGAAATCATATTACGGAATGTATTGAGGTATTCATGAAAGATGCTTTCGCTTCTTTTACCCCTTCGTATTTGTCCTCATATATAATAAACTTGATTGGGGTTTTTCCACTAAGTAACCATTGTTTCTAAGAGATTAAGAAAGATAATTCAACTGATCAAAGATGCAATAAATTATCTATACCCCAGCTCTATCAACGAAGTTTTTTCGCATCGGAAGTGAAAATCAAATTTTATGTGACACCTTTAGTTCTGCGGATGATACTTGTTACGCATTGTAGCAGACGACATGGACTTAACTAATGTGGAGGCACGAACAGCCTCCCAAGTCTATTTAAAAATTAGATGGAACTGCAAAATACAAAAGTGAAATAACAATAAAACCATCCTCGGGAACGCTCCATGTGGCTCATTTCGCGTTTAGGAATCATATTTAATCTAGAAATTTACAATTAATTATTGTATAATATCCAAGAAAGACCAATTTAGTATTATAGAAACGGAGATGGATTATTAATGAAAAGAAGAAGAATTATAGCTATTTCTATGCTAGCACTTAGTATTTTTAGTATTAGTACTGTAACTAGTGCTGCAGAGAATCGTTACTCAGTTCAAAATACAGACTTACAGGGTGTGTATGGAGGATGGAGTGAAGATGAAGGATATTTCACTGTCAATTCTGTAACAGATCCGTCAATTATTACTACGTTTGCACCTAGTGCAGCACCAAAATGGCATAAAGCTGATATTAGAGCTTATAATGCAGGAGCTAATACTTTTATGGAGTATATAGTAGCAACAACAGAATGGCCAGATGCATACCACTACACCGTTGCACAATATGAAAATAGATTTACTGGAAGTGTAAGTAAAAGTAGTGGTCGCGTATATGGTATGGATCAGACTACAGCTATAAGTGGAGAAGTGGATAATGATTCTCGTGTTGCTTTAAGTGCAAAATCATATTACGGAAGATAACACTAAATTTATGTTTCTTAGCAAATGAAAAATCTCTTTACTACTTTGTAAGAAAACCTATAAATGTACGTATTTACAGCCCCTTCCTATTATGAAGGGGCAAGCCTATTAACTAGAGCAGATACTATCCCTAAGATATTTAATATAGATAGTTTAACCTGAACAAGGATGCGATAAATTGTCAACACCTCAACTTTATCAACGACGTTTTTTTCGTCTCAAAAATGAAATTAGATTCTACATAGGACTGTTAGTTCTTCAGTTTCTATCAGTAGGAATACTATACTTCCTTGCATATGTGGATAATCTTAATATGATAAATAATGGATATGTAGGTAAGCAGTCCATTACTTTCAAAATTGCAAAGGCTGATACACCGTTACAACTTCCTGATCAGGATTATTTGCTAATGCAGTATAACAGTATTCGACCTTCTGTCAAAACCGTGTACCTGAATGGGGATGTTAAGCTTCCCCCTCTAAAAAATCAGAACAAAATAATAGATGAGTTACAGAGTAGAGCTCTAACTTCCAACCTAGCGATTATTGGTAAACAGGTAGATCCTCAAGAAGTCCCAACGGGGTATGTACTTTCAGGGCAATTCGATGTTCCAAAACACTATCAGTTAAGTAATGATCAATGGCTCCTGCCCTCTTCTAATGAATTGTCTCTGGCAGATGGTGATATGTTTGTACTCAGTGCTCCTAACTCCAAAGTGGAAGGTCTAGTTCGTACATTGGCCAACAACAATTCAGTTGAAATCATCCATACTGAATACAAAGGAACCTATGCGTTGTTATCGAATCAATTGCTAATACTCTTATTCTGGGGAGGATTAATATTTGCAAGCTTTGTAGTGTTGGTGGCATCGCTTTACTGGCTCAAACAAGAGAGGGCTTTCATTCGTATTTGCTATGAACACGGGTTTGCTCTCTGGAAAGTCTATTCTCACATATTTCTCTATAAGTTAACTCCTTACCTTATGGTGAGCTTCTTTACTTTACTTGTTTGGACTTCAATGCTCCAAAAATTCGTCCCAGTATGGAGTAGACACTGGCAAATAGAATCATGGTATCTGATTGGTACCTTCAATTTAGTCCTCATCCTATTAACCTTTTTTACATCAATTTGGTACGGCTCAGGCCAAAGGAGAAAGTATTAATGAAGATAGTCTATCTATTGTGGAAAAACAACCGCGGCTTTCACATGCTTCATATATGTTTGGCAACTATATTCTGTTTTCTGTTAATCCTAATGGCAATGAATATATTTCAATCCCAGGTGGAGTTGAAGGCAACAGCAAGTTTTAAAGGAAAAAATTTATACCAATTAGCGGATAGTTTGTATAACGAGAAAGAGCAACAGTTTTTTCAAAAAAAAGATAGTTACGACATTCTCAAAGGATTTGGGGATTACTTGGAACAAGAAGATCGGTTTCAATATGCAGTTGTTAACTGGCAACCAACTCAGGTCATGGATTTTAAGGGCAATGAGGTGTTTGCCGCTTATTATGAGTTGGGTGAACAAGTTAAGACTCAGAACTTCAGTAAATCGACCTATAGTGAGGTCAAGGCTTTGCAAATGAATCAAGGTGCCTTTGAAGTCTTTCAAGTCAGGCTAAGCAGTGGGGATAGCTTCCAAGCAAGCGATTATATATATACCAGTTCTAAAGATCAGATCCCCTTAATTTTAGGTGCGGCATTGGAGCCTTATTACAATTTAGGAGATACATTATCCTTAAGGCTATATAATAAGGCTATCACGGGAAAGGTTATTGGATTTGCTGCTCCCTCACAAACCGTAATAACTGCTAGATCGTATGATACCTTGCTTGATCGATATATAATGATGCCTGCGCTGACTTTTAATGAGATTACCCCGAGTTTATTACAAGGCCAAAATGATAGTCCTTTTCTACGCGCCTCACTGTACAGCAGAATTAATGGTTTTATGTTTACTTCTGCCGAGCCGCAAGAGATGCGCAGCATCATGTCTGAAATTTCTGGAAAGACTAATTTTTATGATTATTCAATTATCGGTGCTGATGGAGGGATTCTGGGGATGCTTATTCAGGTTACAGACCAGAATCGCGACTTGTTGTATTGGACTGTAGCTATAGCTCTCGTAGTTATACTTTCATTGTACTTGTGGACACTCTCCATGCATATACGGAATAATCAAAAGACCTATGCAGTCTTGTTAATCAGCGGATATCGGATGCAACATATTCCCCGATTGATTGCTATTCAAACAGCGATTTCTATCTTACTGGGAAGCGTACTACCTGTTCTGCTATTCTCACTTTTCTGGAAAGAGGCGTGGGTGTTACTACTCTCCTATATCATGCTTGTACTTCTAGTGACTGTTCTGTTGACTGGCATTATTTATTTTAGCTCCAGACGGACTCTGGATCGAACAGATATAATTCAACAATTAAAGGGGTGAATGCATCTCGTGGCAACGATTGAATTGGAACAGATTCATAAGACATTTGGCAACAAGATAATATTTGAACAGGTTCAGTTGACTGCGAGGGCGGGTGACTTCATAGCTCTCCTGGGAAAAAGCGGCGTTGGTAAGAGTACACTATTAAACATATTAGTCGGCTTAGAACGAGCTACTTCAGGATCCTACCAGCTGGATGGGATTGAGATTACACAGAAAACGACTAAAGAGATAGCCCATATACGCAGTGAGTATTTCGGTTTTATCGCTCAGCACAGCCCAATAATTCCAGGGCTTACAGTGCAGGATAATATCTGTATACCGCTATGGATAGGTAAGCGTAGACTCCACAATGAGCAGTTGGAGTTTATGATGGAGCTGTGTAATAGACTTGACTTGACAAAGCTGTTACGCCAAAAGGCAGGTAGGCTTTCGGGGGGAGAACTGCAACGAGTTGGCTTGATTCGGGCATTGCTAAAAAAGCCGAAACTAATCGTTGCTGATGAACCGACAGGTGCACTTGATGATGAGACTGCTGACAGTGTGATCTTACTGCTACGTGAGATGTGCGAGCAAGGAGCAACTGTCGTGATCGCTACTCACAGTCAGCAGGTTGCTAACCAGTGTGATAAAAGACTAGAACTCACTAGTACTGGATTGCACGCGTTGGATGTAAGCAAAGTATAGTCCTTTTGTTGTATTTTAAAGTGTTATTGAAACTCACACCTTCTACTGTTGGCATTTAAATTAAAGAACAAAAGGTTTTTGCACCTTATCGTGATATCTATACCGCTCGTAACGCAACGGCAAAGTGGAAAACACAAAAAATTTAACAGCAATAAAAAAAGCGAGAGAACTGATCCACGGTTCTCTCGCTTTCTCTATACTGACTGGAAAAGCATATCTTAGTTAATAAAATTCACTTCAGTATATATAGTCTTGCAATCTGAAGATTCAGATCGCCTGTGGCTGTTGCTCCGTAAATTGGCTGTTGTACAGATCTGCATAGAAGCCTTGTTTCTCCATCAATTCCTCATGATTACCCTGCTCAATCACGTTACCATGATCCATGACAAGAATCAGGTCAGCTCCGCGAATGGTGGACAATCTGTGGGCAATGACAAAGCTGGTGCGATCCTTCATCAGATCATTCATCGCTTTCTGGATGAACACTTCGGTCCGTGTATCGACACTGCTCGTTGCCTCATCCAAAATCAGAATGGCCGGATTTGCCAGAATCGCTCTTGCAATGGTCAGCAATTGCTTCTGTCCTTGGGAAATGTTCGAGGCTTCTTCATTCAGCACCGTATCATATCCGTCAGGCAAGGTACGAATGAAGTGATCGGCATGTGCCGCATCGGCTGCCTTGATGACTTCCGCTTCCGTTGCGCCTTCTCCGCCATAGGCGATGTTGTCACGGATCGTTCCGTTGAACAGCCATGTGTCCTGAAGCACCATCCCAAACAGGCTGCGCAGCTTGCCGCGTTCCATATCCACGATATTAACACCATCAATCGTAATTTGGCCGTCCTGAATTTCGTAGAAACGCATCAGGAGGTTGATAAGCGTTGTTTTCCCCGCTCCAGTCGGCCCGACAATGGCTACCGTCTGTCCCGGTTTTACATCAATATTCATATTTTGAATGAGTAACTCATCCGCTTTATATCCAAAATTCACACCATGGAATGCAACGGCACCCTGTGGATGCTGCAATTGTACCGGTTTTGAAGACTCTGGAACCTCTTCCTCTTCATCCAGCAATTCAAATACCCGCTCCGCCGAAGCGATGGTGGACTGAATAATATTCGAGATGTTGGCAATCTGGTTAATCGGCTGAGTGAACTGACGGGAGTACTGTGTGAATGCAAGGATATCCCCGATGGAGATAGCACCACGTGTAACAAAGATCCCGCCGACCACACAGATCAGCACATAACCAAGGTTACCTACAAACGTCATCAGTGGCATGATAATCCCCGAGATAAACTGGGCTTTCCAACCGGATGCATACAGTTCTTCGTTCACTTTTTCAAACTGCTCTACCGAATGTTCTTCCCGTCCAAAGGCTTTAACTACCTTGTGTCCGGTGTACATTTCCTCAACATGACCGTTCAACTCACCAAGTGATTTCTGCTGGCCTGCAAAGTGTTTTTGCGAACGGGATGCCACCAGCATCACAACAACTACGCTTAATGGCAGTGTCAAAATGGTAATCAGGGTCATCCATGGACTAATGGTCAACATCATGATGATAACCCCGACAATGGTGACCACAGACGTAATGAACTGCGCCAAACTTTGCTGGAGCGTATTACTGATGTTGTCCACATCGTTTGTCGCGCGGCTTAATGTTTCCCCGTGGGTACGGGAGTCAAAATATTTCAGTGGCAAACGTCCAACCTTCGCACTGATCTGCTCACGCATGTCATACACAACTCGCTGAGCTACACCAGCCATCAGGTATTGCTGAATGTACATGAAAGCTGCACTGAACAGATAGAGTCCGCCAAGCAGATACAATACTTTCATCAAGGCAGGAAAATCAATCCCGGCCCCCTGCACACCCTGAAGGATGGCAATAGCGCCTTTACTGAGAATATCCGTGCCTTCCGCCATAACCTTAGGACTGATAATGCTGAACACGGTACTTAGAATTGCAGCGACCAGCACACCCAGCAATCGATAGCTGTGGGGCTGAAGATACCGCATCAAGCGCCGCAGTGTACCTTTGAAATCCTTCGCTTTCTCCACAGGAGCCCGCATGCCCATTCCGCCTCCGGGATGACCCGGTCCGCCAGGGGGACGAGGTGACTTGCGTTCTGTTCGTTCACTCATGCGATCTCCTCCTCTGTCAGCTGGGAGGATACAATCTCGCGATACACTTCATTGTGCTCCATCAGCTCTTTATGTGTTCCTGAACCGACAATCCGCCCCTCATCCATAACCAGAATGCGATCCGCATCCATAACCGTACTTACACGCTGGGCTACAATTAGCACTGCTGCTTCAGTCGTTTCGGTCTTCAGGGCAGCACGAAGTTTGGCATCGGTTTTGAAATCGAGAGCCGAGAAGCTGTCGTCAAAAATATATACTTCCGGACGGCGAACCAGTGCGCGTGCAATGGACAAACGCTGCTTCTGTCCACCGGATACGTTGTTACCTCCCTGCGCAATGACGCTGTCGTAACCGTCTTTCATCTCCGTAATGAAGTTCTCTGCCTGAGCCGTTTGAGCGGCTCGAACAATCTCCTCCATCGTGGCGTCTTCCTTCCCGTGGCGGATATTTTCCGCAATCGTTCCGGTGAAAAGAACCGCTTTTTGCGGTACAAATCCGATTTTGGCACGCAAATCTTCCTGCCGCAGCTCACGGACATCTGTTCCATTGACCCGAACACTACCCTCCGTTACATCATAGAAACGTGGAATGAGACTGAGCAATGTGGATTTCCCTGAGCCCGTACCCCCAATAATAGCTGTGGTTTCACCCGGGCGTGCCGTAAATGAAATGCCTGACAACGCAGCATTTTCCGCACCCGGATAACGGAATGTCACGTTATCGAACTCAATAGTGCCTTGCAGCGATTTCATATGACGAGGCTGCTCTGGATTGCTAAGATCCGGATGCATATCCAATACCTCGTTGATCCGTTCTGCCGAAGCCGAAGCTCTTGGAATCATGACAAAGATAATGGAGACCATAATGAGGGAGAACATGATCTGCATCGCATACTGAATAAAGGCAATTAATGAACCAATATTCATATTTCCACTGTCGATACGCTGTCCACCGAAATACAGAATGGCAATCATTGAAAAGTTCATAACCAGCATCATCACAGGCATTAAGGTTGCCATGAGCACATTCACTTTAATGGAAACATCTCGCAGATCCGTATTGGCTCCATTGAAGCGAACACGCTCATGTTCCCCACGATTAAAGGAACGCACCACGCGAATTCCTGTTAGTTGTTCACGCAGGACCAAGTTGAGTCGGTCGAGTTTTTTCTGAATTTGTTTAAACAAAGGCAGACCTTTCGCACCAATCAGGGCGATAGCCCCAGCCAGTACAGGCAAGACCACCAGGAAAATGGTCGATAATTTGGCATCCTGGGATACCGCCATGAAGATACCACCGATACACATCATCGGTGCCATAACCATCATGCGCAGCATCATCGTTAATACGTTCTGAACCTGCGTAATATCATTTGTGGTACGGGTAATCAGCGAGGCTGTACCCAATTTATCAAATTCCTGCAGCGAAAAGTTCTCCACATGGCGGAACACTCTGCTGCGCAGCTGTTTGGCAAATCCACCGGCTGTACGGGAGGAGAGATAACTGGCTGTTACAGAACAGGCCGTGCCTGCTACAGCAATTAACAGCATCCAGCCACCAATCTGCCAGATGTACGGAACATCCCCTTTTACTATGCCGCCATTAACAATGTCCGCCATCAGGGTTGGCAAATACAGTTCAGCTAGCGACTGTAACAGCACCAAACCTAATATGAAGAAAATGGGGACTCGGTAAGGCTTAAGCATGCGAAACAATTTCATCACGGCTTATCATCTCCTTGTGTGGACGCATCCATCTGTTGGGAAACCTTTGTATCAAAAAAGGTGTACACCTTGGTCAACAATTCCGCTAATTGAAGACTGTCTTCCTCACCCAGATGCTCAACGAGCTTATTGAATATCTCCATACGCTCCTGATGAGCCGCCCGGATAATATCACGACCTGCTTCAGTAATCGTAATGCGGACTGCACGGCGATCCTCCGGGTCCATGGTTCGTTCAACCAGACCTTCGTCTTCAAGCCCACGTATGACAGGAGTAATCGTTGGCGATTTCACACGCAACAAAGCACTGATTTCCGATACTTTCAGTCCTGGATGATTCGATTGTAGTGTGTCATTGAAATTAGGAGGATTATCCTGCCAATTCAACCGTTCTCCCGGGTGCATGCCGTGGAGCAAACAACCCAGAACCATAATTTCATTGTGATTACGCCCATGCGGTTTATGTTGCCTCCATTTGCCTTTATTAAACTGCATGATGGAATACAAAAGCTTCTGGGCAACCGGATCTATGCCAGTCATTATTGTCCCCCCCTTGTTTTCATTATCATTCCATAGACGTCCAACATCATAGGACATCTATTAAATAGCATTCCAATTAAATAGCCAATCAATTAATTAGGTGTACTAAGTATATTCCTGCAAAAGTTGAATGTCAAACAGCAAATGCACAACAAAAAACCGTGACTTTAAAGCCACGGTTTTGAACCAAATATAGAAGAATTAAGACTGCGAAGCAGATACCGTTTTGAGTGCGGAAGCAAAAGGGAAATACTCCTTCGCATTGTTGTAGGCAATGCCCTGTACGATCTGTCCAAGCAGCTCCATATCATGCGGTACCTCGCCCTGTTCGGCCCATTCACCGATGAGGTTGCAGACCAGACGGCGGAAATACTCATGTCTTGTGTACGAGAGGAAACTGCGGGAATCGGTCAGCATGCCGACAAAACGGCTGATTAGACCGACATTCGCCAGCGCCTTCATTTGAGCAAGCATACCGTCCTTCGTATCATTGAACCACCAGGCTGCGCCAAGCTGAATTTTGCCTGGAATGCCGCCGCCCTGGAAACTGCCGATAATCGCTGCAAGCACTTCATTATCCCGAGGGTTTAGGGAATACAGGATTGTTTTCGGTAACGCCTTCTCCTGATCAAGTGCATCTAGCAGGCCGATGACTGCTGAAGAAAGTGGCGTATCATTCACCGCATCATATCCGGTATCCGGGCCAAGCTGTGCGAACATCCGACTATTATTGTTGCGGGCAGCATTAATATGGAATTGCATCACCCAGCCCCGATCTGCGTACAGCTTGCCGAGGAAAGTCAGCGTTACCGTCTTGTACTTGTCCTCTTCCTCACGGCTAACCTTCTGCCCAGCGAGAGCCTTCGCAAATATTGCCCCTGCTTCCTCCCGTGTAGCGACACCGAAAGGTACATAATCCAGTGCATGGTCAGATACCCGGCCGCCTACGGAATGGAAGAACTCTACCCGTGATTCCAGAGCGGAGAGGAATGAGTCATAATCGGAAATCTCCGTGCCGGCTGCCTGCGATAGCTTGCCTATCCACTCCAAGAATGTATCGCGGTTTAGTTCCAGCCCTTTATCCGGACGGAATGAAGGCAGTACAGCAGTATCGAATCCTTCAATCTCCTGAATCTTCAGGTGATATTCCAAGGAATCACATGGATCATCCGTCGTGCATACCACGGTAACATTCGATTTGGTAATGAGATCACGTGCACCGAATCCGTCACTGTTCAGTTTGGCGTTTACTTTTTCCCAGATGGCCGGGGCGCTCGTCTCATTCAACACTTCATAGACACCGAAATAACGCTGTAATTCCAGATGAGACCACGCGTACAGCGGGTTACCAATCATCATCGGTACGGTTTTGGCATACGCCAGAAAACGATCGTAATCGGTTACGCCCTCTCCACCCGTAATGTACTGCTCCTCAATTCCGTTTGCGCGCATCAGCCGCCATTTGTAGTGATCACCGTATAACCAGGCCTCTGTAATATTGCCAAAGGTTTTATTCTCGTAGATCTCCTGTGGACTCAAGTGGCAGTGATAGTCAATAATCGGCATGTCCTTCGCATAGTCCTCATATAACTTGATCGCCGTTTCACTGTGCAGCAAAAATTGTTCATCCAGAAAAGACTTCATTCGCCTCGCACGCTCCCTTTAGGTGAGTTTACGTTCATATGGGTTCACTTCCCAATCTTTACGCTACACTGTTTGCCCACAAAGTTCAATACAAAATGATAGCGTTATCACAAAAGGTTGATTTAGGCATATTTTCTGGAACGAGGTATACTGGTTTTAATCTAATTGATGCTGATCTGAAGATGATAGAAGGAGATGAAATGGATGAAAATAACATTTCTTGGTACAGGGGACATGTTCAGTGTGGAGCAACACCATAACAGTATGCTAGCCGAATTCGGCGATACCCATCTGGTGATTGATTTTCCGGAATCCAATGCAAAAGCATTAAAGGAATACGGCTATCCCATGACGGATATTCACAATGTGTTTATTACCCATCTGCATGAAGATCATATTAACGGGGTACAGATGCTCGGTTATTATTCACAGATTGTGGGCGACCGCAAGCCACGTCTGTTTATCCACGAGGAACTGGTTGATCCGTTATGGAGCATTTTATCCCCAGGCATGCGTTATACAACCGATGGGGAGCGCACGATGAGCGACTATTATGATATCGTACCTTTACCGGATGGAGGCACATTTGAGCTGGGGGGCGTGACGTTTGAGACTTTTCGAACACAGCACGTGCCGGGTATGGTCAGCAATGGCCTTCTTGCAAAGCCCTTCTTCTACTATAGCGCAGACAGCACGCTCGATCAGGAACGGGTAGAGCAGGCCGCCACAGACGTACAGCTCATTTTCCACGAATGTCATATGCATGATCTGGTGATCAAATCACACACCTCGCTGAAGGATCTGCAACAACTGCCAGCCGAAGTGAGACAGAAGACCGTGCTCATGCATTATCATGATGAATACGCGGATGCGGTTAAACGGACACATTTCAACCAAGAACATGATCTAAGAATGGTGGGCACGCTGGAATCGTTTGAACTGGAAGTGTAGTATGTAATTCGAACGATATGTATCACCAAAATAAAGAGTCGGCATCCATTCAGGTTCCTTTGAAGGAGCTTTTCGGGTGCTGCCTTTTTATTGATCTGTTTTCCATGATTTCATATATTCAATAGTTTCAGGAGATGGTTTGGCTTTCACATGAATGTAATCTTCCGTACGCTGATCATTTGGTCCGTAAGAGATTTTGATATACATATCCGGATAAGTATGAATGATATTGCTATGGATCTCCGCTTGTGGCTTCAAAATATAATCTCTGAGTAAACTCAATCCCAACGGTTCTTTTCCAGGACCCAGAGTCGTCTCGTGCGTGTTTCCCGCATTGGAGTTAAGGAGCTCTGTGGCGTTAATGCTGTTCATCAAGGATGGATCAAGTGTAAAAGACTGTATCACATTGACCATCGGTACCCGGGCCTCTTTAACAGAAATCTCATATATAATGCGGTCAAGATCCGATTCGCGATGAACGCTAACAGTAGCAGTCAAGCTATAATCATCTGGCAAACGCTCCTGAAAGGAATCTGGATTTTTCAGCAAACGCTGGGTCAGATCTCTTCGCTCGGTATTCAGCGTATAATCATCCGTTCGCTTTGGTTCTCCCCTTGGCCCTTTGTTTGTTCCCAGACTGCAAGCCCCCAGACAGACCGTCATTACAAGCAGCCACAACCCCAAGTGTACTAATTTCCTCACCCGATTTCTTTTCCCCCTCGGTATGACCTATCTAAAATGAACACGAATCGATTTTAATAGCAATCATATATTGGTTTATTATTCCATATAAGGATAACACGAATAAACTCACTCCACCTAACATAAAAAAAACCACCTGCCTGGCAGATAATCACCAGTTCAGATGGTTTAACTGTCTATATGAAGATTCACTGACCATAATCCTCACCGTATTATTGAGCGTCAGATTCCTCACCCTGATCCGGGAGAGCCCACACCGAGACGCCTCCACCACATACGTGGAAAGTGGCCCAGCCGTCTTTCTCAATAGTAATGCTATCCTCGCAGCTGTGCGTCAGATCGGTCCAGACTTCGCCAGCACGGTGTTCACCAACAAACATTCGTTTCTCACCATCATCACCATTCGAGATAACTACTGCACAACCGGAGCCTTCGATTTCGTCCACTCCGCGGCGTACCCACCCAATCGTGTTCGCATGGTCGAAGTAATCTTCCTGCTCTCCATAAGCTTTGTTGTAACGGGCTGACATCAGAATGTCTAGAATGTCCTTCTTACCCTCAACAGGTTCAGGACCACCAATGCCGTAATAATCACCGTAAAAGACAACCGGATAACCGTCACGACGCAGCAGCGTCAGCGCATAGGCGCTCGGCTTGAACCAATCGCCCACCCAGGATTCCAGCGCTTCATGCGGCTGGGAATCATGGTTATCGACAAACGTTACGGCATGCGTTGGGTGTGTCTGCACCAGGGTATCATCAAAAATTTTGGAAAGATCAAAGTCCCGGCCAGCCAGAGAGGCTTCATGAAGTTTGTAATGCAGGGATACATCGAACAGATCAATCTGATAGTCCACCGTATCCAGAAATTCACGGCATGCATCGAGATTGGAGTTCCAGAACTCGCCCACAATGTAGAAATCCTGCCCCCGTTTGCGGATCATCTCAGCAGCGAATTCCTTAATGAATTCGTGATTGATATGTTTGATCGCATCCAGTCGAAAACCGCTGCATTGCAGCGTATCGATGAGCCATTTTCCCCATTGAAGCATTTCCTGCCGGACATCCGGGTGATTGTAATCGATATTGGCGAACATCAGGTAATCATAGTTGCCGAACTCATCGTCGACATTCTGATTCCAGTTCTTGTTCTCCCCTGCAATGCGGAACACACCACTCCGTTCTTCCTTGGCATCAAAGTCGGTACCGTTGAAGTGTTCGGCGTTCCATTGGAAAGAGGAGTACTGATCCCCGCGGCCCGGAAATGTGAATTTGGTCCATCCCTCAATCTCGAACGGTTTGGAGATTTCCTTCAATCGATCATTGGGATCAACCTCAATCACCTTGAAGACTTCCGTCTCATCGGCCCCCGCCTTATGGTTCATCACCAGATCCACATAGACAGCAACGCCATTCTTCTGACACTCGGCAATTGCATCGACCAGTTCCTGCTTGGTGCCATATTTAGTACGCACGCTGCCTTTCTGGTCAAATTCGCCCAGATCGTACAGGTCATATACGCCGTAACCGGTATCCTCGGCTGACACGGCTTTGGTCACCGGAGGCACCCAAACGGAGTCGAAGCCTTTGGCTTTCAGTTCTGGCGCCATTTCGGCCAATCGTTTCCAGTGGTTTCCGTCTGCGGCCAGGTGCCATTCAAAAAACTGCATCATCGTATGATTTCTCTTCATTCCCAACCGACCTCCTTGATTGCTTTCGAAGCGGACCACGGCACGCTGTATCGTCCTTGTTCGTTCGTATGCTATCCAAGTAATACCCTTTTCGGCCTACCCTTCAATCATGCACAGAAAAGAAAGCTGAAAAGTCTGCGATCGTTCTTTAGCTATAAATCGTTATTGGGGTGAAATCCGTGTGTAGTCCTGCCATTCCTCGGGCAGCAATGAACGATACGGTTCCTCGGTGAAACGATCGTCGACCAGCACCAGTACGCCCTTGTCCTCTTCTGTACGTATCAGCCTTCCGCCCGCCTGCAATACCTTGTTCATCCCGGGGAAAACATAGGCATAATTGAATCCGTTTCGCCCTGTCCGACTATAATAATCGCGGAGTACGTTGTTCTCCAGACCAATCTGGGGAAGTCCGGCTCCGACTACCACAACTCCATTCAGACGATCACCCGGCAGATCCACACCTTCGGAAAATACACCGCCCATAACGGCAAATACCAATCGTGTTCGTTCAGGATGTGGCTGGAACGCGTTCAGGAACGCCTCCCGTTCCTCTTCACTCATGCCCTGTTCCTGCATCACGACTTCTGCCTCGCCAGGCTGTTCCATATACGTGCCATGTACTTCGCGCATATAAGGATAGGATGGGAAAAAGACAAGCAGGTTGCTATGCGGCCACTCGGCAACCAATTGGCGCAGCATATTGGCAATAGGCTGTCTGGAACGTTCACGATCCCGATAGCGAATCGATAATGGCAGCAATCTCACATCCAGCTGCTCCCGCTGGAATGGCGAAGCAATACGCAGGGTATAATCCTCTTCCTCCGCACCTAGCATATCCCGGTAATAACCAAGAGGTGACAATGTCGCAGAGAAATGAATGGTAGAACGGAACCCTTTGGCAGTCTGCCGCAGCAGCACGGATGGATCCAGGCAGAACAGCTTCACTCGTACTTCACTTCGTACACATTCCATATAGGTAATGAAGCGATCATCGTAAAGCTTGGCAATACGCAGGAAATTCTGTGCGGTGAAATAGGCTGCCAGCAGTAATTCATCCGTCTCCGCATTCCCCGAACCACCTTCAACAAGGCATTGCTCCGCAACCATGACAAAAGGCTCCAGCAGTTCAATCAGTTCCTCTGGCGCCTCCTGTTGCAGCAATTTGCCTTCATCCCCACCGTTTTTGCGGAGCGTGATCAGGTATTTGTCGATAGCGCCCGTACGATCCGCGATGGCTTTGGCTGCAGTCACACTGCTGCCCAGCGTCTGGAATTCCCTTTTGACATCCAGAAATACGGCTTTCTCCAGCTCTGCCGAAAACATCATTCGGCCCCGATCAACTAGATTATGTGCCTCATCGACCAATAATACCGTCTTGCGCTTCTGTTCCTCCAGCATGCGTTTGAGCGAGATACGCGGGTCGAAAATGTAGTTATAGTCGCAGATTACCGCATCGGCTGCATACGCAGCATCCAGTGAAAATTCAAACGGACATACCCGATGCTTGCGTGCGTACTGTTCAATAACCGGGCGTGTCATTAACGTCTCATGTTCCAGCATATCCAGCACGGCTCCATTAATACGGTCATAATAACCTTCGCACATGCCACACTGTCCCGTATCACAGGCTTCCTCTTCCTTGAAACAGATCTTGTCCTTTGCGGTCAGACTGATCACATGCATCTTCAATCCTTCCGCCTGCATCCGGGCAAAAGCCTCTTCTGCCGCCACTCGCGTCGTCGTTCTCGCGGTCAGATAGAACAATCGTTTGGCTTCCCCTTCACCAATGGCCTTGACCGTGGGAAACAGTACGGACATCGTTTTGCCAATACCCGTTGGTGCTTTCGCCATCAGTCCCTGCCCCTCGCGGATGGTCTTATATACGGCACCTGCCAGCTTGCGCTGTCCCTCCCTGTATTTGCGAAAAGGAAAAGGCAGCTCTCGCACGCTTATATCGCGCTTCTCTTCGTACGCGACAATCATCTCTGCATATGGTGCGTAACCAGCGACCAGCTCTGCTGCAAACTGTTCCAGCTCCTGCCGTTCCAGCATCCGCCGAAACCGTCTTTCCTCATTATTCACGGTGTGCACGTATGTAAGCTGTACCTGCATGCGGGGTTCATCATGCTGAACGGCGTACATATAGGCATACATCATGGCTTGTGCCCAGTGTACTGGGGCCCCATCGCCCAGATCGTCCAGGTTGCCCGCAGTTGATTTGATCTCATCCACCGTCAGTTGACCATCCAGACGAATCAGTCCGTCACATCGTCCCTCCACCACGTAGGTCAAGTCTCCATGCTGCAGTTCCACTTCGAGAACCACTTCTTTCAAATCCTCTTCTGTGTAATCCTTCTGTACCCGCTGGTGTATCCGGGTTCCCTCCTGCATCGATGCATTCGTGCGGAACCCTGGACGTATGCTGCCACTACGGTACACATATTCCACCAAAGGCCTTACTGATATTCGAATTGCGGTTGTCATGCGATCACCCGTTCTGTTTGTAGTGACTATACTTTATCACGAAAAGCAGTGCTCAAACCAGCCAATCAGCGGATTGGACTCGTCCCTTCCCATATGCTATGTTGAAGTGGAATGTACTTAAATGAGGAGGCATCTTCTATGTATATCTATTTGGTTCCTTCACCGATTCCGGATGCACTTGCTGCATATCCGCATCTGACGTTGCGCAGCGAGGAACAGGTTCGATTGGCCTTTGAATCGACAGAACGTCTGATGAACATCGAGTCCGATGACAACGTAGCGGCGTATGAAGCCTTCGATGCCGCAGGCTCCTGGACAGGCGGCGGTTATGCCGTTCTCAACAATATACCCGTAACCGAAGATGGACGGAATGACTTTGAGGAACGCTTCAAGAACCGTGCGCGTAAAGTGGAAGACGAACCCGGCTTTGTCGGCATTCGTGTGCTTCGTCCTTTAAAAGACGATACGTATGTCGTACTTACACTCTGGCAGTCCGAAGATCATTTCAAAAACTGGCAGCAGTCTCAAGCCTATAACCATGCTCACCGCAACCGCAGCACGAGTGAAGGGCTGACTGCACAGAAGCCCACCATGTTTCCAAGACCTTCATTCGTCACGACCTTCACTATAGAGTAAACGAACGGGAGCAAACCTGATGGTTATGCTCCAGAATCTGTATACAAGTTTACAGATATACTGTGATTACATTTTGGGTAAGCATCATTTGATTATTCGTACTTAAAATGCAACCCCTTCCGCCTCTTCCTCAATGGAAGGGGCTTTTTGTATACGTGAGGTCATGAATGCCCCCAAGCTCCTCTCTCCTTTTTTCCAATAATTGAATGAAATGAACAACCAAGAAGTTCGGTGCTTTTGACACGACATACCATGAGATAGCATAATACTTGTTAAATGAAACTTCGGAAAGGAAGGAAGGCGGTAACTTGTCACGCAATTCACTCACCCGGTTTCTAAGCGGACCGTTTATAGTGTTCACCGTTATTATGATGATCAAAAGCTCTCTGGCCTGGATTGTGATCTTCGATGACATCCCCGTCTGGAAGCCGCTGCTGACAGAGTTGCCGCTGATCTGGATATGCTTCTGTCTGATTGAGTGGTTCGCAGCCAAACGCCGGATGTGGCTCTATCTCGGACTGAATCTGGTGCTATCGGGCATCTTCTTCGCAGCGATCATGTATTACAAATATTATGGTGTGATTGTCAATTATCACGCACTCGCACAGGTTAATCAGGTCACCTCGGTCAAGAGCAGCATGTTCTCTTTGCTGGATCCGTATTATTTATTTATTTTTGCGGATATTCTGGTCATCGCGGGCATTCTGATTCGTCGGCGGATCAAGCTCGGAGGGACTGAACGTCCAGGCAGAGTGCCGCTTGAACGAAGGGCCAGAAGGCGGATTGCCTCGGTCATTCTGGTTCTGTCGATGATGCTGGTCATGCTCAACATATACCCCAATCGGGCGAGTATGAGCGAAATTACACAGGCGGAGCAGATGGGTATTCTTGGTTACGAAGCGTACACCATCCTGGCTGATCGGCCTGACAAACCCGTGCCCCTCGATCAAATCGATCAGAATCATATCGACGAGATTAAACAAACGACAGCACTGCCCGCTGTTGTGAAGGAGGGTGCAGCCAAAGGACGCAACGTCATTGTACTCCAGCTCGAATCATTCCAGAACTTCCTGATCGGATTGCAGGTGGACGGACAAGAAGTTACCCCAAATTTGAATAAGTTGGCGGGACAAAGTCTGTATTTCCCGAACTTTTATCAGCAAGTCGGACAGGGAAATACGTCGGATGCCGAGTTTGTGATAAATACATCGTTTTACACGCCGCCTAACGGGGCTGCTACTACCGTCTATGCCAATAAGGAGTTGCCAAGTCTGCCCAGACTGATGTCCGCGAACGGTTATCAGACAGCCACATTCCATACGAATGATGTGCACTTCTGGAATCGGGATCAGTTATACAAGGCGCTTGGATTCGACCAGTATTATGACATCAATTATTTCGGAACAGAGGATTCCATCGCCTTCTCGGCATCGGATGAAGTGCTGTACAGCAAGACACTGGATAAACTCGAGGCCATGCAGGCATCAGGGTCACCTTTCTATGCACAAATCATATCCATGTCTGCACACCATCCTTACCATTTGCCAGAAGATAAAAAAAGTCTGACGTTGCCGGAACGTTACGTTAATACGTTGCCAGGGGATTATCTCGTGTCCCAGCATTATGCCGATCAGGCGGTTGGACAATTTATTGAGGGACTTAAGGAACGTGGACTATGGGAAAATAGCCTGCTGGTCGTTTATGGTGACCATCTGGGTCTGCCTATCTACTCGCTGGATCGGACTGACGAGAAGCTGATGCAGGAAATCTACGGTCGGGAGTACACGTCTGCGGACATGATCAATATTCCACTGATCGTCACGGCTCCTGGCATCACGCCAGGAGCTCAGCTGGAACAGATCGGAGGACAGGTGGATATTCTGCCAACGATCGCCGGGTTGACCGGAACCTCTCTCCAGAGCCAACTGCATTTCGGGCAGGATTTGCTGCGTGAGGGAAACAATCTGCTGCCAGAGCGCTATTATCTGCCCTCCGGTTCCGTACTGAACGATGCTTCACTGTTCGTTCCTGAGACGGGGTACGGTGACGGTACGCATTATTCTCTTGCTGATGCCGGCAGACAGGATGTCGTTTCGGCTGGGCCTGATCAGGAGAAGGGGACGATTCCGGACAGTCTAGAGGATGAACCGGCCGTGCCCGCATCTGCCATACCAACCGAAGAGGGCTCGACCTCTTCCGAATTTATTACGAAAGAACAGTACGAACGGGCTTTGGATCTTCTCCACTTATCCAACAGTTATCTGAGTCAGTTACCGAATCGAAATGCAGTGAAATGATACAACATGCACAATGAAATTATCTTTCACTTTTAATTCATGATGAAAAAGACAAGAGCCCATGAGAAGGTCCAATAAGGACCTGATTCATGGGCTTTTTCCATCTGTAATTTTAGACCCCATTTAGTAAGCGCAGAGACATCATCTTGCGAGCAATCAATTGATCAGGCCCGAGCTATTCACTCAGCATGGACTGTGTGAATCCGATCCACTCCCGGGTTGCAAAGGACAAATATCGATCCTTCCGCCAGATCATGCCGAGCTGCCAAGGAATTACAGGTTCCATCACGGGTATAATGCGCACACGCATATGATCCACCTCACGGCAGATCGTTTCTGGCAGCAATGCCACGCCTAGATTGGCCGCAACCATCGCACTGAGCAGGTCCCACTGGGAGCTTTCATACACCACCCGAGGTTGAAATCCCACATGCTGACAAGCGGCAATAATTCGGTCATGCAGCGCAAAATCTTCCCGAAACAGCACAAATGCATCATGCTCCAGTTCACGCAGCGCGACAGAGTCCTTATCCGCAAGCGGGTGCGAAGGATGTACAAGCAGATTCAGCTTCTCTTTCACAAAGACAAAATGATCCACCAGTTCATCCACTGTTGGAAGAACGGCAACGCCAATATCCAGTGCACCGCTGATCACGTCGGCCTCCACTTTTTTCGCACCATCCTCGAAGAGCTGAATGGTCACCTGAGGGTAAGCTTTATGAAATTCACCGATAATCATTGGGAAAAAGCTGGACCCCACCATCGGGGGCAAACCGATCCGCAGGTGTCCTTTCTTCAGATTCATCAGATCGTCCAACTCGGAAGATAAGCTGCGGAATGACTTTTCAATCTCCAGCGCCTGTCGAAAAAAGACATGCCCTGCATCCGTTAACGCTACCTTCTTGCCATAACGATCCAGCAGCGTTACGCCCAATTCGTCTTCCAAGCTTTTGACGGTTTTGCTAATCGTCGGTTGTGTAATGAACAGCACTTCGGCCGCTTTGGTGAAGCTTTGCTGCCGAGCAACTTCCAAAAAATATTGCAAATGGCGGATATCCATCGTCTGATCCCCATCTCTCATAGTTAAATGGAATGGTAAACATTCTTAATATGCATTTTACTCATGAAAGAATGCGATGTAAAATTTGTGATATCAAGTGAATCATTTTCATAAACAACTCAAAATCATCACGTTCATTATACAAGGAGGGATTGAAGTGAAGAAATGGGGCCTTGGCATTTTGCAAGTTGCGCTCTTGATGGCCTTTTCACTGCTCATGGACCAGTTGGCCCGTGCTCTCCATCTACCTGTACCAGGTTCCATACTCGGTATGATCGTGCTGTTCATTTTGCTTCAGACCCGGGTCGTGAAGCTGCGCTGGATCGAAATTGGAGCTGCCTGGCTGCTCGGTGAGTTACTGCTATTTTTCATCCCGTCAGCCGTTGGCATTATGAACTACATGCCCATGCTGGAGCAAGACGGACTGCAAATTCTGTTTATTGTTCTGCTTAGCACGTTTCTGGTCATGGCCTGCACAGGCCTTGTTGCCACCCGAATCGCCAAACGAAAGGAGCGTCACACCGGATGATTGGATTCCTCTGTCTCTTGTTAACCGTCGGTATTTACTTGCTCGCCAAACGCATGTATCGCAACCTGCCCAAAGTGTATCTGTCTCCGCTGCTGATTACGCCGCTTCTTGTCGTTGGTGTGCTGCTCGCAACAGGTACGGATTACGCAGCTTACAGCAGTGGCGGTAAATGGCTAAGTCTGCTGCTTCAACCGGCAACGGTGGCCTTTGCCATACCGCTCTATACGTTTTTCCATGTACTCAAAAAACATATTTCCGAGATCGTCTTCAGCGTTATGACGGGTTCCGTCGTGGCGGTCCTCTCTTCTGCCCTGCTCGCCAAGTGGTTGCGCCTGGACTCCGGACTCATTCATAGTCTGATCCCGAGATCGATCACGACCCCTATCGCGATGAATGTATCGGCGACTATTGGAGGCATTCCGGCGGTTACGGCGGTTTTTGTCATCATGACCGGTCTGCTGGGGGCAATTATGGGACCATCCATTGTGAAAATGCTGCGTATTGATGGCGAGATTGCGCGTGGAACGCTGCTTGGAACCGGTGCCCACGGAACAGGCACATCCAAGGCTTTTGAGCTCAGTTCACTGACAGGAACCATCTCCAGTATCTCTATGGTACTGGCCGCATTGTTCACATTAGCGGTTGCACCCGTGCTATCTAAACTTATTTTCCCATAATAGATGGAATTAACCCTATTTCTTGAAATATTATTGTTGTATTAAAGCCCTTTCTTCCTTACAATAAGGACAGGTTTTAATTGTGAATATTGCGGGGGAGATGCGATGAAAAGAACCGGAATGAAGAGATCTCTGGACCGCCTTGGACGAATTGTCCTTCCCAAAGAAATGCGGGATACGATGGAAATCCATATCGGCGATCCGCTCGAGTTTTTCATTGAAGGGAAAGAGTTGATTTTGAGAAAGTATAAATCAACATTGTGTGTGTTTTGCGGTGATGTGGATACGGAAATGTATTTCAAAGAGCAATTCATCTGCCGGACTTGTGCAATTCAATTAAAACACCCGGATGACACTCCCGAATGGTTCGTTCCTCAGAACAAACAGGCTCCTGCACCCGTGGAGCGTCCTGCTACCGAATCCGCCACAGTCTCGTCTCCCACTTGGGAAGAAGGGGCTACAGCTGCCAACCAAGAGTATCCGGACCTGCGGCCGAAGACGGCACGCATGCTGCAACAGATGAAGGAAATTGTTGAACAGAATCCCGGTTTGGCTCAACAGCAAATTGCGGAAAAGCTTGGCATTAGCCAAGGACGCGTCTCCCAACTTAAAAAACTACTATAATAGGAATTTATTCGATTATTTATAATCAGGAGACCTTCCGTTTCAAGAAGTCCCGTTGCAAGAGAACCCTTTGAACTCCGTGGGTTCTTCTTTTTTTGAGATAAACCACAAAAAAAGACGACTACCGCTTAATCACAGTGGTCATCTTTTTCAATATTCTTAACTCCAGCGTTTAACTCTTAGACCTGCACGGGATCCATATCCATTTCTTCTGCTTCCAATTTACGCATCCCCATAATAAGAACGATAATGTTGGCAACCAGCAACACCGCCGGGAAAGGAACAGCTGCGTATTGTCCGTAAATTAGATGGCTCCCCACAGCCCCAATCAGAATGAACGTCAATACTCCTGAAGCCAGAATACGAGTACGAGGAATCAACAGACCTACCGCACTGAGCAGCTCTACTACCCCAATGAGATACATCGTCCATGTAGGATAGGAGAACCCTTCGAAAGTCTGTACCATCATCTCTGCTCCACTAACCTTGTTAAAGCCTGCCATTACAAACATACCTGCAAGCACAACCAACGCAATATATCCTAAAATTCTTATGCCTTTGTTCATATGTATAATCCTCCTGAAAATGAATGTCCATATTCATCTGTTGTGTAAAAAGCAATCTATGTAAAAGTTACAACGTAACTCTATTTTTAAAATGGGCAGTTTGCACTGCAAAATTGGTATGTGCTGATATTATACATATTAATAATCATTAACTTACTTTTATGAAGTGAGTATATAATAATAACATTATTTATTCAAGTAATTTTTTGACGAATAGTGTATAATACATACAAAAGGTATGTTACAGTACATTTTGTAGTAACATGTTTGACTTCATTGTCCCTTACTTTGGTCAGAGCGGCAGAAAGCCACGCACTTTTATATATACGAATATACGAAGAAATCCATCAATACTTGAATCGAGGTGAACACGTTGAAGCTGAGAAAAGTAAAATCACCAAGTCCCTGTCTCATTACTCAGGCCATGGATATCATCGGTAAGAAATGGGTACTGCTCATCATGTACCAACTGTTATCCGGACCCAAACGATTCACAGAACTGGAAGCAGAAATGGCGATTAGCGGTCGGTTATTGTCCGAACGTCTGAAGGAAATGGAAATGGAAGGTATTGTAACCCGCCATATGTATCCTGAAATCCCGCCTCGCGTAGAGTATGAATTGACGCCCAAAGGCAGAGCTATTGAACCCGTCATCAATCAGATTTACAACTGGTCCTCAGACTGGTTGAAACAGCAGCAGTCTACTAAGTAGCCCCGACTCTGATTCATGTACAACACAAAGACGCCTGAATTGAACTGATCTTCGGATCAGTCCAGATTCAGGCGTCTTTTTCACACGTTTATATTTCTGGTTACGTCATAAAAGGATTAATGCGAGAGGTGTTTGGATGGCTGAAGCTGTACCGGCAATCCCGAATCTGCCGAAACAAATGCCGCCGTTGTAATTTCCTGTGTACGGCAGGCATCCGCATAGTCGGACAATATCCGTGAACGATCTCCAGTACGAAGGGCGTGAATGAACGCTTCATTTTCCCGCTCATACGGGTTATGCCCTGCGGGAATCTCCAGACCTGCCATCGCATGAGGGGCAGCACTTGGCAGAAGAAGTCGTTCAGGCGTCCAATCCCATACTCCGGAATCCGTGTAGAACTGGAGCCCTGCGCCGCCCTCACCATCTGGCAGCAGACAGGTGTTGGCAATGCTTGCGATCGCTCCACTCTCCAGCTTAAGCGTTACATTCGCCACATCAGCTACCGTGACATGCTCATGTTTTTCATGCATACTGCGTTGGGCCGCTACAGCGTATACCTCTGTCACTTCACCAGCACAATACCGCAGCAAATCCACGATATGAGTCGTCTGTTCCACAAACTGTCCCCCGGAACCTTCCTGGCGACGCCACCAAGCGACTCCCGGCATTCCGCCCATCCAGCGTCCAAGCGCCATGCCGACGGTCTGCTCTTTCATCGCTTCTTTCAGTACCTGTGCAGCCTCCTGATAACGGAAATGATAACCTACCGATGTCAACAATCCGGACTTCTGTACCTGATCCAACACCTGACGAGGAATATCCATGCCTGTACTCAGCGGTTTTTCCACCAGGAACGGGATACCCCGACGGATCAATTCAGCTTCAATCGATCCATGAGACATCGGAGGAACACAGATATAGACCGCATCCAGCTTTTCACCATCCAGCATATGTTCAAGTTCACCGTAGCCAACAGCATCATAGACGGAAGCCATAGCCTCTGCCTTCTCCAGCGTTGTTCCGCAGACAGCTGCTACACGAACGCCTTCCATTCGTGCCAGAATATCTGCATGTACCTTGCTGAACCAACCTGTTCCAATGATTCCGATCTGTAAAGTCATAGATGTAAACCCCTCTCTTGTTACACGCTTACATGTTCCATTCGACCCCCAGATGCGAAATCCTGCATTAAATTTTACCCGATGCTTCCAAGAGCAACTGATCCAGTTCATTCGCAAACCGTATCGCTTGTTCCTCCCGCCAATCCAGGTGTTCAGCCATATACTGAATAACCACTGCCTTATACTGACGGACTTCATCAATGCGGAAAAACAGGTCTCCGGTGCGTCTCACAAAAAAGTCTGCCGGTGTCACAGCCATCTCTTCGTCAATGGCATAACGCAGCATTAGCAGCAGCTCCTGTGACATACCATGAAGGTCGGCCTTTGTCCGCGGATCAGGCATCCGCTCGTACAGTGCGTCCACATTGGAACCATACACTCTGGCTAATCGTTCCGCAGTAGATCTGTCGAGTCCAAGTGCGACTCCATCCTTAATCTTGCTTTCAGCATACGCACCAAATGCGGCGGAACCGCCAACATGGCCTCCAGAAATCGGCATCTTTTTCGTAATACATGGTCCAGCGGATCTCCCCGTCTCCCGCTCCAATTGGCGAGCAGTCAGATCAACAACCATCTCTGCCATCTTGCGGTACCCGGTTAATTTTCCCCCGGCAATCGTGATCAACCCCGAAGGGGCTACCCACACTTCATCCTTGCGCGAAATTTCGGAAGGCCCTTTACCCTCCTCATGGATCAAGGGACGTACTCCAGCCCAACCGGACTCCACGTCCTCAGCTCGAATCCTAACGTCCGGGAACATGCCGTTGACGGCATCGATGACATAATCCCGGTCTGCCTCAGAGATTAACGGATGTGCGGGATCATCTTCGAAGACGGTATCCGTGGTTCCCACATAGGTTTTCCCATCCCGCGGGACAGCAAAGACCATTCGTCCATCCGGTGTATCAAAATATACAGCCTGCCTTAACGGGAAACGCGTACCGTCGAATACCAAATGAATACCTTTCGTCATCTGCAACGTTTTGCCTTGACGGGACCCATCGATCTTGCGCAGCTCATCCACCCATGGACCGGAAGCATTAATCACCTTGGTTGCCCGCAAATCATAAGATTGACCGCTGATCTGGTCCACAGCCTGAATACCTTTAATAACTCCATTCTCTTTCAGGAATGCCGCTGCCTTCACATAGTTCACAGCCAGTGCACCGCGCTGTACCGCTTCCTTCATCACTTCAATGGTAAGCCGGGCATCGTCCGTTCGGTATTCCACATAACGTCCACCACCCAGCAGTCCTTCCTTGCGCAGCAAAGGCTCACTGTCTGAGACGGCACCGGCATTTAACATTTGGCGTCGTTCACTACGCTTCACTCCGGCAAGCCAGTCGTACACCATTAGACCAATGGATGTGCTGAAGCGGCCAAAGGTACCCGCCGTATAGATGGGGAGAAGCATCGGTTCGGGTGTCGTCACATGTGGCCCATTCTCGTACACCACCGCTCGCTCCCGTCCCACCTCAGCCACCATTTTCACTTCAAACTGCTTCAGATACCGTAGACCGCCATGCACCAGTTTGGTCGAACGACTGGATGTGCCTGCCGCAAAATCCTGCATTTCTACCAGTGCTGTCTTCAATCCGCGGGAAGCTGCGTCCAGCGCAATCCCGGCTCCCGTGATTCCCCCACCAATAATCAATATGTCAAAATGTGCATTCGTCATCCGATCCAGATATTCGGTTCGTTTTTCCGCTGAGAACGATGTTGTCATCCCGATTCCTCCCATTGATTACCTCTGTTTTACCCACAAAAGCACAAAAAAAAGACCACGTCATTCGCTTCAGCAATTGCTGAGCGGTACGTGGTCTCTCCCGATCTCCAGACATCATTTTTTTAACTTGTGACTTAATCCTATCACACATTTAAGGCGGCGTGAAGGCCTCAAATGACACATTATTCAAAAAAATTTCAAAAAGTTGTTCTGCCTGCGGATGGAATTTCAAACTGATCCACTAATCATTTATTTTTCCTTATAGTGGGTATATGTTTTCTCTTCTCCAGGAAAATAAACCCTGTAAGTTATGCATCATTTTCCACCAATAAATATCATTTATTGTAGAACTTTATCGAAAAAGTACAAATGCCCATTTGAAATATAATCCACTCATTTGAACACCATCGCTGCCTTCACTGCACGTTGCCACCCTGCATACAGCTCTGTACGCTCTTCTTCAGCCATAACCGGCTGGAAGACACGCTCCGTATTCTCGTGATTCGCCAATTCATCCGCGCTATTCCAATAGCCTACTGCAAGTCCTGCCAGATAAGCCGCACCTAATGCTGTCGTTTCGTTCACATTGGGGCGCTCCACAGGGATATTCAGAATATCACTCTGGAATTGCATCAGAAAATCATTGGCCGCTGCTCCCCCATCTACGCGCAAGGCATTCACCGGAATACCTGAATCGGATTCCATTGCCTCCAGTACATCCTTGGTCTGATACGCCAGTGCTTCCAGGGTTGCACGGATAAAGTGTTCTTTGGTTGTTCCTCTTGTCAAACCAAACACCGCTCCCTTAACCTCACTGTCCCAGTAAGGGCTTCCCAGACCTACAAATGCAGGCACCATATAAACGCCGTCTGTAGAGGGTACACGTGCCGCATAGTCCTCACTGTCTTTTGAGGAACGAAGCATCCGTAAGCCGTCACGCAGCCACTGTACCGCCGAACCTGCGACAAAAATACTGCCTTCCAGCGCATACTCGATTTTGCCATTAATGCCCCATGCAATAGTTGTAATCAGGCCATGGTTGGATTGTACGGGTTGTTCACCGGTATTCATGAGCATGAAACAGCCGGTGCCGTACGTATTTTTCATGCTTCCCTTTGTATAACAGCCCTGACCGAATAATGCCGACTGCTGATCTCCTGCTGCTCCGGCAATCGGAATTCGATGGCCAAAGAAATGGTAGTCAACCGTATGTGCGTACACCTCGGATGAACCGCGCACTTCTGGCAGCATCGCTTTGGGAATGTCCAGGATCTGCAGCAATTCATCATCCCATTGCAAATCATAAATGTTGTACATTAATGTGCGGGAAGCATTAGATACATCAGTGACATGAGTACCACCACTCAGCTTCCAGATCAGCCAACTGTCGATTGTACCAAATAAGAGCTCACCCTTCTCTGCACGCTCCCGGGCATCAGGCAAATGATCCAGAATCCACTTCACCTTGGTCCCCGAGAAGTAAGGGTCAATGAGTAAGCCCGTTTTGCGATGAAAAAGGTCACCCAATCCCTTCGCCTTCAACTCATCACAAATATCAGCCGTTTGTCTGGACTGCCAGACTACTGCATTATAGATGGGCCGGCCCGTTTCTTTGTCCCATACCACAACCGTTTCCCGCTGGTTCGTAATGCCGATGCCGGCAATCTGGACCGGCTTGATTCCACTTTCGGCCAGACACGAAGCCATCACTGCCAGTATGGAGCTCCAAATTTCATTGGCGTTCTGCTCCACCCAGCCCGGTTTGGGAAAGTACTGCGGAAATTCCTGCTGTGCGATATGCACAATCTCACCGCTCCGGTTAAACAGAATAGCCCGGGAACTCGTCGTCCCCTGATCTAGTGCCAGTATATATTTTTCCATACAGACAACCTCCTGTTGTGGGATTATTGCTTAATATTCTGTATGCGGTTTCTTGTAGTGCCGAATCAGGTCCATGTTGGAAGTGGTTACTGCGGTAGCTCCGGCTTCCAGCGCCAGTTCAACCTCTTCCGTTGAGCGGATCAACCCACCTGCAATAATGGGTATACCTGTCCGTATGGATACTTCTGCAATAATATGCGGGATAACACCGGGCAGTACTTCAATATAATCCGGTTGGGTCTTGGACAGCAAAAGATAACTTTTCTCCAGCGCATTTGTATCCAGCAGAAAAACACGCTGAATGGCTGTAATCCCTTTCTGTTTCGCCTTCTGAATTACACTGGCTCGCGTCGAAATCAGTCCTGCCGGACGAATATGCTGGCATAAATACTCTGCGGCATATTCATCGTTCTTCAGCCCCTGCACCAGATCGGCATGCAGAACTAATTTTTTGCCACGTCGCCGTGCTTCTTCCAGCAGACTATGAAGCTGCGCAATATGCGTATCCAGCATAACCCCATAGGTGTATGGGCCTTCAATCATTGCTTCAAACTGCTTCATGCTCTTGGCAGCCGGTAACACATACTGTCCCTCAAATGGCACCTTCGTTCCTCCCGCATAAATCAGATGCCTATATTGTATAGTTCGTATGGTATGAACGGCAAGCAAAGTCAGGACGGTCAGATTAATTCTTGGCGTGAGACGACGGGGCCATTCTATTTCCTAAACTCAAAAAAGCTGTTCATGTTTACCCCAGAAGGAGCATACACAAACAGCTTAAATTGTCCTGTCTATTGAAGAGGATGGCAAACAGGCTTTATGCCAAAATCATATTGAACGATCGATCAGGATCGGGATCAACCTTTTAGGCTTGGGCGTGTGGAAGCAAGGTCTCTTCACCAGCCCATGCATCATTTTCTGCCAAGTGACCGGAACGGCTCACTTTGGTCTGCAAATATTTTTCGTTAAAGGACGATCGATCTCCCCACAGTGGTACACGTCCACCCACATTTAGTCCAGCTTCTTGCAAAGCAGCAAGTTTGCGTGGATTGTTGGTGATCAATGTTACGGGAGCTGTACGAAGTGCCCGCAATACGGCAATGGCATCATCATAATTACGAGCATCGTCTGTAAATCCAAGCTGCAGGTTAGCATCAACGGTATCCAGACCTTCCTCTTGCAACAGGTATGCCATCGCTTTGCTGAACAGACCGATGCCACGGCCCTCATGGTTTGCCAGATAGAAGAGTGCGCCTGCTCCATGGGCAGCAATCATTTTCATCGATTGCTCCAGTTGGAAGCCGCAGTCACAACGTTTGCTGCCAAAGATGTCGCCCGTATGACAGATGCTGTGCATCCGGATCAGTGCTTCCTGTGCTTCGGCAAACTCACCGTACACTAATACACTGGATTGCTGACGTTCAGCCAGTTCGGCAGTAGCGAGAGATTCAATCAGCTCGCCGCTTTCCATAGCTTTCTCCGATTTCATCCAGCTGTACCACTGGAAGGTATGTGTCTCTCCATCAAGGTTCACCGGAAGCTTAATCGGCCCAACGAGGTAAATAAATTCTTTTCCACTCGGAAAAGTCTGGATTTTGGGGGCAAGCAGTTGAATAATATGTGAATTAATCATTAGTAAGTTCCTCCTGTTAAGCCATCTTGGTTATGAATTGATTCGCATCCAGACGTAAAATGGATCACTGGATTGCATATCATACGTATCTATATTATTGTCATCATCATTAGTTACTTTATGTAAGCAAGTTTAAAATAAAAATTATATTGTGTCAAGTAACTTTTGTTTTTAAAGTAACTAATAAATTTATGATACGTAACCGACACAAATTTGTGTTTCATTTCAGGAATATTGGGTATGAGTTTATAAACTGCTCATAGACTTATGTTGTAGTCCATCGCACTTCATGCCTCGAACTTAATGATGAGGGGGTTATCACATGATCCGCCGGAAAAGAACATGCTGGACAGCCATTCTGCTAGTCTGTGTCATGCTGGTGAGCGGATGCTCCATCTGGCCGGGACAGAACGATTCATCGAGCAACAAAAAGGTAGCGCTTACATTATGGTACTGGAACCGTTCCATCGATGATAAGCTGATTGCCAAGGCCAAGGAAAAGTTCCCCAATATTGAACTGACCGCACAGAAAATCGGTGGTGATTTCAAAGCAAAACTCAAAACGACACTCGCTGCGCGCTCAGGTGAGCCCGACATTGTCGCATTGAACGATTGGATCATGGAGCTCTTTCCCAGCGAGGACCGTTTCTATAATCTGTATGATCTCGGCGCAGGTGAAGTTGAAGACCAATATCTGGATTGGAAATGGAAGCAAGGCGTTACACCGGGTGGACAAATGATCGGCTTCCCTATGGATACGGGACCGACAGCCCTCTTCTACCGTGCAGATCTATTTAAAGAGGCCGGATTGCCTTCCGAGCCTGAAGAAGTGGCTCGTCAGATCAACAACTGGGATGCCTATTCTGCTGCAGGAGAAAAGATCAAGGAAAAGTTCGGAGGCAAGGTATTTCTAACCGACAATATTGGAACCGTTTACAATCAGGTGTTATCGCAAGGAACCGAACGGTATTTCCGTCCTGACGGCTCGTTTATCGGCATGGATTCTCCACTCGTTAAGCAGAGCTGGGATACCGCCGTATCCTTCAAGCAAAAAGGGCTGCTCGCTAATGCAGACGGCTGGACCCCGGGCTGGAACGCAGCGATGAATAATGGTGAGATCGCTTCCTTTGTGGGAGCCGTCTGGATGAAGCAGGTACTGCAGGAAGCCGCGCCGGATACCTCTGGTAAGTGGCGAGTCACTCGCGCTCCTGGTGGAGACGGCAATAACGGTGGATCATTCCTGTCCATTTTGAAGTCAAGCAAACACCCAAAAGAAGCGTTCGAGGTCATCCAGTGGCTGCAAAGCCCGGATAACCAGCTTGAACAATATAAGACGTTGAACCTGTTTCCTTCGGCACCTGGTGTGTTCGATACACCGGCGATGAAAGAAGAAGAACCCTTCTTCGGCGGACAGGCAACAGGGCCTGTATTTGCCGAATCGGCACAGCATGTGCCCGAGGCTTTCTTTGGTGAACGATACCCTTCGGTGCATAACATCATTACTCGGCGGCTGAATGATATTGCGAAGCAAAATGCCAACCCGGAGCAGGTCTGGCCTGATACGGTTCACCGTGTTGAGCGGGAGTTACAGCGTTAATTCAGACACTCTAATGAGATGGCAATCCGCAAAGGAGGAATTCATATGGCTGTAACCGAACCTCGCCTCACTCCGGATCCGGGGAAGGTAAGTCCGGATTTGGATCGGCAGAAATCACTCTTGTCCCGGATGTGGGAACATCGTGCACTCTATGTGGCGATCTCCCCGTTTTACATTCTGTTTGCCGTGTTTGGACTGTTTCCCATCGGTTTTTCCTTATATCTGGCCTTCCACAAATGGGATGGCATTGGTGTGATGACCTATAACGGACTAAACAACTTTAAATATATGCTGACCGATGCTGAATTCTGGCAAGCGGTGGGCAACACGTTCATGATTTGGATTTATTCCACTATCCCCATGTTGTTCTTTGCCCTAATCATTGCATTTCTGCTGCACGCACCTTTTGTGAAGTTCCGTACGCTGTTTCGCGTAGGGTATTTCCTGCCGAACGTGACGTCCATCGTGGCCGTCGCCATTATCTTCGGTGCCCTATTTGCCAACAACTACGGGTTTCTCAACTATCTGCTCCAGTCCGTCGGGCTTCCAGTGGTGGAGTGGCTGAACGCGCCATGGGGCATCAAAGTGGCAATCTCCTCCATGGTGGTCTGGCGCTGGACAGGATACAACGCAGTCATCTATCTGGCTGGACTTCAGAGCATCCCACAAACATTGTACGAGGCTGCCAAGATTGACGGGGCATCCGGGATACAGTCTTTTTTCCGAATTACGATTCCAATGCTGCGTCCCGTCATTCTATTCACTGTAATTACATCAACAATCGGCGGCATGCAGCTATTTACCGAGCCACAAATTCTCGTGGGTAACGATGGCGGCGCAGGCGCAGCCGGGATGACCATTGTATTGTACCTTTACCGCGAATCTTTCATTAATAACTACTTCGGCTACGGTGCTGCGGTTGGTTGGGGCATGTTCCTCATTATCGCCCTGTTCTCGATTGTGAACTGGAAGCTCGTTCAAGGCAAGTCATCCTGATGTGACAAGGGGGGAGCGCTCATGACGTCCAAATCTCTCAAATCGCTGGTGTTGTATATCGGTCTTATCGGGGGCATGCTCATTTCCATGTTCCCGTTCTATTGGCTGATTGTCATGTCTACCCGGACGACGTCCGACATTTATAAGTTCCCACCTCAGCTCTGGTTCGGGGGCGAACTGTGGAACAATATCAGTCGGGTGCTTCAGCAGATTGATTTCTGGGGCGCATTCATGAATACGTTGTTTGTGTCGGGCTTGGTGACGGTACTGGTACTGTTTTTTGATTCACTGGCAGGGTTTGCGTTTGCGAAGTTTGAATTCCCGGGTAAAAAATGGCTCTTCGTCCTGCTGCTCGCCACCATGATGGTGCCTTCCCAGCTGTCGCTGGTCCCTTCCTTCGTGCTCATGGCCACGTTCGGATGGGTCGGTTCCTTCAAAGCCCTCATTATTCCGGGCATGGTGAACGCCTTCGGCATCTTCTGGATTCGCCAATATGCTACGGAGTCCATACCGAATGACCTGCTGGACGCCGGGCGAATCGATGGCTGTAATTTTTTTCGGCTCTATTGGAATGTAGCGTTGCCCATTCTGCGGCCTGCGTTTGCTTTCCTCGGTGCGTTCACATTTATTGGCGTATGGAATGATTATCTCTGGCCCCTGATCGTCCTGACGGATGCACGAAAGTATACACTGCAGATTGCGTTGTCTCAATTAAACGGACTGTACAATACGGATTACGCGATGGTTATTGCGGGTACATTGCTGGCTGTTATTCCGCTGATCGTGATGTTCCTGTTCATCAGCCGCCAGTTTATCTCCGATATTGCCGCAGGAGCTGTAAAGGATTAGGGATAGCGCATTTTGATCCATCCCTCAAGTCTGATATTCTTATCTATAGATAAATACCAGATGCCATATAAGTTAGGTGAATAGCGCCACGTGCGCGGAGGGGACAGAAAGGGCCTGAAGAAATGAAGTTAAAAGCTTTCCAGAGGAAAGCTACTTCGGAAGCATATGCTTCGCATTTATAACCAAATTTCTCCTTTTGAAGAGGGATCGAAGAAATTTGGGGATAACGGCGATCGGAAGGCTTTCTGTACCCGGAGTGTAAACGTGTAACAGCATTCATTTAACTTATATATTCAAGAAAGAGGGATGACAAAATGGCTTCTTCACCCTATATGATCGGCGTAGATATCGGCACCACCTCCACCAAGGCCGTCCTGTTCGAAGAGAACGGAACCATTGTGGCTCAAGGCGGTGCCGATTACCCGCTGTATACCCCTACTCCTGCGATTGCAGAGCAGGATGCGGAAGATATTTTTAAAGCCGTAGTAGAATCGGTTAAACAAGCGACCTCCAAGGCCGGCATCAAACCGGATGAAATCTTGTTTGTATCGTTCAGTTCAGCCATGCACAGCATTCTGCCTGTTGATGAACACGGCAAACCACTGATGCGGGCAATGACTTGGGCCGACAATCGCAGTGCCGAGTGGACAGAAGCACTCAAAACCGAAATGAACGGTCACGAAATCTATTTGAGAACCGGTACACCGATTCATCCGATGTCACCTCTGACCAAAATCATGTGGCTGACGCGAGATCAACCGGAACTGTTCAAACAGACGCACAAATTTATATCCATGAAAGAATACGTATTTTATAAATTGTTCTCCGAGTATGTAATTGACCACTCCATGGCCTCTGCTACTGGAATGATGAATCTCGAAAAGCTCGACTGGGACGAGGAAGCTCTCCATGTCGCAGGCATCACCCCGGATCATCTGTCTCGCCTTGTGCCAACGACACATGTACTTAAGAAAGGCTTGAATCCGGAGTACGCCAAGGAGATGGGGATTGCGGATTCGACGCCATTTGTCATCGGGGCAAGTGACGGCGTGCTCTCCAATCTTGGTGTTAACGCCATTGATCCAGGCGTCGTAGCGGTTACCATCGGGACCAGCGGAGCGATTCGTACCGTCGTGGACAAGCCGGTCACCGATCCGAAAGGGCGTTTCTTCTGTTATGCGCTCACTGAGGATGCGTGGGTGATTGGCGGTCCGGTCAACAATGGCGGGGTGATATTCCGTTGGATTCGGGATGAGTTTGCGGCATCCGAGGTAGAGACAGCGAAACGACTCGGAATTGATCCGTATGAAGTATTAACCCGTGTCGCCGAAAATGTACCACCAGGCTCGGAAGGCCTGCTGTTCCATCCGTACATGACGGGTGAGCGGGCCCCACTCTGGAATCCGAATGCACGTGGTTCATTCTTCGGCCTGACACTGCATCATAAGAAGGAGCATATGATTCGTGCTGCTCTTGAAGGTGTCTTGTTTAACCTGTACACCGTCATGCTGGCGATTGAAGAGAAAATCGGCCGTCCCAAAAAGATTCAGGCGACAGGCGGTTTCGCCCGCTCTGAGCTGTGGCGCCAGATGATGGCAGATATCTTTGACCAGGATGTCATCATTCCCGAGAGTATCGAGAGCTCCTGCCTTGGGGCAGCCGTGTTGGGGCTTTATGCTCTTGGCCGCATCGATTCCCTCAGCGCCGTCTCCGGCATGATTGGATCGACGCATCGGCATCAGCCAGACCCGGATAGCGTTCGCATCTATCGTGAACTGCTGCCGATCTTCATCCGCATCTCCCGCAAGTTTGAAGAAGAGTATGCCGATATCGCTGCTTTTCAGAATAAAACGATGCAGAAGTAAGTGGATTGGGCCGTGAGTGAGTGGGCAAGTGGGTGGGTTCATCATAGACCGCGCCTTCTTTCTTCCAAACGCCATACGCTAACGAACCGTGTACACCTTATTAGAGGTTTATTGCTTGGTTTAGTATTCTACCGAACTTAGCCACTTTATATCATCTGATTGCAGCATATATCTGCCTAAAAGTTGAAAATACAGAGTAATAGCGTGCCCGAGATTCGTTAAAAACTTGAGTATAGCGAATACCCTTCATTAGTGTGTGTGAGGTTCGTTAGAAGCAGCCATTCACCCTATCCATCCTATGGATAGCCGCTTAGGCTGCGCCCGGTTCGCAATAACATATGACAATCCCGATGACCAGTCTGATGAATATTCATGAAGGCCGCCCCCGAGTGCAATGGGGGACGGCCTTTTTCATGCGGACTTTTTTTCACAAAATATAGTAAGCCTGATCCACGTTACGCCTCCGCACCCTCCACATAAGGGCATAACAAAACTCCACCGCATAAAGCTGCTGTGGTTGTCTACAGACACCTGAAAATTACTGGTTATATTTGCTGAATGCATCCTTATCTGCTTGCACATTTTCCAAATACACAATCTGTCCCGCCTCATTCACACGAGCGATATCGATGCCTGTTTTGGCATACACCGTTCCGTCCGCAGCTTGTCCGCATACCGCCCAGTTTGTTTGATAGCTACCGTCCGGCTGAAGCTTCCATTGGTCCCACATATGTTTCACATCGCTATTGTATTCATAGAAAGCTTTCATAAAACCATCGAATCCTGTTCTGCTGGTTCCATTAAGCACAATCTCTGCATCCGGTGTAAACAGGGACAATAGATCCTGCATCGCGCGTTCGTCAGTACGGGAAGCGTCAAATAGACGGAAATAGTTGTTTAACAAGGTAGTCATGGGTATTCCTCCTGAGGTATATAAGCCGATTTCGATTTAAGTTCGAAAAATTTCAAACTAACTGAGATGAAATGTAACATACTTTCTGCATCAATAACAACCCTCAGTTCGAAAAAATTCAAACATTGAAAGAGCTTGTCGAATATGCTACCGTCATAGATATGAAAACTCCAACGATACCTATGGCTTCGGAATTGAATCTGACCACGGTTTGCAACGCACTCGGTGATCCGGTACGGATGAAAATTGCACACTGTCTGGCCAGCTCTGGCGAGAAAAACTGTTCCGCCTTCGAAGTAGACCATATTTCCAAATCAACGTTGTCTCATCACATCAAAATCTTACGTGAAGCAGGCCTTATCCGGCCTCGCATTGAAGGTAAGCAGCACTTCTATTCTCTGCGAAAAGAAGACTTGAACTCCCGTTTTCCAGGTCTTGTTGAACTGATTCTGAATACAACCAAGGAATATGTACATTAAGGAAAACGAAGCTTAATCATGCGATCCATCATCTTATCGATTGTATAAAGGAGGTTTATTTCTTGGATAAAAAAGCAGCAAAAATCCTGCTAGGCACCTTTTGGGGAAGCGGCGGCTGGAAAACAATATCTGCTCCCTTCTCAGGGGATGACTTTGAATATGCCAAAAGCAGAGGTGTCATGTTCGATCCACTGACCATTACCCATGATGAGATCGTCGCGCGTTTGCATGAGATTCATCAGGACAACTCCATCAAGCGACGGGTAGTATCAGCATTTTTACACAGTTTATCTACCAAAAAAGGTTATCTGCGCAGCGCCCTTTCCAGCTGGGCTTTAACATCGCAGCTGCCTTTGCATACCTATGAGGAACGCCGAGCACTGCATGCCAACACCAGCTCCTGTGGGGATTGTAACTTCCTGCGCCTGCAATCGGACAAGACGTACACGGACGTCGATCTGAACGTATTAAACTTTGAACGGGTGAAATGGGGCGGAGTCCGCCACAACAACCTGTTATACTGCCTGATGGATCTGGATCTACTGCTGGCTAGCAAGGAAGCCATCTATGAAGTGACTGACGCAGACATCGCTATACTTGTGAGCATGCTTGAAGCAGCGCAAACCTGCGAGCCTCACGACAGCGCACGCGGGTTGGAGAAACGCTGGAAAGGCTTATTTCCTTCGAGCAAACAGGAACGCGACGCCATCCTCGAAATCTGGGGTGCATCCGGTCTGCTTGTGCCGCAGGATACGCCACGAAAAAGCCGAGGCGGGTACAGCGACTTCCACTTTGCCACAACCTGGCAAGGCGATGATGGTTATAGCGCAGATGCGGCGATTTCCCTCTTTGGCTCCTATCTGCCCCAGACTCTAAGCTAAATTTGGTTCTCATACAAGTTTGAATGAAGCTTAGGTTACAATAATGATATCGACAGATTTCCTGTTTAGCTCGTATAATAGGGGGAAATTGGTAGATAGGAGTGAATCAAGCGAATTTATGGTATACATACTGGCTTTTATGCTGTCTTTTGCTGTCGTGGTTCTGCTTATTCCGCCGCTTGGTCGACTGGCACATCGGCTCGATTTTGTGGACAAGCCCCGAGAAGATGTGGAGCGTAAGCTGCACAGGCAGCCCATTCCACTGACGGCGAGTTACGCGATATTTACTGGATTCTTCCTGACATACATTGTTCTTACGAAAGAAATTTCTTGGGAAACGGCGGCCCTGGTCGCCGGCGGAATGCTTCTATTAACGATTGGTACAGTCGATGACTGGTACAAAACGAAAGGCAAAGACTTCCCTGCCCTGCCTAAAATGATCATTCAAGTCTCGGCGGCAGTACTCGTTTTTGCTTCCGGCATTGCGTTCACAGGATTTGTTAATCCCTTCAACTCCGAATACATTATGCTTCCGATCTGGCTGCAATTCATTTTGACGATCCTGTGGATCTTCGGTGTGACGACAGTCATTAACTTCACGGATGGCATGGACGGACTGGCAGGCGGTTTGTCCGCCATCTCAGCCATTACACTGTTTATCGTTGCAATGACCAAAGGTCAAACCGATTCTGCCCTCATGGCCATTACGCTGGTCGGTGTAACCCTTGGTTATCTGAAATATAACAAAGCTCCAGCCAAAGTATTTATGGGAGATGCAGGGGCTACGTTTCTCGGCTTTATCCTGGCGGTAATCGCCCTGGACGGTGCTTTCAAACAAGCGACCATGCTGTCCATCTTCATCCCGATTCTGGCACTCGGCGTGCCGATCTTCGACAACATTTTTGTGGTCATCAAACGTTTCATTCAAGGCAAAGCCATCTATCAGGCAGATGCAAGTCAAGCTCACTATCGCTTGCTGCGTGCAGGTCTGAATCACAATCAGGTGGTTGGCGTCCTGTATCTTATCAGTACCTGCCTTTGCCTCTCATCCATTATTTTGATGCTGGTGGAGATGTAATATTAGTAACAAACGTTTCAACAAAAGATGTGAAAAAAGAGACGAGCCCACTGATCCTGTGGCTCGTCTCTTTGCTATGCCGCTGATGAATTGAACTAACATTTAAGAGGGTAACAGCCTGCACCTTATATTCGCTATTATCTGGAAGCTACAGGCGGCAGTGGAATCGCAGGTTGCTGCCCATCTGCCCAACCCGGTCGATCAAGTTCAACGAGACGGCGATAACGCTCTTCCCGGGCTAGCAATTGTTCGTGAGAACCCTGCATGGTGATCTGTCCATTTTCTATAAAAATAAGTTCGTCCATCCGTTCCGCTCCCATCAGGTGATGGGTGACCCAGATCATTGTTTTGCCCTGCATGCTGTCCAGAATCGTCCGCATAAGCGCTCGTTCCGTCACAGGATCAAGACCTGCCATCGGTTCATCGAAAATAACGACAGGTGTTTCGCGAAGAAGCACCCGGGCCAGTGCAATTCGCTGTCTTTCTCCACCAGAGAAACGAAGTCCTGTCTCCAGCATCGGGGTATGATAACCCTGTGGCAAAGATTCAATGAGATCGGATAAACCTACTTGCGCAGCCACTCGCTGGATTTCTTCGTCTGTTGCATGCGGACGGCCGATTCGCAGATTGTTGGCTACCGTTGTATCAAATAGATGTGGACTTTGGTTCAGCACCGCAATGACATCTGTTATATTTTCGCCCATCGTTTGTACCGGAAGATCATTGATCAATATATTCCCGGCGGATGGGAGCAATGCTCCCTGAATGAGCTTCAGAAGGGTTGATTTCCCACCGCCACTGCGACCGAGAATAGCCAAGCGTTTACCCTGAGGTAGATGAAGGGATACCTCCTGCACCGCACAAGGAGCATCTGGCGTATAACGATAACTCACCTGATCGATCTGAATGTCAGCTCGCAGCCTGGGCGGAATGCGCAAGCGGATGCGCCGATCCGAAGCTCTTTCCGTGCGATTCAGGGAATCCAGCTGCTCTCCAGCTACCAGATTACTACCTGATACACCTAAAGTCATATCCGCTTTGGCCCCGGCTATTGCATTCGCCCCTTCCGTTCCAGACTGTTCTGGTTTATGCTCTTCACCTTCCAAGTGCTGCAAGCGTTCCAGCGATTCACGATACTGCGGAATATGCTCCACCGCATCACCTACGGGCAGCAGTGCTTCTGTGAGTGGAAACAGTACCAGCACAAATGCAGCAATCATAACCGCAGGCAGCTGCCCGGCATTAGCCGCACTTCCCGCCCATAAGGTCACGGATACTACCATTAGTCCGATCACACATTGGGCAACCAGATCACGCCAGCGCGTCCATTGCCGCAAGCGGAGGCGAATCATATCTGCCTGGCCTTCAGTCTCTTCCTGCCGACGCACAAATTCTTCAGCTCGTCCACTTGCTATCCAATCCCCCAGGCCAAGTACACCATCGGTCAGACGAGTGTACAACTTGGCATTCTCCCGCTTCAGCCGCACCCGCAACTTCCACGTCACGCGGAGGGAAATGACAGGCAGCACGGCAACCAGAAACAGCATGTACAACCCCATCCACAGTGCAAAACCCAGATCAACGGTGCCAAAGGTCACAACAGCTCCACCGTACATCATGAGCGCTGTAACCGCCGGAAATACCGTACGCAGGTAAATATCCTGCAGTCGTTCTACATCCTCTGCAAGAGCAGCAAGTACGTCTCCCGTCTGCATACGAGAGCGCAGGAACAATGCCTGCGGCTCCAAAATCCGGTACAGCTTCACGCGCTGATCCGCGAGTATACGTAAAACCGCATCATGACCCGCCAGACGTTCGACATACCGGAATACGGCACGGAAAATCCCAAATGCACGAACACCTACGATCGGTACATATACCATCAAAATATTTTCAGGACGGAGCGCTGACTTGGAGATCAGAAACCCGGAGGTGAAGAGCAGCAGCACAGCACATAATGTAGCGCATATCCCCAGCACAATGACTGCCACGAGTCTCCAGCGGTACTGTGCCACGTACGGAGTGATCCAGCTATTCTTTTTGCCCCCGCTCCGGGCTGTTTCTGTCTGCTCATATCCGGCTATCATCTTACACCGCCTCCATCTGGGCCTGAATCATCTGGTAATATACGCCTTGTCGGGCCAACAATTCCTCATGTGTTCCTGTCTCTGCAACCGTGCCGCCATCCATCACGATAATGCGATCCATATGCGGCATCCAATGCAGTCGATGTGTTGCCAGAAACACCAGCTTACCCTCAAACAGCGGTAACATGGTCTGTTTCAGTTCATACTCGGTCTCCACATCCAGATGCGCAGTCGGCTCATCCAGCAGCAGGATCGGGCGCGCACTAAGCAGAGCTCTCGCCAAAGCTACCCGTTGCTCCTGTCCCCCACTGAGCTGCCTTCCCGCAGCCCCGATCGGCTCCTGCAACCCATTCGGCAAGGAGGAGGCAAGCTTATGCAGACCTGCTGCGTGAATGGCGTCAGCCACCTCCGCATCCGAAGCTTCAGGCATATAGAACCGAACATTATCCGCCAAGCTGCCACTGAAAATTGTTGGATGCTGCGGAATCGCCGCCGTTTGTTTTCTCCAATCTTCCATCATCTCTGGAGATAAGGGCTGGCCGTTATATAAGATCTGACCTGAAGTAAGCTGCTGGAAACCTGCCAGCACATCAATCAGGGTTGATTTCCCTGCTCCGCTCGCTCCGATAATCCCTACTTTACCAAGACCAGAAACCTGAAACGTCACATCATTCAGCGAACATGGCCCGTCTTCCTGATGCCGTACCTGTATGTTGGTAAGCGCCAGTCTGCTCGTTGCCTCCCAAGAGGGTCTCATTGAGAAAGCAGACACGCCAGTTCGGGCATTTACCTCACGTAAGACCACCCGTATGGTGGATGGATTCGCATCACTTGGGCCAGAAGAAGACTCAGGCGAAGAGGATCCACCGTTCTTTTCTGACACACCATGCAGAACAGCACTTGTGTATGCTTCCTTTTGCTTACGTTCGGCCATTTTCCCTCGTTCAATCATCTGGCTGATCGCTTCCCCGGCCTCTTTGCCGTCCAGTGTAGCGTGGTAATCTGCGCCTACCATTCGTACAGGCAGGAAGTATTCCGGTGCGAGAATGAGTACGGTCAGCGCTGGTCCAAGCAGCATATGTCCTTCCGTCAGGCGCAGCCCCAATCCAACCGCCACCGAAGCCACCGACAGCATGGTGAAGAAATCAAGTGCGAAGGAGGACAGAAAAGCCATACGCAGCGTAGACATCGTAGCCTTGCGATAACGTTGACTGACCCGAATGATCGTTTCCCCATGCTTACCGCTTTGTCCCAGTGTTTTGAGTGTTTCCAGCCCACGGAGCGTATCTACAAAATGGTTGGCCAGCGCTTTGTACGACTTGAACTGTCCATCGATCTTGCGTTGTGCAGCCAACCCCACCAAAACCATAAACACAATCAGGATCGGCAGCGTCAGTGTCAAAATAACCCCGGACATCATATCCAGCTTGAAGACATAGAACAGAATAACGATTGGCGTGAACCCCATCCCCAGCATTCGGGGAATAAACAGTTCAAGATACGTCTTATACTGGGCTGTTCCTTCGCGTGCCAAGGTTACCAGGTGCCCTGTTCCTTCCGTTTTGGCAAAACGCGGTCCCAGCCGGAACCACTGCTGCACCATCTGTCTACGCAGATCGTTTCCTGTCTTCTCCGCGTACCGCGAAGCGATGAGCTGCAACCAGAATGACAGGGCATAGCGGGCGGCAAAAGCGGCCAGAAAAAACAGCAGCACCGGGTACTGCTCCGTTACGGGTGAACCTTGAAACAATGCCGTAATCGCCTGTGCCAGCCATTTCGCCTGCATGATAATCGTCATCGCCTGTAACAGTACTAGCGCTGAGGCCAGCGCCATTAATGGCCGGATGCCCGGCAGCTTTAGCAGCCCCCGTCCCATATCAGTACTCCAGGTGATGCTGATCGTTCAGACGTTTGCGGAAAATGTAATAACTCCAGATCTGATAGCCGAGTACAAACGGAAGCAGCGTACAAGCCACAATCGTCATCACTTTCAGCGAATATGCACCGGATGAAGCATTATAGACTGTCAGGTCAAACGCCGAACCCAATGAACTCACCATGACCCTTGGGAACAGACCGATAAATACGGAGGCAAACGCAATTGCAATCACGGCTCCCGTCATACCGAAGGCCCAGGCTTCACGTTTCTGACGCACGAAGTAAGCGGCCAGCCCCAATGAAGTAGCGCCAAGGACAACCATAATCCAGAGAGCCCAGCCGCGTACGGCAAACACATCGGTCATGAAGTATGTCATCACAGCGTAGATCGCGAGGATCGCGGCCAGCGGAAACATCAGTTTTTTGGCCATATTCAGGGCACGTTCTCTAAGATCTCCGACGGTCCGTAAGGAAGCAAACAGCAGACCATGCACCAGACACAACAACGTCACGCTCAACCCGCCTACCACCGTATACGGATTGACGATGTCCAGGAAGCCGGGACGGAGCTGCATCTGCGCATCAATAGGCAGGCCTTTCATCAAGGTAGCGAAAACAACGCCGAACAAGAATGGCAATAACGCACTGGAGACTACAATGATGATGTCCCATGTTTTGCGCCAGCGTTCATGTCTCATCTTGCTGCGGAATTCAAAGGCAACTCCGCGTCCGATCAAGGCCAGCAGCACCACAACTAGCGGCAGATAAAACCCGCTAAACAGCGTGGCATACCAGTGCGGGAAGGCTGCGAACATTGCACCCCCTGCCGTAATCAGCCATACTTCATTGCCATCCCAGAACGGACCGATCGAGTTGATCAGGGTACGACGTTCACGATCCGTTTTGCCAATCATTGCAGTAGACATGCCCACACCAAAATCAAAACCTTCCAGAAAGAAAAAACCAACAAACAAGACGGCAATCAGTAAAAACCACAACTCACTTAGTGACAACAGAATAACCCCCATCCACGCCGAACGGATCGGCCGATTCATCATGCTCCTCCGGCTTTTCGACTGCATATGGCCCCGCCTTGATTTCTCGAACGAACAGATAGACCATCACAATGCCGAGAACCGTATACGCTGCGGTAAAAGCTATGGTGGAGAACAAAATCTGGCCTGCGCTTACGTTCGGGGATACCCCGGCCGCGGTTGTCATATAACCAAATACCGTCCACGGCTGCCTTCCCACCTCAGTCATAATCCAGCCCGACGTATTGGCGATAAACGGAAGGGAAATGGCAAACACCATCAGACGCATAAACCACTTGCCTGCTCCCTCCAATTTGCGGCGCATCGCCAGGAATGTACCGTATATCGCTAGCAAAATCATCAATCCGCCCGCAGCAATCATGATGCGGAAGCTCCAGAACGTCGTCCGTACCGGAGGAATGTAGTCTCCTGGACCATACGTCTGCTCATACTCCGCCTGCAATTCCTTCATGCCTTTGACACTGCCAGAGAACTTGCTATAGGACAGATAACTGAGCAATCCAGGGATTTTGATTTCGCCGGAATTCTCCTGTTTGTTCGGGTCGATAAAGGCTACCACAGTCCATGGTGCAGGGTCTTCCGTCGTCGTCCATGTTCCTTCACTGGCTGCCATTTTCATGGGCTGCGTCTCTACTAAATATTGCGCCTGGAAGTGACCCGAGAAGGCAACCCCCAGCGAGGAAACCAGGCCAATAATGATGGCAATGTTGAACGATTTGCGGAATATTTCCACATCCTGCTTCTTCATTAACTTGTAGGCACTAATCCCGGTTACGACGAATGCACCTGTCATCAGGGCACCGAAGATCGTATGCGGGAACTCTACCAGTAGTTGACCATTCGTAATCAGTGCAAAGAAATCATTCATCTCAGCGCGGCCATTATTAATCTCGAAGCCAACCGGATGCTGCATGAATGAATTGGCTGCCAGAATCCAGAGCGCGGACAGGAATGTGCCGACAAATACCAGCCAGATACAAGCTAGGTGCACTTTTTTGGACAAACGATCCCATCCGAAAATCCAGAGTCCAATAAAGGTAGACTCCATAAAAAACGCCAATAAGGCTTCTACAGCCAGTGGCGCACCAAATACATCCCCGACAAAACGGGAGTACTCCGACCAGTTCATGCCGAACTGGAATTCTTGCAGAATGCCTGTGACTACCCCAACGGCGAAGTTAATCAGGAACAGTTTGCCCCAGAATTTGGCCATCGTTTTGTAAACTTCCTTACCCTTCACTACGTACAACGTCTCCATAATGGCTACCAGCAGCACAAGACCGATGGACAGCGGTACAAAAAAGAAATGGAAAATCGTTGTGAGCGCATATTGGATACGCGATAACATGATCGGATCCATACCGTTACCCCTTCTTTCTGTTCATATCGCAGTTTTCGTATTTGGCATTGAAGCCCCTTCTTCCGTTTCTGTCAGCCAAACACGTATTGATGAACGTATTGTGCCAGATAGACTATTTTATACATGTGACAATTATCACAAACCCTGCCATGACAGCAAAAAAAAGTGACGATGGTCACACAATAGAAAAAAATAAACCTAATCTTTGGGCTTGCCAGCTTCGTCTATTCACGGAAGATGCTCATGTTTGGGACGGAACGCCCATATGTTAGTGTCAGGCATAAAATACGCTGGGCAAAATGGGCATTACATATTGAATTATTGGATTCATTGATATCATTCAAAGCAGCGCCAATCTGATGTTTATCAGGTGGTGATGCTTCAATCCGTGAACGGACAAAAATGTAAATCAAGTGAGGTGATTCATCGATGGAAGAGCTGTCTCCGATCCCGGACCCGGAGCCTCATCAAGGGGTAGATGCAGAAGAGCCACGTACGGACCTGTCTGCCTTTCGTTATATTCTTTTCCCCCGGAAGGGAGGATGGTCTGCTTTTCCCTATCCAGACATCGCTGCTCTGATGGTTGCGGAAGGGCCTGTCTACTATGTCAGCAGTCTGGAGCGCTCCGAGGAAATGCCTGCGAATATCACCGTCATCACGCTTCCCGAAGCAGAACAATTGCTGCAGGAGCCCCGTACGGTTGCTGTGGTTGCTCATCCCTACTGGCTTACCGCCACAGCCTCGCTCCATCCGGAGCTCTGTATTGTACTTCTTCCCGAGCCGGTTGGTGAAGAAGCGGAGTCCCCCTTATGGGAGAGCTGTATTTCAAGACTGGTCGGTATCGCCGATCTGGTGGGCACCACTTCAGAAACACGCTACATGAAGCTGGTATTCCAGGGTGTACGCGCCATCTGGCTGAATGGAGAGGATACCTCTCCTGCTGGTGTCATGCAAAAGGATGACCTCGAGGTTCCTCTCCGGGACTATGAACTGCTATTCCTGCATGCGCTGCGGCAGACCCTCTCAGGTGTTCAGGATACGGTCACCCAGCTGCAATGCAGTGTACGGGCCGACTTCTATCGTCAGCTTCGATCCAAAGCTGGAGCGCATGAGACAATTTCCTTTTTGCTGGCAGCCTATGAATATGTGCTAGAGGATTCCAGAGCGGCCGCTTCACTCAAGGAGGCCTTCTCCCACGCGGTATTAAACGGGCGAAATGATTGTGTAAGCTCCCACTATCGATTTCTCTCCGCTATTCATGCAAGGGCCGGGGAAATCGAGAATGCGCTGCAGGTGTATGGAATCAGCGCAGGCAACGAGCAGGAACGGCACCATTATGAACAACTCTGTCGCTGGCTGGAGGCCGGGGAGGAACAGCTTGTCCGGGCAGAACTGCTGCGTCTGAATGATGATTATGGAAACGCATTGCTCATTTTGGATGAACTCGGAGGCGAAACGGCACGGCATTGGAAATTTCGTATCTATCAGGAGACTGGACGTGTGGAAGATGCATTAGATTTGGTGCATGCAGTGGATATTCAGGATAGCCCCAGCGGACAGGATTATCGGCAATTATCAGGTCTAGCTCTGGCTCTGCGAGGAGAACGTCACGGGGCGGTGAGACAATTTCTGGAGACAGCACTGGAGGATGAAGATGCTCTTGCGCGAATCGTCGAGATGGAGCTGTTGGATCAAGCCGTCCAGCAATTGCTGGGGGAGGTGCCATGATGCTGGACCCGAAGAAGCGCAGACTACATGTGAATGGACCGATGGTGCATAAGGATATACGATCCGAAACAACTCATACTCCAACGGAAACGCTGGAATCGCTGCATGCTAACCCAGAGGGACAAGGGGATCAGCAGCATGCTGCAAAACACCAGGATACAGACCTATTCAGAGAGCCGTTTTCCGTTCGTCGGGTTCGTAAAAGTCAGGGCAATAAACTGACCGCCATGCTTCAGGTACGTAACGAGCGAGGGCGATATTTGGAGGAAGTGCTGGACGATTTAAGTGAATTTGTGGATGAGATCGTCATTGTGGACGATGCCAGCACAGATGGAACACCCGATCTATGCAGAGCCTATCCAAAGGTCGTTCGTCTGGAAGTGTTGGAAAAGCCGTTATTTGCGGAGGAATGGCGACTACGCAATGCACTATGGCAAGCAGCAGCAGGTACCTCGCCGGATTGGTTGCTCTCGGTTGATGCCGATGAGCTATACAGCACGGAAGCGAAGAAAGCGATACGCGCTCTGATTAACCAGGACCATGCGGACTGGATCGCTTTCCGCTTCTACGATATGTGGGGCGGACGAACTCACTATCGGGAAGATGAGCTTTGGGGGCTTCACCGACGTCATACCGCTTCTCTGGTTCGATATATGCCGGGTTATCCTTACTTTTATCCGCAGCAAAATCATCATGTGTCTCGCCTCCCTTTACCCTGCACTGTACTGCCCGGAATCAGCACAGAATTGAAAGTCCAGCATCTTGGCTGGGCAGGAAGTCTGGAGGATCGGGTTCGAAAATATTTGCGTTATAAACGAATTGATCCACACGGCGAGTGGGGCAGCCTGGAACACTATGAATCAATTCTTGATCCGGAGCCCCGACTGATTCCGTGGAAGGAGGAGCAGTGAGATGGGCGTGGTCAGCATATTGACACACAGCTTCACCGATGGATATAACCGGGAATTCAGCCGGGTGTTCGGGGGCGGTCTGGAGCGTTACGTTCTTGATTTGTGCAGTGTAATTCGCGGATTGGGACATATCCCCGAGGTTCACCAGTTGTCCTATTTTGAAGCTTTTCATACCCGCACGGAACAGATCGATGTATATGGGTATGGCTACGATATGAATGATGTGCCCGAAGCTTTTGCCCGAATGGCTGCCGCAGCGCGAGGGCCTGTGATCTATGCAAGCTGCCTGTGGCAGCCCATTGCCTACAAGCCGGGCAGCCTCGGTATCTGCCATGGCATTAACTGGGATCGTCCCGCACTGCCGCTCGAAACCAAGCAGCAAGTTGCTGAGCATATTCAGCTGGCACTGGATGGACTTGTACGCATCGTGTCGGTCGATTCCCATTTTCAGACCTTTTGCCGTGCTGCTTGTACGTTTGCGGATGCCAGTCAGGTCGTGCTCATTCCCAATGCGGTGGATACCTCCTACTTCACACCTGCTCCACCAAGGCGTACGTTTGAGCCTGAACAGGAAGAAGAATGGCTGGCGTCATGGAAGAAAGATCTTGCAGGCCATGAAGAGCATGCTGAAGCTGCCATCTCGGGGTTGAATGCTGCGTCATCCGTGGGGGAAAGAAACGTTGGAAACGGCATGGTGCGGGCGGACAGATCCGAGGTGACAGTAATCGCTGAAGAACTGGACTCGAGGGATATCCGACAGGGCCGCACTGGTCGGCAGCCAAATGAGCTGATCGATAAACATTTGAAGGATCAGGGCGACGACACACCGGCTGCAACTAATGTGAACCCCTCACGTCCACTGCGCATTTTATATCCACGCCGCATCAGCATGGAACGGGGCATTATTCCGATGATGCTGGCAGCAGACCAACTGCTCGGTGCCTTTCCCGATCTGGAGGTCGAATTTGCGGGAGAACTGGTTGAAGGCAGTACGGTGGGTCGATCCTTCCGATATTGGCATCGCACGCACCCCCATGCGGATCGAATTATACAGCGCACGTATGATTTTCGGGATATTCGCGAGGCCTACCATCAGGCAGATATCGCGGTGATCCCGACAGTCTTCTCGGAAGGAACATCCTACGCTTGTCTGGAGGCGATGAGCTGTGGGCTTCCGGTTGTTGCTTCCAATGTTGGCGGATTGAATGATCTGATTCAGGATGGCTTCAACGGAATGCTGGTACCTCCAGGGGAAGAAGCGCTGACCGCCGCGCTGGTGCGTCTCGTCCAGGACAGGGCCGAGCGAGAGCGGTTGGGTATCTATGCCCGCGAGACGGCGCTATCCTACGACATATCCCACTGGCGGCGGAGATGGAGTACGGTATTGGAATCTTTTCTGGCAGAAGCAGGATTAAAGGAGGGAATTCGGGGATGATGGATACGCCAAATGCAACGGATTTCACGGAATCAAGATACATTCGGGAGGGCGACCCCAGAACGGATACATTGGTTTTTCCACTGCATCCTGCGTGGTGGAGCCGTCCGTACGAGTACGAATGGGCACGCCAGTTTGCACGTCAAGAAGACGTCGTACTCGACGCCGCCTGTGGTATATCCCATCCATTCAAATTTTGGCTGGCAGAGCACTGCCGGGAAGTTCATGCCTGTGATTGGGATGAGCGTATTTTGTCCAGAGAAGCGATCCGGCTGGATATCGCTTCTGATTTTGGTGAGCAGGCCGCACGCGACCTGCCGGAATCGAGCCTGGACCGACTGCATCTTGCGCAGGCCAATCTGGCTCAGCTTCCGTATGCATCGGAGATGTTTGACAGCGTATTCTGCATCTCTGTGTTGGAGCATCTGGATACAGGCACGATGCTGCGCGCCTTTCGCGAATTCGCCAGGGTGCTGAAGCCGGACGGACGGTTGATAGCCACGTTTGATGTGCCCGAGATGCGCCCTGATCTGCTGGAGACCATTATGGCTGTCACTGGACTGACGATCGAAGGTAAGCTGTGCGTGAAAGAACCGGAGGATGCCATCTGGTCTGACATGTATGGCCCGGCAATCCGTTGTTTTCGTGCTGTTATTCGTAAGGAGTAATTGGGATGGATAAGTGGGATCACTGATGAGGGCATAGATTGAGATTAACTCCAAACCCTTAAACCTTTTGGATACCGAACTCGTTAGAGATGAACCAGCAGCATGCTGCACTGGTTAGCGTATGCTTCAGTGGATGCTGCGCCGGGTGATGTCAGGCGCAGCAGGGTGTGCAGGCCCGGCGGGACGGTGGTCGCCGGGCTGCCGGAGGCGGCGGGTTGCCGTGCAGTGACTTGGGCCCATTCGGCCCAATCACGCGCCATGCGCTGCCGCCCAGCGAGCAAAGCGAGCGTGCCCGCCAGTACCATGGCGGGCACTTCGTGCGTGAAGGGCTGCTGGGCGCCATGCGGCGTGCCGAACAGCGCAAGCATCCCTTCACGCACGCTTGCGGGCGCGCGCAGCAGCCCGCAACGGGCCGCAGGCGGAAGCGCCGCGAGCAGCGCCTGCGCATGGCCGGGCGGCAGGGCCTGCAGCAGGCGCAGCCATGCAGCCCAGGCGCCTACGCGCGCGAGCGCCAGTGCCGCGGCGTGCACGGCCTGCGGCGCTGGCGGGGCGCAGCGAGCCGGGGCGCCGCCGCGCAGCAGCGCTTCCGCTGCGCGGGCTGCGTCGGGCGCGGCTGCGGCTGCCTGCTGGCGGGCCTTACGCCCCGCTGCTGGCGCCAGTGCGACGCCTCGCGCTGAGCCCGCCATAGCCCGGGTGCGGTGCTCACCGGGCTGCTTGTGGCCGAGCGCCCACAGCGCCAGCGCCGCCCCCGGCCCGTACTGCGCATGCGTCGCCCAGGGCTGCAAAGCCGCCCGGGCAGCGGCGTCCTCGCCGAGCTGGGCCAGCGCCAGCCCAGCGGCGAGGGGCTGCGCCCGCAGCGCGGCAGACAGCGATGCCGCGTGGCGCGACAGCCATTCCGGCCGATGCGCATCCAGCGCGGCCGGGATCAGCGCCTGCCAGGCCGCAGGCGGCAGGCTTATCCGCTGGGCTGCGCTTGCGATGGCGTTCGGCCGCCCGCTAGCTGCGGCCAGCAGCAGCAGCCGCTGCCATGCTGACAAGCTGCCGGGCTGTACAGCGAGCGCAGATGTATAAGCCTTAGCTGCCTCCTGCCAGCAGCCCAGCCGTTCATGGGCCATGCCTTCCAGAGTCAGGCTGCGATAAGTTCCGGCACCAGAAACAGACGTATATCGACTGGCTGTGGATGCTGCCGCTTTGGCCTGCTTCAGCCAGTCGAGCGCCGCAGCATCCCGTCCCTGATCGAGCTCCAACACAGCACCAAGCTCCAGCAAGTCAGGGAAGTCAGCATACACTGGCCTCCATTCCTCAACAATAGCGAGTGCTCTCTCTGGGCGGCTACGTTCCCGCCAGGCATAAGCCGTTTTGATTACCAGATCCGAATGATATCCGCATTCCGGCGTAAGCTTTGCCAGCAAAGGCTGTAACAACTTGAGCGCTTCATCGTATCTCGCTTGCTGAAACCACTCGGCAGCCATCGCATATAACAGTTCCGGTTGATCCGGTGACTCTTGAAGAGCGGAGCGAATTAGCCGCATATTGCGCTCGGGTTTATTTTTGCCAACAATAACGTGCTCCAGATAGCCATAATGAATAATCTCAAGACCGGAATCGACCACACCCCACGGAGCGAAGGACAGAATCGAAGATGCCACTTCTTCATGAATCATGCCTTGAAAAGCAATCCGGGGATCATTCCGAAATAAACGACACACTGCATCCGTCACACGCTCTTCTCCAGACATTCCGAGCAAACTCGTGACCTGTATCCAGTATCCCCATACGACGTCCTGACTTGAGGTCAGCAGCCGCTTCATCTCCGCCAGATTGTGCTCGGTCTGCATCCAGACTTCATCCGCATCCAGTACCAGAATCCAAGGATGAGTGGCAGCAGCAAGAGACAGGTTGCGGGCAGCACTAAAATCTCCGGTCCATGCCGCACAGATGACAACCGCACCATAACGACGGGCAATGTGGATCGTCTCGTCCGTTGATCCCGTATCCACAATAATGATCTCATCCACAACATCCTGAATAGCATCCAAGCATCGCTGAAGCGACCGGGCCTCATCCTTCACGATCATGCACAGGCTAATTCCTGTCTGCATGTTCATCCTCCCTCCTTCCTATTCGGGGTTCTGCTCTCTTTCATTCAATCTTCAAAACTCAAAACCATCCGGCCCCGGTAAATCCAGCCTAATCTGTTGAACCACAGGCCAACAACGGTCTCGCTGTCCTTCTGTCCCTTGAGCAAATGCCTGCAAATGATGATCTGCAGCACTGACAAGCCCTTTCACCAGCCAGCTCGTTCCGACACGTGAATCGGAGGCTCCGACAAAGGGTTCTCCCGCTTCCTGCCGGGCTCCTTCCACCAATGGATACACTCCTTCTGCCAACTGCCCCTGACCAAGCTGGACCAGCGTATGCAGCACATCCCATTTCCCGGATTGCACACATCCTTCCATCATCAGTCCAAGTGCCTGCCAGCCATTATATGCTGTTCCAGCAGCCACGTTTGAGTCGTCATTTTGGGCAACGGCTTGTGAATTACTGATACGTTCTGCCTGTTGATATCGCTCCGACTCCGTATCCGGTTGCGAATGACGGTACAGCCAAGAAGTCAGTTGATCTTTCCCCTCGATCGGTCTACCTTCAATCCAGTCTAGTCGCTCTATCCAATGGGTAGCTGATACAGAAAGCTCTCCTTTTTTTCGCCGTACCGTGTCCAGCTTAAGGCGTGCCTTGTTCCATTTCCCCTGTTGAATCTGAAGCAAAGCCTCAGCCATGGATAACCTCCCCCTCATCTCCGCTGAAAGGTCTGAAGATATGTCTGGCAACAACTGCACAGCTGTATCATAGCAACGACACTGCTCCAGAATGCCCAATACTTTCTGAATTGCCTCTTCTGAAGTCATTGCAAATCGCTCCCTAATCAGCTCCACCAAGTGTTGCTCTTGACCCGAAACTCGCATAATCCGAAAAATCCGGTACAACGGCGGCAGCAGGCTCGATTTGGCACGAACTGCTTCCACATAAGCATCCACTGCGCCTTCAAGGTCCGCCCGCCCCTCCAGCAACCTCCCGAGGGTATACCAGGTCTGATAGGTTCCGATTCCTTCTTCTGTATGAAATATGGGTGGCGGCGGTCCCATACGAACTGCTTCACGCAGCGATAGCTCTGCCTTTTCGGTCTCGCCCAACGCCTCCTCACATACTCCGCGATGATGCAGCAGGTCCGTGTATTCTGGGAAGAGTTCAAGGGCAGCATGGATGTGATCCAATGCTTCCTGCCAGCGACTCAAATGCTGGAAACAGCGAATCTCATATTTGAACAACAGATGTGCATAACTTGTCAGGGTGGGATCAATTCCCGCTTTGGCTACCCCAAACGTCTTCAGCGCCTGTTCCGTTTCCCCCATCCGTAAATACTCAACACCCAGGTTATAGTGATGGAACGGCTGATCTGGCTCTTCCTCCACCGCCTGTTGAAGCAAACGCAAATTCCGGTTCACCTTATCTTTGCGCTCCACAATGGCCGTCTGATACCCGTAATGGTGAATGATCATGTCTGTCACGTGAAAAGCAGCCTGTGGATTTTTCCGACAGATTGCCACCGCGATCTGCTCATGAATCCGACCCTCGAACCGATGCTCCGGCTCGTTCCTGAAGAGGCGCAATACCGGATTTACCGTCACCCCTTGCTGACCCGAACCTGTATAGTTATGGATATTTAAAAACAATCCGTCACATCCGCTGGCTGCCGTCCAGCTTCTGATCTGCTCCCGTGCAGTCTTATCCAGCGCCTCGTCCGCATCGAGAAAAAGAATCCATTTGCCCGAAGCCTGCTCCAGCCCAGCATTTCGTGCCGCGGCAAAATCGTCGCTCCACTTAAACGGCACAACCACTGCCCCATATTCCCTGGCAATGGCAGCACTTCGGTCCGACGAACCGGTATCCACAACAATGATCTCGTCCACCGCCCCGCGGACACTTTCAAGACAATGAGGCAACAGTTCTTCTTCATCCTTCACGATCATGCATAATGAAATGTGAATGTGTTTGGTCGGCAAGCTGGTTCCTCCTCTCCTTCGCATGGAACACCGTACGCCAAGGAATGCCTTCGGCGGTTCGTAGCTGCGTTTCCAGCACAGTCTGTTGTGCCATAAGTACTTTGTCAGCGGGAGAACGAGTTTGTTCGTGTCTGATAACCCCTAGCGCCTGCCGCATATAACAGACAGCAGCTCCAGCCCTCGCCTGCCGCTGTTCTGAGTCCTTCTCCAATGCCTGCTGGAAAAGAATCAATGCCTGATCATAATGCCCTTTAGCATACACGGCTTCCCCGAGGTAAAAGAGGCTTTCCGCATCCAAATCACCTTGTGACATACATTGAATCAGCAGCTCTGCGGCTGCCATGGTGTATCCCTGGCGGTAAAGAACAGCGGCCAGCCAACGGCTATGAACACCATTTCCGTCGTGTTCAGGGTTAATTGCAGCCATCTTCTCGTACAGGTTCCTGGCAAACGCCAGTTGTCCCATATGCACTGCCCGAGTCAATATGTTCTTACTCAGCTCCGTTGCAGCCTGAAGCGTCTGGTGAACTATTTCCCCATCTCTGTCATCCTCGGCATGCACCCGTTTTCCCGTATCCAGCAGGCCATTCAGCAACCTCCAGCCTTCCCTCTCCTGAGGTTCTGCTGCTGCCATAAATGATTCGGATATAGACAATTCACTTGCCCAAAAGGTCAATGCCAAGTCTAGTCGTTGCTCAGGTTGGAGGTTTACGCCCGCACGTTGCTCGTCACTCCACTGTTTCTGCACGAACTGCAACGCATCTGATACCCTGTTGTCACATAACATCCAATACAGGTACTCTTCATGTTTTATACGCGTATTTCGGGCATCTCCATGTAGCAAGTCTAATGCTTGCCCATACGCTCCGCTGGAAGCAAGTGCATACACCACATATGCCTGACCATCATCGTATGTGACTCCGCTCAGATCTGGATCCTCTTTCTTTGAATACTCTTTCCAGCGTGCGCATAGTGTCTCTGTTATGTTTTCATCCGTCTCTCCGGATTGCTGCAATACATCGGCTAACCCTGTCCATGCAGGAGCATACGTGATCTCACTCCCCAGAGCCAGGCTGTACAGATGAGCAGACTCCTGCAGAAAGCCTCTTTTCTGTGCAAGCCTTCCCATGGCTGTATAGGCCTTGTAGCTATCGCTACCTATATCCGTTACGTAATGTCTTTCCAATCGGGCTGGCTCTCTGTGAACATCATCAGAGGACTTGCCCTCACGTAATTCATCGCTTCCCGGTTTATCTGTTTGCTCGATTGCTTGCTGATGTATACCTCGAATCTCTGCCTTGTTATTGTCCTTGGGATCAGCTCTATTGAATCCCTCCCGGCAATCTGTTGCTCTTGCATAGGACTTGTAGGCTCTCTCCTCCAGACCCTGTTGCTCCAAAATCTCTCCATATAGCAGATGCAGATCGGCATACCCCGCATAACGCTGACTTTCTACCGCCAATAATCCATGAGCCTCGTCATAACGCCCCATTGCCAGTAGAACCTTGGCATAGTCCCGAACCAGGGTGGAGCGATACGGAGCGTGCAGCGGTGTATGAAGAAAGGATTCAGTAAAGGCTTCTGCTGCCTGTTCGATATCCCCTAACTGGCAGTATGTCACCCCCACATTATAGAGGTGAAAAGGTTGCCCCGGACGATCAGCTAGTTCCCGCTGCAAAAACTTTAGATTACGCAAAGGTTTATGTCCTAGAGCAATCGTGGACGGCAAATAACCATCATGAACCAAACGCAGTGGAGCCAAGGGTTCATGCTCAGCGATCCCGTCTTCCTCACGGGTAGAGGAGTCGTTTATTTCCAGAGCGCCTTCTTCTTGTTTTCCATCATCCTTTGCTCCTCCACGAACCAATTGCTCATGGATACGCCCCGCATACCGATATTCTTGGTGGGCGCGAAAAAGACGCACAGGTTGGAAGATCACACGCTCTCCCGCTCCCTCACCAATTCGGTTCTCTATCGTAATCCGCAGTCTCGAAACGCTCTTATGGACCTTCGGTAGATAATCCAAAAGCTCTTCCAATCCCTGTATGACATACTCATCCGCGTCCAGACACAGAATCCATTCTGTGCTCGCGAGAGGCAAACTTATATTTCTGGCATGTGAAAAATTATCTTCCCAACGGGCGTGAAGCACGGTTGCTCCATAATGTCTGGCGATCTCCGGTGTACGGTCTGTTGAGCCGGTATCTGTAATGAAGCATTCGCTGACAATCGGCTTGAAGCTGTCGAGACAACGGGCCAGATGATGTTCTTCATTTTGCACAATCATATGAATTCCGAGTAACCTGTTCTGCATATGCAGCCACCTCCAATGCAAAAAAAGTACATGAAGCCCACCAAAGGGACTCCATGTACCTATATGACAACCAACAAGGTTATGTGCCTTGTCCATTGAAGAACACATCAATCGTGCTGGGTGCTCCCAGCAGACTGGAGCGGTAGGAAAGACGTGTATATTTGAGAAAACGCTGCGGCACCAGAACATCCACCGAGCCTGGCAAAATCCCGGTCACCGTGTCCACATCATCGTACCAGTTGGTACCGTTGGCACTGATTTCAACGCGGGCATCAACCCGGTTAAGCCCCGGACCCCTGTTATATACAAAGAAAGAATAAGTGCCGAACACACTCGTCGTGACCGCCGGAAGCGGTGTAAACGTGTTTGCCGTCGGCGTACTAAGAAGCTGTGATTCCTGAAAGCTCTTTTGCGAAATGGACGTCACGCTGCTGAGTGTACCCGCTGTAATGGTGGCTCCCAATACGCTGGTAATGGTACCATTCAACAAATTGGTCAACGTCCCGGCCGTAATGGTGGCACCAAGTACACTGGTAATCGTACCGTTCAGCAAATTCGTTAACGTTCCGGCTGTCACGGTAGCTCCTAGCACGCTGGTGATGGTACCATTTAACAAGTTCGTCAGTGTTCCTGCGGTAATCGTAGCTCCAAGGACACTGGTGATTGTACCCGCAGTGATTGTTGCTCCAAGCACACTGGTGATCGTTCCTGCGGTGATCGTCGCTCCGAGGACACTCGTGATTGTACCGTTTAGCAAGTTCGTCAGCGTTCCCGCCGTCACTGTGGCTCCAAGCACGCTGGTGATTGTTCCGGCTGTAATTGTCGCCCCAAGTACACTCGTGATTGTACCGTTCAGCAAGTTTGTCAGCGTTCCCGCTGTCACTGTGGCTCCAAGTACGCTGGTGATCGTTCCGGCTGTGATTGTCGCCCCAAGTACACTCGTGATTGTACCATTCAACAAGTTGGTCAACGTTCCTGCGGTGATTGTAGCTCCAAGCACGCTGGTGATGGTACCATTGAGCAGGTTTGTTAATGTCCCCGCAGTAACGGTTGCCCCGAGCACACTTGTGATCGTTCCGGCAGTAATGGTAGCTCCCAGAACACTGGTGATCGTACCATTCAGCAGGTTTGTTAATGTTCCGGCTGTGATGGTTGCGCCAAGCACGCTGTTAATGGTACCCGCCGTGATCGTTGCTCCGAGGACGCTGGTAATCGTTCCGTTCAGAATATTTGTGATGGTTCCGGCATTAATGGTAACAGTAGTCAGACCTGAGATATTACTGATCGTACCATCTAAAATAATTCCGAGTACGTTCCCGCTTGTATCGGTGTGAACCGGCTGGGCTGTGCCTGTACTATCATGACCAAAAATCAGGGTTCTCAGATTATCCGGATTCGTGTTAAACGTTGTAAAGTTAGGCATATGCCTCGTCCTCCTCCCTGGTCAAATCGGTTGTATTCCACGTTCTTACGGCATACGCTGCGCCTGAAAATAAACATCGAGCCGGGTTGGCTGATCCGGTTCAACCGATTGGATAACCAGCCGGGTATAACGCAGAAATCGCAGCGGCACCAGCGCTTTGGTTTGACCTCCGGCAATCACTTCCTGGCTGTCCACAGCATAGTCTCTGGCATTAGGGCTGATCTGGACCTGCACAAGAGCCGGATGTTCGCCCCGATTTACAATGCCATATGTGTACATGCTGAGCGATGAGGTGTCTTGAGCCGGAAGAGGATTCATACTACCGTTTGTCTCGGCTCCGACATACGTATGCTCTGTAAAACAGTGAGTAGCACCAGGGAGTGTCGTACGTGAGGAACTACCCTGCTTGAACCGGGGACGAGTAATCCGGGAACAAGGAGGTTTCAGCAATTTAGCGCGGCAGGAACGACGGGATTGGCGACGGCTGACATATTTAGTTGTTTGGTTCGTTTTCTTCTTGCTACGCTTCGCTGTTCGACTCATATCGATTTCCCCTTAAAAAATGTGCTTCCGCATCGTATGCCTGCATGTAAAATACGGGCACGGCATGCGCCGTTATTTGAGGATTTACTGTGCATATCCCAAACCCTTCCCTTGTTTCCCACATACACTGCAAGTACAACCTCTTCACGGCTCTCTTTCAAACTTTTATAGAAACAGTTCATTCCAAAAATTTCGCTTTGATTATTCAGACAGATTGGAGGTGGATTATATGACCAATTCCAATGTATTTAATCAATCCAACGGCCCCTTATATACTCAACTGACTAATACATTCTCTGCCCCCGGCATTGAGTCCACTCCAGAGGGCGGTGCGGCAGCCGCAGGCAGTTCATTTGCACTGACTACCAATAATGTCAGTGTAGGTGCTGGTCTAAATCTGTTGCTGCAGGTCGTTAATGCAGCGGGCAGTGGGCGTACCTTGTACGTCTCTAGGATCAGCGGAGGTACAACCGCAGCTGCTACACTCATTGTCTATTCCGGCGGAACCATTACAGGTGGTACCACACCTGCGCCAGTCAATACATTGTTGGGCAATACCAATACGAGTGTGATGACAACAAGGCAAAATACCGGCACATTAACGGGAACATTAACAAGCTTGTTAAGCATTCCTCTTACAGCGGGCATGTATATGTTAAACCTGAACGGTTCTATCATCGTCCCTCCAGGGCAGACACTATCCATCAGTGCGGGAACGGGTTCCCAAACCGCCTCCATTAATCTTTCCTGGTGGGAATTCTGACATATCATTTAGAAAAGGAGTGTGCACAATGCCGAATGATCACGTGTTCAACCCGCTAAACCGTCCCGTTTATACGTCCATTACGAATACGTTTACTTCTCCCGGCATTGTGGCTCCACCTGAGAATAATGCAGGTAGTACTGGCAATCTGTACAATGCAGGCTCAACCAACTCCACAACACTAGGATTGCTGGGGGGCAGTGTTATTGCTACTGTCCAACTGACCAACCCAGTCGGGAGCGGTAAAAATGTATATATATCACGGCTTTCCGGTGGAATCACGGTCGCGCTCAACTTGCTTTCTTCCTTCAGTGGTACCATGACTCTGTCTGCAAATGGAACATTGACATCACCAACCACACTAACACCTGTAAACAATAATTTATCAAGCAGTAATACGAGCATTGCAACGGTACGATTCTCCACTGCCGCTCCCACGGGTACCACAACCTTATTGGCTATGCCCTTGCAGGTAGGGCCCTTTCTAACCAATGAGTTAGGACGTTACGTGGTTCCTCCCGGTCAGTCCATTAACCTGTCGGTGAGCGGATCCCTGTCTGTTGGTGGGCTGATGGCCTCCACTTCTTATTTCTCTTGGTGGGAAGCATGATGTACTGCCCTATTAAATAGAAATAGCCGCTTACGGATAAGTAACCGTAGCGGCTGTTCATCGTTCGATCTTCTTTTTACCTTCACGATGGCAATTATGGCTGTCTGACTGACTTCTGCCCAAGTTCTCCAGTCGACTCCGCCGGAAGCGGTTGTTTCCCCTCCCATAAGATTCGTTGCAGCATCATGCCTGCCAAACCAATAGCCAGTGTCGCCATGCCGATATATTGAAATGTAGGACTCGGTCCCACGCTCCGAATCAACGCACCGCCAGCAAGTGGCGCAACGACCAGCACAACACTGGAAAGCGAGTTTTGAATACCGAATACACGACCTACATAGGCAGGAGGAGTTTCCTTTTGAAGCAAGTAATTCAACGTCACCATGAACAGACCATTGCCCACTCCGATGCATAAGCCCCATAGGATGATCCAGAACTCGGACGTTTGGGAACTGACCCAGCCAAGCGCAGCAATTCCGGCACCAATCAGCATATATCCTCCTCCCAGCCCCCAGCCATACCCGATTCGCGGAAGCCGATTCAATAGTAGAATAATCACAACCGCACCTGCCCCGGCGGATGATCCCAGCCAGCCAATCAGGGCTTCGTTTCCCGGCTTGATCTCCCGAAACAACGTCGTAAACTGGTAATCGATCATGAGGATTGCCATTAATCCAAAGCAACCAAACAGAATCGTACTCAGAAGGGTGCGGCTGCTCTGGATCAAACGCCAACCCTTCTGCCATTGGCTGAATAGGGATTCTGTGGACTCCCCCGCTTCCATAGGGCCTTCGCCCGATGCAGACGGTCCTGATTCCTCTGTTAGACGCCGTAAAGGCCACAACACAGCTCCGGACAACAAACGTGTACAAGCATTGATTAAAATGCAGACTTGCGGTGAAAATACAGCCACAATGACTGCACCCAGCAGCGGTCCCGCTACTTTGGAGCATTGGTTCACAAATCCGTTCAGTGACGATGCCTGAAACAAATGCTCCTCTGCTACCACCTGGCGGGTGAGCGCCTGCTGCGCAGGAACATGGAATACCCCCATCAGCGCTCGTAAAGCAAGAAGCGGCAGCAGCCAAGCCGCACTTGGCGCGAACAGAATGGCAATCGTTAATACAACGGTGATCACATCACATATCATCATGATTTTCACCTTATGCAAACGATCAGCCAGTGCACCAGCCACTGAGCCAAGTACGATACCCGGAACAGCCATACATACCGGAATAAGGGCAATGGTCAGCGGATCAGCACCCCACCGATAAGCGACCATGATCTGGATGGCGAGCGCGTCAAACCAATCTCCAAAGGTCGCGAGTGAATACGCAATAAACATCCGCATGAAGCGGATGTTGGTCCATAGGCTTTTGGATGCGCCATTGGACGAAATGGATGATGGATTGGGTTCATTTGAAATGACGGTCATACGTTATACTTCCTCCCCTGATTACAGCCTTGTTGCTGGCTTGTATGTTCCTGGCTGTAATCATAAGGGTGTTATATCAGAGGAAGATCAGAGGATGGAGCAAACGGGGATAAAAATGTGCGGATTTCATCCACAATTTGCTGTCCGTAAACAGGCACGCCGTAACTTTTAGAGATATCCGCATGAATTTGACGGTACTTAGTGCGAAGACGCCCCTCTATCCGGTGGTGTGCCATGAACAACAATATCTGGTATGCCGAATTGAGATATAGCGGTGCGTTCAATGTCATTTTCAATACGTCCAGACCATCATCCATTCTCGGCTCTGCCTCTCGGATTCGCCCCTGTCTGAGCAGCCAAAGGCCTTCCATAACTTGAAAGCGTCCGATTTCCCGCAAGTATGGCGCATCTTTTAAATCAGAACGTAGAGCAGCCATCTGACCCTCTACCGCTTCGCCGCTGCCACCCCACAGTTCCACATACAACGCTGAGAGCTTTACCGGAAGTTTGAAATGGACCAGTTCATCTTTCTCCATCACATGATACGTTTCAATTAGTCGAGTTTTGGCTTGCTCATACTGGCCCACCTCTGCGTAGACTTCAACAATGTTCAGAATACGTAGTTCACGAAGCTGATCGGCAGACAAAGCGGATGAATTCAGGGCCTTTTCGTACAATAGCAAACTCTCCGATGGTTCAATCAGGGTATGTGTAAAAATGAGCAGCCAATACAAACGTTCCTCGAAGGGAATTTCAATCGTTGTAATCAGCCATTCCAGATCTCCCTGAATAAAGTGGATATACAACTGATAAAATGGATCAATCTCAATGCCCAGCGCTTCTTGCTGATCCAGCAGCGTAAACATCGATTTGCCCTGCCCATATAGATGATATTTGCGGAACAATCCATGAATCACTTCTCGCATCTCCTGATCTTGGGCGGAAGGGTTAGAGGGCAATATCGCCATATTCGATCGGATGATAAGCCGGTAACCATAACCACGCACGGTCTCCAGTGCAATTTCTTCCCAACGTTTCAGTTTCTTGCGCAGTCGATACACATGGTCGTCCACGGTGCGTTCAACGGGATATTCCAAGGGCCATACCCGGTCCAGCAGTTGGCTGCGAGTAAAGGCTTTTTCCTTGTTCTCATACAAAAATTGCAGCAGCGCAAATTCCTTCGCCAGCAGGCGAATGGAATCGGTACGCCGGGTTACGCTGTATGTTCCTTCATCGAATTGTAACAACATGCTCGGCCCTCCTATGTATCTTACTAATTGTGATCCTTATTCTGTTCAACATACCACAAAAACCCCTTGCGAGAACGCAAAAGGTTTTTGTAATGAGATATACTGGCTCTCTTCAGTGATCGCAAGGTGCTCCCTGGATTTAACCCAGCACCACGCGATCATCGGCCATTTTTTTACCACTGATACGTTCAAACTCACCCAATAACTCAGGTACGGTCAGCGTGCGTTTACGTTCTTCACTAACGTCCAAAATAATTCGGCCTTTGTCCATCATTATTAGACGATTGCCCAAACGTATGGCCTGCTCCATATTATGTGTAACCATCAACGTTGTAAGTCTCATCTCACGTACAAGCGTCTCTGTCAGCTCTGTGATCAGCTCCGCACGAGAAGGATCAAGTGCAGCCGTATGCTCGTCCAGCAGCAAAATTTGCGGCTGGGTGAATGTGGCCATCAGCAGGCTGAGCGCCTGACGCTCACCGCCGGATAGAAGGCCCACTTTGGCATTGGGACGTTTGTCGAGCCCGATACCAAGCTTCTCCAACTGGGCGTTGAAAATCTCCCGTCTGGCACGGGTAACTCCAAAGCCCAGTCCCCGGCCCTTGCCGCGTTTGTACGCCATCGCCATATTCTCCTCAATGGACATATGCGGTGCTGTACCCGCCATCGGGTCCTGAAACACACGGCCAATCCAGCTGCTACGCTTATGCTCAGGAAGGCTTTTGATGGAACGGTCATTGATCAGCACATCGCCCATATCGGGCTTCATGACGCCTGAAATAATGTTCATCAACGTTGATTTCCCTGCGCCGTTACTGCCAATCACCGTCACAAAGTCTCCCGGATTCATGGTCAGATTTACACCAACCAGTGCGGTCTTCTCGTCCGTCGTTCCCGGATTAAACAGTTTGGTCACTTGTGTAATCTCAAGCATAATCACATGCCTCCCTTCGCCTGTTGACTCGACGAGCCCATAAGCTCTTCGGTTCGCTTGCGAGCCAGACTTTTCTGCTTCATGGAGCGCTGCATGGTTGGGAAAACAAGTGCGATAATAACGATCACCGCGGTGATCAGCTTCAGATCGGATGTGTCGAACCATTCGACCTGGAGTGCGATCGCTACCACAATCCGGTAAATAATTGAACCGACGACGGCCGCAAGTGTGGCCCAGAATACGGTTCTTGCACCCAGGATCGCTTCCCCGATAATAACGGAGGCCAGTCCGATAACGATCATCCCAATTCCCATCGTAATGTCTGCAAAACCAGATTGCTGTGCAATAAATGCTCCAGACAGCGCAACAAGTCCGTTGGACAGACTGACACCAACAATGGTGGTCACATCCGTATTCGCACCGAAGCTGCGAATCATGCGTTTGTTGTCACCTGTGGCGCGCAGTGCCAGTCCGATATCTGTTTTCATAAACAGATCCAGCATGATTTTGAATACCAGCACAACTACGATTATGATGATCATGACATGCTCACCCGAAAATGGGTTGTCCATGCCCATAATGGATTTGTTTGGTGCGCCGAGAATACGCATATTAATCGAATACAAGGCAATCATCATCAGAATACCGGATAACAGCCCGTTAATTTTGCCTTTGGTATGCAGCAGACCTGTACAGGCGCCAGCCACCATTCCTCCAGCCATTGCTGCCAAGCAAGCGAGCCAAGGAGAGAAGTCGTTGGATATCATGACCGCCGCGATTGCGCCTCCAGTTGTAAAACTTCCGTCTACGGTGAGATCGGGGAAGTCCAGTATGCGGAATGTAATATATACACCCAGTGCCATCAGTGCATACAACAATCCAAGCTCGATTGCCCCTTCAATTGAACCCCAAGTCAAATTCACATTGCTTCCTCCCTGTCTATCGAAAAGAATGAGACGAACAGCCTGCACGTCCGCCTCGCATCCGTACTGCCGGAGGATCTCCGGTCAGATTATTGAATAATGTTGTTATCCTGGTCCTTCACTTCTGCCTTCATCTCATCGGTAACAGTGATGCCTTGAGCTTCAGCCGCTTTCAGGTTCAGAATCAGATCCAGCTTGTCCGGCACAGTGACTTTCAAGTCGCCTGGTTTCGATCCATTTTTCAGAATGTCCGCAGCCATTTCACCCACTTGGTATCCGTGATCATAGTATTTGAAGCCAACGGTTGCGAAAGCCCCTTTTTCCACGGTATCCCGGTCACTGGAGAAGAACGGAATTTTATTTTTATTCGCGGTCTGGATGATTGTATCCACTGCGCTAACTACCGAGTTATCCAGCGTGATATAGAAGGCATCCACTTTGCCAACCAGAGAATCGGTCGCCTGTTTTACTTCGGAAGTGTTCGTAACTGGTGCTTTGACCAGCTTGATATTATGTGTTGCGAGCGCTTTTTCCGCGTTGTTTGCCATCACAACAGCATTTGGTTCGCCCTCGTTAATAACCAGACCAACCGTCTTTACATCCGGCAAATTTTTGGCGATAAAATCAGCCAATTGCACGATCGCCTCCGGATTCGTATCCGATGCACCTGTTACGTTACCACCTGGCTTGTCCATGTCACTCACCAGTTTGGCACCCAGCGGGTCTGTCACCGCTGCGAACAGCAGTGGCTTGTCCTTTACTTGTTGAGCCAGTGCCAGTGCGGATGGTGTTGCAATCCCTAGGACCAGATCATTCTTGGAATCCCCGGCAATTTTCTGGGCAATGGACAGGTTGTTCGTTGAATCGCCCTGCGCGTTATTGTAGTCAATCGTCAGATTCTTGTTTTCTTCAAGACCAGCATCCTTCAGCGCTGCAATAAATCCTTCACGTGTGGCATCCAACGATGGATGCTCGACGATTTGTGAGATCGCGATGCGATACGATTTTTCTACCGTACCTTCACCTGTTGTGCTGCCCGATCCCTCGGTCGTTGTGCTACCGCCGCTGTTATTTCCGCAACCAGCCGCTACAACCATAGATGCAACCATCATCAGAGACATTAAGAATTTCTTTTTCATGTGTGAGAACCCCTCTCCATCTTCTAAAATGTTGATGCCCTCATCGTTATCCAAGTGACACGATAGGGCGGGACAAAACGAACGCTTCAACGCATTGTTGCTTTGATCGACAAAAGCAGACAAATATAGACTTTTCTCATGCGACTGAAGTCCATGACTCGTGTTGGTATTTTATTGTTTCCCTAATATTAAGGTGCGACCTGTTTCCCGTCAATGGTTGAACCGCTTCCAATTTGCATTCATTGCAGATACGTGAGAGAAAACATTACATAAAACAAAAAAAGAGACTGTTCCGAGTGATCGAAACAATCTCTATACATTCTAATTCCCAGCCGCCTCACGAATCTGGTACGTGCATTTTTTGCCACCGTCTGCATAACATTCAGTGCGCTCCACATCGGCCTGCAGCAATGAACGGAACAGCTCCAGTTCACAGCGACAAGCCTGCTTATAGACACTCGCTACCTGCACAATGGGGCAGTTCAGCTCGGTGAGCACATAAGTGCCATCCGATTCCTTGGAGGCATCGGCCATATATCCGTTTGCATTCTGAATGCGCGCAAGCTCCTCGACACGTCCGGCCAGATCCTGACCTTCCATCTGTGGCTGTCCGCTGCGAAGCAGCTTGTCCCGACGGCTCTCAAACAATGCATCCACGACACCGCTGCCCGATGAATCTGACAGTTCCTCCAGCAGTTCCAGGGTCAGTGATGAATATGATTTTGGGAAAAAGCTATCCCCGCGTACCGTCAGATGGTATACGGCGGAGGGACGTCCAGCTGTAGCTCTGGCTTCCCGAACCTCAATCCAACCATCCTGCTCCAGTGCCGTGAGGTGACGGCGAATCGCCATGCCGGTCAGACCAAGCTCAGCTGTCATTTCCCTTGCGGTCATTGTGCCTTGCTGCTTCAGCATGAACAAAATCCGTTCACGCGTCGTTCGTTCCTCTTCGCGCTTCACGATCAGCACCTGCTCTCCCTGCTTATGCGGTTACCGGTGCTGCCTCCCGGCAGGCATCCGAGCAAAAGCGGTTATGCGTCTCTTCGCAATCCTCGCAGCATACATGCTGCAGGTTGCAGGTTGGACAGTTAATATAACGGTCATGTGTCGTTCCACAGTGATAACAGCTAGCAATCACGATATCTTCATCCGTCCGGTTAATCGGCACGGAAATACGCTCGTCAAATACATAACATTTACCATCAAACAGACGACCTTGTACTTCTTCGTCCTTGCCATAGGTTACGATTCCGCCATCAAGTTGTGCCACGTCCTGGAATCCTTCATTAATCATGAACCCGGTCAGCTTCTCACAACGGATGCCGCCAGTACAGTAGGTAATGATCTTTTTGTCCTTCATGTCACCCAGGTTCTCCCGAATCCATTCCGGGAACTCACGAAACGACTCCACGTCCGGACGAATCGCGCCTCGAAAATGACCAATCTCATACTCGTAATCATTACGGCCGTCAATTACAATGACATCCTCCTGTTGAAGATGCTCGTAAAATTCCTTCGGAGACAACCGTTTACCGCTAATGACGTTCGGGTCCAAGTCTTCGTCCACACGGAACGTAACCAGCTCAGCTTTGTGACGAACAAATATTTTTTTGAACGCATGCTCTTCGACATCATCAATCTTGAATACCATATCGCTGAACAGCGGGTTGGCATGCATATCCTTCATGTACTGCTCGGTTTGCTCTGGTGTACCGGATACGGTTCCGTTAATGCCTTCCGAGGCAATCAGAATACGTCCTTTTACACCCAGGTCCTTACAGTATTGCAGATGCTCTTGCGTAAACGTTTCAGGGTCTTCAATCTTCACGAACTTATAATATAAAAGCACGCGGTACGCGCTGTTACACATGTGTATCACCTGTTCCTATTCCATGTTGTTATTGGCCGGATCATCCGACAAGACTACAACGTTGCAACCTTGCTTATGAAAAAGAAAAGAAACAGCCGTCCGAAACAATGTCTCGAACTGCTGCTTTGAACATTCGACTTTTATTCCTGCATTCTAGTTTATCGGAAGCGGAATAGCTTAGTCAATATAAATGTATAGAAAGGAATGTAAGTTATGGAATACATTTTTCGTTCCTTATCTTAATTGAACGATTAAGAATACTGAATGGCATTCGCAATAAGCATAAATACAATACCCATAACGATCCACATGACCATCAGCGGCCAGAAGAATCTAACCCATTTCTGATACGGAATGCCGGATACCGCGAGACTGCCCATTAAGGCTGAAGACGTTGGCAGAATCATGTTGGTAAAGCCGTCTCCGAACTGGAACGCCAGTACGGCTGTCTGACGGGTAACCCCGAGCAGATCCGATAATGGAACCATAATCGGCATCGTAGTCACGGCCATACCTGTACCTGACGTAATGAACACGTTCATAATATTCTGGAAGAAATACATACCCAATACCTGCACGGAGGACGGCAATTCGCCAACCGCTGTAGACATTCCGTATACTACGGAGTCAATAACGTTACCCTGATCGAGGACAACCATAATTCCTCTGGCCAGACCGATGATAAAGGCACCATAGGCAATACCACTTGCGCCTTTGACGAATTCACTTGCAATTCGGCTAGGACCGAACCCGGACACGAGACCAGAGATCACGCCCATGCTCAGGAAGAGAGCCGCCAGTTCCTCCATCCACCAGCCTTCTTTGGATACACCCCAGATTAACAGGGCAAAGCCAGCTACAATTGTAATGATGGTCAAAATATGTGTGATGCGAATCGTTGGCAGTTTGTTCAGGTCGACCGCAGGTGTATCTGCTGCCTGCTCCTGCTCTAGCTCATGCACCAAACCGTTAGTTGGATCAGACTTCACTCTGGACGCATACCGCATAATATAGATACTTGTTACGGAGATGAGACACACCAGGATAATCGCACGAAGCCACATACCTGAGAAAATTGGAACTTCTGCAATGGCTTGAGCTAGTCCCACATTGAACGGATTGAGCAGTCCAGCGGTAAAACCACACGAGGCCCCCAGCGAGATCATCGCCGTACCTGTTAGAGCGTCATACCCCAGCGCACGCGCAATGGCGATCCCGATTGGTACAAAGACCATGACCTCTGTGGACATACCCATCGTAAAGCCACCAACGGAGAACAAGGTGATGAATACCGGGATGACCCATAATCCTTTATTCGCGAACGAACGGGCTACCCTACCTGTAAGAGCTTCAATCGTTCCCGTGCTCGTAATGATCTGAAATGCTCCGCCAATGATGAAAATAAAGAATACAACGTCCGCAGAATCAACCAGTCCGCGAACGATAGACTTGGGAATATCCCATAGTCCCGTTGGATTGGCCTCTACATGATGGTATGAACCCGGAACGAGCAAGGATTTGCCTGTTGCTTCATCCTTGACCCGATCAAATTCCCCTGCGGGAATAATATAGGTCAAGACAGTAGCTACCAGCACCAAAATGAACAAGATGACGAAGGTGTGAGGCATTTTGAACCATTTACGCCGTTGTTGTGGTTGTTTTGTTATGTTTTCCAATTCATCATCCCTCGTCCTTCTGTTGTTTCCATGCTTCAAACTCATCACGTACCTGCTGCAATACTGCCTTGTCTGCGTACAAATCGAACGCTGTCAGTGCAAGTGCCTTCGCCGCACGGTTCAGTTCAATCATGCCTTCCTCTGCTCCGGCAAGCCGGGCAAATTCAGGAGTGTGTGTTGTCGCATCTCCTAACCGAATATACGGATGGATTGCGGCTGTAATTTGGCTTACGTTACCGATATCCGAGGAACCCACACCGCCTGTTTGCGGTGGATCATGTACTTCAATGCCCATATCCTCCAGGTTCTGCTGGAACAGACCCGCCAGAGTCTTGTTGTTATTCCGCTCGGCATAGATCAGGCCTTCTGTAATATCTACCGTAGCCCCAACGCCTTCCGCAGCATGGCGCACGACGCGGTATACTTTGTCCATGACAACTTTCAGTTCTTCGACGGTCTTCGCCCGAATGATATATACGGCTTCAGCCAGCTCAGGCACCACGTTGGGCGCATCTCCACCCTTGGTTATAATCCCGTTCACCCGAACGTCATCCTTCAAATAAGGACGCAGTGAGTTTATTCCCGCGTACGCGTTGACCAAGGCATCTAGCGCACTAATGCCCTTCTCAGGAGACGAGGCAGCATGTGCCTGCTTGCCGTGGAACGTAAAGGTTGCGTCCACACAAGCCAGCGCACCTCTCAGTACCATCGTTTTTTGCTGCGGGTGACACATCATGACGGCATCCATCTCATTGAATACGCCATCGTTCACCATGATGATTTTGCCACCGCCCTCTTCTTCAGCCGGTGTACCAAGTACGACGATTCGTCCCCGAAGATCAGGGCAAGCTTCCTTGAGCGCCAGTGCTGCACCTACAGCAGAGGTTCCGATCAGATTGTGTCCACAGGCATGTCCGATGCGGGGCAGCGCATCATATTCAGCGAGCAGTGCAATCGTGGGTCCACCTGACTGACCTTCCCATACAGCGCGGAACGAGGTGTCGAGGCCTGAAATGCCTTTTTCCACCTGAAATCCGGCTGCTTCCAGCGGTTCGGTTAACCATTGTTGTGCTTGGACTTCCTGAAAGCTCAGTTCAGGGTTAGCGTGAATACGCAGGGATAATTCCCGCAAGTCGGGGTCTATCCGATCTACAGCTTCTTTGATTTTTTGCTTCATATGAGCTGGGTCAGAATACATATTGTTTTGCCGCCTTTCTTCAAATACAGCATTTCTATATTCAATTCAATCGAATAAATATACAATCAGATTGGATATATTGTATGTGTGACCAAGCTATAAGTAAATTCGAAAAAATTAAGGAATAGCCCATAAAAAATTTTATGGACTCGCTAGATAATAACATATGGATATCATTAGATGTCAGTATCATACTGGTTTATTTACATATTAACCAAGACAGCATCGGTATACATTTTAATCTTATGTACATCCTTCGAATCAGTTTTCCCCATAAAAATGACATTGCCAAATAGCAATAAAATTCCTGTTTTGATAAGGAAATATCGGATAATTATGCATAAGCCTAGCACCTGCACCACCACGTCTGTATCTAGCTTCCATCCACAACATGCTGTGTTCCGGCCGTTTTCATCAAATCAACAAAACGACCCACCGTTGCCTGCTGCAGCACACTTTCCTTGTACACCAACCACGTGTTACGCCGCACTCCCTGTCCATTCTGTCGGATTAGTTCCTGCTGATGAAGGCCATCCGAAGCAGATACGAAGATACCCGGAATAATGGCATAACCCAGCCCGTAACGCACCATTTCCTTGCATGTCTCATAGCTGTCCACACGCATCGCTACGGTTGGTGAACATTCATAGCGCTCATACCACCAGGCCGCTACTCCTTCTCGGAAAGGACTCACAGGAGAACCACCGGTTTTCGTCAGGGGCTCCTGAAATGCAATTTGCGGAAGCTCGGGAAGCTCATCCAGATTGATGGGTTCACGGGATACAATGCAGACCGGTTCATCGTGCAGCAGATGTTTCCCCTCATACCATGGATGCTCCCCCCGTATGACACCTACCTGAATTTCATCCCGCATCAACAGTTCCATAACCTCCACACTCAGAGCACAGGTCACAGCAAACTGAACCTCAGGGTACAGCTCCTTGAACTGCTTTAACAAGGGAGGAAGCTTGTACAACGAATAATGATTGGCAATCCCAAGGCGCAACGTTCCCTTAACCTCATTACGAATGTTAGACAGCTGCTCCTTGACCTGGTTAAGCTCATTGAGCATTTTACGGGCATAGATCGCGAGGTGCTCTCCTTCGGGAGTAAATCTGGCGCCTTTTAACGTTTTATCGATAAGTGGCACGCCAAATTCCTTCTCCAATTGCTGCAAACGGTATGTCAAAGCCGGCTGGGTCATAAACATGCGCTCCGCAGCCTTGGTCAGACTGCTTTCTTCGGAAACGCTCAGCAGCAGACGGCAGTCCTTTTCATCCATGATCATGTTCCCCCTTTACTTCTCGTCTCCTCAGTATAACCCAGAAAACCAGCGTTAAAGGTACAGAAAAAGCCCAACTCAATATGAGTCAGGCCCGCCCTGCTGATTTGCTTCTTATTTGATGATGATTTACTGCGAAATCGTAATGACCGAGGTAACAAAGTGGTAGGATTCATTTTCCTGCACTGCCTGCGACAGCAAAATTCGGTTGCCTTCCGGACTCCAGCTCAGCGGATCAGATGCGTTATCCATTTCGGCTGAGATCTGGAACTGCTCCGCCGATTCCGTATTGGAGACAAATAGCCCTTTTTCATCATCACTTTCCGAATTGATCGTGTAGGCGATTTTGGAATCGTCACCAGACCAGCTTGTGCCGAAGATTTGTGTGCCTCTTGCAAGCGTGGCTTTTTCATTCCCTTCCAGATCGGTCAGCACCAGCGCCCGTTTGGTATCGGCTGTTTTTTTCACAATCGCCAGTCTTGAGCCATCGTTGGATGGAATTACCCTCTCTACACTTTTCAGTACCTGCTTCACTTCACCGGTCTTCGTATCGTAGCTATTCAACTGTCCGTCCGTGCCTGTGATGTAGTAAATTACATTACCCGAAACGCTGACACTGCTTACATTGAAGTTTCCCGTCTTGACCAGCGCTTTGGTCGTTCCATCCACACTAGCTGATATGATATCCCCATTCATGTTTGGAAAAACAACATGCTCCTTATCCAGCCATGCACCTTCAAAGACAAATCCATCGTCCTTGCCCGCAGGTACCACTTCCCCGTTGTGCAGGTTCAGAATGAAGCCTTTGCCTGTCGATTCCTCTGGTTCTCTGTAGAAAATATACTGACTGTCCGGGGACACGAGCGGTGAACCCAGACTCACTTCACTTTCCTTCACGGGTGTATCTGTACCCTTCGTAAGATCATACATGTATAAGTTATGCGGGTAACGTTTCTCACCCTCAACCGTGACAGGCTTCATGGACTCGTTTTCTTTATCCGACAAAATCCAGTCATTGCTTAGCCACGCTACCCCGCGCATATTCGACAGTTTATCGATTTTCTCCAGCTTAAAGCTCTGGTATACCGACGTATTTGTATTGTCCTTCACCGTAATATCCGTGCCTGATTTCCCGTTCTGTGTATGATCCCCTGGTTTCGTTGTTCCCCCGCATGCTGTTGCCGATAATAGGACGATTGCCCCGAGCGTGCCCATAGCCGCCTGTTTCCAATTCATCATGGTCCCTCCTGAGTGCTTTCTATAGACCAAGCATACACATCGCATACTTCCAAAGTTATTCAGACTTGTTTCCAACTTGTAAACTTGAATGCGCCAACGGGAAAATAAGCTGGAACGTTGTCCCTTCTCCGTGTTTCGGATCGCCCGGCAACAATGTAATCGTACCGCCCTGCTTCTCTACAAATTGCTTGACGAGTGATAGTCCCAACCCGGTTCCTCCGGTTTTTCTGGCCCTGTCTTTATTGACGGTGTAAAAGGGTTCAAAGATTTTCTCGCGCGCCTCATCCGGAATGGGCGTACCCGAGTTGAAGATGCGAATCACCGCTTGTCGCTCCTGCATTCGCAGTTCATTGCTTACCCGGATGATACCTCCCGGCACATTATATTTGATCGCATTATCCAACAGATTGATGAAAATATGCATCAGGCTCTCCCGATCGCTGCGGATCACCGCAGGCAGTAATGCCAGCTCCATGTTCAGTGCAAACTTCTCGGCTTTGCCCCGCATCCGGCCACAGGCATCCTCCAGTAGAGCACGAACCTCTACGTCTTCTGCCTGATTCTCAAAATCATATTTCTCCAAGGCTGATAAATGTAATACCTTCTCAACCATCTCGTACAAACGCTCGGTTTCCTTACCAATATTGCTCGTGGCATCATCCAGCAATTGTGGATCATCCTTATACATGTCCAGCAGCTCTACATACGCCTTAATCGACGTAAGTGGCGTCTTGAACTCATGGCTGATGTTGCCGATATATTGTTTCTGCTGCTGCTCCAGGGCTTGAAGCTTCTCGATGGCAAGCTGAAGCTTCTGCTGTTCCGCATGCATGGCTTCAATATTTTGCTGAATCGATGTGCTCATATAATAAATGCCCTGTCCCAGCTCACCTAATTCATCCTTGCGTCTCACAGGTGATTCAGTAATATAATGCCCTTCACGGATGGAATCGGCAGACCTCTTCAAGCGGGTTATGGCAACGGCAAAACGATTGTAGAAGAGATATCCCAGAATGAAGCTTAGTCCAACAACCGCAATCCCTGCCCACATAAACAACTGAAGGATACGGGCATAAAATTCATGATAGCTCTGAACCGGATACTGCATGCGCACAGCACCCATCTGTCCATCCGGTCCGTCCAGCGGTGCTATGTAGAGCAAGGTATCCCCCTGTTCGTGATAAGCGATTTTATTTTGCAGCGCATAGTTCAGCGTAGCTGTGATATCTGCACTTTCCTCAGACATGATCGATGAACCAACCTGCTGTCCCTTCATATCATAGAGCGCGATGGGCAGACCTGTGGAGCTTGCAAGCTCCTGCGCCAGCCTGCGGCCATTTTGCTGTAAAAAAACCTCCTGCTCCAGACGAACGGACTCGGTATAGTAAGACTGCCGCACATTCAAATTCACCAGACGGGTCTGCTGGGACAGAATGGTCTCGATCTGCGTCTGCTGGTTGCGCTCAATACCTCGCAATACCAGGGAGCTGAGCACAACGACGGTCAGGATCAGCAATGCGGCCAAAAAAACGCTGAACTTCAGCTTGATGCTGACTCTCATACCAAGCCGCCCGGTTCAGGGGCTGATGCCTTATAGCCAATGCCGTATACCGTCTGCAATTTTTGCTGGTCGGTATCGCCGATTTTTTTGCGCAGCCGCTGAATATGAATATCCACCGTGCGTGTACCCCCGGCATATTCCATGCCCCACACCCGGTCCAGTAGATCATCCCGCGTGTATACACGCTCAGGGTTGGACATCAGAATGGTCAGCAAATCGAACTCTTTTGGCGTCAAATCCAGCTTCTCCTCATTCACCGTCACGGTGCGGTGAGCGATATGGATACGTAGCGTTCCATTGACGATAGCCTGATTCTTGGAATCATCAGATGGTGGACTGCTTTTCTCCACGCGGCGCATCAGTGCCTTTACCCGGGCAAGCAGCTCGCGGATCTCAAACGGTTTGGTCATGTAATCATCCGCGCCCATTTCCAGGCCAACGATCTTATCCACGATATCATTTTTGACGGTGAGCAAAATAATGCCGATATCCTCCCGATCCTCCAGCCTGCGGCATACGCCGTATCCGTCCAGTTTGGGCATCATCACGTCCAGAATCATGACCTGCGGATGGAATGAAGCTACCTTGACCAGCGCTTCTTCACCGTCATTTGCTGTCTCTACTTCATATCCTTCGCGCCGCAGCGCGTAAGCAATAGCACTAACAATGCTTGACTCGTCATCCACGACCAGCACTTTTTTATTCATCCGAATCATCCTCTATATATGTCATGAGTTATCTTATTCTTTGGATCTATGTTAACAAGGTATGGCCTGATTAGCTATGGAGGACTTTTCGATTTGTGAGAAACGCTAGAAACGTCTGTATCCTCCCAGCTTGGACTTCGCTCCACTTTTTTTATACCCCAAACACAACAAAAAGAGCCAACCCGTGATTGGATTAGCCTAATAAAAACAAAAAGAGCCCATCATCAGGAGGAATGCTCCATCCCATGATTGGCTCTTCTTTAATAAGACTAACGGCTCCAAGTGCGGTGCCTTTTTTATTTCTGTACCCTGCTCAAATCGAAATTATTTTTCAAACCATCATCATACTGCCGGCACCGGCTGGGCTCCAACTTCCTCTTCATGATCCAACAGATCATGTTTCTCCCAAGCCCGGCTCTTCCAGCGGAAATACATAATGACAGCGCGTGTCCACTCGTCTGCGGCAATCGCAAGCCATACACCGGCGAGCCCCATGTGAAGCTTGAACACCAGCAGGTAACCCAGCGGCAGACTCATGCAGACCATGGAGATCAGTCCCATATATACCGGGAACTTCGCATCCCCTGCGGCTCGTAGCGAGCCAATAATCACAATATTGCAGGTTCGCCCGGTCTCCAGCAGAAGACTCAGCAGGATGACCTGTGCCCCTAGCTTGATAATTTCCGGATTATCCGTGAAGACACTCATCAGCGGAACACGGAAGAGAATAATAATTACATCGATCACAACCGTTGCGAGCAGCGCCCATTTTACACTGTCGAATACACGTTTGTATGCATCGTTCTTGCGCCGTGCACCGACCAGTCGGCCAACAATAATGGAAGTTCCCATTCCGATAGCCATGCTGAATAGATAGATGTAGCTTGATATGTTACCCGCATATTGCCGGGTCGCCATCGCTTCAGCACCCAGATAGGTTACGTACAGTGTGAAGACGAGCTGGCAGGACTGATATACAACGGATTCCAGCGCAGAGGGGATACCAATTCGCAGGATTTTGCTGATAAATTTCTTCGAAAGGTTGATGTAATATCTAAACTCTACCCTTACATCCATAACCCGATAGAGCAACCAGAAGAAAATAATCAAACAGATCAGACGGCTTCCGACCGTTGAGATCGCTGCCCCTTCTACACCAAGCTTCGGCATGCCGAAATGGCCAAAAATAAGAGCGTAGTTACCAACGACGTGAATCACGTTCATCAGAACAGAAACATACATCGTCTCTTTGGTGTAACCATGCGTACGAATCGTCGCGGCCAGCGCGTTAATCAGCGCCTGAAGGAAGATCCCGCCCCCGACAATACTTATATAAGAACGGGCAAAATCGTATATTTCACCTTGGATATGAAGCAGTGTAAGCAGATGTCCTCCGAACAGAAGGAAGCTTCCGCTCAGGATTAGTCCAACAATCAGATTAAGCGTAATCGCATTACCTGTGACCTGTGCCGCCTCACTCAACTTCTTCGAACCAATATATTGTGCCACAACAATAGCAGCACCATGTCCAATGACTTCCAATACAAGAATCGCAATGGAAATAATCTGGTTGGCTGCTCCGACTCCGGATACTGCATTATCGGACACCGAACTGAGCATGAACGTATCCACGCTCCCCATCAACATAAACAAGAAGAGTTCCAGGAAAATAGGCCATGTTAGCCGAATCAGATTCAGATCTTTGGCATCCGAACGCAAGGACTCTTTGGTTGAGGATATTGCTGTCATTTTCTCACCTTTCCCGTGTGGGCTTTAATTCTTAGGGTATGTTAGCACAGGTAGTTTGAAAATGCAGTAGTTTTGCGAAAAAACTTGAAAGTTTTTCGAAATTCCAATAATAGGTATTTTCAGTTCATTCATTTATGTTAATTGAACTAAAGATTATTTACACTTGCCACTTCGATGCCAGAACAACCTTCCGATCGCTGTTATCCCCAAATTTTTTTGATTCCCTTTTTAAACGGAAAAAATATGGGGATAAAGGCGAACGCTCCGCTTCTTCAGGTTATTTCTGTTCTCTACGTTCTCATGTAAATATTTGGTTCAATTTATCTAGAGCCAAAAACCCTCACACATCCCTTTTGGATCGGGTTGTGTAAGGGTCTAAGGTTTAAGTTAGCCATTTAATCATATGGAATACATGGGTCTATCCTTTTACCGATCCGGCAGCAATGCCCTCCACAATTCGATTGCTCAAGACGAGGAAAGCGATCAGGATCGGCAGGATGCTGATCATCAGTGTAGCACCAATCGCTCCCCAATCCGTTGTGTACTGTCCAATAAAATTCTGTACCCCAACAGTCAGCGTCTTGTACGCATCTGTGCTGATGAACGTATTCACGAAGATGAATTCATTCCAATCATAAATCATGTTGATAATCGCTGTCGTAGCGATCACCGAAGCTGTCATTGGCAGGACGATACGGAAGAAAATCCGATGGACAGAACAGCCGTCCATCACCGCTGCTTCCTCCACTTCCCGCGGAAGGGCGTAGTAGAAGCCAAGCAGAATCATAATGGTGATTGGCATATTAAACGCGATGTATGACAAAATGACCGACAATGGATGATCCGTAAGATGGAGCTTCAGAAACAGGCTGAACAACGGAATCAGCGTAGAATGCACAGGGATCATCATACCCACCATGAACAGTCCGAGCACCAGAGAACGTCCTTTCCAGCGCATGCGGGTTATTGCGAAGGTGACCAGACTCGCGAACAGGACGGTGAACACAACGGACACCACCGTGATCCAGACACTATTGAAGAAATATAAACTAATGTTGCCTTCCGTCCACACCTTCACATAGTTCTCCCAACGCGGAGTCGCGGGAAGGGCGAACGGCGCCATATCGAATACTTCCTGATTGTTTTTTAGCGAGAACAGCAGCAGCCATATCAAGGGCAGAATCTGCAGCAACGCCACCAAGATCAACAGGCTGTAGAGCAGGACATAGCCGAGCCTTCTCAGCACGGTGGGTCCTGTGCCTGTTCCCGGATAGGCTGGCAACCGAACGGCAGTATCGGTCTTCACAGGGATGGACCTCCTTTCATTTCACTTCACTCAAGAATACTGAATGGTGTCCTTGGATGCCGTAGCCTTTCGAAGCAGCCAGGTTACGACCAGACAGATCACGAGCAGGAAGAAACCAACGGCACTCCCATAACCAAAGTCGAATCCACGGAAAGCCTGATGGTACATATAGGAAGCCATCACTTCACTAGAGCCATTCGGTCCACCGTCCGTCATTACATAAATGAGGTCAAAGTACTTCAACGAACCAACGACAGCCAGCACGATAGTCACTTTGATCACTTCCGTGATCAGGGGCAGCTTGATTCGGAAGGCAATCTGCCAAGGGCTTGCTCCATCAATCCGCGCTGCTTCAACCAACGATTCCGGGATATTCTTGAGCGCAGCATAGTAGATCAGAATATAGAATCCGGCATACTGCCACAAGATCGGTACGAACAGCGCATACAATACCAGGGATGGCTCCGCCAGCCAGGCTGGCGGATTGCCAATACCGACAGATTCCAGAAAGGTATTAAGCACACCATTGCTGGGGTGATATATCTTCAACCATAACTGGGCAATCGCTACGGAGGACAGCAGCATCGGAATCAGATATATTTTCCGAAACAGGTTGGCACCCTTAATTTTGCCTGACAGCACCAGGGCAATCATAAGATAACCAATCAGGCTCAGTGCAGAGAACAAGGCCAGTAGAAAGGTATGATATGCACTCTGCCAGAACGTTGCGTCATGAAGCAATCTTGCATAATTTTCAAAACCGATAAAGGTCATTGCGCCGATCCCGTCCCACTGCATCAATCCGTAATATCCGGTCAGCACGATCGGGATATAGATCAGTACCAATAACAGCAGCAGTGCGGGAAGCACGTACAACGCAGCGACTAAACGGTTGGACATGACTTTATCCATCACAATATCCTCCCTATGAGCGTTGTACGTTAGTTGCCTTTATCAATCGCTTCCTGATGATTCTTCACAAATTCCTCAGGAGTGACCGCTTTTCCGAACAGTGCCTGAATCATATCCAGATGGACTTGAGCTGCGGTCGGTTTCATCTGCACGTCGGCGAATAATGTCAGGCTGCTGGCCTGATTCAATTCATTCAGCAGGTCAGTATACAGCTGCGGCAGTTGTACCTCGGCTGTGTCCACTTTCGTTGCCGGAATAACACCCGCTTCGGTTACAGAGCTTTCGCCCCATTTTTCTACAAAATATTGAACGAATTTTTGAGCTTCATCCTTCACCTTGGAGTTCTGTGCGACGAATAAGCCTACACCCGGGCCGCCGACCCAACTGTTAATATCGCTTTTGCCACCATCCATTGTCGGGAATTTGAAAAATCCGATTTTATCCTTGAACTCCTGCGGTACATCCGGATTGGTGGTATAGTTCGGCAGTTCCCAGGTGCCCATGAGGTACATGGCAGCTTTCTCATTCATGAATTCCGATTTGCCTTCATCATTGGACAAGCCGTTATAACCTTTGTTAAAGGCGTTCATATCCACCAGCTTCTGTACTTCGGCTGCCGCCTGGATCAGGGCTGGATCGTCAAACTTGCCTGTGCCATTGATGGCCTTCTCCAATGCATCCCCGCCCAATCGGTTGGCCAGATACATATACCAGAGAGACCCGGTCCAGCGATCCTTGTTGCCGAGAGCGATGGGAACCACACCATTGTCTGTCAGCGTTTTCACAACATTCAGAAATTCATCATATGTGGCCGGGGGCTGCAGATTATATTTGGCGAAAATGTCTTTGTTGTAATAGATCGGAGATATGTTCAGTTCAATCGGGAGCGCATAGGTTTTGCTGTCTACGGCATACGCTTCGGTTGTTCCGGCAATGAATTTCCCTTCGAGCGAACCACTCAGGAGGTCATCTAGCGGAGCAAACAGATTGCCCTTCACATAAGGCTCCAAAAAACCTGCTGCCCATGTTACGCCTACATCCGGGAGTTCATTGGATGCGGAGAGGATTTTCAATTTGTTCTTATATTGCTCATTCTCCAGCACTTCCTGCTTGATGGTCACGTTGGGATGATCGGTCTGATACTGTTTGATGATCTCATTGACCAGCTTATTCTGCTGTGCAGAGCTGCCTGCTGGCCAAAGATGCATAAACTTGAGGGTCACTTTTCCGTCAGAGCCACTACCGCTCGCTTCACCCTCTCCGTCAGAACCTGAATTGCTGCATCCGGATAAAAACACGGCGAGGATAAGTGTCAATGTCAGTAGCATTGCTATTGGCTTTTTTCTCATATTCCTAACCCCCTGTAATGGTTATTCGGTTGATGTAACCGCTTTAATAAAATTGTAGCATGGGTACATCTCCCCCATAAGACCAGGATGATTTGGAAAAACTCCACTATTTTATGGTTATTTAGTCTCTTTACGAGTTCCAATGGAATGACGATATTTGCTTGGGCTAAGCCCTTCGAGACTTTTGAATACCTTAATAAAATATTTATCTGTCTGGTAGCCTACCTGTTCGGCGATCTCCGAGATGGGCAGGGCCGTCTGAACGAGCATCTCCTTCGCCCGTTGAATACGTGTGCGGGTCAGATATTCGCTAAAATTAATTCCTATCTGCTCCTTGAACAAAACGCTAAAATAACTGGAGTTCAAGTGCAGCATATCGGCAATTTCCCGCAGGGTAACATGCTCGCTCAGATGGGCATCCACGTAAGCAACAGCTTCACTGATCTGGGGATTAAGTCTCTCGTCTCCCCGTTCTTTGGCATCCAGCAGCTTGGGGTCAACCAGCTTCTGCATCATTTGAATACGCCGCTGTTGGTCTCCAAGCTGCAGAGCCTTCTCTACCGTCTGAATCAGCTGTTCCTTCTCAATCGGTTTGAGCAAATAATCTACCACACCAAGTTTGATGGCCTGCTGGGCATATTGGAAGTCGGCATGCCCAGACATAATCAGCACGACTGGCTTGATCGGAAACTGCTGCACGGCTTCAACGAGGGACAGGCCAGAGAATTCCGGCATGCGAACATCTGTAATTAAAAGGTCCGCCGTCTGTTCACGGAGCCATGCTGCTGCTTCGACTCCACTTGCCGCAGTTCGAATTTCGTTACGACCAGCTGACCAACCTTCCAGCGTCTTGCGAATGCCTTCTCGTGTACGCGGTTCATCATCAACGATTAGAATCGTTCTGCCATGAATCATATGCACCCTCCGTATCCTTCGGAATCTCAAAACGAATGATAGTCCCTTCACCGACCTTACTCGTAATGGAAAGTCTGCACAATTCGCCAAGCTGACCGCCAAAATAAAGCTTCAACCTGCGATGCACGTTAATCAGCCCCACACCTGTTCCCTTGTCGGAAACAGCAGGTCCACCATTCAATGCACGAACAACGGATTGAAGCCGGGAATCATCCATGCCAGGTCCATCATCCCGAACTTCGATGTGGACCAGCCCATCCTGCGTGGAAGCATCTACATGGATGCTTACCTTTCCCGGTTCAATTTTGCTCTCTATCCCGTGAAGAATAGCATTCTCCACTAAGGGCTGTATGAGCAATTTGGGAATCCTCACGGTGCGCATCGCTTCACTCAGTCTGATCTCCCATTGCAGCCTTTCTCCCAACCTCATCTCCATAATTCGAAGATAACGCTCCGCGTGCTCCAGTTCATCGGCCATAGTAACCCATTCAACCTGATTGGGACTGGAGATAATGTAGCGGAATAGGCGGGACATCGCCACAACCATACGCGCCATTTCCTCGTCTCCTTTGTCATCAAGTGACCAATAGAACGCCTCCAGCGTGTTAAACAGAAAATGAGGATTGATCTGCGACTGCAGAGCTTTCAGTTCTGTTCTTGACTGCATGATTTCCTTCTCGTATATCTCCTGAGTCAACTCATTTAACCGATAAACCATCTGATTGTATACTTCATTAAGCCTGTGAATCTCCATCGTTGAGCTGAACATAATATTGGGCTTCATGGCTCCCGGACGTGCACTGCGCATGGCCCTCATCAGTCGGGTGATGGGACGTGTAATCATGGTGGACAAGAGAAAGGACATGATGAGGAACAGCACGACGCCAAACAAACCGGAAATAAGCAGTGCCGTCCGAAGAATGGACACCCCCTCCGTTGTCTCGCTCACAGGTGTAAGAACCGCGAGCGTCCATCCCGTCATTTCGGAATGTTGTCTAACGACGATATAAGGTTCCTCCCGGGTCTCGACTACAGAGCTGTCACTGCTTAGGAGTGCCTTCACATCCAGACTAGCCTCCAGATTGGAAGTAACTACGCTTCCTGCCGCATCTACCAGAAGAATAGAATCCTCCACATCGTCCTCAGCATCCAAGTCATTCAGTTGAAAAAAGCTGCGCTGCATCCGCACCACGACATAACCTCCAGGTTCAAAAGCCCGGTCCATCAGGCTGACTCGCCGAATAGCCATAATGACCCCCGGATCTTCCGGGTCAGGACCGACCCAGACCAGCCTTCCCTTCTCCGCGTCTGCTTCCGCTATCCAGTTACGTCCAAGCCTTCCATCCAAAGATCGGTCATCCATGGGAAATATTCTGCTATAAGTTGTCGTATAAATTTCCAGACTCTGCACACCGCTCATAAAGGACGGATAGCTGCTCACAACCTGCAGTAGGGCTTGACGCTGATTAAACGTAGCCTTTTCCCCACTCTTCTCATTGCTCAGTAAACGCTGCACATAAGAATCATCTGCCACTTGAGCTGTCAGCGAGTTAACCTGTGCAATTAAAGCATCCAATCTGCCATTAGCCTGAACAGCAGTTTGATGAATATGCTTCTCCGCATTGGTCTTCAGCAATCCGGATACCCGGTCATAGGCGGCGATTCCCGCAATAAATAACACCACCAGCATCACCAGTACAAAACCAACAAAAATCTGATTACGCAACGAGTTCCATCTGCCCCAATTCACTCGCAAACCCCATTCTCCTCCCCGCATGTAAAAGAAATCGCCACCCGTTTCTCATCTTGGGTGACGATTGAGTACAAGTATGCCGGAATCCATCATCGCCAATTATTGAAGCGTTTACATTTTGGCTCATTGATCTCCTTTACCGATCTTTGTTTAGCGATTAAACTAACGACTAAAAAATAGCACAGAATCCTATCTTTATCAATCATTTAAATACAGGGCAGCTCCACAAACCGGAAGGTCATGAAAAACAAAAAAGGACGGACTCCATGAGTCCGCCCTTTTCTTCATTATTTCACTGAACCTTGTGTTACACCATTGATAATCCACTTTTGTGCAAACAGGTAAATGATGATCATCGGCAGCAACGCCAGCAGGTACGATGCAAACGCCAGGTTGAAGTCGGTATTGAATTGTCCCTGGAACACATATTGTACCAGTGGTAGTGTGTATTGTGCCGGGTCACTAATAATAATGAGTGGCAGCAGGAAGTCATTGTAAGTAGACAGACAAGTTAGAATACCAACCGTGGCACTGATCGGCGCCATCAATGGGAAAATGATTTTCCAGAACGTGCCCCAGGTTGTTGCTCCATCTACGAAGGCCGCTTCCTCCAGCGCTACCGGAATGGAGCGAATGTAACCTACATACACAAATACATTAAAGGCGAGACCATACACCGTATGCAGCAGGATCAGCCCTACCAAATTGGTCATTTCCAGTGATGCAGTCAGCTTAACGATCGGCAGCATGATGATTGGAAACGGAATGAACATCGCACTGACGAAGTAGTAATACAGCCCTTTGAAAAACTTCCGTTTCTCCATATTACGCGCAATGGCGTAAGCAACCATAGAGTTACTGAGCAAGGTCAGAATGACTGTTGAAGCAGTAACAATGGCACTGTTACGGAACGATTGGAAGAAGTTTGTCATGTCTATTGCACTTGCAAAGTTCTCCCAGTGGAGCGTTGTCGGAATGGCAAATACCGATTGGGCCATTTGCTCCGGATTCTTCAATGCGATTGTAATCGTCATATATAAAGGGAACAGAATGAACAAGGTACCTAGAACAATCAACAACATAACGGGCCAGTTGGTACGTAAACGGCTTCTCATTACAGATCCGTCTCCCTTCTTTGCAGGAACCGGATTTGCAGAATCGAAATCACCGCGATAACGATGAAATAGATAACCGAGTTCGCAGATTGATATGCATATTCGCCGCCTTCAAATCCACCCGTGTAGATCAGATGAGAGATGGACTGTGTTGCCCGTCCCGGTCCACCATTCGTCAAGGCCACGATCTGGTCAAAGACCATCAGTGAGTTTTTCATCGCCAGCACCATATTAATTGTGAAGAACGGGGCAATAAGTGGAAACGTAATGCTCCAGAATTCCCGCCATTTGCCGGCGCCGTCCAGATTGGATGCTTCATACAATGTCGTAGGGATCGTTTGCAATCCCGCCAAATACAGAATCGTATTCAACGCGACGGATTGCCATACCGCTACAATCACGATCCCAATCCATGCCAGGCTTTCGCTGCCCAGAATGTTGGTGGATAGGGCGTTGATGCCCAGGTTCTGTCCCCAGATCGGGAATACGTTGGAGAACAGGTAGTTAAATATGTAACCTACAATCAATACACTCAGGATATTCGGCAAGAAGTAGATGCCACGGAAAAAGTTACGGAACTTAATCTTGGCATTCAACCCGAGTGCAATGAGCAGGCTCAGTATATTCGTCAGGATCGTTACAACGATCGCAAACTTGAAGGTAAACCAGTAGGCGTTGCCTACATTGTCATCTTGAAACAAATTGAAATAGTTTTTGAATCCAACAAAATCATACCCTTTACCGAATCCGTTGTAGTTCGTAAATGAATAATAGATCCCCTGGAGGGCCGGCAGCGTCATAAACACGAAGAACAATACTACCGCCGGAACCGTCATCCAGTAATAAGGCGCGATGCGCTTGTTCATACTCCATCCTCCTTCGGACAAGGCGTTATCGCCGATTCGCTACCTTGTCCCATTCTTTGTCTAGTGTATCCAGATAGTTGTCGATGTTCTTATTCTGCAAAAAGGACTGTACGATGGAATTCAGCTGCACTGCAGCCGGAATATAGTGATCGGCGAAGTCGATAACCTTGCCCTGCTCAATGTAAGGTGTCAGTTCCTGTACAGCAGGATCATCTTGTTTTACACCTTCCACCGCAGAGAACAGCGTCTGTTCCTCAATGTATTTGCCTATATTCTCAGGCTCCAGCAGAAATGCGATGAACTGCTCGGCCTGCTCCTTGTTGGGTGTATCTGCTGCAATGGTAAACAGAGAGTCGATTCCGTTCACCAGCTTGATCTTGCTCGGATCATTGCCTGTCGGGAATGGGAAGAAACCAATGTCCACATTCGGGTTGGCTTTGCGAATCTCGGAGATCGCCCAGGTACCCTGGATGTACATATAAGCTTCGCCATTGGCAAAAGCACGGTTACCATCCGAATACGCTTTACCGAAGTTGTCGCCGTGACCGTAATTCATCAGCTCCAACTGCTTCTCCGCAACCTCACGATATTTCTCCTTGAAGGTCACCTTGTTCTCGCGACGCTCCAGGTAGAAATCAATACCAACCAAGTTAGGTCCGAGTGCATTGAACGGCAGATTGGTCTGCCAGTCATCCTTGTATGTGAAGTAAAACGGAATCTTACCCGCATCCTTAATTTTTTTGGCTGTAGCAATCAGCTCGTCCCAGGTCTTAGGTACGTCCAGACCCATTTCTTTAAATAACGTTTTGTTGTACATGATGCCGTTTGCATTTGTTGCGTAAGGAACACCTGTCACTTCATCCATGCCCGTGACATCCTTCAGCATCTTTATGTAGTTGGGATCGATCGTTTTTAACAGTGGACTGTCTGTCAGATCGGCGAAAATATCACTCTGTGCAAGAATGGAATAGGTATCGGTTGCCCCCATTGCCATAATGTCTGGCACATCGTTCTTCACCACACGTGTCTTCAGCACCGTCTCCGCGTCAGGTGGATTCACCTGAGTGACCTGAATATCGGAGTGTTCGGCGTTGAACGTTTTGATTAATTCGTCAAAGGTTCCTTTGGCTTCGGGTTTGTTCTGAAAAAATTCAACCTGCACTTTGCCGTTGGCATTATTCCCACTGGTGCAAGATGACAGAAGTACAGCCGTTATTCCACAAAGCAGCATTAACCCGAGTGCCTTGGTAAGCGATGTTCTCATGTTGTACCTCCCTCAGCTTATATACGTAAAGATTTACCCATTAAATTAGTGAAATAACCACGTGGTTAATCCTTCCACCGTTTTATACTTAGAGCGTTGACTATAATGTGTTCTATTATTCCTAAAACGGTTTCGGTAAAATTGAATCAGTCCTACTGAGAGCGAGTCCGCTCATCGTTATAACAAAAAAGGACATCGGAATATATCCAATGTCCCTCATGTATTCAGTTACGCTGCTTACATCAAAGCAGTTTCTAACTCTCTATCAACGCTCTATTTTGGGCAAAGCATTACGTAAACGCTTGGCTCGGTAACTCTGAAATGCACGGATTAACATGCCGATGACCAGCATAACCACACCAACATTTATGGCTACATCCGCCAAATTGAGAATACCACGTCCCGACGGAAATACGAGGAAATCCGTTACGCGTGCGTAGATAAACCGATCGATTGCATTACCCAAAGCACCACCGACCATGAAACCGGCACCTGCCTGCATCCAGAAACCGCGAATCTCACCTTTTCTCCGATAATACATTATGCCCGCCACGAACAGAATGGCAACCACACCGAACAGACGCGCATTCCCTTGAAACAGGCTGCCTGCCATTCCACTGTTCTCATAATGCTGCAATTGCATTCCCGAGTCACCAAGCCTCATCGTGTCGCCAACTTCCATATACATCCTCACTGCCATCTTGGTCCCCTGATCAACCAAGGTAACTAGCAGTGCTACAAAATAAAACAACATGTGCCACTCCTCCTGCCGGACGCTCAAAAGTCAAAACTAAAGGGTCTCCGCTGTAACATTTCCTTCACTTTAACACACCCGAAGCGTTGTCACCAACTGGGTAGAGCATGCGCTTGGCATACACTCATAGGAATGGAATGGCAAAAAAATCCGTGCCTGGATTAGGCACGGATGATAAATACTTTTATTGGAGTTGAAATCCACCATTTTATTGTATAGCAGAGAGCACATCCAGCAGCATGGATTTGAACTTCGGACGGTCAATGGCCTCACAGACGCGTACATTCGGTTCTTTACCGAAACGTCCGTTGATATCCACAACGCTATATCCGCGCGTTAACTCTCCTGCTGCTTCTACGTCCACATAATACTGACCGGATTTGGTCATGAGCGACTCATCTGCGGCAACAGCCATCAGCAACGTATCTGGGTGAGTGGTGCCATTCAGTTTATGTACCGATTTGTTGAACTGCATAACCACTTTGTTGATGGCTGTGAAGAAATCGGCACCAGATGTACCCAGTGCTGCAATTTCAGCGTGATCATCATCATCCATAACAGAATACTGCGTACACATCTCCCAGCCAACCATGGTGGTCGGAATGCCTGCGTGCAATACAATTTTGGCTGCTTCCGGATCTACATAGAAGTTATACTCCGCGGCTGGTGTGATATTACCCAATGCATTATTCGTTCCACCCATGATGTAGAGGTGAGCAATCTCCGGAATAATGGTGGGGTCCTTCTGGATTGCCATCGCAATGTTAGTCAGAGGTGCAATGGCCAGAAGCGAGATTTCGCCCGGATGTGCGTGTACCTTTTCAATGATAAAATCAACTGCATGCCCTGCCTCTGGACGCTGGTCAGCCTTCGGGAAATGGGCTCCGCCCATGCCGTCATCGCCATGTACGTCTTCCACCGTGCGGTGGTGCGCCTTGCCATAGGCCATCAATGGGCGTTCGCATCCTTTGTACACAGGCACCTTGCCGCCATGTCCTGCAACCTGTACCGTGTACAGGGCATTTTCAACCTCTTGGTCAAACTGTACGTTCCCACCTGTAATCGTAATGCCCTCCACCTGGAAATGGTGCAGTGCGGTCAGGATCGCAATCGTATCGTCGCCTGCTGTATCTGTATCGATGATGACTTTTTTCATGATGCCGCGCTCCTTCTTCGTTGAATTGATATTCATTCCAAATAAACACTACGGTTTATTTTACATCAAAAACGTACCAATGACGATGGAAACGCCGATGATAATGGAACGCAGCAGCTGTGCTACTGCCATGTTGCCTCGTGCGATTTCGTCACATACCCGCATCTTGGGAATCAGGAAGTCAAATATAATATAGACCAGACACAAAATAATGATTCCAAGCGCCGACCAGAGCAGCATATCCAGCCATGAATGCGTGGAGAAGGACACCATGCCCACAATGATACACAAGCCCAGCAATTTGCTGCCCATATACATGCCTGCTGCCTCGTTGCCTTTCGCGATTTCCTCGCTATCGTTATACCGAGTCAATTGGCTAAAAGCGAAATACCCACATACCAATACAACCAGCAGAATGCCTACACCTACCGCTACATTCAGCAGGTTTAATCCCAAATTGTCCATTCCTTCTCCTCCTCATCATCCATCCGTTCATTGACCATAGCCGCGCAATAATAGGCCATATCTCCGGTTACCTTCTCCCCGATCCGAGGTAGCACACCAGCAAAATGTCCACCAATGACAAACACCCCTGTAAGCAAATAACCGCTGTATTCGCCATCCTCTGTCTGAATTACGGCCTGCTCCATCGGTACCAGCTGCTGATATATTTTAGGCTGATTATTATAATAGGCTGCGATCTCCTCATCTTCTTGCAGTTCGTCTGTTGTGTTGGAGTTCAAAGGAGCGTGCAGCTTATGAGAAGCAGCCGTTTGGCCCCCATGATGATCCGATCCCTCACCCAGCAGCGATGTGCCTCGACCTTCGCGGCCCCAATAGCTTTTGGCCACATAAGGCATTGCGCTCCATTCGAAAGGCCCAGCTTCGAAATAAGTCGGTAGCAGATACCGTGAAATGGAAGCTAACTCTGCATCGTTAAACAGTCGAAATCCACAATACTCCGGGGTTTGTTCATTGCGTTCATAGAGCGACCAGATCGCCGCCATGAAGCCCTTGCTCTGCATCAGCACATGCTGTACAGGATTCATCAGACCCAGGCGGCCATCCTGAACCAATTCAAGCAGTGCTGCGCCGATGTCCACGCCGGTCGTTTCATCTCGCTCATCGATTAGATATTCCAGGGGATAGAGCCGGTACAGAAGGTTGATCTCGCGTCCATGATGGTAGAGCGCCTCCCCTGGAACAATCTCCAACTCCTCCAATGGAGCGTAGAACGTTTCATACCCCGCCTCCTGGCACAGCTTCATCAGATATTCCGTGTTTGTCCGATCCTCCACATGCCCCCCAAATGAAGTAAAGGTCACCGGGCCCAGTAAACCCTGCTGTGCGTAATCATCCAGCCAGCGGCGAAAGCATTCCCGGATACATTCATCCATTCCTTTGGATGGAGCATGGAGCGATATTTTTTCAGCCATCCCCACCAAAATACCTTCCAATGCAGCTGCTTCAGGTATGCCAGTTGGGGTATCCGTATTATTCTCAATACACTTAGGCCCAGCTTCCCCGATAATCCAGTCCTGCCGAGTGATTCCGCCCGTCACCATTTCCATACGCGCCGCCGGAATAAGGCCGGGATGAATGCCCAACTGCTGCTCCAGAAATGAGTCAGGCATGTATTGCTGAATAAAACGCATCACCTTGCAGTAGATTCCATCTACAGCCTCAACTGCTGTACGCAATTCCTGCATCTCCGCAGAGGAATAGACTGTCAGTGCAGGCACGCAATATTGCTTGCCATACATGCGATGGTAAGGAACCTGTTGCCCTGCTTCGCCACTGAAAACTTCTTCATGACTGAACGGCAGCTGGTATATATGCCTCATCAGGTTCTAACCTCCCGAACTGCGGAAGAAGCTGCCAAAGCCGCTCGATTTTGAACTGGATTTGCTGTAGGAGCTGCTATCCTTGTTGCTCCGATAGGACGATCCACCACCGTAGTAGTAGTGCCCACTGCTGGAGTCATACTCACATCCGGTATCGTATTCCGGGTCACATTCGTCACTATTGCTGCTACAACCGGATAATACAGCTGGAACCGCAAGCATTAGCGAGAAGGCAACCAGCTTGGCGCGTGATCCGGGTTTGGGTTTGGAATCTTCAGCCATTACAGATCCACCTCCTTCATCAAAAACAACACTTTCTTGCGATCCGCATCCAGCACGGAATACACAAATTCATAGGTCGTGCCGCCACGGACCATGTAATGGTCCAGCAGTTGCTCGGCAAGCTCCATCGTGTACGAGGAGGATTCTGCCAAGTCCAATTCCTGAAATGCACTCCCATTCCACAGCATATATTCCGCACTGTACATGGAGGACATTTTACACATTGCCAGTGCAGCGTCCGCAATCGCTGTACCGTATTCGGCAGGTTTTTGATTGTCATACTCGGTCACGTAAACTGCATGCTCCCGACGATCCTCGCATTCATTGGACAGATGCGCCCAGAGCTTATTTTTCATCAGGGTCGCATCGACCAGTTTGCGCATGAACAGCTCATCGCGAGTAACCGATACCTGCTCCAGTAGCCCCGTCTCCACCTGCCGGTCATCCGACCAGTTCCGATAAGTCAATGAATAATAAATAACGATAACCTGCCTTTCTGTGAGCTCTAAGAGGAGCCGTTTCCATACACACAAACGTATTAAACGCATGAGAAGGAAAAAAGTTACACTATTCCCGATGACATGTAAAAAAGAACAGGGTTATCAATCTCGTTCACAGAGCACGGAGCTCAAGTGTTAACGAATCTCATAAGCCTTATATGGTGATTACATATGAAATACAGATTTTAGCGAATCTGAGAGATGCTATTTCGGAAAAAAACAGCCTACAACAACGATAAGCATTCACTTCATAAGGAATAACATCTCTGTGGTTCGTTAGATAATTCAAAGTGTGGATTTTGAAGCCAATAGGGTCTCCTCGGTTCGTTAGGATGCCGGATACTTGAATCCGTCAAATCATTGCTAGTCGTCCCTGAAGCGCAAAAAAACTGTCCCCAAGCCAATGCATGACTTATGAGACAGCCTCCTCGTTTGCTCAAGCTGTTGCTAGCCCCTATTGATATTGATATTGATATTGATATTTCTATTGCCAATGCCCTTCCAGCTTACACGTATGGCTTATAATTCGGCCCACTGGGCGAGCAGTTCATTGTACTCCGCCGACAATCGCTCTCGCTCGTTCCACATCTGTTCCAGAGCAGGCGGATCATTCGCCACCGTTTCAAGCTGTTGATCCAGTTCCCGGAGACGGGTTTCCAGGTGTGCCATGACGTGCTCCAGCTTCTCTGCAGCACGCTCACTGTCACGACTCTTTCCAGTATTCCCAGACTGGAAGATGGATGAGTTGTTCAGCTTGCCCGATTGCGCCGCAGACGAAGTCCCGCGGGAAGAAATTCCTGCTTCTACCCCAGCGGCATTCCCCCGGGGTGAAGCCACCGCTCCTGCTGCAGCCTGATTTGCCACCGCTGCACGGGCTTGCAGATCCAGCTTCTTCTCGCGATAGGCTTCATAGTCTCCCAGATAAGCAGTCATCCGCCCATTCTCCAGTTCCCACACGCGGGAAGCGAGTCGATTGACGAAGTAACGGTCATGCGAGATGGCAAGCACCGTTCCTTCGAAATCAACGAGCGACTCTTCGAGCGCTTCCCTTGAAGCGATATCCAGATGGTTGGTCGGTTCATCCAGCAAAAGCACATTCGGCTTCCGCTGAACCAGCAGAGCCAGCCTTAGCCGTGTCCATTCCCCACCAGATAACTGTCCTACCGAGCGAAATACATCTGCTCCATAGAATAGATATCGGGCCAAAATGCCGCGTGCTTCTCCTTCTTCCACGCCCGCTTCCTGACGGAAGTACTCCAGCACATTCAGCTTCGGATTGGAAGGCTCCTCCTGCTGGGCCAGATAGCCAACATCTACACGTGCACCCCACTCCAGGTTGCCTGCACTGGGTTGTTCCTCGCCCAGCAACAGCTTGAACAACGTCGTTTTGCCTGAACCATTGCGTCCAATAAGAGCAATTTTGTCGCCATATTCGAGCAATCCTGATACACCGCGCAGAATTGGACGTTCTCCATAAGCCTTTTCGACCTGTTCCATAACGGCCACTCGTTTTCCCGTACGGTCTGTAGGGCGTACATCGAAGTCGGCGTTACGCCGCTCCAGTACCGGGCGCTTCACCTGTTCCATCCGTTCGATTGCTTTACGCATCGAAGCTGCACGCCGGAAGAACTTTTCATTACCCCCGACTCGGCCCCATTCTTCCAGTTGGCGGATCGTTTCTTTCATTTTTTTGATCACCTTCTGCTGCTCCTTGAACTCCTCGAATTGCTGCAGCAGTCGTTGTTCCTTCACTTTCATATATTCCGTATAACCACCAGCTGACGTCTGCGCTTCTCCATCCTCCAGCTCTAACGTTCGGGATGCTACACGATCCAGAAAGTAGCGATCATGTGAGATCAGGATAATCGTACCTGTGTAGTCACGCAAAAATCCTTCCAGCCATTCCACCCGCTCCAGATCAAGATGGTTGGTCGGCTCATCCAGCAATAACAGATCAGGCCTTACAATTAGCTGTGAAGCCAGCACAACCCGGGTCTGTTCACCACCAGACAACGAACCAAACCGCCATCCGTAATGCTCCTTCGCAATATCCAGACCGTCCGCCACCTGATCAATCCGGGCATCCATTTCATATCCACCCTCGCGCTCGAACTGATCCTGCAAGGCCGCGTACCGCTTCAACAGTCGCTCCAATTGGTTCGGATCGGATGCACAGTCCGGATCGGACATCTGCTGCTCCATATCCTTCATTTGACTCCGGCACGCCATAAGCTCCCTGAATCCAAGACTCAGCACATCCAGCACTGTGTAATCGTCCATTCCTTCCGGCACCTGAGCGACGTAACCAATACGTGTATCCTTCTTGATCATCAATTGTCCTTCATCCGGCTGGCTCAGTCGTGCCAACAGACGCATCAATGTCGTTTTTCCGCTTCCGTTGCGGCCGATCAGGGCGACCTTGTCGCCTTCCATAATTTCAAATGTAATGCCGTCCAGCACCAGATGTGCTCCGTGGTATTGAGTCAGTTGTTGCGCACTAATAATCATCATAATAAGGTTCCTCCTATGGATTGGAAGATCCTGACCGCAACACAAAAAGAGCCGCAGGAGGTTAGCTCCGCGGCCCTTCAGAATTCAAGCAATATCGCTTATCGTCCGAATGAGGTCAAGGCAGGCATCTTCTCGCAAATGTTAACTTCCGTATATTCAAAATTGGACAGACTTCTCCCGTTGGTCAGAAAAGTATGAACAATGCCAGCCATAGCAATCGGCAGCTGGCTAATACGGTTGTTAAGCATCTCGTGATTCACCTGTCTTCACCTCCCTTGTCATAATTAATGTCAATATATCACAGACGAATGCATTCCTGCAACCATCCCGTCCGCCCAAATCAATGTTACTGAGACGCACTCATCACATTAGTCCCTTCTACGTCGTCGCATGACCACATCTACAATAATGGTCGTAATTAGCGTGAGCAGGCCGGAAGTCATGAGGGATACTCCTATTAAGGCATATCCAATTCCGTTCCAGCCACCAATATCCACACTAATCATGACTATAACGGCTCCTCCCAACACCACCACACAAGGCAGAATATAATGGGCCCATGTCATACGCTGACCTTGCAATCGATAGCTCACCCATCCGATCAACAGCAGCACAACCCAAACAAGGAGTATCCATAGAACTAATCCTGTCATTGAAACGCCCCCTTCTCCTAAGCTCAGCCCGTTTCTCACGAATCCAAACTGAAGCCGATATCCGTTGACTTGATATATGAATATGACAGGATTGTATCACATCATAAAGCCCTTCATTCCACAAACATTTGAGTTCGTGAATGAGGGCTTTATGATTTTTATGCGATGATGAAATTTGCCAATTTCTCAGAGTCCTTGCGTCTGGTCACCAGCAAGCCTCAGTAAAGGCTGACACTTTCAGCTTGGCGCTGTTCATAACGCTATCCTTTGTATAAATCGGCTTTGCCGACCGAATGGAACAGCTCCATTTTATAACGAATGACGCTTCGGGCCTCAGCAATGCATTCCGGGTAAATCGCGTTAGGGTCCATAACTCGGTTGTGCTTAAAATTTCGCGAGCTTTTTTGAAGTATGCGTGCTTATATCGCTGGATATATTGATTTTGCAAATGCCCAGCTGAACGGAATCGAATACCTCCTGATCCGGGTTGGCAGAGCCGCCGTGAAGGACGAGAGGAATATCGACCAATTGGCTGATTTCTTTCAGAATATCCATTTGCAGCTCCGGTTTGATGTGCTTTGGATACGGAAGCAGCATGCGCAATCTCCACCGCCTGCTTGGCCAGCGTCACATTTTCTTCATAAGGGAGCAGAGAACCGTTAATCATGACAGAAGCCCAGCTTCAGGTAACGTTGAAGCTTCGTTGTACCAATACAACCGTAGTCATAAATACATTTCCGAAGTCATGAAATACGCTACGCTTTACGTAATGAAAGGATACGAGTGACGTAGAAAATTTTGTTTTTTCTACTGTCTACCATGATGGGAGCATATCAATGCAATTCAACCTGGCTTTTTTATGTTCCGTTAAATGCCTGCTCCATCTGTAAATACGTGCTGCTCAGCCGATTCAAATTGGTTTAAAACATGCAACCGCAAGCTTTGAAAATCATGTGATGCTTTTTTACGAGGATACGACAATTCTACGGGTACAATTGAACTGATCTCACCGGGACGAGGTTTTAAAATAACGACTCGATTGGCCAAAAAAATAGCTTCGTCAATATCGTGCGTAACAAAAATCATCGTTGTTTTATTGGTTCTCCAAATATCGAGCAGCACTTCTTGCATATGAGACCTGGTAAATGCATCAAGTGCGCCAAAAGGCTCATCAAGCAGCAGCACCTTTGGATTCCGCATCAAGGCCCGGGCAATGGAGACACGCTGCGCCATTCCTCCCGACAACTCGCGTGGATAAGATTTCTCGAAACCTTCAAGCTTTACCAGCTTAATCAGATCGTCGACGTTGTCTCGAACCTCCTTGTCGCGAAGCGACAAATCTGAAGCGATATTCTTTTCCACCGTCAACCACGGAAATAATCGATGCTCTTGAAAAACAAATCCTTTTTCAATCCCCGGTCCTTTAATGGGCTCGCCATTAAGTCTAACGAAACCGGAGTAGGCTCTATCTAACCCGGCAATGATACGCAGCAGTGTGCTTTTGCCGCAGCCGCTTGGGCCAATAACCGTGACGAACTCGCCTTCTTTAATCGTTAAATCGATATCATGGAGTGCGTGCACTGTTCCTTTGCCTGTCGAAAACTGTTTATCAAGACCCTCAATAGTAAGCAAAACGGAAGAAGTCACCTGATCACCTCTGCAAAATTATATCCGATAAAATGTATGTAATTACTAGGCTATCATTGGATTATAGTAGTGTCAATACTCATTTGATTGAACCCTTAATCGGATCAAACTCAACTTGACTTATAGGGATTATTGGTATAAGTTTTAGACTATCTTTTTCCTCTGTATGAATTCATCACCCTAACAAAGGGACCTCTGGTAAACGATCAATCGATCACTCATCTCGACTATAACACGCTGTCAACCATTCCAATGGAGACTGTTAATAATACACTGAAAATAAAATAAAGAAGGTGCATTTTTGAGCGTATCAAGCAAAACAAATGCCAACCCAAAGATCAACCAAGCACCTAGCAAACAGACTCTCTTTGCGTTGGCGCTAGTACTCCCTGTTACCACTCTGAGCATTTGGCAGATTCTCGGAGATTTGGGGCTGATTTCTGATCTGCTCTTTCCAACTCCTTATGTCATCGGGAAGACTTTTGTCGAGCTCGCTAAATCCGGAGTTCTATGGAAACATATCGACGCAAGCGTTCAGCGCGTAATGATGGGTTTCCTAATAGGGGCAAGCCTCGGTTTATTGTTCGGCATTGCTGTCGGATTATTCAGGAGAACAGAGAAGCTCGTTGATCCGACTGTCCAAATGATACGCATGATTCCAAGCTTAGCTATCGTACCTCTCTTCGTGCTGTGGTTTGGGATTGGCGAATTGTCGAAAATTCTTATTATTGCCCAGGTTACCTTCTTCCAGCTCTATATTAATACGTTTTTAGGCATTCGCAACGTAGATAAAAAGCTGTTTGAAGTGACGTATGTGCTGGGTTACAGTCGTATGAAACAAATTATTCGTCTCGTTCTTCCGGCGGCGCTGCCCAGTATTTTGTTGGGTGTCCGTATCTCATTCGGCATTTCATGGCTAGGGCTGGTCGTTGCCGAGCTCATCGCTTCGACTTCAGGAATTGGCTACATGATGTCCGATGCTCGTCAATTTGCAGATACACCGGTCGTGTTCGTAGGTATATTTCTGTTTGCCATACTTGGTCTTACGGCAGACAGCTTAATCAGACTGCTGCAGCATAGGCTGCTCCGTTGGCAAGCTACCATCAACAGATAAGGAGGGAAACTTATGGGCAGCCCGACTAACGAATCGTTGCGTACAGAGCGCAGGCCTTCCGAAGAACGTCAAAAAAACAGCCGTTCCAGCAGCAGCCGTCCCGTCTCCGGACAAGAGAATGCGTTAAACGATTCTACTGTCCCCTCTGCCTCTCAAACCAAGACGCGTTTGCGCTTATTTTCATTCGATTCCATTCAAGGCACTATACTGCCGATCATGATTTTGTGCGTATGGCTCATTATCGATTGGAGCGGCAGCATTCCAAAAACGCTGTTGCCTTCCCTTTTTTCCGTAATAGAGGTTTTTGGAAAAATGCTGGTGTCTGGCGAATTACTGTCGCATCTTGGTTTCAGTTTAGAGCGCGTAGCATACGGTTTCTTGATAGGTGGCCTATTGGGACTCGGATTGGGCATCCTAGCAGGACTCGTACGCAAAATCGATTATTTGATCGATCCCAGTCTGCAAGTGCTGAGACTGGTACCGCATCTGGCCATAGCACCTCTTATTACGTTATGGTTCGGCTTCGGTGAAATGTCTAAAGTTGTCATTATCGCATCTGGAGCGCTGTTTCCGCTTTATATTAATACTTACATTGGTATTCGAAATGTCGATAACCAGTTGTTAGAAGTTTCGGATATTCTGCAATTCAATAAATGGCGGCGCATAACAAAGCTTATTCTGCCAGCAGCATTGCCGAATATACTGATGGGTCTAAGAACCTCTATTGCGGTTTCCTGGATCAGTCTCGTCGTAGCGGAATATGTAGGAGCCTACCAGGGGGTTGGCTTTCTGATTAATGAGGCCAAACAAAACCTCAAGCCTGAAGTTATTTTTGTAGGTATTCTCGTGTTTGCTATTGTAGGAAAGGTGCTCGATTCATTGATTAAACTGCTGGAGCTCCGTCTGCTGAATTGGCGGGATAATTACCAAGGTTAACCGAGATGTTTTTCTGAAATTATGCCTATTTTGAAAGGGGTCTCATCCTATGATAAAAAAATCTCCCCATAATCATCTTACGTTAAGGTTCACCATTGTTTCTTTGTTGCTATTCTCTGTTCTCCTATTGCAAGCTTGCGGCGGCCAATCTTCTAGTGAACAACCCGTTCCTTCCGAATTAAATTTTGGCTATATCGGCTCCAATGCGCTTAATATGCCGACAGGCGCCGAGGGCTGGGGACTTCATAAAGGAATTATTCAGGAAGAATTAAAAAAACACGGTATTGATACAATTAATACTTTCGGTTTCCCTAATGGACCGGACGAATCGGAGGCGTTGATCAGCGGTCGCTTAAATGCCGGAGCAGTTGGCGACACGCCTGCCATTATTGCCTATTCGGGAGGCGCTAAAACTCGCTTTGTCGGTCAAGTCAATGTGGGCCTTAAAGCATTTGTCATCGGCAAAAAGAACGGCCCTACTACCATCAAAGAACTTGAGGGCAAAGTCATCGCCGTACCAAAAGGATCGTACAATCACCGATACATTATCGGTTTGCTTAAACAAGAAGGCGTCACCAACTATGAGCTCGTGCATATGCTTGGCTCCGATGCGGCTGCAGCCATTGCAAGAGGCGATATCGACGCCAATGTAGGATATGGAAAAGATGCGTTAGCTTTGCTGAAGGAAGGCTTTCCACTTATTCATGCATCGGATGATACTCCGGATTTGGCAGGTTCCAGTGTAACGGTTGCAACGGAAGATTTCCTGAAGAAATTCCCTGACTTCCCTAAAGTGTGGAATGAAGCCCGTGGCAAAGCGCTTGCCGATCTGAAGCAGCACGAAGAGGAATATTATGAATTTATGTCTCAAGTTGTCGGCATGGATGTCGACAGTGTAAAAAAACTTTACCCGATCAGCATACTGACAGATGAGCCGGTCACGGATAAAGTATTCTCGCAATTAGAGGATGTAAAACAATTTTTGCTTGAAGAGAGTCTGTCGAAACAAGAATTTAAAGTTGAGGACTGGGTGGCTAAGTAAATCACATTTATTCGTTTTCGAGTAAATATAATGGCTTATGACGTTTTTAAAACAGAGAAAACCTGTGAGATTAGTTATATTTATCCGCATAAAAACGATAGACGACGATGAAGGGTGGTTTGATGATATGAGTAAAAAGGCTACAGAATCCTTGAAACTTCAAACGGATGTGTTAGTCATTGGCGGTGGTCCGGCCGGTGCATGGGCAGCGATCGCCGCAGCCGAGCAAGGCGCGAGCGTCGTTCTTGTCGACAAAGGCTATTGCGGAACAAGCGGAGCGACGGCGCCTTCAGGAACAGCTATATGGTATGTGAAGCCTGAGGAGCAAGCGCGTGAAGATGCCATGATGAGCAGGATGGACATGGGCGGTAATCTGGCGGAACGTCCGTGGATGCAGCGCGTGCTTGATCGGACGTATCACAGCATGCACCAAATCCGCGATTGGGGCTATCCTTTCCCTATCGACGAAACGGGGGGGCCGAATTACATTAGCGTCCAGGGCCCTGAATATATGCGCCTTATGCGCAAACGAGTGCAAAAAGCCGGCGTTCGCATTTTGGACCATAGTCCTGCATTGGAACTGCTGTCCGATAGTCACGGTGTGGCTGGAGCAATCGGCATCAATGAGCAGACGCGACAGCCATGGCGCGTTGATGCCGCAGCGGTCGTTATCGCTACAGGTGGCTGCGCATTTTTAAGCAAAGCGCTTGGAACCAATGTCCTGACGGGAGACGGTTATCTACTGGCAGGAGAAGCCGGAGCTGATTTTTCGGGAATGGAGTTTTCAACGGCTTATGCGATCGTGCCACATTTCTCACCGGTTACGAAGACGGCGCTATATCAGTTTGCAACGTTCTACTACGAGGATGGAAGAGTCATTGAAGGAGCCGGATCGCGCAGAGGCCGATCGATTATCGCCAAAACACTGCTCAAAGAGCCCGTTTATGCACGTCTGGATAAAGCCGATGAATCGATAAGGTTAGCGATGAGAAAAGCTCAGCCTAACTTCTTCTTATCCTTTGACCGGCTTAAAATCGATCCGTTCACTGAAAGATTTCCAGTCACCCTGCGATTCGAAGGAACCGTGAGAGGTACAGGAGGCATCAACATCGTCGATGAAACCTGTGCAACAAAGGTGCCTGGCCTATACGCCTCCGGCGATGCGGCGACCCGCGAACTGATCTGCGGCGGCTTTACTGGCGGCGGTAGCCACAATGCGGCATGGGCCATGTCCTCGGGGTACTGGTCCGGCGAAGGGGCGGCTCAATTTGCTTTGAAGCAAGGGGCCAACCGCTTCAATCGAAATGCCCGCGGATTATCCGAGCTTTCCGGCATTCCGACACAAGCGGATTCCACCAAGAACATTATAAGCACGGAAGAAGTCGTTCGTCAGGTTCAGGATGAAGTGTTCCCTTATGATCGCAACTGGTTCCGTAGCGAAGAAGGTTTGACAGCATCACTCGACCGCCTGAATCATTTATGGCAGGAAATTAAACAAGGTGTTCGGACAACGGAAAGCAGTAGACTAGGTGTAAGAGAAGTCGCCGCTATGACGGCTACGGCCAGATGGATGTATGAAAGCGGGCTGGCAAGGCGCGAAACTCGTGGGATGCATGTCCGTACAGACTTCCCTGCACGTGATGCAGCGCAGCACTACCGACTGATTAGCGGCGGCTTGGATCAAATATGGGTGAGGCCGAACATGGCAACCACAAACCGCAATGTAGAGGAGGAAGTTAAAAATGATTGAAATATTGAGCGCAGAGCGCTGCATTAGCTGCAACCAGTGCGTAAGAGTTTGTCCGACTAACGTATTTCAGGAAGTGGAGAACGATATTCCGATCATAGCGAGACAATCCGATTGCCAAACTTGTTTTATGTGCGAACTGTATTGTCCGGTAGATGCACTTTATGTAACGCCGAATGCCGATGGAATCGAGCTCGTTCAAGAATCTTCGGTCATTGAAGATAAGCTGATCGGCGGCTATCGAGAACGAGTAGGCTGGGGCAAGGGAAGAAAGTCGACCGCATCGGACGATGAGTCATATCTCGTCTTTCGCAGGACAAAAGAAATGGTCATGCAAAACAGTAAGTAACCAAACTGCACCTCTAGTCTTCGACGCCAATACATGGCACGGAGGCAGCCAAACTGGCGACTGGAGGTGCAGTTTTTTTGATGCATGCGCTTCGAGATCCTTCCTGGTTAGAATCTGACTTTTTTAAATGTATGTAACCATTCATAAAGTTCAATATGTATGCATTTATTTTACACAGGAAATGAGAAGAGATGCTACCTCTATGAAGTTGAAAAAGTGTTCTTTCAAGTTTTATTTTATTACCATAATTGTAAATTATTTCACAAACAAAAGTAAATAACCTCCAATTACTAACTCAACATAAAGGTAGTAGTACTTGAATTTTTTTATCCATTAATAGCACCTTCAGAAAAATAGATTCTATCTATCTATGACTCACTGTATTATCATGTTTTACTACATAATTTTCAAAGGTTCGATTTTTTTCATAGCTTTATGAATTCAGTATGGATCGGACTTCTTCCAGAATGCACCGGATACCTTCTACCAGATCGGAGCCAAAATGCTTGACCAGCTCCCTTAGCATATTACCATCGATCCAGGATTCAAGCTCCTGTTCAGCGCTATCGGAGCACCTTTTGATTTCGGCACAACGAAAAGGCTCCTGATCGGGTTCCCTGCCCAATTAGAAGCCTTTTTAGATGCTTCTTTGTCTCCGTTTTCTATTCACCACTGGCTGCTCATCCTGCACTTGTCCTTCTGGCCCTGTTGCCCTCGTTGCTATTGTTGCTCCAATAGTACCCGACGTCGTTAGAGCCTGCATCTGCAAGTGTCACTTCAACCAGTTAGCAAAGAACTCCCGGTATCCCTCCTTCATGATCGTGCGCGAAAAAGCACCAAAAGCATACTCACGGTTGTCTTCCGAAACACTACGCGGCGCGGCAGCAGCCATATTCACCAATTCAAACCAGTTATCCTCATTTCCTGCAAAAGCATGCGTGGAACGGATGTGTCCATAGCAGGCATGCTCCGGTTTCACAACCATTTTGCCCATCGCCATTGCTTCGGTCAGCGGCATCGCAAACGTATCAAATGCCGAACAGCTCCAATACACCTTGGAAGAGTTCATTAGGGTAAATACCTCATCCTGTGTCAGCGCGAATTGCAATTTTACGTTGTCCGGAATGTTGTATTTCTTCATGCTTTCCTCATAGCGGCGACCGCCGAATACCATGTATACTTCCTTGTCCGGGTTCTGCCGGGCGTATTCCAGCACCAGATCCGGGCGACGATTCGCTTCATCCCGACCGATCCAGAGCACACGATTATGCACAACCTGACTTGGGTCGTAGTGGCGGTTTGCGAGCTCTTCGCTAAAGCCAATCGGGATAACATTCACGTCATGTACACCGAAATTGCGTCCCAGTTCTGTTTTTAGGAACTCTGTCTGCACAATCGCTTTATCCACCATCGTATAAAATGGCTTCATCATCTCATACCCCGTCAGCGCCGGGTCGGGAAAGCTATGCGGGAACAACACACTCTTCGGTAAAAACATCTTCAAAAACGTAAACCCGGATACGGTGTAGATGACATGCTCTATATTTTGGCTATATATCTGGTCCAGTACGATATCATAGTTCACCAAGTCGCCTTTCTCATGCTCATAACCTGGCAACCAGTCATACCCGCTGACATGGCGCTCCGGCGAGATGAACACAATCTCCACGCCCAGCTCCAGCCCGATCTGCTTCAACCGATCCGCAAATACGCGCGGGCCCTGTGCCTCCGTGAATTGAATTTTACGCATTACGAGTCCTACTTTACGCATGTTCTGCACCCCTCATTTCTATTCCCTGCAACACTGCTTCATGCACTGTTTCAGCGTCATTGCCGTCTCGTGCCACTGGTTCTGCAGCTGTTCCTCCGGCCATACACAGTCTGCACTTCTCAGATCCCCATCAATCAGACGCAGCATCCAGAGCGAGAATACAATGGCATATGCAAGGTACCACCTTTTAAAAGAAACCCGTTCAACCTGAATGCTATGGCGCTCCAGCCCGTCCAGATAAACATCGATAATCTGCTCCCGCAGCTCAGACGTAACGGTTCTCGGGAACAGCGGATGCGATAGATCTACCAGATGATATACGTCCCAGAGAGCCGTATTCAGATGCGCATGCTCCCAATCGATAATCACCAGCCTGCCATTCACATCCGCCATGTTGCCGGGATGGAGATCTCCGTGACACAAAACACGAGGTAACTTCTCCTCCGCTGTATGGATTAGCGAGGCGATGTTGTGCCAATCCGATGGTGACAGCGATATCTCCAACTTGGACAACAAATCAGCGGTGGATTCCTTTTGCCCAAGCAGATCATCCAGCATGTTCTGGATTGGCGGTTTTTGACCCACCCGGGGCAGCTCACCCCAATCAGCAACAGATAATGAGTGCCACTCCGCCATATGTACAGCAGCAGCCAGCATCGTCTCTTCCCGCGAATCATGCACCAGTTCGCCCAGATCCTCATAGATGATCCAGCTCTGTTCCGCGTTAATTTCACGGTCTGATGCAGCAATTAGCGCTGGATAAATAGGCGGCAATACAGACAGCACATACTGGGACATCCATTGTTCACGTCCATGTTGTGCAGGATTGGTCAGTGGTTTGAATATATAACTTTCCCCGGTACGACTAGTGAAACGCTCCACATATTTACCATTCATGCCTTTGTAGAGCCTTTCTCTGCTTGTTACATATTGTTCATTCAACTTCCCTGCGGGAGTCACCCAGCGATGCGCCTGCACGTCTTCATTCACGCCATTCACCTTCCATTTCGTTCCCCAGACCTGGAGCTGGAGCCGCTGATGTTTGCCTTTGCAGCCCTACTTCTGTCCAAGCTCCTTTGCCCGTCTATCCGTTATTATTTCTATCCATCATACGTTGCCGTTCATAAGCCTGCAAGCTTTGAGTGAAAGCACTTTTCCTAGCGTTAAATAAGAGATTTCGAAATGGCAGTTGCAATTTAGTTAGTAATCACTTACTATACAATCATGAAGAACAAACCTCATGTAGACAGCAAAAAGAAAGACATCCTACAAGCAGCAATGCGCTTGTTTGCAACCAAAGGCGTTGACGGCATTTCCGTCAAAGAGATCGGTGACGCCGCCGGAGTAACGGATGCGGCGATCTACAAACATTTTAAAAACAAAGATGCCGTTGCCCTTGAGGCCTTCACCCAATATTGCGCGGACTATACTGCATTAATTGACGGGTATGTTCGCCAGGATGGTCCGGTGCTCGAACGCTTCCGGCAACTGATTACCGAAGTTCTCCACCTGCATGATGAAGATCCCTACGGACTGCTGCTGATTTCACAAAATCATGAGATTTTCATTGAAGCTGGAAGCAGTGAGGATTACCGTCAGCCGCTTGATGCGTTGATTGATCTTATCGATCAGGGGATTATGCGAGGTGAACTACCAGATCAGGATTCACGGCTCACAGCCGTTCTGGTCATTGGTGCCATTACGCGTCTGGCCGTATCCAGTATGCAAGGTGAACTGCCGGAGCTGCTTGTTCCATACACCGGAGAAACCGTTCACCGACTTGCGTTGATGTTGGGCCAGGTAACAGCTGAGCTCGGATAACACCCGACGGATTGCATCTCGAAATCGTTTTGATCAGACAGGCAATAATCATTGGTAATTGGTATAAGTTTTCACCTATATACAAGATCGGCTTCATCCAGCTTCAGGATATTCCTGAATGTTCACCAGGTCATTCGTGACCTTTTCTTTTTGCACATGAGGTTAGTGTTCATTAACTAAAATAGTCAGGACGTGTCATCATTATGAAGAAAATATTAATTATTCAAGGCAACCCCGTCTCCCCAAGTTACAATGGTGCAATCGCCGAAGCTTATCGTAAAGGCGCTGTGCAGGCAGGTGCCGAGGTTCGCATGATCACCCTGAACGAACTGGAGTTCAACATGAATTTAGAGGGAGGCTATCGTAATAAACTGCCGCTCGAACCGGACTTGCTGGAAGCCCAAGAAGCGATTAAATGGGCAGAGCATCTCGTATGGGTGTTTCCGATTTGGTGGGGAGGACCACCAGCTTTGTTCAAAGGATTCATCGACCGCATCTTCATGCCAGGCTATGCCTTCAAGTATCACAAAGGTAAACTTTTCCCGGATCAACTGCTCAAAGGTCGCACCGCACGCATGATCACCACCATGGATGGTCCGAACTGGTACTACAAATGGTTCCAGGGTGAACCTGCACACAAAATGATGAAGATCTCCACCTTTGCGCTGACAGGCATCAAACCTGTACGCATAACACCTGTAGATCTGGTGGGCAAACAGTCCGAGGAACAGAGAAAGAAGTGGCTGGAGAAAATTGAGCAACTTGGACGGAAATTGGGGTAAAAAAATTAAAACTAAACTAAAAAGATACTGCGTGCATAAGCACCGCAGTATCTTTGTCCATAGATGAACGCTATTCAAGTAGATGGGATAACTTAACTCCAATACAGACTAGGCTTTCACGGCAATGCCTTCATAGAACCGACGAATGACCTTCTCAGCTGGTTTACCGTAAACTCCGTATCCATCATCGCTCAGGGCATCCTTCTCTTGATGCAGATGCGCGCTCCAGTCCCACAGACCAAATCCGCGCACCCAGTCCCGCTTACTTGCATGACGGAACATGGCTTCATAGAACTGCTCCTGCTCCTCCGCGCTGACCGCACCTTCTAACCCCCAGTCATTCGGCACCTGTGCCGATCCACTACGGCTAGGGCAGCCCGCTTCTGCGAAGAAAAAAGGTTTGTCGTAGGGTGCAATGACCTGTTCAATCCGATCCAGCTGCGCCTCCCAATCCCCAATCGGATAGTAACCGCTGGAGGAAATGACGTCTACGGCATCCCACCATTTCACTTGCCCTTCCTGGTACTTGTCGGTGTTGTAGGATACTAGCCCGGAATACACTTCACGCACTCCCGCGATGACCTCGCGCCATTCCTCGCTCCGACGCTCAGACTGCACCATCTCACAACCCACAATAAACATCTCGCATTTCTCACGCTCTGCAATGGCCGCATAATGCTTCTGATACACGGTATAACTGTGGAACCAGTCCTGCCATTTCGGCTCACACGGCACATCGATATCAAAGAAGTTAATGTGTGCACGCCATGTGCCATCGGTGCAATTGACGGTCGGTTTCAGAATGACACGCAGTCCCAGTGTGCGGGCATAACGTATCATATCCACCAATTCATCATCTTCCACCATATGTTCACCCTCATATTTGACCACTACAGCCTGCGGATGATCCTGATGTGCTGCCAGTGCAAAAATAACATGCGAACTGCCCGTGCGTTCAGCCATCAGACGCAAGGATTCTTTCGCTTCCGGCTTGCGGAAGTCTCCCCTGCCACTTATCCAGCCAAATGTAAATCCCTTGATGTATTCCATATGCATTGTTCCGCAATGCCCCTTTTCACTTAATGTAAAATGAATGACCGAATGTATACACGTCCCACTACGATTGCAGTACCATCTTCCGATCGCCTTTATCCCCAATTTTTTTTGAATCCCTGATGAAAGGGGAAATCCGAGGATAAATGCGAACACTTCGTTTCTTCAGATCGGTTCTGCACTCTCCGTTATTGTGTAAATTTCAGCTTTATTTAAAATTGTTTCACTTCAATTACAGCTTGCCTTCCTCACGGTCTCCGGCAATGACTTCATCAGTCTCAATGATGTAGTTCACGATCTCTTCGACAGTGGTATAAGCCACTCCAACGTATGTGTCGGCTGCACCATAATAGATGGCGATCCGTCCGGTCTCCGCATCATGCAATGTGGCGCACGGGAAAACGACATTGTCCACAAACCCTTGCTCCTCATACCATTTTTCCGGTGTCAGTACGAAGTTCGAGGAACGATATTTTACTTTCGATGGCTCATCCAGATCCAGAATGACCGCACCCATGCTATAAACAAAACCATTGCACGTACCCGTTACGCCGTGGTAGAACATCAGCCAGCCTTCGGACGTTTCAATCGGTGCCGGACCGCCGCCAATCTTGACCGACTGCCACCAGCCCTGACCACCTTTGCTCATGACATGACGGTGCTTGCCCCAGTACACGAGATCCGGACTTTCGCTCAGAAAAATGTCCCCGAACGGCGTATGTCCGCTGTCGCTTGGTCTGGACAACATCACATAGTTATCATTGATTTTGCGTGGAAACAACACGCCATTACGGTTAAACGGCAGCATTGGGTTTTCGAGACGGACAAACGTTTTGAAATCATCCGTCTTGGCCAGACCCAGCGCAGCACCGTAGAAATCGGTACACCAGATGATGTAATACGTATCTTCCACTTTCACCAGACGTGGGTCGTATGCATAGTTCGGCATGAAGGGATCGCCCTTTTCGTCCACAAAGGCAATACGTTTCTCTTCAATATTCCACTCCAGGCCATCCTCACTGGAACCCATATGCAGGTGTGGACGTCCATTAATGGTTTCTGCGCGAAATACTCCGATGAATTTCCCTTCATAAGGAATTACTGCACTGTTAAAAATACGGGCAATTCCCTTGACCGGGTTACGAGGCACGATCGGATTCGCGGAGTGTCTCCATACCGGACCTTCCGTTCCCTCCGGTTTATCCTCCCAAGGCATATTCGGCAATGCATCCCCAACAATGTGTACGTTTTTCATATCGACAACTGTCATTGTTTCATTTCTCCCTTCGGTTAGGCTATATGAAATGAATACTTAAAATTACACGAGTCCACTCCGATGACAGAACAACCTTCCGATCGCCGTTATCCCCAGATTTTTTTGATCCCCTTATGAAAGGGGCAAAATCCGGTTATAAATGCGACCACTCCGTTTCTCCAGCTTTTTTCTGTCCTCTTCGTTCCTGTGTATTCTCATATGCATTTCATATAGCCTTTTGTTTTTTTATTTAACAGAGCCTTGTGCGAAGCCGTTGTAGATGTACTTCTGTAGCAGCAGGAAGATGATCATCGTTGGAATGATGGCGATCATGATGCCGGCGCTGATGACTTCCCACTGTGATCCGAACGGCCCCTTGAATTTGAAAAGAGCCGTGGATATGACCTGCAAGTCTGTCTTGGGCATGTACAGGAATGGTGTATAAAAATCGTTGTAGATGTTGACACCCTTCACGATAATGACCGTTACAATCGCCGGTTTCAGGAGTGGAAGAATGATTCTCCAATAGATCGTGAAGTAGGAAGCGCCGTCCAGCATGGCAGATTCATCCAATGCGTTTGAGATGGAACCCAGAAATTGCAGGAAGATATATACCGCGATGATATCGGTACCGAGGTACATCACAATGGCTGCCCAACGGGTATTGAACAGGTCGAGCGCATTGATGATCTGGAATGTAGCGACTTGCGTCGTCACACTTGGAATGAGGGTAGCGAGCAGAAATGCGGCGACCATGATCTTTTTACCTTTGAATTTGAAACGATCCAGCACATACGCGATCATGGAACCCGTCAAAGTGGCACCCACGATAGAGATGATCAGGATAATAATCGTATTTTTGAAACCGACCAGCATGTTGCCGTCCACAAAAGCCTTGGTATAGTTCGCAAAGTTCAGCCAATTGGCTGGTGGGGCAAGCGGACTGCTGGTCGCGTACTCTGCATTGGTTTTGAGTGATGCAAACAGCACCACAACAATGGGTACAAGCGCAATGAACGCTGCGAGAATGAGTGAAGCATATTTAAATATGCTCGCTAGGGTGTATTTGAATGATTGCACGTTCATTCCTCCCCTTTCATGGTGACACGCTGAACCAGCGTAACAAGAATGACAATAAACAGCAGCACAACAGCCATTGCTGACGCCAAGCCCAGCTTGCCGTACTTAAATGCCAAGTGAACGGTTTGAATCACAAACGTCTCACTGCCGTTGGAACCATCCGTCATAATGTATGGAATATCGAACGCACTGATTGCGCCGCTAATCGCCAAAATCAGGTTGAGCTGCAGGATGCGCGTAATGCTCGGCAGGATGATATGGCGGAACTGCTGCCAGCGATTGGCCCCGTCAATATCTGACGCTTCATAGACATCTTTTTGGATGGAAGAGATCGCACCCAGGAAGATGATGAAGTTAAAGCCCATGTATCTCCATACCGATGCGCCTGCGAGCGACACGTTAATAATATTCGGATTCCCAAGCCAGAGCTGAGTGTATTGTCCAAGCCCTACGGCCTGCATGAGTGTATCGAGGGTACCATCCGGTTTGAAGAAAAAGAGGAAGATAAATCCGATGGCTACGCCATTCAGCAGATAGGGGAAGAACAATATGCCTTTGAAAAAGTTTTTGCCGCGGATTTTGAAGCTCAGAATCGTTGCAAAGTAGAGGGCCAGACCCATTTGTACGAAGGTAGCCACAAAATAATACAAACTGACAATAAACACTTTAAAATACTCAGGGTCACTAAATATCCGTGTGTAGTTCTCAAACCCCACATAATCAAACCTTTTGCTGTATCCGTTCCAATCGGTGAAGCTGTATTTGAACATGTTAATGACAGGTAAATAAGCAAACGTGAACAGCAGTGCCAGCGGAATAATTGAAAAGGCACAGATGATAAATATGCGTTGCGCTGAGTAGCCCCAATTTGAAATCTTCAAGTATTTCATGCTCTCCACACCTCCAAGCGGTTCTGCCGCTTTTATATCGAAAGACTCCCGTCCAATGAACAAATCCAGTTGGATCATCAACCACCAAAGGTGGCATTTCACATCCGATTTTCGCTGCATCCAGATGCGAAATGCCGTATGGAAAGGGAAAACCTCTCCCTTCAGCCAGGGCGTTCTGCCTGGCTTCATTTCAGCGATGGTCGTACATGGGTAGCGCCTTTACAGATCGATGTATACCCATAATCTGCTTATTTCGTCAGTTCTGTCCGCGCTTTAACCCATTTGTCATTCAGATCCTTCATGATGTCATCGTACGATTCGCTGCGATTACCGATGGCAGCTTCGATAATGCGTTTCTTGAAGTCAGGCTGCCAGAGGCCAATCTCGCCTTCGTTGTCGATTTTGTCAACCAGACCTTCCTGTCCTTCTTTGGCAGGAGTCAGTGTGGAGAATGTAACGTCTTTGTATTGATCCAAAATCGGTGGCAATTCCGCATTTTTGTCTGCGCTCATGCCCCCGCCTTGCTCAACCGCGTAATTCGATTTCGCCAGGAACCAGTCAATCCACGCTTTCGCAGCAGGTTTGTTCTCGCTGTTCACGTTCATGCCGATGTTGTAGTCTGCTGCGAGCGGAACGACCACATCACTTGCATTCGTAGGAAATGGCAAGAATCCGATATTATCTGGTGTATCCGTCAAGCCTTGAATTTGGGTAATCGCCCATGATCCAAGCGCCATCGTTGCAATTTTCCCGTTCGCCAGATCAGCCTTGGAGCTTTCCCAGTCGGTTGTGGTCGGATCTTTCTCAATCAGGCCACTCTTGGCTGCGTCGTAAAGCACTTTGTACAATTCATAGTGCGGCTTGCCAGCCACAAAGTTTTCATCCGTGTTCGGTTGATCAATGTTTACGTAGTCCACACTGCCTGCAACCGTCGGCAGATCTGCTTCCCATTGTGTCAAAGCCCAACCGGAGGCATAGTTGGTGTACAGTGGAATCGCGGCTGTATTGTCTTTCACCAGTTGGAGTGCAGCCTGAAATTGCTCAGGTGTTTTAGGAACTTCCGCAATGCCAGCATCCTTGAACACCTGCTTGTTATAGATGATGCCGGAGAACGTGATAACGGTTGGAATACCATAGACTTGGCCGTCAACCATACGCTCTTCAATGGCTGTGTACTTATCTTTCAACTCATCGTACGTGCCCAACGGTTCGAAAAAGTCCGGAATGTCGGCAATCGGTACGCTGGTAGGGATCATCAGCACGTCACCATAATCTTTGGTGCTCATACGAATCTTCACTTGTCCCTCATAGTCAGCCAGCGCCTGGAAGTTTACTTTGACATCCGGGTATTCCTTATTGAACTCCGCAGCATAGTCTTTAAATACCGTATCAACAATATCTGTACGCTGCGTGAGAACGGTGATCTCACCCTTGATATCTGCAGGATCTGTGCTGATTTCCTCTCCTGCCTGCGAGGATCCACCTCCAGAAGAGCATGCTGCGAGCAGAGAAGTGATGAGCAGCATGGTGAGCAGCACCATCCAACCTTTGTTTTTATTCAATTGATTTGACCCCTTTCTTAAGTTAATTTAAGTTATCGTTAAGGTTACAAAATGAATTTTATTATGGTAACGCTTACCTGTCAATTAAATTATTTATTACTTAACAACAAGTTTTTATCCCCAGACGCGTTGACAATGCTTTTTCCCGATACTAGTATTATAAAATAAGGTTAACGTTAACTTAATTAAACTTTATCCCTGTACTTTGAAGGAGCGCTCACTTATGACTCACATCAATGACATCAAAACTGAAATAAAAGAACACTGGGAAGGTCATATTCTGCCATTCTGGTCTGCCCTCAAAGATCATAACAACGGCGGATTCTATGGTTGGGTTGGCAATGACCTTCAGGTCGATCCACTCGCTCCCAAGGGCGGAATCGCCACGGCACGACAATTATGGTCCTTTGCAGCTGCCTACCGGGTAACCGGAAATGAAATCTGGCGTGATCACGCTGAACATGCTTACCGTTTCCTTGTGGATCATGTGATGGATATGGAATACGGCGGAATGTACTGGATGGTCAATGCCAATGGAGAACCATTGGACACAAGCAAACATGTGTATACCCAATCCTTCGGCGTCTACTCACTAAGTGAGTACTATCGTGCCACCGGGGATGAATCTGCTTTGGAACTTGCGAAAACGCTTTTTGCTCTCATTGAGGATCAAGGGCTGAATGCCGAACTACCTGCATATAAGGAACAATTTGACCGCCTTTGGAAGGAACAGCCCAATGAAATGCTGAGCGAAAATGGTGTGATTGCGGATTACACGATGAATACGCATATCCACGTGTTGGAGGCCTATACCACGCTCTACCGAGTGTGGCCAGATCAACAGGTGAAGACGGCACTGGAACGCCTGCTCGGCATCTTATATGAACGGGTGTATGACAAGAACACAAAGTTTCTCGGTGTATTTTTCAACAAGGAATGGCAATCCATCATCGATCTGCGTTCATTCGGGCATGACATTGAAGCCAGCTGGCTGATCGACGAAACGTTGAAAGTGATGGGCTTGGACAAACACCCGGAGTATTCCGCGATGGTTACGGATATTGCCTATAACATTTCCAATGTGGCTGTACAGGACGATGGCTCCCTGATGAATGAACAAGAGGGCGATCATGTGGATGAGAAACGGATATGGTGGGTTCAGGCCGAAGCGATGGTCGGATTCTATAATGCCTATGAGCGTACAGGTGACCCTTTGTTTTTGGAGAGAGTAGAACGCTTGTGGACATATACGAAGGAACATATTATCGATCACCGTGCTGGCGGGGAATGGTACTGGTCGGTAGACGGAAACGGCACACCTGATCAAAGTGAAATCGCCGGACCGTGGAAATGCCCGTATCACAATAGCCGATTCTGCATTGAACTAATTGAGAGGATGGGATAACGATGATACACCCCAAATACAATGAATTATTGGAGCAACAGGAGCAGCTGCTTACACGCCAAAATGAGATTGATTCTTCCTTCTACAACGGCGTATATGATCGGTACCGTTATCCGGTAATTACACGCCATCATGTACCGCTGCACTGGAGATTTGATCTGGACGAAACGACAAATCCCCACTTCATGGAGCGTCTGGGCATTAACGCTACGCTTAATCCGGGGGCCATCTATTTCAATGGCAAATACGTGATGGTCATCCGAACCGAAGGATTGGATCGTAAATCCATCTTCGCCCTAGCTGAAAGTGATAACGGAATCGACGGATTTCGTTTCACAGGCAAACCATTAGTGTGGGAAGATATCGATGCCGACGAAACCAACCAGTATGATATGCGATTGGTTCAGCATGAAGATGGCTGGATCTATGGCATCTACTGCTCGGAGCGCAAAGACCCCGAAGCTCCGGCATTTGATACATCCAGTGCAGTAGCCCAGGCCGGACTTGTCCGGACACGCGATCTGCTCAGCTGGGAGCGTCTGCCCAACATCACGACCAGCTCCCCTCAACAGCGAAATGTTGTATTGCACCCCGAATTCGTAGAGGGTAAATATGCGTTCTATACACGGCCTCAAGACGGATTTATCTCCACAGGCAGCGGCGGCGGGATTGCCTTTGGTCTGTGTGATGACATTCTAAATCCGGTGATTGATGAAGAGACAGTTATCGATGAACGCAGATACCATACGGTATACGAAGTGAAAAATGGCCAAGGCCCTGCTCCGCTCAAAACCGATCGCGGCTGGATTCACATTGCCCACGGGGTTCGCAACACGGCAGCGGGCCTTCGTTATGTGCTGTACACGTTCGCCACGGATCTGAATGATCCGGCACGCATCATCGCCAAGCCAGGTGGGCATTTCATTGCTCCTTATGACGACGAGCGCGTGGGCGATGTGTCCAATGTTATCTTTTGCAACGGCGCGGTGGTCAACGAACAAGGTGATGTTTTCATTTATTATGCATCCAGCGATACCCGCTGTCATGTGGCCACAACGACGCTGGATAAACTGGTCGATTACACCTTTAATACTCCGGCTGATCCGTACCGTTCCCTGGATTGTGCTAGCCAGCGCGGTGACCTGATTGAGCGGAATGAGAAGCTTCTCCAAAAGCAATTGGTTTAAAACCGAAGATCAGCCTTCAGGCGGAAAATGCAGCATGCTGAAAAATTAGCGTAGCGCTAACCAGAATTTCTTTATTCCATGTGGGTAACGATGTATACTAATATGGATTGTTGTTATGTTTGAAGGAAGCGCTAACCATAATGACAGCACATTGTACGTAAACCGGCTTGAAGGAGGCGACCAAAGCTGAAGAACAATATCACCATGCGGGATATCGCCGACAAGCTCGGAGTTAGCAGTGTGACGGTCTCGAAAGCATTAAATGATAAAGATGGCGTCAGCGGCGAATTGAAGGAAAAAATTAAAGTGCTTGCCGTTCAGATGGGCTATCGGTATAACGCCGCAGCCCGTTCGATGAAGGAAGGCCTGACTCATAATATTGGTGTTATTATCCCGGAGCGTTTTACCGGACCTACACAATCGTTCTATGTACGTGTATTCCAGCGCATCACCAAACATCTCGAGGATCAGGGGTACTACGGTATTCTGCATATTCTGAATGTGGAGGACGAAGAGGAATTAATCCTACCAAAGCTCTATAGTGACAACAAAGTGGATGGTTTCATTGTGCTTGGACAAGTCAGCAAGGAATATATTGAGCTGGTCCAATCGATGGACGTCCCCAAAATGTTTCTCGATTTCTATGATGAGCATTCTGATATCGACTCTGTGGTTACCGATAACTTTTACGCTGCTTATGAGCTGACAAACGTTCTGGTTCAACAGGGACACCGCCGCATCGCTTATGTGGGGAATCTCTATTCTACAAGCAGCATTCAAGACCGATTCCTCGGTTACTACAAATCATTGCTGGAACATCGGTTACCGATGAATCCGGATCTCGTGCTTAATGACCGCGATGAGCGAGGTACGTTTATTGAAATTGATTTGCCAGCTCAGCTGCCTACGGCTTTTGTATGCAACTGTGATCAGGTGGCCCATCTGCTCGTTCAGAAACTGACTTCCCTGGGTATTCAGGTGCCTGCACAATGCTCCGTGGTTGGGTTCGATAATGATATCTATGCCACGCTTTCCGATCCCAAATTAACGACGGTTGAGGTGGATGTGGAACAGATGGCCCGCACTGCGGTTCATTCGATGCTCAAAAAGATTGATAACCCGAGTCGCAGCTTCGGCCGCGTACACGTGAAGGGCAATATCATTTATCGTGATTCGGTGAGCGCTGCACCTGCCCTTTCGGATGATGTGTCTAACTAAAACGGAACTAAGACTCCCCGTTCCACAAAAAGAGTGCTCCCGGCCATTACGGCTGCAGGAGCACTCTTTGCTTATGGAAAAAAGAGGAGGTGGTCAGGAACCACTGTAGATCACGGCCACTCTCCACTCGATTCAAAATACCTAACTCCTGTTACAGCCTAGTAACTCGTCTTCAGCCAATTGTCCTTGGACCAGGATAATTTGCCTGCACCTGCTCCGCTCGAACCGGTGAGGCGTGCATTCAGCGTCGCTGGATCATCGGTAGTGTAGCTGTAAGGAAGTGCCGAGAATCCGTTCCAGGAGAAAGCTTTCACTGCGGCCGGAACCGGGCTGAGCGGACTGCCGGATGTATCACTGTTTCCACGGAATGAGCTTCCATCCAAAGAATACATCGTGTCAGTCACCTTAATTTTACCGGTATACGTTGCATCGGCCGGATCCGTCTGGTTATTGCGGACCGGGAACAGTACGTCTTTGATCACCGATTTTTCGACCAGCACTGCACCATCTTCCGTGGAAATCGCTCCGTTGCCGATGATATCAAAATGATACCCTTTGGACGAAATCGCCGTTGCCATCGCAGAAGTGATTCTGGATTTGGCTGCACGCGCCCCTGTCGCATCCATCACAATATTGTAGGCATGCGCATTGCCTCCGCGCAGACGCGGCATGCGATCCTGGATATCTTTGTACATGTTATGGTGCAGGGTTATGGACAGATTGGCATTAGCCGATTCGAAGCTGGTCGAGCCAACCAGATGGCCTTTTTTCTGTGGAGACGAAATGGCAATAATATCGGCTTTGCTGAGCCCAACCGCACTGCTGCGCAAGTAGTTGTACATTGGGTAGGAAGCTTTATTTGCTTCCAACTCGTTAACCTGCTGGGTAACCCAGCTGTTTGAGCTGGCGTCATCGCCTTTGAAGAGGGACCAGGAGATGGTCACACCGCTTGTTCCTTTTTTCGAATCGACAAGCCCGTCATAGGCTTTATTGAATGTACAGTGATCAATCCATACGTTGCTGTTCTCCTCAAGGGTGATGTAATCCCAGTCGTTTTTGTCATAGTCGCCTTTGGTTGCTTCATCCCATTCCCACAACTCATCAAATTCAAGGTTGCGGATGATGACGTTGGAACTGCGTTTGACGCTGATGGCTCCATGCTTGATCTTGGCCCCATTGGCAGAGAAAATGGTCAGGCCATTGAAGCTGTCGATCGTCAGCTTGCTGACGCCCGTTTGTTTCAATACCGGGTGAGTCAGTGCATCATTATGCTTGGCAAAAGGCGATGTCTGGGCAGCGCTCGGGATTTCATTCCATCCCAGATTCAGGTCGTTCATAATCTCGACGACTTTGACACCGGAGTTCTTTTTCAGCGCCAGTGCCAGGTCAGTCGCATTGTATACCTTCTTATACGTGGACGTGTTCGACTCACTGATGATGCCACCGCCCGTGTTACCTTGGGAGAATCCCGTGAGATTGTAATCTGCATTCCCTGCTGCCTGCACACTTGCAGGACCCGACATTAGGGTGATCCCCAACGTTACAGCCACGGCTGCACTGCACCAGCTTCTTAATTTTGTTTTCATCCCATTCATTCCTCCCATTTCATAATTGATAAGGCTCGTCCCTCGCTGCCATACCGTGTCATGAAGGACATGTCCTCACTGTATATTTTGAAAGCGATTACAACAATAATCTTAATCTCACATCCATGTGGAAAAACCAAATCTGGTAAGAGGTTATACTGTAATCAACTATGAATCGTATAGGTTTAACTTGGTTTCAGGATGACTACATTTCCGATATATATAGTTAAGTCCTACTTCCTGTGATAAAGTGAGAGAGCAGCAGGCAATTCCACATTGTGGATAGTGTGTATTAATAGGACAAACAGCCGCTGACTTATCTATAAGTTACATAAAATGGAGTGAAACAGATGAAGTTTAGAAAGATGCTCTTGATATCGTTTATTTCTATTTTTATTTTTGGCAATTTGGGCCTTCACAGCGTAATTGTGCACGCTGCTGATTCCCTTGAATTCAGGGAGCACGATGATTTAATCAATATTCTAAAAGATGGTGATGGAGAAAACCGCGTCTTCGGATTTACAACGAAGAACAAGTTGACCGCATCCAATACCACTTTGCGCTTGTATGTCAATACGATAGAAGTGGACTCCAAGGACTATGTTGTGGATTATGCCAACTATAGCATCACCTTCAATAAAGCTCCCGACAGGGGTGCCGAGATTCATATTAAATACGGCATTATTCCCGGATTTGAGTGGGAAGAAGGTGCCAATATGGGTTTTGCCTTGCCTGAGGGAGATGGCTCCACACGGAATTTTCCATTGTCGTTAAACTATACGCTAAATTCAACCAAACAGATCAGTCTTTCCATTGACCTAACGAAGGTAGCCACGTCCCGATTTACCTTCAACGCAACAACGAATACCGTAACCCTATCCGAAAAACAGCAGGTTCCGCACTCCGGTGCCAAAGTCTATTTCTATATCCCTAAGGCTTCTATTTCCAGTAAACCCTCTCCTTCCGAAGAAGTTATTGAGAGTCCGAGTCCGAGTCCAACTCCAAACAAACCATCGGAGCCTCTTGTTCAAATTCCAACAGGAGAGCGCTATCCTGGCAGTATTACGATCAGATCAGGCAATACCATTACCATCAAACTGTCTAAATCGGCCTCCGTTTCCGGGTACACCTCCTATTTAATGGTGAAAAATGCAAGCGGGCAGGTGGTTAGGCAAATAAAGATTGAGCCAGGAAAGACCTTCAGTTTCTCACTAAGAAAGATGGGGCTTCCAACAGGCGGATATTATTTTTACCTGAAATCGGCCAATCAGTCAGGTGAATTGTCTGCTTCTATTCCTCAATTCGTTATAATCAACCATGAGCCTACGAATATTCAGGTGTTTATTGAAGGTGAGAAGCAGGTTTACAAGCAACCCCCGACTAATTTCAAGGGGAGTGTGCTCGTGCCGCTTCGAGGAATCTTCGAATCGTTGGGAGCCGATGTTAAATGGAACAGTTCCACTCAAACGGTTACGGCAATTAGAGAAGGCCGGACTATCGTGCTGACGATCGGTTCTAAAATTGCCTACATTAACGGTGTCGCTGTAACCTTAAGTGCAAAACCACAGATCATTAACGGCGTAACCATGGTGCCACTACGGTTCGTCAGTGAAGCATTCGGAGGAGAAGTAGAGTGGCACGGAGAAGCTGGTTCGGTTACCATTTTTCTAAATAAGCCATCCATTCCTACATCTGCTGAAAGCGAAGAACCGGCTTCGGGAGCAACAAAAACAACAGAATCTGGGTCTTCAAGTACCTCGCCTATTTTAAATAATATATCGAAGGGAATTAATACTCCGTCTGATATTATATTTGTTATAGACGTGACGGCCAGTATGGGTGAAGTGATCGACTATATCAAAGAAACGGTTAAGAGCTTCGTTGATTCCGTACCTGCCGGTTCGAATTTTGCGGTTATCACCTATCGGGACGTTAACATTTACAGAAATGGCGATTACAATTTGAAGTTCTTTGATTTTACCCAGGATAAAGATAAGTTAAAGGGGGATTTGAATACATTGGTGGCTTCTGGCGGAGGGGATATAAGAGAATCGGGACTGGAGGCTATTAACTTAGCTACTAATAAGCTCTCGGAGTTCAGCAGCGACAACGCCAAACGGATTATATTCATTACCGATGCCCCTGTCCATGAGTCACTCCCCTTGTCTTCCTTTAGCATTAAAGAAATAGCTGATAAACTGAAAGCAGACGAGATTGTATTTGATGCCATCGCCCCATCAGACGGTGATGCCTACAGACAGATTATCCAACTCGTTAAAAGTACCCCTGACGGAGTTCTCTATGATATCAAAGATGCTTCGGTACTCTCGCTGAACAAGTGATACGTTAGCTGTGCGATCTCTCCCATTCATAAATGAAACGGAATCCCGGACATGATGTGCCGGGATTCCTTTTTGTTCGCGGTTATGGTAGCACACAAATTTATGGTTATAAATGCACCCTGAAGTGGTACATTAACCATAACATATAAACTACAGGTGTGATAAATAGTGTATCTTATTCAAAAAATTAAAGAAGTGACTATGCAATATAACGATGCCAGAAAAGGCATTGGCGAGTTTTTTGATTCTACCATGTTGCATCATTACAAGTTATCGCTTAATAGAACGTGTCCAGAATCCACCATGGAACTGTTTGGGTTCGACGGTAATGACAAATGCTTTGGGGTCAAGCTCCAGAATGGTCTGATACAGCAGTTTCTGGTTTTTGCGTTTCGCCAAAATCTCCATAACCAGCCGATCTCCATCTCGTCCACTACCAACCCAGGCGGTGACACCGTATCCTTTATCCCGCAAGGCATTCGCCACATCCCCGCCCATCTGGTTACAAATAACCTTAACGGTAACGTAACCGAGTGCAATCTTCTCTTCAATCCAGGCACCCAGCAATACCCCCAGTCCATAACCAACGGCATATACAATTAACGCAGACGGCTGGGTCAGATATTTGAGTACCAGATTCAGGCCGAGTACGTAGATCACAATTTCGCCCATACTAATGAGCGCAGCAATATATTTCTGTCCTTTGAGCGTCAGAATCATCCGAAGTGTATAGGCAGATACATACACAATCTGGATCAAAAAGATAAATACCAATATTTTAAACAATCGCAATCCCTCTTTCCTGACTTTCACAACGGAATGGGCCGTTTGATGCGCGCCTTCTTTCCGCTTCCTCTGCATGTCATTTACGCTTCTGTGTATTTACTCTATCTCCATCATTGGACGTTATGAGGTCATTTTAAACGGTGGAACGTAAATCGGGCTGCAGTTCCTTGCCGGAACTGCCATTATAGAGCCCTTTCTGCGCATTATCAACCCGGCCTGAGACCCAGGGGCGAAAATCGGCTTGACTGAATATGCTGAACCAACAGTAGGTAGATTGAGGCGTACAGGCAAACAGGTTCGGGAAACGACGGCTACCAAAAGGGGGAACTGTCATGCAGTTGTGGCACGAAATGGAGCGGGAAGGTATGGAAGAACTCATATTTTGCCATGATCCACGCAGCGGGCTTAAAGCCGTCATCGCCATCCATAGCACAGTACTGGGTCCCGCACTTGGGGGATGCCGCTGCTGGACGTATGCATCGGAGGAAGAAGCGGTCCGGGATGCCATCAAACTCGCAAAGGGCATGACATACAAGTCGGCAGTCTCCGGTCTGCCTTATGGCGGGGGCAAAGCTGTGGTGTGGGATGTGCCCGGCGAACTGGCCACCCAACGGGACGTAGCCAGCCCAGACAACAATCTGAATCCCAGAAAAGGCAAACTGGATGTCGGACCCCAAGTAAACTTCATTAAAGGCAAGGATACATCGAACGGATTAGATAAGGGTTTAGATACGACATCCAAAAACAACCTACACGCCTGCCGACGTGCCGAAACGTTCCGTTCTCTGGGCCGCTATCTGGAACGACTGAACGGACGTTATGTAACGGGCCTGGATCTGGGCACTACGGCGACAGATATGGACCAGATCCGGCTGGAAACGGTACATGTGACGGATACGACCGGATCGCTTGGTGCACAGGATGATTTCACAGCCGAGATGACCGCCTACGGCGTATACACTGGCATTGTGACATCACTGCGTCATCAAGGCATCGACGCGTTGCAGGGCATTTCCGTTGCCGTCCAGGGACTGGGCAAGGTCGGCTATGCCCTGTGCCGTTACCTGCATGCAGCCGGGGCACGGCTGATTGTGGCAGACGTTGTACCCGAACGTGTACAACGTGCCCTTGTGCAGTTCAGCGGCGCCATGTCGGCCGATCCGGCCCATATTCACGCCGCTGACTGCAAGGTGTTCGCCCCCTGTGCCCTCGGGGGCGTATTGACCCCGGCAACGGTGGAGGAGCTGCGCTGCTCCATCGTTGCCGGGGCGGCGAACAACCAGCTCAGCCACCGGGAGCTGGTTGTTCGCCGCATGCAGGCGCGCGGCATCCTGTACGCGCCTGACTATGTGCTCAATGCAGGCGGAATCATCAGCACCGCCTACGAGCTGGAGGGCGCAGGGCCCGACCTAATCCGCCAAAAGTTGGCGGGGATTGCGGGCACGCTGTCAAAGGTCTATGCGATAGCAGAGCAATCTGCCCTCTCCACGGCGGATGCAGCCGATCAGCTGGCAGAAGCTGTCCTACAAAGCGGAAAACCCCATGCTTAGCATACCGATACCGATTTAACACACTAATTCAATCTCCCCATCTTTTAAGTGCTCCAGAATCGAGATCACTGTTACCGTTCGGCATATCATTTATTTTCTCCATCTTTAAAGTACATCGCATCACGTAAAGAATTAGAAAAAACGTAAAAAAGCCAATCCGATTCATCAACACCGGATTGGCTTTAATCAACTTTTCTTCATAATTCTCATAATTCCATCTGCTAAACTTCATCAGGCAACCTCAACCTGCTACCACCCACCTTAACCTTCAACCATTACAGAGGTCCGCTTCACCCGATGCAGCATCGTCCAGAACAGCATATTAATCACGATTAGTAGCGCTATATAGATCCAGATGCCTGCTGGTATGGTCCGGATGAATACATGTAGTCCCCATAACAGTGCCATGAGCGGAAAGAAGGCAAAGACGAGCCAGCCGTCACTCTGCCCGGCTACACTAAAGGATTGGGAGAACGGCGGTTTTCGCATCAACAGCTTTCCAGACAGCGGAATAAGTGCAGTTGCCACCAAAAATATTACGATCAGATCAGGAAGAATTCTTAACCCAAAGGTCCATACAAATATGATAGCGTTCAATATAAATACGGGTAGAAACATATTACATAAGAAAGCCTTCAGCGCTCCACTATATAGCACATTCTCGTTGGCCAGAGGGGCTGCCCGGAAGGTCCAAAACGCCTTGTATTGGCCGGAATACTTCAGCATGGTCACTACAGACACAATCAGCAAGAGCACAATATATAGCGTGTAAAAGAAGGAGCTTTCCCTGAATTCTGCCCACGAGGAACTCTGTAATTGGGTGAACCAGAATACATAGGGCAATACAAAAGATAAACCCATCGACGGGTATACCTTCAGCTTGAACTCTCTTTCACTTCGCATCATACTGGCAGATAAACGAAAGCACGCCTGCTCTTCTCTCGAACGAGAGAATACCTTCGCCATGATGCGATCCCAACCCCCACGTCTTCGTCCAGATGCCTGACCTGCGTGTGCCATTTTCTCCAAATACAATTCAAAGGAAGGCATCAGCTTCACGTACACCAACAGACTGACCATTGGAACAATCACAGCAAACGCCGAGAAAGTATAAAGCCATGCATCTCCCCCGCCGCCGAACAGCAGCTCAAAAACCGCTGCATACCATACCGGAGGCAGCAGCAACTGCCACCAGGCAGGCGTGAACACCATATTAAAGTCGATGATGCTGAACGAACGTATGACCAGCTGATAACCTACGGCAATCCCGATGGAAAGCAGGATTTGCATCATATTGATCATGTCCTTCAGCTTCTCACCATCCAGAAACTTCATCATGAATAGATAGATCAGGGACGTGGTCACCAGAATTAACATATTAATTAGCACCAGTTCCACTAGAAAAAGCAGGAAAAAGCCGATCCCGTGGGCAATCAATCCGGCTACCAGCGGTGCAGCCGTCAGAGAGCCTGTCAGGAGCAGCAAATAAACCCCTGCGTGAATGGCACGAGCCAAGCCAACAGTGCGTCCATTTACCGGCTTGGTCATGATGATATTACGATCCCGGATATCAAGCAGTACCGAAGAAAAGTCGGAGATCATGGAGGTCATGATCATAAACATCAGCATGGCGGTCACTAGACCCATCTGAAGCATATAATGTCCCGTATCCCAGACAACAAACGGAACCATAATCAGCCCCATCAGTGCATACAACCAGAGGGAACGCAGATACAGGTTGCCTTCTTTCTGCTTCTTATTGCCATTACGCGCTGACAATACCGTCGGCACCCTGCGCTGATCCATCTGAAACTTCACCCGTAGAATCAAACGCAGTACATCATAATCCGCTCCTGTTTTGGCGATAATAGGCCGAAAACGGTCCAGAATCTTCAGCGTGCGGAAGTCCGAGGATTCCGCCATATCAATACACCTCCTGCACGATGGACACAAAACGTTCGGCAATTGCCCGATGCTCATTGAAGCCCGTCAGTTGGTTGAATACTTCCTCCAGTGAGCCTTCCATGGATTGCTGCTGAAGCTGCCTGAACGTACCATCCGCCATGACACGTCCTTCGGCAATCAGAACGATTCGGCTGCTGATCTTCTCTACCACATCCATGATGTGTGATGAATAGAATATCGTTGTGCCCTTGGCTGACAGCTGTGTCAAAATCTCTTTTACCATTATCACACTGTTGGCATCCAGTCCACTGAGTGGTTCATCCAGGAACAACAGATCCGGGTCATGCAGAAGCGCGGAGATCAGCAGCACTTTCTGACGCATGCCTTTGGAGAAGGTAGCAATGCGGGAATGATATGATTTTTCCAGTCCAAAACAGTCCATCAACTGCTTCGCCTTATAATCGGAATCTTCATAGGACAATCCGTACAATTCTCCTATAAAGGTCAGATACTCTGCCGGGGTTAATTGTTCGTATAGCTCCGCGACTTCCGGTACATAACCGATTCTGCGCTTATATTCCGCGTCACCATCCGCGATATCCTTGCCAAAGATGCGGACCGTACCCACATATCCCTCAACCAGTCCGAGCAAAATCTTGACCGTCGTACTTTTACCCGCACCGTTCGGACCGATGTATCCGATCATCTCGCCCCGATCCACTTCCAGATCAATCCCATTGAGCACATAACGCCCGTTATACCGCATACGCAAGCCTTCAATTGACAGTACTTGTTTTTCACTCACTTCGTTATCCAGCCCCTGTCTCAACTTTTTCTACAATTCTACTAGTTTACCACAGATTGGATTAACAGAGAGGGATAAAGAAAAATTAAAAGACCTTTGCTCTGCATAAAGAAATGCAAACAAAGGTCCAAAATTTATAAAACAGAATACAATTTTTGTTAATTTACTAATTAAGCCTGGTAATTATTATTTTTTTATTTAGTTGAAATTCTTATTAATAAAAGGTAAAACAGCACCCCTCCTATCACCCCAAAAAAAGCATATAAATCTGTAAAAGTATAAGCTATAAACGCGGATGATATCAACGTCACAATAATCCCTGCTCTATTTTTCAATAATAATCTATAGGTTAGATAGCCTAGCAACCCAGAGATTAATGTCGATAACAAAAAAGGAAGAAAAACGTACATTTGCTAACCTCCTAACTCGAACTCATGTTTCACCATTTTTTACTTTGTGGCAGGGTCCTACCAGTAATATATCTGAGCAATGTAATCGTCCTGAAAATTAAGCTTTTCCGTTATTTATACTAATACCTTTTTTCTGCTTTTGATAATCTAAGATTAATTGGAATGTTTCAACTCTAGCTTATATAGCTTAATATTTTTCACAATAAACCCTTGTCCCACTCATAATGAGGGACAAGGGTTTAATTGTGAATCTATATGATGATTAACTGACCAACAATAAATCCTTATTGAACCTTAACAATCTGGAAGTGCTGATTCGTACCGCCATTATCGGTCCACTGGATTGCAGCAGCCCCGTCTGCCAGGGATTGTCCCGAAATATCAAGCACCTTGCCTGTGCTGCGGTTTTTCATTTTATAATAACCACCGCCCACACTAACCAACTGCCATTGCTGACTGGCCCAGCCGCCATCGTTCCACTGTTCAATAACAGCTCCATCTGCTGTGGAACCATTCTCTACACCGATTAGCTTGCCGCTGGAACGATTGATGATTTTGACATAACCGCCACCCGCATCCGTGATCTGCCACTGCTGGCTGGTCGTTCCGCCGTCTGCCCGCTGCTCCAGATCCGCACCGTTATCCGCAGAACCACCGATGACATTAAGCAATTTATTGCTTTTGCGACTAATCAACTGATACGAGGCATTCGGGTCCCAGACATCGGGCGTATCCACTCCGGTTACGGAACCCGTGGCTGCATCAATGGTAACCGTGCTTGCCCAGTTCATTGCCAGACTGGTTGCACTTGGGAAAGACAACGGCAGCCACACATACTTGGAGTCCTGCACTGGCCCGCTCCAGGCGCCAGCCCAGCGATCGCCCATGTATAGATAGGATGTTGTCTGTGAGCCTTCCACGGGAAGCACATACGCCGATTGGGAACCATAGGTTGTACTATCCCCAAAGTTGCTAAGGCCGCTCCACGTGCCAGTTATGCTGGTAGCCGTTGCATACTTGGCCTGATTCGGATTCCATCCCGTAGCCCCGGATGTGATCAGGAAGTAGACGCCACCCTTTTTAAACATGGCAGGTGCCTCACGATACTGACCCGGCCATAGCGTCGTTACGAGCGATTCCACACCGAGAAAATCAGGAGTCAGCTTGTAGATATTCAGGTCAGCATTCACTTTGGTCGCCGAGATGAGATAAGCCGTTCCGTTGTCGTTGAATACCGTCATGTCTCTCGAATCATAGCCAAGCGGACGATAGCTGCCCACATACGTATAATTGCCATCCACTGTACTTGAGGTCGCTACCGCCACTCTCGCTTCACCATAGTCGACACCGTTTTCCTTATGCATCCAAAGAACATACTTGCCTGTTGCACTGTTATAAATGACTTTCGGACGTTCGATGTTGGAAATGTTCAACTCGGCAGCCGAGCTGCTGGTGAGCACATCATTGCGATACTCCCAGTTTTTCAGATCTGCTGAACGATATACGGAAACCGCCTTGAACGTTCCATTAGGATTGCGGTTCTCTCCAAACCAATAATAATACCCGTTAGCCTTAATCATCCCGCCCCCATGGGCATGAATGACATTGCCGTTTGTATCCTTGAACTGTACCCCATTGGTCACACTGAGTGGAGCAGCGGAAGCCTGTTGTCCTGGAGCGACCAGCATACCTAGCGATTGTAGCGCCAGGATTAGAGCAAGCAGATAACAAAGGCGACGAGTGAAGCGATGTGAATTTGTTTTCTTTTCCAACCAATACTCATTCATATAACATTGCACCTCCGTAATTTATTTATAAAGCGCTTACAATAAAATCGATACGTCTCTTCTTCCTCCGATCGATGATGCATTTCATAGATTACCGTTACTCAGACTGGCTTGGCACTCACCTCCTGATTACGATTGTATCCGCCATGACTCTGCTCGAATAGTGAACAATACGGCGGAACATGTACGATTACACACTGAACTTATGGAGCGAACAGCAAAAAGACGCTTCATCCGAAGCGTCCTCTGTTATACACAAGCCAAATCCCTATAATATACGTTGTTTCTTAATCTTCGTCGTCAAAATCCTGGTCAAACGAAAGCACTTTGCCTGTATTGGCATCGACGTCTACATCGGCTTCACCGTTTGCTGTTCTCAGTTCCACTTCATAAACATAACGGCCGTTATCATGATCCAGTTCGATTTCGGTTACTTTTCCGCCTGTCACCTGTTTCAGGGCAATGTTCGAAGCTTGTGTTTCTGTCAGTTTAACCTGTTTTGAAGCAGCTTGATTAGAAGAAGTACCTGCCACAGTCCCATTATAATCATCGTCGTCATCGTAATCTTCATCATCGACTACTGCAAGGATTTTACCTGTGTAGGCATCCAAACGAACGACAACGTCGTTGCTTCCTTTTTTGTCGATTTCAACTTCATAGAACGTTTGGCCATTTCTGCGCTCCAGATCCACATCATCCACTTTGCCTTCCGTTGCTTTCAAGGCTGCTTCTTTTGCCTGTGCGACCGTCAGCAATGTACCTGTGTTCTGGGTCTGTTTTACTGATTGTGTAGTGGACGTTTGCGTAGGCTGAACCGATTGTCCGTTTACACTCCCACTAGCCAGAGCGGCTGATCCTCCGAGCAACACCGCTGCCGACAAGCTGCCAATCCATAGTTTATGTTTGTTCATCATCATCATTCATCTCCTCGTTGTTGTTCTCGTTCTCGTCTACCGTTATAGATTAACCTGTACGAATGAGAGATCAGCGAGAGTCAGATTAGAATTTGATGAGAAAAGGAGTGAGCACCTCACATTATTCCTGAGAATAGCAATGTGACTGGCTTCATGCAGAGCTTTTAAACCATCGTGGAGTCCCTAATCCTCGTCCTCATCCCAAGTAACCGAACGAATCGCGCCCGAAATGGCATTCACCTGCACAATGGCCTCACGACCGTCATCCAGGTCAATTTCAACCAGATAATACGGATTGCCACTATTCGTTCCACGGAGTTCGATATCATCTACTTCCCCGGGAACCTTAGCCAGCGCCTTCTGCTCAGCTTCTTTCTCGCTCAGAAATGAAGTCTTGGTGCCTTCCCCTGTCGTCGGGTCGGGTGAAGAAGACTCCAGCGTCTTTGAAGACTGTTTCTCTCCGTTATACGGGTCAATGGTCCATTGCTCCCGACCATTGTCCTTTATCTTGAATACCGCCAAATACACCGGGCTTCCCTGCTGCTCGACGAGTTCAAGCGACACCAGCTCGGCATCCGTTTGTTTCAGCAATTCCGTCTTGATCTGTTCCCGGCTCCATAACGTCTTCTCCTCGGCTTGCGGGTTGGACTCCAGCCGTTTAATGGAATTCACGGTCGCCGTAACCGCATCAACTTGTACGTCATACAGTCCGGTTTCTGAGCGGAGCTGCATGATGTAGGTTCCGTCCTTCAACGTGGAATTCACGATTTCTCCCGGATATTGATCCAAGACCGATTGGGCGGCTGCATCTGCTGTTAACATCACGCGGTCTGATTGCCATGGCTTCCACCACATGACCACTATAACGACAAGGAGAGCCAGTAGCCCCACACCCCACCAAAATGAACGTCTCGGCTTTGCCCATCCTTTGCGTCGTTGTTTTTCCCGTTTCATTTCCGGACGCCCCTCATCCTCTTCCATCATGGTTCCCCCTTACGTACTCTCTTATGATCCGAAATTGTACCGTGTTCACCAGTATATAAGAGAAGAATGAGATTTTCATGAGAGTGACCCGTTCTGTACGGATGTGGGCAAAATAATGGAAGCCTCGGTTCCCCTGCCCTCTGTGCTGCTCAGTTCAATGCGTGCGCCCACGGCCTCTGCGATATCTTTGGCAAGAGACAGTCCCAAGCCCGAACCGCTTGCTCCGCCGCTGCGTGTTCTGGCCTGATCTACGCGATAGAAACGGTCAAACACCTTGGACAATTCCTCTTCACGCATGCCGATCCCCTTATCCACAATACGTATCCGACATTCCTGCCCCTTTGCCTCCAGCCGCACTTCAATAGCATCTTCACTATACTTACGAGCATTGTCCAGCAAAATAAAAAGCAGCTGCTTCAGCTTGCTCACATCGCTAATCGCCCATATCCTGCCTGGATCATCACAGTGGACTTCCCGATGATAGGCTTCGCGAAATGCACGTGTGGAATCCAGCGCAAGCCGGGTGATATCCACCCGCTCCAGCTGTACATTCCACTGCTCTGGCTGCTTTGCCAGCAATAACAGCTGCTCGGTCATCTCTCGCATGCGCACGGATTCGGATAGAATCGCTTCTACCGCCTCATCGAATACTTCGGGTCGTTCCTTGCCCCTTCGTTGCAGCAGACTGGCATAACTTTCAATGATGGTGAGTGGTGTTTTCAGTTCATGAGAAGCATCGGAAACAAAGCGCTCCTGCCGCTCGAAGTTGGATTCGAGCAGATCCATCATGCGGTTGAACGTCTGCCCCATCGTTTTCAGCTCGTCCTTGGATTTTTCGTCGAGGGGAAGCCGCTTGAACTGACCGCTCGACTGGATATCACTCATCGTACGTGTCATCTGCTGGATCGGCCGTGTCATCCGGTTCGCCAGAATACGGCTGGAGATGATGGCCGGAATCAGCGCGATGATGGTCACGGCAACAAGAACCGTACGAAGCACAGACAGGCGATTCTCGGTATCCTCAATGCTCTCGGTGACTTGTAGATTCACCACTTCTCCGTCCGGCCAGATCACTGGAACAGAGACCCAGACATAACCGATTTGCTCCACTTGGGTATACTCGGATTTTTTTTCGCTTTCGTACTTGTAGGATAGCTTGCTCAGCTGCTCCTCAGCCGAGGTCGTCACCGGTGGGGAGCTGGTGCCGTCTTCATTGACGATCCGCAGCATGCCGTCCAGCGGCGCGTAGGCCCGGAGCAAGTCGTCCGGCGGAATGGAACCGGCAGACTGGCGCACTCCTTTTACAATAGACTCGGCCTCAGCCTCTACCCGCTTGATCTCGTTATCGATCGACATTCGTTCAAACACGATATACACCGACAGGTTGACGGCAATCAGCAGCACGGCGAACAATACGGACGAGTATCCGTAGATTTTGCTGCGCAGGCTCATACTTGCTCCTTCAGGACGTAACCAACACCCCGAACGGTATGTATTAAGGGTGGTGTGAATCCGTTATCGACCTTTTTGCGCACATAACGGATATACACATCCACCACATTGGTATCTCCATAATAATCGTATCCCCAGACGGCCTGAACAATCTGATCCCGGCTCAGCACCTGGCGCTGGTTTTGCAGCAGATACACCAATAGATCGAACTCACGCGGGGTAAGCTCAATCGATTGACCATCCCTGGATACCTCACGGGTTCCTTCATTCAGCTTCAATCCACCTGCGGTGAGCCAGCCTGTCTCACTCTCCGCCGTGTGCTCTGATGATTGCGCCGTGTCCCGTGGAAACGAAGAAGAAGAATGGGCAGCAGCCGATGCAGCACTCAGGCGCAGTGCAGCACGCACTCTCGCGAGCAGTTCTTCAATCTGGAACGGTTTTGTAATGTAATCGTTAGCTCCGAGATCGAGTCCCGAGACTTTGTCTTCCACAGAGTCTTTGGCTGTGAGCATCAGAATGGGCACGGTCGCATCTTTGGCACGTATCCGCCGCAGCACTTCAATCCCACTCAGACCCGGCAGCATAATATCCAGCAGAATCAGATCCCATTGCCCGTCCCCATACATCTCCAGCCCTTCCGTTCCGCTGCCTGCCTTGCCTACCTGATATCCCTCATACTGTAATTCCAGTTCAAGCAGGCGTGCAATTTTGGGCTCATCCTCGATCACCAGCACGGCTTCATTCATGCAGAGCTCCCCCTCATTCCGTCATTCCATTCTCCCGTTATATTACAATACGAATTACAATTTACCTAAGGCATCCTCTACCAAGTCATCCCCAGCAATCAGATCAAAAGCCATTCGATACGTCTTCTCCTCCTGGAGGGAAGCAGCGATGACACGAGCCACGTCTTCACGTGGAATACTTCCCGGTTTCAGATCTGTTCCTACAGAGATTTTGCCGGTGCCCGGTTCATTTTTCAAACCGCCAGGACGGATAATGGTGTAATTCAGATCACTTGCGAACAACGCCCGATCAGCATAATGCTTCGCCACGTAATACGGCTTAATGGCGTCCGACCATTTCTCTCGTTGATCTGCCCCAAACGCACTGACCAAAATATATCTGGTAATTCCCTGCTGCTGTGCAGCCTCCATTGTTTTCACTGCACCATCGAGATCAATGAGCAATGTTTTGTCTTCGCCCGTAGATCCACCGGAACCCGCTGTAAATACAATGGCATTGTGATCTTTCATTGCCTCGGCTAGATCATCCACGCCGCCTTCCAAATCGCCAATTACGACATTGGCACCAAGCTGCTTAAGTAGGTCTGCCTGCTCCGGTTTGCGAATCATCGCGGTGACCTGATGTTTCCCTTCCTCCACCAGTTGCTGCACCAGAAATTTGCCGATTTGTCCGTTCGCTCCAATGACTAATACGTTCATATGTCATTCTCCTCTCGGTTTTCCTTTTATAAGCTAGCTTTTATAAAACAGACTTGTCTTTAATTTAAACGAAAGCCGACGCTTCTAAGCGCCGGCTGCTATGTATTACTACCGTTCAGCGCATCTGGCAAGATGCGGATAACATGTCTTTCCTTTAATATACCATACACCCTATACGGTTATACCGAGCACTTTTTTCTTCAATATATATCTGATAACAACGGTTATACTTCCGCATTCACTTCATGGAACTTAGCCCCTATGCCAAACGGATGCTGGTTAAAAATAAAAAAAGGCACCCCAAATGGGGTGCCTTTCTGTTGCATGGCATACAGGTATTAGTAAGCCAGTGCAAACAAGCCGTGAATATGAGCAAGGTAACGGATGTTACTTGCTTCTTTCATCATGGTTGCTGGCAGACCTTTCAGACGAGTCTGGTTGCCACCGATCATGCCGACAGCATCCTTACGACCCAGACTTCCCAGTGTACCGGAGAATACTGGTGTGAAGGATTCCATTGCGCCACCTTTGAACATTACGCCCAAGTTGTGACCAATAGTTTCACCCATTTGCCAAGCCAATTGTGCTGTTGGAGGGTATGGACGAGCGCCTTCGCTAGGGAAGACCACTGCGCTGTCACCAGCAACAAACACGTCTTTATGGGATGTGGATTGCAGTACTTCCGTAACTTTCGCACGGCCACGATCCACTTCAATTCCGCTGTTGGCAACAACTGCATTACCTTGAACGCCGCCTGTCCATACGAGTGTGTTCGTAGGGATCGAGCTTCCGTCTTTCAGCAGAACTTCATTTTCTTTCATTTCGGTAATCGCTACGCCAACGATGAAGTTAACGCCACGTTTTTCCAGACTCGATTTTGCACGCTCAACCAGTTCTGGCGGGAATCCTGCCAGGATGGAAGGACCTGCTTCAACCGTGTACAGAGAAACTTCTTTGAAGTCGATACCTTTTTCTTGGCATACAGCCGGAAGAAGGTCAGCGAATTCACCAACAAGCTCGATACCTGTCAAACCACCGCCACCGATAACAAACGTAGCGTCTGCTTTGTTGCCGGATTGTTTGTAAGCATCCAAACGAGCTTCCACGTGTGCACGAATGCGGTTAGCATCGCTAACGGATTTCAGCGTGAAGCTGTACTCCTGCAATCCCGGAATTCCGAAGAATGCCGTTTCACTGCCCAAGGCAACAACGAGTGCATCGTAAGAGTAAGTAGAACCGCTGGTCATGAGAACTTTTTTCTCGTCCGGCTTGATTGTATCCACCGTATCGATTTTCAAGTTCACATTTTTACCACTCAGCAATTTTTCGAGTGGAAGGGCAACTGCTTTTTCAGCAATGCTTCCTGCTGCAAGACGGTGCAGTTCCGTAATAATTTGGTGCGTAGGGTAACGGTTCACGACTGTAATAGTCGCTTCTTCCGGTGTCAGGTATTGACGCGCAGTCAGCGCAGTCAACAGACCACCGTAACCTCCGCCCAAGATCAAAATTTGCTTCGACATATCCATCCTCCGTTCTTCTAATCTTAACGTTGCTGTTGTTGACGCTCGTTCAGGATGCTCAGGAATGATTGAGCAAAACGCAGCGTTTGTTGTACGTTTGGATCTTTAAGCATTTTGAGCATAGCGAACAAACCAACCGAAGTTTGCTCGGCTTGCGCACGATCACTTGCTTCGATGGCAGCAGAAGCTACACCTTTAGCTTTGTCTACAACAGGTTTAGCAAACTCGCCCATTGCGCTCATTGTGTCGCTGATCAGAACTTTGTCTGTAGCTACGCTTTGTGCAAAGTCATAAGCTTTGGTCATTGCAGTGACCATTTCAGCCAGTTTAGGCAGGTTCTCCACCAGAACGGTCAGAGACTCCTGTACCTCAGGCTTCATCAGTTGATCCAGTACGTCCAAGGACTGGCGTTGGGAAACGTCGGCACCTTCTGTAACCGGCACCTCTTGTTGAGTAGGCGATTGTGACATAAGAGAAAGTCCTCCTTTACTTTGGGATAGAAGTCCGCGACTTTCATGATGCCTGTCAAGCAGAGCCGAACCACAAATACATCCAATACAACTAAATGTACCAAATTTCACACAATAGAATGAGCATAGCCCAAGGGCCGTTCCCACATCGTGTATTGTATCTTGGGTCTATTGCGGACAACATGTGTTGACGCAAAACGACAAGCAGGCCGAAACCGAACTCTATACCCCTATATTACACCTCTTACACATGAACATGAAAAAGAAATTTTTTACACTTGTGAAGATATTGTGAACATTGTAACAAAATCGATTTTTTTGTCAAGCATTGCGGTCGGTTTAAAATCGATTATTCTCCTGTCCCAGATCCATCATCCTACCACATGTGGTATGAAGACAAGATCCCATATGACCATATGTGCGATATGTACACAAGGAAGGATTTTTTCAACTGAATTTTTCAGGAATTGTTTTCCAAAACCATGAATTTCATGCAACGAAATTGGTCACTGTCGTTATTATGCAGCTAGGGGTGCAGCCTTATTCCTGAAATGACATCATTTCTTGTTCAAGTATGAACCTATCCGGGCATGAAAGCAAAAAAGTCAGAAAGAAGGCCTGACGGATCGTCCGGCCTTCTGATATTTCTTTCACTGTTTGCCTGATCTGATCGTTACATGTAGGTCACACCATAACCATTTCTGGGGAATGCTGATCCATTTCTTCAAGCAACGCTTGTATGACAACAACAGCAGTTCGCTCCAATTCCTCCACCTCCACAAGTATCGAGATAGCCTGATCGGCATGAAGCTTCTCATTAGGCAGCCCTCCATCAGGAAAAGGAAATAACTCGGCGAGTGTATTTAACTTTTGGGACATCGTTCGATATAACTCTTCCGCCTGAAGACAGAATGCAATCAAGCTGGAATAGCGGGCAGTCGAAGCCCACTTTAGAGAAAGTTCTTTGAAAAACTCACTTGCATAACGTCTTGCATCCCACAAAACCGCAATGTTATAGGCGTGCCCGTTCGGTTCTACCCGTCTATATTCTAGGGCTTCTCTCCATACCGAATAGGCAGCCAGACCACTGACCGTGTTCGGCAAGGTGTACGGGTCTTCCCCACAATAATGAGCCAAAACAGCTGTCAGTACCGCGCGCAAGTTCATTTCTCGTAACATGCCATCTGATTCCGCTGCCAGTACAAATACTTCCTGATTCACACCCCGCCCTACATGATCATAGGGAATTGTTCCTGATTTAATGAAATCTGTGCCGTATAGTATCCGGGCTGCATCATCATAGCCATAGATCAATCCGAATTCGGGAATATTCAGGTCCCATACTACGGCAGGAATTCCCCGATGAATGGAGTAACGAATCAGGGAGAGGGCCCGAACTAGCCTTGGATTTAGCAACCTTTTCCCTTTCGCTTTCTCCTCTAGCATCGAAGGATCGACCAGATTGGCATTGAGCCCCGCTTCGCTCGCCAAAGCCTCAACCGCATGGGAACGATAACCCATATGCCGCAATCCTCTGGTAAGCACCTCTTTGAAGTTATAGGCGGTGGGGCCAGCGATATGTATGTCCTGAGGCAGAATGGTCAGACGAAAAGAAAGTCCAATCATCCCCATAACCATGGGGAGAGATGGAGATGAACCGATATAACCTAACATCTCGTGAATGGATGCTGCTGCCGAGTTCCAGGTTTGGGGAGCCCGAAACGAAAGGGGTTCCTCCAAAATCAATCGATTTTGTCCGATTGAATGCCACTCTGCCAGCATCTCTTCTACGGATAAATGAATATGAAGCTGCGACACTTTTTTACGTGAACGGGACAGAATTTGATACACATTAGCACTTGTCAGATTGAATTTGCAGGCAATTTCCTGTGGCGACAGCTGCTCCATCCAATACGATGCAAAGACCTGTTGCTCTCTCTCATTCAGACAACCTAGCAGCTTGTGGAGATTGTTCCTCATTTCCTGCTGAGCAACAGCTTGATATGGATCATAGCCTGTTTCCTGCGATCTCAGCTCGGCGTCGTTCAGAAGATGGTTCAGCGTCATGTCGAGCGAGTCTTGATCGCTCCATGAGGCATCATCGGCTCCGAATGCAAAGAACGAAGAAAAATGTTGTTCCCGCTGCTGCTCTCGGCGCTGCATATGTGAATACGCCTGATTACGCACAATGCGCTGCATCCAGGCCATAAAACGGTCAGCATTCTGAAGCTGTCTCATATGAATGAACGCACGAATAAACCCATCCTGTAAAATGTCTTCTGCGAGATAAGAATCATGTGTAAGTGCTCGCACATAACGGAACAATTGCCCTCGGTAACGGTGGACCAACTCACCAAAGGCCTCTGTATCGCCAGTTTGGGCTCTTTGGATAAGCGCGACATCCGACTCCTTTTGCCGATTCTCAAATGTCTCATCTTCCCCTGGCCTGATATGGTGATTATCAGCTACTTCATCCAAGTGTATCTCCCTTTCTCATAGCCTTGCTTCACTTACATTATTCCATCTTCAAAATAGCATCTTCGATCATGGCTTCCGTCTCCGCGAGTGTCTCCATGATTGTCGCAGCAGCCTCCCAGTTCCGCGAGACAAGACGGGATTGGCATTCTCCAAATTGGAGGGATTGTACGTGCTTCAAAGCAGAAAGGTCAGGATGGATTGTTTTAAAAAACAAGCCAAAATCATGGGCACGACGCGCGCCTACTGGCAGAGCAAAATACACATAATGAGCCCACTCATTACCATCAATTGCTCCAGCACGAACCTGTTCCGCCTTATGCAGAATTGCTGAAGCTCCTGTTCGTCCTTCCTGAGCAGCAATGTCATTGAACTGTTCTGTAAGGCTTGATTTGAACCAAGTAAAAGCACGGCGGTTAATCTCCTCCAGATCAGGCTGTTCAATGCGTTCAGGACTCCACCATCGTCGATACACACCGCTACTCCACGGGAATTCAGACTTCCATGCTTCCTCAAGTGTATCCAATGTCATAAAGACATTCGGGAATCCAGCCGGGTCATGCAGGCATATTTCATTGCCCTCCATGCTCAACGCCACTACATAATGATCGCAACCACCCAGGTTGGGAGAGTTGGGATTGTAGACGAGTTTGCCCATATCCAGCGGACCCATCATCACAGGACCCTGCTTCAAGGCCTCTCTTAGCTCATCTACAGGCATCTCTGTACCCCGTGATTGCACACTTTCACGCACACTAAACCCCAGAATGCTCATCGCTTTGCTGATGGCCAGATCAGGACTAGAGGTACAGTTATCAAAAAAGAGAAGGTCTTCCTGCGTTCGAAAGGCCCCTAGCGAAAAGCCACCGACGGTTTCAAGCAGACCAGGGTCTACCTTTTCTCCAATGGACGACAGCAGCATTGAAGCTGAATTGGCGTAGCAATATGCACCATTTCCAATATAATTGCTCATATCATAACATCCTCTCATTTCTTTAATGAAGCACGCGATCATGCAATGCCTATACTTATACTGACTCTTCGTACAGATCATTTCTGACAGAATATTCAGAACAAATTTCTGCCCGCATGAACTAGCGAACGTTTAGAATGCAGACATCCCGGTTAATAAGGACTACACCAGAAACGAAGGAGATGTTCGATATGAGTAATTCAACTAGCGATAAAATCAAAGCAGGCGTAAACAAGGCCAAAGGCGAAGTGAAGGATCAGGTCGGTAATGCAACTAACAACAGATCCCTTCAGGCTGAGGGCAAAAAAGACAAAGCCAAAGGTGCTGTGCAGGACAAAATTGCTGATGTAAAAAAACATCACTAGATCCATTCGTTAAACGTGAACACGCACGACGATTCGTGCAGTAAATATAGAATCTTTGCCCGACCGTCCATATCGGTTGAAAGCCGGGATTCGACGGGGGCGCAAAAAAGCCAAGGAAGGTGTTATTCACTACACCCTTCCCTGGCTTTTTTTGTCCTATTTAGATAGCCGGAACTGCATATCTTGCCATATCGATAATAAAACTGCGTGCTTCTCTTGTCGTGTGGTATTCACGGTTGAATTGTCTTACCCATTCGGGATGTTCCTGATACCATCGAAAGGTCTGCTCCAGTCCCTGCTCCAGCGTCGTCTGGGGGAACCATCCGGTCTCTGATCGTAACTTTCCAGAGTGAACGACCAGACTCGAACCTCTGGACTGGGTGGGCTCCTGCTCCCGAATCTCCGCCGTTCCATTAGAAGTATGCAGTTGTTGCAAATGATCTCCGATCTCTTGCATGGTCGTTCCTTGCCCTGTCGAAATGTTATAGATCTGCTGATCTTGTCCATTCAGCATAATCTGTTCAATTGCTCGCAGCGCATCATCAACATACAGAAAATCACGTACAGCTGATCCCTGAATATCCAGAGGAAGGCCGTCCATCATTCGGCCAAAATTACGCGGGATAATCCGGTCCGGCAACTGCCAAGGTCCATAGAGATTGGTTAAACGAAATATTTTTACAGGAAGCTGGTAACATTGAGCGTAGGATCGTGCAAGCATCTCACAGGCTACTTTGGAAGCGGAGTAAGGGGATACCGGAGCATATTCATCGGATTCGTGATACACTCTGCCCATCTCCCCTCCGTATACCTCAACGGATGAAGCCAGCACCACGGGAATATGGTGATCGGAAGCGTATTGCAGAATGGCCTGTGTACTAAGGGTGTTGTTACGAAACACTTCTCCGGGGTGATGATACGAATAATCTACGTGTGGCATCGCTGCCAGATGAATAATATAGTCTGTTTCGTGCGGCAAGCTGAATCTGTCCTTCGCGAGATCACAACAGATAAAAGCCATCTCATGAAGTGGAGAGCTGTGAACAAGCCTCTGACAATAATCATCCTGGTCCACCAGGGTGATTCGATGTCCTTTTTGCGCCAAATACTGAGAAAGGTTAAATCCTACAAATCCAGAAGCCCCTGTAATGACAATATTCAAGCACATTCCCCCTTGGATTAATACAACAAGTTCACTGAAGAGAGTCTATGTTCTGATTATAACCTTATAGTGATACATTGTGTATCATTTTACAATTGTTTTTTGTTCTTCTCCAGAAATAAACGGGTAATGCATAGAGAGGTGATATTTACGATGAAAGAGGACATGAACATTGTACAGACGATGTTATTCCAGGACGATGGTGTGATCCCCAATCATCCAAGTCTGCCTGTACTTCTGTATAAGGGAATATGGGCAACAGACCCCTCTCGTGCGGAGTCGATGCTGAACCAAAACGGATGGGGAAACAGCTGGATTAACGGTGTGTTTGATTATCATCATTATCACAGCAATGCTCACGAAGTACTTGCGGTGGTGAGTGGTTGGGTTGAGCTCATCCTTGGTGGGGAACATGGAAAGGTTGTGCGGTTTCAGGCAGGAGATGTCGTCGTATTACCTGCGGGAACCGGACATAAGCGGCTGAGTGCGAGCCTGGATTTCTGCATTGCAGGGGCCTATCCAGGTGGCATGAGCTATAATACCCGAACGGGTGAACCGGGAGAGCGTCCCAAAGTTCTGCATGAAATTCAGGAGGTTCCCATTCCGGATACCGATCCGGTCTATGGACAAGAGGGGCCACTATTGGAATTATGGAAACAGAATAAGACATGAAAGAATAAATGGACTGCTCCTGGATAAAAAAACTACCGGAAACAGTCCATATTTCGGTCACTGTGGAAGCCTCACACTGTATAATCGCATGGCATGTGGCTTCCCTTCCATCTCAAGCTGTCCTTGTATGATCAACTGTCGAACACGGTATTCAATGAATGCGTCTCCGACAGCTTGTTCGAGATGGCCCAGTACCTCACCTACGACGCGGGCTGATTTTATAAACTCGCCAGGCTGTCTGGTTAACGTAAGCTCTCTAGCCTTCTGCATAATGTACTCATCAATCGCGTCTTCAGGCACGCTCTGAATCTCGCCATCCTTCATTAATCGCAGAAGTCCAGGCTGCACAGCCAAATTCACCCACTCTTGCTCCATGTGTTTGCGTTTCTCCAAAGACAACGGTTCAGCATTCACACAGTGCTGCCACATCGCTAACAATTTCTCAGAAAAAATCTCACCTGTTCTAAGAACATCATACTGAACTTCAGAAGGGTTGAATAATTCCTGATATAATGCGCTTGTCTCGATCAAATAGATAGGCCCCAGCCTTTTACGCAGCAAATGCATGGCATATAAAAGCCCTGTTCTCTCATGAGCATTATTCGCATACCAGATGGTAATTCGCGTATCTTCATCAATTGAACTCAACATGTTGTTTAATTGAATCAGCTCATCCATGCCTTGGACAGCATATCTTCCATGCTCATTCCAATAGAATTTCTCAAGTAGCCAGAGGTGCCTGCGGTGTAAATCCGCCTTGTTCGTCAAATCGCCCAATGGACCGATCGCATAGTAGTCATTCATAGAGAAAAACCGCCGCTCCGAGCGCCCTGGAACCTTGCCCATCGCAACCTTAATGCTGCCTAGCGGCGATTCTCCAATTGCTATATGAATTTCACGTGGTTTCTGTGCCATCAATGCCTGTTTCTCGGCGTTCTCCCGGTTCCGATTCTCGTCCAATGTATTAAATATCGAGTAAATTTTTGTTGCAAAATGAACAGAATGTTCTTCCGCTGACTGATTACTGACTGCCATATCTGCGCTGAGATAGAGCGTACGCAATAACGAACGCAGCTCGTCCTCATCCATACGGTACAGCTCCCGATCAAAATCAAAGACATTGTCAATCATGTTTACCCCCCTCTAAACAGTCTGAACAGATGGTCATCTCCACACTTAACCATTCAAAATCGAGTACGTATTTGTATCATCGTAAGTTTACGAAGAAATAGACTTTCCAGAGGAGTGACTCCGTTCATTCATTTCCTCACGATTGGATGACGAACGGGTGAAGTGCCGCTCCAACTTCCGACTTGCCCACAGGGATACTGCGATAAACAGCAACACGCCGCCCCAGCGCACAGGGTGTTCCATAAACTGAGCTACATTAGAACCGATATACGTCACACAGAAAATCATAATGGCTTTGCCAAAACTCACCGCAAGCAGGAAGGACATTAATCTCATCCGCGCGATACCTGCCGCAACATTGATAATCACGAACGGACCCACCGGAAATATACTCAACAAAAACACATAGCTGAACGCATTCCGCCGAATCCATACCATACTGCGCTGCACACGGGGTTTGTTGGCCCAACGTTCCACAAAAGCCGATTTCCCAATTTCTCGTACAATCAGGAACGTAACGGTACATCCCAGGACCATCCCGATCCATGAATATAAAAACCCTGCCCATAGCCCATACACTGCTCCGTTAACCCCAACAATGAGCAGTGTAGGCAGCGGGGGCACGAATGATTTCATAAAGGTAAGCAAAATTGCAGGTAAAGGGCCCAGGGAGCGGAACTTCTCCAGCCAAAAACGAATATTCTCTTCCGTAATATAGGACATGATGTCCAAAGATGCCGGGTTCATCTGCTTCCCTCCAATCTATACAGTTCAAATTTTCTAAAGATGTGGTGCCCATTATAAAATACATCTGGTAAACCGATGTGAAGTTTCACGACTCACTTCTCCCCAGTATAACGTACATATGAGCGCTGTACCGTTGTCAATTTGAAGAAATTTCACCAGCGACGCTGAAAAACAAAAGAGCACACCCGGACCTGTTCAGTCTTGGTGTGCTCTAATATCGGATACCCGCTTGAAACCATTGGTGAACAAGCTTAGGGCAGTATTTGTATTTCGCATAAACCGTTTATTCTAGCTGAGCTTCCTGCATTGCCAATTCATTCAGCTCTTCCTGATGCGCAGCATTCCACTCGGGAATACCGGAACGCATGAATTCCTCGGCATCCATCGCTGCTTTGGACTGATTGCACAGATTGCAGGCGCAGACACAGTTAAGTGGGGTGGTATGCCCACCTTTAGCTCGCGGCAGAAGATGGTCAATCGTATCTCCATACGAGCCACAGAAGTAACAGGTATAGTTATCACGGGTCAAAATAAACCGTTTGAAATCCTTGTTGCTAAACAATCGGCGGATCGTGTACCGATTAACTACAACAGCGGCTTTTTCCTTGACGAGCGTGACCGCCAGCTCCATATCCACTTCCTGATGCCAGCGCCGCCCTTTGTCCGTCTTGCCACGCATGCGTACCATGCCTTGCCGGTTCGTCCGAAGCGATGCCGGATCTTCCGGATCAATCGCTACAGGCACCGCCGGCGTATGACGGCGAGGACGGCTTTCCGTTCCAGCCCCGTGGCTGCGGCTGGAATGTACTGGCGCCCGCTGCCCGGATGATCCGGCGCGGGCTGTGTCTTCGCCGCCCGCCTTAGGCGCACGCTCCTTGCGTGCCGAGCGCGGCTTCGACCCGGGCGATCCTGGCTGGCGCCCGGGTGCAGGAGGCGCAGCCTCCATGGCGGTGCCCGGTGCTTGGCCGGGCACAGGCTGTGCAGCAGCGGCAGGCTGTGCGGCCGCTGCCGGGGGGCCGGCGACCGAGGCATCGCCACGGTCGCTCAGGTTCGGCGCACTGGCCTCAGCTATGCTGCGGGCCTGTCCTGCGCCAGACGGCAGCGCGGCAGCACGTTTGCGGCGCCGCTTGCGTTTGCGCTTGGCTGCGGTCGGCTGATCCGCAGCCCCTGGCTCTGCTGCCTGGCCTTGCGGCTTAGCTGGCAACAGAGCCTTGGCCGCCGCAATCTCCTGCTCGGCGGCCTGATCCGTGCCAGCGGCTAGACGCGCGCGGGCACGCTTCGCAGATGGATTAGCATTCGCTGTATGCACCTGCGAAACCCTGTCTTGCAGATCAGCCCCCGTCTGCGGCTGATCTGCAGTCCCGCCCTCCTCGTCAGTTCGGGAGAGTGATTCCGTTTGCTCTTTACCCGACTGTAGCTCTGGACGCTTTGCTTTTCTCCTTCTTCTCCTCTTCTTGCGGTTGCCCGAAGGTGAAGAGACGGTTGAAGAAGCAACGAAGTCAGTCGGTTCACCTTCCATCGAAGAAGATGACCCTATCGGCGGCTGTGACTCGCCGTGTCCTTCTAAAGTAGAAGCAGTAGAAGGCGTTCCATTTTCTGTATCGACGATCCGTACTGCTGTATGACTCGCAGATGCAGAAGGCCGGGCAGCCACAGCACCTTTATGACTCTTTACCGCCTCATCCGTAGACCGGAGTGAGTTGTTATTGTTATCTGCTTGTCCACCGAGCTGACGACAGTGGCGACAAGCGCCACGTCTGGCTCCGGGGCCAGCCCGCTTTCCGGTTCTTCGTCGAAATTCGGACAAAGGTCGCTTTTGCCCGCAGTACATACATGTCTTGGTCAGTTGCGCTTCATGTTCCGTCATTTCCTGCCGGAAAGGGGCCGAGCCCGTCTCCATGTTGTCACCTCGGTTCCGTATGAATCCGGTTTCTTTCTATTGTATCACATCTGCTCGCCAACACACTCATAGCCAGATGTCCCAAAGTCTTTTGTCTTGTACTCCTGTGTCTGTCCCACGCATTCGTGAAGAATGTGTTCCACGTATTCCAATATATCTTGCATCGGTTTCCCGCATTGTTCACATGTTGTCATTGTTCTCACCTTAATCCTGTTCTTAAAGTTCTCTGCTTATAAAAAAATAATTGTGTTCCGCCTTCTCATTACCCTTCGCGTGTAAAAAAGAAACATCCGTTCCCCATATATAATTCAAATTGGCAAACCAAAAACCGTTTCCCGCTCAACCCTAATGGTCGACCAAGAAACGGTTTATTATTCCTGTATTGGCGTAAAACTTTTAACGAACGTCGAATTGTCCCGAGTTTTGTTGCGGTACCAGACGTGGCTTCGGTTTTGGCAAATTGCCGAAAATCACCCATGCAAACGGGATGAATCTTGCCGTGAGTCCAACCACAATCCACGAAGCGATTAACGCCACACCAAAACCTCCGGCATACCACAGGTGAATGAGCCAGGAAACCCCGGTTTGTGGTGGATAATTCCGATAGATCAACAAAAAGAATGGATGAATCAGATAAATACCGAAGGACAATGCCCCAAGCCGATTAAGCGGCTTAACGATCAGCGATGGTCCTTTACGATAGAGCAGGTACGCAATCTGAATGAGCACCAGCGCACAAGCGAACGTATGCAGATTCCAGAAAAACTCGTACCACAGCGTGTTATACGTCGCAATCTTCAGGCGCAACAGATAATAAATGTATACATGGCCGAGTCCGGCAAAAATCCAAACCGCCCACAGCAAAATCCATGAAACTACACGAGCTTTCGTTGCATTTTCCCGACTAATGACAAACCATTGTTTAATCTTCGGAAAATATACCCCGATAAAAGCACCCAGCATGAAATAGGAGAAGTACGAGAACGCCCAACTTCCCTTGTTCGGCACCTGGAAGCCATATTTATTACTTACGATAAATGCCCACTGAATGAGCAGCCCAATCGGTACCGACCATTTGACGACTGAGGGATATTTCTTGAGCAGCCACAATACCAACGGGAATAACAGATAAAATTGCATGTTGATAAATACAAAGTACAGATGCGTATACGCCTTGCCCGTGAACAGTTTCGTTATGAAACTTACCGCTGATTCACCAAACGGACGGCCCTGATAATGCGTGAAGTGCAGAATTACAAAATACATTAATGAAAATAAGAAATACGGCAGTAAAATGTAAACAAATCTTTTTTTGTAAAAGTTGCTGACAAGCTTCTTATCGAGCGGACGAGAATAATAGTTATAGAACAGTACAAAACTGCTCATGAAAATAAACGTTGGTGTACCATATTTCATAAAAATATTAATAAAATTGTACAGCCAGTAATACCCTGAACCTGTCATGTCCACCGTCGCGTATGAAGTGGAATGCACACACAGCACACCGATGATAGCCATTGCCCGTACCAGATTCAGCTCTGGGATTCGCTCTCTTTTGATGGTTTCACTCATAATTAGCGTTTCTCCTTAATATGTTTCGTTGATATGTCTAAGATGACTTAATACAATAAGCTCACTATCTATTAAAAAGCATAAAGCTTAAGATGGGTAGTCCAAATTCTTAAAAGTTCCTAAATTTTCAACATGTTTCACAGTTTTTTCATGTCTATATATGTAAAAAAGACCGCTATGACGCGGCCTGCGGGCATGTTTCGTATCTGACCAAAATATTGTTGGTTCACTGGGATGAAAATGGTAAACTTCAATGCTGACGACTGGCCAGAATCTGTTTATAGACCTCAATAGCCGATTGTCTTGATGTTTTCAGATCAACAATGGCATCTTGGCGTGGCTGATGAATCTCTTTGCTATGCAAATCCTTCAAGTCAGGCAGCCATTTGCGGATGTAATCCCCTTGGGGGTCATACTTCTCTGACTGTGTCACCGGATTGTTCACCCGAAAGTATGGAGCTGCATTCTCGCCAAGTGATGCACACCATAGCCAGTTGCCCCGATTTTGGATATTGTCATAGTCACGAAGCTTGCGTCTGAAATACGCTTCACCCAACGTGAACGGGCAACGCAGATTTTTGGTAAGGAACATCGCGGTCAGGATACGAAGCCGATTCGGCATATGTCCAGTCTCATTTAGTTCCGTCATGGCTGCATCAATAATTGGAATGCCCGTTTCGGCCTTACACCACCGTTCGAAGTGGACCTCACTGAGCGCCGACAGATCATAAGCTTTTTCATATGTAAAATAATGACTCTCATATACGGCCCGATACAGATAGAAGTCGCGGAAGCACAATTGTCTGATCCATTCATCCGAATGCTCCGTGCCTTTTGCAGCATCGTACATCTTGCGGATGGATACAGCCCCCACAGCTACATAAGAACTGAGCCGACTCGATTCATAAGCTTCATATTCATCCCGATGGTCTCCGTAATCGGCCATTCTGTCAGATAAAAAACCATCCAACAATTGATGAGGTTCCTCCAAATCCGATACATCATATGACAACAATTGAGGTGGCACCTGGAAGGTCTCCGGCCATTCTATCTGCTGATCACTGACCTGCACATCCGCAACCGTAGTGGTTGAAGCTGGATTAGGATGCTCATTCATGAATTCCACCCAGCGTCGGTGGAAGGCAGCAAATACTTTGTAAGGCTCGGACTTACCCGTATAATCAGCGAACCCCTTCAGGTCCATCAGCAAATGATCCGTCAGCTGCGTAAACGTGACTCCTCGTGCCTCCGTTACCTTACGTATTCCACGATCACGCTCGATTGCATATGGCGTCATATCCCGATGAACTACAACTTCATCTATACGACTTTGCATCCGATCGAGGATATGTTCAATCACCTCAGCTGGTTTGCCATAAGCGACGTGCAGCTTGCGGCCTGACTCGCGGTACCGCTTACCAAGCTCAGCAGCATGCTGTAGAAAGTTCACTCCACTATGTTCCTCTTCGCGACCTTGCCGCAGCAGAAACGGATCATAGATGAGCACATGCAGACTCTCTGCATCTTGGTTCCGCAAATAATCGAATGCGACCAGATCATCTGTACGCAAGTCTTTGCGATGTATGAATAACTTCACGCTTCATCCTCCTGCCTACTTTGCCGTTAAATCTTCATACAGATTAATTGTCTCCTGCTCCGGTTGATGTCCAAGTTCTTCAAGCAGGGTCAACGTAAATGAATGATATATTCTGAGTATGGCTTGTTGGTCACCCATGGATGCACATACTCTCATCCTTAATCGGCAAATCTCTTCGGCATATGGCTCCCGTTCCTGTAGTTCGTTCAACTGCTCCATCGCTTCCTTGCTCCGTCCATGCTTCATGTCCCATTCGGCGATATCCATAACTAGTCCTACATATTTACCTCTTAGATCTCTCGCTTTGGCTTGAGCCCAGCGATAATCATGCTCTTCCAGATAATCACCACGGTAGAGCGGGACGATATCCCGCAGTTGATCGACATTTTCTGACGTAACGGTAGCATATGCCGTCCCTTGCTCGAATTGCTCTACATCACTCACCAGATTACCCGATAACAAACGATAACGGTTCATGTTGTATTCCAGTTTGCCCGTCATACTCCATTCCCTCAGCAGTTTGCGGATTTGATAAACGGAGGTGTGCAAATGCGTTAGCCCTTTCTCTTGCGAAACATCCGCCCACAATTTATCCAGTAGAATCTCTTTGCTTACCCAATCTCCTCTATGGTGAAACAAAAAGGCAAACAGTTCCTGCGATTTGGCTGTTCGCCACTTGTGTTTCTGCGCTTCCTGATCCAAGCTTCTGTAGATATCGAGATGTTTAAAAGTAAGCAATCCAGGCACACGGGTATCCAACTCCACAGCCTCAGATTCCAGAACCTCAGCAGTTGCAGCGACCTGTGAGGATGAGATTATGATCCCTGCGGCAATACGATCGATCGTTTTGGCAAGCCTCACTGAACTTACCGGCTTCAGCACATAATCCAGCGCTTGAAGTTCAAAGGCTTCAACCGCATGATCGGCGTAAGCCGTTACAAATATAATGCGAATACTGCTGTCTAATTGCTGTATATATTCAGCCGCTTCCAGTCCATTCATTTCCGGCATGCCAATGTCCAGAAACACAACGTCCACACGCTCTTTTGCCAGAAAATCCAGACCGGAACGGGCTGTTGAAAAACACTGCACGGGGGTAATCCGCCCATCTGATCGTAACAGGCGCTCCAGATGAAGCTGCGCCGGTTTCTCGTCATCGATTACAATGGCTTTCATCGCTCTTCCAGCCTCCTGCCGTGAATTATTCAATGGAAATACCGGTTATCTTGGCACCCGCTTATTAGTCTGTTAACCAGATCTGCCTAACTCGGCCCATTATTGGAGTCAGTTGCCTTCTCCACTGGTATGCGAAACTTTATTAACGTTCCTTTCCCCAAATGACTCTGAATCTCCAGCCCTTGACCATATAAGGACAATAGGCGTCGATTAATATTTTGCAGTCCTACACCTCCAGAGCCTTCAGTTCGCCCTGAACTTACCTGAGCCAAACGCTCAGGAGCGATGCCTACTCCATCATCCTGTACCACGATCACGATCTGTTCACCTTCCCTGGTAATACCAAGGTTAACCGTGCCGCCTGCCGCACGCTCCATCACCCCGTGACGAATCGCATTCTCCACAAGTGGTTGAATACTGAGTGGTGGCAGGTAAAGATGCACATCTGGGTCGATATTATAATGGACCACCAAACGTTCCTCGAATCGAGCTTGCTCCAGATGAACGTAGGACTCCACTAACTCCAGTTCCTTCGCAAGTGGAACCAGTTGGTCGCGGTTCTGGAAGTCAAAACTTCCCCGCAGGTACTGACTCAGTTCAATAAGCAAATCGGTCGCTTTATCCGGATTGACGGCGCATGTTGCAATAATGACGTTGAGCGCGTTATATAAAAAGTGCGGTTTGATCTGAGCTTGCAAAAAGGCCATTTCCGTACGAATAACTTCCTGCACCGAGGTACGCATCTCAATTAACGTCCTTACCCGGGCCCGCAGTTCACCTGCATCCACAGGTTTACTCAGAAAATCATTTGCTCCTGCCTGAAATCCCATTTTGATATCCTCAGGCAGCCCGCGAGCGGTCAGCATTAGAATGGGCAACTCGGACAAGGAACTGTTCTCACGCAGCTTGCGACACAGCTCAAGCCCGGACATTTGCGGCATCATCCAGTCTGTAATGACAAGATCAATGGAGGGATGTTCTTCACGAAGCTTCAGTGCTGCTGCCCCGCTATCCGCTGCAATGACACGGTAACGTTCCGTTGATAGAAGATTGAACAATACCTGTCGATTCACAGGATCATCGTCCACAATCAGAACGGTATGCTCTGCTTCTGGATTATCATCCGTCTCATCCCAATCCACTGCTGCTGCCGCATCCTGGGCTCTTCTTTCTTGGGTAGATACATATTGGGCCGCAACAGGCCTCGAACTCGCCTGCAGCAAAGGATACTGCACAACAGGCAGGGTAAAATGAAAGGTCGAACCTTCACCTGGCTCTGATTCTACCCAGATGGTCCCTCCCCCAAGCTCGACCAGTTTGCGAGTGATACTCAGTCCAAGACCAGTTCCCCCATTAACCCTCTCACTTGTTCCGTTGCCCTGCTCGTAAGATTGAAATATGCCTTCCAGTTTATCTGGGGTGATACCAACACCTGTATCGGCGACTGATACCATCACCATAACTCCATCCACACGGGCATAGAGTCGAATCTCACCCTGCTTCGTGTACTTATACGCATTACCCAACAGGTTGTACAGAATCTGCCTTAGGCGATCCTCGTCCGCTTCAACCAACGGCAACGCTGGTGGCCATTGCTGAATCAACACAATCGGTTTATCTTCAAAGGTAAAACCAGAGACTTCAACAACCGTTCGGGCAACGGACTCAATGTCCACAGCACTCCGTTTTAATTCAATTTCACCATTTTTGAGCTTCGAAAAATCCAAAATATCATTTACCAGCAGTGAAAGCCGCTTTCCAGTTGAGGTGATCATGGACAGATTTTTGGCCTGCTTGGGTGTGACCGCCCCAGCCGCCCCTTCCAGCATCGATTGAGCAATGTTAATAATGCCATGCAGTGGAGTTCTCAATTCATGTGACGTATTGGCCATAAACTCATCCTTGAGAATGTCAATGGCAAGCAAACGTTCAGACAACGCTTCAACTTCACGGAATGATTGTGCGAACCGGGTCGCTGTTAAAATCATCTGTGCAAAGACAAATAACAGAAGCTCATACAGCGCAAGAAATGTCGTATCCACGGTGGTGAAAGCACCAACGGTGTGCAGCACAACCACCATAAATATACTCATCATGCTCATGAGGACAAAATGACCGTCATTCGGTTGCTTTTTCAGCCAATGTAGCATGGCTCGCAGCGTGTAACCAATCACCACCAGTGAAATCAGCAGCATAGGCAGCTCCAACAATGAGAATAGAGCAGGAGACAATGTAAGGCCTACCACGCATTGGACTATTACCAGAACCACACCCAAGCGTACAAACCATTGATGTACCGCTCCAGGTACAAGTGCATCCATGTAACGTAGCAAGTAATAATACGCAAGAGCCGCGCTGAGTAATTGCAGCCGCAGAATATCATTATTCGGTAAAAACGGTAACAGTGTTCCCAGCAGCTTCTCTCCATGAGTTAATGCGTACATTGCACCGGACAGACTGAATAACCCTAGATACCGAAGCTCTTTTTCACTGCGACGTAGCCGGAATAACATCAGAAAGAAGGCTGCTGGAAGAATAAATCCGAACAATGTCATGAGATCTTTGAGCCAGTCCTGCTGTTGGCTCTTCAGAATGCTGTGCTCGTCCCCGAACAAAATGGATGCAATAATGCCTCCAGATGAATAGCTGTAATTGGATACCTGAATGATAATATCTGCAACGTCGCCTTCTATGGAAGTGAATCCTGTAAAAGGCAAATTGAGCTGAATGTCGGTATCTCGTGTTGTACCTGGCTGCCCTTTGCCGCCAATCTCTTTGCCATCTATAAATAAACGATGAGCCATACGGATGTTTTGAGTGCGGATTCCGTAATCGTTCTTCTCTGCTCTAGGGGGAATTCGAACACGTAAATGATAAGTCCCATACCCGTGCGCCTCTCCAAGAGTCCCATTCCACCGGGAGGGGACATGGATAGGTAGGGGTTGGGAAAGCCGCTTGCGTCCGGATACGTCCGCCTCAAAATCAACGGGCGTCAACAATTGACTTGGATAGAAATCCCAAGTACCATTCAGGGATGCTGCCCCATGCCTGTCAAAGTCCCAGCTGGTCAGGTCCATGACCCCATCTCTTGCATGAGGGTTGCCGCGCTCGATAATTAACGTTTGAATAATGGATCCCAGAGGAAAGACAACAATACATATAAAGCTAAGGGTAAGTATAATCCAGTGTTTTCTCATCTATGTAATCCTTCCGCCCCCATGGCGAGAGACGTCTAATTTTGTCGTTTTATACCTATAACTCCATGTTACACGTTTCTGTTGCTGACGGAAATAGTTCTTACATGATATTTTAACGCCAAAAAAGCCACAGGCTCAGCTACCGGAATGCAGACCGGAGTAAGACCCGTGACTTTTTGAATTTGTTGACTATCTTTTCTACTTCTCTCGTTTCCTTACGCTTGTCCAACGACCTGGGCCAGTTTCTGCACGATTCCAGCCCAGCCCTGCTCCATCCGTTCACGAACCATGGCATGAGCCTGTCCAAATTCAGTCAGTTTGTCCGCGTCCCAGCCACTGTGAATCAATGTAAAGTCAGTGTCTTGTCCTTGCTCCGTTAGTTCAAACGTAAGTGTCCAGTCCTTACCCCATTGGAATGACAGCTTATGTAGCGGCTGAACTTCCGTGACTTTGCACGGTGATTTACCAAAGGGTCCTGCTTCCAATATAAATTCATGCCCTTCCACCGGCTCCAGATTGCTTGGCATAAACCATGATTCCAAGCCCTTCGACGTCGATACAATCGCCCACACTTTCTCCACAGGTGCGTGAAGTAACAGTTGTTCCCGAATATCTGGCAATGCACTTGAAGATTCCATCATATCTCCTCCTAGATATATATCAGCATTTTGCATCATTCCATTTATATCTCATGGAATTGATGCAAAATCCCCTTTTATCTTATTGTTCGAATTTAAGTGATGAGTGTCAAATATATTCCGCTAACAACAGGTATTATGGCAGGCGCTTTGTTGACCGGCTCTCAGACCCACCCTATAATTGGAACATATTACATAAAAGGTGTGTGATTTCTTATGATAGTCTGCTCTGAAAAATTCAATTCCAACCGTCGTCGGGAGGGATAAACATCTGACAACCACTCCCTTCCACATTCTCATTTTAAATATGTTGTGGAGGAAACGTTACATGTCTTTTAGTTATTATGGTCCGTTATGTACCGAGGTTTATAATGCCACCAAACCCGTTGGCCAATCCCTTGGAGGCGATATTGAATTTTACCGTGATTATCTGAAGAACTGCAATGGACGCATCCTGGAAGCAATGTCTGGCTCAGGACGAATGCTGATTCCATTACTTGAGGCTGGTTTGAACGTAGACGGTCTTGATTATTCATCAGATATGCTCAATTCTTGCCGTACTCTTTGCACCGAGCGAGGATTGCCCCTGCCTGAATTGTTCGCTGCTGATCTGGAGACACTTGATCTTCCTTATCGGTATGAATTCATTATCATCGCCGCAGGCTCCCTGCTGCTTATTCAAGACAGACAGGCTTCCATAAAGGCCCTGCGTAATCTGTATCAACATCTGGAACCGGGAGGCCGGCTTGTGCTGGACCTCTTTCTACCCGATGTAATGAATACGACTTCACACCACTCAGGTACCTCGACTGTTCAATTACCGAATGGCGATACGATTACAATGGAGAGCAAAGACATCGAAGTCAATATGCTTCAGCAGTACAAAGTAAGTCTGATTCGCTACGAGAAGTGGCGCCACGGTACCCTCATAGCCACGGAACTGCAACAGCTTGCATTACGTTGGTACGGTGTGGAGGAGCTGCGCATGATTCTGGAACAGATCGGTTTCGTCGACGTTGTTGTATATGCTGACTTCGATCCCGAGCAGGAACCTTCGCGTTCTGATCAGAAATTTGTGTTTGAAGCTACACGATGAATACCCTCGGAAGTGGTTTCACTTTCAGATCAAAGCGCTAACAATCGACCGCACCGGGAAAGGTCCAAGATCGAGGAAGTAACGTGCATACGATTCGTTTAATACGTAAACCTGTAAAAATTGCAGCTAATAACAGTTGCTCGGTTCGTTAGATTGTAATGATGCTAAAAAAGGGATGTCCTCCGTCATGTTCATGACTTATGGGACATCCCTTTTTAATTGCATTTATATAAATGTTCTAATTAAGATCAGTATCCGCGGGAATACGGCTGTGCGATAGCCGCTTTATCTTTGCTAACACCCAGTTCCAGAGCTGCATGAGTCGCCCAGTAAGGATCACGCAGCATACCTCTGCCAACCGCGACCAGATCTGCATCACCGTTGCCGATAACTGCTTGAGCCAGAGCTGAATCCTCAAGCATGCCTACCGCAATGACAGGAACATTCAGTTCTTCACGGAAACGACGAGCAAACGGCACTTGGTAACCAGGGTAGTTACCCGGTTTACGTTGTCCGGAAGGTCCTTCACCGCCAGAGCTAATGTGGAACATATCCACGCCTGCTGCCTGATAGGCACGAGAAATTTCAATGGTATGATCAATATCATACCCGCCATCAGCGTATTCCACTGCCGAAATCCGCATAATCAGCGGCATATCTTCCGGCATTTCTTTTTTCGCTGCACGAATAATCTCGACACCAAAACGGGAAAGATCCTGTCCATACTCATCCTCGCGATGGTTCATCAGTGGAGAATGGAATTGGTGAATGAGGTAACCATGTGCACCATGCAGCTCAATCGCATCGACCCCGGCAGCTACTGCACGGCGTACACCGTCCGCAAACTTCTGTACCATGGCTTGTGTTTCCTCTGTAGTTAAAGCGTGTGGTGTATTAAAGCTCTCTCCAGGAAAGGTAACCACTGATGGAGCTACAGGTCGAGCCGCATCCTCTGCTTTACGTCCAGCATGCGCGATCTGAATCGCCACCTTGGAGCCATAAGCGTGAATGCCATCCACCAACTTGGTAAAGGCAGGAATGTGTTCATCTGACCAGATGCCCAGATCATTGTCGGTAATGCGTCCGTCCGGATCAACATCCGTCATCTCGATCACGATCAACCCTGTACCCCCAACCGCACGGCTTACATAGTGTACCTGATGCCAATCGTTCGGAATACCGTCTTTGGCAGTAACAGAATATTGACACATCGGTGCCATGACGACACGGTTATTTAGTTGAAGTCCCTTAAATTGATACGGGGAAAATAATTTCTCTGTCATTACAACTCCATCTCCTATTCAATATGATGATATATGTTGAGGCAATTCCTCGTTTTCCAGATCGGAAAACAGCTGCCCATACTTGCCACAGTTGTCCTGCTCCAAATACTCATTAACTATTATGAACCTAACCCATAGAAATACAAGTACGTACTTTTTAGTGAGATAGTACCCTTTTTTATACCTAGTTGACCCTTTTCTTCTGATGCATTCACCACAACTCAAAATGAACCCAAAACATGATATGATAGCCATACAGACATACAGGTTATACTATACCCACTTTATATAAGTTGTACCTAACGGTTACACGAAAACGGAGAGGGCAGGATAAACTGGAGAAGCGAAGCTAAAAGCTTTCTGAAAGAAAGCTGCATCGGAAGCACACACTCGCCTTTATCACCGGATTTCCCCTTTTAATAAGGGAATCAAAAAAATCTGGGGATAACAGCGATCAGAAGGGTATTCTGACCTCTAGTGATAGTGTAAAATAAGTGGTCAACTTATATACTAACCGAGCCGAAGGAGCGATTACTGGTGAAAGATATTTTAATTCAAAGACTGACAACCTATGCTCAAATGGACACACAATCCGATGAAAATAGTGAGACCTGTCCTTCCACACCAGGCCAGCTGGTCTTGGGTAAATACCTGGTTGAAGAATGCAAATCCATTGGATTGCAGGAAGTGACCATGGATGATAACGGCTACGTAATGGCGACATTGCCATCCAACACAGACAAGGATGTTCCAGTGATCGGTTTCCTCGCTCATCTGGATACAGCAACCGACTTCACAGGCAAAGATGTCAAACCACAAGTCATCGACAACTATGATGGACAGGATATTGTGCTGAATCAGGAACTGGATGTGGTGTTATCCACCACGGATTTCCCGGAACTGCGTGAATATAAAGGCCACACCCTAATTACAACAGATGGTACAACATTGCTTGGTGCGGACAATAAAGCGGGCATTACCGAGATCATGACGGCGATGGCCTATTTGATTGAACACCCGGAAATAAAACACGGAAAGATTCGAGTTGCTTTTACCCCGGATGAAGAGATTGGCCGTGGGCCGCATAAGTTCGATGTCCCTGCTTTTGGAGCCAAATATGCCTACACGGTGGACGGCGGACCACTTGGCGAGCTGGAATACGAAAGTTTCAACGCGGCTGCTGCCAAAATCACAGTACGGGGCACCAACGTGCACCCGGGCACAGCCAAAAATAAGATGGTCAATTCCGCTAAAATTGCGATGGAGTTGAACCGCCGATTGCCTGCGGAGGAAGCTCCCGAATTCACAGAAGGTTATGAAGGATTCTACCATTTGTTATCTATCGAGGGAGACGTCGAACTGACTAAGATGAGTTACATCATCAGGGACTTCGACCGGGAGAAGTTTGAGGAACGTAAAGCGTATTTGTTGGATGTCGTGGGCGAATTAAAAAGCAAATATGGCGAGAAAAGTATTTCCATTGAATTAAATGATCAATACTATAACATGCGTGAGAAAATCGAACCTGTGCGCCAGATTGTTGATATTGCACACGAAGCGATGACTCGCCTGGATATCGAACCTGTCATCCGCCCAATTCGGGGAGGCACAGACGGTTCCCAACTCTCGTACATGGGTATGCCTACACCCAACATCTTCACTGGCGGGGAGAATTATCACGGCAAATTCGAATATGTATCGGTTGATAATATGGTGAAGGCCACACAGGTCATCGTGGAAATCGCTCAATTATTCGAACAGCGTGGAGATGTTTAATCCGTATCTAAATTAATTGAACGACAAAGAAAAAAAGCCTTCACCTGACAGGTGGAGGAACCGGGCACCCTCTGACCTGCAGAGGGTGTCTTTACATTTTTGCCGCATAACTGTTGTGAAGCACTGCCATCTATCCTTATTTATTCGTACATATTACCTCCTGCAATTTCACGCAGCTGCTCCAAATTGCAGATGACAATGTTGCGATTTTCTTTGCGGATGATATCACGGTCGCGGAGGTCATGGATGACCCGGTTCAAGTGTCTATAGCTTGTGCCCAGCATGTCCGCCAACTCTGTCAGCTTGGAAGTCTGGATTTCTTCTGTGATCTGCTCCCCCTGCTCCATCGTGGACAACAAATAGCTTGCAAAACGGCTCTCGACAGGGTAAAGCAGATTAAGACTCGATAGATTCGAGAAGGTATATAATTTGTGGGTCACATGACTAAGCATAAAATGGAGAAACTTCGGGTTTTCAGCATATGTATTCTTGAGATAGCGATAGCTTACACCGAGCAGCAGGCTCTTGTTGACGGATTCCACCGTGTTTTTGGCTTCCTTACCATTGACCAGCTCCAGATCACCTACCAGCGCAGGAGGCATACTGAAACGCAGCAACAAAGACTTGCCATTCGGAAGTGTTGTATAAATCTTGAGCTTACCTTGGACGAGAAAATATAAACGTTCGGGGCGTTCACCTTTGGCACATATAATCTCGCCTTTGGAAGCTTCGAGCAACCTTAATTCAGCAAGCGCAGGCTCGTCGAGCACCTGATCTAGGCCATGCTCCCGCGCAAGCTCACGCAATAATCCAAAGTCCATGATTTCTCTCATCCTGGATACCCCCTGTGTGAATCTACAATTCAATGGACATATGTCCCATAAACAATATAGGTCTGTGCAAATATCTTGATATAAAAATAGTTACAACTAGAACTTATATCCAATACATTGATTCAACTGGATATTATTTTAAAAATCAGCCTTAAAAATGACAATATTTTATCAAAAAAAGAGTACATGACAGCGCACTCTTATCCGATGAAAGATAAAGCAACAAGCAGAGTTACAACAGCCAATTTAGAATTCAAATAAAGAAAGGATGGTTCGACCTACGATGAACGTTGTAGATGCTCTTTTGAAAGTAATGCCTTATATCCGAATGATTCTTAGAGAACCAGCCAGTCTAACGGTGTATGATCACGAGAAGGTATTGTATTCTGTCTCCACAGACAAGTTCAATCTTGGATTCAACGAAGGCGATCCTCTTTTGGATGGTTATAAGAACTTCACCGCTCTCAAGAACGGAAACGAAGCCTCTCTCACCCACCTTCCGGCAGAATACTACGGTATCGAGCTGGATGTCCTTAATATACCGATCTTCGATGACAATCATCAGGTCGTTGCTATTTTCTGCGTATCGTATGATCAATCGAACCAGAATCAGCTTGAAGCTATTATACAAGAAAACCAAACTATTAATGGAAACCTGATTGAAATGGTCCAGCACGTTGCCGCTCATGCGGAAGAATTGCAGGCCACCAGCGAACAGATTCTGGAAAATACACGCTTGGCGGTAAAGAATTCGTCTCAGATCAACAAGGTTGCCGGGTTCATTCGTGAAATCTCGGAACAGACCAATTTGCTTGGGCTCAATGCCGCTATCGAAGCTGCGCGTGTAGGTGAAGCCGGAGCCGGCTTTGGTGTGGTTGCAACGGAAGTGCGCAAACTTTCTGTCGATGCCAAACAAGCTACCAGCGATATTGATATCAGCTTGAAGGATGTACAACAGGTTATTAAACAGATGGAAGTCGAAGTATCCCAGATTGCAGCTTCTTCTCAGGAGCAAGCTACGCTCGTATCTTCCTTCACGGATGTCATCGAGAAGTTGAATGAAGCGGGAGAACGCATGAAAGCCCTATCTGAGCAACTGATCAGTTACTCTGTGAACGATTAAGTGCAGGTATATCTCCCGATAGGATGGTTACCCACTCCCCCAGTACTCTTTGAATAATAACTACTTTATATGTAAACAGGACTTGGAATCCCCGTCACCGTGACGGAAATTCTAAGTCCTGTTTCATTTGTCTTTCTATCATGGTGTACGTGGAGTTCCTACTACCTCGGCCTCCGACTCCCAGCATTCGACTTCGCCCGGAATATGAATACGGTCACGGGTAAAGATCGGATCACGTCCTTCAGCCTTTTGTTTCTTATAGTCCTTCAGGGCATCGAATGTCACCTTGGATAGCATCAGGATGGCAATCAGATTCACCACAACCATTAGTCCCATAAACAGGTCGGCCAAATCCCATACCAACTGTACCTTGGCAACGGCACCGAACAGCACCATCGCAATGACACAGACACGGTATACCCACAGCCAAACTTTATTGGATTTGATAAACTCAATATTGGTTTCCCCGTAGTAATAATTCCCGATGAGCGTACTAAAGGCAAACAGGAATACCATGACTGCCAAAAATCCGGACGCCCATGAACCAATATGCACACTTAATGCCGCTTGAGTTAATTCAATCCCGCCCAGATTGGAACCTTTGTACACGCCTGATAACAAGATAATCATGGCCGTGCTTGTACAAATGACCAAGGTATCCGTCAACACACCAAACGCCTGAATAAGCCCTTGTTTGACCGGGTGTGTTGTATCAGCTGTAGCCGCAGCATTCGGCGCACTACCCATACCAGCCTCGTTGGAGAACAAACCACGTTTGACACCATTCATCAGCGCGGCTCCAAGTGTACCCCCAGCAACCTGTTCAATGCCGAAGGCATTTTTCACAATTAGCGCAATCATGGCCGGAAGCTGTGTGATGTTCGACAGAACAACAAATGCAGCCACGCCAATATACAGCACAGCAAGAACAACGACGATATATTCGGACGCCTTGGCAATCCGCTTAACACCACCCATAATGATTCCTGCGAACACAACGGCCATAATAATGCCTACAGTTAACCGATCGATGCCGAATGAATTTTTAAATGCGACTGTAATCGTGTTGGACTGCACAGCATTAAAGACCAAACCAAACGACAACGTAATGAGAATTGCGAACAATATCCCCATCCATCGTTTCCCAAGGCCACGCTCCATATAATAAGCTGGACCCCCGCGGAATCCGCCCTTATCTTTGATTTTATAAATTTGGGCAAGCGTACTCTCCACAAAACTCGAAGCTGAACCAAAAATCGCGATAACCCACATCCAGAATACAGCCCCTGGTCCCCCCAGTGCGATTGCCAGTGCAATACCGGTAATATTCCCGGTTCCCACGCGGGCTGCCATACTGATACAGAATGCCTGAAACGGCGAAATTTTGCCGGGCTCCTTACTTTTTGGCTCCTTGAGCACCTTCACCATATCCCCAATCATGCGGAATTGCATGAACCGGGTCTTGGTCGTAAAATACAAACCACATACGACCAACAAGATGATTAACAGCTTGGACCACAGAAAATCATTGAAAACTGCAATAATATCTTGTATTGTTTGCTCCATTGGCTATGCCCCTTTTCGTTGACGGTTCGTTAAAAAGCGTTCCCCAGCTGTATGACTGAGCGAAATATTCTCATACTACTTCATAAGGCATGCAGTTCTATCGCCTCAGATGAACCCTTTTTTGCTGGAGTACGATAGGTTGAGAGCATCGTTTGTACCATTCTGCACATCTCGGAATCCACATTTTCGGATGTTACCTATACTACAGGGGCATCTACGGAAACCGACAAATACCTACACGGAATGGTTTAAATTTTTTATAAATAAGCAACGTTTATCCATTCACTGTCACTTTATCTGACATATTGGTTCACGGGTCTTCACATCGGGATACACAACCAAGTATGATAATAGAGGATATTAAAAACAGGGAAAGATCATTTATAAATACAGAGTACGGAATATATAGGAGTGAACTTAATCAGAAGGGAGGACACTGAAATGCGTTATTTTATTGTGGATGATGATCCTGGGGTTCGATCCATGCTGATGGATATTATTGAAGATGAGGGACTGGGCGAGATTGTGGGAGAAGCCGAAGATGGAGCTCATATTCACGCTGAACTATTAGAGTTGCATAAGGTGGATGTATTGCTCATTGATCTGCTCATGCCACAGCGAGACGGAATTCAGACGATACGTGCGCTTGAAGGAAGATTCGATGGCAAGATCGTGATGATCTCCCAGATTGAATCGAAAAATATGATTGGGGAAGCCTATTCGCTTGGCATCGAATATTATATTACGAAACCGATTAATCGACTGGAGATCCTGTCTGTTCTGCGTCTGGTGGACGAGCGTCTGCGTATGCAGCAATCCATCGCAGATATACAGCGTACGCTGCAAGGACTGTCCAGATTACAATCTTCTGAACGTGCTTCAACACCGGCCCCTGACAAAACGATCACGACAGCAGGACATTTCCTGTTATCCGAGATGGGCATGATCGGAGAAGCCGGCAGCAGAGATCTGCTGGACATGCTGGAATACCTGGAGCAGATTGAAACGGAGGAACATAAACTCTCTCCATACACGTTCCCGTCACTTAAGGATATCTTCCAGAATGTAGCCATACGCAAACTGGGTTCCGACGCCACATCAGCGGAAATAACGAAGGAGATCAAGGCATCTGAGCAGCGTGTACGTCGGGCAATTTTCCAAACATTAAGCCATGTAGTATCGCTCGGACTCACGGATTACACACATCCGAAGTTCGAGAATTACGCGTCAAAGTTCTTTGACTTTACGGAGATTCGCAAGAAAATGCTGGAACTGCAAAACAATGTGGAGCCCTCCTTGTCCCAGACCCGCATTAACACCAAAAAGTTCGTTCAGGTACTGTATCTGGAAGCCAAGCGGCTGTTGCATTAAAGAGTAAAAAAACATGCGCTCATGATCGAACTGGAACTGATACAGCATTCGTTCTTCCTGCTGCCTATTCCAGCTATTATCATGTGCGCATGATTGCAAAAAATAGCTCATCTATATCCATCAAGCCCTCGGCTTGCTTAAGTGCATTCGATTATACTCATTGATCAATTCATCTAGTACCATGGACTGCTGAAGCACATCGGGATGTCCAAATCTACCCTCGTTATGCTCTACCAACATATGAAGGTTATGTCTGGCTTTCTCTATTTGATTTTTCAATTCCAAACTCATAACCATCGCGTCTAATCCCTCCCTATTTCTGTGTTACATTTTAGGTTTTCCTGTCAATCTATAGTTGGATTAACATATGGCATAGTTCGCATGGATGTTTTGTATCCTTCTCCAATTTTTGAAAGTCTCTATAGCCATTTCTACAAGACGATCCGAAAATGGCTCTGCAACGCCTAATTGAAGGTTGGTTTACAATTTCACGAGCAAATTTTCCCCACTAACTTCATATTCAAACAGTTGTGTCATTATTGTGTATGTTGAAAAAACCAATCTCTCCGTTCTTGATCTCTAACACAAGCCTCACAAGGGATCGGGTAATGCCCCAAAAGGTAATAAAATCCCTTTTCATACGTAATTCATTCAGGTACAATAGGGCGATGTGTGTGTCCGGACCAGGCGGATACAAAATAAGAAGTATAGAGGACGATTCAGTTCGAGCGGATCATCCTGATTTGATTATTTGGAGGCTCATCAACACCATGCAAACCGATTCACAGACTAAAGTCAAAATCATAAACGCCGATCCCAGCGCGATGGGATTATTTGGGTTGGCCATCGTCACTCTGGTCGCTTCTTCCCAAAAGCTTGGCATTACAGACGGCCTTAGCTACGCCATTCCTTGGGCGATTTTCCTAGGTGCTTTTGCCCAGTTGTTCGCTTGTATTCAAGATTCCAAACGTAACAACACCTTTGGCACAACTGCCTTCGGCGCATATGCATTCTTCTGGTTCGCCATGGGTGCCAACTGGCTGATCAAAATGGGCGTGTTTGGCTCCACTCTTGCGGAACAGGCAGATGGAAAGCAGCTCGGATTTGCTTTTGCCGGATACCTCGTGTTCACCCTGTTCATGACGCTAGGTGCCGTGGAAGCCAACAAAGTATTGCTCATCATTTTCATTCTCATTGACTTCCTGTTCCTTGGCCTGACCTTTGACGCTTTCGGCGTAGCTCCTCATATCTTCCATACCATCGCAGCTTATGCTGAAATGGGAATCGGAATCGTGTCGTTGTACGGCACAGGTGCTTCCGTACTGAACGCTCACTTCGGCTATACGTTCTTGCCTATCGGCAAGCCGTCTGGCATTTTCAGACCCAAGGCTTAATATACAGCATCAAACCGCCAGCGCGCCGGTCCGCGCCTGGCGGTTTTTTTGAATCATGCTTCACTTGAATAGGGATACAGCTTCTTTTTTACTTTTTACCATTTTTTTTATTTCTTTTTCTGAAAAAAAGTATAATATTAACATGTCATATACAACATTCTACTAGGTGAGGGAGTTTATAACAAATGAGAAACAAAGCAAGATCCGCAGTTTTATCCTTAGCACTAGCCGCAACTTTGGCGATTCCAGCAGTAGTTAGCGCTGATAGCGTCCAAGCAAATCCGGCAGATGAGACAACGCCACCAATTGTTACTCCGTTCTCTGTTGGTAACCAACAGCCGCTCACAACTGTGAGCGCTGCTACTTCTATCGTCCCCGCTTATTTCTCGGTTCCAGCTGGTTACGGACATGGTAAATTCTACTTCCTAAACAATGGAACAAGCAATCTAACTGTTACGATGACACACTCATCAGGATTAGAGTATATTGCAGCTACTGTTAAGCCGGGAGCAGCATATACTTGGAGAAGCACGGCGGATTATCCGCAAGGTATGCGCGGTGGTGATTATACCATCTCATTCCATTGTTCCAGTGGTGTAAATGCAAAGTGGTCTGCATTCGCTTCCAATAGCGCCACTGAAGCAAACGGATAAAACATTAAAATCCGTTACGACTGATTATTCACAAAAAAGGATTCGAGGCCATTATCGGCAGCTCGAATCCTTTTTTGTGTATTCGAAATGTAACAGTGTATGACAGTCTATTATATTGGTACATCAGACGGCATGTCGTCGACGCTAGAAGCGCGCTAGCTTCCGATAATATCGGTGAACGAGCAGGACTCAAGCAGTCGGCTATTGCCCGTCTGGAGAGCTCCGCGCAGATTCCGCGCTTCGATACGCTCCAGAAGGTGGCTTTTGCGCTTGGCTTGCGCTTTGAACTGGTTCCTGATGGCGAGGAAGAAGTGACCGACACCTATACTAGAACTAACATATAGAGAGGATGGACGCGGCATATCTTGCAGCGTCCATCAGCCATACTGTCAGGAGGACTACAAAGAATGAGAGAGATACCTAAACCTACGGAATTAGATCAAGTGGAGAGAAAGTATGTGCGCGAAACACGTTGTTTCAAGACGGCAAGAGTATTCCCAACCGATGTGAACAACCATAATACCTTGTTTGGCGGCAAACTCATGTCCTACATCGATGACATTGCATCCATCGCCGCATCCAAGTTGTGCCGGGTCAATACCGTCACGGCTTCGACCGATTCGGTGGATTTCTTGTATCCGATTAATCCGACGGATTCGGTAACGTTGGAATCCTTCGCATCATGGACAGGACGAAGTTCAATGGAGATTTTTGTGAAAGTGATCCGTGAGGATCTGAAGACGGGGGAGAAAAAGATTGCGGCGACCGCATTCCTTACCTTTGTCGCTTTGGATGAAAATAACCGTAAACTCATTGTTCCTCGCATCATTCCGGAGACGGAGGAAGAGAAGAAATTATACGAGACTGCTCCAACCCGGGCGGCCATGCGGAAACAACGGCGGGCAGAAAGCAAGAACTTCGCCGACTTCCTCACCGTTAGTTATCCTTGGGAATAAGAGAATCAGGCACGCTATTCAGTCCTGAAGCATGCGTTCATGAATGGTCCGGCCCTTCTGCCCTGGTTCAATCAGGAGACGGGTCGGTTTGATGTTAATTAACGCGGTCAACTGTTCACCCATGTAGTGGGAAGAATACTTGAACCCAATCTCCGCCCAGTGCATAATCACACCAACGGTCGCAGATACCAGGTAACTTAGCATGATATCGTAATTAATGGTGTAGTCGCTGTCTTCGGTCACCAATACAAAATCTTCGGTTAAATATGTTCTGAACATATTGCAGAGTCTCGTTCCCATATCCCCATGCATCGTCATCAAGGCTCGAAAGATATCCTGATGCGCTTCGATATATTCAAATACAGGCATCGTTGATGGCAGTAATGCCGTCATATCCACTTCTTTTAACTCCGAATAAGGTGATGCATAAGCTTGTCCCACGCCCTGCATGAAATCATCCAGAATGAATTGCAATAACTCGGGTTTGCCGGGAAAATGTAAATAGAACGTTCCCCGGTTATAATCCGCCCGCTCCGTAATGTCACGAATCGTGACGGCTTCAGCTCCCTTTTCCAATATCAAAGAAACTGCCGCAGCAATGATGGCATCCTGCGTTCTTCGTGCTCTCCGATCCTGAGGGTGTTCGATAATCAACATTTCCACCTCCTCTGTCCATTATTGTAACCTAAATGAACACCGCTTACATCTCTGTCCGATAGCTGACATATGCGCTGTCAATGATGATTGTCACATTTCTATGTATATCTTAACATTGAGATAGGAACGATAGACCACAGGTTGAACGTTCACTCACAGTTCACCTGATTTCAATTTATAAGGAGCGAATACATGATGAGTACATCATATACCCAAACAGCCGTTATTACAGGAGCAGCCGGAGGCATTGGTAAAGAATTGGCACGTCGCCTTGCTGAACGCAAAATTAATCTAGTGCTGGTCGACCTGAACGAAGAAGCCATCCAGCAAACCATCACGGATCTGAAACTCGACAAAGAGCACGTCATTGCCGTGAAAGCAAACGTATCTCAGGAAGCCGACGTGAAAAACTATGTGCAGCAAGCACTTGATACGTTTGGTCGTATCGATTATTTTGCTAACAATGCCGGCATTGAAGGTCCAACCGGACTGATCGAGGATCTGAGCGTTGAAGCGCTGGACCTCGTATATAACGTCAATGTGCGCGGCGTATTCCTTGGTTTGCAGAACGTCATCCCTGTCATGAAAAAACAAAAATCTGGTGCGATTCTGAATACCTCTTCCCTCGCAGGTCTGATGGGTGCTCCAGCCGTATCTCCATATATTATGTCCAAACATGCCGTGATTGGCCTCACCCGCACAGCAGCGAATGAACTCGCGCCTCATGGTATTCGGGTTAACGCGGTATTGCCAGGCACCATTAATACCCGTATGATGCGTCAAATCGAAGCAAACTCCGGTAATGTGGAAGATTATCAATCCGCTACCGTATCCGCAATTCCGATGGGCCGCTATGGTGAACCGGAAGAAGTCGCAGCCATCATGAACTTCCTGTTATCCGAAGAAGCTTCGTATGTCACCGCTTCGCTCTATACTGTCGATGGCGGTATGATGGGTCAATAAGAAGAATGGGGCTAGCCTAACTTGGCTGACGCTTTAAAAGGTATTTCCGAGTGTACAATCCAAAATGACCTCAATTCCCACAATAACGTGGAGGCTGAGGTCATTTTTTAATAGATTGATTTAAATTTAATCCACGTAGCCTGCGAGACCTTTTTCCATCAAGTAGTCCATTTCAGCATCCAGAATGCCTTCAACGGTCAGCTCATCCAGCTTCACATCTTTGCGGCTCAGAATGTAGTCGGCCAAATCATCACCGTCGATATCCACGTCGCCTTTGGCATTTTCATGTGCTTTGTTAATGTATGCCTGCTCGTGCTTCAGGACAACAGCGATATTCGCTTCGCTTGCCTTTGTCTTCTCTGCAATATATGCCTTCATTTCCTGTTCATTAATTGAATTTGCTTCAGTCACGTTAAAGTCAGCTCCTTGATTCATACGTTCTGTTGTCATTGTAGCATAGGTTAACCCACAACAGTCATGCCTTATTCCTTACCCCTAAGATAAACGAACGTAAAATGTTGCACCTTCCCCTACCACACTGCGGGCGTAAATCTCACCTTTGTGCTGCTCCACGATCGACTTTGCAATCGCAAGACCCAATCCATGTCCACCATGTTTCCGAGCTCTGGAGGCATCGGTGCGATAGAAACGATCGAAGATCCGGTCCAGATGTTCAGCCGCAATGCCCTCTCCCGTGTTGGAAACGGCCAGCACGACGTCATTGTTCTGTTTCTTCAACGTTACGTTAACCGAACCTTTGGCTCTGGAGTATTTCACAGCATTATCGAGTAGAATCAGAATGACCTGCTTGATCTGTTCGATGTTGCCATGGACCATGAGCTGCGGCTCAATGCTGTAGTCCAGAGATATATTTTTCTCAAAAATCACAGCTTCCATCGTTAAAATAATGTTCTCCACCGCATCGCTCATATTGAATTTGGCATGAATCATCGAGGATCGCGAATCGTCAATTTGAGTCAGGTATAACAGATCATTCGTCAGTCCCGACATGCGTTCCGTCTCCGACTTGATGTAATGCAGCCACTTGGCCTGATTCTCAATCGTATCCTCCCGGTTCGCGAGAAGCACATCTGTGTTGGTGTTGATGATCGCCAGCGGCGTTTTCAACTCATGTGAAGCATCGGCTATGAACTGCTTTTGCTTCTCGAAGGCTTCCTTGACCGGGGTAATGGAACGATTGGCGAAATAACGGCTCAGGAAGAAGATGACGATCAGCATGATCAAACCTACGATGGCAAAAGTATAAATCAGATTCGTAAGGATGCCCTGTTGGGCCGTAACATCGATGAACACAATCATGTGTCCTGTGCTGCTTGGGTCGATCACATAAGCCCAATCGGTTCCATTCAGCGTAAACTGTCCTGTCTTCCGATCGAGATCGTCGACTTTATTCACCTTTTGCAATGCTTCAGTATAGAACGTGTCATCCATATCAAACCTGGAGTGTGCATCCGTGATTTTCCATTCACTGTCCGTCTTGACCATGAACGATACAGAACGACCTGGCGGTGAGTTCGGATCACTTCCCGGTGCTCCATTGGCAATGGAATCGGCTGGCTGTGATCCGGCCCCTGAACCCCTTTCATCACTGCGCGGCATCTTGCTGGAGTTGTACGGACCATGATAGAAATCCGACACTTTGAACAGCTCCATGTTGGTTTCCCTCTGTACATTCTGGTACGTAATGGTGTAGATCGTGGCAAAGGCAACCAGCATCATAAACGAGATGGATACCAGGTTCACGATCAGAAATCGGTTTCTGAGTTTCTTGAACATCAGGACGTCACCTCAAGTACGTACCCCACACCCCGAATTGTATTGATGCGGACCGCGGAGTTCAGGAAGGTTAATTTTTTGCGTAAAAACGAGATGTACACCTCCACATTGTTATACTCCACTTCCGAATCGAAACCCCACAGCTTCTCAATGATCTGCTCTTTGGAAGTAATGGCCTGTTTGCGAGTGATTAACAGTTCCAGCAGTTCATTTTCCTTCAGATTCAGCTTGATCTCCTTGCCTTGAACACTCAGCTTCAGCTGCGTGGTGTTCAGTTCGACGTCACCGAACTTCAGTCCATCCTCTGGAACGACTTCTCCCTTTCTTCTCAGAGCTGCCCGAATCCGTGCGAGCAATTCCTCCGTGGCAAAGGGCTTTGCTATATAATCATCAGCTCCATAATCCAGCCCGGTCACTTTGTCTGAAATTTCTCCTTTGGCTGTAAGCAGAATGACAGGTGTATGATTGCCTTCGCTCCGCAGTTTTTTCAATACGGTAATCCCGTCCATTTCCGGCATCATGATGTCCAGCAGCAACAGATCATAGATTCCACTCAGCGCATAATCCAGAGCCGATCTCCCGTCATGCACCATGTCTACAGAGTAATTGTGTTTTTTCAATATTTGCGATACGGCTTCTGCCAAATGAACCTCATCTTCCGCAATAAGTATTCTCATCGGTTCTTCATTCCTCTGCATGAATTGGTTTCGATATATGTCAATCTATTATACCAACGATTGTAGCAACCGAACCTTGAATCAATCTTAATTCCACTTTTTTCGCGAACTATTAAAGGAAGGTAAAAAAAGATCAACGGAATGTAAAATCATTTAAGATTCATTCAAGGTTGGGGCTCTAAGATACAGACATGGAAGCAATACACGATGCAACAAAACATACAAAACATGGATGAAAGGACTGAACCCCCATGGCAATTGAAGTATTCAACCGATATGAGAGCAAGTATCTCCTGACTGATGAGCAGTACGAGAACTTCTACACCGACCTGCTGAAGTACATGGAGCTGGATGCCTATAACAAGAAACACGAGTTCTACTCCATAAGCAACCTGTACTTCGACACTCCGCAGGATTCCCTGATCCGCGCTAGTCTCTCCAAACCCAAATACAAGGAGAAGCTAAGACTGCGGGCATACGGAATTCCTGAAGAGAATGCGAAGGTATATCTGGAGATCAAAAAGAAAGTATTTGGCTTGGTGAACAAACGCCGAACTGCCCTGAAGCTGGATGAAGCCTACGAATTCGTTCGGACAGGCAAAGCGCCTGATCTCGCCGATTATATGAACAAACAGGTTGTCGAAGAGATCAAGTATTTCCTCCGGCTGTACGATCTGGAACCAAAAGTATATCTGGCGTATGAACGCAAGGCGTTGTTCGACAAGAACAGCCGCGATCTCCGCATCACCTTTGATACCAACATCCGCAGTCGCAGATACGATCTGAAGCTGGAGCAAGGGGATTACGGTGAACCACTGGTGAAAGATGGACGCTGGCTGATGGAAGTCAAAGCCGAGAAAACCGTTCCGATGTGGCTCTCTCAACTGTTATCCGAACACGGCCTATATCGCACCGGATTCTCGAAATACGGCAATGAGTACAGACATCTGGCCAGAACAACCAACCTGAACTACCAGAATGAACGAGAATTGCTGCCGGGTACGGATTTCAACCCATCCATAGAACATGAAAAAACAATCACAGAAAGAGAGCGTGTAGTATATGCTTGATTCCATTTTCAGCTCAGCTTTAACAGACACCACCTTAACTTTTAGTAATGCGATTCTAACGATCGGACTTGCCATCATCATGGGGGTCATCATCAGCCTGACGTACATGAAGACAAATCAGAGCACATATTCCCAAAGCTTTACACTAACCATGGTCGTCTTGCCAGTCATCGTAGCCATCATCATTCTTCTGATCGGCAGCAACATTGCCCGTGCATTCAGCCTCGCCGGTGCCTTCTCCATCATCCGATTCAGAAGTGCGCCTGGTGACCCGAAAGACATTGCTTATGTTCTGTTCACCATGGCTTCCGGTCTTGCCTGCGGTGTAGGCGCATTCGGTTATGCTGTAATGTTCACCATTATCCTGTGTGTACTAATGTTTGTTCTGAGCCGCTTCAACTTCGGAGGGAAGAAAGCCCAGCAAAAAACACTGAAAGTAACCATTCCGGAAAACTTGAGTTACGAAGAAGCACTGAACGAAGTGTTCCATAAATTTAACGTACCTTTTGATCTCAAAAAAATCAGAACGACCGAACTCGGCAGTCTGTACGAGCTTGTCTACAGTGTTACGATTCACGAAAGTGTAAGCCAAAAGGAATTCTTGGACGCGATTCGTACACGAAACGGAAATCTGGATATCTCGTTAACGATGAGTCCAACACCAGAATACTAAATTGAATCCGAAGGGAACGATATACTATGAAAAAGAAAATCATAACTGGCAGCAAACTGTGGTCCGTCGCGATGATTACTGCAATGGTTACAGCTTGCAGCGCTCCAGCTGCAACCAGCAGCACTGCAAACGCCGCCGTGTCAACAACAGGGACAACCAAAACCGTATCCGTCAGTGAACAAACCTCGGTGAAATATGCCGATCTGGTCACGATGGATGCAGACGACACCAACGTTAGCTGGAGTGCAACAGATTCCACAACGATTAAGCTGAACGGTACGACCGCTTCCATCACAGGATCGGGTGCAAAAGCAGCAAACGGATCGGTAACCATCTCCGCAGCAGGTACCTATGTACTTAGCGGCAAGCTTACCGATGGACAGATTGTGGTCAATGTTGCTGATAAGGGCACCGTACATCTCGTATTAAACGGGGCAACAATCAATGATAACGACAGTGCAGCTATCTATATCCAGAAAGCGGGCAAAGCCATTATTACGTTGGAGGAAGGAACCGAGAATGCTGTCTCGGATGGCAAGACTTACGTATACGCCGACGATACAACGGATGAGCCGGATGCAGCGATTTTCAGCAAGGCTGACCTGACGTTTAATGGTACAGGCAAGCTGACGGTAACTGGCAATTACAATGAAGGTATTACAAGCAAGGATGATCTGAAAATCGTCAGTGGCACGATAAACGTCACATCCGCCGATGACGGCATCAAAGGTAAAGATATGGTGGCGATTCAAGCCGGTACCCTTACCATTGAATCAGAGGGCGACGGTATCAAATCCACCAACGATACGGATACGACCAAAGGCTTTGTAGCCATTGCTGGAGGCACATTCAACATCCAGAGCGGCAGCGACGGCATTCAAGCGGAAACCGCATTGGTTACGGATGGCGGCACATTTGACATCGTAACCGGAGGCGGCAGTGCCAATGCACCAGAAAAAGTAGAAGAAGGACCATTTGGCGGCGGTGGGGGCGGATGGGGTGGTGGTACACCTCCAACCGATATGGGCACACCACCGGATGGAGAACCACCTGCTGATATGCCGAGCAATAATGGAACGAACGCAGCAGGCGCAGCACCATCCAGCTCTACAAATGCAACAGCACCTGCTGATTCCAATGCAGATGCAGACACAAGCACAACGGCTGCAGAAGAAGAAACAACAAGTGCCAAAGCACTTAAAGCAGGAGTAGATCTTACCGTCAATGGCGGTACGTATACGATCGATTCCATGGATGACTCTCTGCACAGCAACAACAATGTGACTGTCAATGACGGCAAGTTCAGCATTGAATCCGGTGATGACGGCATTCATGCAGATCAGGCGCTTACCATTAACGGCGGTACGATCACCATTGCCAAAAGTTATGAAGGTCTTGAAGGTGCAATTATCACTATGAACGATGGAGATGTGGATGTGACTGCATCAGATGATGGCGTGAATGCTTCCGGTGAAATAACTGCAACTGATGCGGATGCAACCACCACTGCAGATGACAGCACTCAAACAGCCGATACCAATACAACTTCAGTCTCCAACACTTCTGTTACAGAGACGACTGGCACAACATCAACTACGGATCAATCCAGTCAAAGTACAGACACGAATAGCAATACTCGCCCACAAGGTGGTGCTCCAGGTGGAATGATGGGTGAATCCGCCAGCAACAGTGAGCTTCATATCAACGGTGGCTCCCTCACCGTCAATGCAGGCGGCGATGGACTGGATTCGAACGGCTCCATCTATATGACAGACGGAACCGTGATTGTGAACGGTCCTACAGACAGCGGCAACGGAGCACTGGATTATGATGGAAACTTCGAGATAACCGGTGGATATCTGGTCTCAGCTGGCAGCTCCGGTATGGCTCAGGCAACATCTGAATCATCAACTCAAAATACCATTGCCATGACGTTCCCTGAAACGCAAAAAGCAGGAACACTGGTACATGTGGAAGACAGCGAAGGAAACAACATCCTGACCTTTGCTCCAGCGAAAGATTATCAAACGGTGGTAGTCAGCTCCCCGGATCTGAAAAAAGATGGCTCTTATGTAATCTACTTTGGCGGATCATCGACTGGTAAAGCTGTGGATGGGCTCTATACAGACGGAACGTATAGTGGCGGAACCAAAGTGGTTGCCTTCCAATCCACAAGCAATGTAACTTGGGTGAATGAATCTGGTGTAACAACTGCCAATTCTGGTATGGGTGGTCCAGGCGGAGGCCGTGGCCAAGGTGGATTCGGAGGCGGTAGAAACAGAACGCAATCCGGTACATCGGGCACAACAAACGACACTACAGGCACAACCGATTCCACGAAATAGGTTAAGATTCAAGCCATTAAAGCCAATATAAATAGGGAATTAAAAAAAAAGGGGATGTCCCATACGTCATGAATATGACGGGGGACATCCTCGTTTTTGTTATTTTGTTCTAAAGAACCTGGTACACGCTATTCGATCGGATTTGCCCAGGTCTGAAATCTAACGAATCACAGTGATGTTATTTCGTCGATTGGGCCGATTTTGTAGGTTCTAACCCCATTTGATGAATCAATAACGTTGCTGAGGTTCATTAAATGCTGCATTCCTTGCTTATCTGCCTTTTAAGATGTGGTAGGTTCGTTAGCGCTCAAAACGTATATACATACACCTTGGTACGCAGCGTATCCCGGCATGTAATCGTCCGCAGCGGTACCTTGCCTGGCAGTGCAAAACAGACGCTAATCACCTTTGCTCCCGGCGGAAGCTCCCGATTGAATTTGTCCACAAGCCGGTTCATCGCACCGGGGAACAAATAACAGATGACGCAATCTGCGTGTTCATATGAACTCGTATAGATGTTGCCACGGATGAATCGCAGCCGTCCCTCCAGAGAATGGCGCTTTCCCTTCGCTCGCCGTAAGCGGACACTTAGAAAAGCAATGAATTGGGATGCCCATAAGGGAATGATTGAATTTTCGAGCCCCGTAAGCCGTTTGCCTGGGCAATGCCTCACGACATCCAGTCCGAGCGTTCCCCATCCGGAGCCTGCTTCAATAACGTCGCCGTAACCGGGAATGCGGTTGACCTCCTGAATGACTGTCTGCCTGACGATGCTGGATGTGGGCATCGGTGAGATTCCATTTTTCCAACTGACCAGCACGATGGATACTACCGATATAAGTGTCACCACAGCAATGAGCCATGGTATAAATTGAAATATATACATAAACTCAACCCTTTGGATTTTAATTATAAGGCGGCATTTGCACCTTCATCATAACAAAAGAAGCTTCCCCAGGTCTAAAAAAACCTGACAGAAGCTTCCTTCTTGTTATTCTATTATGGCTTAATCTCATTCCATCCCACTGCTCATTCCACGTATTCAATCCGGCACATGGGACTTCATGTATACACCCTTTTTGTACACCGATTTGATTGTAAAATGTACGCCCAGCTTGCGATTCGTTCGGTAGATAAGCGAGTTAATCTCGTCAATGCCCACCGACTCACTCTCCAGCATGCTTCGCTCCGGCCACACTTGGCCGACAATCTGCTCCCGTGTCACAAAGTGATCCAACTGGCTGTACAGCAGCTTGAACAGTTGGTACTCCTTCTTGGACAGTGGAATCTCCACTTCTCCAATCTGCACGGTTTGCAGGTGATCCTGTAAACGCACGCCCTCGCCCAGCAGGTCAGATATCCGATATTCTCTCGTTTCTTCGAGATCTCCTTCTACGCGAAGCTGAATCAAGCCGTTGACCAGCGTCAGGCTGTCTCCTTCGGCAAACGGATATTTCTCATAAGGAACGAGGCGCTGCCCGTTCAATTCCGTTCCATTTTTGCTATCCAGATCCTCAATCCACAGTTGCTGCAGCGCATCATAATGAATGCGGCAATGCCGCTTCGATATCAACTGATTGTAGACAGACAGGTCCAATTCATCTCCACCCGTATAACGCCCCACTGTAATGGAACGCCCCTGGCTGACATAAGCGAATGAACCATCACTTTCCTGCCCTGGCGTACGAATGACGATTTTTGCCGTCTCCCGCATGTTATTCTCCCACCTTCAAATATCACTCTATCTCTATGAGCGCTTTCGTTCATAAATAATGATAAATTCATCAGATTTGTTCCATTGTTTGCATCCATCATAATTTATATAGTGTATACAGGCATCGTTATATGCTTTTCTCTACTATACCAGACGTTGTGCCTTTTTTCTCATAACCGTCGTATGCATGCCTTAGCCCAACCAACAAGAGAGGTCCCTCATCATGAACAAAAAAAACATTTTCATATATGTGCTGCTCGCCTTCACCCTGTCCATTACATTAACTGTGCTCTCCCGCATCAACGATGATCGCGGAGAATCATTGCAAGGCATACCCGTAACCGAAACATCATGGTTGCAACTGAATACCAAGCCGTAAGTATACTCTATTATAACGTGATCAACGGAAAAAACGTTTCACGAATGTCATCTTATGCTGGGTCATGCCATCCTGAATGAGGATCATATCTTAATCCATTCATCAGAATAAGGCCCCTGGACGCTAACCACCAGCGCTCAAGAGCCTCATTTTAATGTATTTTTATGATATGGATACCGATCAGTGCATCCGATAATGAAATTATGTCAAAAGCCATGTTGCAACGGCATTCCCTGCACTTAACGCCGCTTTTTCCTGATACCAATTTTCCTCCACCCATACACAATGAGTGCTACAGGGCCAGCAATCCATAACAGTTGCCATAACATGATACTCAGGTCAAATCCCATGTTGCATCCCACCCCCAAAGATTAATTGTGAATGCTGCATCAACGATCCTAAAATTGGTTTTTTTCATCCTCCGGCAGATCGGATTCATCAGACTGTTTGGTCTCTCTAACCTGAATTTCCTCCATCCGGCTCGACACCTTCTGATACAGATAAGAAATGCCAAGCAGCAGTACGCCAAAGCTGAAATAGGCAATAATCTTGCTGCCCGATGTAAGCAATCCCACATCATAGAACACCATTTTCCCGGTGGAAAATAACGTCAGGCCCAGACCGAGGCGCCGAATCATTACATATTTTCTGCGGAACCCATAGGCAATGTACAGGATCGCAAGCAGTAGATAGATTAGGCTGAATAACAGCCCTACATCTCCCCACTGGAATTGGATCGTCAGGAACACGGTGATGACACCCAGCAGATAGACCGCTGCGATAACCGGATACCATTCAATGCTTTTGAACTGCCCGCGGATTGCCGTTATCAGCAGATCCCTTCCTGCAAAGAACACGCCCACATTAAAGATGATTAATACGAGTAAACCTACGACTTCAGCCGCTGTGTGCTGCTGAACATCCGGCTGAAGTGCCGGCATGGATAACGTTACTGCCAGTGCAATACAACAGCCCACCGCATGCAGGAAGACGATATAACCCTGCACGATCCGATCACGCAAAAGCCTCACTTTGCCTAATCCATAGGCCATGGCAATGGTCAGCGCAGCGAACATCAGCCATTTGTAGAACAGATACAACAGGAATGAGTCATCGACTGCTTTCATATACAATTCATTCGATTCATACAGCACATATAACCACAGATTGGCGAGTGTGACGTACTTGAACGCATTCAAAAAGCCAAGCTCTGTCTGGCTATAATGATACTTCTCCCCGGATAGGGAGCCGTTGCGATCTAAGGCGTAATAGAGCGTAATAAGCAGCGCACCCAGCGTAATGCAGGAGTATTTTAGCATGAAATAGGTTTGCTCCCCCATGATGAACAGCACCAGCACGTCATAGTACACAAAGGTGAACATGCACAGAAGCACGATTCCCCATCCGGCACGTTCCACCAACTTGAACCGCTTCAGATGTCCGAGCGTAACCAGCAGAACTCCTTCGATCAGCCAGCCCATAGACAGCCATTTCGCACCAAACTGGAACGGTATAATCAGAATGGCAAAGGTCAGAGAAGTCACGTAGAACAATAGAAGGGTCTGCTTTTCCTGAGGCATCCTCTGCTGGATAAAACGGGCGAGCCCGAAATAGACCAGAGCGAAAATCAGAGCAAGCAAGCCTTGTGCGTCATTCCATCCCGCGCCATCGAACAATACATACAACATCAGGCAACTGATGCTCGTATTCATGGCCAGGAGTGCGAAGTCCCACCAGGTTAACTTCACGCGATGTTTGAAGGGATACGCCAGTGTAATGCCGAGATATAATGCAAATGTCACAATGGAATACACCATGCCGATCTTCTCACTTGGTGAGAGCCATAACAGGATGAGCATGGACGGTGTGTTGAACAGAAAACTGATATAATGCACAATCGGCCACCGTTTACCAAATGAAATCAAAACAATAATTCCGTTTAAGAGCAAAAGATAGATCATGGCCACATACACAGCCGAACCTTGAAGGCCGAAATAGGCCATGTAGGATATTAATGGTAAATACCCTCCAACCAAACCAAGTGAGCAGATGGTCCTGGACTGATACCTCAACGATAGCAGCACGGATATGGCCGAAACTAACACCGACAAGGCAAGTCCCGTATATAACCCGATCATATGCAGTAAAAAGTAACTGTAGAAGATCGAGCCAAATAGAACGGAAATCCCGCCTCCCAGCAGCCCCATCGCGAACGTCTGACGCTTGCGTCGGAACAGCCACTCACCCCCGGCAAGCATGAGCACGCCGAGCAGGAAAAACGAGCCACCTTTCATCTCATCGTTGAACCAGGTCGCATATGAGTAGCGAAAAGCCGCTCCAACGCCAAGAATAATGAGCAGGATGGCGACCTTGTTGATCCAGCTTAGGCCAATCTTCATCTCCATCCGGTTCTGGCGAATACGCCGCTGAATGGTCTCTTCGCTTAAGCCTTCTTCCGCCATATGCTCGTATCCTTGTTGCATCTGCCCGCGTAGCGCCTCTTCTCTCTCCCACAGGACCTGTCTGTGCAGCTCAATTCGTTCCTGCACCTCAGCAGCCAGATGAGCAATTCTCTCCTTCATCTCATTGGCGTCACCCTGAAGTTCCTCTGAAGCTCGGTTAAATATGGCATTCAAATTCACTTTGGCGCGGTGTTCATGCGCCGCGAGCCGATCATTATGTACACTCGTCTTTCCTCGAAAATAGGTCTCCATCTTCTCCTGGGATACACGAATGAGATTCAATTTCTCATCCAGCATCTGTTCGGATAGAGCCATGCGAAGACGGGCATTCTCTTCTTCCATTTTATGTGTACGTATTTCGAGCTGCTGAAGCTTGAGTTGATGCGCTTCGTATTGCGCTCGCAGTTGTTCATTCTGCACGATCAGATCATCCGATTGATACTCCTGAATCAGAGCATTATATTCCTTTACCAGCTGCTTCTGCTGCTCCTGAACCTGGTGAAGCCGATCCTTGAACTCTTTCATGAGCTTCCTCCGTTGGGTGATGTTGATGTCGTTCCCTATATTTTACTATATGTATGCCATAAAATGGGGTTTAAGGAATAGAATCATTCAACCGTTCTCTGCGGATTGGAAGCCGTTACGGGATTTTTGCAAAATGCTTATATAACAAAAAGCCCGGGAAGCATCAGCTTCCTGGACTCTCATTCATTGATATAGTCATTCTGTACATGTATACAACTTCTGGTCATCTTACTGAGCCTTGGATACTTGCTTACGCCGGATCTTTCGTATCTGCCGTCTCCGGCTCCATAATTTCGGTGGTATCCGGGTCTAGCCAGTTCGCGAGCAGGGTTCGCACATATTGCAGATCACTCTCTGACAAATCATAGTACCATGTGCCGCTGCGCGTTGCGCCTTCACCCTTCAGCATGTAATTGCTGATTGTTGGCGTGCTGTCTTTCATATATAGAGACTCGGCAAATTTCACGATGAAATCCGAGTTCATGTTGGTTGTAAAATTCGATCCAGCGATTTGGATAACGTCCGGGATCTTGGTCAGGTTTTTGACCTCAAGCGCACGATTCATGAAAGCACTTAGAAAAAGACGGTGCCGCATCGTCCGATTGAAATCGGAATCTTCCCGGTAACGGACATAGCCCAGCGCTTCTTCGCCGCTGTAGATCGGTTTGTTCGCTTCAACAAACAGCTTCTCATGCGTTTTCAATTTGTTCTCAATATTTTTCTTAATCGGCAATTCAACACCGCCAACCGCATCAACAATATCCTTGAGTCCGTTAAAATTAATCGCGGCATAGAAATCGACTTTGTTTTCCAACAAATGCTCCACGGTATCCATCGCCATCTTGGCTTCACCATGTGCATAGGCTGAATTAATCTTCGACTTCACATCCCGGCCGATAATATCGGTGTAGGAGTCACGTGGAATCGACAGCAGCAACACTTTATTTTCTTCCGGACGCACAACAGAATAGATCATGGTATCCGAACGGCTTGGTTCGTTATCTCGTTGATCAATTCCTAACAACAACAGCGAGAATGGATCGGTATGTTCTACAACGGGTGCATCCTTATCGCCAACAGGCTTGAAGGATTCATCGAGCGTTTCCTTTACGGTTTCCGAAGCAAACAGGTTAAACGCAAACACAACGAGTTGCTTTTGATAGATAAATCCGAGTCCCCCCAGCACAATCAAAGTACTCAGGATGATAATCAAAGGTTTCTTCCATCTCTTCTTCGGTTTCTTCGGCTTCCGTCTGGTTAAATGTGCGGCACTGTTCTCCATCATATCTCCTTTAATAACGGTCTTAGAATCATTTAACTATATTAATAACACGTTTTCAATAGATTACGTTATAATCTGCTATACAAGAAATGACACAGAAGGAGCGATGAACGATGGAATATCGACGTTTGGGGAATAGCGGTCTGCGCGTTTCCGCACTTGGACTCGGTACCAATGCCTTTGGAAAACGGGCGGATGACCCCACTTCTATCCGCATTATTCATGCGGCACTGGATCAGGGAATCAATTTTATCGATACCGCCAACATCTACGCCGGAACAGAATCGGAGCGGATTATTGGACAAGCCCTGGCAGGCAGACGGGAAAACGCTGTGCTTGCTACCAAAGCCGGACTTCCCCGGCATGAGGGTCCCAATGGACGCGGTTCATCCCGCTATCATTTGCAGCAAGAGCTTGAACATAGCCTGCGGCGTCTGCAAACGGACTATGTGGATCTCTATCAGATCCATACCTTTGATCCGCATACACCACTGGATGAGACGCTGCGCACATTGGACGATATGGTCACTTCCGGTAAAGTTCGCTATATCGGAGCCTCCAACTATGCAGCCTGGGAGCTGATGAAAGCTCTCGGTACCAGCGAGCTGAAAGGATATGTACGTTATATCTCGACCCAAACCAGCTACTCCCTGGCTGATCGCACGCCTGAGCTTGAACTTGTACCGATGTGCCTTGATCAAGGAATCGGTATTATCCCGTATTTTCCGCTCGCGGGTGGCATTCTGACAGGCAAATACAATGGTGAAGCTGGCGTACCTTCCGGTTCCAGAGCGGATACTGATCCGGCCTTCAATCGTTTCTTGTTGGAACACAATATTAAATTAGGTGAGCAGGTCAGTGAAAAGGCATCGGCGTATGGCTGCTCCCCAAGTATCCTGTCGCTTGCATGGCTACTGGCACGTCCTGCTGTTTCGACAGTTATCGTTGGTGCAACGAGCACCGAACAGCTGGAGCATAATCTGGCTAGCCTGAACATGAAACTGACCGATCATATGATCTCCGAGCTCGATCAACTCAGCGACTCTTTCCGTCACGGTAAGCCATTCGCGACTTATCGGTTGGATTGAATCAGCAAAAAACCTCCCGGCTAATAAGTCCGGGAGGTATAACTTCACTACACATTGTAGTCTAATAAACCATAGAAAAAATCTTTCTATGGTTTAAACATCTGTTTTATATCGAATAAATTCCTGCATGATTTCCATGTATTCGTCCTTACGATCACTTATATTATCAAAGAAAACCTTATCTGCCGCTTCAACAAGATGAATACCTTCAAGCGCCAAGCGAGTTCCTTCCGGCGTTGTTGTAATAATATTCGCACGGGTATCGGTAAGATGACGCTTCCGAGTTATCAGCTCTCTCTTTTCAAGAGCACGGAGAACTTGAGAAGTAACGTTAACATCCACATTGGCAAATTGCGCAAGTTGGACCTGAGTTACGCCCTTACCTTCTGTGTCGCGTTCATTGAGCCACACACAGGCATGCAATAATACAAATTGGGGTTGTGTTAATTCCAGAGGCTCGAGCACCCTGCGTATTTCCTTTTGCCACATCGTAGTAACCTGCCATAACAAGTATCCTGGACTTTCCTGAGCATTTTTATACCGTGAGCTTTCCATCTCAATATACCTCCATCATTACACCTTGAGCTTCATCTTTTCTTATAACACTTGTCGGAACGTATGCGTTTCAACGTTGTACATTTTCAGTGAAAAACATTAGCGCGAAGGAATAAATTGCTTGACCCATTGACCAAATCCATGCGGATTACGGCTCTGAATTAGGACTGTCCCTTCACCACGGAATCGGCATACTAATCCTTCTCCACTGGTCACGCTGGATAACCAGCCTTGTGAGGCTTTCTCAATGCGATAATCCATATAATTGGGCCATGCGACTAAGTGGGCATTATCCACGATCACTTCTTCACCCGCAGCCAGATTAATCGCATGGATTGCACCATAGGAAGATAGGAACACTGTTCCTCGCCCACTGATCTCTATAATAAAGAAACCCTCTCCCGAGAAGAGACCTTTCTTCAAGTTTTGCATTTTGGTATTCACCTGGATGCCTTCCGTTCCGGCCAGAAAACCATCTTTCTGTACGTAGAGCGAATAGGAGCCATCCAGTTCAATCGCCTCCACATCCCCCATGCTGGAGGGTGACAACAGAATTTCCGCAGATCCCCCTGCAGCCGTTAATTCCTGAAAAAAGAATTTCTCGCCGCTGATCATTCGTCCGAATCCGGCAAACATACCGCCTTCAGCAGATCCCTTCAAGTCAACGGTTGGTGTCATGGATACCATGGCCCCGCTTTCTGCCTTGAACCGTTCTCCCCGTTGCAATTGCACCTTAAGCATCGCAAATGCACCATCATATAGAATTTCATAGTTCACGGCTTCATCAGCTCCTTATTGTCCGTGTTAAAATCATTTAACCCATTATCCTCTAACACTGAGAATTTGTCTCCGTATTCCTTAATAATGTGCTGATCTCCCCAATTACAAAGGGCATTCAGAATCGGTTCCAAACTTCGGCCATATTCACTCAGTTCATACTCCACCTTGGGAGGTACCTGATTATACACAATGCGGTTCACAATCCCGTCATCTTCAAGCTCCCTCAGCTGCTGTGTTAACATTTTCTGCGTAATTGCGGGCATAATACGTTTGAGATCACTAGTGCGTTTCTTCCCGTGTGTCAGATGGCAGAGGATAACGCATTTCCACTTGCCACCGATGACTTCAAGCGTCGCTTCAACTGAAATATTATATTTCTTTCTGCTCATGCTGAATGTCCTCCCTGGAATTGTTATTCATAAAAGCAATGGCTATATAGGCACTAAAAAGTACGTAGGGTACTAAAAAGTACGTACTATTCATTTTATGTCGAATAACTCATAATAGCATTTGCCGGTACGTAAATCTACATTCTGGGGAGTTGAAGAAGACATGCTACAAGATTCAAAACGCAGTACCTGGGCACTGCTGGCGCTGGCAATCAGTGCGTTTGCCATCGGCACCACTGAATTTATCAGCGTTGGTCTGCTGCCCCTTATTGCAGATGACCTGGGCATTTCCGTAACGACAGCGGGACTGACCGTTACTTTATATGCATTAGGCGTAACCTTCGGGGCACCGATTCTGACCTCATTGACGTCAACGGTGTCACGCAAGACGCTGCTGCTTGCCATTATGGTTGTTTTTATCGCTGGTAACACCATGGCGGCGCTCTCGAGTGGAATTACCATACTGCTCATTGCGCGAATTATCTCCGCTCTGGCACACGGAGTATTCATGTCCATTGGCTCCACTATTGCGGCAGACCTGGTACCTGCAAACCGCCGGGCGAGCGCCATTGCCATCATGTTCTCTGGCCTGACCATAGCTACAGTAACAGGTGTTCCCTTGGGTACACTCATCGGTCAAAACTTGGGCTGGCGCGCAGCTTTCATTCTTATCGTTGTCGTGGGTGTTGTGGCCTTCATCGGCAACATGCTTCTGGTGCCATCCACGTTGCAACGTGGAACGCGAACTGCATTCCGAGAACAACTGAAGCTGGTGACAGGCGGACGGTTGCTGCTGGCTTTTGCCATTACAGCCGTGGGATATGGGGGAACGTTTGTGGTATTCACGTACCTATCCCCACTATTGCATGATATCAGCGGGTATTCCGAGAAAACGGTCGCGGGAATTCTGCTGCTGTACGGGATCGCCATTGCTATCGGCAATATTATTGGAGGGAAAGCCGCCAACCGCAATCCACTCCGAGCACTCTTCTATATGTTTATCATTCAGACCGTCATTCTGGGCATACTGTATTTCACAGTTCCATTTAAGCTGGCAGCGTTACTCACCATACTCGGCATGGGTCTGCTTGCCTTCATGAATGTGCCAGGACTTCAGATGTACGTCGTGACGCTCGCAGAACGTTATGCTCCACAAGCCAAAGACGTCGCCTCCGCCTTCAACATCGCAGCTTTTAACGCAGGTATCGCAATCGGGGCATATTTGGGCGGTGTAATCACGGACTCCATCGGTCTAATTCATACCACATGGGTTGGTGCAATTATGGTTCTGGCTGCTGTTCTTCTGACTGGCTGGGCAAGAGTGCTTGATCGTAAAGATCCCTATTCTCCATCAGAGACATCAGAGACGTAAGACAGGTCAGTTAGATCATCAGGCTAAACATGCGTCTTTCCTAGGTTGAGGCTACAACTCGGAACCGGTTTCGCCTTTTATTGTAATCTAGTATAATACGTTAATTCGAATTTAATCTACTATGACTTAATGAAGGATACTAGGATTTATCGTTTTACATCGTTACAACCATTTTGATTCATAATATGAGGAGGACTTCACATGACAGCACAACATTTACAATCTACAGTAGCTTTAAATAACGGCGTTCACATGCCTTGGTTCGGACTGGGCGTATTTAAGGTAGAAGAAGGAGAAGAATTAATCGAGGCCGTTAAACAAGCGATTGCCCACGGTTATCGCAGTATTGATACGGCCGCTATTTATGGCAACGAATTCGGTGTAGGACAAGCCATTGCCGAGGCATTGAAAGAGAATAATCTGAAACGTGAAGAACTGTTCATTACCTCCAAAGTGTGGAACGCTGATCTCGGATATGATGAGACACTTGCGGCATATGAGACAACGCTGAACAAACTTGGGCTGGAATACCTCGACCTGTATCTGATTCACTGGCCAAAAGAAGGCAAATACAAAGGCGCATGGAAAGCGATGGAGGAGTTGTACAAAGCAGGTCGCATTAAAGCCATTGGCGTCAGCAACTTCCAGATTCATCACCTTGAAGATCTGATGCAGGAGGCCGAAGTGAAGCCAGCAATTAATCAGGTAGAGTACCACCCTCGTCTGACTCAAGCTCCGCTCAAAGCGTTCTGTGAGAAAAACGGAATTCAATTGGAAGCTTGGTCCCCGCTGATGCAGGGTCAACTTCTGGACAATCCGGTTCTGACCGAGATTGCCACTGCGAAAGGTAAATCGGTAGCACAAATCATCCTGCGCTGGGACTTGCAGAACGGTGTTATTACCATTCCGAAGTCTACCAAGGAAAAACGTATCGTTGAGAACTCTTCCATATTCGACTTTGAGTTGTCCAATGATGAGATGGAGCGTATTAACGCCCTGAACGAAGATGTTCGCGTTGGACCTGATCCGGACAACTTTGATTTCTAATTGAAGATTCTAATTATGTCAGTTTAAAATTTCAGATAAGATAAGTAGGGCAAATCCTTATTGGAGCCTGCTTTGACATACCGTAGCCAAAAACCACCGGATCAAGAGCCGGTGGTTTTTGGTCTTCCCTTTTCTTATCAATTTCTGTTTAGCGCCGAGAAACAATCCATGTGTCATATTCTCTTTCCATTAACTAAGCTCGCCAACACTGCACGCTTCAGTTAAAAATGTTGTATTTCAATTTTTAACTATTGAAGCTGCCACAAGGCAGGAACGTTGGATGGTTCCCACCCTGCCAAGGAGGTGTGGGGCTGCAAACATTTATACGTCTTGCCGTTATATGTGACCAATTGTCCCGCAGTATAAGCTGTGTTGACCTGCCACGCGGATACACCAGGATTCGTCGTTTCGGCGGCTGTCTTCACACTTACCGCGTTGCTCGCTGCAGACACGTTGCCTGCCGCATCCTTTGCTTTTACTGTAAATGTATACGAGGTATCCGCCGCAAGCCCGCTGATTGTTGCCGTCGTTCCGGTTACCGTTGTTGCCAGTGTCGTTCCGTTGTACACGTCATAACCCGTTACACCCACATTGTCAGTGGATGCCGACCAGCTCAGCGTTATGCTGGATGTCGTTTGCGCGGTGGACACAAGGTTCGTTGGTGCGGTTGGTGCTTGCGTATCGCCTCCCGGCTGAGCCGTTGTGCTTACAGTTACAGCATTACTGGCTGCAGACAGATTACCTGCCGCATCTTTTGCTTTTACCGTGAAGGTATATGAAGTTCCCGCTGTAAGTCCACTAATTGTTGCTGTCGTTCCAGTTACGGATGTCGCAAGATTAGCGCCATTATAGACGTTATAACCGGTAACGCCTACATTATCCGTTGAAGCATTCCAGGCCAGTGTCACCGAGTTTGCTGTCACGCCTGTCGAACGAGCATTCCCGGGTACGCTTGGTGCCGTCGTATCTACTGGAGGCACTGTGCCTCCGGTAGGCAGGTCGGCTTTCAGTTTGTTTTGAAGTGTTTTGTTACGGTCACCGCTGAGCTCCCAGAACATCGCTCCGCCGAGTCCTTTGCTCTTGATATAAGCCGTTTTATATCCAATGGACTCCGCATCGTCATAACTGATAAAGCGCTTGTTGGACGCATTATAGAGATATGGCACTTTGGCCGTGTCATTCCAGTAACGTGTGTACCCGTTTTTGTTGATGTAATTGGCTTCCAGATCATAGAAGTCAAAGGAGCCTGCTTCCCATGTTCCAACGGAAGAACCACCCGTACACGTCTGATACTGGCCGTTGCCTGCTTGTGCGCATCCATCCCAGCCACGACCGTAGAATGGAACACCAAGCACGAGTTTAGCGGCCGGTACACCTGCATCCAGATGCCCTTGTGCTCCGGCTGCCACATTAAATGCATTGGCATCTGGCACGCCAGCAGCTGAAGCCGCAGGATCATAATTCAATGGCGCATTATGTGCGCTGATTTTTTGCCAAGCGCCGTTAAAATCGTATGTCATAATGTTAATCCAGTCGACGATGGCAGCAATTTTTGCAAGCTCCGTATTGGCAGCATAGGTTGCAGACGCACCGCTTGCAATCGTAAGCAGATACTTCTTGCCGTCCACAGCTCCCGCCGCATCCAGCTTTTCACGGATTTTGCTCAAGAGCAATGTGTAGTTTTGCTTATCTTCAGGACGTTTGCTGTTACCATCGAGTCCGCCTGATACCGGGTACTCCCAGTCCAGATCTACCCCATCAAAATTGTACTTCCGTAGGAAGTCTACGGCAGAGTTAGCAAAGACATCTCGGGTTGCAGCAGTCGCGGCTACATCAGAGAAACGGTTAGACCACGTCCATCCTCCAACGGAGATAATAGTCTTCAGATTAGGATTGGTTTGTTTCAACTTGTTAAGCTGATTGATATTACCCGCAATAGGCTGATCCCACGTATCCCCTGCAAATGTCTTGCCCGTATCGATCCATGGATCGCCGAGCACGATTGTTCCGTTCGGTACATTGATCGTTTGGCTTTTTTCATTCTGACAAGTCCAGGTCACAGGATTGGGCCCCGAAGGGTCCGGATTTCCATGAATGCCGTTCCAGCAAATATCAGCAAATGCATAGTTGATATGTGTCACTTTGTTCGGATCGATATCGGTTACATTATAGTTTCTCCCGTACGCAGCCCAGGCAGGGTAATAACCAACAATTTTATAAGAATCTGCTGCTTCGGCCGTAGCAGGTTGGAGAGCAAAGGAAGGTACGATGACGGATAAGAGCAGGGACAGACCAAGGAAAAACTTTGCAGTCTTCTTAAAAGTAGTGTGTTTATTTGAATTTATCATTTAATACACAACCTCCTCTGTCTTTTGCGTGCTAAGTCCATTCAGGAATGGACGATGTGCGTTCGAGAACTGGTTATTCGTATATGCGTCCCAGTTGATTGACCAGGTCATGATGCCCTTGATACCGGCATAGCCCGCAGGCTGGCGCAAGGTATAGGAACCGCCGTATGATACTCCTTTGATCAGATAATTCAATGCCTTTTGCAGCTCGGCTGGCGCCGTATAGCCGCCTCCAGCCGCCTGCTGGGAAGCTGGTACGCCAATAGCGATCTGGTCCGGACGCAGAGGGCTAAAGAATGGACCCGAGCTTCCACCTACGTTAAACCCTTGAAGCAGCATTTCGGCCATGGCGACATGGAAATCGGCTGTCCCTTGAGCGTAAGAACGTCCATCCAGCCCCACCATCGAACCGGTGTTATAGTGCTGCACATGAAGCAGGGTCAGGTCATTGCGCAAGGCATGAATCACTGGAAGATACGCCCCCCAAGGACCACCATAGTTCAGATATCCGCCCTGTACGTAGGCCGTTTCCGGTGCAGCGGTCAGGACGAAATTGGCACCAAAGTGTGATTTAAGCGCTTTCACGCCGTTAATCAGGTTAACGATCTTCGGAGTCGTTGGACTGCGAAAGTCGGTATCGCCCGCATTTAAAGACAGGGAGCTTCCTTCAAGATCGATGTCGAGACCATTGAATCCGTAAGTCGAAATAATGGATTTAAGGGAATCCTCGAACTGTTGTCTCTTGGTCGCATCTGTGAGCTCAATTGTGCCATTGGCTCCTCCCATAGATATCAGTACCTTCTTCCCTTGGCTTTGAAGGTACGCAATGTCCGACTTGAACTCTTCTACCGTAGCGTTATACGGAGTAAAAGCGAGTGTTCCGCTGCCGGGTGAAATCGGCTCGGCAAAGGAGACATTAATAACGTCATAGGCTGTTGACACGTTGCGCAGTTTAATGTTGGTAGAGCCATTATCGAAGTTGTGCCAGTAGCCGATCAGCCATTTGCTGCCGCTAGGCCCAGGATTCGAAGATCCGGTGGAAGTGGTAACGCTGAGAGAGGTGCTTGCTGCGGACAGATTGCCTGCTGCATCTTTTGCTTTGACTGTAAAAACATATGTGGTGCCGGCTGTCAGTCCTGTTACTACAGCCGTAGTCGTTGAAGTGTTCGCCGCGAGAGTACCGTTCCGGTACACTTCATATCCGGTTACACCCACATTGTCCGTGGATGCGTTCCAGGTAAGATTGACCGATGTCTCCGTGACGAAAGATGAGGTTAAACCTGCAGGAACGGAAGGTGGTGTCGTATCCGGAGTTGGAGTTCCTCCTCCCGTACCTTCCCCCACGTATTTCCACAATGCAGGCACATTTGAGGGCTCCCATCCCGTCAAAGCCGTATGGGGCTGAATACATTCATAATCTTTATTTAAATAGGTTACTAGATCTCCTTGTTTGTATGCGGTGCCTGCCTGCCACTGGGCAGCGGCGTCTGCTCTGGGTGCAAACCACGTAATAATCAGAAGAAATGCCAAAACAAATGTAATGACCGGGCGGAATCGAACAGCTTGATTCAAGCAAAATCCCTCCTGTATTCAGATTATTTTCACCTTGCAAACAAAGCTTCACTGGTGCACTTACATGTGATCCGCGATCTTAGAGCTTATAAAGCCGTCTGACGATGAGTATCGCTTCACTCCTTTCCCTTATCAAAATGGACCTTCCCTCTCGTTTTCTTTTTTTGAAGACATCATCCAAATTTACAGGGAATTTACAGATCCTCACCCTGTATTTAATCAGTAAAATGCAATTGAGATAAGGGATAAATTATTTCTATGGGGGGCGAAAAATGTAATATACCGCACAAAAAGGCCCTCTACCAAGTCATTAAGAGACTTGATAGAAGGCCTTTTTTTATTTTTATTTTATAAATAAACGGATGTATTACCACGCTTATTTTAACTTCGAGGAGACTAGTTCAAATGACAGCATACCTTCGAAAGGTTGCCACCCATCATCAACGGATAAAATAACAGGCAAAGCGTATTCGGCCGCTTCCTGCTCACTGAGTATTTTCGCCCACGGAACTCTCCCCATCACACTACCCGCCCCAGGTCCGGCACTATGATATTCGACGTACGCAACCGTTGCTTCCGCATCGGTCTTGTTCCAATTATGCCAGCCCTCCTGCTTCACATGCGCCCCCATCCAGCAGTTCAGAAAACAGACTTTGGCATGGTTACGCCACGGTCTGCCCAGATATACGGACTGAGGAGGGGCATTGCTGGTCAGGTCACAATCGATGAACACATAGCCATAACGTGCATCCTCTGGTGTGGAAGCAGCCGTGATCCAACCATTCACTTCTCCCTCAGCAGCATCATCATCGCTCAAGCGATTCTTCGCAAAGATCTCACAGCCCTGGAACACTGCCGTAGCCGAGCCAAAAATAAAATCGACATCTCCCTCAATGTAACAATCTTCATAATATTGGCGCAGCTTCCGCCGCTCTGCCCCATCACGCGGCCCCCCGAAGAAACTCCGGTCAATGGGCTGCTCGGGCAGCGGTCCGGTAAAGATCGTGTCCTGGTGACCTATAAATCGGCAATGCCGGAAGGCTGCCCGATCCCCATCCACGTAGACAGCCAACGCCTGACCGACCTCACGGCCAGGCCCAGCCGAGTTGATGAAGGAAAGTCCTTCAGCGGTGAAATCATCTGCCCCGATAAAGGCCGTGTACGAATGAAAGGTATGATACAACTCCCCGTTCGGGAACTTTTTGAGCGCATAATCATCATATGTGATGATGGTCTGTTCAGCTCCTGCACCGACGAGGTGAACCCTCGGCTTCTCGATGTGCAGTTTTTCAACATAGGTGCCTGGCTTTATGCGAATCGTATACTTTTCAGTACAGTCGGCTGGAATCGCATCAATGGCAGCCTGAATGGTGGAGAAATCGCCACTTCCGTCCGCAGCAACCAGGTAACCATTCGCGTACAGATCCAGATCTGATCCATGTGACAGAGGTTTGTTCATGGCAATTGCTCCATTTCCAGCGCAGCCAGCAGGAGTGGCGCCACACCCATGAACGAGTCACTCACAATCTGCTCGCCGACATAATAACTGTATGAACCATCCCGATCCAGACTGAGTCCTGCCCCGTGACAGATCGCGTTCAGCTTCACGCCTTCCTCCGTTTCTTCCATCAAACGGGACGTCAGTCCATGCCATCCCTTCTCTGCTGCCTGCCTGAAATGCGGCTCCAGGTAACGCAAGCGAACGCCCTTCGCCATAGCATACACAAACATGCTTGAACCGGAAGCTTCCAGATAATTGCCCTTGCGGAATCCCTGGTCCAGCACCTGGAACCAGAGCCCGCTCTCCTGCTCCTGTACACGTACCAATGCATTACACATGCGTTCGAAGATGCCAATGATTGTGCCCCGTTTCGGATGATGGATCGGGAAGTGCTCCAGACTATCCACGATCGCCATCGCATACCAGCCCATCGCCCGGCTCCAGAAGTGTGCGGAGCATCCGGTTACGGAGTCCGCCCAGATCTGCTCCTTCGATTCATCCCAGCCATGATAGAGCAGACCCGTGCGAGGATCACGCGTCTTGCGTTCGATTAACAAAATCTGATGAGCCACTTCATCCCACAGATCAGGCCGGTCAAATGTTTTGGCATATTGCGCCAGAAAAGGCGACGACATATACAATCCATCCAGCCACATCTGGAAGGGATAGATTTTTTTGTGCCAGAATCCGCCCTCTGACGTTCGGGGCTGTCCTGCGAGCTGGACTGCGAGCAGATGCGCGGCTTCAGCATATCGCTGATCTCCTGTGGTCTCCAGCAGTTCGAACAGGTTTTTGCCCTGATTGATCTGATCCAAGTTGTACTCTTCCAGGCAATACGTTCCGATGGAACCCTCCTCCTGAACATACAGATCCATATGTCTTTTCATAAAAGAAACATACTCGTCCTTGCCGTATTGCTTGCCAGTGCGTGACATCGCCATTAACGTCATCCCCTGAACATATGCCCAACGTTCCGAAGGAAACACATGATAGCCCTCTCCATCGCATTGCTGGCAAATCATCTCCGCTATTCGCTCCGACCAAGATAACTGCGTCTGTACCTGCATAAAAGAACCCTCCCTGGACCTTGAATGTTGTACTCAGCCTATCATTAATGCTCAGACACCTGCTGACGGCAAACGGCCGTCGAATTGCGATGATTCAGCTTCGGTTGGATAATCACCGGATAGTCCACCTGCTCATCACGGATCAACGAAACGATTAACTCTGCTGCCTGTGCTGCCAGTTCATCCAGTGGTGGGCCAATAGTGGTTAGCGCCACCTCGGCATACTGCATATCCGGCAGATCATCATAACCGATTAACGAAATATCATTTGGCACATTGTAGCCAGCTTCCAGCAAAGCCCGCAATGCACCTCGGGTCACCAGGTTGTTCAGGCCAATAAATGCCGTTGGCGAATCGGGTTCAAACGAATAATTCCGAATAGCAAAATATCCGTCCTCCCAGGAGGAATGTGCAGGCAGCACATGGCGTTGATCAAAATTAAGGCCTGTGCGCTGCAACGCTTCCCGATACCCTTCAAGCTTGATATTTTGGGAGTTTCCAATGAAACCAATTCGTCTATGGCCCAGTGATTTCAGATGCTCAACCGCTTTGTATATGCCCTCTTTCCGGTCAATCTTGATGTAAGGGGAATTCGGGGCTTCATCTGTACCAAGCACAAAACATGGCATGTTGAGTGTCGCGAACTTTTTCCAGAAGGCATCCCGATTGTCCAGAGCATAATCCCACAGGATACATCCATCCACGCGAAGCTGGCTGAAGACATCCAGCCCATCATCCGCGACGACCAAAATCATCTGGTATCCCCGCTTCTTCAGCTCCGCGTGCAGATTGCCAGAAATATTCGAGAACAGCGGATTGCTCAGTTCATCAAGAACAAAACCGATAATGTTGCTTCTGCCGGTGGAAAGCTGCTGTGCCATAATGTTTTTTCGATATTGATGCTTCTCCGCAACCGCGAGCACCTTCTGCCGCGTCGCCGGTTTGATGCGGGGATCACCGTTGAGTGCCTTGGAAACCGTGCTGTAGCTCACTCCCGCCAGTTTGGCAATGTCCTTAATGGTTATCAAAATCAATCAACACCTCTCAACCCTTGGGAAGCTTATTGCTGTGCAGCCGTATACCGGTCATATTGCGCCTGTCTGCCGGCAATAACCTGCTCAATGTTCATTTTTTTCAAAGTCTCAATATAACTATCAAACTGATCCAGACTGGTATCTCCGCTTATAAATTTGAAGTTCATCTCTTCCACATATGTCGTAATATCCGGCATGGACATGCTCTCTACACTCGCCTCATCTGGCAGAGCATATACGAATGGAAACGGCTCGTGGATGTATGGCTCCAATTCCTTGTCGAGCTTGGCATGCCACTCGGCCACAACGGAATCAGCCGAATCCGTAGACTGAATGTTCGGCAGATTCACGGGACCAATGCCGAGTTTCTGGATATAGTCATTGTCCTTACCTTTGTCCGTGAATGTCTTCACGCCATTTTCTTCGGTATAAGTATCATCCTTGATGCCCCACGTATAATACGTCTGCGCTTCTTCACTTACCGCATAATCCAGGAAACGGAAGGCGAGCTCCGGATTTTTGCTGTCCTTGGAGATTCCAAAAATGCCGCTCACAGGCGTACGTCCGATATAAAACTGATCTCCATGCGGGCCTTTCAGTGGAAGAATGCCTTTGAAGATGGGCTCAGCCGGATCATAATCCTTGAACAGCGGACTGTAGACCATCGACATGTACCAGCTAAAATTAAACGTAGCTCCGGTTACATCCTGCGAGATGCGGGAGGTCACCTGATCACTTGTGGTACTGGCGTAGTCCACCCCGAGCAATCCTTCTTTGTACAGCCCATTCAGGTATGTGAGATATTCCTTGTAGGCAGGCTCATAATAGCTGGAATGCACCTTACCCTGTTCATCCGCATAGAACTGATTGGACAGATCAAGACCAAAAGCAGGGCCAAATGCCATCGGCACAAATTTGGATTCCATGGACAACGGTATTTCATCCGCCTTGCCGTTACCGTTCGGGTCGTCTGTCTTGAATTTGCGCAGCATTGCCGTGAACTCATCAAGTGTCGCAGGTTCGTTCAGTCCCAGCTTCTTCAACCAGCGTTCATTCACCATGAACACCGGCATGTAGTTTTTCGTAAGCGTTTGCTGCGGAACATAATATATTTTACCATCTGGCGTCGTTAAACTGGCTTTGACGGAGGGGGATTTGTCGTATATTTTTTTGAGATTCACACCGTACTTCTCCACCAGGTCATTCAGCGGAATAAACAGACCACTGTTAATGTATTTCATGAGCTGATCCTGATCCGGCAGGTAGACGATATCCGGCAATCCCGTTCCGGCAGCAAGCCTTGGATTCACCGCATCCGCATAGTTCTGTGGGGGAATAAGATCCCAATCGACTGTTACCCCGGCATTGCTCTCAATTTTTTTCACAATCTCGGCAGTAGAGAGATCCACGTTGGTCGTCCATGCGTTGGTCCCGAGAATCGACAGCTTGGCATCTTTCTGGTCCGTTACCGGACCTGCCCCTGTGTAGTTGAACGCTGGCTCCGAGCTTGGTGAAGCACTGCCCTTATCTCCCCCTGCTCCTGTACTGCTACTGCATCCTGCGAGACTGATGGCAAGTATCACCGCGAGAACACTTTTTCTTCCGGCCCCTCTGATTATCATCCGTTATTCCTCCTTGTTATCAACAACCTTGGGTGATGCATGGTGATCAATAAGGCTATCCTTTCACGGCTCCGAGGGTGATCCCCTTGACGAAGTACCGCTGGATAAAAGGGTAGATCGTAACGATTGGCAGAATGCTGACCACAATAGACACATACCGAACCTGAAGGGTGGACACCGCGAGCGCACCCGTGGTCATCGTGCCACCCATTTTTTGCATGACCTCCGGTGATGCCATGATCAACACTCTGCGCAGGAACATTTGCAAGGGCTGCATATCCTGTTTGCCCAGATATAGCAGGGCTGAGAAGAAGTTGTTCCAATGGAATACGGCGTAATATAACGTCAGCACAGCAAGCGTTGGCTTGATGATGGGTATCGCCAGACGATACAGCATGGTCAGTTCATTGGCCCCGTCTATGCTTGCACTTTCGAAGATTTCATTTGGAATTCCCTCAAAGGCTGAGCGGCAGATCATGACATTAAACGTAATAACCAGCACAGGAAGCACCATCACCCAGCGGGTGTTATATAGTCCTAACGACGTAATCAGCATATAGACCGGGATGAGTCCACCCGAGAAATACATGGTGAAGGCGATGAAAAAGTTTAGCTTTCTGCGCAGGAAAAATTGCTGCCTGGATAACGGAAATGCAGCGAGGCACGTAGCAACAATATTCAAGAGAGTACCTATAACGGTGTACCACAGGGTGTTATAGAAGGACACCCACAACTCCCGGTATTGGAGCACCATTTTGTACCCGGACAAAGTGAATCCTACCGGCCACAACGCAACCTTTTGTTTGTCGATCGCATCAACTGAGCTGAATGAAATGCTGATCACGTACAGAAAAGGATACAGCGTAACGACGACTGCCAATATGGTCAGCAGGTAGACAAATCCATAGAATAACCGGTCACTTCTTGATTTTTGCATACAGGTCTCCTTTGGGTCGGGATGTGGTCTTACCAGAGTGACATCTTGGTCAGACGCCGGGTCATCGTATTAGCCGCGAACACAAGCACAAAGGTGATAATGGAGTTGAACAGGCCGACGGCTGTCGCAAATCCGTAGTTCTGTCCTTCAATCCCCATCCGGTACACGTAGGTGGATAACACGTCTGCGGTCTCATAAGTAGCACCGTTATAGAGCAGATATACTTTCTCGAAGCCTACGCTCATAATGCCGCCAAGCGACAGAAGCAGCAGAATGACAATCGTTGGTTTGATGCTGGGAAGTGTCAGGTGCCATAGCTCCTGGAATTTGTTGACGCCGTCAATTTTGCCGGAATCGTACATTTCGGGGTCAATGCCCATAATGGCTGCAATGTAGATAATGGAGCTGAAGCCAAAGCTCTGCCAGATATCGGAGCTGGTGAATATCGTTCGGAACCATCCGGCGTCCATCATGAAGTTCACTTTCTCCATACCGAGCTTGGCAATCAGGGTGTTCACGATCCCGTCCGTGGGTGACAGGAAGTTAATAATCATGCCCGCGACAACGACGGTCGAGATGAAATGCGGAAGGTAGGTGACGGTCTGGGCGAACCGCTTGAACGTCTGATTCTTGATTTCTACAATACAGACGGCGAACAGAATGGGGATGGAGAATCCGAACAGGAGCGGCAGGAAGGCGAGCAAAAACGTATTTCGCAGCAGCCTCCAGAAGTAGATGGAATTCACAAACTGATCAAACCACCTTAGGCCCACCCATTCCCCGCTGAACATTCCCTGCCCAGGCATGAAATTGCGGAAGGCCAGCAGCATGCCCGGCATAGGAACATACATGAAGATGACGTAATACAGAAAAATGGGTGAGAACATCAGCAGCAAATACTTATCCCGTTTGATCAGGCTGAACAGCGTGGACATGCGATTTTTCACCTTTTAGACTCCCCTTCGCATTAAAATTACAACGTTTGAATTTTTGAATATAAACATGCTGTCTCATACATCATTCGGTGAAATCCGCTTGAACACAAAATACATTTGGTCCCTTTAAAAATGGAATATTAAGACAAACGAGAAGCGAATAAAGACGTAGACATAAACACAAAACCATAATTACAACGTTGTAATTTTTCCCTAAATGTATACGCTTACAAAAACTATTTTTCCCATCTTAGCAAAGACCATCTGGTTTGGCAACAACAAAAATCAGTGTTTGCTTGCGAAGAAATCTATATGCTTTTACCGATCCGGGAGACATGTTAGCGGGCAAAAAAGGCGCGAAAAAAGGGCAATGAACGTATCTCTTTCGTTCTGCCCGTTCTTGTCCTGCCTAAGCCAGCGTTCTGGTGCAGCGCAGGATTGTTCTATTTTTGAAACGTGTGCCTGTGGCTTCAACCTCTTCGGATTCTACATCTGGTTTCGATACTCCATCGGTGTTACACCCGTCACGCGCTGAAACGCCCTGTAGAACTGACTGACATTGGAGAACCCCAACCCCAAGCTGATGGTGGTTACTGAATCTGTTGTATGGCGTAGTCGTCGGGTGGCTTCCTCCACACGCAAATTCAGCACGTACTGATACGGCGTTGAACCTGTCAGCGCCTTGAAGGAACGCATAAAGTGATATCTGCTCTGGTGCGCAACCGCCGCCATCGATTCAATGTCCATTGGACTTGTATAGTCGCTGTGTATATACTCCAGCACGCGCCGCAGATGGGGGTCGATGAACGCTCCGCCGTTGCTGCTTGAACGCTGAAGCAGATTCTGAAACTGCCCGTAAACCAGACTAGCCCCCACGCTCCCCGCCGCACCTGTTCCTGCGGTTGCCAGCGTCAGGTTACTCCCATTCGGTTGACCAGTCAGCATCCGTCTAAGATAGGTCTCTACGGCAAGCTCCGTTTCCTGTATCTGCAATGGTTCAGGCGCATCGTCCAGCAAAATGGCGTTCCAGCCTCGAAACAGTCTGCTAATTTCAGCAGGATCGAAGCTTTGTGTGGTCCGAAATTCTGTCTGCTCCCCATGCCTCCCTGAATCCTCCAAGCCGTCAACTGGCGGATTACGAAACTTGATAACGATCACCGCGGAATCCGAACCAATCTCGAAAAAGTGCTCCATCCGGGGATGTGCAATAATCCCTAGTCCTGCTTGTAGTGGATAAGCATGCTGTTCCTGTACTAGATGACAACTACCTCTTACAGGCAACGTAAGCTGATACCAATCATCATGCACATGAGGTTCATTGGCGAATCCGCCAGAAGCCTTCCACAATTCCAATCCATTCAGCATCATGTTTAATTCCATCGTTTCCTCACCTGCTGACATTATAGCAAATCGTGCTCACTTTCCAAGCACTTTTCACAAAGACAATATCTGTCTGTATCTTTTATCATGGATAAAAAATAATTCGAGGTGATCTCCCGTGGCACAAGCCGCTGTAAGCAAAATGCAAATCAATCACTCCGCCAATTGGGCGCTTGCCGGAGTCAGCTTCGCCCATCTGCTGAATGATGCGATGCAGACTGTTGTCCCGTCTGCTTTTCCGCTGTTCCAGCAAACCATGCAGCTCAGTTTCGCCCAGATGGGCTGGATTGCCTTCACATTGAATATTACCGCATCAGTCCTACAGCCGCTGGTCGGTTATATGTCTGATCGCAAGCCGATGCCGATCCTGCTACCTGGCGGCATGTTGTTCTCCCTCATAGGTGTTCTCGGCTTTGCCTTGTCTTCCGAGCTATGGATGCTGCTTGTCTCCGCGGCATTAATTGGTATAGGCTCATCCATCCTGCATCCTGAATCCTCACGCGTCGCCCATCTGGCAGCAGGTCGCGGACGCGGAATGGCACAGTCCATCTTCCAGGTCGGTGGCAATACAGGTCAGGCTCTCGCCCCGTTGTTGGTTGCCTTTATCCTGCTCCCGCATGGACAGCTTAGTTTTCTGTGGCTCATGGCTTTTGCCCTAATCGGGATCGTTATCCAGTCTTCCGTTAGCCGTTGGTATAGAGACAAATTGGCGGATAATCGCAGCCGTCAGCAACAGTCTGTACAGGCAAATGGCATTGTGCAGCCTACTGCCCAGCCCTTAAGTCGGGGATTTATCGCTTTTACAATGGGTATTCTCATCCTGCTGCTATTTTCCAAATTCGTGTATATTGCCGGTATGACCGGGTACTATGCCTTTTATTACGCGGATGCGTATAACCTACCTCTTTCGCAGGCCCAGATTTGCCTGTTCGTTCTGCAATTTGCGGGTATGGTTGGAACCTTGCTCGGTGGACCACTGGCTGACCGTTATGGACGTAAACCGATGATCTGGTTCTCCATCGCGGGTACTGCACCATTTTCACTGCTGCTGCCTTATGCAGGACCTGCTCTATCCATGGTATTATGCGGCATCATCGGTTTGATTCTGATGTCCGGTTTCAGTGTCATCATTGTCTACGCACAGGAATTGCTGCCGCGTCATATTGGGACGGTATCGGGATTGTTCTTCGGCCTGTCGTTCGGCATGGCGGGACTTGGATCGGTTGTGCTCGGTTCCCTGATTGATGTGACCAGCATTTCATTCGTCATCAAGCTATGTTCTTTTTTGCCGCTGCTCGGGGTATGTGCTGTATTCCTGCGCCGGGATCGGCCAAGAAACGCCTAGTATGCATTGAAACGTCAGTCGTTTTGTGACTACAATAAGGTCAGGATAATCGAGACAGAGGCTAAATAGAAGGAAGGAATAACCCATGATCATTGATGTACAGCATGTTACTTGGAAGAGGGGACCGATCACCCTCCTGAACGATGTCAACTGGCGTGTAAACGAAGGCGAGCATTGGGCATTGCTTGGCCTGAATGGTTCCGGTAAAACCACACTCCTGAACATGATCACCGGATATCTCTGGCCTACCGAAGGTTCGATATCCGTGCTCGGACACCGGTACGGGGATGTGGATTTGCGTGAGCTTCGGAAGTCGATTGGTTGGGTCAGCTCCTCCCTTCAGGAGAAATTGTATGGCACCGACCGCACCCAGTATGTCGTGATCAGCGGCAAACACGCCACGATTGGACTGTACGATAAACTGTCAGACGAGGATCTGGATCAGGCACGAGAATTGATGCATACGCTCGGCTGTCAGCATCTGTGGGATCGCGAATACCGTACCTGCTCTCAGGGGGAGAAGCAGAAGCTGCTCATTGCCCGAGCCCTGATGGCTAACCCGCGTGTTCTCATTCTGGACGAGCCCTGTAATGGTCTCGATCTGTTCTCCAGAGAGCGGCTGCTGGAAAGTATCAGTGAGTTAACGCAGAAGCCGGATACCCCTTCGTTCATCTACGTGACTCATCATACAGAGGAAATATTGCCTGTGTTCAGTCACAGCCTGCTGCTTCGGCGAGGCGAGATCGTGAATAGCGGATTAACCAGCGAGTTGATGAACAAAGACGTACTGAGTAACTTTTTTGAATCACCTGTCGATGTGGATCGACATGGAGAACGTGTCTATGTCAGAGCATCGGATAAATAATTTTTTATATCTATTCACAGTCAGAACAGTCGAATCAGCCCAAAAATCTTATCCACATGTGGACAGGTTTTTGGGCTGCTTGGCTATATTATGAATTATCCACAGTATTTTGTGTACTATTTCCGGGCAGAGAGGAATAAAAACAACGGAATCCGCTGTCTGCGCAGGTACGTCTCCTCGTTCACAAAATGCTGACGCTGAGGCGCCGATTCCCGCAGATGCTGTACTTGAAATCCTGCCTGCTGTAATGCCAGGTAGTAGGATTCGATGGAACGATGCATTTTTTTCACCGTACCTCCAAGCCATTGCTGCTCTCGAAAACCCTCCACAAAATACTGATCGACGACCCAGTTGGTTCGGACCCCCGAAGGCTGCAACGTCGACGTGATCACAGGATGTTCTACCGAAAATACGAATGTGCCATTCTCTTTTAACGTGTGGTATACCTTGCGAAATAGGCTGTCCACATCCTCAATATAATGAATCGCCAGTCTGGATATGACCAGATCATATGTATCCGCAGGATAGCTCCAATCTTCCATATACGCTTGCTCAATCTGTGCGTTCTGGCCCTTTATCGATTCATGGGCAGCCTGAATCATATTCACTGAACCTTCAATTCCTGTATAGCTGCCACCACGGTGGGCGGGACCCAACAGTTCTGCTCCGAACCTCGCATCCCCACAGCCGAGATCCAGTATGTTCAAGCCCCCAACGTCTCCAATCAGCTCCAGCATTACAGGCTTCTCCAACGTATCATTGGCATTCTCCTGCCACTGCCGGCGTTCCATATACTTCTCGAAATTGGCCCCATCTTCGTAAAAATCCGATCCACGTTCGCTCATTACGCAACCCCTCCGTTACTGGAATGAAGCTCAGCTCTCATATTCAGCCTGGAAGATTATACAGAATATCGGCATAGGTTTCTACAGCAAAAAGGCTGTTGCCCGAAATAATCCAGCAGACAGCCCTATGCATTAGTAAATTTTCGTTATACTGGCTCAGCCAAAGCGCTGCGTTTTGTACCATTTGCTCTCACGTTTCTTGATCTTGTCCATGACCAAAGAGTAAAAGGCTTTGATCGAGATGAGAATAAACAGCTGCGCATACGTAAAATAGGATACACAGGCGTATATGAAATTACGAGTGTTGCTCTGTCCAATGTCTGCCGCGAGTGCAAGATTGATCTGCAATACATATATAAAGTACATAAATGCCCATCCAATGACAAGAAAGACATACGCATCTCCGGCAAATTGGAACGGTGAACTCACTCCCGGTTTGAACATCGCAATGATCTGATAGACCAGATTAACGAGAAAGATGATATCCGATACAATGATGGCGAGCATAAACCAAAAGTAACTGACCGCATAATAGACAACCAACAACTTATTGCGCCAGCTGGACCGGTTGAACAGGTTATGGATATTATCCAAAACAACCTGGTAGTTCCCTTTTGCCCACCGTTCCCGCTGCTTCATATACACGCTGACCTTTTCCGGCTCCTGTTGATAGGCTTCTGCCTGGGGCGCAAGGGCAACGAATTGCCCTCGATTCAAAATCTCAAAGGATAATGCCGTATCTTCCGTGATCGCCGTAACATCCCAGCCGCCAATCTCACGAATCAGCTCCGTTTTAATAATATAATTAGTCCCCGGAATGGAACCAAGCTGGAATAATTCCCACAGCCCTGTGTGGTAGACTCGTTGAGATGTAATAATCTCCAGATTAATGCATTTGGAAAGGAAATTCTGCCCCCGGTTCCGAGCTTTATTTCTGCCAAACACGACACCGTATTGCTCCGGGTTTTCCAACGACTTCTGTGTCAGAAACATCAGGGAATTCCGCTCAGGGGCAGCATCTGCATCAAAAATGCAAATCCACTCACCCGTGGATATCTCCAGGCCGTCATTTAACGCACCAGACTTGCCCCCCGTACCCTTACGCTCCATAACGGTCACATTCCGATGTACATAACTGGTTTGGCTGAGAAATGTCCGCAGCTTCTCCGCTGTATCGTCCGTGCAGTTATCCGCAATAACGATGACCTGAACCTTATCTTCAGGATAATTTAGACGCAGGATATGCTCCACGGTAGCTACAATAACCAATCCTTCATTATGTGCAGGTACCATGACGGTTACGGTTGGATAATGATCCATGTTCTCAGGAATCTGAATCCCTTTTTTGTCCTGTTTTTGAATAAAACGAACGGCTCCAGCCATTATGACTATGGATTCAAATACGGCAATCCATATACTAAATATGGATAATAGTAATATAAAATCAGCCACTTACCTTCCTCCGATCGTACTTACGATTCACCTTGGATCGAAAGCGAAGAGTGGCAATCGTTAATACAATTGTAAAAACCGCGAACATACAGCTGACGGCGATACAAATCGGGATGAACCATGACATGTAGTCCACAGAGCATCTCTCCTTTCACGCTAGTTTTAGATATACTCTCCAATGAGATCTGTCTCCGTGTTCCGTTCCAGCGCGGCAATAACAGCATCAATATCCTCATACTTGCCGAACTGTTCCTTTTGGAATACCAATGCACCGGATCGAATAACCGTCTGTAGTTCATTTCCTTTTTTATCAATCATCTGCAGATCCATCATCGCTTTTTTGATCCGTCCTGTAAGCACTGGCAAGTACCCCACATCGGTCATCGGGCAAATGATTACAAACCGTCCCCGATCCACATAAAACTTGTAATCCTCATACCGGATTTGCTTCTGGATCGTATTGGACAGCTCCAGCAGAAACTGTGCATATCTTACGGAACCAAGTGACTCCAGTACCAATGGCAAAAATTCAATCTTGAACATGGCCATGCTGAACCCATATTGCTCCGAATAACGTCTGGCAAGATTGCTTTGCTTAATGACTGTATCAGCAAGAGCTTCCTTGTTCCCCAAGGATGTATCCGGATCAATCTGCGGATTACGTTCCTGCATCTCCTGCAAGCGTTCCATGACACGGGCACTGCGCACAAGACTTGCCTTAATAAAAGCAGCGACAGCCACATTGGCGGGGATCAATAACCACCATGAGAACGTAAGCACATTCACATCCGCATAGGTAACAAGCCAGACAAAGTAGGAGACCAGATATACAAATCCGGCGACGACAGACACTCCGACAGGTATCACAAAACCAAGAACCAGCGCACCAAGCGATGCGATACTGAACACCACATCCAGAGTGGTATAACTCTGATTCATATAAATTTTAAGATAGACAACGAGTTGCTGGATCACGGCTAATCCGATCAAACTGGCATATCCCCATGCAATACGACGAATGGGTGCTTTATTCCTCATAAGTACCTTCTCTCCAGTAGAATTTAATAGTGATCATTAGAATTCAACAAATTACGACATGAATAGACAAATGTTATGCTAACACAATATTAAACACATAAAATGACAGAATTATCACTTTTCAAGAAACTTTTGTAATTCAGTCTCACCAAGCAAAGGGAACAGGTTATCAAACATATGTGTATTGCCATCAAATACGTACCCTCCTGGATAAGCGGTATCCAGACTGCGCAAGGTGATCATATGGTTATACAGCTGTTTGGCCCATTTTGGATCACCGGATTGAACAGCTAGCAGTATGGCGAGTCCATAAACAGATGGAGATTCATAGGATACGGCGGGTGTACGACCCGTACGTTTATATTGACCCGGCAACTGATGGCGGGTATCGAACTCTTTTTTCAAAAAGGCAATTAGCTTGTCCGGTCTCCGATCGGTTGCCGTTAGATGGTTTGCGACAATTAGCTGATCGATCAGGTTGACCGTGTCATCATATGTAAATTTTTTCGTTACGATATTAAAGGTTTTAGGGTAAAATACGCCGTCTTCCGGCATGTTTTTCAGCAGGGATTCATATTTGATGTAGGTTCCGGGCTCCAGCATTTCATGCTCTTCCATCGCTTGCAGCGCCTGCAGATCAACATAAACCAGACTTAATATATCCGGGGAAGAGCCGTTAGAGAAATCGTGAAAATCAACATAATATCCCTTGTTCTGAACGGATTTCGTCAGTGTCCGGATAATATTAGAAGCTGTCTCTAGCTTCTCCTCCCGGCCCTGTTCCCACTGATCTGCCGCCTTCAATAATGCCCCGACGATTCGAAAATCATCGCCAAGCGCATTGGTGGTCACATGAGACTTCCCTTCCGTATCCAGCTTCCAGGCAATATAGTTTTGAGGCATCAGGAAATAGGTCTTTAAGAGATCATAACTCTGCTCAAATAACACCTGATCGTTCTTGGCTACGGCGTATTGCATCCACAGTCCGATGGATTCAGACAAAGCCTCCCGACCTGCAACAATATTTGGATCTACTGACGAAGCATCCTGAAGATAGGTGGCCAGTGTGCCATTCGAATTGGTCATATGTTTCTGTACAAAAGAAGCTGTCGGGGATGGATCGTTCATCACAAACCGCTCCTTCATAAAAATAATCGTTGCAGCTGCTATACTAACTGCCAGTATGGCCAACCACATTAGTCTTTTCCGGTTCATGACCTGCATACTTTCCTCCTGTACGGTTACTGCTCTGGAATACTCACTCTCCTTCTTGTGACTGATCCATATAAGGTCGGCGGCCGCCTTTTTTGACGAATTTCCAATCCACTTCAATGTTGTGGCGCATCCGGCGCAGAAGTTTAACCGCCATCTCGATCTCTTCCTCCGTTAAGCCCTCCAGCGTTACTTGATCGGAATGAACACCCTCCCTGCGAATAAAATCCCACGCTTCAAGACCAGCATCAGTCGGATATAACAGCTTATTCTTCTTATTACCCATTGCCGACTGTTTGACGACAAACCCGTCCGCTTCCAGTTTGCTGATGGCTCTGGCTGCCGTGGTCCGATCCACTTTGATTAATTCAGCGAGCTGGTTGGGAATGATTCCTGGATTCTCACAAATGCGATAAAGATACGAATATTGTCCACGAGACAAGTTTAAATGTTGGAATTCAACGTTGCTGATTGAGTCCAAACAACGGGCTATCATGCCAATTTCACGGAGCACTTCTTTTTTCTCAGTCAATGGATTCACTCCTCTATAAAATTGTTGCATTCGCAACATAATTGATGATATAACTGATTTAAATCAGTTTAAATTTTAACCATGATAACACATGGAACAGGTATACGTTCATGCTATCTACCAGTTTACCATGCCATAATAGAATTACTATTGACTAAAGGAGAAACATTCATGAATACAACTATTGTTGAAGCGAATAACCAGGAATTGCTCGACGCCTGCTTCGCCATTCGTACCGCTATTTTTGTTGAAGAGCAAGGGGTGCCGGCTGAGGACGAATTCGACGCTTATGATGCACTGGAGACGGAAGCAAAACATATTCTGCTCTACGTAGACGGCGTTCCTGCTGCCTCTTCCAGACTGCGTGTGGTCGAAAATGTTGCTAAATTGGAACGGATCTGTGTCATGATCGATTATCGGAAACATGGTCTTGGTCGTGTGCTGATCGATAAGCTGGAGCAGATGGCTCTCGCTCAAGGACTTGAAAAGGCCAAGCTGCACGCACAGGTACAAGCCTCAGGGTTCTATGAACGTCTTGGATACACGGCAGCCTCGGACGTATTCATGGAAGACGGCATTCCTCATCTGCTGATGATCAAGAACTTAAAATAAATACCAAAAAGAGCATCCTCAAAGTTCAAGAACAAGACTTGGGGATGCTCTTTTTGGTTTCTAATGAACCCAGTCAGCGCTATGAATGGGGATTCACCCATTTTGAAAATGTAACGAATCCTATACACCTTATTTTCTGTTTTGCAAACTACTTTGCACCTTCTTCTGTGGTTTTAGCCGTATTAACGTGGCTGAAGTTCCTTAGGATTTCTAATTCGTATCATTTTCCACAATAAGGTGCGGTGTGTTCGTTAAATGTAGCGCCTAGCGCCACATTGGAAGGATGTCTATCAAATGTGTACTGCTAACGAGCGGGTACCTCGGTACTTCGACCTGTCCGAAATCAAAAAACTCGTGCCAACCCATACGCGATGGGCGACACGAGTTGCCACGAGTTCCACCACACGCAGAAGCCATACGCTAACCGAGCGTTGGCTCTTGCATTCTTATCCCAAAGCCAGACGACCTGGCTGAGATTCAGTGGCGTTATTTTTCATCTGTTTACTGCGCAATTGTCCGCAGGCCGCATCGATATCGGTACCATGTTCCATGCGAACAGTTGCGTTAATGTTGTTCTTTTTCAATGTATCATAGAAGCCCAGAATAGACTCTTCCGTGCTCCGCTGATACTGACTGTGCTCATCCACCGGATTGTACGGAATCAGATTGATGCTGACCATACTCTTGCGGCTGGACAACAGTTCAGCCAGTTCGGCCGCATGTTCCCGCTGATCGTTAACGTCCCGAAGCAAAATATATTCAAACATAATACGCTTGTTCGTCGTGGCCAGGTAATAATCCACCGCGTCCATCAATTGTTCAATCGGGAAGGCCCGGTTGATCTTCATGATCTGTGTCCGCAGTTCGTTGTTCGGTGCGTGCAGGGAGATCGCCAGATTAACCTGCAGACTGCTATCTGCAAATTCCTTGATCTTGTCAGGCAGCCCACTCGTGGATACGGTGATCCGTTTGGCCGCAAGCGCCAGCCCTTTACGATGCTTGATCACTTCAATGAAATCAGTCATGTTCTGGAAATTATCGAACGGTTCGCCAATTCCCATCACGACCACGTTAGTTACCCGCTCGCCTTGACCAGCTGCATCAAGATATTGTTGTACATGCATAATCTGTTCTACAATCTCACCACCGGACAGGTCACGGCTCTTCTTGATTAGCCCGCTCGCGCAGAAGCTACAGCCAATATTACATCCCACTTGAGTGGTTACACATACAGTGAGACCGTATTTTTGGCGCATTAAAACCGTTTCAATCAGATTTCCGTCCTGCATACGCAGCAGAAACTTCACCGTGCCGTCAGCGGATTCCTGCTTCACATGTTCACTCAGGGAGTTCATCGTGAAATGCTCTGAAATGACATCCAGACATTCCTGCCGCACGTCCGTCATGTCTGTAAAATCGTGAACACGCTCCTGATATAACCATTCCCAGATGCGGGAAGCACGGGATTTCTTCTGTCCGTGCTCCGGCAGCCAGTCACGTAGTTGCTCTAATGTTAATCCATATATGGATGATTTAATCATGTTATTGTCCTCTTTTCGCAAAAAGCATATGGCTTATCGGCCTGTCGAAAAAACCTCTACTCTGTATTGTCCCAAAATTGACGAGGGAACACAAGGGCTTTTGCATTTCTTCCAAGAGGTTTTATCAATGGTAATTCTGCACAGCCAACTTCCTTCTACACTTCAATCCCCAACCGTTTAGAAGTGAATGATACCGGAGGTGTGCAGCAGAACCAGAAGCACCAGAATTGGCGCTACGTAACGCAGCATGAACAGCCATACCCGGAACCAGCCTGCACGCAGGCCAGATGCTTCGGCAGCCTTTTTCCAGAAGTAGCCTGCAAAAATGGTAACCAACAAGCCACCAATCGGAAGTAAAATGTTGGACGCTACAAAGTCCATCCAATCGAACACACTCTTCGAGCCAATCGTCCATTCAGGGAACAAGCCGAGTGACAATACCGAAGGGAGCCCAACGATGAAGACAGCAAGTGAAATGGTCCATACCGCACGGCTTCGGCTCCAGGACAATCTCTCCATGAAATATTTCACTGGAACTTCCAGCAAGGATACCGCCGATGTTAACGCCGCAATCGCCAGAAGCACGAAGAACAACCCACCAAACACGAAGCCCAGCGGCATAGCCGAGAAGGCTGCCGGCAAAGCCACAAAGATCAGCGACGGACCCTGATCCGGTGCAATCCCGAAGGAGAAGGTCGTTGGGAAAATGATCAGACCTGCAATGAACGCATAGATCAGGTCACCCGCGCCGACAGCGACGGTCGCAGCACCGAGCGATTGATTTTTATCAACATATGAACCGTATGTCACGAGAATACCCATACCCAGTGATAGGGAGAAGAAGGCATGTCCAAGCGCTACCAGCGCAGATTCGGTCGTAAGTTGCGAGAAGTCCGGATTCAGGAAGAAGGAAACTCCCGCACCAGCTCCTGGCAAAGTCACTGCACGAACCATCAGGATAATGAGCAGAACCAGCATCGCCGGAATCAGCACTTTGTTAAACTTCTCGATTCCGTTCGATACCCCTTTGGCTACGATCCAACCTGTAATCAGAACTGAAACCAGTTGCCACACAATCGGCATATAGCCGCCAACAAAGTCACCGAACTGTCCGGCATAATCCGGATTGTTATACAACGTGCCACTAAAGGACGTGATTGCATACTGCAGCGTCCAGCCTGCAATGATCACATAAAAGGAAAGAATGATAAACGGCGTCAATACTTGCAGCAAACCAGCCGCGAGCCACCCTTTTTGCCCACCTGCTTTAATAAAGGCCGTAGCCGCGCTTCCTCTGCCGCTGCGACCAATCGCAAGCTCAGCCAGCAATACGGGTAGACCAATCAACAGGAGACAAACGATAAAGAGCAGGAAAAACGCAGCGCCCCCGTTCTCTCCCGTAATATAAGGAAACTTCCACATGTTGCCGAGACCCACTGAACTACCAATGGCAGCCAGAATAAAACCGGCCTGCGAGAAGCGTTCACCTTTGCCCGGTCCGTCTTGATTCAAATTTGAATTATTGGACTTACTGAAATTCATTATATCTACTCCATCTGTTCTAAGATTTTCCGTTATTATATAACAGTCATCCCCTCAGGTCATTCGAAAATCGAAATTAATCGAAATGTTATTTATTTACAGGAATGTCTACATTAAATACGCTACCCTTGCCTTCTTCGCTTAACAAAGCAAGCAGCATGTGATATGTAGTCCGCTGAACCTCCTACTATGCAGTATGTGATAAAAAAGACTACGCCAACCCTGGCCTGTAATTTGGAAATTCCGTAGATGGCTGCAAACTCAACTTTCCCTTCGATCAACAAACCTTCAAGAAGCAGGGACCTCGATGAACACACTGAGCTACAGAAATCCAAACACCCGATGGAACAGGCGTTTCTGGCTTTATGCCACTCTAATTTTCACAGAAGGTCTACTGCTGCGATTGTACCTTGGAACACAATTCAAGGGTTATGTCGGAGATCAGTCCCTGTTCGTCGATTGGATGAATGCCGTCCACCAATACGGGGTTCGTGAATTCGTGATCCTGCTCTGGGTTGTATATGCCATGACCCGTGAAGTTCTGAATGGACGGAAGAAACGCAGCTGAATACGATCCTGCAAGAATTAAAAAAAGAGGTGTTACAGCAGCCATTTCCATGGTTACCGAAACACCTCTATTTCGATTAAATTTTAATTTCAAGCAACTCATATTTGATAATGCCCATTGGCGCATTTACATGAATGACACTGCCTACTTCTTTGCCCATCAGTTCTTTACCAAGAGGGCTTTCATACGATATTTTGTTATCAGCAACATCCGCCTCGGCTGGACCAACCAGCATGTATTCAATCTTCTCGGCGAATTCAATATCATTAAGCAGAATGGTTGAGCCAATGCTTACTTTGTTCGAGTCGATATTGTCCGAAGTGATGACTCTTGCTTTGGTCAGCATTTTCTCCAAAATCAAAATGCGTGTTTCCATAAAAGCCTGATCATCTTTGGCTGAATGATACTCACTATTTTCCTTCAGGTCACCGTAACTGATCGCGAGTTTCAGACGCGCCGCCAGTTCCTTACGCTTCACCGTCTTTAAATCCCTCAGTTCGTCCTCCAGCTTTTCCAAGCCTTCCTGTGTCAAAATCACTTCATCATTAGCCATTTTTTCCATCTCCTAATCCTGCTTTCTATCTATATTCTAACCTATATCCACTCCAAACGGTTAACATACCAAGAAAAAGAAATAACGCTCCCATTGATGGAAAGATGTGTATGTTTAACTATACTGTTATTTACTATTATAGGAAAAAGACCAAGAATCATCTAAATCCAATGTCGCAGTTTTTCCATAATGGGCATTATTGCCATACAAAGTCTTCTAACCTACAATAGACGATACTGCTATCGAAGGAGGAAGTATTTTGTATGCGACGATTCAATTCATAGGACTATTCCTGATCCTTCCTGCTGCCTCAGGGTGGATTATGTTGAATAGTTTCTTGAAGAAGGCCTCAGGAAATGGCCGAAAACTTCTCACGGTGTTCGAATTTATTTTTCTGGCCATCACTCTATTGCTTTTCGCAGCAGGTCTTGCAATAGACAGCATGGGTGTTCAGGGAGGAGAACCCTTATCCATGTATGAAGATTCCGGCCTGATGGCATCCAATTACGCCACGCTGGATCATCGTAGTCTTCTTGTCCTTTTGGTCGTGTTATTGCTTAGCTTGCTCGCTTATTCAGTGATGTTCACGCGTCCAGATAAACTCTCACCGATCATTTACACCTTATGCAGCAGTATCCTTGTATTGAATATTGTTTGGGGTATCGTCTATATCACTCATACTGGCATTGCATGGTACACCGAGACGGGCATGTTCTTGATGTTTACTGTGCTTCTGTTGCAGAGCAGCTATCTATCACTCATCTTCCTATATATTGGTCGATTGAAACGTTCATGGGATGGCTTTATCGAGGCTACTCTGGTTGAATATCCAACGTCATTGGATATGGAGCATTTACCAAAATGGCAACGACTGCTATACCGGTTTATCATTCGCTTTCGTACAGCCCCGATGGTGTGGACCATTCTGATGTTTCCCATACAGCTTGTTATACAACTGATCCTTGTGCTGTTTGGACAACGCCCGGATAGCGCCATTCGCGTATTTCTGGATACAAGCAGCTTCAATTACTCCAGACTGCCGGCTCCACCGCCAAATATGATTCCCGGTGACGGGCACTATCTATGTACAGTTGCAGCCGGTGGACATCAAAAATGGGTCAAACCCGTGCGAGCAGGCATACGACATGGCCACATCATTCACGTTAACCGGCAACTGATGATCGCCAACGCATTCGAGCATGTTATGGAGCAGTATACACCGCGTTTCCATGGCTTAGTTCGAGGTTTGTACAATCGCTATGGATATCCAATTAGTAAACATATTCGTTCCAAATGGGCCGCCGATATCGTCTATCTCTTGATGAAACCGCTCGAATGGCTATTCCTCATCGTCCTTTATACAACAGACGCTCACCCTGAAAACCGAATTCATATCCAGTACAGTGAGATGCGAGGAAAATATACAAATTTCTAGAAAACCCAATTTTAACTGTACCGGTACAATTGAAACAAACCAGTGTATTCATTTCATCCGTTCACTTTTACAATGAATTCAGGGCAGCTGTTTATAACACGCTCACTACATGACTCGAGGTGATCTGGATGAATGTTACATTGACTCCATCTGAAATAATGGCCTACCTGAACAGGATAGGCATTCATCATATCAAGGAACCCACACTGGAATTCCTATCCGAAATCCAGCAGGCACATGTACAGCATCTATCCTGGCAAACGGTCGATATTTTTGCTGGTCGGCCTGCGGGCATTGATCTTCAAGAATCGGTCCAGCTTATATTGCAAGGCCGCAGTGGTTACTGTTTTCATCTGAATGGCGCATTCAGCGTCCTGCTTCGCTCACTGGGATATACGGTGCATTGGCATCGTGCCGGAGTTCAACCACATGGAGAGCAGCCACGTGTGAACTCGTTCCATCTCGGTCTGTCCGTCTCTTTGCCAGATGCAGACCCGAATGTGGAACGTTGGATTGTGGATGTCGGTCTGGGCGGCATGCCCTTCGAACCGCTTCCTCTTCGTTACGGAACCTATGGATCGGCCCCGTTTACTTATACATTAATGCCTTCATCTGTAGCTCCTGGCGGATGGAGACTTGAATATGAGCCCAACGGACCAAGTGAGGGTGTCGACTACGCTCCCGAAGAGCTTACCAGCCTGGAAGAGTTCATTCCCAAGCATGAATTCTACAGCGAGTCAGTCGATTCGCCTTGGCATAACGCATTTTTGCTCCGTCAGAGGCATGCTCTCCAAAGCAACGAACTACGTGGATGTATGCTCCGGACGCATGACCACGATGGTATCCGCAAGAAGGAGATTCAAACTTACACTGAGTGGAGAGACGTATTGGCTGAGAAATTCCACGAACCGTTGGTGAATTACACAGAAGTGAAACGCAAAGAAATGTGGGGACGGGTACAGGCTGCACATGAAGAATGGAAAAGAACACAGCAGGTATGAAGCGGCACGGGCAGACACGATAACCCGATGATTATAAAGGAAAGTGTGTAATCCATGCCGAATACATCGTCAGGTGATAAATGATGATAACGATTCAAGTTCTTCAAGTTCCGGCAGAATTGCCGGAGACATACTGGAAACTTTTTTTGTCTTACGTATCTGAGGAAAGACGAGGACAAGCTGCACGTTTTGTACATCAGGTGGATGCTTATCGCTCTGTACTGGGTGAAGTGTTGACCCGTGTGACGCTGAGCAAGTTAACTGGCCTGAGGCCGGGAGAACTTTCCTTTACACGTAACAAATACGGCAAACCTTCACTCAGTCTCAGTAACTATGCTGATGTTCAATTTAATGTCTCGCACTCCGGCGATTGGATTGCTTTAATCTCTGGCGGTGACGCTGATCTGGGTGTGGATGTGGAAAAAATAGCGCCCATCGACATGAAGATTGCCGAGCGCTTCTTCTCTATCACGGAGAGTGGATTCCTGGCTGCGGAGCCCGCCGAAATGCAGCTGGAGACCTTTTACCGTCTATGGACGTTAAAGGAAAGCTACATCAAGGCCGTCGGCATGGGCCTGTCTATGCCACTGGATTCATTCTCCATGATCCGTAATGCTGACGGGAACTGGCACTCGCCAGAAGCAGCCGCATATCCATTCCTCAGCCTGCGGCTGGATCACGGGCATATGTTAGCAGCTTGTTCTGCAGGAGATGATTTACCTAACCAGCCGGATGTCATCACAATCAAAGAGTTGTATCAGGCATTATTATGAAGGAGGGGTTATAGACCCCTCCTTCATTTTTTACATTTTATCAAAAAGTGCATTAATCCCTTTTCAAACCATAATTTTCAAAAAAAATGATTAACATTCTGTCCAGTTAATGGTACTATAGGACCAAAAGGAAGAGAAGTAGGTAATATAGATCAGGTATTTATAACTAGTTTCTACAGTACATACTTGTTAATGCTCGATTCTCTCTCCATTTATTATTTTAGAAGGAAGTGGACAAATGCATATCTTTTTGCAAAATAATGCAGGTGTGACCAAAAACGTTAAGGTTGGTTTCAGCTGGACAACACTCTTTTTCGGTTTTTTCCCTGCTCTTTTCCGTGGTGATTTGAAATGGGCTGTCATTATGTTTTTGATTAGTGCTGCTCTTGGAGTCTTCACTGTGGGCATCGGAGCTTGGGTTAGTGGAATCGTATTCTCCTTCGTTTACAACAAAATTTACATTAAAGAATTGCTGGAAAAAGGGTACCGTCCTGCAAATGCTGAGTCTCAAGCGGTTCTTGAGAGAAATCAGATTATTGCTCGAGCAGCATAAACTTAGAAAAGAATGTAACCAACATAGCAATTTAGAGTTTTATTGTAGATTTATGAACTAGCAACGCACGCATGTAGAAATACCGAAAAGTCCCTGGCGAACCCGTCAGGGACTTATTAATATTCAATGCACTGCATTCACGCACTCTGATCTGAAGAGACATCATGTTCAACTGCCAGGCTACAGGACTTAACCTTTCGATTGTACAGACGATTCCTGCGTCAATGATGGAGATTTCTTTTGCCTCCGGAAGAGACCCTGACCGCTGTTTTTCCGTATCGTTGCAGCCGCGTCAGCATCGCTGATTTTCAGGGCAAAGCATAAACCAATCAACAGAAACGCAGCAGACCCGCTGCTCCACATACGGACACCAGACCGGAATAGCGGAATAAACGGTCTTTCAGCAAACGTAGATCAAGCAAAGGCTGCTTCGCGCGCAGTTCGGCAACCACGAGCAACGTGAGCAGGATGATTCCCGTCAGACCAGCTCCAACAATAAGAGGGGAAGTCCACCCTCGCAGCGGACCCTGACTAAGAGCGTACATCGTCAGAGCGAGCCCTGGGGCAGATAATAACCACCCCGGTACATCCAGTCGACCGGCTCCCTGTTCTTTGTGTTCCTTCAGATAAATCATTCCGAAGATTACCGCTGGAATGCCTACAGGTAGATTCACATAGAAGATCCATCGCCAAGAGAGCTGGTCCAAAATCAATCCGCTCACAATCGGCCCTAGGGCCGGGGCCAGCGCGATGGGCAGTACGAGCATTCGAGAAACTTTGGCCCGTTCCTGGGGAGGAAAGGTTCGAAACAGCATCGCCATCCCTACAGGAGTAAGCAGCCCCCCCCCCGCACCCTGCAAAATGCGAAAGAACGTCAGCGTACTTAATTGATCGGCCGTCGCACACAATGCAGAGGATACCGTAAACAGTGCCAGTGCCGATAAGAAAACTCGTTTCGTTCCCCATCGATCACCAAGCCACCCGGCGACAGGCAGGAATACAGCCAAACTCACCAAATACCCCACATTCAAGGTACCCGAAGCAGCCGGGGGAATCCCCAGCTCCTCACTAATGGTTCGTAATGCTACGTTCAAGACCGTTCCATCCATAGCCACCATAAACATCGCTAACACATAGACGATGCTGACAATGACCTTGGGATTCAGACCGAATTTCATCTGCTAGCCTCATGAACGGCTCCAGGCATACCGATTTCATCACAGAGGCTTAACGGTTTCAGATCTGTCCATTGCTCGGCGATGTAATCGAGACACACCCGGCGCTTGGCCTTGCCAAGCATCACGGTCCAACCTGCGGGTACTTCAAGGGATGCAGGCCAGAGGGAGTATTGCCCCTCCTCATTGATTAACACCAGATAATTGCTGTCTTCATATTCAAATGGGTTGCTCATCGCCTTATCCTCCTATTTATGTTGAATTTCGCGCTTGTTCAGCTCTTCCAGCTTGGCGGCCAGTGTTCGGCAGATTTCCTCCAGCGGTCCAGGCTGACAGAGGTCTTTGTGACGGCAAGCGATATCATGACGTTCCAATTGGCCCCCGATATACGCATTCCACATTTCCGGTTCAATCGGGTCAAACCAGTCCGGAATAATGGTGGAACGGAAGAAGATCAGATCCCCCTCGAATCGGGATGGCGTATAGGCCCCCAAGATCCGTACGGAATTTTCATAGGTCTTCCGCAGCTTCATGATCGTATCTTCGTCCAAACTTGCCAGTGCACTGCCCTCACTGCGCAATATGCGCATAGCCGTTGCCATATCCAGCGGCCCATCCCCAATGCTGTCCGGATCATAACCACCCAGTGCAAGCAATGCCGTTAAGGCTTCTTCCTCATCCGGTTCTCCGCGAATCGGCAGATAGTGGCTCGGATACGCATCCAGCATGGCAAGAAACTCCACTTTTTCGCCTTCCGATTGCAGTTGTACCGCCATAGCCTGGGCTACGTTGCCTCCGAGAGACCAGCCCAGCAGACGGTAAGGTCCCTCAGGCTGTACCGAGCGGATATGGCGGATGTAGTCTGCTGTCATATCTTCCAGTGTAGACGGAAGTTTCTCGTACTCAGCAATTCCTCTGGCCTGTAACCCGTAGAGCGGATATTCCATGCCCAGATGTTTCATCAGCCCGGCGTAACACCAGCTAAGTCCTCCTGCGGGATGGACACAGAATATAGGCAGATGTTCCCCATGCGTTCTGAGCGGCAACAGCACTTGAAGCGAGCTTTTTCCGGAATCCGAATTCATCTCCAGTCGCTCCGCTAGTCCCGCTACGGTAGCTGTTTCGAACAAAATGCCGATGCCCGGCTCCCTTCCCATCGCTTCACGAATGCGGCTCATCAAGCGAACAGCCAGTAACGAATGGCCACCCAGCTCGAAGAAACTGTCATCAATACTCACACTCCGCATGCCCAATACTTCGGCAAACAAATCACAGAGGATCTCCTCCTGCGGGTTGCGAGGCGCTCTGCCACCTGTCGTTAATTGCATTTCCGGTGCGGGTAGTGCCTTGCGATCGAGCTTTCCATTAGCTGTAAGCGGCAGGCTCTCCATCGCTACAACCGCAGATGGAACCATATAATCCGGAAGGCTGGCAGACGCATGACGACGCAAGGCAATCGATTCCGGTATCGTCCCTGTGTTCGAAGCCGGAACGATATAAGCTACAAGACGTTTATCCCCCGGCTGGTCTTCACGGACAATTACAGCAGCCTGGGCCACGCTTGAATGCCTTGCCAGCACCGCTTCAATCTCGCCAAGCTCAATGCGGAATCCCCGTATTTTCACCTGCTGATCCGCCCGCCCCAAATAATCAAGCGAGCCATCATGCAGACGCTTCGCCAGATCTCCTGTCCGGTACATACGCGTGCCTGGTGGACCGTATGGATCAGCAACGAATCGCTCAGCTGTAAGATCAGGTCGTTTCCAATAACCACGAGCCAGACCCTCTCCGGCTACATACATCTCTCCGGTTACTCCTGTTGGTACAGGCTCAAGCTGATCATCCAACACATATACCCGAAGATCCGGTATGGCGCATCCAATCCAGCTGCTCGCGCCTTCCGTAGAACTGCCTGCATGCAGTTCCTGGTAGCTGACATGAACCGTCGTCTCAGTGATGCCATACATATTGATGAGTCTTGGCGCATCATCAGCATGACGTTCATACCAATCATCCAAGCGCCCAAGCTCCAGTGCCTCACCTCCAAAAATGACATAACGGAGTGCAAGCTGCTGTCCCCAGGCCGGATTTTCCCTGTCAGCCTGCATGAGTTGGTAGAATGCGGATGGCGTCTGGTTCAATACGGTCACCTTTTGCTCAGCAAGCAACTGCAGGAACGCTCCAGGTGAACGGCTAATCTCATGAGGAACAACGACTAATCGCCCTCCATGCAGCAGCGGTCCCCAGATTTCCCATACGGAGAAGTCAAATGCATAGGAGTGGAACAAGGTCCATACATCACTCGCGTCAAAATGGAACCAGTGCTGCGTGGCATCCAATAAACGGATGACATTGGCATGCGGAATAACGACTCCTTTAGGCTTGCCTGTCGAACCCGAGGTATAGATCATGTAAGCCGGGTTCAGAGGTGTTACACGCCCATTGCGTTCACTATCCGCAGGGTTTCGATCATCCAGCATCTCCAATTGCTGCGAAGTATGCAAATCGTCCATATTAATACACTGAATTTCTGCCACCTGCGGAAGCAAGGTGTATGCATCTGTACTCGTTACCATTACTTTCGGTGCTGCATCTGTCAGCATATGTGTCAACCGATCTGCCGGATAATTGGGGTCAAGTGGTAGATAAGCGGCTCCTGCTTTTAGCACAGCGAGAATGCCCACAACCATTTCAACAGAACGAGGCAAGGCTAGCGCAACCATTTGTTCAGGTGCCACGCCTTGAGCGATCAGTAATCTGGCAAGCTGATTGGCTCTTGCATTCAGCTCCCTGTAATTCAAGGTGATATCCTCACAGGTCATGGCAGTCGCTTCCGGATGAGCAGCTACTTGTATTTCAAAGCGCTCGGCTATGGTCAGTTGTGCATCCTCACTCAGCGTAAAGGACCATTCATTTTCAAGCTGGGCCTGCTCTGTTGGGGTCACGACATGAAATCTGCTGATTCGCTCATCCAACTGCTGCACTGCATCTTCAAGCACCTGCATCAATCGGACCACAAGTTCACCTGCAGTAGACTCCCGAAAGAGATCTGCACTATATTCCAGCACACCTTCAATTCCGCCTGGAGATCCGTTATGCTCACGCTGCTCTGTCAGCTCAAGGGTTAGATCAAATTTGGATGAACCCACACCATGCATGCGGGTTTCCGCCACAATACCCGGTAGATCAAGACGAATATCCGGTGTATTTTGCAGCACAAGCATCACTTGAAAGAGCGGATGTTTGGAACGGGATCGAGGCGGATTTAATACTTCAACCAACCGTTCAAAGGGCAGATCCTGATGTTCATATGCTGCCAGGTCGACTTCTCGCACACGAGCCAGCAGCTCACGGAATGTTGGATCACCTGAAGTATCTGTGCGCAGCACAAGGGTGTTAATGAACATACCCACGACTTCATCCAGCGCATCATCGCTCCGTCCGGCAATCGGTGTTCCTATCGCGATATCCGTTCCTGCACCCATTCGGGTAAGCAGCAAGGACAGTGCCGAGTGCAGCACCATGAACAGGCTGACTTTATTCTCACGTGCGATGATCATTAATTGCTCATGCAAACGTTGACTGATCGTAAAAGGCACTGACCCACCGCGATAACTGGACACGACTGGACGTGCGTAATCCGTAGGGAATGTAACCTGCTCCGGTAAATGGGCCAGCTGGTTGCTCCAGAATTCCATCTGTCTTGCAATCAGACTGTCCTGTTGTTTCTCATTCCCTAGCAATCTCTCCTGCCACACCGCATAGTCGGCATATTGAATGCGCAGCGGCTCCCAGGCAGGTGAAGAACCCCGCAAGCGTGATGCATAAGCCACCGACAGATCGCGGATGAGCGGTGACAATGACCATCCATCCCCGGCAATATGATGCAGCAGCAACAACAGCACATGCTCATCCGCGCCGATTCTGAACAACTCGGCACGAATGCCTGGTTCAGTGGAAAGCTGGAAACTGTAGCGTGACGCTTCTGTCAGAAGCTCGGGAAGCTCCTGCTCCGTAGCAGCGGTTATATTCGATTTCACTTTGACGTCAGCAGCATTCAGAATATGCTGGCTCGCAGAACCCATTTCAGGCGGATACAACGTTCGTAATGTCTCATGACGGTCTACAATATCCTGCAGGGCGTTCTCCAGAGCATCCGTATCCAGCTTCCCTGCCAACCGGGCAACCAGCGGAATGTTATACGTCGGATTGGCGCCTTCCAGACAATACATGAACCACAACCTCCGCTGGGCAAAGGAGAGCGGAAGCTCCCCCTGACGTGAAACAGGCTGAATAACAGGTCTCACCGATTTCGCCTGATCCAATCGTTTGGCTAGTCCTGCTGCGGTTGGTGCTTCAAATACACTGCCAATGGTCAGATCTGCACCGAATACATCACGGATACGTGCTGTAATTCGTCCAGCCAGCAGGGAGTGCCCACCCAGTTCAAAGAAATCATCGTCAATACCTACACGACCAACACCAAGAATCTCAGCGAACAGACTGCACAGAATTTCTTCTTGTGGCGTGCGCGCCTCTCGTCCATTGGCATTGGGCAGCAAAGCAGGCACCGGAAGCCGTTTGCGATCGATCTTTTTATTCGGTGTCAGCGGCATCTCGGGCAGTAGCGTGAATGCAGAAGGCACCATGTAATCCGGCAACGCATCCGCCACGTAAGCTCTTAGTTCTGCCAGATCCATAGGATTCTCGGGTTCATACTCAGCCACTACATACGCTGCCAGTCGCTGGTTTCCCGGCTGGTCCTCGCGAGCCATGACCGTGACCTGAGCTACGCCAGGATACCTGGAGATTACCGATTCAATCTCGCCCAGTTCTATCCGGAAACCTCTAATTTTGATCTGATGATCTGCACGACCCAAATAATCGATAGAACCATCCGGCAGCCATTTCGCCAAATCTCCTGTACGGTACATCCGACTGCCTGGCTGACCGAATGGATTGGCTACAAAGCGTTCTGCGGTCAGATCAGGCCTGCCCAAATACCCGCGCGCAAGCCCTTCGCCTGCGATATAGAGTTCCCCTACTACACCCGAGGGTACTAGCTTTAAGCCTTGATCCAGCACATATAGCTGCGTGTTGCGAACCGGACCACCAATCGACGGTTTCCCCATTTCCCCTGTGTCGAACGAGGCAGCCGTGGAATAAATGGTTGTCTCGGTTGGGCCGTACTGGTTATTGACGTGACACCCCAGTTCCTGCAAAGAAAGCCTCAGTTCCTCCGTCAGCGCCTCTCCTCCAGTAATCAAGGTTAGCCCATCGAATCGCCCTGGCCGGCTCGTCACCAAAGACTGCCATAACGTAGGCGTAGCCTGCATGATGGTGGTTCCCAGCTCTCTCATCTTCCCAGCCAGAGCTACCGGATCAAGAATCGTCTCTTTGTGTGCAATATCCAGCCGGGCACCCGTCGTAAGCGGCAGAAATACTTCCAGTACGGATATGTCAAAAGCAATCGTAGTCACCGATAGCCAGTGGTCCTGCGGACCAACCTGTAATCTCGTCTTCATATCCTCAAGCAGATTCGCCAGTCCAAGGTGGGTTACGGCCACGCCCTTGGGCTTACCTGTGGAGCCTGAAGTGTAGATAATATACGAAGGATTGAGTAGAGAAGCTCTACTTGTCAGATCATCACCTTCGGGATTACTTCCAGGCCGGCGACTCACTGCCGTAGCAGTATTCGGTTCATCCATGACCATCATCGGTACACTGAATGTTGTCGGCAGACTGGAAACATGGTCCATCACCGTCACCACACAAGCGGGCTTGGCATCCTCCAACATGTAGATCAGACGCTCTTCGGGATAGTCAGGGTCAAGCGGCAGATAGGCGGCCCCCGTTTTGTGGACAGCCACAATAGCGATGACCACTTCGAGCGAACGAGGCAGAGCAATGGCCACCCGCTGTTCCGGTCCTGCCTGATATCGTTGTATCAATTCATGAGCCAACTGATTCGCTCGTTCATTCAGCTCCGCATATGTCAGGGACTCCCCTTCGAATGTCAGCGCCGTTGCAGAAGGTGTGCGGCGGACCTGCCGTTCAAACAGTGCTGCTGAATTGCTATCAGCCGTCACCCCTCCCGTTCCATTCCATGTCACCAATACTTGTTCACGTTCGGCAGGGAGCAGCAATTCCAGTCGTCCAACTGTCTCCGTCTCCATGCCTTCCTGCATTACCAAGTTCAGCAGCTGCATATAACGAAGCTGATGGTTCTGCAGTTCGGAATCATTGTAGATAGACGGATTCGCATCAAAATCAATACTCAGCCCATGACCATGCCCTTGGTCCACCACATGAATGGACAGATCGTCTACCGGGCCCGTGGACAGGTTGTGAATCATGCCGCGCAGCCCTGCAAAGTTTAATTCATGGTGGAATGGCATGACATTAATCATGGGTCCGAACAGGCGACGATTCTCTCCAAGCAGCTTCAGATCACGCCGCAGATCCTGGTGCCGATAGCGTTGATGCTTGCGTACCGCCCGAATCTCCTGGACAACCTGTTTCAGCAACTCTGACACGGTCAGATTTGACTCTACGTTGAGACGCAGCGGAAGTACATTCATGACCATACCCGGAACCCGCAAGGATGTTGATCCCAATCGGCACATCACGGGCAGGGCCAGCACAACATCGGTCGCCCCTGTCATGCGGTGTACGTAAATGGCTGTTGCCGCTACAAACAAATCCGGCCAGGTTACACCGAACCTTGCCGCTGCCGCCTGCATTTGCTCGCGCTGCGGCTGTGTAAGCAGACCGCTCTGTCTCAGGAAGTAGGTAGAGGTTCGCGGAGCCCGTTCCCCCAGACTGACAACATCCGGTTCATCAGCATATCGATCCATCCAGAACTGACGATCCTGTTCTTTATCCACGGAGCCAAGATAAGCCTCGTCTTCCTGAAGTACAGCCGTCAATGAGCCAAACGACGCCCCCTGCTGGACTTGATCTACACCTTCTCCTCTTACCCTTGCAGAGTATAGGCTCGCCACCCTGCGGGTAATCAGCGAAACGCCGTATCCGTCAATCGCGATATGATGGATGCGCTGGTACCAGTAATAACAATCATGGCTCAGCTGGAACAATGCCTCCGTGAAGAGTGGACCTGTCGCCAGATTGACGGGATTGGCCAGATCTTTTTTCATCCAGTTTAGTGCTGCTGTGTGGGGCTCCGATTCCTCCCTCACGTCGATGACATGAAATGTCCAATGATTCGGGTTGCTGTTCAACGACTGCCATGGACCTTGTTCATTTTCGCCATAAACCATATTCAGCGACTCTGCTTCCGAAACGGTCTGTCGCACACTTTCTTCGAATCGTCTGGCGTCTACGCTACCCTCGATGACCACATACTCAGCGGTATTGTACATCGGATTGTCCGGATTCAACTGCTGAGCGAACCAGATGCCGGATTGTGCAGAGGACAGAGGCCAAGCCGTATTCCGACTGTACGACGTATGCACGGCCCCGCTCAAAAGTAGTCTCCGTTCGGGAGTACTTTATTTCTGGCCTTATCCAGCAATGCTGCCCATGCAGCCAATGTAGGCAGCTCCGCCAGATCCACGAACGTTACCCCCGCTCCTTCCACTCGAAAGCGCTCAGCCAGACTCATAATACGAATGGAGTCCAGTCCCCAGATCTGAATCAGATCATCATGCTCTCCAATGTTGCCAGGCTGCTCCTGGAGCATCTCTACGACCTGACTTCTCAATACTTCCAACGTGACTTGTTCAACGCCATGACTTCCGTCCTGAATTGGCTCTGCTGCGGATGCCGTTTGCTGCTCAGCCTCCGATACAGCCACCTGAGCAGATGCAGCATAGGAGCGCTCCCCTTGCTCACCCACTTCGGATTTCAGTGCCCCTTCATTTCCGTCAGCGGCAGAATCATTTAGCAATTCAAGTAAACGTCCGGTTGTCAGTGATACCCCGCACCTTTCTGCTGCATACGTCAGGGCCATGCGATGTTTGTCCGCCGAGAAATCAGCTACTGCATCCGCAACCAGGAACGCCTGAATGTCTCTCATAAAGGCTTCACAAGAGGTCATCAGACATCCGATATGAGCATAAATACCGCAAACGATCAGTTGATCGCGGCCATCCCTCTGCATTAGTTCAAACAGGTCTGTTTTCTGGAAGGCGCTATATCGCCATTTGGTCATGAACGTATCTTGCGGAGCGGGTGCGAGCGCATCAATAATTTCTTTTTGCACTGGTCCTCCATCAATTCCCGCACCCCAAAAGTCCAGCTGTAACCCACGCTGCTCCGGAGTCTGTCCGCCCGGTTGTGCGGAGTAGACCACCGGAATGCCCAGCTCATGACACTTTGAACGAAGTTGTGAAATATGATCGATCAGCTCCACAACAGGGGATTGCCCTGCCGTAAAGGCGTTCATAAAATATTGCTGCATATCATGGATCAGGAGTACCGAGCGCTTCGTATCCGGTGTCCATGTTACCTTGTTGACGGGAAGCTCCGACTCTACAGGCATTGCATAGGGTTGAATCTTTGGAAGTGCCATGAATATCCCTCTTTTCAGCTTTATTTATCACAATCATGTTCATCACTGCGCTGTAGTGCTATCTATCAGTCGTTACAATCAGGAGATGGGCTGTTTAGCCGTAATCATCTCACGCAACGCTTTTTTGCTTACTTTGCCAACTTGAGTTTTGGGAAAAGACTGCACAAACTCAATCCGATCCGGTATTTTATAGCTCGCCAGGCCCCGGTTACGCAGAAAAGATTTCACTTCGGCAGCTGACGGAGCTTCACTGCTCGGCACGATAAATGCACAGGAGCGCTCGCCCATATATTCATCCGGCATGGATACCAATGCCGCATCATGTACGGCAGGATGGGCCAGCAGATGATTTTCCACTTCCTCGGCAGCCACTTTGTCGCCGCCACGGTTGATTTGATCCTTCGCCCGTCCTTCCACAACGAGATATCCATCAGTCGTAAGACTGGCAATATCTCCGGTACGATAGAAACCGTCCGTGGTAAACGATCTGGCATTATGTTCATCAGCCTTGTAGTAACCTCGAATCGTATAAGGTCCTCTTGTCAATAAATGCCCCGATTGTCCCTGTTCCACATCCATGTCCTCGTCATCAACAATTCGTACTTCATCATACGGAGACATCGGCTTGCCCTGAGTGTTAACAATCACATGCAACGGATCATCCAGACGGGTGTAGTTCACCAGCCCCTCCGCCATGCCGAACACTTGCTGTAAGGTGCAGCCTAGGACGGGTTGGACGCGTGCAGCCACCTCGGCGCTGAATTTGGCTCCACCAACCTGAAGCACCTCAAGTGAAGGAAGTTTAATCCCCCGGGTAGCCGCCGCATTCAACCATATGAGTGCAAGTGGTGGTACAAGAGCCGTTATGGTTACCTTATGGCGCATAATGAGTGGAAAAGCTTCATCCGGGCTGGACCCGCGTGACAGTACAATGGTTCCACCCGCATACAGCGTACCCAGAAAGCCGGGTGAGCTCATGGGATAGTTATGTGCTATAGGCAGAACGGCCAGGTAGACACTATCTGGGGTAAGTCCGCAGACTTCCACACTTCTCCGCAAACTGTAGATGTAGTCATCATGAGTGCGGGGAATCATTTTGGACAGCCCGGTACTTCCACCAGACAACTGTAGAAAAGCAACATCCGAAGAAACTGGCTCATCCGGCAGTGTGACTGGTGCTGTATAAACATCCTCCAAAGCCGTAAATCGCCCCGCTTCTCCAGCCACGAATACATGCCGAAGTCCCGGAACCTCTGCCTGAACCTCTTCGGCCAGTGTGCGATAATCAAACCCTCCATCCTGATCAGGTATCACGTATGCTACGGCCTCAGAGAAACGGGCAAAATACGTAATCTCACTCTTCCGATGTAAGGGAAGTGCATATACAGGCAGTGCACCAATGCGGAATAAGGCAAAACACACCTCGATAAACGCCGTAATATTGGGCAGCTGGATAATAACTCGATCATGCTGTCGTATTCCTTTGGCATATAAGCCAGCGGCCAGACGATCCACCCGATCGTTCAGCTCCGCATAGGTTAATTGTTGTTCACCACTGATAACGGCTACTCGATTGCCATATCGTTCTGTGCGCTGGCGGAGCATTTCTCCAAACGTAATTCCTTCCCAGCAGCCTTCCTGACGATAACGTTCGGCAACTTCCTCAGGCCAGGCCTGAAATCCTGACAGCATCATTCATTCCTCCTTCATACTGGACACAGATGAATCCAAACCCATGGCGTGCAGCATTGTTCCGAATTTCGCTGAGGTCTCTGCCAGCTCCGCTTCGGCTGTAGAACCTGCCACAATACCCGCGCCTGCGAAAAGTTTAAGCGTATTCCCTTCCACTTCTGCACATCGGATCGTTACAGCCCACTCGCCGTCACCGTCACTGTCACACCAGCCCACCATACCGGTGAATAGTCCCCGTTCAAACGGCTCCTGTTCTCGGATGGCTTCCCGAGCGGCCTGTACAGGCGTTCCACAAATTGCTGGTGTAGGATGAAGAGCAAACGCAAGTTCCAGTGATGATGTGTTCACATTAGCAAGCTCCCCGTGAATTTCCGTAGATAAGTGCCACATGGTTCTTGTTTGGATCAAGGAAGGTTCTGCCGGAACCGATAGCTGCTTGCACAGCGGACGCAGTGCTTCCGCCACAGCCTCAATGACTACTGCATGTTCATGGCGATCTTTGGCGGAAGCCAGCAGTGCTTCTGCACGGCGACGGTCCTCAGCCGGATCATCACTCCGGGCAGCAGACCCGGCGAGTGGATTGGCTCTCACTTTGGACCCTTTCCGGGTAACCAGCAATTCGGGACTCGCTCCGATATAAGTCCGATGAGTTTCTTTTTCCGTCTCCACGTCAGCGCGTTTATACGTTGTTATATTACTTTTTGCTAGAGAGAGTTTCGTCATCGGAACAGCAAATGTATATCCGTGTGTGTTATCCCTGAACAAATTACGGAGTAACTGATGCGTGTTCACCAACGCCAGTGAAGTCACATGAAGTGTACGGGATAACACCACTTTGTGGAGAACGCCTTGATTCAGATCCCTCAAAACGTTGTTTACACTTTGCTGGAATATGGCTCCGGCAGGTTCTTCACGCACCTCACAACCCACTGCGGCCGGGCGTTTTTCCACCGCTGCTCTGGAGTCCGGGGATAGGGGTTCAGCCCATTGGATCTTCTCTGGCACGAATAGCTCTGCAGAAGAATGTATCGGATCGAACGGAATGGCGCCGACCACAATCGGTTTCGTTTGGCCCGAGCGTCTCGCCTTTTCCATCAACTGCTCCATCTGGTTAATGAAAAGCTGCGTTTCTTCATTCCGCTCTTGTTCAGTAACATTAACCCCGCCCATGGAATCAGTTGTATTCCCTTCCGATACCTCCATGGCAGACCATCGAATCTGTTCCCCTTGAGCTAACAGGGTATGTTGCGGTGAAGACCAGAAAAAGGACGTCCCCTCCCGATATTGTTCCAGAAGGTGTAAGGCGGAAGTTGCAGCAACCGTACCCGCTTTTGACATGATTATCATCTCCTTATCTTGATTCAGGCACCTAACGTGGCGCCTCCGTCCACACACAAGTTATGCATCGTAATATGTCTAGCCTGATCCGATACCAAAAAAAGCACACTATCCGCTATATCCGATGGTAACGCCAGCCTGTTCAGTGGTATGCCCAGTCGGTATGCTTGCGGGGAACCGGCGATAACGGTCTGTGCTCCCTGCTCATCTGCCCACAATGCACGCTGCATATCGGTATCCGTCGAACCTGGAGATACAATGTTACAGCGGATATGGTCTGAGGCGTATTCAAGCGCCAAACATTTGGTGAACATGGTTGAAGCCGCTTTGGAGGCCACGTAGGCAGACATGTGCATCCGGGGCACGCCAGAAGCATTTGAACCGACAGTAACAATCGCCCCTGATTGACGTTCGGCCATGTAACGCACCACAGCACGTGACATGTAAAATACACCATGTGTATTCACGTCAAAAGTTCTTGTCCACTCTTCATCACGGAGCTCACTCACAGCCCCCGTGTATAGTACTCCGGCTGCATTCACCAGAATGCCAATCGGACCTAATGTCTCCTCAATACGCTGGATTGCATCTTCAACGGATTGACGATTAGATATATCCATAGGACAGGCTGTTGCCTGATGACCCTGACTATGCAGATCTGTGACCAGTTGATTCAACTGATCCTCTCGTATATCGACAGCTGCAACAATAGCGCCTTGCTCGGCAAGCAATCTCGCCACGGCTTCACCAATGCCTTGTGCAGCACCGGTGACTACGGCTACTTTTCCATCAATTCCTGTGTAACTCACTCCCGTTCCTCCCTTGCATCACTGCTCCCTCTCCTGTTTGGAGAGATATGTTTTCCTGCTGAATCTGATTGGATCATCCGTAAATCCATAACATTTCACTCCACTTGCCTTTCGCCCAATCTCCCATACCGATACCTCTAATTGAGAAATACTGTCGCCTCTTCCCTTCTACGACTCCGGGCTGCAGGCAAAACGAATCGCACGACTAATCAGAAATGGCAATACGGATACATGGTTTTCTTCTTCAAACTCGGTATATTTAATGTCCAGACCCGGCTGATTCAGCGCAGATAACCGTTCTGTAAGACTCGAAGCTTTATCATTGTTGCGGGCAGGATGCGTCTTCTCCTGTTCACCCATGCCAATCCACACATTGACGTTCACGGGATGCTCTTCCAGCCGTGCGACAAATTCCTGTTCCTCCGCCAGCATGACGTTCTGATTCCAGTGAAGGGAAGGGCTACCCGCAATGTAATAGCGAAAAGCTTCCGGTTTCTTGAACAGCGTATGCAATACGAACAATCCACCAAGGGAATGACCAAAAATAGCCTGTCTGCTCCGGTCAATCCGATACTGCTGTTCCATATCGGGCTTCAGCTCTTCTTCGATAAACTGCAAGAATTCATCGGCTCCACCCTGTTTCGGTAAAGGTGTTCCATCCGAATTTTGGGTATATTCCGTTGTGGCCTGCGGGGTAAAGTCATAGTAACGGTGCGGCGAAAAAGGACCTGCCGTTGGATACCCGATGCCAACAACAATGGCCGGAAGTGCTCCGGTCTTCTCCGGTCTGCGGCCCTGTACACGAACGGCTTCCACCATCGTGCCAAACACCGAGTTGGCATCCAGCAGATAGATCACCGGATACCCCGAAGGTGGTGGCGCTTCTGCCGGTTGGAATACCATGATCTGATAGGCATGATTGCCGTTGCGTGATTTCATCGTCCATTGTTCGGCGCGTGGAATCTGTACGGTACTGCGTGCGATATGTTCAAGGGTGCCAGATGCGGGTTGATTGGGCTGAAACGTCATTACGGATGGTTCCTCCTCGTTGTTCTGCGTATATAAGTTGAATACTGAATTACACATACACTCCACCGTCAGAATAACCTTCCAATCGCTGTTATCTCCAGATTTCCTCTATCCCCTCTTATAAAGGGAGAAATCCGGAGATAAAGGCGAACGCTTCGCTTCTCCAGGTTTTTTCTGACGTCTCCGTTTCTGTGTAGTTCATAAACTCAACTTATACTGTTATGTTTAATATAATTATTGAAATGTATGAGATTGATTCTCATTACCAATTATAAAAGAGTAAATCCGGCTGTCCCATGGACGATATCCAGAAATGATTTTGATTATCTCCATATTCCCACATTTCTGTAACTGACTTGGTTACCCCTAAAATAAAAAAACTCCCTCACGGAATACCTGAAACGCTGGAATATGTCCGGTTTCTGGCACTCCGCAGGGAGCTACATTTCTCATATTGTGATCAATACATCAATGGATTGCCTCTATTATTGCGTTAACGCCTTCAGCGTGTCGTCAATGACATGACCGTAAGCAATCAATCCGCCGCCCAGCCACGGAGCTGGCTCTACTGCGTACACATGTCCAGATTTAACGGCTGGCATGCTGTTCCATACTTTTGTATCTGTCATTTCCTTCATGCTCCCCGGACCCTGTTCCACCGTGAAAATAAAGTCGGCATCAATCTCAGGCAACACCTCGGTCGATACCGTTGCGCTGTTCTCCGTTTGTACCAGTGTTGGTTTGCCAAGTCCCAATTGCTGATATACCACGTAACCACTAAAGTAGTTACCACCCATCATACTGATCCCACGAGGTGCAAAACGAATGATCGCTGCTTTCTTGCCCTCGGTAACTTTGGCGAGCTTGGCCTTAGCATCGTCTACCTTCGCATGATACGTTGCAATGGCTTTTTCGGCCTCAGCCGTTTTGCCCAGCAGATCACCAATTACCTGCAAAGACTTCTCGACATCACCCGAAGCATTCGTAAATACGTAGGTTGGTGCAATTTTCGAATAACTCTCATATACACCGTTCTCGGCATATTGGGCCGTGTGTAGAATAATAAAATCCGGATTGTACGCCATTAGTGCTTCAGGAGAAGGCAAACCACTGGAGAAATCCAGTGTTGGCACTCCGTTCAACTGGTCCTGGAGGTAAACATGACCTTGCGTACCACTCGCCCATTGAGCTACCGGTTTGACACCCAGTGTCAGCAGAGAGTCTTCCAGATAAGGTGCAAAAACACGCTCCGTATGCTCAGGAACGATAACATCATGTCCCAGATCATCTTTGACAGTTCGTTCTGCTTTGGTTTCTTCCGTGTTCTCTTCGGTTACAGCAGTCCCTGATGTGGCCGTGGTCGAAGCCTCCGTCGTTGGCTGCTCTTTCTGTGCTTCCCCCTCATTTTCTGATTTTGAGCCACAGGCAGATAGCAAACCCGTAATCAATACCAGTACGAGCAAGGCCGAGAATCCGGCACTACGAAATGGACGAACGGAACGGTGTCCGTTACCTTTTTTCTGTTGAAACATGACATATCCCCCTTGATAAACATTCTCATTTAGATAGATGGATTATATGTCATGTAGCCCGAGAATCACCATGGACGTTATCCAGATATACATTTGGACAATATCCCGTGAAAATCAGCAGCGCTTCATCCAGCATACGCATCACGCCTACGGCAGAGTAGTCAAACCAGGGATCACCTGTAATCAGATGAATCTGGTATTGCCTTACTGCCTTAAGCTGACGCCATACTGGCGAGTGTTGCAAACTGAGCCAGTATGCACGCGATGCGGCCTCAGGACACACCATAACCAGAATCCGATCTGGATTTAGCGCAGCCAGTTGTTCCAATGTTAACCGTGTATTGGCCTGAACATCGGGGAACGTCTCCAGTTGTAAACCATTGTTGTACAACACCTCTTCAATACCCGGATTTCGATACAGATAAAGGTGCTGCCCATACACTCGGACAACGATGACCTTCTCTCGGCCCACTTTCTGTTTTACGGAATCCCGTGCCTTCTCGACTCGCTGATTGTATACACCAATCCACTGCTCTGCCTGTTCTTCCCGTTCCAGAAAAGCAGCAATCATGCGTAACTGCGCACGCCAATCCAAGTGATACTTCGGTACAAAACAACAAGGTGCAATCTCAGCCAGTTTGGCCTGATCCTGGTCACTGATTTGATCCGTACCGACAATAGCGTCCGGCCGGATATGAACCAAACGCTCCACGTTGGCTTCAAATCTCAAGCTGGTATATGGGTCTGTCAGTCTCAAATGTGACTGAATCTCTGTTCGGTGCGCGTTATAATAATAAGCGGTCCATTTGGGGTCAATTGGCGCAGCGACAGGCATGACATTAAGCGCCAGCAACTGTCCAATGATGCTGGAGGAGCAGGTGGCGATGCGTTTTCTCGCATTTTTGGCATAATCTGAAGGAGATACGCCCACTTCCTTTTTAAATTTGCGGCTAAAATAATACTCATCGCTATACCCTACTCTCAGCGCGATTTCACGGAGTTTGTACCCTGTTTCTTTCAGATATCGTTTCGCACGATTGATGCGAAGATCGGTCAGATATTCCATTGCACTCTGCCCGTAGGTCTTCTTAAACAGATCCACGAAATATTTCGCACTGATATTGGCTTTGTGGGCGAGATCTGCAATAGACAATGGTTCGTCATAGTGCTCGTCCATATATACTTTTACCTTGGCAAGATCCGTCTTGGGACTGCGGCCGGTAACGGGCAAGTGCGCAGGGGTCTGCGAATCATTTTCCAGTAACATAAGGCCACTCCTTTCGATCTGCTTGATCGGTTTGATATGAAATGTACAGGGCAATACAGCCGATACTATATTAGACTAACGAAAATGATAATCATTATCAATTAAAATATCACATTCTTTTCCATTCAGTCAATCCATATATGGAAGAATGTACACAGTTCGATGTTATGACTATCCCGTAAAAGGCAAAAAAGCTAACTGCGTGTTTTGGGCGCGAGTTAGCTTTTGATGAGAGACTACATAATTAGGTTTGAATTGTTTTGAATTGAATTAATCCCGGCTCCGCAGCTTGCCGAGTAGACGAATAATTTCAAGATACAGCCATACCAGTGTAACCATCAATCCAAATGCACCGTACCACTCCATATATTTCGGAGCACCGTTGTCGGCACCACTTTCAATAAAATCAAAATCAAGTACCAGATTCAGTGCGGCCACAATGACGATAACGACAGAAATGCCGATTCCGATCAGGCTGTTGTCATGCAGATAGGGAACGGTAATCCCAAAAAAACCAAGAACAAAACTGAGGAGATACATAATCATGATGCCTCCGGTTGCTGCGACAACCCCCAGCTTGAAATTCTCCGTAGCTTTGATCAATCTTGTCTTGTATGCCATCAGCAGAGCAATAAAGACGGCCATGGTCAGCAAAGCAGCTTGCAGCGTAATGCCGTTATACAAGTATTCATACGTAGCCGAGAGTGCACCCAGGAACATCCCTTCTGCCACGGCATAGATCGGCACAAGGTAAGGCGCCGCGACAGGTTTAAAAGAAATAATCAATGCAAGGATAAAACCGACGATTGCCCCGCCATATGCAAGAGGAAGCACTTCCTGCCCATTGAAAAACATCATCCAGGATGCAAATGCACTGCCCAGCAGGATTACCAACGTAATAAACGCCTTGTTTACTGTACCGTTGATCGTCATTCTGGTTTGATACCGATCATCTCCATATCCTCTGGAGTCTTCAAACGTACTATCTTTGAGTGTAGGGTTACCGCTACGTCCGATCAAAACAATCACCTCTTCTATGTATTTGGTTAATCCTGTACTACCATCTCTAGGTTCTACATTGCTGTTTCTACGAACTACATATTAAATTACATATTAAAAAATAAAAATTCTAATGCTTTTAAGCAGACGTGGGATGCAATCCGCAGATCACATCCTTGTCTGTTGACGCAAGCCATAGGCTATATGTCCCAAAACTTTGCGAAAAATACTTTACACTTTATTCAGCACATTCCATCATTTGATTCCAATTCTTATCGCTCTTGGGGCACATTCGAGATACTTATTTGTACAACACTTTATCTACATTGTATTTCGCACGCATCGTGTTGATGATATAGGTCTCGTAAATTTCGCGGTCCACCGGATCTTCAATAACGCACACTTCAATGGTGGTTACTTCCTCGCGGTGTGACTTCATTGGTGATACCGTATCTTCAAAATGTTTCTTGATGCGCGGTCTTAATTTTCGTGCTTTCCCGACAAATAACAACTCATCATCGGCATTGTAAAACATGAAGATACCGCCTTTTTCCCGTGTAATCAGGTGGAAATCGGTGAATCCATAAATGTGGCTAAGCTGTGGATCAGCCTGCTTCGTGATGATGACATCTGGTGTTGGCACAGTAATATTAATCAATAGGTTCACTTCCTCATTATCTATAGGTTTACATCCTATCATATATTATAAAGGGAAACCATTTCATTAATAAGAAGCAAGATTCAAGCTTTTTTCAACTATTACGACAAATATTTCAAAAAAAAGGTTAACTTCCCTGATTCAAAGTGGTACTATAGGGGTATGAGGAAGAATTTGGGCACTAAGACATATGTCTTTATATCTACTTCCGTCTATTGTACCCTATGATTGATCATCTTTTTCATACTGAATTCTGTTACGTGCGCACGACAAGAGTACAGTTAGCAAGAACCTAGCTTTATAGCTTTACGATTCATCATCTATTCGACCCTTGCAGCAAGCAAACGTAGAAAGATCCTAGATTTACGAAGATAGTATAGAATTAGATTCGACTAGAAAGCCTGCAATTATAGCCGTACGAGAGTAAATAGACACACGTAGAAGGACAGATAGCTATCGATCCTAGAGAGACTAGTCATGCAATGCCAACCTAGAAAGTTATAGCAGCAGCACTATAAAAGATGGATCACGTTTCACCCCAGCCCGGCATGTTGCCAGGGCTTTTTTACGTTTGCGCAAACAACCAACCACCTCCGCAGGGAAACAGAGGTATCGTGGTTCTTTCTGCGGGGGTTATAATATGGCAAGATAGCAAATAAGGGAGTGATGGGATGTATTCCGATCTGCAACTGACGGAGGACCGCCCTGTATATATACAAGTCAAAGATTATATGAAGCGATTGATGCTCAAAGGCGGCCTGCAAGCCAAACAAAAGCTTCCTTCCACCCGCGAACTCAGTACACTCATGAAAGTAAGCCGCAGCACGATTCTGCTGGCCTATGCTGAACTTGAGGAGGAAGGCCTAATTTACGCGGTCAAAGGCAAAGGCAATTACGTAAGTTCCACCATTGATGCACCTGAGGCAACATCCGGGTGGCAGCTGGACTGGAACGAACGTGTCAGTGATTATGCAATCCAGGCAGAGCAGTATGATCTAATGAAACATGGCTCTGGCTCAGAGCGCGGTGAGATTTCATTTACCAGCATTGCGCCGGATGAGAAGCTGTTTGACATGCACAATGTGAAAAGAGCTTTTCTCGACCGGATGTCGCTTGAAGGTGAAGTATTGCTGAATTATGGTTATGCGCAAGGCTACAGGCCTCTTATGAAGTATCTGCTGCGCTATATGGAAAATAAAGGTGTAGACCTATCCGGCAAGGATATTCTGATTACCAACGGATTTACGGAAGGTTTTGATCTGGTACTAGGCGCATTTCGCAAAAAAAGCGGCAGGGCTCTGTGTGAAAACCCGACGCATCATACCGCTGTTAAAAATCTGAGACTTCATCAATTCCATCTCACCGGTGTAGATATGGAATTAGATGGTCTGGACCTGAAGCAGTTGGAACGGGAACTTGCAGCCAACCCGTATGATCTGGCCTACCTTGTGCCCTCCTACCACAATCCAACCGGGATCGTCACATCACCTGCCAAACGGACAGAGATCATTCGGTTGATGAACCAGTACCATGTGCCGATAATTGAAGACGGCTTTAACGAGGAACTGCGCTATTCCGGTTCCCATGTCTCCCCTCTGATTGCCAGTGTGGGCAAAGGGAACGGACTCGTGTATCTGGGCAGCTTCTCCAAGGTATTGTTTCCGGGATTGCGCGTAGGCTGGGTCATTGCGGATGCGGCACTGATTGATTATTTGGAAAGCATGAAACGGGCGCGCAGCATTCATACCTCGACACTGGATCAGTCCCTGCTCTATCAATATCTGAGCAATGGCAATTTCGAGAAATATTTGAAGCGAGCTCGCACGGAGTACAAGCGAAAATATGAGCTGGTCGTTCGCTGCTTGCGGCAGTATCTGCCGATGTGCCGGGTTTCCGGTGAAGGCGGACTTCACCTGTTCGTACAATTCCCACCAGAATACCACACGAGGGAGCTGCTGGCGGCTTGCAAGGCAAAAGGTGTTACCTTCATGCCCGGGGATACTTTTTATCTTGAACCAGGCCAGGGACAAAACACGATGCGTTTGGGCTTTTCCCGAGTCAGCGATGAGAACATTCGCAAAGGTATTCGCATCATTGGCGAGACGGTTGCTCAAATGAAATGAGGAGGATTACACATGAAAGTTGGCGTGATAATGGGGGGCACATCTTCGGAGCGGAATGTTTCCCTGCTCACCGGACAGGAGATGATCAATCATCTGGATGGACAGAAGTATGAGGTTATTCCGGTGGAGATTAACAGCAAGCGTGATCTCATCGAGAAAGCCGCAGGATTGGATGTGGCACTGCTCGCTCTGCACGGCAAATACGGCGAGGATGGTACGATTCAAGGTACGTTAGAGTCGCTGGGCGTTCCTTATACAGGCTGTGGTGTACTCGCGAGCAGTGTATGCATGGACAAAGATATGTCCAAACGGCTCATGCAGCATGCAGGTGTACCTACTGGCGAGTGGCTTCAGGTAAGCAGTCTGGATGAATTGTCATCAATCGCTGTGCAGCAGTTAACGTATCCCGTTGTGGTAAAACCCAACTCAGGCGGTTCCAGTATCGGTACGCAAGTGGTTCAGGAACCCTCGGCTCTTCATGCGGCTGTAGAAGCGGCACTCATCTGGGACGAAGTCGTCATGATTGAGCAATATATTGAGGGCGAGGAGATCACCTGCGCCATTCTGGATGGCCAGATGCTTCCAGTTATATCGATTCGTTCAAATGCTGATTTTTTCGATTACACTTCCAAATATAATGACGGCGGTGCTGATGAGCAGGTCGTTCATTTGCCTGCGGATTTGCACAAACGTGTAGAAGCGGCAGCACTAACCTGTTACCGGGTGTTAAAATGCAGTGTCTATGCCCGTGTGGACATGATGATTCGGGATGGCATGCCATATGTGCTTGAGGTAAACACGCTGCCAGGTCTTACCCGAAACAGCCTGCTGCCCAAAAGTGCAGCCGCGGCTGGTATCTCCTTTGCCGGTTTGCTGGATTCCATCATTGATCTCTCGTTAAAAGAACGTCAAAAGGAGGCAACGCGATCATGAGTCTGAATATAACAATTCGTAACAGTACCCCTGAAGATCTGCAGGACATGGTCATTCTTATGGATCAACTCGGTTATCCAACCACGTATGCCGAGATGAAGGAGCGTTATTCGCACATCGCTGCGGATTCAAACTTTGCAACGTTGGTTGCCGAAGTCCGTGGCCGTGTCGTTGGACTGATCGGACTCCAAACATCTTATCTATATGAAAAAAACGGAAAGCACTGCCGTATTATGGCTCTTATCGTGCATGACCAGTTCAGAAGCTCCGGCATCGGTCGTCAGCTTATTCTGGAAGCAGAGCAATGGGCAGCCACTCATGGCGTGGATTCCTTATCCCTGAACAGCGGCAATCGCCCGGATCGTGAGGATGCGCATAAATTCTACCAACAGATGGGCTTTACCGCGGGAAGCACTGGCTTTAGCAAAAAGCCGCAGGCTTTGCAGCATAGCTGACTGTTTGCAAAGTAACATCAAAAAAACGCCCATTTCCAACACAAAGGTCGGAAACGGGCGTTCTCTATACGCTATTAGTAATTTATCTTTTGGCCTTCATGGATTCATACGCAGCAAGTAACTCCTCTATAGACACTCCATTAATCTTCATTCCTGCCACCTGACACTGTTCCAACTGCACGTCGGATAGATCACAGTCACTGAAATGACTGCCCTTGAGATCACAATGTTCCCAACGCATGGGTACTCTGTCTTGGCCGAGATGTGTATCTTGAAAATAAACACCATCCAAAGCACAGAATTCAACCTTGCTATCTGTTAAACGCAAATCGGCCAATAATATGCCCGTCATATTCAGATTGGTGAATTTGCCCCCACTCAGGTTGCAATCGGTCATTCGGATATCCCGAAGATTGCTGGTGCTGAAGCGAAGTGAATCGAGATCAGCTTGGTAAAATTCAGTAACCGTCTCACCCTTAACATTGGATAATTCCTCGGGTGGGAGCTGGTTTACAGGCTCTATTGTTATGATTTTCTCATATCCATATTCATCTTCAGACGCATAGAGACAGATATAACCCATTTTCTCATAAAAATGATGATTATCCCGCTGTCTTCCCGAGGTCTCCAGCTTCCATATCCCAATCTCCGGGAATTCGGCCTCAACAAGCCTGATGACCTGAGATCCTATACCCCGACCATGACAAACAGGATCAATAAAGATTTTATCCAGTCTCGCATGCCTGCTTCCCAATACATTGACACTGACTCCACCAATAGTACATCCATCCCATTCTATAACGTAATAGTCCCATTCACGGATCACGTAACTGTGCATACGAACAGACGAATAGCCTGGTGGACAAAGGTTGCTGTCCGGAACGGTGTCTCCTTTAGCCCAGACTCTAATCGCATGATCAAAGGCTCTGGTGCATATCTCCGTAAGCACTTCAGCCTCCTCTTGGCGTGCACGACGAAGCTGAACTTGAGATTGCGGCCCCAGTGAAGATGCTGGTGCTGGCGGTACTTTATGTCGCTCAAAGTAATCGTAATCTGCCTGATCCGAAAGTTTTCTGCGAGAGACATAACGAAACTCGGCATGCTCAAGCACCTTGCGTGAAGGCTGGTTAAACGGCTTCACAATACCCACGATTCGGTCCAACAGAGTATGTTCGAACAAGTATGTCGTTAAGGCATTCACTGCTTCTGTGATATACCCTTTATTCCGATAATCCCGTGAAATGGCGTAAGCCACTTCACGATCATCACTATCCAGCATGTCATTGGGAAACACACCACACCAGCCAATGATTTGCTGGTCTTTGTTGTGTACCACAGCCAGCATGACCCGTACATCTTTTGGATCGAACTGCTCGTAACTGCCAACAACAAATTGCAGAAAACCATGCAGCTGTTCCTCTGTCATCCTCCATTCGGGAAGAATATCCGTGATTTCAGGTTGTCGGGTTAATGCGTACAGCGCGTCCTGGTCTTCCAGCGTTAGTGGACGTAATGTAATCGAGCTGGATTGGATGATTAATTGACTTTGCATATATAACACCTCTGGGGATTTATTTGGGATGACACGACAAAGAGGAGCACCTCTAATAGAGGCACTCCCCGATTCGTTTCATCATTTCAGAAACGCCGAAGCTCCTCGTAATGGGTCAAAAAGGACACACGTATCCCGTTAATGGTCTAACGGAATTTTTTCAGTGTGTTCTTTCATGATCATTACGAGAAATCTGGCATACTCTGAAATCCCCTCTCAACCTAAGACTCACATACAAATCTTACTTATGGCCGGTCGATGAAAATCCAGCCTGTTTCTTTTTCCTTATCTACAGATGCCCCAAGAGATTCCGCCATAAAGCGCAGCGGGACGTAAGTTTTTCCGTTTTTGCCCACATAAGCAGGTTCGACCATCGTTACTTCCTTGCCTGCAACGGTTGCCTTTTTGGAACCTACAGTCAGGACAATCTCATCGCCGGTGATATCGTCAATAACGACGATTTTATCCGATCCTTTGGTCCATTTCACTTCAGCATCCAATTCCTCGGACAGATAACGCAGAGGAACAAATGTTGTATTTTTAACAGTGACTGCGCCATAGGATTCGTCTTCCGGATACAACATGACATATTTACGGGTGATTCCCGCTTCATCTTTCAACAGCTGATACACAAGTGAATTGGAATCAAAATTGCGCAACATCTGACCTGGCGTGATATCTTCCTGCATCAGATCAATTGCACCAGCCGTTTTGTCCACGGCATCCACAGCTACTGGTCCGCCAATATTCCAAAGTTCGCTGTCACCATATACAGATACCGATTTGATCGGCAGATCTTCAGAAGCAGGCAACGCTACTTTGAAATGATAATTCTGTTTACGGATATTCAGTGCGCTGTCCAGATAAAAGTCCAATTTGAGATTGGTCTCAGTTCCGAACACCGTCTTCAATTCAGGTGTTTCGGTCAACAAGCTGGCTAATTCCTTGTCGTAATTGGCAAGAATCTCGTCAAGACCGCCCTTAATCATTTCATACAATGAAGCAACTTCGGCATCCCGTGATTCGCTAATCGTAGAAGGAAGGGCACTGCCGTCGCCAGTATCAATCGTGTTGAATGTAACGAGGAGAGGGTAGAACACATCATACAGATCTCCAATCAGATCCTTGAGTCCTTGCTCATCCTGAGCAACACTTGTCAGAAACGGTTTAACCATGGCAAGAAGCTCTTCTCCACTGATCTCCACATGCAGCTTGGAGAGACTCAGCGATTCACCATTAACCGATTCCTGTACCGGGGTTACGGAAATATTTTTCGGGTTGGACAAATGCTTCAGCGCAAAGGTCAGCAATTTCGGGGAAAGCTCCTCGATCTGCTTCTCCAACGCCTTCGTATCTAGCATAGGAAGTGTGTCATCCTGCAAAGATATGTATAGAGGCTTTTGCGCTCCGTCTACATCAATGACCATTTCCGATTTATCCATCGACAGATGGAAAGGTAATTTCTTTCCTTGCATACTCAGTGTGCCTTTGACAGACGCCGTGTTGGAGTCCTTCACTTTGGCATCTTCAATATCCAATGAAACGGAATTAATGAGTTCAATCATTTGAAGCGCATCCTCATCGACGAGGTTTGCTGTAGGTTCAATTTTTATATGCATGGACTGTTTGGATTCACCGGACTTGACGGTTGTACTGTTGACAACGGCTTTGCCAATATCTACGCCACCTACGGCCTGACATCCCGTAAGCGCAACCATCATCAAAACGAGTGGTACGGCAATCCACTTCAATAGCTTGTGATTTTTGATACGATCTCCTCCTTAGGAAAAATGTGGTTCACTCCTATTATGAGGGTTATAGGTAATTGTTGTAAACCGAATCCATAAATAAATACCAAAAAAAGGCCGAACAATGGTCCGACCTCGGGTATGACGTATATTTAAAATTTGGTGTAATTGGATTCAACAACACTATGCCTAGTCGAACCATAAACAGTTCAGTTTATTCTTTTTCAGTATCCTTGGACTCAGTGTCCTCATCGGATTCTTTACCATCAGTACGTGCAGGGGTTTCAAATTGATCCGGCTCGTCGTCTTGAATGGCTTTGTTCTCTTCATTCTGGTCTTGTGTCATATCGTATTCCCTCTCTTCTACCGGATTTTAGGCACAGTCTGTGCCTTGTGTCTATCAATAACCGGAATAATGACAAATTAAACAGACAGAGGTGGAACTTAGAAAATATAAAAGACAATTCCGTTCCCGCTCGCAGCCGTTGCCTGATATAAAGCCTGAACATCATTCAGTGTCTGAACGATCTCCTGGAATGTCTCTTCTGCGTCCCAATCATCCATGACTGGATACACGCCCTCAGCTACCATTTGTTCCAGGCTAAACCGTTTCTTCAATTCTTCAGGTGTCAGTTGTTCTAACGCCATGTACGCCTCGAGCACCTGTTCATTGTTCAGCAGGAACAGATCCATGTCTGAATAGTTGCCCAGATATTGTTCGCCTGCCAAAGGGACCACATATCCCAGAGGAGGCTGCCCCTCTACCACTTCACCAGTCAACGTAAACTGAAGCATCTGCCACATTTTATCGATATCCAGCTCGACCGAACAATCATGAACACTGACTTCACCTGACTTAATGGATGCGACCAATTCCTTGGTGACAACAAGATATCTGCCGGACATGCCCATACCCTTATCCCTCCTATGTATGTACTTCTCTTCTTTCCCATTAACCGTGCATGTTGTACAAGAATCGGGGTAAAGAGGTGGAAAGGAACAATAATCTTCAAGGAGGAGCGGAATCCATGAAAAAGTTTGATTACAGCCTCAATTACGAGGAGCTTGATCTGCGCAAGCAACCTGAACTATATACCGTTGGCCGGGGAGAGCAAGGTGTATTAATGGTGGAGCCCTACAAAAGCGAGATTCTACCGCACTGGCGGTTCAAAACACCCGAAATTGCGAAAGAATCCTCGCAGAAGATCTACGAATTATTTTTGGAGTATAAGAAAAAGGATGACTTTGTCGGTATGGATATGGCACGTAAGTTTCTGCAAATGGGTTATACGCGGGCAAGGCGGTATACGAATCATAAAGGCGGACGCAAATATTCGAAGGAGGACGGCTCCATCCTGCCTTATCAGAATGATAAGGTGAAGGCTGAATCAGCAGCCATTTTCAAAGCACAATGGGAGATCGCCAAAACGGACCCGGATTATGTGAAAATGAAGCAGAAGCACCGGGAAAAGTACGAGTCAGAGAACGCGCAGGAGCATGGGTGAAAATACATGATTCATGCAGATGTTCATTTTGATATAATGCAATACATCAAGCTTCACACACGAGATTAACGATGTACGCCCATCCAAAGGAGCCCTTATGAACCCACCTAGCCACCATTTCATCCTGACGCTTGTTTGCATGACCCTGTGTCTGTTTATTCTGCTTCCTTTGCCTGCATCTGCAGCCAAGTCTGAACTTGCCAGACAACATGAAATGACGGCCTTTGGTCTGCTACAAAGCGATGTTGACGGGATGCAGCCGGGATGGAACCTGGGAAATTCCCTGGATACGGTCGGACCTGATGAAACGTATTGGGGCAACCCGCGAGTTACCCGGGAACTGATACAGCAGATCGCTGCTCAGGGATACCGAAGTATTCGCATTCCCGTCACATGGGATGGGCATATCGGGGACGCACCAGACTACACTATTGATCCAGCCTACATGGCTCGTGTTCAGGAGGTTGTCCAATGGGCGCTGGATGCCAACCTCTATGTCGTCGTGAACGTTCACCATGATTCCTACCTCTGGATCAGCCAACTGGAGACAGACCATGATCAGGTGCTTTCCCGTTATAAAGCAGTATGGACTCAGATTGCCAAGCAGTTCAAAGATGAACCACGTAAGCTGATGTTTGAAAGTGTTAACGAACCGCGCTTTCACCGCGGAGCAACAAATGCAGGCGACATGGGCTCAGGCAGCAATATTGATGAGGCACGGCAGTTAGAGCTTTTGCATGAATTGAACACTGCATTTGTAAAGTTGGTACGAGAAACAGGTGGAAAAAACAGCGAGCGCCCGTTGGTCCTGCCTACGCTGGAAAGTTCACCAACACAGATAAGACTCGACAGTTTGCAACAGACGATAGCTGGCCTAAAGGATCACAATCTGATTGCTACGGTGCATTATTACGGATATTGGCCGTTCAGCGTTAACATTGCAGGGCATACCACCTTCGATACGGATACGAAAAATGATGCGGCCAGCACGTTCAATAATGTGTACAACACACTGGTTATTCAGGGCATTCCGGTTATTCTGGGCGAATACGGCCTGCTCGGTTTTGACAAACATACGGATGTCATCGAACAGGGAGAGAAGCTGAAATATTTTGAGTTCATCGGTCATCAGTTAAAAGAAAAAATGATCACGTCCATGTTATGGGACAACGGACAGCATCTGAATCGACAAACATTTCAGTGGGCTGACCCGGATTTATTTCAGATGATCCAAGCGTCATGGACAGGACGTTCTGCCGTAGGGGAAAGCGATCTGCTCTATTTCAAACAAGGTGCGCCTGTGGGAGACAGACAATTGACGATTAAGTTAAACGGAAACAAGTTGGTTGCCCTGTATGCGGGTGATCAATTGCTGAAAGCTGGCACGGATTATTCGTTCATTGGCAACACCTTAACCGTCAAATCCACTGCGTTATCCCGGATGATCAGCTCAACTCAGAAGCTTGGGAACCATGGGATACTCACAGCGAAGTTCAATCAGGGCGCAAAATGGAAATGGAATGTGATTGTGTCTACGGAGCCCGAGTTGGGCGACGCAACAGGTATAGTAGACTCCTTCTCCATTCCCACCCAGTTCCAAGGTGATCATCTTGCCACGATGGAGGCTGTGTATACATCCGGTGAGAACACAGCGCCACAGGATTGGACACCATTCAAAGAGTTTTTGACCACATTTGCTCCTTCCTATGAAACGAATGAAATTAAGCTACAGCCCGATTGGCTCAAAGAACTGCACGATGGACAGATCGAGCTGACATTTCACTTCTGCAGTGGTGAGCTCATTCGCTACTCTCTGATTAAGAGCGGAAATCAGGTGACTGGGAAGGTACAAAATTGAGCCTGTTCGCAGGTTGAGATTGAACGACCCGTTGATTGCAATGGGTGCTGCTGGATGAGCATGACCTACACAGTATTGAAGATTGTTCAAATAAAGACGCTGCCAGTGGAGTATTTCAGCTGTGGACATAGCTAAGCCATAATTGATAAGGAAACGAAAAAGGAGCAGGCACTTCATCGCTCGGATGAAGGACCTGCTCCTTTTTATCATTATATATAAGGGGTTACTATCGCAAATTAACGCCCGGCTTCATTCTCAGCTTCCCAACGCGAGATTTCTGCACGGACCTTGGGAGCGACTTCTTTGCCGAGCAGTTCAATGGCTCTCATTACCTCCTCATGCGGCATCGTACCGAGGGGAGTGTGCAACATGAAGCGTGTGATACCAACTTCTTTGCGCAGATAGATAATCTTCTGAGCAACGGTATCCACATCACCCACATACAATGCACCTTCCAGACTGCGTGCCGCGTCAAAGGTTGCACGGCTGTAGTGTCCCCAGCCGCGTTCACGGCCCAGTATGTTCATGACTGCTTGTGCGGGCGGGAAGAATTTCTCCACGGCTTCATCTGTTGTATCCGCAATGAACCCATGAGAGTGGGAAGCCACAGTCAGTTTGGAAGCGTCGTGACCTGCATGTGCAGCTGCTTTTTTGTACAACTCCACCAGTGGGGCGAATTGAACGGGGCGACCACCAATAATGGCGAGTACAAGCGGTAATCCAAGCAGACCTGCACGAACTACGGATTCCTGGTTACCGCCACTACCAATCCATACCGGAAGTTTTTCCTGTACCGGACGTGGGTAGATACCCAGATTGTTAAAGGAAGGGCGGTGTTTTCCTTCCCAAGTTACTTTTTCCGAATCACGCAGCTTTAAGAGCAGCTCCAGTTTTTCATCAAATAATTCATCATAGTCATTCAAATCGTAGCCGAACAATGGAAACGATTCGATGAATGAACCCCGCCCTGCCATAATCTCTGCACGCCCATTCGAAATGCCGTCCAGCGTTGCAAAATCCTGAAATACCCGTACCGGATCAGCCGAAGATAGCACCGTTACAGCGCTGGTTAGGCGAATGCGTTTGGTCTGTGAAGCTGCGGCGGCCAGAATGACAGCTGGTGATGAAGCGGCGTAGTCGGCACGATGATGTTCTCCCACGCCGTATACGTCCAGCCCCACCTGATCTGCCAAAACAATTTCTTCAACGACGTCGCGAATACGCTGCGCATGACTTATAAGTTCTCCTGTGTTTACATCTGGGTTCGTCTCCACAAATGTACTGATTCCGATTTCCATTGTCTATTCCTCCCTGTTATGAAGCGATCCGTCGTTCATCTAACCTATTGTAAGTAGATCACCTTTTGTTATTTATCTTAATATTGAACTATTTTGAAGAAAAATACAAGTGCCCCCTGTTCTCCAGAGGGCACTTTCGTGAAATATTCTTCTCAAAATCCAATGATTTCATGATTATTTCTTTTTCCCAATGTACAGCAGATGAGACGAGATTCCCAGTATTGACGGGTCTTTGGCCGCCTCAATCATGTAGTGGATCAACTCATCATGTTCCCCGCGTTCTTTCCAATATTGCTGCTGCTCTTCTGTGAGCATAGCTCTCAGACTGGACGATCCAATCAGGTTTACCGTTTCGAATCCGTGCTGCTCCATAAACGGGTTAATATCCTGAATGTTGAAATAGTACGCCCCCGTAAACCGCCCTTGATCTAGATGATCGAATGTACCCTTTTCCACAAAAGACCGGATAGCTTCCATGTGGTCATGCGGTTTCCATTGCTGCGGGAATTGCAAAGAGGTAATGCCCATTCGCATGCGGCTCTGCATCGCTACAAACACAGTTCCCCCACGCTTGGTGACCCGATGCAGCTCCCGCACCGCAGCCACCCGCTCTTCTTCCGTCTGCAAATGGTACAACGGCCCCAGCATCAGAGACGCATCATACGTCTCATCTGCAATACCGTTCAGATGGGTCGCATCCAACACATGAAATCCGTCAAACTGCTGTGTCAAATTCAATTCCTTTGCCTTCTGTCGAGCCATATCCACAGATGCAGGGGTCAAGTCTGACAGCGTGACATGGTATCCAAGTTTGGCAAGCTCCATGGCATATTTGCCTGGTCCTGCGCCATTGTCCAGCACAAGTCCGGTTGCCGGAAGTGACTCTCGGACATAATGCATATTAATGATGAACTCCAATGGTTCCCGGTCCAGCCTTCCCCACTCGTCAAATCTGGAATAATAGTCAATCACACGTGATCTTTCCATGATTCTGCACCTGCCTTTTCTCAACATTAAGGCCATATAAAAAAACAAAAACCTGCCACCTCAACTAAGAGGCGACAGGTCTGACCTTCGCGGTACCACTCTTCTTGATCCATGAACAGGATTGGATATATCATGCTCCAACCTATCCTGCCATAACATCTCAGGACCTGATGACGGAGGTTAACCGTCAGGATCTACTTGAAGTCAGCGTATACCATCATTTTCGACATCCAGCCCTTTCGTGTGCTGCACAATGATGATACTTACGTTACTACGATTCGATCCTGCTGCTCACAGGTGAGTTGGGGAAAGGTTGGACTGCCTTGCACCATAACGACAGTTCTCTGGACCAAACCTTGAGCCTTATTACTCCTGATCATTGCATTTGACTGTTAAATTTTATCCAGTATAGTACTTCTAAATATTTCCTGTCAATTCATTTCAAATAAATCCCTGAGGTAATCTCTCCGCCCATGCAAGATGCGATAAATGATAATATCCTCTAGAGCAATGCGATAGAAAACCAGATAGGGAGAAACGACGATAAACCGGTATCCTCGTTGGATCAGGTTATAATCATCCTCTGACAAAACAGAACCTATATTGGGAAAATCGGCAATGTTCCTTATTTTTTCATCCAGTTTATCAAGCATCTTCTCTGCCTGTTCTACGTTGTCCATAGATATATAAGAGAAAATTTCGTCCAGATCATCAACAGCAGCAGGAGTATATCGGATGCTACTCTGTTTTGGAAGCATCCAATTTTCTCCGTAATCGTGTCATCACTTGCTCGTGACTGGGCAACTCTTCACCTTCAGCCACCTGTTTCTCAGCGATGAGTAGTTTGGATTGCAACGCGGTTCTGGCTTCCATTCTCCGGTAAGCTTCATGGCTCATCACAACTAAATCAGCTTCTCCATTGCGGGTAAGTATCACGGGCTCATCCAGCTCATGACAATATTTAGAGAACCCATTATAGTCCTTGCGTATTGTAGTTGATGGTTTGATCTGCATAACTTCCCTCCGATATCATTATAATCACTTAATTATAACATTATAATACTACTTTATTCATCTGGGGTCCTTTCTCCACACAACAAAAAAGAACCTTCACTTCCACAAAATTGCAGAAATGAACGTTCTTTATGGTTGAAAACAAGGCCAATAACATGGCAATCCAGCGATGCCTAAGAGAATTTGCTAGATTTTTTTCACAAACTCGGACTTCAGCTTCATTGCGCCTAAGCTGTCGATCTTGCAGTCGATGTCATGGTCACCGTCAATCAGACGAATGTTTTTGACTTTGGTGCCCTGCTTAACGACCAACGAGCTGCCTTTCACCTTCAAATCCTTAATGACCGTAACGGTATCGCCATCATTCAGGACATTACCATTGGAATCGCGTACTACTTTAGTTTGCTCCGCATTCTCTTCTTCTGACGCTAGCGCCCATTCGTGCGCACATTCTGGACACACCAACAGATTACCGTCCTCGTAAGTGTATTCGGAATTACATTTGGGACAATTAGGCAAATTAGACATATGTATTAAACTCTCCATTCATTTTGTGGCTTCCTCGCAAGTATAAGGGAATGCAGTCCATTGTTCCACATAGGCCACGGTGGTTAATTGATTTTAAACTAAATTTAAGATTGCCCCACCCCCTGATTTAAGGAAGGTTCCTTATACTAAAGCTATAGAAGAAAAATGGTGGAGCACCACAACGAAATACTATTCTTAGAAGTCGTGTCTTACACGCTGATATACATCCTATAAAAGGAGTTTCTGCTTATGTCACCCTATGTTTTTCCTGTCCAAACGGCTTTCTTTATTTTTGTCATCATCGCCATGTTTCTGCTGGTGCCTTGGTTAATCTACGGATATCGGAAAGATGGATTTTTTAGCTGGTCGCGGTTTGGCGTCAGCTTTTCATTTATTTTCTACTTGCTGGCTGCATATTGTCTGGTTATTCTTCCTTTTCCGACCACTCGTAATACATGTGCACAGCAAGCAGCGGATACCGTATATTACAACCTTGTTCCGTTCACCTTTGTAAAAGATATTATGAAAGAAACACCGATCGTCTGGTCTCAACCCTCCAGCTATATGGGAATGATTCAGGGCAGAGCTTTTCTGCAGGTTCTGTTCAACGTATTGCTTCTCATGCCACTTGGCGTGTATATCCGTTATTTTTGGCAAAAGAGATCTTACTGGAAACAGGCTTTGTTAAGCGGATTCGGCTTATCCCTGTTCTTTGAGATTACCCAGATCACCGGCTTCTACGGTTATTATGATTGCCCGTATCGGTTGTTTGACGTGGATGACCTACTACTGAATACTACAGGAACTGTACTCGGATTCTTCGCAGCACCCATTGCGCTTGCCTTATTCCCATCTCGTGCAAGTATTCAGGCGAAGAGCGAACAAATCATGGAACAAAACAAGGTCTACCCTGTAGCCCAACTACTCGCACTCACTATCGACAGTGTAGTTGTCGTATTCCTGTCCAATCTGATGTCCATTTTCAATCAGTCCCATACAAATGCCATGATTAGTATGCTAAATACCATGATTGCGATGCTGGTTGTATTTTTCTTTATCCCATCGCTGCGAGAAGGCAAAACACCAGGCTCAGCCCTGATGCGATTCAGATATATTGATCAACGGACCGGCGAGCCTTCCAGCACTTCCCTGTTCAAAAGATTGCTCGCGCTTTACGTCCCTTGGCTGTTTGTGACCATTGCTCAAATCATAAACGAGTATGCTTTGCTAAACAAAAACGCGATGCTCGAACCCTATAAAATATGGCTCTCTGTCGGCATTGTTGGTTTGCATGTGCTGATTCTTCTGGTGTTGTTCGTTCATGTCATGCTGGTGCTGTTCTCCCGGGGCAAGCGAGCCTTTTACTGTGATGATGTGTCCAAGACAAGAGCATCCCGAAAATAAATGCTGGACTCATTCCACTCACAGCACATAGGTTCAGGTGGAAGATAGTACCATATCGTTTGCCATAAAGTCTTCAAGTTGATCCATCGTAAAAAAAGGTGTGCCTCGTCACCCAATGACGAGACACACCTTTTAACTATGTTGAGATGAAATTCAGAGGTCGCCGAACTATAGCCCCAGCAGCTCACGTTTGGAAGCTTCCGGATCATGGACCAACTCCAATTCATGATTGAAAATCAGCGTAGCACGATCATCTTCGTAGGCAGGCCAGTTTACTCCTGCTGTCTCAGGCTTGCCCTGCTTGGCAAACGAAATCCACGCATCCTGCACTTTACCCGCAAGTTTTACTGCGGCAGCATCCGGTTCGGCATTCATAAACTTCAATACAGGTAACGTATTAAAAGCAAAGAAGATATCGATGCTATGGATTGATTTATGCAGCAGTGGATGCTCCGGCATCACCCAATCAAAGCGATACATCCATACAGGTGCATGTTTCTGCTGAGCTGCCGCATATTGCACAGCCGAGCGCCAGAAGAACAGATCCGTCATCACCTGGGCCTGGCCATCTGCAGTTTTGGGATAACTGTCCGCAATTGCAGCCCGATTCTCCAGATCAGGTGTCATGAAATCAACAGCCTTCACCATGTTGATCTCTTCGGAGTAAGGCACCTGAGGCTGAATGAACAACGAGCCTTCATGCAAAGTGGTTCCGATCAGTACAGGGATATCCTGTGCCGCGCCCTCTTCTACCGCCTGAAGAGGCGACTTCGGAAGTGTAACTCCATCCAGTACGGGCTGGAACAACAGGGCCATCCCGGCACCGCTTTGTTGTTTAACCGTCTCGCCAGCAGCGATGATTTGCTCCACTGGAATGGTTTTGAGTTTGTGCAGGTCATCTGGTGTTACACCCAGAACCTTCAGCATGCCATCACGAATGGCTGAAGCCTGCTCTGCTGACATGACTTGTGAGGCTCCACTTTGCATAATGGCACGATGGAACAATCCTTTGGCTGCTGGCATCGCCATCAAAGCCGCAATACTCATGCTGCCCGCAGATTCTCCGAATACAGTGACGTTATGCGAATCACCGCCAAAAGCTTCGATGTTGTCCCGTACCCATTGCAGCGCAGCAATCTGATCCAGTAAACCCACATTGGATGCAAAACCCTCTCCAAGCGGAGCCAGATGCAAGAACCCTAGCGGCCCCAGACGATAGTTGATCGTCACGACGATAACGTCTCCCCGGAGGACAAGTTGTGTTCCATCGTACATGGGCTGGCTGCCAGCGCCTGAAACGAACGATCCGCCATGAATCCATACCATCACGGGAAGTGGATCATGGCTTTCTTTTTCAGGTGCCCAGATATTCAGGTAAAGACTATCTTCCGATTCCACCGGAGGCTGTCCGGATATGGCCTCGGTTTGAGGATTTCTTGGCTGTATATTTTCAGGGCCGAATTGCTTCGCCTCTCTGACTCCATCCCACGACTCGGGTGGAACTGGAGCCTGGAAGCGTAATTCACCCACGGGTGGTGTAGCATAAGGAATGCCTTTCCATACACTCGTTCCATGCAAAAGCTCTCCCTGAACCGTGCCATATCTTGTATTCACTTGAAGTTCCCTCATGCGCACATACATCCTCTCTACTGATCGATAGTTCCAGTTTACGACTGGTATTGTTCAGATCTGGGTGTAACTTTGAGCTGATGAAATTCTGTCTCAAGGTTTGTTTAATAACGTACACAAAGAATAACCTTCTATTTCTTCAACGCCTTTCCGTATGTACTGGCTGGCGCGTTTCCACTAATTTGAGTATAAATCCCAGCTGGTCCCATTTACAAGTTTGCCCGAAATCAACCGCCATCGCTACGTTTCACGTGGAACTTTTACAGCAATAATAAAAGACTCCGCTTCAAGTAACGAGCGAAGTCTTCTATTGCTGTCCTGCATATTTCATCAACTTACCCGATGTATGGATCAATTACCGCCGTTTACTTTTACCGGATAATGAACGGTATATTCTGCACCTTCAATCCAGCTCCCGGTTACATGATTACGCCCCTTAACGACAACCCGATCGCGGTACACATCCACATGCAAACTCTCACTTCCCTCCAGATGCTCATCCTCATCCGTCCAGAGATAAGCTACAGAGGAAGCATTAAACATCGTTGGCATCTGTCCGCCCCCTTCGTACATAGTGCGTTGAGCCTGCAATTGCCAATGCGTGTGCCCAGAGAAGAGGATGACCTGCGGATAACGACTCAGAACAGTCTTTAATGCTGCGTCCTGATTCACGCCATACCAACCCTGTTCCTTCATGGAACCCGCGACTGTATCCATCAGTGGTTGATGGAGAAAGACAAAAATCGGCTGCTCCGGCAATGCTTGCTCCGACAGTTTCGTTTCCAGCCATTGCAGTTGATCGGCAGACATATCACAATCTTTCGGATGAGGCTGCTCCGTACCCAGGAAGATATAATGATACCCGTCGATCCAGTGGTCGTGGTACGATCCGTTCATACCTGTAGTTGCTGTAAAATCACTCAACCGCTTCTGCCATAACTCTTCAATCGAGATCGATTCTTGCAGTTTTTCAGTATCATGAGCCTCGACCTGGCCCATACCCCCTGAATGCCCTAACACCTCACCCACCTCATGCTGGGTCATGGTGGTCAAATTCAGCGGTGGATCACCCCATAGAATGACTCCAATATCATGATTACCAACGGTGTAACGTATATGAGGCAGTGATTCGCCGTGAGCCTCCAATATACGCTGCAACTCCTGGTATTCTTGCGGTAATCCACGATCGGTCACATCACCCACATGCATAATTCCACTGCTGCCATGACTATATGTTGCGATGTCTTCCAGCGCTTTCTCCAGATGACGGTTATGGATATGATCAGCCTGCTCTCTCACATGAGTATCGGTGATGACCTGGAAGCTGATTATCGGTTGTTCGTGTTTATTTTCATTTCCCATCAGGAATCACTCCATTTCAGTCCAATAATGCCAATCAGAATAAAGCCCATCCAGACGATCGACATCGCCTTCAGACGTTCTCCCAGAAAGTAATGTCCCACGATCCCAATCAATGTAATGCCTACACCTGACCAGATGGCATAAGCAACGCCCAGCGGCATATACTTCACAGCAAAATTCAACAGGGTAAAGCTCGCTCCATAACAAGCAAACATAAGAATGGAGGGCCATAAGCGGGTAAACCCATCCGATACCCTCATCAGAATCGTACCGCTCAGCTCCAATCCAATCGCCAGGGCAAGCAGTATCCAGCCGGTATACGAATGACTCGTCATCGGTTTACCTCGACTTCCAGCAATTCATCAAACGAACGAACCGTAAGATCCGCGAGTTTGATATGAGCAGGTTCACCGACAGCAATCTTCCAGGCAGCTCCGGCAGCACTAGCCATCTCCATATCACCATCCGTATCGCCGATCACGACAACTCTTGCAGTAGGTACACCCAGACGCTCACACGCCAGCAACAACATATCAGGAAACGGTTTTCCCCGTCCAACCTGATCCGTTCCTACAACTACGGTAAAAAAAGATTCAATCCCCATCCACTTCAAATGACTTAGGGCATTTTCGGTCTCATCCGCTGTGACGACGCCCATTCTCAGTCCTTTGGTGCGACACTGCTCAAGAAAGGCAAGGACACCTGGGAGGGGCTGAGCAGGGCGCTCCTTATTCATTGCATATTCTGCCTGTAGCAAACATTCCCTCACGATAATTTTCGCTTCCGCCCAGCTCAATCCTGCACGATAGCCATGCCAAGTTAATACGGCGTAGACCTCCTCCATCGTCCCCATGGCAAGGGGGCCTCGCACATCATAACCGTTCATTCGACCCTGCTCATCATGGAATGTCCCCCATATATGAGGAATCTCTGCTGCATTGAACTGAAGGCCACGAGCAGCAAGCTCTTCCCGGAAGTTCTCCATCACACAATCGGTCCAGAAGCCCCACATGGCTGTAAAATCAAGCAATGTCCCATCCTTGTCAAATAAAATAGCCTCAATTGGGGTAGAAAGGCCCCTCAGCGTTAATTCGGGCATTGGTTACGCTCCTTGTCTGCTGAATTACGAAGTCAGAAAAGCGGCACATGACTGCACCGCTCCTCCAAGTTAAGCTTGTTTCCCTTGTTATTTCACGCGATCCAATTCTTTTTGAGCCTTTTCTTTGGCTTCTTTCAGCGCTTGTGCTGCTGGAATGTTATTAATCTGCACCTGATCTGCTGCATCCTTCAGGGCAGCATTGATTTTGCCTCCAGTCGGGTCCTGGAACGGAGCCGAAGCATGGGAAGCCTGCTGCAGTGGAACCTTGATTTGCGGGTTCTTTTCACTGAACGTTTTGAAAGCAGGATCTTCTTGAGCAGATTGCCGAACTGCAATGTAACCTGTGTTCATGGACCAAGCTGCTGTATTCGCTGTTTCGGAGAAATACGTCAACCATTTATAAGCTGCTTGCTGCTGTTCTGGACTTGCTACAGCCGGGATTCCTGCCATAATTGCACTCGCTACAGGTTTGCCTTGGCCTACACCTTCCCAGCCCGGTTGTTCCATGGCTGCAACGATGCTAAAATCCAGATCTCCCTGGTCGCCGCTGGAACCGGTGTATCCGGCTGCTTTATTTTTCATCACATCATCAATGGTTTTGTACCAGTACTCCCAGCCTTGGCCGCCAAAATGAATACCCATGGTCTTGTCCTCATTAATCCACTTGCGGAACAGCTCCCAAGTCTCTACCCATTCCGGTGAATCAATCGTTACGGTTTTGCCGTCATCACTCAGAATCTTCCCGCCTTTACCCAGCACGGCGTCAATCATGTTATCGCTACCCCACATCGGCTCCCAGCCGTAGAAGGTTGTCTTGCCATTCTCCTGCTTGCTCATCTTCGCTGCCGCTTCAGCAAGTGCCTCCCACGTGGTCAGAGTGGCAGGATCGATATTATTATCTTTCAGCGCATCCATACGGTAATACATGATCTGGGTTGTTCCGTACATCGGTAAGAAATATTGCTTGCCATCTACTTTTCCCTGCTCAAGGAAGGTCTGCACGTAATCTTCCTTGTTAAAGTTCTGATCAGCAGAGATCAGCTCATCCAGAGATGCATAGTAGCCTTTGCGCGCCCAGTCGATATTGGAGCTAAGTACAGCGGCGGGTACTTTTTTCGAGGCAATGGCTGCCTGCAGTTTTTGTTCCGTCTCCGTGTAATCTGCTTGTACAATCCCTTTCACAACAACGTCGCTCTGGGATGCATTGAAGGCGTCAATCGTCTTCTTCATGTTATCTCCCAGGTTACCACCCAGACCATACCAGAACTCAATCTCGACCGGACTACTTGATGCAGAAGCTGCATCTGAACCCGTGCCCGCGCCGCTATCGGCAGAGGAACCACACGCGGTGATCAGGGCAAAACTGGCAGCCAGTACCAGCGACATACCCCCTCTCCACCTGAGCTTTAATTTGTTCCCCCAATTCATGCTCGCTTGACCCAATTTCATTTTGATTCCTCCTATATAAAGTATGTTGTGAAAATCAGTTCTTGTTCACGCCGGCAGTAATATTCACACTCTGCATGATCGTTTTCTGGGTAAACAGGAAAAGGATAAGCAGCGGTGCGATGGTAAAAGCACTGGCAGCCATGATCTGCGGCCATGCCAGACCGTAGGCTCCACCTTCCACAAAAAAGCTGCGCAGACCTGCGGATACCAGTTGCAGATTCGGGTCTTTGGTAATGAGCATCGGCCAGAAATAGTTGTTGTACTGGTCAATGAATGTAATCAATACCATCACGGCAAATGACGATCGAACCAGCGGCGTCATAATGGTCCACAGAATGCGGAAGTGCGACGCTCCATCCAACTGGCCGGCTTCTACCAGTTCGTGGGATACCTGCATGAACGCCTGACGGATCAGGAAAATAGAGAACACACTGACACAGTTGGACACAATCAGTCCGGTGTAGGAATCCAGTAATTTAAGTTCGCTGAGCACCAAATAACTGGGCAAATACACGGCGGTACTTGGAATCATGTAGCCTACTAGAATCAGTCCGGTGAGTACCCCTTTTATACGAAATCGCATATGGGTGAGTGCATAGGCCATCATGCTGGAGTTAATGACTTGGATCAGACAGATCGCAGCCGCTACCCCTGTACTATTCAGGATATAACGGGCAAACGGAGCAGCTTGCCACGCATCCACATAATTGTTCCAACGGAACGTTTCGGGCCAGAAGGTTGGCGGGAATTGCCAGATCTCGTCATTCGTTTTGAAACCGCTAATGACCATCCAGTAGAACGGAAATGCCATCGTCAGACTCACCAGCGCAAGCAGCAGATAGCGAAGTGCGGTAGCAAATCCTTTTCCCGCACGAGGGACCTTCCGTTTCTGCACTTCTTCACGACTATTATCTTTTCTTGTTTGGTTGGTTAAAGTGGTCATGTTCATTAGTAATGCACCAGGCGTCGACCGAGCAGGAAGGATACTCCCGACAGCAGAACGCAGATCAGAATAATAACGACGGCGATGGAAGAAGCCTCGCCCACATTGAAGGACTCAAATGCAGATTGATAATACATGTAAAGCAGTGTTCTTGTTGATCCCGCCGGTCCCCCTTGCGTCATCACGTTGATCTGGTCATAAGCCTGAAGCGACTGGATCGTCAGGATGATGGACAGGAAGAACGTGGTAGGTGAAATCAACGGCAGTGTAATGCTTCGGAACTTGTCCCAACTGCCTGCCCCATCAATCGATGCCGCTTCAAGTAAATCGGATGGCAGATTACGCAATGCAACCAGGTAAAATACCATGGACCAGCCAATCGATTTCCACAGCGTGACGATCAGCACAGCTACCAGTGCCCAGTTCTGATCTTTCAGCCAGCCGATCGGGGATATGCCCACCCAGCCAAGCAACAGGTTGGCCAGCCCCACTTCAGGTTCGAAAATCCATGACCACGCAATGGAGACTGCGACAGTCGGAGTCACCCAGGGGGAGAACAGCAGAGTCCGGAACAAACCGGAGGACTTAATCTTGCTGTTCATGAGCATGGCCAGCGCCAATCCACCCACAATCGTAGGCACTACACTTCCAAGACCGAACAACAGCGTAACTTTTAATGAACGGTAAAATTCAGAATTGGTTAGCAGATAGCTGTAGTTATCCAAACCGACGAATAATTTGTCAGGACTCATGAAGTCCCAATCCGTAAAACTCAGATATACAATGTATCCCAAAGGCCCCAGCCAGAAAATGAGTAATGGGATAAGGGCAGGAAGGGTGAAGAGAACCGCTTCTGTCTCCCTCCATAATTTCACACGCAATTTGCACACTCCTAATCGTCCAAATTTTATTTAATTTCTCTAAAAATCATGCCTTCAAACTCCCTTTAATCTCTTCTGTACAAAAATGATTGTATAATACATTTGAAAAAACTAATTCCGGGTTATGTTAAAATAACGCGAGGTCATGTAAAATATGAAAAGGAAACAGGGAGTCCCATCCATATACTAGAGGTGAGATTGTGGGAAAAGAAGCTGCCGAGGACCAGAACTATTCCTCGTTGTCCTATCGGCCCGAGCTGAGGGAGAAAGTCATTGACGCCATTGCCAATACCATGGATTTGTATGGAGTCAATCATTCATTTGGTCAACTGTATGGCATTATGTATTTTGAGGATCGCCCGATGACGCTGGAAGAGATGAAAACGTCCATGAACATGAGCAAAAGTAATATGAGTTATGCTGTACGTTCGCTTACCGAATCTCAGATGATCTATAAATTGGAGGAAAAGCGGGAACGTCAGGATCAGTATCTGGCCGAAACCAACTTTTTCCGTACGTTTCAGAACTTCTTCGGGGCCAAGCTTCAACGGGAAATCGACGTGATGCAGGAAAGCCTTCGGGAGGTCATTCCACAGTTATCGGAGATTATTCTCGCCAGAACAACTCCGCCGGAGGAACGGGAAGACGCTTTGCGGGATTTGCATAAACTTCAGCATGCCGAGCAGTATTATGATTGGTTGCAGGGATTTGTAGACCAACTGCGGGATGGTGCTTTTTACAAAGACGCTCCACATGAAAGTGATTAAACGAGCTAAGAAATCATATACGCCTTATTATGAATAGCATTCACTCCGTTCGTTAAACTAAAAAAGCCCACTCAGCGAGCAACGATGTGCTTGCTGAGCTGGCTTTAAATAATTAAAAGGGGAGCCCCGCCATGTTTTCATGGTTGGGGCTCCCCTTTTGTTATAGATATGGTTATCTTATTTCTGTGCCGCAGCCTCAATGTCTGCATAAGCCCAGTGTGTTGCTGGTACGTCTGTAAAAGTTGGCGTAGTTACGCCTGTTGCCGGCGTACGTTTGAACAGTACATTTAGTACTTTCACTGCTTCAGCGCGGGTCAGTTTACTGTCCGGTTTAAATGTACCATCGTTATATCCGGTCATCAGGCCAGCCGATTGTACGTAAGCAATCGCATCGGAAGCCCAAAGGTCGGCGGACACATCTGTAAATCCAGCACCATCTGTTGCTTGTGTTGTGCTGCTTGATGCGTCTGCGCTTTGTTGCTGTATCCAGCGGTATTCAATGGTCGCCATTTGTGCACGGGTAATTGAACCCTCTGGCGCAAATTGAGTGGCGTTCATACCGTTCATGATGCCTGCGGATTGCGCTTTTTCAATATCGCTTGCTGCCCAATGAGTTGCAGATACATCGTCGTAGTTTAAAACGTTCGCAGATGCAGTTCCCGCATCATCAGACAAATTACGAGCCAGCATCGCTGCCATTTGCGCACGGGTTACGAATGCATCCGGGCGGAAATCAGCACCAAATCCATTGATATACGGGCTGTGCGAGCCTTGGGAAGCTTTCAGTCCATCCACCACAACGAGTGTGAACGTGCTGAATCTGTTAACTGTAAACTCAATGCCTTCACTGGAATCGCTGAGCTTCACCAGTTTGCCTTGAATCAACTCTTTCGTACCGTCACTGTGTTCAATGTACACAGCCAGGTTGTCCAAAGCTTGCTGGCGGGCAGCAGGGTCAGTTGGCAGACTGTCGCGGAGCGGCAATGTCAGTGTTACTTCATGGCTTTGCATATTTGTTTCGATTTCAACTGGACGAGCCAGTACTTTGACGTTTGAATTTGGAGTAATCTGTTGAATCAACTGCTCTTTCTTCGCACGTTCTTCCACTTCTTTGCGCTCCGATTCCTTCTTCAACGGAACAACGCGGAAGTACAGATCCTGGTCGAATCCGGCAATCGACTTCGTTGGAACCGAGATAATAGCGTTCTCTGTGGAAATCTCAAGGTTAAGCCCACCATCATTCAGCTGTTTTACCGCTGCTTTTGGCAGTTCAATGCGTGTCTCGGACACAGCATCTTTGGCGTCAGGGATGACAATGCGTGCAGTGTTCATGTTTAATTGCTTCGCTTTTTCCACTGATTCCTTGGCAATCGCCTCAGACATTTTCACAAGGTCCTTGATCGTGCCGTCGGCCTCGGTTGTACGTGTAATTGGCGTTTTGGTCAGGTTTGTTCCATTAACCCCGTTCACATCAACGACGATCTGTTCCTGCTTGGTTGTTGGCGTAGGTATGGAGGTTACCGGTACAGTTGTGGACGTTCCACCACCTGTGCTTCCACCCGGGTTAGGTGTTGAACCATTACCATTACCATTTCCGTTATTGCTATCGCCATTTGCCGTGAAGACAATCTTTACCGCGCGTCCTGGCAATAAGTCACTGGTGGCTTTGTAACGAACCCAAACCGTTTTGTCACCGCTAAAATCAAATTTCTGCATAGAGGCAACATCAATCCAGGTCAGTTTGCCGTTAAGAGAGATCTCCATCGTGTCATCCAAGCCAATTATGGTGTTGTTGATGTCATTTCCCGTTACATTCGGGGCCGTAAAGAATTGGTTGATCACATATTGTAGATTCCCAACATCCTCGTAGCGGTCTTGTTCATTAAGCACCCATTCGGCCAGTTCTTTCTTGCCTTCCGTGCTGAGTTCAGCTCTTTTGGACAAATCAAGTTCACCTGTAAGATTGAATTTGTATTGGTCAAAGAAATTGTGTCCATTAAACTGTTCATTCATAGTTGTCTCAAGCCATTGATTCATTTGATCTATAGTCGTGGCATTCTCGATAGGTTCGAAAGGCATTGATAGCAGTGCCAGCAGAAAGCGCGGATCTGCAATCTCTACTTGAGCCTGTTTTGCAATGCGTTCCAATCCCAATAAATGCAGGTACTTAAAAGCGAAAATTGGTTTGTTTACTTCGCTTAATTGTAGATGATGATTTCCAACTTGACGAAGCATATCTGTCTCAGGGTCATTAAAATGATCAGGTCCTTCAGACAGTTTCTGCGCAAATTGGTCCAGCTTGTCCTGAAGTACGCGCAACCCTCTCTGCTCCCAGATCAACTGAGCTTGTACAGCAAGCTCAATCATATATTGAACCTGTTCCTTATTTTCATAGTTCTTCTTGATATTATCAATCAGGAACCCAGCCACATAATCTTTGACCTGCTTAGATAAAGAACCATACTCATTGGGGAAATCAATATCTAATTCCTGGTTCTCCATAGCCAGACGCATAGCGTCTATATTTTTGTCGACCCTTGCAGCATTTACAGCGGCCAACGCATCAACTTCATTACCAGGGAAAAATTCGTTAAACGCGCTCTGAATGGATTCAAAGCTGGTATATCCACCAATCGGTCTTTCAGTAAGCATATGATCAGCCAGCTGCTCTTTCTGTTCTTGCGTCAGGTTATCCATTTTGCTTGTATCCAAAGTGAAGCTCGTTATCGGAGTTCCTGGATTCGCTTCGTTATAAGTCAGAATATTCTTATGAATTGTATTTAATTTATCCAGTGACGTTACTATTTCCTCAGTCGTATTTGCACGATTAATGAAAGGGGTATCTTCCACTGCTGTGTCTATATATCTCAAAATGCTTGAAATGGAAGATGTTGTTTTGAGTTTAAGTTCGTATAGATAAGCCGTTGTGCGTTTATCTACCTCGGAAGCAGAGAGATATGCAGCAATAAGTTGATAGAAGTTAGATTCAGCACTCGGAAAATCAAAATGATTTATTCTTTCTGCTTGCTTGCTATACAGGTCATTAAGTGCAACTACTGCACTCGGTCCATCGATTTGGCGAGTCACTTCAAGAGCTTTCAGAGCTAATTGCACAAAGAACTCAACTTGCTCCTTGTTCTCATATCCTTTGCTTGTTGGCGCCTCGATATCTAATAAGTATTCTGCAATAGCCTCCTGATCTTCTACAGGCAAAGATTCAAAATCAGGCGTACCAATGAATTGCTTATTCCGAAGCAACAAAATAATATCTTGGATAAAGTCATTGCTATTACCCCGGTCTGCTTTCTTTTTGAGTTCGTTGTACTGATCCAGTGCACTCAACTGCACAGTGAATTCGATTGATTGCATTTGATATGCAGTTTCCAAATATCGATCTTTAACAACGACATTGAAATAGTACGTATCGCCTTCGATTAGATCAGTGATTATTTTCGAAAATGTACCATTTGTATTAGATTCTGAACCATTAATAGGATCACCGTAGGAATGTCCTGATGTTCCGCTAATTTGTTGCATGTCTGTAAGATCAGGAGCATTAGATATGTAAACCAGGTAATTTACATCAGGTGGTGTAGAAGATTCAGATTGTGCATACTCCCACTGTAGTTCTACTGAGTTCTCGTCCACATACTTTATCGTTAATAGACCATTATTCCCTGGTACCGGATACGATGCTCCTGCACTTACCTTTCCTGCTGGTGCTGCTAACCATGGAGCTACCAACACCAATATGAGCAACATGCTAATTATTTTCCTGTACTGCATATAGCTTTCCTCCTTCATCTCGCTTATCTAAATATAGGCCTATTGTAGTACGCAACTCTGAACGGATTCTGAACATCCGCTCCAATAAACGGAAAAAAATCCGGCCTGTAGGTGAAAAACAGGCCGGATTTCAAATATTTTTCGTCATTATTCATCATTTTTACTTCTGCATTTAATTATAGAGTCCTATATTCCATAAAATTCAAGATTCTTGTCACGTCGTCCCTGTACTCATCCCATCGCTCCTAGCACAACAAACAAGTAGACGCATCAAATCATCGTATATCCGCCATCCACAAACAATGTGCTCCCTGTTGTAAATGTATTTGTCATAAGATACGTAACTGTATGTGCAATCTCCTCATTGTAGCCCACACGCTTGAGCACAGACAGTTTCTCATAGTCTTTGAAATGTTCGCCGCGAGGTGTACCCTCCTGCCCCTCACGCCAGATGGTTCCGGGGGATACGACATTCACGCGAACAGGCGCCAGCTCCACTGCAAGTGCTTTGCCCAGACTTTCAATCGCTCCGTTACACGCTGCGTAAGAAGCGCCACCATCCAGTGGGCGTTGGCTGAAGCCACCCGACATTAACGTGATCGAACCCGAAGCCGATAGATACGGAGCTGCGTATTTGGCAGCAAAATATTGAGGCCAGAACTTGCCTTTGAAGCAGCTTTCGGCCGTCTCCCGATCTGAAGTTAACGGACCACGGGTGTATGCAGCTCCAGGGGTAAATAGGTGATCGAATTTGCCAACCTGACTGAAAAATTGCTCGATTTGCTGTTCATCCTGATTGTCCAACACATAAACTTCGATGGATAACGCTCCAGTCTTGCCTTCGCCTGCGACTTGCGCAATCTGCTCCCTTGCTTCCTCTAGCCTGTTCTCCGATCGTCCCGCGATAACTATATGTGCACCAGCCTCAGCAGCCTGCACGGCTGTTGCAAGTCCAATTCCAGAGCTTCCCCCTATAATCACGACACGTTTATTCTCCAATGTAAATGGACTCATTCTGCATCTTCCCCTCGTAGCGCCAGAACTTTTGTTGTACCAGCGTTTTGTTCATTATTATTGAAAAGATTAGCGCTGAACAGTACGCAATTGGATCGTACCAGGTACGAAAATTCGTACTATTGGAACCAGATGACACAGTTATTCCTGCCCTATTCACATAGACAAAACAAGCGGAACGCGAAAAAATCAGGTATGATGGAGTTATATATAGTTGTTTAAATTGAGGTGAATACTATGGATTTACAGGAGCCACGGTTACAAGGTGTTCTTGTTACGTTGGAAGCCATTAATGGAAAATGGAAACCACTCATCCTGTTTATTTTATTGAAGGAAGGCACGAAACGGTTTGGTGAACTAAGACGCATGATTCCTGATGTAGCGCAGGGCACGTTAACGAAACAGCTGCGCGAGCTGGAACAGGATCAGATTATTGTGCGCACTCTCTATGGTGATGTTCCACCGAAGGTCGAGTACAGACTGTCCGAACACGGGCAGACGATTGGTACGCTGTTGGATGGCATGTGCGGCTGGGGCAAGGCGCATCTGGAATACTTGAACGGAAATCAGCAGATGATTAATGCAGAGAAATTAGCCGGGGAATCCCATAACGAGGCAAAAGCTTAATAAAAAAACAACAAGGTAGCCCTCTTAGCCTTTTACCATTTAGGAAACAAACTTGTTTAAGACAAGCACGTCAGCTATACTTTCGTTCAGATGCACAACGGGAGAGGGGGATATGTAATGTTGCAGCTTTCGGAAAAACAGGCACAGGATATTGTCGATAAAATGATGCAGGACATTCCCTACAACATCAACATCATGAATGAGCAGGGCATTATCATTGGAAGCGGACAAAAGGAACGCGTAGGCACGATTCACCAGGGAGCGGTCCGTGCCCTGACCACCGGAGACCGCGTCGAAGTCTGGCAGGATGGCAGACTGGAAAAGATGGGCACCAACGAACCGATTCGGATCAATCATCAGTATGTTGGTGTCATCGGCATTTCCGGGCATCCGGATGAAGTCCGTCCGTTCTGCAACATTGTGCGCACAACCGTATCTCTCCTGATCGAACAACGTAATCAATTGGAAAGTCTGGCCCATGAAGCTTCTCGGAAAAAAGCCTTTCTGGAACGGCTGCTTGCCCACTCGGGTTCCTATTCGCAGAAGATCCGGCGGGAAGCGGCGCAATACCATATCGATCTGCAGCTGCCAACGGTTCTTCTATACGTTCGCTTTCCCCATGAAGCCCCTGATTTTGGCACGGAGACAAGCCGGGTATTCCTACAGCTTCCCTCGTTCTCAATGGAGGAGGATGGCCACGTGCAGCTTATTCTGATCCAGAGCGAATCGGACGTTGATTCGATAATCCAGCTTGTACATCAGGAACAACCTCAAGCCTTCATCTCTGTTAGTAGGCGTGACGCCAGTATTGCCATCTGTTACGAACAAGCGAGATCTGCAATGAACATCTTGCTCGCGCTTCGACCTGCGGCACCATTGATCCGTTATGATGATGTGCAGTTTCTGGTGCGCTTCAGCACGGCCAACCTAGTTCGTCATAACAACGTCGTCAGTAAACTGGAGGACACAGCCGATCTACTTGACACGCTTCGCAGTTTCATTCATCACAATGGCAGCATGTCAACGACAGCAGAGGATCTCAACATCCACCGCAATACACTGCAATATCGACTCAAACGGATCCAAACCCTTACAGGCAAAGACCCGCGCAATTGGCTGGAGCTCATTGAACTTACCCACGGTCTACTCGCGTCTTATCAGTAGATCCCACAACAAAAAGAGACTGAACCGGAATGCCCTGTCCCTTCTGGACGTCCCTACGTTCAATCTCTTTATACTCTTCAGACCCCACATAACCGAAGCATAGAATGTTAAGAAATCAGTCCCAATTTCAGCACTCTCGCAATATTCTCGGTTGTACGCTCCACATTCTCCGGGCCTTCGCGCAGAAGTTGTTCCAGATCAGCAGCACCTGGCACAATACCAAACACCGCGTCAATACCTTCAGTGTACAACGTATCTATCCCTTCACCAACGTAACCTGCAATGGCGATAACCGGCTTGCCCGCTTCCTTGGCAGCACGCGCTACACCGTAAGGTGTCTTGCCAAATTTCGTTTGAAAATCAATACCGCCTTCGCCCGCAAACACCATATCCGCATGTACCAGCTTGTCACGCAATCCAGTGTATTCAATGACAATTTCAATGCCTTTGCGCAACACAGCCTGTGTAAAAATCAAAAGCCCTGCGCCCAAACCACCTGCCGCGCCTGCACCCGGCACATCACGTATATCCTTGTGCAGATGCTGCTTCACCACATCTGCATAATGGGAAAGATTCGTATCCAGCACCTGCACCATCTCCGGTGTAGCTCCCTTCTGCGGCCCAAACACCCGTGAGGCGCCATGCTCTCCGCATAACGGATTGGTTACATCACAGGCGACAATGAACTCCACATCCTGCAATCGTTCATCCAGCCCAGTCACATCGATATGCGCCAGTTGATCAAGTTCGCCGCCTCCACGTGCAAGTGGCTGTCCGTTTGCATCCAGAAACGTTGCACCAAGCGCTTCCGCCATGCCTGTACCCCCATCGTTGGTCGCACTTCCACCAATTCCGATAATGATTTTACGAATACCCTGATCCAGACACGCTCGAATCAGCTCTCCCGTGCCATAGGTTGACGTGCGAAGCGGATTCCGGGTTTCCTTGGTCACCAGATGAATGCCGCTCGCCGATGCCATCTCAATCGCCGCCGTTAACCCATCGCCCAGAATGCCATACTGCGCTGATACAGGCTGCCCTAGCGGCCCGCTCACCTCTCTCTGGTGAATTACGCCGCCAGAAGCATCCACCAGCGATTGCACGGTGCCTTCGCCTCCGTCAGCCATCGGTACATGAATATAGTTGGCGGTTGGATAGATTTTACGCAATCCTTTTTCCATGGCCACACATACTTCTTTCGCTGTCATGCTCTCTTTAAATGAATCCGGTGCCAGTACAAATGTCGTCTCTCTCATCTTCTCCCACCCCATCCGTGTTATTAAAGGATAAATCCGTAGATTAACGTCGCTACAATCGCCATCGTTCCACCCACGATTGCTTCATAAGGAATAACGCCCATCCGCTGCTTGATTGTCATCTTCATGCTGTCAGCCGAGACGTGGAAGTAATTGCCCTGTGGCAGGGAATCGATAACTGTCGCACCCGTGTGCACCATAACCGCCGCTGCGAGCGGAGCGGTTCCCATGTTCAGAATTGCATCTCCGAATGAACCGGTGGCAAGTATAACTCCTGTCGAGGTGGAAGCCGTCGCTGCCGCCATCAGAATACCAGCAATCGGCGCCAGGAAGGTACCGGATATCCCGGACGCTTCAATAAGGCTAACCACCTGACCAGACAGATCGGATGCAGAGATCAGTCCCGCGATGCCCCCGGCTCCGATCAGAATAAGCACGGTGGCAGTCATTTTATTCAATCCGGATGTCGTGTATTTCACAATGTTTTTGCCCTGACCCATCGCCAGCATGCCGATAATACCCGCAATCGGGAGAATGTACATCGCATCCACTTTGAATGTGGATAGTGCTGTGATACCTGTAATGGAGCCGATTGGATTAATCATCAGCAGGATGATCGCAACCAACGGTGCTACAATCGCTTTTCTCAGTGGTGGATACTGTGAAGTGTCCACTTCACCCTGCTCTGCTTCCTGATCGGTTACCATTACACCTTTGTTTCTAAGCATTGAAGCTACGATAACGGTTACAATTAATCCGCAGATGGCTGGAATCACGCCTGCCAGCATGACATTGCTGAGATCCAGATTGAACCCCCGTGCTGCAGCGATCGTATTGGGATTCGGGGAGATAATGTTCCCTGCCTTGCCTCCACCGGATAAAGCCAGCAAAAGGGCCAGCTTGGATATACCCATTTTGTTACCAACAGACAGCGCGATTGGCGCTACGATCAGGACGGCCACGGGAATAAATACCCCAACGGCTGTAATAATCATCGTTGCCAGTGCCAAAGCCAGAATGGCCTTACTGCCGCCAAACTTTCGTACGATGGCCTGGGCGATTGTCTCTGCTGCCCCCGACTCCATCATGACTCCAGCTAAAACCCCAGCAGCCAGTACACGAAGCACGGTGCCCATGACACTTTGAGTGCCGTTCACTAGTATATTTACAGTCTCTTCTAGATTAGCTCCGCCAATTAAAGCGCCTACAATTGCGCCCAGAAATAAAGAGTAGACCGGATTAAGCTTCTTCAGAATCAGTATAATCGCAATTGCAAGTCCTGCCAGCGCGCCGATCCAGCTAATTGTTAAAGGTTCCATTGTTCATTGCCCCCCATGCACTTGTTGAACACGCTTTCATTATAGTTGCTGGTGAGCCAAATAAATATTGATGATCAGACGAAATTCATTGTGCATATGCACAATGAATAGTGGCAAGACCGAATATCCAGCCACCATTACACTAACGTGCGTCGCTGCTTCCTAGAGCAGCAGACGGTGTTCCATTATATTTTTCATACTGATATGGGATTTGGATGGACCAAGCTTCACAAGCGAGTCTTGGAACTCAGCAAGCTCTTCAATGGTTGCCGTCTGTACCTTGATCAGATAGTTGTATTCACCGCTAATCCGATATAAATCCGTGACCTCAACTGCCTGTTCACAGAAGTGAACGAATTCCTCACAATGCTCTGTTTTGAGTAATATAAAAGTCGTTGTCCCACGATTTAGTTTGGCCAGATCATAGATGGTTGAATATCCCGATATGACCCCATTTTCTTCCTCCAGTTTGAGGATTCTTTCCTTGACCGAAGGTTGGGACATGTTCACCTCTTTGCTAATCTGTACAATTGGCATGCGTGCATGGTGCTGCAACAGTCGCATAATTTGCTGGTCGATCTCATCTATAACATAACCCATTTGTAGTCCCTCCTGAGCATCAGGCTAATTTAATAAGTTTTTTGGGATAAAAGAGCTTACAAATTACAACTCTCACCCCATTATATCCTTTGATATCACATGGTTCCAATGCAGCGCTCCCTTTATACTTTAGAAAACAATCTGTAGAAGGAGTGATGAGCATGAGTGTAAACGGACTTGCTCACGTAGCCATTCAAGCACGTAATTATGAGGATACCCTCTCATTCTATACCGATGTATTAGGATTTAAAGTTGGTCACTCCTGGAGTCTGCCCGCCTTTCAAATTACCGAGGCGTGCATGCTGATCTCACCGGATCAACGCACCTGCATTGAACTGTTTGACCCCGGAGCCGTAATCGCGGCAGAAGGCGAACCAGCAGACTCTCCTGAAGCAGTGAAGCATGGGGCATTGCTGCATTTCGCCTTTTACGTAGACCATGTGGAAGAGATATACGAGCGAGCGCTTGCTCATGGTGCTAAACCTTATATTCAACCCGATTGGATCTCACTTGGTGAACCCCCGCTTCAAGTTCGAAATGCGGTTGTGCATAGCCCGAATGGTGAAGTGATCGAATTCCTCGAAGAGGTTGATTTTGACCGTTCCTCTATATCATCTATCTAGCGTTATGCAAACCGAACAGCCTGTAGCCCGGATATCCGTGGCCGCAGGCTGTTTTATACTATGTTATTTGAGCAATAGGACAGCGAACGTATGGGCATAAGACATACTCCTTGCCCTCATTTCCTCTCTTCAATCCGGCGTATAATCGCTTAACTTCCCTTCATACACCAGCTGCAGTTGTTCACTTTGGCGAAAATCATCCGGGGTCACCAGCGCAGGCAGCTTGTTCCACAGCTTGATGCCTGAACGTTGCAGAATCTCGGCAACAAATTGCGAACAAAAGTAGGAGTTGCTGAACTCTACTGGCTCCTTCAACGTAATGCCAATCACACCAAGCAGATTGTACATATATTTCTGGCGGCTGCGAATGAAGATGTGCAGCACCCGTTTCATTTTTTCCACTTCACGCTCCGTCACCTGAAGCTCATAAATCACACATGTGGTATTTGGATACTTACTGTATGTACCTGTCTGAATATCTTCCTTCACGAACCCGCCGTTCAGCGGATTGCTGGGATGCTTGCGACCAAAGCTGTACAGCTCGGATAATTCCCGGTCAAATGAGATGGAGGCATGATTGTATGGTGCTCTGGTGTAACTCTGAATGACTTTGGTAAACAACGTTCCCGTATTCGTAAGCAGGATATAGATGGAGCGTGGTTCTGTCATAACGAAATTTCCCCTTATCAAGTTGGTACTATTCCTTCATAATAACATAGGTACCCTATATTGGAATCTTACTTCTGGATAAGCAGGTGATTGTACTTGAGTAGTTCACTCTTTACCTTAACACTGATTTTTATTGCTTTATTGGTCATACATATCGTGTACAAAATCATTACGAGGCTTCAGCCGGACAAGGATTATTCGGGCATTGGCAACAAAATCAAAACCTGGTGGGGCATGTTTGTCATCTTTTGTCTCGCCACCCTCTTCAATCCGATTGTCTCCCTGATCTCCCTCATGGTACTTACCTTTTTCGCGCTGAAAGAGTACTTCTCCATGATCCGCAGCACCCGCAAAGCTGATCGCAGGTTATTTCTATGGGCGTATCTGGCGATTCCGGTACAGTTCTATTGGATCTATATTGGATGGTATGGGATGTTTATCGTGTTTATTCCGCTATATGTCTTCCTGGTGCTGCCCCTGCCCCGTCTCATCAATAAGGGAACGGTTGGTTTCCTGCGCAGTGTTAGCTCGACGCAATGGGGTTTGATGCTAATGGTATTTGGACTTAGTCATCTGGCCTACTTCCCGTTCGCAACACCGGAATATGGTTCAAAGCTGGTCCTGTTCCTGGTCGTGTTAACCCAGCTGAATGATGTGGTGCATTATCTGGCCTCGCTCTATCTGGGCAAACGCAAAGTGGTGCCCACAGCCAATCCTTTTTTGACATGGGAAGGGTTCGCCTGTGCATTCGTTGTAACCACTGCCGCCTCTTATTTCATTCACCCTTACCTGACTCCGTTTGATGCACGTTTCGCGCTTTTCATCGGTGTGTTAATCGCTCTGGCTGGGTTCTTCGGAAGTCTGACGGTTTCTGTTCTGAAGCGGGATTTGTTAATTGGGGATGACAATAAGTTCGATGCGCTGAAAAAAAGCTACCTGAGCCGGGTCGACAGCCTGACGTACACCTCTCCAGTCATGTTCCACGTGGTGCGTTATTTCTTCGACTTTATGTAGGAACAGCAGTATCTGTTACAGATACGAGGTGCGGAAACGCTCAGTCGATAGAACAAAGTGAGAGCTCGCGTCATCAATAAAAAGCAGCCTTTACGGCTGCTTTTACTCATTTATGGGAGAAATGAAGGCTTACGTATAATGTGCCTATTTCATTTTCCATTTTTGAATTAACAGAAAGCACCTAACACGGTTATGACCTTCCTGTTTATTTTAATTTAATTTCCTTCTCCGAGGTCACTTCTTTCCCCTCTTCATTGGTAAACACAAACGTTGCTTTGCCGCGTTCACCCTTCATCTCATCCGAATAGATAAATCCGGAGAATTGCCCGTCACCACTGATATAAAATCCTTCTTTTCCATTCGCGCCATGCTCGATCGCTTCCTTGTAGGAATTCACAATCGTTACTGTGTTGGACGTCCAGCGCATCTCGGATAAAGCGTAGCCCTCAGGAATTTGTTTTATCGCAAAATCAAAGCTATTGCCCTCGGACGGCTTATCCGTCTGGTCAATGACGATCATGACCTGACCTTCCGCATCCGCGGAGGATTCCGATTGGGCCGTAGGCTTGCCTTCATTCCCACTTTCATTCGCCTGATTATTGTTATTCTTCGCCTCCATATTGGGGACGGAACTATTTCCCGCTTCCTCTATGGGCTGCTTTGATTGTGGATAGGCGTGTTCCTGTACGGATTCGTTGTTGTTTTTCGCCCCACATGCACTGGTCAACAGCAGAATACATAGAGCAGACACCCAGAGAATAGATTTATTTTTATTATTTTTCATCATTGGAACTCCCTCCATTGATCTAAAGTAACAAGCACGATGCATTCATCAAAGAAAACTTTCCAATCAGCACCTTCTATAGTAATTACTACACCATATCGTCTCACATTAAGTTCCATATTATGTAAATGAGTTATAAATCTAATTTGTTAATACACTTCGATGAACCCTGAAATGTTGGCGTGTTACCCTGAAAGGGTCAAAAAATAAGCTATATGAGGGAGGAAAAAGGTTGAATCGCTTTGCTTTTATGATGCTTGTTATACTCGCCACTTCGCTTATGGGTTCATCCTTTGCTGTGGGCAAAATCGGACTGGCTTATATCTCACCCATACTGCTGGTTGGCATTCGATTTACGCTCGCTGGAGGACTAATGGCGCTGTGGCTACGAAATAAAAACCTTCCCGTGACCTCGCCTGACTGGCTCCGGTTGTTCGTCATCGGTCTGTTCCAGACGACGGGCGTAATGGCCTGCATTTTCCTGAGTATGCGCACCATTCCTTCCGGGCAGACGTCCATTCTCACATTTACAAATCCGCTATTGGTAGTTCTTCTTGGAAGTGTATTTCTTGGTTTGAAATATAGGGCATACCAGTGGTTTGGGGTGCTCATCGGTATAGCAGGGGTATTCATAACGCTTGGATTTCATCTTCAATTCTCTGAGGGAACGTTACTGGGTGTGGGTTCTGCTTTGTCCTGGGCCATCGCTACCCTCTTGGTCAAACAATGGGGATCACGCTTCAGCACATGGGTGCTAACGGCATATCAGATGTTATTCGGCGGATTAACACTGTTATTGCTCAGTTTTACCATGGAATCAACAAAACTCATCCTGAACACCACGTCCATAGGGGTGATTCTGTATCTGGCGATTCTCGGTTCGATTGTGCAGTTCGCTACGTGGTTTTACCTGTTAAGCAAGGGCGATCCGGGCAAGACAAGTGCGTTTTTGTTTCTTGCTCCCTTCTTCGGTGTCTTATCCGGCTGGCTGCTTCTGGGTGAAGCCATTCGGGATTACGTCTATATCGGCGGGTTATGCATATTCCTGGGGATCTTTCTGGTAAACTGGACTGGACGAGCAAATAATAAGGACGTATTGATAAAATAAAATATTCATGCCTGATTTTCGGCGATGCCCTGTGCATCGTTTTTTTATAATATCAACAAGGATTAACTCTACTGATATAAGGACGTGCGCCCAATGATTTCTGCTGAACTGAAAGAACAATACTATCAGGCTCTGGTGGCCAAGGATTCGGAATACGAAGGTTTATTCTATGTAGGCGTCAAGACGACGGGTGTTTTCTGCCGGCCTACATGCCCCGCACGAAAGCCAAAGTTCGAAAACTGCGAATTCTATGAGACGGCGCAGCAAGCTTTGCTTGCTTCATATCGCCCTTGCCAGCGCTGCCGCCCGTTATCTCATCCCAACCAGGTATCTGACGTGGTACGCGTATTGGTGGAAGCCGTGGAGAACCATCCGGAGAAACGCTGGAAAGGCCAGGATTTCAAGGCATTATCTATCGACGAATCGACGGCCAGACGTCAGTTCAAGAAGCGATTTGGCATGACCTTTGTCGAGTATGCTCGTGCCCGTCGCATGGGACTAGCCCTGAAAAATATTCGATCCGGTCGCACGGTCATTGATGCCCAGCTGTCCACCGGTTACGAGTCCGGCAGCGGGTTCCGGGATGCCTTCTCGCGAATCATGGGCTCAGCTCCTACACAAGTAGATGAAGAACATGTATTGAAGGCGTCCTGGATCGACACACGTCTTGGACCCATGATGGCTGTAGCCGATGAAAAGGCGCTATATCTGCTCGAATTCGTGGATCGCAGAGGTCTGGAGCGTGAGGTGGAACGTTTGCGTAAACGAACGAAGTCAGCCATTGTACCTGGAGTAACAGAACCGATTCGTTCCATTGAACGGGAACTTGCGCAGTATTTTGAAGGCACGCTAACTGTATTCCTTACCCCGTTGTTCTGGTTAGGAACACCATTTCAGAAGAGTGTATGGGAGCAACTGATTGCGATCCCGCCGGGCGAGACGAGGTCATATCAAGATATCGCGAATGCACTGGGTAAACCCACAGCATGTCGGGCGGTAGCACAGGCCAACGGAGCTAATCAGCTGGCCATTGTTATTCCATGTCACCGTGTGATCAATGCCAGTGGAGAACTGGGTGGATACGGAGGAGGCCTGACACGCAAAAACTGGCTTTTAACCCACGAGAAGCAGGCTCCTGTTAACTCAAGAGATATGAAATGAACGGCAAGTGGTATGAAGAGGATTAGCTATGTAACGGAGGAGATAGGTCTTATGAGTACGCAACAAGAAAAAGCGGCGATGTTCCACCAATCCCATACGAAAGGCAATCCATTGATTCTGGTCAATGTCTGGGATGCCGGGAGTGCACTCGCCATCCAATCTGCTGGAGCAGCAGCAATCGCTACTGGAAGCTGGTCTGTAGCTGCTGCCCACGGTGAACAAGATGGAGAGGCGATGCCATTCCAGCTGGTACTGGACAATCTGGCCCGTATTACAGCGAGCGTGGATTTGCCTGTTACGATCGATATTGAGGGAGGGTATGGCAGGTTTGCGTCAGAAGTGAAGGAAAATGTGAGCCAAGTGATCCATCACGGTGCGGTAGGAATTAATATTGAGGATCAGCTCCCCTCTGGCGCAGGACTGTACGCTGTGGAGGAGCAATGTCTGAGACTGTCGGCTGCCCGAGAAGCTGCGGAGCAGGTAGGCATTCCGCTGTTCATTAACGCCCGCACAGATATCTTTTTGCAAAATGCACCTGAACGACACAATCACGCACTCCTGGAAGAAGCACTTATTCGCACCAAGGCATATGCAGAAGCAGGCGCCAGTGGTCTGTTCGTTCCAGGCTTACAGAATCAACAACTGATTCAGGAATTGTGTGAACGTTCGTCGCTTCCGGTCAACGTGATGGTTACATCCCGTGAGCCTTCACCGAAACAACTTGCTGGGCTGGGTGTCACACGCGTAAGCTATGGGCCTTATCCTTATCTGCAAGCGATGGAATACCTGAAAGAACTGGGGCAAAGTATTCTATCTGGAAACTAACAGAAAGGCGTGCTTCTCATTTTCACCAAAGGGAAGCGTACTTTCTCACGATATTCAATTAATGCTACTATTATAAGCGATCATCTATGATGTGACTCCTCAAACAGGTGCTAGACTACGCCTGTTTTTTTGATGCTTATCTTTTCACCTATGTATGTTATAATCACCACTACCCAACACTAACAGGAGGAAAATATGCTTAACGTTGAACAAAAGCTTGAAGTGCTACAATCGTATCCCCAACTGCAACGCAAAGATGTTTCTCTCGGTCGTGTTAATTTCCACTACGAAGAGAGTGCTTATGATAAAAAGATTGTTGCTCTCCATATTCATCCTAACGGTAACGGTTATATCTATGCAGGGCTACTGCCCAACTATGAGACCGATGCTAAAGGATTCGTCAATATTCGTGATTACTCCGAAGAAGATCTACGCACATTATTAGATGAGACAATCAAAGCGATGTCTCACAATCCCAACGCAGTTGAATTCGAGGTGCCAGAACAAGTAAAAACTGCTGCTCCTGCATTGGCTACAACCTCTACAGGTGGCGGAACATGGGTCGATGAAGATGGACATACGCTGACTTTAAAATATGAAGATGACATGTGGTATGTGTATTCCGGTGTTAATCTGGATACGGCTTTCGAAACACGTAGCGAAGCTGGCGAGTATCTCAAAGAAGAAGGATTCAAACCACAAGCTCAAGCCTAACTTATACAAAAAAACACGAGGCGTGTATGTACGCACTCGTGTTTTTCTGATCTGATCAGTCTTTTCTGCCTTTCATTGTAAGCGGCGCATTCTTCATCATCGGGTACGTGCTCAGAAGCAAAGCACCTCCAATGGCTCCCAGTGCGGTGACCAATGCGATGAGATTGACATTCGTAAACCACTGGACCCACGTGCTCAGATCTGATAGAACAATTACCAGCGTGACGATTAAGCTAACCCCAAAGAACAGGACAAAAAAGTTGCGCATCCCCAATCTAATCCAACAAACAGTTGAGAAGATGGATAATCCCAGCACCAGAAAACCAATCATCAGATCAAGCCATAGATAGGAAAAAAAATGATATTCACTTGAATACAGCATACCTGGTTGATAAAAGGTTACGCCAAGCGTTCCATATTCATGGAGAAGATGCATAATGAAATAGATGACGTTCAGTATCGTAATTGTTCCTACGACCATCCATACCGAGATGATATAAAAGGATTTCATAAACTGTATTCGTGTACTGCCCATACCGATCGCAACCGGAAACAATGTGATGATGCCCGCGACCGCAAAAGCACAGATTCCTCCGTACATTGGACCAAATAGTTGAGTAGTATACGTCACATCAAAGATGAATCCAATGGCCAGATAGACAACTGTAAGCATGAGTGTAATTGACGAGAAAATCATTAAATACCAACGCATATCGTCCAGAATCAGCCGATTCGTACCTTTCACCGAGTTCATCGCTTAATCCCCTCCTGATTACGCGTCCTGTTCACCAAATAATCCTGTAATGTTGCCTTCTCAATGGAAAGCCCATGCGTATGAGCGATGTCTTTCCATGTTTTCGAGTATGGCTCATCAATCATCACTTTCAAGGTCGATCCCATCTGGGAAGATTCTATGACCTTCACGTCTGCGGTAACTCGATTGACATCTTCAATCCTCCCTGTTAGAAGAACTCCTTTCTCGCGCATCTCTTCCATCGGCTGATTAAACAACACTTCCCCGGCTTGCAGAACGATGAGGGACTCACATAAAGGCTGAATCTCCTCAATATGATGGCTTGATATTAGAATTAGACGCGGGTTATCTTCGTACGTCTCCAGTAAAGTATTGTAGAAATATTTACGTTTCTCCGCATCAAGTCCATTGGTGGGCTCATCCAGAATCGTTACTCTTGCGTTACTGGCAAGACCCAATATCATCTGAGCGGCGGTCTTCATGCCTTTTGAGAATTTGGTGATCTTTTTCTTCACTGGCAGTTCGAACATGTCGATTAGTTGCTCGGCGAGAGCCTGATTCCACTGAGGATGGAAGTATTGACCGAATCGAACCATGTCGTTGATCGTCCAATTTCTACCCAGGGGATGGTTCTCCTGGATATAACACAGATTCTCCTGCGCAGCCAAGTTGTTGTATGGATCCTGGCCCATCACTTCAATGGTTCCAGCATCAGGACGGTTATGGCCTGCGAGCAGACTCATCAGGGTTGTTTTTCCGGCACCATTCCTTCCCCACATTGCACTAATGATCGGCTCACTCTCATGTAACGTCACGTTTTTTAGCACCGGCGTCTGTTGATAGCTGTAAGTCACCTGCTCGATCTGAATCATAACTCACTCTCCTTATCCTTCTTGCCGCGGATCAAATCAACAATCATGTCATCATCCATGTGAATCCGTCTGGCCTCTTCAAGTAAAGGTTTGATATATTCTTCGTAAAAATGCTGCTTTCGTTCAACAAGCAATGCTTCCCTGGCTCCCTTTGCAACAAACATTCCAACACCTCGCTGTTTGTAAATGATACCTTTGTCCACGAGCGTTTGAAGCCCTTTGCGTGCTGTGGCTGGATTGATATTGTAAAAGCGAGAGAGTTCATTGGTTGAAGGAACCTGCTCCTCCACCTTCAATCTGCCGTCTACAATGTCATCCATAATCATCATGGAGATCTGATGAAAAATAGGCTGAGATTCATCCAAATTCGATTTCATGCGATTCCAACTTTCATCCATTGTTAATTAGTTAGTCGGTTAGTTACTCATGTGACTAACTATAGTATACAGAAACCAATATGTAAATAGGCGAAGCACTAATTAATCAACTTTTTCATTTTGGCTCGATTGTATTGATTAATAAGGCCGTCCAGAACTACAGATTGCTGGATGACTTCAGGATGAAGCAGACTGCCGTATTCCGACTGCAAGCGGTGAAGCTGTTGTCTGGCTTCTTCGATCTGTGACATTAACTCCAGGCAATCCATAGTATCCCTCCTTTTTGTCATATTTTAGTTTATTATGCCAATCGATAGGCCGCAAGGGGTACGACATACTTATTCTTCCACCAGACGCAAAAAAAGACGCCTCTGAATGAATATTCAGAAGCGTCCATTACCAATTTTTTAAGTTCCGAATCCGTGGTCAGCAGTTCTCATAATTCCGGGGTCTGGAACTTCCTTGCCTGAGACAGGTTCCGTAGCAGGAGCTACAATGTAAATAATAATACTACATGTAGCTATCAGCAAAGCCAACTTTCTCTTCATTGAGTTTCTGCACCTCACTAATGATCAATTTGTATTGCTGTTTCGCCGTCTCAGTTGCAAACTCCCTATATTGCTCAAACAGTCCGACACCTCTAAGCATACCTCGTCCACTGCTAATTTCAATAGAGAATTGCAAACTATCCAGAACAAATTGTATTCCTGTGAAATACTCGTCTTTCTTTAGATAATACGCAGCGAGATCTGCTAAAAGACGTAGATATCGATCATCTGTTACCTGTCTGCTGACCTTTCCAATTCGGTTGCTCTGTTCTTGGTACGTAAAGTATGACTCATACTGTTCTAGCACATCATCAATATTTTTATCATAGCGATTGGCAGCAGTCACAATATCACAAAGCGCCGGGAAAATTTCATTTTCTTTTGTTGAGATGTAATTCAAATATTCAGGCAACACATCAAACTGTCCGCTCATTAATTGATATATATATCGATTGCCCTCAGCCCATTCCTGAAACTGATTCATAACTACCATTTCGTCTTGATTAGGGTTCTTCACCCAACTGTTATCCGTGTATAAAGAAACATATTTAAGCGCGCCTTGATAGTCTTTAAGTTGATAGCACGCACTACCTGAAGCCAAATAAGAATACAGAATGTAAAACACAATCGGTCTTTTGGTTTCTTCCTGTTTCCTTCTCCCATTCAGCTCATAATGGATGGTTGCTTTCACCCTTAGCTTCTCGGACAGCTCCTGAACTTTATTCCATCTGTGCAAGGCACCAAAGGCATTGATCAGTTCATTAAGCGCATCCAGCTGATAGCGTTCATCCAGCCGATCCACATAGTATTCGAATTGGGCCGCAATGATTAGATTTCGTTGCTGATCATTGCTCAGCCCCAATCTGAATAGTCGATACTGACATAGTGCAAGCCGTTCGGAGTGTTGCATTTTCTCACTTTCGGCTATCGTCTCATATAGTAGAACGGCCGGTTTGAATTTACCAGCATGGTAGAATTCTTCAGCCAGATCAAATAACAAAGGAATATAAGATAGATTATCCATCATCAACCGGATAACATCTTCAATACAATTCAATTTATTCAATTCCGCACATCGATGAAGGAATGGTCCCAGTCTTCGCCAGTCAGGGGCAGCATGGACAAAACACTCATCTATATACAATTCATAGAAGTAACCTTCTTCAAGTCTCATAGCTGAAGTGATTCGATCCAGCTGCTGCATCGCAATCGGACGATTCTTGTTCAAAATGTTGCTCAGCGTACCCGAGTTAATTCCTGACGTTTCCGAAAAAAGACTAATGGACATCTGCTCACGCTTCAGATAACTCTCTAAATGATCGCGTATCGTGGTTGTCGGCTCCAAACTAACACCACCCTCCAAAATAAAAAACCATAAACAGGATTAACGGTATGCAAAAGTAATTATATGTAATAATTAAGCAAGGGTCAATAAGATAAATTCAACTAATTTGTATTAATTACAAAATAATCCTTTTGTTAAAATAGAGGCCCTACCCTTATTTTATACCGGGAACGAATAAGCATCAAATAAAGGATAAAATAAAAACACGAGCGCTATATACGCTCGTGTTTTACATGCAATACAGCAGATCATTCTGCTATGTATTGAATTGGGTTTAAGGCAGTACATTGCCAGCTGCACGATAAATTTCGTACCACTCTTGGCGTGTAAGGTGAACATCGCCAGCTTTGATGCAATCCTGCAAACGCTGGATGTTCATCGTACCTGTCACGGGCTGCATTTGCGCCGGGTGACGCAGCAACCAAGCAATTGCGATGGTCGTGTTGCTCACTTCATATTTTGCAGCAATCTCATCGATCTTCGCATTCAGTTCCGGGAACTTATCGCTGCCCAGGAATACGCCTTCGAAGAATCCGTATTGGAACGGGGACCATGGTTGAATCGTGATATCGTGCAGGCGACAATAATCAAGAATTCCGCCATCACGGTTAACCGCGGCATCGTTCTCCATATTTACGTTGATTCCACTGTCAATCATCGTGGTATTGGTAATACTCAACTGCAGCTGGTTGGCTACCAATGGCTGTTTAACGTATTTTTTCAACAGTTCGATCTGGTTCGGATTCTGGTTGGATACCCCGAAGTGACGCACTTTGCCTTCGCGTTCCAGCTGATCAAAGGCTTCAGCTACTTCTTCCGGTTCAACCAAGGTGTCCGGGCGATGCAGCAACAGAACATCCAGGTAATCGGTTTTCAAGCGTTGCAGAATGCCATCCACCGAATTCAAGATGTGCTCTTTGGAGAAATCAAACATGCCTTTGCGGATACCGCATTTGGACTGAAGAATCATATTTTCACGAACCTGGGGATTCATCTGCACAGCCTCTGCAAAGATCTCCTCACAAGCCCCGTTTCCATAAATATCAGCATGATCGAAGAAGTTCGCGCCTGCTTCCATGGCGGAATGAACAAAATGTTCAGCTTCTTTGCTGCTTAATGAATTAATTCTCATGCAGCCAACGGCTACAACCGGTATTTCGAGTGCGCTGCTGCCAAGTTTAATTGTTCTCAAGATGATTTCCCTCCATATTCGAATAGTATCGTACATTCATTCTCGTGATCTTTGCCAACTAGTATATACTTGTCTTCCGTCTATGATTGTGACACAGAACTGCAATCGGTTTCAATGGAATTTTAGATTTCTTATATGGAATAATGGAGGTTTTTTTCTGCATCGATCACTCACCTATACTTCTTCCGGAACTATCACTTCAATATGGCGAGGCAATACACTGATTTGAATGGGCAGAGAGGGCCCTTCTTCTCCATCCACATTTGTGCGAATGGCTTCTGTAGAACGGACGTGAACTTCTTTTGCTGTAAAATAATCAACATCCTTGTGGTTCTTCAGATTGCCAAACAATAGGGACGTTCCAAGTGTTACCGTATTAAAGACATTCATGCTGCGGATCACAAAACAATGTATTAATCCATCATCCACCGATGCTTCCGGGGACAATTTCTCAAAACCTCCAACCGAATTGGTCAGTGCCGCGAGAAAAAGTGGAGATTCCCCTTCCCAGAACTGCCCATCATACTCAATAGTAAGTGGCTTGGCCGGTGTGTTCATCAAATCTTTCAATCCTTCTTTCAAATAAGCGAATGAACCCAGCTTCGACTTCTCTTCAGAGGATACCGAGAATAACGCCTCTGCCAATGAACCCGCTGCCACCACGTTGGCAAACAGACGATCGTTGATTTTACCAAGATCCACCTTATGGATCTGCTCCGAACGTAACTGCCGAATGGCTTCCTCCGGATCAAGCGAGATATTCAGCGCACGCGCAAAATCATTCACCGTACCCAGCGGCACCACACCTAGTCTGGGACGATGTTCCTGATCCATCATACCGTTGATCGTCTCATGCAGCGTCCCATCCCCCCCGATGGAAATGACGAGATCACAGCCATCTTTGCAGGCACTTAGACAGTAGTTGGTCGCATCGCCCTCACCGGCCGTCTCATTGACCACCACTTCATACTGCTGTGATTCAAGAATTTCTTGTACCTGGGACACATATTGCTGAGCCTCTTCTTTACCCGACGATGGATTACTAATGATCATGGCTTGGCGCATACCCGCATCTTCTCCTCCAAATGGCTTTCTTACTTCATCTATACCCTTTCTGCCATGGAGTTGAATAGCATCTGGGGGAGTTGTACAATTTTTTTTGAAAAAGATGGCTGTAAGAGTGCAGTATGGGGTTTGTATCATATAGAATAGAAGTAGACGTTCTGCCTGTCATGAATTTCTTGTTCCTTTTGCCTCATGATGGGTTAATAACTATAGATGTGTTTTTATTCGTACCTGCATAAGTTAAACTGATCGATTTACACTTACCACTCCGATGGCAGAACAACCTTCCGATCACTGTTATCCCCGGATTTCTTTGATTCCCTTTTTCTAAAGGGAGAAATCCCGTGATAAAGGTGACCGCTTCGCTTCTTCAGGTTTTTTCTGCCCTCTCCGTTATCGTGTAAATATTGTACTTACCTTATATATCATCGAAAAAATCGGAATCGGAGGGAATTCATGCAATGAGAAGAATGACTCTACTATTTCTAGTCTTCATCCTGAGTCTCGGGGCGGCTGGGCAAGCGATGGCCTATACTACGGCAGACTTGGGCGAAGGAATCATCAAAGATCCTGCATTGGAGAACGGACTGAAGCTGATCCTGAACAAACCGGTAGATTCCCCGCTAACTTCCTCCGATCTGGAGCAGCTGCACGTAGTGGATCTGAGCAATGCAGGCATTCAAAGCCTGTCCGGTCTGGAATACGCCACGAATCTGACTCACCTCCGGTTATATGGCAATGAGATTGATGACCTAACACCGCTGGCGCATCTGACTCAGCTTCGCGAGGTTGACGTTCGCAATAACTACATTACATCGATTGATGCACTGGCTGATTTGAAAGACCTGGGGCGGTTGTATATCAGCAACAATTCCATTTCTTCCATAGAAGTTGTACGTGGATTCACCCGATTACATACGTTTCACGCGAGCGGTAACCAGATTACCAGTCTCTCCGCACTGGCGGATGCAGATGATCTTCAATGGCTCGAAATCTCGAACAATGCGATAACCGACCTGACACCACTAGCGGATAAAAGAAAACTGAAACAGCTCAATGTGGCCAACAATCACATTCACACACTGGATGTGCTGGCCGATCTGCCGAATACACTTCAGAAGCTGAATGTGGCAGGCAACGAGATCTCCGATCTGATGCCCTTGAAGCATATGACACGCCTGCAGGCGCTAGACTTCTCCGGCAATCAGGTTCAGCATCTGGCACCCTTGGAAGACCTGGTAGGGTTGAAAGAACTGAATGCGGAGTCCAATCAGATCTATGATCTGGAGCCGTTAAGCCAACTGTCCAAGCTGGAAGTACTGAAACTGTCCAATAACCGGGTGTGGGATCTGTCACCGATTGCCGGTTTTACTTTTACAAGAAACAGCTCTACAAATACAAATACGATAACGGATATCTCGGCTTCCACTTCCTTATCCTCCGGTACGCAGACCTCGGTCTCTGAACCGGAACCTGCCGGACTCACGGTACAAAATAATTATCTGGATGTTGCGAGCGGCAGTGACACGATGCGCCTGCTAAACCAGATGAATGTGCGGGAGCAGAAACGTACTCCACAGGGCAATTTTCAGCGGCTTATTGAAGGATCTACCACGGCCTATGTCGGGGATCGTGCTTACGCACTGGAGGCTGCACCTTTTATCGATGAAGGACGGACCTATGTACCGCTCCGTTTTGTCTCCGAGCAATTGAATGCCAGCGTGAACTGGAATTCGGATACACAGGAGGTTCAGATTGCGCAGAATGGTACAGTGGTTCGGTGGACTGTGGGAAACAAACAGGTGATTGTAGACGATACACTTGCGATAAACGATGCACCCCTGTTGATGAAAGATGGAAACGCGTTTGTCCCGGTACGTTTTATTTCGGAGCAATTCAATACGACGGTTGCGTATATCGGAAGCAGCAAAACGATTCTAATCTTCGAAAACAAAGCGCAGGCCGAGAGCGTACAACCTTAATTAAGCCAGGCATCATCAAGCACCGAGCACTTTTCTCAACTTATTTTCATGCACAATTCAATTCATATGCCCTCCATGTAGATGGTTACATGCACAGCAAAGTCCCCGTCTGAACATCAGCGGGGATTTTTGGTGAGCAGTATACAGGATACGAGCTGGCAGCAATACGATTGGCGGAATAGCGATTATTTAATCAAAAAAATGGATGCTGCCCAGGGTCTGCCTGTATTCACTGGGACTCATGCCAGTCCATCGCCTGAACTGCCGACTGAAATGCGCAAGACTGGAATATCCGAGCATGGTGGCAACCCGAGTGAGATTAAGATCAGGCTGGTGTATCAGCTGCTTGGCCTCGTGGAGCTTCAGTTCGGACAAATATTTTCGCGGGGAGATGCCGTATACTTTCTGAAACGTCTCCAGAGCATATCCAGGGCTGATTTGAAGCGAGGCCGCAATCTCTTCAATCCGAATCTCCTTATCCCCCAGCCCTTCTCGCTGGATATTCCCGGCATTGAAACGGCTTTTGATTGCCTCGGCAATCAGTGTCGCATAGTGTGCCACAGTAGGGGATACGGCTTCTTGGGAACGAGAGGAACTTCGTTCTGCCAATATCGCCAAAATCTCCAGCAAACCAGCCTGCATACGGAACAAATCTGATGTTGTATATTCTTCTTTGTGCTGAAGCAGATGCACCCATTTCATCATGACTTCCGTTAATCGCTGATTATCCTCGCAGCCACATGGGAACAACATCTGCACATGTCTACTCATCTCCTGGCGAAACAGAACCTCATCTACATTGAAATGGGCAATAAAGTAGGTCAGCCCCTGCTCCTGATTACATTCATTGGTATGTTTGCACCCAGGCGGGATAAGCAATATATCTCCTGCGTTGAGATCATAACGGATGTTCTCCAGTATCGTCGTCTGCGACCCTTCCAGAATCAATATCAATTCAAAGGCCAAATGCGATTCCATCGGCACTTGCCAGCCCTGTTTCACCTTCTGCATGTGTGCACCAAACAGCTTGACGTTCCAGTCCGTCGCAGGCAGCCATCGGCTCTCCGGAGATAGATAAGAACGGTATGGTTCAGGAATGATCATGCATTTCACCACCTTGGATTAGGGCAAATTTTACGCGGTTCAGCGTATCTTCTTTTGCAATAGGACTTGATATACTGACTGTACATCATACCTGAGATTCAAGCGAGGAGGAAATTCCAATGTCCCTTACAATATACGGTTATTCCACTACACCAGATCATGCGTGGAGAGCGATCTCTTATACAACTACAAATGAAAACGCTAACTTAAAGCTCACAGGTGAACAGCATCAGCTTGTCGAAGGATTTGGCGGTTGCTTTAACGAGCTTGGTTATATTGCCCTGTCCCACTTGAATGAGGAGCAGCGTCATGACGTATTTCATTCCCTTTTCCACCCGGAAGGTGAACATAAATTCAACATCTGTCGCCTGCCCATTGGCGCGAGTGATTATGCAGAGCAATGGTACAGTCACAATGAGGTGGACGGCGATGTGGCCATGGAACATTTTTCAATCGAACGCGATTTCAAATATCTGATTCCATACATCAAAGAGGCCCTGACCTATAATCCGAATCTGCAATTCTTCGCCTCACCCTGGAGCCCGCCTACATGGATGAAGTCACCAAAAGCCTATAACTATGGAACGCTGCGCTGGGAGAGGGAGATCCTGGAAGCTTATGCGCTGTATTTCGTCAAATTCGTACAGGCTTACCAGGACGCTGGCATTACCATCCATCAGGTCCATGTACAAAACGAAGTCATCGCGGATCAGAAATTCCCTTCCTGCATGTGGACAGGTGAGCAGCTGCGTGAGTTTATCGCCGATTACCTGGGCCCTGCTTTTGATCAGCACGGTCTGGATACGGAAATTTGGCTGGGAACGATCAACGCACCTGATCCATGGGAAGAATTGATCAAAAAGAAAACAAATGATTTTGACGAATATGCCGGACTGGTGCTTAGTGATCCCAAAGCCTACGCCTATATCAAGGGAGTTGGTTATCAGTGGGCAGGCAAAAATGCCATCCAACGTACAGCCGCGAGCTACCCGGAGCTTCGTTACATGCAGACCGAGAATGAGTGCGGTGACGGTAACAACTCGTGGAACTACGCCAAGTATGTATTTAATCTGTACCAGCACTATTTCAGTAATGGAGTGAATGCGTATATTTACTGGAACATGGTTCTGGAGCCGAAAGGCCGCAGCACATGGGGGTGGGAGCAAAACTCTATGATTACGGTAGACCCGGATGCCAAAGGAATCATTCGGAATCCCGAGTATTATGTGATGAAGCATTTTGCTCATGATGTCGTGCCTGGTGCGCGAAGAGTCGGACTGTCTGGAGCCTGGAGCGGCAAAGCCGTGGCTTTCCGCAACCCGGACAATAGTCTCGTCATTGTCATCAACAATCCGTTCAAGGACAGCCGTGACCTGCATTTGGCGTATGAAGGACAGACACTCCGGTTTGAGCTGGAGGCGGATTCCTTCAACAGTATTATCATTCCTCAATCCTAATACCCATTCAAACCACGAAATAGCGTCATGTCGCCCTACTTGATGTGGGCACATGACGCTATATTTTTGTGTAAGCTATGGAAAGAAATGATTCTGTAAATGGTTCTGCCTGCCTAGCTTAAGGATTGTTCGCAAGATAATTTCTCAGCCATTGCAGCGCTGGACGCTCTGTACCATTCGTATTCACCAAATGGGAACCGCTCACCCAAGTCTGACCTTGATTGAAGCCCCACAACGTCACACCTTTAACGGCCGAGTGCTGCCAGAGAACAGGGAATTTCTGCTGATAGCGCTGCAACTGTGTGTTATCATCGCCTGTCATATCCAGTTCCGATACATAGATCGGCAATCCGGTTGCGGCAAGTTTGTTCAATACAGTGTTCATTGTGCTGACAGAAACGTTATCCATATTAAAGTAATGGCACTGGATACCGATGCCGTCAATTAGACCTCTGCTCTTCAAAATATTGATGATCTGAACGTATTGGTCAGCTGCATTCGGATCGCCAATAATCCCATATTCGTTCAGCAGAAGCTTGGCGTTCGGGAAAGCTTGTCTCGCTTGCTCAAAAGACCAGATAACCCAGTCCCACCCTGTCGCTCCATCCCCACCAATGGCGTTACGATAAGAAGGTTTGGCATGTAATGGTTCATTAACTACATCGACAAACGCTGATTTGGAATATCGCTGGCCTGCTGCCTTGATCCACTGGATTACTTCAGCCTTCTGATCTGCAGCGGAGAGTCCACTAATCCAGCCTGGCTCCTGACTACCCCAGACAAGCGTGTGAAACTTGAACGGAAATCCATTGTTGTTGGCATAATTGTAGGCGATATCCGCCTGAGACCAGTTCATATTGTTACGCGTGGCTTCGACTGCGCCCCATTTTGTTGAATTCTCCGGCGTTATCTGGTTCCAATAGGGACTGAAATTGGAGGGAACACTGCTTGCAATAATATTCCCCAAAAATTTGCTTCCTTTAGCTAAACCTGCACTCACACTACCAACCGCGACTGAGGTAGCGAGCACACCCACTAACGCCAAAGCACCCATATTCTTAAACCATTTGGACTTGAACAATGCATTGCCTCCTTTGATTTTTAGTATTCGATTTATTAGTAAGCGCTTACAAATTTCATTTTACTGGATAAATTTGTAATTATCCATGTAGAAAGTATAGTTTGTCCCTCAGAAAATATAGATGTTGCGGACTAAAATGATGACTTAACCAAATGAGTTACACTTTATTATATTTATAAATCTATAAATATAGATATAATGTAACTCTGAGAACTTATCATATCGGCCATATATTTTTCTATAGGTAAGAGGCTTTTTTAGTCCGCTATATCTATTTACCTATATATATAAATCAATTCGGAGGTCTACACTTTACATGAAATCGAAATCACAACAGGTTAATCCGTTACTCATCCTCATTCTAGCGCTGGGTGTATTCGCCATCATCACTACAGAAGTAGGCATCATCGGAGTGCTTCCTCTGATCACACAGAAATTCAACATCACTGCTACACAGGCTGGATGGCTGGTAAGTATTTTCGCTCTCGTTGTTGCCGTGTCTGGCCCTTTTCTGACTTTGCTTGTATCTGGTATCAATCGTAAAACCATTTTGTTAACTGCTGTGCTGTTATTCGCCATTTCCAATGTAGTATATGCCTACACAACCCGGTTCGACATGATGCTAATCTTTCGGATTATCCCAGCCATTTTCCATCCGGTCTTCTTCTCCGTTGCTCTCGTCACAGGTGCCAAGCTGGTCCCACCGGAAAAAAGCAGTCAGGCCGTTGCCAAAGTGTTTACCGGGATCACTGCCGGCTTTGCATTTGGCGTGCCCTTAACTTCCTATCTTGCGGAACGCTTCTCGTTGGAGGCTGCCTTTTGGTTCGGAGCGGTTGTCAGTCTTATTGCTTTCATCGGTATATGGATTTGGCTGCCCTCGATGCCTGTGCAAGAGAAGATGTCTTATGGCAAACAGATCGGCATTTTGCGTAAACCTGCGCTGTGGCTAAATATTGCTACTGTCATTTTTATTTTTGCGGCAATGTTCTCCGTATATAGTTATTTCGCCGAATACCTTGGGCAAGTCACCCAAATGGGCGGTTCATGGATTAGTGTGATGCTCTTGGCCTTTGGTGTTATTATGATTGCCGGCAATTTGGTATTCGGACAGCTTCTGCATCGGAATATTCCGAGGACCGTTCTCCTCTTCCCGGTGCTATATATGGCGGCTTATTTACTCGTTTTCTATGCAGGTTCCTATTTCATTCCGATGATTATCATGGTGTTCGTCTGGGGTGCGATTCACTCTGGCGGTCTGATTGTCAGCCAGACTTGGCTTACGACAGAGTCTCAGGAAGCACCTGAATTCGGAAATAGCCTCTTTGTCTCTTTCTCTAATCTGGGGATTACCCTCGGAACCTCCATTGGTGGCTGGTTCATTGCCCAACTTGGCATTCATCAGGTCATCTGGAGCGGAATAATCTTTGGTCTGCTTGCTCTGGTATCCATCGTTGTCAAAATAAAATTTTTCACCTCTCGTAGTCGTAGTTCAATAGAGACGGTTTAAAAGTTAAGTGCCCAGCGTCATCTACAATCAAATATGATTTGGGTGTTGTTGAGGAAGAAGTTTAAACATATAAAGAGACGTGTAGAGACTACTCTAATCATTTCCAGTGAATTCCTATCGAATGATCCAGAGTAGTCTCTTTTATTTGTCATTTTGTGGTTTACATTTACCAAATGTTTATCTAGTATTAACTCCAATGACACATATCTTTACATAACACTAGATAACAAGGGAGATTACAACATGCGCAAATTTTCGCCGAAACGTTACGCCGGATGGCCCTTATCCTTCCTCTTATGTGCCTCCATCCTCTTCGCACCTTTTGCCTCCACTCCGGCTCAGGCTGCTGAAGCAGACAAGGAAACCAAGATTACATTGTTGGGAACATCGGACATTCATGGCCGATTTATGCCGTGGGACTATGCCCTGGACGGTCCAAATCCAACCGGCAGCATGACGCAGTTGTACACGATCGTGAAAAAAGTGCGTGCTGAGAATCCAAATACGATTCTGTTGGATGCAGGCGATATGATTCAGGACAACTCGGCTGAACTGTTCAACGATCAGCCTCAATCTCCCATGATGGTCGCAATGAACGAAATGAAATATGACGCATGGGTTATGGGAAATCATGAATTTAACTTTGGATTGGACGTATTAGAGAAGATTTCCTCACAGTTCAAGGGACAACCCTTGGTAGGCAACATTTTCAAAGAAAACGGCGACCGCTACATGCCTGCTTATACGATTATTGAGAAGGACGGTATCAAGGTTGGCGTCATCGGAATGAACACACCTATGATTACCGAGTTCGAAAAAGGTACGGATCACCTGGACGGCATCATTGTCAAAGACCCGGTGGAGGAGACCAAGAAGGCCATCGCTGAGCTGAAAGGCAAAGTAGACGTCATGGTTGGACTTATGCATATGGGACTCGATAACGAGAACGGGAACCCGGGCACCGGGGTTACGGATATTGCCAATGCCAACCCGGAGCTGGCTGCTATTTTTGCCGGACACATGCATACGCTGATTGAATCCCAAACGGTTAACGGCGTATTGATCTCCGAACCGAACAAATATGGTTCACACATTTCACGGATTGACCTCACATTTGCCAAAGAAGGCGACAAGGTTGTACTGAAAAGCAAGGAAGCACAAGCACTCGCTGTAAAAGCCGCTGATGGCTCTTATGAAGTGTCCGATCCCGGACTGGAAGATACACTGCATCCGTTCCACGAGTTCGCTCGTGCCGATGCCAACATTGAAGTGGCTGAACTGAAAGGGACGAACCTGGTTCCTGCCGATGAGATTAAGGGTATCCCTGCTGTGCAGATTCAGGAAACACCTTTGTCTGACTTTTTCACCGAAGTCATGCTGCACTATAGCGATGCCGACGTAGTTGCGCACCAGATCGATAACGATAAGGCCAAGCTGGATGTCGGACCGATCAAGAAAAAGGATATTGCGTTCAACTACCAATATACCTTTGGTGAAGTAACGGTATATGAAGTGACCGGACGTGATCTGAAGGATTACATGGAATGGTCTGCGGGTTATTTTAACTCCACACGCCCTGGCGATGTGACGATTAGTTTTGATCCGAAACGACGTGCTTCCAAATACAGCACCGACGATTTCTTCGGCGGGGTGACGTATGAAATTGACCTGACCAAGCCTTACGGCAGTCGGATTACGAACCTCAAATACAGCAATGGCACAGTGGTTAAAGAAGAAGATACACTCAAGCTCGGCATGAATGCCTACCGGATGGAAGCCCTGATTGCCAAAGGTGGGGCACTGGAAGGACGTAAGTTCAAGCAATTGTGGTCCTCCAAGGATGCTTCGGCATTTGGCGAGATTCAAGGTACGATCCGTAATCTGTCCATTGCTTATCTCAAAGACGTGATGAAAGGCGTTTATGAACCGAAGATCCAGCACAACTGGAAGATCACCGGTGTCGATCTGACAGCACCTGCACGTGCAGATATCGTAGAGCTGATTAATGATGGCATCATGTCTGTTCCGACAACGGAAGATGGCAAGTATACCAACATTGCGTCCATTAACATTTTGGATGCGGTGACTGAAGAAGAAATGACTGCACTTGCCGCCAAAGCGAACGTAAGTATCGCGAAATTTTCTGGCGTGAAAACGAAAGGGGAGTTCTATCAAGAGCTGAATAAAGCTCGCAAGGCGTCCCCTGGCAGTGGTGAAGAAGAGACTTCACCTGAGAAGCCGACGACACCAACGGTACCGAGACCAGATACATCGAAACCCGGCAAACCATCTACATCACCAAGTACAGGTAAACCGGGTACAGTCGTAAAAGGTAAACAAGCCAAGGTTACTGCAGCCTACCTGAACGTGCGCTCTAGCGCTTCATCCAAAGCCAAAGTAGTTACTTCCGTACCGAAAGGCACCGTCCTTGAAGTAATCAGTACAGATAAGTATGGCTGGGTCAAAGTGAAACTAGATGGACGCGCAGCTTATGTCTACGGAAAATATGTAAGTATGCTGAAATAGATTGCCCGTTGACGACTCGAAGTAATTCATCTATTCATAAGAAAGACCTCCTCCACAATGCATGTGGAAGAGGTCTTTTTTTATTTTAGAGCCATACGTTACGTGTTCACCTACTCCTGCGCCAAGCTTCGAACCTTTTTCACAAACTGATCCAGCTTGATTCCATTTGTTTGTTTGGTGAATTCAAGCGCCTCGTTGGAGAACCCCTCGTAGGCAGAAAGGACATAATCCCCATCTACGACATAGTACGTGCCATAACGAGAGAAGGAATAACCTCCACGTTGCTCGGACTCTACCCCCTTTTTGATCGCTGTAACTAGTCTCTGACCAGGCATAAGTTTAGGCTCAAGCGCGCAAACGCTGCGTTATAGAACAGAAATGTTTCCTTGGCTACACCTGCTCCTGTAATCACTTCGTGCACCTTTACTTTGTAAGAGACGAACTCAGCTTCGTAGGGAGTCATTCCCGTAGTCTCCTGCTTTTCTGTCATTGTGCGTTCAGGTGTATCTGGTTCAGTGGTTACCACCATGCTCAAATTCGGCAAAACGCTCACAACCTCTGCCACAACAACTGCATCTGCGAAGTCCATGATCTCTCTAAAGGTCACTTTTTTCATCCATGGAGTCACGAGAGACTGTGGTGAGAATGGGTACTCCTCCCTCAGTTCCTGTAACCGATCTTGGGAGAGAACATCTAAAACATCTGATTGATCATCATCTGAGTTAGAAAAAGGGGCCGAGCAGCCCAGTAGACCGACTGTAAACGTGATAGCGAACAACCAACACATTACACGAAGTTTTATCACGCACCCTTCTCCTCCCTAACGTTTACTCGCCTTGTATTAATCCCGCTTGACGTTCCAGCTTGCAAGCATACCTCTCGCCATTTCCATATTGGATTCTTCCCCAGTGATTAATGCAAACTGCGCAACGATTGCCGGGTATGCCGCCCACTGCTCCCGAATATGCTCCAGCATCTGCGGCCATGTCCTTCCCCCTGCCTTCTCATAGCGATTAAGCAAATTCCGTAAGCCTTCCTCTTCGAAGAGCGCATAATAGATGACAAAATCCTTACCCGGGTCGGCAATCTCTGCCTCCGTCCAATCAATCAGCCCGGTAACCCGCTGGGCATCGTCGACGATAATGTGCGGCGGATGCAGATCACCGTGATTGAACGTTGAGTGTTCAGGCCAATAGCTGTCCGTTGTCAGCCAAGCTTCCCACCGCTTGGACAGTTGTTCTGGCACCTCAAAGCTTTGTTTAATCTCTTCAATATTGGCTGCAAAAGCTTTACGAGCTTCTGTAGGCGTCTTGCTGCGCACTCCGCCCTTTATCGCCTCATCAGGATCAATGTTATGCAATGCCACTAGTGAAGTAGCGAGCGATTCGAAGAATTCATCGGATAAGCTATCCTGTGAAAATCGCCATGCGTATCCTCCCCCTGCCGGATCAACGACCGCAATCGGTTCTCCATCAAGTAAAGGATAAGCGATCAGTTCCGGCGTACAAATCCGCCACTCTGGTACCTCTACCGGTAGACGACTTTTTACAACCTCAAGCACCTTGCGCTCATTTTCAGCCCTTTCCCACACATCCTCGCGCCGTGGCTGGCGCAGTATCCACTGTTGTCCCTGTTCATCGGTGGCAAACGCTACCCGAAAGTCCATACCGGACTCGTTAATTTTCATGGATTCCTCAGCAATATGAAGCCCATTCTGTTCGGCCAAAGATTTTAATACCTTTTGCAATTCCAACCGCTCATTCACGTTCAATTTTGTCATTTCAGGCTCTCCCCTTTTCCTCAATAAAATAAAAAACACAGACATCCATGCCTGTGCAGTTCATCTCGGATATTGGGTGTACCTGAATGCTCGCCAAGAAATAGTAGTACATTAAAGAACCACTCTAAACGAGCGTTTCTTTAATGACTAGCGGCATACGTGTAAATAGGCAAACCGATCCCGATGAGCTGCACACAGGCAGAAATACAGCAAGCGCAAACAAACATTTCGCCATGCTATCTCCATCGGATAAAATTTGCCACACGTATCCCTCCGTTCCGTAAGTTAACCATATGTTAACATATTCCATTTTCCGATTCCAGCTTAAATGGCGTTTTTTTGTTATTTTTAAGCGATGTGTATGAACCTTGGTAGCTCAAAAACCGTCATACGTATAGATACAATACAAAGAATGAGGTGAGCAACGAATGTCCATTGTGCGAAAATTATCCCTAATGCCGCTCATTTTACTTCTGTTAACGCTAGGATGTTCAGAAGAATCAGCGGAAAAGGAGGAGGGGAAAGCTCCTGTTAGCGGAGTGATCACGGATTTTGTTGAAGAAAAGGGACAGGTCCTCATCGATAATGAAGAAGATAACGGTAATAAATCAGGCCCCATCTTGATTTCACTTCATACGAATGCGGAACTTATTATCAATGGTGAAACCGTCACTGCCCCTTTGGATGGAACATTGGTTGGACGCAGAGCTAAAGTGTGGACAGGTCAGTCTATCGCCAAATCTTTTCCCCCACAGACCACAGCCTTGAAGATGGTTATTTATGAATAGAGAACATAACAACCGATACTTTTCGTTTCACGTGGAACGCTTTGATACACCTTCCTCCTTCGGAATTTATGCAATTCCCATAAGTACAGCCGCATAATTTTTCTCGGAAAATGAAGTTTGGCAGCATTAATCTGAATGCTCATAGCAATTACTCCGTTAGCGCACCTATATATAGAGTATAATGAAGAGGTATACGATAAATGTACGGTGCAATGCTTATATGTAAGCATATCGCAAAATGCGATTCCAAACGCCCCTGTATTCAAAACTAACGTAAAAGAGGTTAACGATGAGTAAGCAACAATTTAAAGATTATGGACTTGGCGAAGAAATCGTAAAAGCGCTGGATAGCCTGGGCTATGAAACCCCAACGGAGGTTCAAACCAAAGTTATTCCAGTCGCCCTTGAAAATAAAGATCTTGTAGTCAAATCCCAAACAGGCAGCGGGAAAACAGCCGCCTACGGTATTCCAGTCTGTGAGCTGGTAGATTGGAACGAAAATAAACCGCAGGCTTTGATTCTCACGCCAACCCGCGAGTTGGCTTTGCAAGTGAACGAAGATATCACCAATATCGGACGCTTTAAGCGTATTAAAGCAACCGCACTATACGGTCAGTCTCCTTTTCATGTTCAAAAAGCCGAGTTAAAACAAAGAACGCATGTCGCTGTAGGCACACCGGGACGGGTACTGGACCATATCGAACGTGGCACCCTGCCGCTGGATCGGATCTCATACCTTGTCATTGACGAGGCCGATGAGATGCTGAACATGGGCTTCATTGAGACGGTGCAATCCATTATTCAAGCACTGCCTAGCGAGCGAGTGACGATGTTATTTTCCGCTACGTTCCCTGAAGATGTAGCCAAGCTGTCTCGCAAATACATGAACAATCCGGTGGAGATTGAGATCAAGGCAAGTGGTCTTACCACAGCAACGATTGAACATGCCGTGATTCACGTGCCAGAGGTGAACAAAACGGCGCTGCTTCAAGACCTGTTTATTGTTGAAAATCCAGATAGCTGTATCGTGTTCTGTCGTACGCAGGAGAACGTGGATAAACTGTTCCGTGTCATGGCTGACCTCGATTATCCAGCGGATCGCATCCACGGAGGCATGGAACAAGATGAGCGCATCGAAGTGATGAATGCATTCAGAAGAGGACAATTCCGCTATCTGATTGCAACGGATGTAGCCGCACGCGGGATTGATATCACGAATATTACCCATGTCATCAACTACGATATTCCTTTGGAAAAAGAGGGATACGTGCACCGTACAGGTCGTACGGGTCGCGCTGGTAAAACAGGCAAAGCCTTTACCTTGGTTACCCCGAAGGATGGCAGACGTCTGGCCGAGATCGAATCGTATATCGGATTTGAGATCCCTGTCGTTAAAGCTCCTTCCGAGGAAGCTGTTGACCGTCGTCGGGAAGAGTTCGAGAAGCGTTTGAGAATCGTGCCTGAACGCAAAAAGGACAAGCGTGAACAGTTGAACCAACAGATCATGAAGCTGAACTTCAACGGAGGCAAGAAAAAGAAACTCCGTGCGGTAGACTTCGTGGGCACCATCGCCAAGATTGAAGGCGTCACTGCAGACGACATCGGGATTATTACCATTCTGGATAATGTAACCGATGTGGAAATTCTGAACGGCAAAGGCCCACTCGTGCTTGAGGTGATGCAAACTACAACGATCAAAAAGATGCAGCTCAAGGTTCGCAAAGGTCATAAATAGGTTTTGAACCTGTTTAAATAGAGTGTTATTTCAAAAGGGATAGTAGCTTATTTTATAAGTCTACGATCCCTTTTTTATATATTGATATGAGTTAAATGACTCGCTATCGCCGCTATATTCGGGATAAAGTTCCATTTGTTCATCAGGGTACACATTGTTCACTTGTACAAGATTCCATTTTAATTACACTAAATATGTAAACGCTTCACAAAGGACCGATATTAGGAGGTGTGTGTAATGGGCAATAGGAAAGCAGTCTGGTTTCTGGTCTTCGCGCTCACGCTAACCATGTTTGGCCTTCATCCCGAACGGACCAGTGCGGCAAGCGTGACCATCACCAACGGTTCCGATTGGCTGGATACCGCAGGCAACCCCATTCAGGCCAATAGCGGAAACATTCTGAAAGTCGGCAGTACGTATTATTGGTACGGCGAGCATGCGGTCAGCGGCAAGTTTGACAGCGTTAATGTCTATACCTCAACCGATCTGAAGAACTGGACGTTCAGCAATGCTATTCTGACCAAGGATTCAGCCACCGAGCTGGCCTCCAGCAAAATCGAACGTCCCAAAGTCATCTACAACGCCGCCACGAAGCAGTATGTGCTATGGGCTCATTACGAGAACGGTACAGATTACAATCTGGGACGGGTCGCGGTAGCAACGAGCAGCACACCAAACGGTAAATTCACGTATGAGGGAAGTTTTCGACCTTTGGATTACGAGTCACGCGACATGACTGTTTTTGTAGATACAGACGGTACAGGTTATCTGATCACAGCATCCCGCAAGAATGGCGGGGCCAATGATACCATGGCTATTTTCAAAATGAATACCAGCTATACCGGTGTGGAATCCTTTGTGGGTTGGCAATTCGAGAACGCCTATCGCGAAGCTCCTGCCGTTGTGAAAAAGGGCAATCGATATTACCTCTTCACCTCCCAGGCTGCTGGCTGGTATCCAAATCAGGGCGCGTATGCCACCGCCTCGTCCATGACAGGCACCTGGTCCGCTCTTACACCTTATGGCAATCCATCGGCCTTCGGCTCCCAGATCCATGATATTGCCACCATTACAGGCAGCAACACCACATCCTATATTTATATGGGCGACCGCTGGAATCCACTCAATCTTGGTGAACATAAACACATTTGGCTTCCTTTAACCTTGAATGATTCAAACGGAACCGCCTCACTGGAATGGTACAAAGAGTGGAATATTGATGCTGTAACAGGCACGGTAACGCCACCTTCTCTTGTTAATCACGCCCAAGGCAAAACAGCTACCGCCATCTCCACAGCCTCCGGATCATCTACATCCAATGTTAATGACGGCAACTATCAGACCTCTTGGGCATCATCGTCCAATACTTGGCCAGCCTGGTGGCAGGTCGATTTCGGTGCACCGAAGACCATCAAGGAGATCGATATCTCCTGGTTTATGTATAAAGGATCGGAAGGCTATTATAAGTACAAAATTGAGATCAGCAACGATGGCGTCAACTACTCCACGCTGGATCGAACCAGCAATACCACCTATGGGTTTACGACCGACGCTGTTCATTTTACCGCCCGGTATGTACGTATCAATATGGTCAACGCTGTCCTGTGGAACAATCCGGGTAACTGGTACACCCCAACCCTGCATGAGGTCAAAACGTTAGGCCCAGCAACACCTGATGCGACGAATTACAGCCGTTTCAGCTCCTTCAATTATCCGGATCGGTACATCCGTCATTCCAACTTCACTGCACGGATCGACGCCAACGTCTCACCTGTACTAGATTCCCAGTTCCGCGTTGTACCCGGCTTGGCAAGCTCTACAGGCATCTCCCTGGAGTCCATCAACTTCCCTGGCTACTTCCTGAAACGCAATTCCAGCAACAAAATCGTACTTGAAGCGTACACGGATACTGCTACCTATAAAGGAGATGCCACCTTTCTGAACAGCCCCGGCTGGGCTGACAGCTCCAAAGTATCCCTCCAGTCGTACAGCCAGCCCGGATACTACATCCGGCATTACGACTATATATTGCAGCTGGACGCCATCAATGCCTCCAGTAGCGCAACGGTGAAGGGTGACGCCACGTTTGGGCGAGCTGATTTTTAGCTTAGAAATTGGAGATGAGAATGAGCATCCACATCTCGGGAAAGAGGCTGCTTCTTCAGGAATCTTAACTGGAGACATGGCCTCTTTTGCTGTATAAAATTTGTGATTGGTGTGTACGAGGAAGCGCTGAACCCATTTGACTACACCTTGTCCATCATTGGCGGGAAGACTTATTGACGATATCCAAGAATGCCTTCACATTGTATGTGTCGTCCTGAATGCGCCATTCCCCTTGTTCCTGTAAAAAGGTAATCTCCCCTTCTAACGGAATGGTCTTCGTTTCTTCTCCATCATAATTCGTGAATACCAAATTCAGCGTGTACTCCACGAGCATCCAATCATTTTTACTTTCTTTCATCTTCGCTTGTATATCTTCCGTATGAAGTGACGCATCTTCTTTGTCTGCCACCTGAAATGGCAAACCCACGCTATTTCTTTCAAAGTTCCGTTCAGTCAGGAAAGGCTTCAAGATCTCTTTTTTGGCTAGCATCTTCTCTACGGTTAATAATTCTTCACTCTCCGTATTATCGACTGCAAACTCCGCCTTTTTATATTCCAAGGTCATTTCAAGAGCCTGCTGTTCTTCCTGGGCCGATGCCTTTTGGTTCGTCAATATACTCAACTGACTCGTTGAAGATGGAGCTGGCTCTTGAATACTTTCGGTTTTTGAGGGCTCGTTACACCCCATCATTACGACAGACATCAGAGTAACTGTTCCGATGATATAATTTAATTTACGCAAAATCATCCTCCATCCTGTGCGTTCTTGTTATCGGCTACAGCTGAATACATAAGCAGGCGGCAGGTTACGGTACACCCTTGTCATGCTTACGTTTTCGAAAAATTGCTTGAGCAATCCCCGTTTAAGTAGCGTGTACTGAAAAGTAATGAACTTGCCATCTTTCTTCAAATATTGCCTTGATTTAGCTAAAATGTCCAGTGATACCTCCGCAGGCAGACTCGCAAAAGGCAGTCCGGATACAATGTAATCAACCTTATCCAGTCCATATTGTCGTATGTGCTGATCGACATGCACGGCAGAATCGTGAATGATGTGTACATTCGGAAGATGACCGTACTTTTTGCGAAGCAACTGGCAGAAGCGGGCGTTGTTTTCAATCAGGATCAGAACCGTCCCTGGCTGCATGTTCGCAAGCAGCATTTCCGTAAATACCCCCGTGCCTGGCCCATACTCCACAATGCATGATGCACGGTCAAATGCGATGTCTTTCACCATTTTTGCTGCTAGATATTTTGAGCTGGGGGCAATTGCTCCAATCCATCGGGGACCCTGGATGTATTGCTTCAAAAAGGATAACCATTCCATGCTGTCCGACCCCCCAAGTTGATTTCTGAGATCAATATAGAATCCAAATCTGAAGAAGCCATCAAACTGAGGAGAATTGGAGAGCATGCTACATCGTATTCGGAGTGGATAAAGCTTGCGAATGCTGCCGGTTAAAAGCGTAGAAATATCCACAAACAAAAAAAGAGCCTACCAGATTACTTTTTAGGCCCTTAGATATAATCAAATATATTATCTAAAATAACGATTAACGGTTTGAAAATCTAAAGATCAACTTTTCTCCATCATGCGTTTGATCCTGAAGCTCCACATAGTTTCCCTGGGTATAGTTCGATACAGTTTTTCGCCAAAAGTGTTGACCTACTTTATTTTTCTCCGAAGGATTCGTGAACAACTCCCACCGGCCCCGATACCTCTGGAATACCTCTTTTGCAGCGTGCTCTGCAATCCCCACACCTCTGAATGGCTGCATTAGAAAGAATTCATGTACAAAGAAATCCGTGTCTGCCGAACAATGCGGCGCAGTAGCAACAAATATAAAACCTGCTGGTACGCCATCTACTCTAATCAAAAATGCATAGAGGACATTCGGTTTTTCCCACCATATGTTCTGGACATCATATTGATCTTGCAACGTTTTATAATCATCACCCATTTCGAAAATCCCATGTTTATTCGGAGTGTGTTCTGTTTTCAGTCCATAATGTCCGGATAAATCATGAAGGTATAGAGGATACATGTTTTTGATGATATATGCCTCATGGTTATGCGCTAACTGTACTTCAATTTCCATGTTGTTCCCCCCACAGATAACGTAATGTTTTGTTAGTAACAGTTCTATAATCTCATTGTATTGGTCTCCTTTCGCACAATATAGGCAGCAAACCATTTAAACTAATCCCTACACAAAAAGCCACATTCGATTTCTCGAATGCAGCTCTAACCCTTTAATCACTTTTTGGAATATACAATTTTCTTGATACTGTCGATGGACAAACAATATTTTTCTATGAGTTGGTCGATGGACATGCCCGCAGCGAATAGCTGGCGAATCTCATCGTTTCTTTGCTTCAAAATCATCCGGCTGCCCGAACTCTCGCCCCACTTTTGATGGGTTTCCTTCGGTTTGGGGATATACACCAACCCACCAGGGATATGGCGCTGGATCTCCTTTAGCAATGATTCCGGAAAGATCGTGTCTGCGTTAATATATTTCATATTTGCTCCGCTCCTTAAAAGTTAAGTTCTTTAAGGCAGCAGAGTCAATTGATGAACACTTGTTATACGCATTATAGTGGTGTGGCGGAAATAGATTTCAAGCTCTATACAAACAACCGCCGTTGTTCATCGCATGGACTCTGCATAGAGCGGATCGTGAAACTTCTTATGAATTGAATCATGGTAGCCCCCCATTCGGTGAATCCTATATAAGTTACTTTCATGGTACTCTTATATGTTCCATATGAGAACACAATATCCTTTACAACATTCAGTACTGGTTCAAACTCCGCTCCAGCATCTCTCTCACTTGTTGTTGCAGCTCCAGCGGCTCAATTACCTTCACTTCAGGCCCATAGGAGAGCAGCTTTCGCGCTGTAAAAGGAAACTCCTCAAGCGGAACCAGTCCTCGCCATTCATTACCTTCAACCGACTTGAACAGTACATCTGATCCTGCAAGTCTCACCCCAAAATCGGTGAATTGCAGCACGACTTCTACGCTTTCTCTCTCTTCCTTGAAATTCAGCCACTCTTGCAAAGTAGGAACCGACTCGTCGATGGAATCCAGCATAACCAGCTCCTGCATGCGATCCACTCGATACAACAGCACTCGATCCTTCCTCCGGGCAGGCATATACCAATACCCGTGATCATAATAGATGCCGATGGGAAAGACCTCTACTTTTTTATGTCCCTTCCGGGAATGATATATAAATTCAATCTCTCTTTTATCTACTGCTGCGCCTAATATCTCTGTTGTTAGTGCCTCGACCTGCACAGCATGATGTTGAAGGAACGTAATGTGCTGTCTCATCCGTGTAATCAGATCCTGTACATCCTGAGGTAAAGTTGAATAATATTCCTCGGCGAGATGCTCACGAATTGATCCGTACGGAAAATCCGGGACGTTCTCCAAATATTCAATCATCATAAACAAACCCAACGCCTCATGCTGTGTGAGTTGAAGAGGTGGCAAAATGCGATTAGGCAGCACTCGATACCCCCCGTTCACTCCAACCTCCGTATACAAAGGAAAGCCCAACTCCTGCAGATCATTCAGATCTCGCTGGATCGTACGGATCGACACCTGAAAACGCTCCGCCAATTCACGAGCTGTAAATTTCTTTCTCGAATCCATGAGTCGCATCAATGCGAGTTTTCGATTATTCAAATTCACCCCACCTAACTACGTCAACATTTGTCATAGTTGGAGTGTATCATATATTTCAGAAGGGAGCGATTGATATGTCTACCAATAAAGTTGTGCTTTACATTGCAATGAGTCTGGATGGGTACATTGCAAGACCGGATGGTTCGGTGGATTGGCTGTTCGATGTGGAAGGTGATGGTGGCGATAACGGGTATGGCAAGTTTTATTCATCGATTGGATCGGTGGTTATGGGACGTCTTACGTATGAAGAGGTGCTCAAGCTGTCAGAGGATTTCCCCTATGCGGATCGCCCGACGTATGTACTTTCTCGTTCCCAACAAGCCCCTGCACCGCATGTACAATTTACGAACGAGGCTGTGAAGAACCTGATTCCCCGATTGAAGCAGGACTCCAGCGGTGACATTTGGATTGTGGGCGGAGGCCAGCTGGTGCAAGCCGTTCTGGAACAACAACTGTTCGATGAGGTTGAGATTGCCATTATTCCGAAGGTTCTTGGTGAAGGAATCCCCCTCTTTCCAACAGGGACGGTACCAACTCATTTCAAAATGATTCATACCCAGACGTTGGGGCAGATCATTTCGATCCGCTATCAGGTACAAGGGAAGTAACTTTAGCGTAGTTAACACATCCCTTTCGATGTATAAGGTGTACTAAAAGAAGAGCCAGGCCTCTCTAACTAAGAGAGGTCTGGCTCTTCCGATTTCAAATGTAAATTAAAATTTATTTTAAAATTCCCTTTAGATATTCCGCTAACGCATCAGCAGTCCTTCGATGAGATAACTCACCCGGATGGCTTCTGGCGCCTAACGTCTCCTCGGTCGTATTGGGCAGCTGTATCACCGAGACTTTCGTATCTCCAGCCTGTTTCGTATAAACGTCAACAGCACGATAGATCGCTGGCATCATCGGGAATCCAAGCATGCCGTATGCCCATACCAGATGCGCCTCTGGATTGTTTTTTCGAAGTTGAATTAGGAAGCGGGTCACGGCATTCTCAAAAGCAGCCAGATCCTCTTCATGGTAAGTCCCGTCTTCTTTCAGGCGTTGCTTGTACACCTTTCCGGTAACGGGGTCCTTCCACGCCGGAGTTTGAAAGGCTCCTCCATCATTGCTTCCCAGGTTAATCACCACTACATCTGGCTGCCAAGAGTTAAAATCATGCTTGTCCCCTGCCCCAAGCGCTGCGTTCTTATCTCCGGTCACCAATCCACAGATTTGCTCGTAATAAGCAGGGATATTTGCATTCGGATTGTTATCCCAACTCGTCAGCACACCCCAGCCGCTCTGCGAGATGACGCGGTATTCTGCATTCAGCATTTCTGCTGTCATGGCCGTATAATTATGTATGGCGTTGAACCACATCGGAATCCAATCCTCTTCCGCTTTGGCTCCAATTGCGCCTTCTCCGGATGTAATACTGTCGCCGATAAATTCAATCTTGTACGGTCTCTCCTCTACAGGTACGAAGTCACCATCTGACTTCACCGCATGAATCTGCAAGGAACAGCCCGGATCTCCATTCATGGCTTGTACATCTTTGACGATCCGTACATTTTTCACCACATTCCCGTTCATTCCTCGGAATACGCAGATCCAATACCTTCCCGCCGTTAACATCTGTCTGCTCACCGGGACACCGTTAATCAGAATGCTGATCCAAGGTTCATACAGGTCATAATCAGACTCGATCTCCACCCACAACTCAGAGCCTTTTACATTAAGTTCAACCGTACTTCCGGTCCAAAACAAGGTTAAGGGTGACCGTTGTCCTGTCGTTCTGCCATGTACTTTGAGATTGCTGACATCAGATAACGCGTACGTCTGTAATTTCTCATTAGCCTTCACGATGTATTCCTCCCAGATGATTATTGCCCCAAAGGGCAGTCTCATATGACTAGATTTTGAGAAAATGGTCTACATGCTTCTGATACTTCTCGTACCAGATTTTCCATTCTGCTTCACGAGATTCCAGTGTACGACCATCCAGTAATGCCTCAATGACGTTCAGGCAGACATGCCACCCCGCTAGATCCTTAGGCGTATGGCTTGTGATGTGATGTATGGTTTCGAGAAGCAGCAGACGACACCCATTCGGCTCTGGATATAGCTCAAACCGAACCCGGTCTTCTGCCCAGGTATATTCAAGAACAGAGTCAGGGATAAGCTCGATAATGTTGAGTTCCATAAAGGTGCCATCCGGCATATTAAACTTGATGCTTCCACCTTCCCGAAGATCCGTTACTTCGAGTTCGGAGAACCATTTTGCAAGCTTTTCGTTTTCCGTCAAAAAGGACCATACATCCTCCGCAGCGTGCTTCCAATGGCGTTCAAAACAAGCTATCGTTCCATTCGGCACTCGCTTCAAATCTGCAATCATAATGTACCTCCTCCATAAGGATAGATCATGACTTACCGCTCTAAATATGAAATTAATCGATATTATGCAAAGCCTGGAGTGCTTCCTCTTTGTTACTCAAAAAGAAAACATGCTTGCCATGGTTGCACTCATAGATGAAGTCTCTGAGGCTTTTGCTGTTGTATCCATCGAAATCTCCGACTATGGCAAGTTTCACCTGATAATTCACGTATTTCTGCAAAATATCACCTGCAAGTTTGGTCTTCAGTTCGAAGAAATCTTCGGTGAGGTTGGATTTATCAATCAAGATTTTATGGGCGTCATCTGTATACTTCACGGAGGCCATCAAATCCAATGCATCTTGAGTATTGTTAATAACGATGTCATTGCTTTCGATGATGGCAACCTTGGAGCTGCCCTGTTGGTCAATAGTTATATTCATTTTATTTCTCCTTCCGCACAGCTTTTCTTTAATAATATCTCGCAGTTCCATAGTGAAAGCAACGACTTTTTACGTGTGTTTACAGATTCATTTGAACCCTCCGGCTGCCATGGATATTCCCATGATTGTAATTATTTACAACAATTCTTCTGCTATAATGGGAATGTTAATGTTTCCTATGAAGCTTAATTTCTTGTGGACTTCTCGCAGAAAGAGGGAGTTATTGATGGACATGAAGTGGTTAGAATGGGCAAAACAAATACAGGCTATCGCCCAAACTGGATTAACCTATGCAAAAGATATTTACGATATTGAACGTTATGAAGAATTGAGACGGATTAGTATCGATATCCTATCCAACTACACTTCGGTTAACAAAGAAAAAATTGCACTCACATTTGCAAGTGATTCCGGCTACGCAACGCCTAAAGTCGATATTCGAGGTGTTGTGTTCAGGGAAAGTAAAATACTGTTGGTTCGCGAAAAAATAGATGGAGCGTGGGCTTTACCAGGTGGGTGGGGCGACATCGGCCTCTCGCCATCGGAGGTAGCCGTGAAAGAAATGAAAGAAGAATCCGGGTTCGATGTCCTGCCGATAAGACTTTTAGCCGTATTGGACAAGAAATTTCATGATCACCCACCCGAACCCTATCATGTATATAAGATGTTTATTCAATGTGAGATTGTAGGAGGAAAAGCTGAAACAGGGGTGGAGACCAGTGCGGTTGAATTCTTCTCATTGGACGAATTGCCTGAGCTTTCATTGGAAAGAAATACGGTTGAACAAGTTAAAACCATGTTTGAGTTTCTTGACCAGCCCGATAAAAAAGTAATTCTGGATTAAATCCGTAAACCCCCCTACAGCGACGATGTATAAACCCATCATACCATTGGTCCACGGTACATCGTCTGCGGAAGGGGATTTGGCTGGATCATCCACGATCATGATAGAAAGCGTCGTCTGCACCGTCTTCCTTAATAAGATTCGCTTTAGGAATGGATACAACAAACGCGGAGCCCCTATCGCCTTGCGGCGCTGATTTCACGCTAATTCGGCCTTCCAGAGACTGAACGATATCACGTACATGGGACAGGCCAATTCCGGTTGCTGCAATGCCCACTTCATTGAATTTGGTTGTATAACCCGGTTCGAAGATCACGTCTCGCTTCGCCTCGGGTACACCTTTCCCCGAATCGATAACCACTAATTGCACATCCGCTCCCTCTTCCAATACTCGAATCCGAATTGTTCCGTCGTTCTCAATGGCTTCCACGGCATTGGCGATCAGATTATTCATTACCGTTAAGAGAGGAATGTAGTAAGGGGAGTCGCAATCATATTGCTGGTCGATATGAATCTCAATCTTTTTGTTCAACATTTCACTATATTTCCGATTTCCTTTGGTTGCAAAGTTCAGTACCTCGGAAAGGCTCATATTCACTGATTTTTCGCTATCGTACAATTTCAACAGACCTGCAAGGATACGTTGGGAGTCCTTTTTGACCTCATGAATCTGTTGGGCGATGCCGAGCGTACGCTGGCTATATTGGTTCAATTCCTGCTCTCTGAGATCCTGATATAGGTCGTAGCTGTCTACGGCAATACCTTCAATCGTATTCATGGCTTTTTTTAGATAAAAGACTTCACCGTACAGACCAGAGTTAACGCTCAGCATCTGCTCCATCCGCTTCTCCTGCTCAGCATGCAGCAATCGCATCTGCCTCACCGCAAAGCTGTTATACAGCCCGATGATAAAGTAGCTTCGCAAGCCACCGAGTACCAGTAGATAAAGCCATTCTTTCATATAAAAGATATTTGTCCCGCTCAACACACCGCGAATGAATAGTTCCACGAGATTAGAGGAGAAATCAATGCACGTAATCAATCCACCCAGCACAAGAGGCGGTATCTCATGGAATCTGTTCTTGAGTTTGCTGAGCCCATAGGTGAACACGACATAATACATTCCCGCACCGAGATTATCCTGCATGCTTTCGATGATCGAGATCGAATTCACATGATTCATTAAATCAGCTGATTGAAAAATGAAGTTCGCAATCCCCGCCAAAATCCCCGTCTTCACATAAGACAGATGCGGCATAAGCATCAGCAAAAATAATAATATACTTACACCCAAACCAATTCGGAAGTAATCCTCCCGAAAAGGATTTATTTTAAAAAGCGCCCCCACAGCTGTTGCAAAAGCAACTGCGGTCATTTGCACATTTTCATTACGAACCCAATTGCGCATCATATTCCACCCATCATACCCTCGATTAGCGCTCCTCATTCATCTGCGCTTGAGACGTTAAACATACTAACATATGAAGAATTCATTAGAAATGATAAAAATAAGGGAAGTACTTATTACACTAAAGAGCCTCAGTAACCTGCCCCTGACCCATATATTACTCTCAAGTGCGTATGTCACTTTGAGGTGCGTACTTCTCACCTTTCTTTTTCTGCTCCACAATAATGACAGAAGAAGAGAGGAGCATGCCCATTGAAACCCAATCAATCTGTTACCCGTTACACTGCGCTTGTCATCGGTGCTGGAGGCGTCATTGGAAGAAACCTTATTGATTATTTAATGACACTTCCGGAATGGAATATTATTGGTGTATCACGTCGCGGAGGGGAAGATGCCCCTAGGTTACAATATATATCGGCCGATTTGCTAAACGAAGCAGATACTCAGGCCAAACTGTGCCAGTTAACATCGGTTACTCATATTTTCTACGCAGCTTATCAGGATCGCCCGACCTGGGCCGAATTGGTCCAGCCCAATCTCGACATGCTCGTCAATGTCGTGAATACCATTGAACCGATCGCCCCCAATCTCCAACATATCAGTCTAATGCAAGGTTATAAGGTGTACGGTGCACATCTGGGCCCATTTAAAACACCTGCCAGGGAAACGGATGCGTATCATATGCCCCCTGAATTCAATATCGACCAGCAGCAGTTTCTCGAGGAACGGCAATCTGGAAGCAGTTGGACCTGGTCAGCCCTGCGGCCATCCGTTGTATGTGGGTTTGCTCTGGGTAATCCAATGAACCTCGCCATGGTTATTGGGGTGTATGCATCCATTTCTAAGGAACTTGGCTTGCCACTTCGTTTTCCCGGGAAACCCGGAGCTTACCATTCCCTGCTTGAAATGACCGATGCATCACTGCTCGCTCGTGCGACTGTCTGGGCAGCAACTGATCCACGCTGTGCCAATCAAGCGTTTAATATCACCAACGGCGATCTGTTTCGCTGGAATGAACTTTGGCCCAAAATTGCTGCATTTTTCGAACTGGAAACGGCACCACCCCTGCCTCTCTCGCTTGCAACCGTTATGGCAGATAAAGAGGTGCTTTGGAATTCCATGATTGAAAAGTATGATTTAATGAAGACCTCCTATGAGGATGTATCCTCCTGGTCCTTCGGTGATTTTGTCTTCTCTTGGGATTATGATTTCTTCGCGGATGGATCCAAAGCCCGTCGTTTCGGATTTCACGATTTCGTTGATACAGAGACTATGTTTATGGATATATTTGAAAATCTACGCGAGCGCAAGATCATTCCGTAATAGATATAGCATGCACAATAAGCCGATTCCTGTTACAAAGAATCGGCTTTGCACCGTTAATGGTCAGATGTCGGCGGCTTGAATAAAATTTTTCCTCGATCACCATAAACTTTTTCCACGTGTGTATCACCCCACCTGCACATCAGATGAAGAATCTCTTTAAGGCTCCACCCATACTCCGTTAACTCATATTCCACCTTCGGCGGGACCTGGTGATGGGAAATACGTGAAATAATACCCGCATCCGTCAGTTCACCAAGCTGTTGGGTCAACACTTTCTGTGTAATGGATGGTAGCAGCCTCATCAGTTCGCCATTACGTTTCTTGCCAAAGGTAAGATGGAATAAGATAACTGGCTTCCACTTGCCGCCAATCACTTCAAGAAGGGCTTCAACTGCAGTGTTATATACTTTGATCGGTTCCTGCATATCAGCTTCTAACCCCCTTCCAAAATTCAGTGCATACTGAACAAATTGTATTTTGCACACCAGCGATGCGCTGGATCATTATTGAACTAGAAGCGCTTGGCAAAATGCCTCTTATCCTTATATCATAACTAAAATTCTGACTGGATAGGTATTAGTGTTACAAAAAAAATAGCCTGCTTCCTTTATTTCAAAGGTTCAGGCTATTCTTCAATCATCCCGATTCATCTTCTCAAAAATATTAACTAATTGGGCCCGATCCTCTTGGGTCAGTTTCTGGAATAAATTTTTACGCAGCTTCTGCCCCTCCAATATTGCTCTTTCAAGGACTTCGATCCCTTTATCGGTAATGTTCAAATATATAATACGGCGGTCAGCTTCATCTACCATCCTGACGGCTAATTTCTTGGCAACCAGCTTATCAGCTAAATAGCTGAGCGTTGGCGGGGTCAGGCCCAGTAGTTTGGCAATATCCGAAGGTCGACTTTTTCCATTTTGATTGAGATGACTGAGTACAAGCACATGAGAGACGCCGAGGTCCTCATTAAACGATTTGTTCCACTGTATAATCAATTTATTGGTGAAATTGTCCATGTTGTGTATGAGCTCAAAAATGTTCTGTTCTTCCATGTGGTCCTCCTCGCAAAAATAAAACAACAGCCCTCATTCAACTTAAGGGCTGTCATCATTTTACACGCTATTGGGCTGAGTATCCACCATCGATAACCAGCTCAGATCCTGTAATGTACGAAGAATCATCCGATGCCAGGAACAATGCAGCGTTGGCAATATCAATAGCCTGCCCCAGACGTTGCAAAGGCGTTGCCTGAACGAGTCGATCAAGCAATTCCTTCGACGTGTTCAAGGCTTGAGTCATTGGTGTTTCGATGATCCCAGGGAAGAGAGCATTCACCCGAACACCTTGACGACCAAAGGTTGTCGCCGCTGCTTTGGATAAGGCGCGTACCGCCCCTTTGGATGCCGAATAGTGGTTAAAACCTTGTCCAATCAATGCGGTGTATGAAGAAATATTGACGATGGAACCTTTCTTTTGTGCTGCCATATAAGGAGCTACATGCTTCATGCCAGCAAATGGGCCAAAGCCATTAATGGAGAGCATTTTCTGCCAATCCTGCGCATTGATTTCCTCAAATGGCTTCTCTGAAGAAATACCTGCATTGTTGACCAGAATATCAATTTTACCAAAACGTTCGTTAACTACTTTCGCTAATATCTCCCAATCTTCATCCGAGGAAACATTCAGCTTCATTCCGTACACATTCTCTTTTTGGCTTGCTTTCTCCAGTGCTTCCTCATTAATGTCTGCAGCAATAACGATGGCGCCTTCCTTTGCAAAGAGATCCACCATGCCTTCACCAATTCCTGAAGCTCCACCAGTAATAATAGCTACTTTATTATCTAATCTTCCCATATGAAAACGCTCCTAACGTATTTTATTTGTACGACGCTGCTTTAGTTGTTAGTCGTATTGTGTGAATTCATAAACTCTTCAAAATCGGGAACGGTTGGGTTGGCAATATAATGGCCGCCCTCAACCTGGATGGTCTGTCCCGTAATGAATTTGGACTCATCTGAGGCCAGGAATACGACGGTGTATCCTATATCATTGGGTTCCCCGTGATAAGGCAGTGCGTTATATTTTGCGAACATATCCAATACATCTGGAGGCATATTATTCTGGGCTGCCGGGGTCAAGATCAATCCAGGTGCGACAGCATTGCAACGAATGTTATGCTTGCCATATTGGGTGGCAATATACTTTGTTAAATTCACTACTCCTGCTTTTGAGGCACCATAAGCAACCCGAACCGCATCGCCCGTAAAGCCAGCCATGGAGGCCGTGTTAATGATGGAACCTTCACCCGCTTCAATCATATGAGGGATGGCGAATCTACAGCCGAGCAGCACGCTTTTCAGATTCACGTTCATTAGCCGATCCCACTCGTCCAGATCTACGTTAACCACGTCCAAATCCTTCTTCAGGTTGGTCAGGCCAACGTTGTTGAACAGACTGGTGAGTTTACCATATTGCTGCACCGCAAACTCGACAGCTTCCTTAATCGAAAATTCGTCTCCGGCATCAACAAAAACGGCCACTGCCTCTCCGCCTTGAGCCTGAATATCCGCTGCCGCTTCTTTTGCACCATTGACATTGAAATCAGCAATAACAACTTTCGCTCCTTCTCTCGCCATCAATTGGGCTGCGGACAATCCTATTCCAGAAGCTCCTCCAGTTACAAGGGCTACTTTGTCTTTCATTCTCAACATGGTTCTCAAGCTCCTTTCATAAAGAAACCGAAAATAAATAGCAGCTCTATTATTTATTTATTTAGATGACTAAATATTAGATGTCTAAATAATAGCAGAGGAATTGTCTTTCTGCAACGCATACGGCCCTGTATCCTTATTTTGGATGCCTTTAGCGAAGCAAGCGAAGTGTTATAAAAATACAGCCCTCATGGATTTGAGGGCTGTATAGCATCATGTTTTTTTAATCAATGTATTGATCCATGTATTCTGAAAATTTTGATAGTGTCACTTTTCATTCTCCATCCCAGATTCAGGATAAGGCCTAAGGTATCATCTGGTGTCTGAACGTACCACTGAGCATATGTCGCGTTACCAGAATCGGATTCGGATTTCTCTGGCTTGCAAGTAAACTGGTACGCAGATATATCCTCTCCGCGTAAGGTTACAGTCACGGCAAGCTCAGGGTCGCCCCAGCCGTCAAGAAAAGAATCAGAGCCAGAGTACTCACTACACGCAATATTCCCGAACAATGTTTGATGCCAAACATACAGTCACCGTCTTTATTTGAAATATAAGAAACGTATAGCAGGTAAACCTCCCTCAGCACTCCTACTAAATTAATTCAACAATTCAACACAGTCATACACCCACCCAGCACTTAACCAATTGCCCAAGTCGCTGGATCCGCTGATTGGCGTAATGGTTATCGTGTTGGACCCATTAACGAAATAGGATGCCGGGATATTCCAGGAAAAGGTTGAATTGTTGCCCCGATAGGTCCCAATCGTAAAGCTCCGCGAATTCGGTTGGGATGAGGCTGCCGGATTCGTTAACGTTTGACCGTTAATCGTTACACTCGGTCTTCCATTGTTGTATGCTGCCGTAATACCGATGTTAAGAACATGCGAAGATGCCGCTTGGGAAGAGTTCAAGTTAAAGGTAACGGTTGTCGGTGAGTTTTGCCCACGGAATTGAATCGCTGGAAACTTGTTGGTTGCACTGCCAGTCGCATAACTGACGGGGCCCCAACTTGGATTACGGCTATCGGAAGGATGACGGATTGGAATCGTCTGGCCGTTCAGGAACTCTGACGGTGTACCATCCCAATTCCCAATGCGCCAGATGCTGGATGCTTTACTTGGGTCATTGTTGATCGTACGCGTATTCAGCGTTGTCGTTGATCCTCCAGTGATGTTCACACTTTCCGTATAGACGGCCAGTTCCCCCTTATACACCGTCATGGTGTATGTACCTGGAATCATGCTGTATTTGGCAGCTGCCCCGCTCGAAGAGGCATTCACCCAATATTGGGCGTTGCTATTGGCAAAACCAACTGTATACGCATAACCCGTATCCATGCCAGAGAGCCCATTAAGCACGACATTACCTCGGCTGGACACCCAACCTGTCAGGTTCAGACCCGACATCCAGCTAAAATCAGGTACGCTTGGTGTTGCACCGGTAGTGAAAATCAAGGCATACGGCCCATGCAGACCCATGCGCCAATTTTCAGTCTGGGCATGTCCTGAATTCATGTAATTGTAGACCTCCGTATCTCCACCACTCTGAAACTGAATATCACGGAAGAACGGACCTCCCGAACTTTTCTCTCGGTCCCCATAGGCCATATACACACCCACGCCGCTACCCGTAACGCCTCGAATGGTCAGATCCTTAGCTTGATCATTGCCGTAATACTTCGATGTACTCTGTCCGTTAGCGTAACCAAAAACGTCCTGGCTCTCAATCGCGCCGGTGTTATTCCGATTATTCGAATTGGCCGGAACTCCTGTTAATACGCTGCCGTTGCCCCTGAAAATATAGCGTAATTCACCCACAGACGGTTCTGCTGTGACATACGTGGCCATATAGATAATGTTCTCACCGCCCCGTGACGCATAATAGTGGGTAAGCGTGCTGGTTGATACGGTGATCAATACAGTTGATCCCGAAGGAGATGTGTTCCAGGTTACATTGGCTGAGCCCAAACCAGAGCCGATATGGGACGCCTTGCTGGAGCCGTTCAGCTCCGTTCCGTTCATTTTGGCAGATATGATATCACCATTGGTTTTATTCACCGTGTATACCAGCCCTGCTCCTGTGTTCACTTCAATCCTCGACCCGTTATCCGTAACATAGATGGTGGCTGCGTGTCCGGTGGATGTTGGATATAATACCGCTGCTGCCATCATCACCAGTAATAGAAACGAACTGAATGCCTTCTTCATTAAACGTCTGCTCACGAGCTAATCCCTCCCTGGAATAGTTTTTTTAACGTTTTCGTAATGAGCCAAAATCAGATTTAAATATCGTATATGTGATAGCTGAATTAAAAGTAAAGCGCTTACATTATAATGTATGACAAACGAGCCTATGTCTCATCTCGGTATTCTTGCTGCATGCGGCATATCCATGGGGTCAACTTTCTTCCATATCAGTCTCTTATACCACCACCTCCTGTATAGGAATAATCTGCATCTAACTTACTGGTAATATCATTAAAATAATACCATTATATTACATACAGTGGCAACGAAAATAGCTATCTACCTATCAGCAGATTCCTCCCAAAGTCGAGTACTCCATCACGGAGTTACCGGCAACGAATGCCCCCTTCATTACAGGCCATGAATGACTGGGGCGAGGGTCACATCGATCATTTGAACAAGCTTCATGGGGAAGATTCGATGACAGAGCTGCCTGAACGCAGCCAAACAAAATACAAGGTGCCCTCACCGCCAATATTACGTCCTTCTTCTACAGCATGAAGGAGAGGTTTCAAATTAAAAAGCTGCACCCTTTGTTACGGATGCAGCCTCTTCAATATTTTATATCACAGGAAGCTATCACCTTCTTACAGTGAACCCTCAAGGTTTGCAGGTTGATTTCCCTCATTCACTAGGCCTTGAATAAAGGTCTCAACATTAGGCGCAAGCCAAGTGATCTTGTAGCCTTCTGTTTTATTCACATGGACAACCTCGGGCTCACCGGCATTGCCGGATTCACGATAATCCAGCATCACGACCTCAGACTCGGAAGGGCACTCACACAAAATGACACCAATTTCGGGGTAACCCCCCTGCTCAATAATCACTCGACTGCCCGCTGCTCCACACAATGAATGTGCCTTCTCCCGTCCAACACCCAAGATATTCGAAATTTCAATATGAATCTTCCCATCACTCTCCGCCTGACTAACCGGAAAATAACGATAGTGGGGCACACCACCATTATGTAGTTTCATCATGTTCACATAGAATGTCGGCAGCTTGAACACCAATTGATCCTCCACTGCTTCAATTTGCTCATCGGTAGGCGGGGACAACACATATTGATCGACGTTTGCTGGACTGTCGTTCCAGAAGCTCGTCGATTCGGGATGAATCCCAGGTGCTGCTTCGATGTTGATTTCAGTCACCGAGTGAACTGTATCAACAGGCACCTCTACCGCTTCTTCTGTGAGCTCGTCTGCTGTTTTATTCCGAATCCATTCCAGGAACTCCTGTGTATCCTCATCTCCCGGCTCTAATCGGTCCGCTGCTTCGAAAGCTTCACGCGCGTTCTCATATTGCTCCAAATAATAATACGCCAGACCAATGCGATAATGCCAAAGCGGGTCATTTTGTCCCTCTTCTTCAACCGACAGGAATTGCTCCACTGCCTCCTGGTAACGCTCCATATTATTCAACGCTCTACCCAGATGGTTGACCAGAATATAATCCCGATCCTCTTCCGGAACCTCTGTAATCGCATCTATAATCTCTTCATACTCATCCTGTTCATGCCAAGCCTCTAGCCGTTCCAAGAGTTCATCATTCATTGACCTTGCCTCCCTGTCTTATTCGTTGTAGAAATTATATCAATAAATTATGAATAAAAAAAACGCAGCTCCATCGAGCTGCGAACAATAATCATCGTGAAGTGATCGAATGATAGATATCGATAATTTACGCCTACCTTGCTGTAACCTATTTGGTATTCATAACAAGCGAATATTTATTGAAAACCCAGGACTCCCTCATATCATTCATAGCTTCTTTGCTAACCCGAACAGAAGTCTTTTGCTCATGTAAACCTTCTGGTGCAGGTACGGAAAACCGCAGCAATTTGGTTATTTTTTTAATTTCATTTGCCACTTCATGATATAACCCATACGTTAACGGCTGATGCTCCCGAATATCCTCGTATATATAATATTTCCCAATCTCATCTTCCAAATCCATTTGGACCCCTTTAGGAAACGATAGCACGATAGACGGCAATTCATCCTCCGCCCATTGTCCAAGATACGGGAAGCTGACACCCTCGTTTTTCAAGAAAAATCCAGACTTCCCCTGATCCAGCTTACTCAAGAGCGAATATACGAAATGAGGAGGGATCTCCTCTCTGTTCTCTTCCTTCGTAGCAGTAAAAGATTGATAAAATCGGCTATACGCTTCATATACCTGATCATAATCATACTTGGTCTGCGCATGGTTGGGTCTGATAAATTGAACCTGTTTCTGCTCGAAAAGGGCTAGCAGACTTTTGAGCTCTTCAGGCGTAATGAAAAATTTCAGTTTATAAAATCCACTGTTCTTTAATCGTTCCATTCTCTCACCACCAATTGTAAAATGGAGTCTCCTATTTCACCACTATTAGTTGAAGAGAGCCTTATGTGCGAATTCTCCATTTTGTAGATATGCCGTTCCTCTTATTTGCCGTCAACATATTTTGAAGAGAGATAGTTTTGATCATAACGGATAAGGGGAGCGGTCAACATGGGAGTCATGCCAAAAAGCTCTATCAAAAAGCAGGGAGTTTCTATTATTGCCTGCACGAAACGCCAAAGCTATATAAGAAACCTATTTAAGAACTACAGCCGACAGATCCACGCCAAAAAAGAACTTATCATTATTATCAACAACAATAACATCCCCCTCAAGCCTTATCTCAGTCTAGCGAAAAAGTTCCCAAACGTACACGTATATCGTCTTCCGGAACGTACCTCCCTAGGCGCCTGTCTTAACTACGCGATCAAGAAAACGAGATACAACTATATTGCCAAGTTTGATGATGATGATTACTACGCTCCCTATTATTTGACGGAAAGTTTGCTGACCTTTCAAAGAACCAAAGCCGATGTCATTGGCAAGCGGTCTCATTATATGTATTTACGTGGGTCAAAGACGTTTATTCTTCGTTTTCCACAAGATGAACATCGACCTGTGACTCTAATCCCTGGCGCAACGCTAGTTTTTAAACGCAAGGTGATAAACAAAGTGTCTTTCCCAAATCAAAGCGTCGGTGAGGATGATCTTTTTTGCATTAGAAGCAAACGAAAAGGATACCGCGTTTATTCTGCTGGGAAAAATAATTTTGTCGCGATTCGCAGGAGAAACTCATCCAACCATACATGGATCATTAGCGATAAAGAACTGATCTCTCAGAGCCGAAAAATACCTTCTGTTACGAATTACAAGAAATATGTGCAGAAAAAGCCAAAGGGCTTATTATAATGGTGAACCCAGACCGTTCTCTTGATTTGAATGGAGTTTCTATCATTGTTTGTACCAAACGACGACAATGCATGGGCAACCTTCTTCGTAACTACAGCAGACAGAATTACAAAATGAAAGAGCTTATCATCATATTAAATAATAATAATCTGCGTGTGAACGAATATATCCAGGCGGCAAAACAATATAGAAATGTAAGAATAGTTTCTCTGCCGGAACAAGTATCGCTTGGACATTGCCTAAATTATGGAGCTTCATTATCTAATTTCAATCTCATCGCTAAGTTTGATGACGATGATTATTATGCTCCTCTCTATTTAACAGATAGCGTGCATACCCTGGGAAAGACCAGAGCAGATATTGTAGGGAAACGAGCCCACTACATGTACTTGAGCAGCAAAAAACTCCTTCTGCTCCGTTACCCTACCAAGGCGAATCAATATGTTCCCCTGATTCAAGGAGCGACCCTGCTCGTAAAACGACATGTAATAAGCGAGGTTGGCTTTCCCGACCAGAATCGAGGAGAATGCGTGACGTTTTGTTCGGACAGCCTGGCAAAGGGCTATAAAATTTATTCAGGTGGTTCATCCCATTTCCTTGCTATTCGCAGGAGGAACTCCAAAGATCATACGTGGATCGTAAGCGATAAAGAGCTTTTAACAAGAAATGTTAAAGTGCTGAAAGTGAGAAACCCAAGAAAATTTATATGCCAACCCGATAACTTTATTTAGCAATTACAGATCGATGATTCTGTTAACGGCAGGTTGAATATCAAAAAAAGAGCAGCATTTCGCTGCTCTTCTCTCTTCTCGATCCCGGTATTCATATGTGATGTACTCAAGCCAAATACTCGGCCATAATCTGCTCGATATCAAACGGGGTAATTCCTTGTTCCACCGAATAAATTGTATCGGCCTGATCCAACGTATCTACCAGTTCACCTCTGGCCTTGGCATGAAGCGTGAACAAGTCGTAGAGATCCGGTTTACGGAGCGTGGTCAGGGCTTTGCCCATCAGGACCATCCCTTTTTGATTACCCTCGACATTATTGTAATATTCCGGGTGCCTAGTCAGTGCCAGATCCGTCCAAATGACCGTACGCTCCACTAGATCCATAATGACGGGAATGGCAATCTGTGTATCTGCTGTGATATCAATCTTGATTGCCACCGTGGACGGCTCGAAGATCTCGCCAGAACCCGGCTTCTTACGCATCATCCAGCCCACAAAGCATTCCGGCAAATCGCAATATGGATGACTCGTAAAGGAAAGCAGACTCGCCACCACATAACGCCCACCATAATCAACAATCGACGGAATATGCAGGTCAATGAACTCACTCGCACCATGAGGCGCTGTCACGATGTCCCCGCTGTGAACGGCCTTGTAGTTGGATGAACGCAGATTCGTATAGGAAATATGCTCCACATAGTTCCAGTTCTCATCGTACATCACCGCAGACAGATCGATATCTACACGCCCCGTTGCTTGACCGTTCACGCTCCCTTCCTTCCACCAGTTGAAGAAACGAATCGTGTCTCCCTCGGCCATCGGCACCCGGCTTCCCCGAACAATCGTATGAAGGGCCTTGCTCGCCGATCTTTGGGAAAAGGGAACCAGATAATCATGGAGCTGTGGATCAACATACGTCTTTCCAAGCGAAGGAAGGGCGGCGAAACGCTGCACCAGCGCCTGCTCACACATCTGCACGACGGCACGACAAGTGTCATCATCCATCTCGGGAAGCTGATTCGGAATGGCGAAAGCCTTCGCTACATTGCCTTTCGGGAAAAATACACGCAGATCCTGCGGTTCATTACGCCGGGCAAAATGCTCCCTCACCTGCAACAAAACCGGGGTCGATACGTGCTCCAGAATTTCTCCGAACGCCAGCAATACATACTCCTTATCCGTGGTAGAGCGCAACAAGTGATCCAGTCTTCTCGCAAATTCACCAGGGCGCTGCTTCAACAGCTCAATCAAACTCCACACATTATGGTATTGGAAGGCAAGCTCCACACTCCCGTTAAAGGTCGTAAACGGCTTGTTATGACGCAAAATATCAAAAGCTTCCTCGCATCGCGGATAACGCAGCTTATATTCAGATGGATGCAGAATTTCGCCCAGACGAATCCAGCGATCCTTATATCGAAGCATGTCTTCCGTAATTGAACCGCATTGCTCCAGCAAACCGAGCAACAGGCGTCTCTCACGCCGCTTGAATTTACGGAAAGGCGAAGCTAGAGCCAGGCTGACATCCCCACCCGACCAAGCCACGGCGAGACGAAGCACATCGGTTGCCGTTCTGAAATACGTGCCGATTCGGTCGATATTGGCCTTTTCATACGTTAATAACGAAGCTACCACGAACCCCACATTTTCCTTGAAAGGAATCTCGGCTGGCAACAGCGCATCCACTTCATCCGGTTCCGCAAGTTCCAGCAAGGTATCGATATCTGCTTTGTCTGTCTCCGAGATGGAGCCCTTGGCTTCGATCAGTTGGCGCATGAGCGTCTGAAAGTCTGCTTTGTTTCCAAGGTCAATGACTTTTAGATTTATTTTATCCAGTAAAGGTACTCTTTCCACGGGTTCATGATTCGGATATACCAAGGTCAGATAATGAAGGATGGCATTCAGGTAAAGCTCCACCTCATCTTCCTCCATTACCTGCGCCGGGAATCCAGGGTACATCGGTTTGTAGTCCACATGTGCACCGACCATGATTCTCAGATCAGCCACAACCTGGGCCACCAATGCTTCAAATGATTCCTTGGATAACATTCGCACGGCTTGCATCAACTCATCCGAGAAGGTGTATCCAAGCGTTTCTATATTTTTAAGGGCAGTCGCCAAATAAACCTTCGGCAGCTGATTCTCCCCTTGTTCTTGCTCGATCATGAGTTTGTTCGCTCTTCGCAAATAGATGGTATTGTTCATGATAAAAGAGTCCAGGAAAGCCATATCCCTAATAGCTTGGTCTGATGTAGAAGGAAGGAATATGATAGCCTGGACGCCTCCTCTCTGAATTGAGATCTTCAGGAGAGCGGCGACCCTAATTTCGCCAATGAGTTAGAAGGAAGGATCGCCATAGCCTGAAGGCCAAAGGTCTGAAGCTTGTGACCCGAACCTTTGATGAACCCATCATCTCAGATTCCACGATCTCCCAACAGGGCGAAAGTATTACGACTGGTTAAATCACGAAATAAATTATGTGTTTACAAGTTCCTGTTAGCTCGTTGCTGAACACCACCGTTAAGGGGGATTGCTCAGCTATGCGTCGAATAGATGGAAGAGAGAGATCTGTAACTAACGGACGTTCAGGAATCTAAAACACGATTAAAGGATGGATAAGAAGATGAAGGCAAAACTTCAAGCCCTATATAACGATTATCTCAATATAAAGTGGAAAAGAGGGCTAACGCCTGTCCATTCGGAGCCTTTTGAATATGGCTTATATGAAGACGATAGCGCAGGCTTATTCCTTTCCGGTCATTCTGAAGAAACCTTTACGAACTGGATGAGTGAGCTCCGTCCAGAAGATCCATACTATGGCAGCAAACCAATGGGGAAGCCCGTTCTCGCTGAAGTTTTCAACCAATTGGATGTATACGACGAACTCGTTTTGTATTATCTGCTCTTTACCTTGAATACCACCATGTCCATTCATACGCATAACTCCTACAGCGCGATGAATGATTTTATGAAAAACTATAGCTTCTTTCAGCTTGCCCAACTGAATGGACTGTCCAGCTTAAAGGATGAACAGAAGCGTGAACTGAGAGACTTTTTCTTCTTTTTTTATCTTTATACGCATCCGGTTAACGAGGAAACCCTTTACGCCTGTTCGTTTAGCGGGCAGGACCTTATACATACCAAAACCAATATCAAGCTGGAGCACTACTTCTCGGCGTTCCACGAATACTACATCGAAAATCAAGATAAATATGGAGAGCAAATCCTCATCTCCCCACATGAAATACAGGCTTGCAAACATCTTACATTGGAGCTGATACGAACCATCGAGGGTAAATCTCCCAAGCTAATCATGCCCATGGAAGAAGGATTAGAGGCTGTAGTCGAATTAATTAATAACGTGGATCAGATGCTGCATATGTACGCGAAAAATAAGACTTTGCTGTTTGATGTCATGAGGAACTTTCTCGCTACACCCCACACTAGCCCCTATCGGGATCATTGCTTCACGACGCTGCTTCAGAATTATGTTTCATATATCCTGTATTTTAACTTTGATGAGATTCATGCATTGGTGGATGATTTCAGAGACACGCCAGAATGGTGCGGGATCGTCATCAATAAAATCTTTACGGATGCTATCTTTACTCATAAGATTATGAGGAAGAACGCTATTGAGATTAAAGATTATCCGGATGTCATGGAGTTCTTTAACGAGGAATCGAGAAAGTTTTATCTGTAATTCGGAATAAAAAAAGAGCTAAGCGCGGGTTTTAGCCGGCTTAGCTCTTTCTCACACCTGCTATAGAGCAGGTTACATACAGCTCGTTACATCCGAACGACTGCTTTCTCAGCCGTCAGTCCAAGCACCCGAGCGGTTGAAGCATGTACCTGGTTTAGAAGAGTAAGGTTGTCAACCAGTGATTCGCCATACGAAGGAACCATTTCCTTGATCTTTGGTTCCCAGGCATCCATATGCTGCGGGAAACACTTCTGGAGAATCTCCAGCATCACGTGAACAGCAGTTGAAGCCCCCGGTGAAGCTCCGAGCAATGCTGCAATCGAGCCGTCCGCCGCAGTAACTACCTCCGTGCCGAATTGAAGGGTTCCTTTGCCGCCTTGAGCCGTGTCCTTAATTACCTGCACACGCTGGCCCGCCAGTACCATATCCCAATCCTCGCTCTTGGCATCTGGAACAAAGTCACGCAATTCGGCCATGCGTTGTTCCTTGGATAACATGAGTTGTTGGATTAGGTATTTGGTTAGTGAAATTTCTTTGACGCCTGCCGCGAGCATCGTGAGCAAATTGTGCAGCTTCACGGACGTAATCAGATCGGCATTGGAGCCTGTTTTTAAGAATTTTGGCGAGAACCCGGCAAACGGTCCAAATAGCAGCGACTTCTGATTCTCAATAAATCGGGTATCCAAATGCGGAACAGACATTGGCGGAGCACCCACCGAAGCTTTTCCATATACTTTGGCATGATGCTGTTCCACGACTTTCGGATTTTTGCACACCATAAAGATGCCGCTAACCGGGAAGCCGCCGATATGTTTACCTTCAGGAATGCCGGATTTTTGCAACAAATGCAAGCTGCCGCCCCCTGCCCCGATGAAAACGAATTGCGCGGTGTGCCGTTCGACGGTTCCGCTCTTCAGATTCTTCACGGCTAATTCCCAAGATCCATTGCTTGTGCGTTTCATGTTCTTCACGCTATGTTGGTAGTGGATATCCACGTTTTGGCTTTTTAAGTGTTCCATTAGCATACGCGTTAAAGCACCAAAGTTAACGTCCGTACCGGAGTCAATTTTGGTGGCTGCAATCGGTTCATTGCCCGTGCGGTTTTTCATCATCAGCGGAATCCATTCCGCCAGTTTTTTCTTATTATCCGAGAATTCCATGCCAACGAATAACGGATGTTTCGATAACGCTTCAAAGCGTCTTTTTAGAAACAGGACATTCTGCTCTCCATGTACATAACTCAAATGAGGAAGCGGCATAATGAAGTCCCGTGGGTTACGAATCAGATTGCTTTTGACGAGATAGGACCAAAATTGCCTTGAGATTTGAAAATGCTCATTCACCTTAATCGCTTTGCTAATATCTACGGATCCGTCTGGTCGTTCAACGGTATAGTTAAGTTCGCACAATGCTGAATGCCCGGTTCCGGCATTATTCCATTCGTTGGAGCTTTCCTCCCCCGCACTGGCGAGCTTCTCAAAAACCTTAATATTCCAGTCTGGTGCCAATTGTTTAAGCAAAGTTCCCAAAGTTGCACTCATAATTCCGGCACCAATCAAGATAACATCTGTACTCGTTTGTCCCTGGCTCATGTCTACCGTCCTTATATCCTATATTTGCCAAAAGGATGTAAGCGTTATCGATTTGGCATTGCAGCAAGCCCCATTCTTGAACAGGCCCGCCCCTTCTCTGAATGATATAACCTTGATCTAGTGTATCAATAATATGGGTCAATTTAAATATGCAATTTGAAGATATTTGCTATTCCATCAGTATACGCTAGTTTATGTCAGATAGATAACCCGGTTATAGGGCTGAAAGATTAATTTGTTCAATAAAAAGAGACAATTCTGGTTGCGTGGCCTGAATTGTCTCTGAAAGATGGTTTTTGGGTCTTAATTTTATATCTACTCTTCGTAGTCATCCTCTAACTTGGGTATAAATGGCGAGAGAAAAGTGTCATGATGTTCCGCGATCCCGCCCCGAATTAATGAATACACCTTAAATTGATTGGAAAATTCCAAATCATCACTATCTCTTACATAAAGAACGCCATAAGAACCAGGAGCTATTTCCCCTACCTTTTTCAACACTTCGGTTGGATCATACTTTGATACAGGCTTGTGATTATTGAGACCCGCTATCCAAAGTTGAAAATCACCATTTACTGCTCTTAAGTCCAAAACGCCTGAAGGCCACTCTAACTCTTGCACATATTCTTTAAGCTGTTGAATAACCAATTCATATTGATCCTCATCTTCTTCAAACGAGGCACTCTCTCTAATTGTTGCCCATCCATGATACTCGTACATATTCTATCCATCCTCTCATAATTAAAGGGGTTTAGTATCGATGATTATTTCTACTTTGTATCTATCAGCATATTCATTTAATTGTCTTATCACTCTATCGTCAGGTTTGCCCTCAAAATGAAAATAAGCTTTTTCCCTGTCTCAATGGCTGCTTCTATTGTAGCTTTAGCCTGTTTTCTAAATTGCTTATCTAAGCTATTTAATGGTGGCTTCGTTTGAGCAATATACTGATCACTTACTGTGTCAAATTCACGCCCATTAGGATCATTATTAAATTTAACTCTAGACTCACCACTAAGTTTTTCTGCTAACATATCAGCTGCTTTATCTTCTTTTGGAACCTTAACTAATCTACCAGAGTATTGTCCAGTGTTTGTTGCTATGGATTTGCTCTGTATATCAGATATTATCACTTTTGTCGTCTCTGTTTTTGATTCAGCATTCTTTATATTATTCTTAATTTTTGCTGCCAAACCGGATGACGATGTTCGAAACGGTCCTGAACGTCCTGGAAAGCTCCCGCGAACCATCTGAATCGCCATAAACAGTTGGGCAAACTTTAGAGAGGTAACCATGGTTCGAGCATAAGAGTCAGAGACATTTTCTCCTGTATAGGGATGTATTCCGTTCTGGAATGCCTTGATCTGTAGTGAAAATATATCATCCCCAGGTGGTTCAACCTTCACACCTTCCATGCGATTAACATCCAGATGTCCATGATCCTTCTCATACGCCTGAAGGGCAGCCTGATCCGCATCACCATCCTCGTTGACAGGCATCCACACCCACTTTCCAAACATATTGATTCGTGCCATCCGATATCCCTTATCACCCGAGCTTGAATCACCTGCTGAATTGGTCATGAGTGCTGCGGCACCGACTGCTCCAGTTGCACCACCCAGACTTACCAACTGAGCATCTGCATCCTGGAAGCGCGTAGCGATGTCCTTCAATTCCTTGGATGTATTCACCATACTCTCCAGCGCTTTATCCAGTATAGGGCGTGATTGCTCAAACTCATAGAAAAACCGCTCCTGCGTCGCACCCATCCACATTGTCTGAATGAACATGATCTGTCTCGTCAGATCACCACGTATACTCTCCAACTGTTGTCTGGCTTGATCCACCTGATTCGATACGTGGTGTAGTTGTTCAGGGGTAACTTTGATTGTACTCATACGTTTCTCCGCTCATTTAAAATAGGATTAACCAATGTTAGCAGAAGTTTGTAACATAGACCATCCGGCTAACATCCTGATTTGACCATTTTTAAAAACATAAGCTGTACCCCTCATCGGTGCTATGGTCCTATATGCATTTACCCATTTCAAAGCACTTATCACCAGCAAATAACCCCGTTACCCTATCTCCTCCAAAAACGCCCGATACCGCCCAACCTGCTCCTCCGTCGCACATTCCCGCAACGATTCCAATAGGGCCACGCATTTTTTGAAATACCGATTCATCTCAAGCTCATCTGCTAATCTGAGTGCCTGCAAAATGAACTCCACCGCTTTCTTTTGCCTTCCCATGCATTGTTCGTATAAAGCCCGGTGATAACAGTAATGGTACATATTTCCGTTGTTTAAAGAATCCATTTCTCTGGCGACATCCTGAACCTGACTCGCAAACATATGTAAAACTTGATCAATCTGCCAATGATACCGAACCGCCGCCTCCACAATCGTTCTCAGTCCTGCTATACATTCCTCTGGATGCTCTAGCAGAATATTCACATACTCCTCCAGCATCTCTGCATGCCCTGCTTCAATCTCCAGCGCATACCGATTCACCTGTGCTCGATGCCTAAACTCCTGCATTACCTGCATTCCCGTCTCATCCAGCTCTTCTATCCATGCTAGTTCTGCATACCGGTTGATACACGCCCGCGCTTGATCCACCTGCCCCATCTTCTGGTGAGCCATGCCCCGCATTTGGAGACTGAACCCGTGATAATAGATCAACGGACGCTCGGTATGAATGTAGGGTAAAGGTAACCCCTTGGTTCGATGCACCTGTCGCTCTTCATGGATGCACTGCACACACTGGTACAACATGTCCGCCCTCTCCATCACTTTGCTCCAATTTTCAAAAGCATAAGCCATGTCCAACATTTCAACAATAATGTCCGGTTTGAGTGATTTTAGGATAGATTTTTGCAAAGGTGAGCCCCCTTAATTATCCATTTATATATAATTGTATAGATAAATCAAAAGGTGGTCAATCTAAATTGTACTTATAAGTACTTTTAATTTGCAAAACACTTTACATTTGTTAGTCTGTAACGATTCATTAACCTCTTCTAACCTTAAGTGGAGGTGATCACATGAATTTACCAGAAAGTGTCGGAAATCGGATACGCGAGTTAAGAAAGGCAAAGGGTTGGACTCAAGAACAACTGGCGGAAGCAGCAGGTCTTCATTACAGCTATATTGGTGGCGTTGAACGGGGAGATCGTAACATTTCTTTGGAGACTCTTGAGAAAATAATTAATGGATTGCAGGTCACTGCTGAAGAAATCTTTAAATTCAACGAAGAATCCGAGTACAAAAGAGCTTTGGATGAACATATAACATTAATAAGTGGTAAAAGCGCAGATGAAATCGCATCATTAACGAAAATTAATAAAGAGATTCTGAATACTATAGAAAAACTACAAAAAAGCTCTGATTAAACACATCAGCATCGAAATCAAAAAGAGTGGAGTAACCCTCACACTCTTTTCTAATTTCATGAATCTACAAAACAACTCCCTCAAACGCCGCAAACTCAATCCGATTACGCCCATTCTGCTTCGCCAGATACAACGCCTTATCCACCGCAGCGAACAACTGAATCAGATACCCCTCCGGATTATCCGGTACATGCTCCAATTCGAAATCCTCAATCGACAAAATGCCTATGCTGATCGTAATGGACACCTGTTCGATCTCGTGATCCACAACAATGCGGTTGGACTCCACCGCTAATCTTACGCGCTCCGCGATTTGGTTCGCCAAATCATGCTCCGTATGCGGAAGGTAGATCATGAATTCCTCTCCGCCGTATCGCGTTAGAATATCGGTACTCCGAATGGATTCTTTGACAGCCTGAGCCGTGCGATGCAGCACTTCATCCCCGATGACATGTCCGTAGCGATCATTGATCGCTTTGAAGTAGTCAATATCCAGCAGTATGAGTGAAAACGGCGTTTTATATTGAATGTTGGTGATGACCTCGTGATTCAGATGTTGGGTCAGATAACGACGGTTATAGCAGTTGGTTAGACTGTCCGTCAGGGCGAGTTCTTCCAGCTTGCGATTAGCCTCGGACAACTCCAGACGAATGCGATCCAGGGCATGATTACGCTCCTGAAGCGTCTCATTCTGCCGATTCATTTCTTTTACATAGAAGCGCTCTTGAGAGACATCCTGGAATGTAAGGATATGACCGATGGGCGCGCGAGCAGCATCAACAATGGGGGACGCTTGGAGGATATAATGACGGATGTCATCCCGCCCCACGAGTACTTCAATTTGAGACAAGGTATTGTCCTTTTGCTTATACTCCTCCAGAAACTTCTGGCGGCTGCCCTCTACACGAACTGAACCCAGGAATGCCTCCATATCAAAAGAATCCCCCACATGCAGATCCATGAAGGATCGGGAGGCTTTGTTCAATTCAATAATCATCTCATTCTCATCCAGTACAAGGATGCCGTAAGGAATGGTATTGATCACATCCTCATGGGCGATGGAAACCAGATCGAACACATTGTACCTTTTAATAACATAGACGAAGAAAAGGTCGGACACGAAAATCCCCAGCGAAGTCAGTCCGGGAATGATGAACGGTAAATACGCTCTTAGAACCACATTAAGCAGAGCATCAATTGTTGCAAAAGCAGCCAGCACGAATATGCCCCATAGCGTAACTTTCACCTGATTTTTAATCATGGAGGACGTTCGAGAAGAATAAAGTGCCCGGAACAAAATAAAGAGGGATGTTACAAAGTAACTCACGAGTATAGCCATGACAACCCAGAACCAGTGTCCATATTCCCGCTCGATATAACCGCCTTCCAGCGGAGTTACAAACCAGCCCCACGGGTTCAGAATCACGCCAACCGCTCCAATAACCGCAGGGATGAACAATAGGAAGGATCTTTTTTGTCCTAATCGCTCCGCTTCACCCGTAATGAAGATCGTAAGTAGCAGCCAACCGCTCCCGAGTAAAGAAACGGCGACAAAAGATAACGTAACATAGAACAACTGCAAGCCAGGGTCCTTCGTCAACGTACTCGCAAATTGACAGAATGGCCAGAGCATCATCAACCCATGAAACAAAAAGTAAACCTTATGTAAGTTCGTAATTCTAACCGTTGCAAAAACATATACGTATACACCAAACAATAGGACGAATAGAAAGAGATCATACCATACTAATGGGCTCACGAATCTTCTCCTTTTTGCATGCGACAACGAAGATAGTATTAAACTGGGTTATTCCTTAACGCTATGTGAACCTTCGATAAACCTATAAAAGATATTTCTATATTATTGCTATTGGTTAATTTAACCACATCTTATCACACCGCTAATGGGGTGAGTAGCCCATACAATGGCAAACCAACCAACCTCTGATTGAATTTTGCGCAATTTTTGCGTTTTTGTGAATGAAATTGAACGTTTGGATGTAAACCGGGGGGAAAGAAGACCTTGTTAGCTGTCGTAAGAGGTAAGTAGGTACATATGTAGAGCCCTCCGTCACCGGACGGCCCTCTCCTCATTCGTATACAGTAGCCAAAGGCAAATTGTCTGAGAACAAATCCTGATTATTTTGGAGCATGCTCGTGATTACTTCCGTCAACAAGGCTGCATCACACACTCTGACAACTGCATCGCCAAGATACCCTTTATGCATCGCACCTTTACGTTCTAGAACGTCATCCACTTTCCAAAAATGCTCTGACCACGATAATCCGCAATGTCTCCGGGAAGGCACCGAAATTTCGGTTCCATCGGGTAAAACCGTACGTAACATCTCAGGCTCATCCGTTAATCTGCCCGGGATGTCGACCCATTCTTCGATACCATGGATAAACGTGTTCCGTTTCAGATCAACGCCGACCAAAAGAATGGTTGCCTTCCGATCAAGCAGTTTTCCCCAGGCTGAGCCTCTCGCACAAGGTGTATCGAAAAGATGATCGTCCTTCGTAAATGCTTCGGCGTCGTGTCCCAGAGCGGCTACCGAATGTGTAGGGTGCCAAGAACGTACTACTTCAGGTCGTTTGCGAAATAGTTCTGGAAGAATACCGACGCAGCATGGCGAAGATTCCACGTGGAACATCGGATTGTCCGCATTGATCGTGGACCATGTATGTGTTGGCAATACCAGCAGTCCGTCCTTCATATACTCGGTCAATGCATCCAGCACCGTATCCGCACCGCCTTCGACTTCGCCCATGCTTTTCATGGAAGAGTGAACGAGCAGCGTTCCCTGATCGTCAATGCCAAGCTGGCGCAGTTGGTGTAGCAAACTTTCTTGGGTATGTATCATGAATAGATAACCTCCTTTGGGCTATTATAGCAAAATAGAGCGTAGACGACGGTACTAACGTTATCCTTTGCATTGGAGAGAGCACAAGACCCGTTTCAGGTCATACACCATACGCCTCATGGCAAGACAAAGGGCCGGGGAACCCCCCGGCCATAAGGAAAGAATTTGTATAAGTTCATGAATAACAAAACTATTTAATCACAACGTACTCCAGGTTCACCAATTTCGCATAGGTCACGATTTGATCCGTAGTCAGGTTCAAAGATACTACGGTATGGTGACCGCCGCCGTTCTCGATCCAGGCTTTAACCCCATCCTGGAAGTTAGGCTTCACATTCCACAATACACGTGCTACCGGCAGGTTAGGTGCTGGAACGGTCGGTTCAAATGCGGATACTTCGTTGATTAACAGTTTGTAATGTGTACCGAAGTCTGCCATGGATACCACGACGCCTTCTCCTGCTTTGCCATCAAATACGAGACGTGCAGGATCTTCACGATCGCCAATACCCAGTGGGGACACGATGATTTTAGGTTTGTTGCTGGCGAGTGTCGGGTCAACTTCAAGCATGTGGGATTGAAGGATAGCCTCTTGACCAGCTGCCATCTCGTACGTGTAATCCTCCATGAAGCCCGTGTTCTCGTTATGGGCCATGACTTTGAGCAGGCGATCGAGTGCAGCCGTTTTCCAGTCACCCTCTCCAGCAAAGCCGTATCCTTGGGCCATCAAGCGTTGAACAGCCAGACCCGGAAGCTGCTTCATGCCATGCAGATCTTCGAAGTTCGTGGTGAAGGCACTGTATCCACCCTCGTCCAGGAAACGTTTGATCGCAATTTCATAACTTGCTTGTACACGTACACTAGCTTCCCAAGCTTCTTTGCTGTTCGTGCCATAATCGAATTCATACAGCTCTGCATACTGAGCGATTAGTTCATCGATTTCTTGCTCCGTTACGGCATTCACGTATTGCACGAGGTCGCCGATACCGAAATAATCGACTGTCCATCCGAATTGGATCTGTGCTTCCACTTTATCGCCTTCGGTTACGCCCACATTGCGCATGTTATCACCGAAGCGAGCAACTTTGATGTTAAAGCTTTCATTATAAGCTACCGCTACGTCCATCCAGTCAGCAACCTGCTGTTGCACTTCTGGGCGTTCCCAGTAACCAACAACGATTTTGTTTTGTTTTCTCAGGCGTGCATTGATGAAGCCATATTCGCGATCACCGTGAGCCGCTTGGTTCAAGTTCATGAAATCCATGTCGATGGTCGCCCATGGAATGCTTTCATTGAATTGTGTCGCGAGATGAAGCAACGGTTTTTGCAGCAATTTCGTACCCCGAATCCACATTTTTGCAGGCGAGAACGTATGCATCCAGGTGATCACACCCGCCACTTCGTCGCGATAGTTCACTTCTTTCATAATGCTCGTGATTTTATCTGCACTTACGGCCAAATCCTGCAATACGAGCGGGTATGGCAGAACGCCACTTGCATTAAGGGCATCCGTAATTTTCTGTGCGTTGGCTTTAACCTCACCCAGCGCTTCTTCTCCGTACAGATGCTGTGAACCTACGACAAACCAGAATTCTTTTGCTGCTGACATATATTCATCCTCATTTCATTTTTATAGTTGAACAGTGGGTTACACTTACCACTACGATTGCAGTACCATCTTCCGATCGCTGGTTATCCCCGGATTTCTTTGATCAATTTTAATAAGGATGATATCCGGTTATAAAGGCGAGCGCTTCGCTTCTACAGATTGGTACTGCACTCTCCGTTATCGTGTAAAAGTTTGATACAACTTCATTGGTAGTAGTAACAAACAACTTATTCGCTTGAATTATTATGAACCGATCGCTACATAACCAAATTACTTCTGTCCGTAATAGGCGTCTTTTCCGTGTTTCCGCAAATAATGTTTATCCAAAATGCCTTGCGGCAGTTCTTTTGCAAAGTTATTCAATTGTCGCGCATACAGGTTCATTTTGCACACTTCCTCCAGCACGACGCTGTTCACTACCGCCGACTTGGCGTCTTTGCCCCACGTGAACGGTGCATGACCATGAAGGAGAACTGCCGGGATTGCCATCACATCCAGCCCGCGCTGTTCAAATGTTTCAATAATGAGACGGCCCGTCTCCGCTTCGTATCCGCGATCAACTTCATCCTGGTTCAAGAAACGGGCACAAGGTACGGCACCATAGAAGGTGTCAGCATGCGTCGTCCCCATCACGGGTACGTCCAGACCAGCTTGCGCCCAGATGGTCGCCCAGGTGGAGTGAGTGTGCACGATACCACCGATTTCCGGGTAATGTTTGTACAGCACTGCGTGAGTCGCGGTATCAGAAGAAGGTCTCATTTCGCCATCCACCACATTACCGTCCAGATCCACCACAACCATGTCGCTTGGTTTCATTTTGTCATAGCTGACACCGCTCGGTTTGATGACAAACAGACCACTGTCCCGATCCATTGCGCTGACATTACCCCATGTGAACTTCACGAGTCCGTGCTTAGGCAGCTCCAGATTTGCCTCATAAACCTCTTCTTTCAGTTGTTCTAACATGTGTTAATCCCTCCCGTTCTCTACCAGATGATCTACCGCCGCCTGCTCAATCGCGAGGCCCTTCCGATATCGTTCGATAAATGCTTCAAACCCTTTGACATCCGATGCATCCGGCGCAACTTCCTCACCCTGGACATCGCTAAAAACCTTCTGCTCTAGGAACACATCCAGACTCTCCTGCTGATCCTTGTTGATCATGTACGAGGCCAGAAGCGCCATACCCCATGCCCCGCCTTCACCGGCTGTAGACATGACTGACACCGGCACGTTCATCGCTGCGGCTACAATCCGCTGACCCACGACAGGGGTCTTGAACAGACCACCATGAGCCAAAATGCTGTCAATCGCCACATGCTCGTTCTTCGTCAAAATGTCCATGCCAAGCTTGAGGGCACCAAAAGCGGTGAACAGATGTGTACGCATGAAGTTCGCCAGATTGAAGTTGCTTTCCGGTGAGCGGACGAACAATGGACGGCCTTTGTCGATGCCCGTAATGTTTTCACCCGAGTAATAACCGTAGCTCAGCAAACCGCCACCATCCGGGTCAGCTTCCAACGCCTTATTGAACATCACGCTGAACAATTTGCCGGTGTCGACTTCGTATCCCATAGCCTCGGAAAATTCACGGAACAATCCAAGCCAGGCATTGATATCGCTGGAGCAGTTATTGGCATGCACCATGCCTACCGGACTGCCGTCCGGCGTCGTAACCATATCGATCTCGGGATACACTTTGGACAATTCCTTCTCCAAGACGATCATCGCGAATACGGATGTGCCGACGGAGATGTTGCCCGTACGCTTCCTCACGCTATTCGTTGCTACCATACCCGTTCCGGCATCGCCTTCTGGCGGACAGAGCGGAATGCCTGACTGCAAATCATTCGAAGGGTCGAGTAGCTTGGCTCCCGCTTCGGTTAACTCACCAGCATTCTCACCAGCGAGGTAAACCTTGGGAAGAAGGTCTTCGACCTTCCACGGATAACCTTTGCTTGCGATCAGTTCATCGAACTGCTTGATCATGGATGGGTGATAGTTATGCGTAGACTCGTCGATTGGGAAAATGCCCGAAGCATCGCCGATACCGATGGCTTTATTGCCCGTCAGCAGCAAGTGTATGTAACCAGCCAGAGTTGTCAGGTGATCGATGCGAGGCACGTGGGTCTCTTCGTTCAAGATCGCTTGGTACAAATGTGCGATGCTCCAACGTTCCGGGATATTGAACTGTAGAAGATCCGTCAGCTCCCTCGCAGCCTTCCCGGTGGTCGCGTTACGCCACGTCCGGAACGGTACCAGCAGTTCTCCCTCGCTATCCAAAGCGATATATCCATGCATCATGGCGGAGAATCCGATGGAACCTACCGTTTGCAACGTGATTCCGTATTTCCGCTCTACGTCTTGCTTCATCTCACGATACGCAGTCTGAAGACCTGTGATAATATCCTCTTGGTTGTACGTCCAATATCCGTCTTTCAGGAGGTTCTCCCATTCATAACTGCCTGACGCGATGGTCTCAAAACGTTCGTCAATCAGCACCGCCTTGATCCGTGTCGAACCAAATTCGATGCCTAGTGAAGTGGCTCCCTTGCTAATCGCTTCTTTCATATCCACATGACTCATGATCACGTAGTCCCCTCTCTGACCACAGTAGGTAAAAGTAAAAATATAATTGGCTTAAAAATGATTGAATTGGATTCATATTTCGATTTATTGAAAAGAATGCGCTTTCCTTTTCTGACAGCCTTAGTATATTTTTTGTACGTACATTTGTCAATAATATATAATAGTTATACTTACATTAGTTGAGATAGAACGTCTAAACGATCTCATTTCTGTGCTTAAAAGCTTATTTTGTAGGGTACACATTTCTGTTTAAGGATGGGAATTGTACGGTTTATTTTGTGAAACTGGCTGTTACATAGCCATTCCATTCGAATCATGATAAAATATGTACGTACAACTATGAATATGACGATGTTTTTTTATAGATAAGTAACGATGAAAGAAGTGGACTGCGTGAAGCCAAAGTATCAGGTCATCATTGACGATATCAAAAGCAATATCCTATCGGGAACCTATAGTGTAGGCGAACAAATCCCTACCGAATCCGCACTGCAGGACAGCTACAACGTGAGCCGCCAGACGGTGCGAAAGGCCATTTTGGAGCTATCAAACGAGGGCTTTTTGAGAAGCGAGAAAGGTTCCGGCACCTATGTAAGCAATCTGTATCGATCCAGAACCAGCGGGAATACGATGAAAAAAACAATCGGCGTCATTACGACGTATATTTCCGATTACATCTTCCCCTCCATCATCCGCGGCATTGAAGGCCGATTAAATGAAGACAATTATTCGTTGCTGTTAGCCAGCACCAATAACGACGTTGGACAAGAGAAAAAAGCGCTCGAGATGATGCTCTCTTACGGTGTGGATGGCCTAATCGTCGAACCGACCAAGAGTAATCTGTACAACCCCAACATAGCGTACTACCTTTCCTTTAAAGAGCAGGATGTACCGTTTACAATGATTAATGCCTTTTATGAAGAGCTGGAGGTGCCTTTCTTCTGTCTGGATGATGTGCAGTCCAGCTACCTAGCTACTCGGGAACTGATCGCCAAGGGACATAGCCAGATCGGCATTATCGCGAAAATGGATGATTTACAAGGGAAGTATCGGATGAAGGGATATATCAAAGCGCTGGGCGAAGCCAAGTTGCGGTTTCATCCCGAGCAAGTGCTTTCGTTCGATACGGCATCGAAGCCGGACCTCTCCACCAATCTGGAGGTGTTCCTGGAGGAAAACAGAGATGCGCTGACATCCCTTGTCTGTTATAACGATGAGGTGGGGCTAGAAGTCGTACATGCATGTAGAAAGCTAGGCATTTCCATTCCAGACGAGTTATCCATTATCGGCCAGGATAATTCTTATATCGCCAAGAACGCCAACATCAAACTCACGACGTTAACTCATCCCCAAGAACAAATGGGCCGTGATGCAGCAGATTGGGTCATCAAGAAACTGCAAGGCAAAAAGGATCTGCCAACCAACACGTATTACCAGCCCGTGCTGGTTGAGGGAGAGACAGTCAAAGAGATTGAGTTGGAATAGTGTTGGGACCAAGGTTTGGTTAATGGAGATTGCTCCGTTAAAGGAGTAATCCCAGCCTCAACCACCCGGCTTTTGTCCGTGGTCACCATGTTCTTGCTGAAATACGAAAAGGCTGCCGTAATGGCAGCCTAAGATGTTTTGCTTTAGTCTTTCTTTTTAGCTAAAACGGGAATTAAACTCATAAGGAGTATCTCTCTCAATGGAGAGGCCTCCATTATTTTGTAATACCATTCCAGAACGTCAGCTCGTCAATGGGCAGTCGAGTAGTCGGATGTCCCGGTTGCGAGGCTTTGCCGATGGAAATGAGAATGGTTGGAACATAACGATCGGGAATATCGAACGCTTCAATAAATTTATTTTTATCGTATCCAGCCATTGGGACGGTATCATAACCACGCGCTTTGGCGGCGAGCATGAACTGCATCGATAATAGACCACAATCAAATATTACGCCGTCCTTGATATATTGAGAATCCATGCTTCCCAGCATTCCCTTCATGTTGGTAACCAACGAATCCTTAACTTCCTTCGTCATATAACCAGCTTCTACAGAAGCGTCGTAAACCGAATCCACCTGTTTGATATACTCCAAATCACCCAGCACCGCAATAACGGCCGAGGCATCTACCACCTGCTGCTGGTTATTCGCGATGGGAAGCAATTGTTCTTTCAATTCCTGATTATTAAAGACAATGAATTTCCATGGCTGCATATTCGCGCCAGATGGAGCAAGGGCTGCTTCAGTCAGAATATCTTTCAATTCCTCCTCTGAAATGTTGACCGCAGGATCATAATGCCGTACAGAACGTCTTTCCTTTACAACTTCAATGAAGCTTTGCTCTTGTTTTACGCTCTCCATCCCATTTTGCCTCCCATTTATATACTGTGTGTTATTTAACACAGTTATAGATAAAAAAATAAACCACTTAACTGTGCTAATATAAGCACAGTATATATGTGGATGGGTATGTTGTCAATTCTCCATTATCGGACTCATTCGTTTGGCCATGTCGGCAATGGTGTATTTTCGCAGGATTTCCAACACGCTATGATTAATTTCTCCAGTAATATCGTTGAACATGTCATGCATCTGCATACCAAAGGAGTGATCGCCTGTGGAATCCAGCATTCCTTCACACAGCGATGCCTCGGTCTGAAGCGAAAGATATATATCGGCTAGTGTCACCGATTCCGGCGGCTGCTTCATGCGATAACCTCCATCGCGTCCTTCACGAACCTCTAGAATGTTCTCCTGAGCGAGTTTCGCCAATATTCGGCGAATCAATGTTGCTTCTGAGCATAATTGATCGGCGATATTGTTACTTGGATAGCGGTTAGAACTATTAGACATGAACACAAGGGCCTGCAATGCCAAGCCGAATGCCTTGCTATTGGAGGGACAGGTATGTTTGGCCTTTTTCATCGTACAGGGCTCCCTTCTTCGTTGCGTCCTGTGTGAATTATAGCAAACCCCCTACTCCCGTTCAACACGGCATCGAGGTTTGCAGACAGTGGCTTGCTCGCTATTAAAAATCAGGAGGTACACGCAAATTGCTTTAACGAAGGCTAAAGGTATCATTGCAAGTTAATTCGTATTTATTCCGGCTTGCCCGCCAGCACCAACGGGGAAATGCTTACAAGGGGTTCTTTTAGCTCGGTCACTCTTTGTATACTACGTATATAGGTAGCAGATTTAGAGTAAGTCAGGCGGCAATACATAATTATTTAAAACTTGAGCGAAGTGGAGGATGGTATCCATGAAAGTCGGGTCCGCACGAAAAGCAGCGTATGAGTGGGTTATGGAGCATGCCAGCAAGGAGAATGGATTCAAAGGGGCCTATTTCAGTGGTTCAACGATAGACTTGCCTGATGATAAAGAGTTGTCAGCTACCTCCGACATCGATGTTGTGGTCAATACGGAAGAAGCCACACCCCCACTAAAGCTTGGGAAATTCCTCTACCGTGGTGCTTTGGTCGAAGTCACGTATCTATCTTGGAACCAGATCACCTCAGCCCAAGAGGTGCTGTCATCCTATCATCTGGCAGGCAGCTTTCGTGTGGACACGATCATTGCTGATCCCACCGGACATCTAGGCAGACTTCAAAAAGAGGTATCTCACCATTTTGCCGAGCAGGTGTGGGTACAACGCCGATGTGAAAACGCTCGGCAAAGAATCGAAAATGGGCTACGGGAAATAGATGCCGATGCGCCAATGCATGACAAGGTAACGGCTTGGTTGTTCCCGACTGGAGTGACCACACATGTCTTACTCGTTGCAGCGCTTCGTAATCCAACTGTGCGCCGCCGCTACATAGCTACTCGTGAGGTACTTAAGGAATACGGCTACACCAATCTGTACGAACATCTGCTGGAGCTGCTCGGTTGTGCTCACCTGACTGCTCAGCGCGTCGAATATCACCTTGGAGAACTCGCCCGAACATTTGACATAGCTGCAGCAGCAGCGAGGACACCTTTCTTTTTCTGCTCTGACATCACCGCTACTGCCCGTCCGATTGCAATCGATGGCAGTCGTGAACTCATACAGTCCGGATGCCATCGTGAAGCGGTGTTCTGGATCGTCGCAACATTTGCTCGCTGCCATAAAATTCTGGAAGCTGACGCTCCTCCTGCGATACAAGAAGCGCTCACTCCAGCCTTTGAAGCAGCTATGGCTGACCTCGGTATCACTTCTGCCAACGACCTTATCCGCCGTGCCAATGACATTACCAAATTCCTGCCCCGACTTTGGGAGACTTCCGAAGCGATCATATCCTCTAATCCTGGCATAGTAGGAAAGTAATATAGCTATTTTGTTCAAATAAACTTCAAAACATTATATAATAACCACTTACATGCCTATAATTGATTCTCAGTGAAGCCATGCTCTATACCGCTTTTCTCCTATTTGAATTTAATGTCAGCCACTTGACCACATTCAACAAAACCTATATTTTGATAAACCTTATTCGCATCAGGGTTCTTCAAATCAGCGTATAGCATCGGATCTAAACCCTCTGATATGAGGATAGAACATAATTCTGCCACAACTGCACTTGCATATCCTTTCTTACGGAAGGCAGACGGTGTGTATACTGCATTAATTCTCGCATGTCTTGGAGAGCGATGTGCAATATTAGCCATGGATACAGGGTGACCATCTAGTAACCATAGATACAAATTACCTGTTTCTATAGCCGACTCTGCTGCTGAGATTTGACTAGACGGTTCTACTTTGACTCCATAAGCTGCTTCTGAGAAGCCAGCTAAAAATTCCGCCACAGTCTCCAAATGCTGTCTTGTAGCTAGGTGCAATATACCTTCTACATGAGCTGGCTTTCTTACCTCTGAACAAACGTAGGATTCCATAATCATATAAGGAACGAATTGCAGCCCATTAGCCTCTGAATATACGTTAGCAAAATGTTCAACAGTCGCTGGATCTCCTGATATACCCGGAAGCTCATTTCCCTTGAGAATTTCTAAAAGTTCTTGCAAGAGCTTGTTCTTTGGTTCAGCTGCAAGTTCTTTGGAAATCCACAACCAAGCGTTGTGCCCTTCGGACTGGGCAAAGATCATTGTTTCATTAGGGGCTTTTAGACAGGTTGAACGCTCTGACTCGCAAATACGATGGATAAGATTGTACTGAACTTCATCGGCCATAAACATATTCTGACGCAGCACTTGATCTTTTACACCAAACTTTTGCCACATACCCATTCCTCCTTGGTTCATAAAAAACACAAAAAACCCCATCCCATTAGGGACGGAGTCTATTCCGCGTTACCACCCTGATTGGTGTATGAATGAATACACCCTCTCTGCCATCGTCCAACAACGATGCTTCTATATAACGGTAGAATACCGGGCCCGTCTACTATTATTTCGGAGGCCTGCTCTGAGGTGATTTTCGATTCGGATATCCACTGCCTCGCACCAACCGGCAGTTCTCTGAATGATAATTTCCGTATCTACTTGTCCTCTTCATTGCATTTAATTTCAAAGTAATTAGATACACTATAGTGTTAAAGGGATATTATGTCAATTATTATGAGTCATGAAACCGCACTTTTCGATCTCGGGATCTCCGATAGTTATACCCAAAGGGCGATATCATGTGAATCATGAGGTAACTTCCTCATCGGATTTAACATGAGACTCTTCATACATCCTTTACTTCCCCTACTTAGCCAAGAAGCGAATCGTAACGGTCGTTCCTACGCCTTTCTTACTCTCATAATTAATTTCCCCGTCATATTTTTCTACAATATTAAAACAGATCATTAATCCTAATCCGGTTCCATTACTTTTTAATGAATAAAACGGCGTCCCGAGCGACTTCACCTCATCCTCTGACATTCCACTTCCTTCATCAATGATTTTGATCTGAATATAATGATGATTTCTCTTGGCTATTACAGTGACGGGTTTACCCATATCCGAAGCTTCCAAAGCATTTTTAATTAAATTCATCATCAGCTGCTTAAACTCAATTGGATTAATAAAAATGAAGCAATTCTCATCTGCCTCGATATTCATCTGATTATCAGATAACATCGCATAGGAACGAACCAGACCTGTTACGCTCTGAAGAGCATCGTTCACATCCACTTTTTCTGGCTTCTGATCTCTATTAGGCTTGGAAAGGGTTAGAAACTGAGAGGTAATCTGTTCAACGGTATTTAACTCATCAATCATTAATTTGAACTTGTTTTTGACTGTATCATCAAACGCAGGATCTTCTCTGTATAACTGCAGAAATCCTCGAACAACGGTGACTGGATTTCTAATCTCATGCGCCACAGCTGCCGTCAAATGGGCTATCATCTTTAGTCGCTCCGATTGTTGTAATTGTTCATGATAAAGCTGCTGCTTTTTCATACGACTAAAGGACAAATGGAAAATGAGAAATAATAATACCTGACTCGCTATAATATTAATAAGGTTCCCCACGATGTCATAATGTAAATACGAATATATATTACCTTGATCAATCAGGATGATATAGCCAAACGTGATCATAATAAAAATTCCATTCAGAATGATGGAGAAATAGAACAATTTTAAATCAAAAAACAAAATGGCAAGTAAGGGAATCAGACAAATAAGAATGTACGTAGTCCAGGTCTCTGGATATAAGAAGAACATGGTATAGAAATAAGCAAAGCCAAACAGGATGATGATCTTTCTGAAAACATAGGTTTCGTGCTTGGGGTAGGTCAATAAACAAACCGATAGGAAGGCCACACACGAAAAATGGATAACATACCCCACTGTAATCCCGCTTAATTCTGTCGTCGATAGGATTAATCCAGATAGCATAAGTACAATGATTGCTAGCATGGAAATATAATATGTTTTTCGGTTCACCTGACTGTACAATTCTTTCATCCACTCACCACTTTAAATTAATGTCGACACCTTCGGTATGTATGTAGTCCTTTTCATTCCTATATTTAAAGGCATCCAACTGGATGCCCTTATCTATAATAGCATTGTATCTCATTTAACTGCGTCCTCAAAAGAAATTTAATTGCCTTATTGACTTAAACTATAGTTTAAGTCGTATGCTAATCCTGTCGACAGAGTTAACACCTATTTGGAGGTCTCCAACATGAAGTATTTTTCCATTAGCGAAGCTTCAGCCCAATTGAATATTCCAGATTCAACGTTACGTTTTTATGAGAAAAAAGGACTTCTGCCCATGATGGAGCGTGATGATGCTGGCAGGAGATTATTTTCAGAAGTTCAGATGGCTTTATTGGAAACCCTTGTTTGTTTAAAAAACACGCATATGCCCATTAGTCAGATTAAGCAATATATGGATTGGATCATAGAAGGGAACTGTACGCTTGAGGCAAGGCTTGAAATGATGCAAAAACACAAGCAAGCAGTGCTGGACGAAATTTCGTTGATGCAGGAATCCCTAAAGGGAATAGATTTTAAAATTACACGTTACACCCGTCAAATACAGGAAAGAAACGAAGAAAAAGATACCTAAGAGGAGAGATACTATAATGAAACTTTCGGGAAATACAGTACTTATCACTGGCGGAAGCTCTGGGATCGGATTAGCATTTGCAGAACGCTTCTTAAGAGCTGGAAATACAGTTATTGTTACTGGACGACGTGAAGCTGTACTTCAACATGCGAAAGAAACACACCCGGGCCTTATTACGTATGTGAATGATCTGAATATTGAATCCGAGCGGGTAGCGTTGTTTGATTGGGTAACCACAAACTATCCGGAAGTGAATGTGTTAGTCAACAACGCTGGTATCCAACAACGTTTTAATATGCTGACAGCGGATGCGAAGAATGATTGGAGTTATTATGCCAAAGAAATTACAACCAATATTGGAGCTCCTTTTCATCTGTCCGTGCTGTTCGCTCCTTACCTTGCAACCAAAGAAGAAGCCACAATGATTAACGTGACCTCCGGATTAGCCTTTACACCGTTTGCCATTGCTCCGATATATTCAGCAACCAAAGCAGCACTTCACTCCTTTACCATCAGCCTGAGACATCAGCTTTCGGATACGTCTGTAGAGGTTATTGAGGTTGCTCCTCCAGCAGTAATTACAGATCTGGGTGGAGCAGGCCTGCACACGCATGGAGAACCATTGGATGCCTTTGCAGATGGAATTTTCGAAGGATTACAGGAGGGTCATAAGGAAATTGGATATGGTACTTCTGTCGCTCGCTTACGTATGTCCCGAGATGAAGTCGACAAGTACGCAGAAAGCATGTATAACGCAACGAAAAACCTCATTGAATAACTCGCCTACGAGACACCGTGTGACTCACCCGTTTCTCTGTATATTAACAAAGAGGCCATTCCAGCTACGGAAAGGCCTCTTTAAATTTTATATAAAACTCATGCATCTACTAACCTTTCTTCCCCACGATGATTTAGCAATATCATATCCAATTTCTGCTTTTAAGTTGTCAAAATCCAAAGAATTATAACCGCAAGAACCTATAATTTCGTTGGACTCTTTTTGAATTATGGAGAAACGAATAGCCTTACGATCTTGAGAGAGATCATCCAGAAGTTTGATCATTTCTTTCGCTTGCTCTACGTCAGTAAAACAACTAACATTCATAAATTTAGTAACCTCGGGATCAGACCAAACGGTGAACAAGCTCGAAGAATCCGACACCTTCATTTTTCTCAAATGTAAGCGTTCTGTGTGTAACTCTGTAATCAATACTTTTACCTCCATTAGGATTTAATAGTTAGGTTTAAGATATTGATATCTGCGCATAGTTCAGTCCCTTCATTTCCAGGCTATTTACATTATACCAAGAATTTTGACCGAATCAGAATCCACTCTAAAGATCTCAAGTCAGCGTAAGAATGATCTGTTCTCCGGAACGGGTAATCTTGTAGATCCCCTCTTGCATGTCAATGCCATAGTGCTTTTTCAGCAACCACTTTGCGTTACGATCCGTCTCCACGACGACCAGATAATCGTAGCCGCTCAGGAGGTTGTCCATATTATCCTCATAGAACAACACGATCCCGTCCACATGTGGAGCATACAAGAAATACTTCCCGACATACTGCATGTAATAATTCGTGACCTGCTGGTCCCTATCCGAGGCGTAGAACAGATATCTGTTGTTGTCCTCCTTACCGCCTTTATACCAGCGATCGCCTGTAACCGCATGAATTTTATAAGGTAGCGTCGTATCATAGGTTTTGGCAATCGAGACAATCCCGTTGTATTCCGATAAAAGGATGGTCGCCGCAATCGCCATACAGCCGATGATTCCTTTTTGATAATGACCCTTCGTCTCGACTGTCTTAAAGGCTTGATAATCAGGCACTTCGCCAATCCGATAGTGGAATGAATGCTCCAGGTCAATCGCAGCACACAGAACCAGCCCACCGGCGAACAGAACCACAATACTCGAGGCATAACGCTCAAAACCTGCCAGCACAATCGCCTCATCCATCGGCATGGAGAAGAGATACAACGCCAGAATGCCTGCATAATACAGCACCAATACAATATTCAGCGCAATCAGTGCTTTCCACAAATTCCACTTCTTCTTGAGCACCACATAGGCAAATATCGAAGCCGCAATCGCTACAATCTCGAAAATGACAATACCGATGACCGGCCGTGTCGTAATATCCGTACTCGATTTTAAGAACAGCCACAGAATCTCATGCATCTGCTCCGCCGTTTTGCCGGATTGAATCCCGGAAGTGGCCACATCGAATTTGTTATCGACGCCCTGAAATACCGTTGCCATCCGCCAGCTCCAGCCGAAGTATGGAATCAGTGAACCGCAGATTGTGCCAATAACAGCCAATGCAGTTTTCCAACTGAACTTTTGTCTGTGTTTTAGCCATGTATATACGAGGAAGATCAGGCCGATGGCTGCGAAAATAATACCTGTGCTTTTAATGACTGTCAGCACACCTGCAAGTGGGAGCATGATGATACATGCTCGCTTGATATCATGACGATATTGGTATATGACCGCCAGAATAGCGAGCGCATAGATAGGAAGCAAAAAATCCACGAGCAGGTTGGTAATCCGAATCGTTAGGTTGAAGAAAGAGAGTGTAGATAACCCGAGTCCAAGAAATGCATACAGCAGAAAACGTTTCTTCTCGGAAACGATGCCAAACATGGCGTAAAAACAGGAAAAGATCAGCAGAGCTTGTGCCAGGAGCATCACAGACTGGGAATGTCCCATGAAGCAACAGACGTAATAAATAAAAGATGAAGTCCCTAACGGATAATTTTTAAAATCAATTAGGTTCGAATCCGGTGTCGGAAAAGCATCTGTGCTGAGCATCTGCTTCAGGACAATCGCCCAGTGGGAAAAATTATCGTAGTGCGTCAATTGATTTTGGAAGAGTACCAGTAAGAAAATGAACGTCCCTGCCAGGAATGAAAACTGGAATAAGGAAAAAGAAATGCGAAAGGATGCTCCTCGGCGCATTCCGAGAAACACCATTCCTCCATACAATAGTAATCCGACGAGAAAAAGGACAAGGCTGCCAATGTAGAGCTGTCCTGCCAAACCGCTAAGAAAGACAATACATGCTATGGAGGAAAACACAAATACAGGGATGAACTCCCAACGTATCGATAGTGCCTTTCGAACAAACTGCATGTAACCCATAAAGGAGAATATCAATAAAACTCCCATCACAAATTGAAGCAAATACAGCATATCTATCTCTCCTAACCCTCTCTGGTGAAACGCTCGGCATGTGGATGGGTCAAATCACTCAGCAATTGATCAATCAAACCGCGCTCCACGATATCATCAATATTCTCCACCGAGAGAAGCACTTCGCGACGATTGGCTGTTGTTTTCCCTGTATGCAGCAAGATGACTTCAATATTACTTTTCGTATAAAAAGTAACGAGCTCTCCTGCCGCAATATCACCATGAAGACCCGTGGCGGAAAAGAAACGATAATTGAAGCTGCGCAGCGTACATCCAGCATGATTGGTGAAATGAACTGGAAGCTGAAGGGAAAGCCTCGGCATTTTTCGTTGATCCGATCTAGGTTGAACAATACGTTTTTTTACATTGCGAAGCATATCGTCGTAAGCCGTATCCCACAGGTTCATCTGCTCTGGCAATGAGTGTTTACGATCATAAATGATTTGCATGTATTGACGGTTATCGGTCTCATCAACCGGCTGAACCGTCGCCGAATAACGCCAGCCTTCTCCATCCTGTTTCACATAAACGATGACCGCATTGAGATTGGCCTCGTACCGCTCGGATTTTACGACCAGAGAGATCGTCTTCTGTTCAGGTAGGTAAATGGGATACGGGACATAAAAGGCAATACCTTGTTCAGATACATCTACTGTCTTGGCTTCATAGCGCAGATTCGTGTCCTGGTCGTGGATCATGACATCCTCCTGCGCCCGAATCCGCTCTGTCTCCCGATACGCACGGCGCCCAATCATGAAGAACAGGGCATAACACAGCGCAATCATATTATGAATGAGCCAGAAGATAATGATACTGCTGAAGAACAGCGCGATGCCATATTTACCGTTAACGTACCGAATCACAGCCGCAATTGAAAGCAAAAGCAGGAAGATATGCGGAAGTGCATATAACAGAGCAGACATCCATTTCCGACCGTTCGCTCTGCTTTTATTCGTAACTTTGAATTTTTTCTCGCGGATGCCCAGCGTTTCAAGGAGAACCGGCCATATCAGATAAGGCATAAATATCGTATCAATAACCTGACTCCAGCGCTGATTCCGAATATTGCTCGACAGATAACGCATCGATACACTGTAGAAGAAATAGGAAGGAAGCCAGAATATTAAGATTTGCCAGAAGGTTGTGTTTACAATCTTGAAATCAAATAACGCAAATAAAATAGGAGCCAGAATGAAAATCAAACGGTTAAAGAAGGACCACCAGTATAAGAAACTGCTTAAATAGGTTACCCTCGTCCAGAAAGGAAGCTTCTCGGATATAGGAGCACGTGTATTCTGCAGGCTCTGAATAATTCCCCTTGCCCAGCGTATTCGCTGCTTGATCATGCTCGGAACAGTTGTTGTCGTCTGCCCGGCAGCTTGAACCTCTTGCGTTGCATAGGTAATATAGCCTTCCTGCTGTAGGCGGATGCTTGTCTCAAAGTCCTCGGTGATTGTATTCAGCGGAAAACCTCCGATGTCTTCCATGCCTTGCCGGGAAATGATCGTATTGCTTCCGGTATAGGCTACCGCATTGGAGGCATTACGCAGGATGTTCACTTCTCTGGAGAAGAAATCCTGTTCATTTGGAATTCCTTGCTCTGCATACAAGTTAAACTGAAACAGATCCGGATTATAGAAGCTTTGAGGGGTCTGTACCAACCCCAGCTTGAACTTTTTATCTATTTCATCCTCACGGCGAAGCCGCCATCTCCCTTTCTCTTCTATAAACGTGGAGAGCAGGAAATACGGGACGGTTTTCATCAAAAAGGTGTGTTGCGGGATCATATCTGCATCAAAGGTTGCAATGAGTGGAGAAGAGGTTTTGCTCAGGGCATTATTCAGGTTACCTGATTTGGCATGCTTGTTGCCGAGGAAACCCAGATATCCTACGCCAAACTGCTTCGCAAGCTCCTCCACCTCAGGTCGTGCTCCATCATCACACAGATAGATGTGAACCTTCTGCTTGTCAGGGTAATCCATGAACGTACAAGCATTGACGGTTTTATACAACAGATCAACCGGCTCGTTATGGGTGGCAATGAACACATCCACATGAGGATAAAAATCGGGAGGAACGATGGGAAAGTCGAGCTGTGTACGTTCCTTTTGCATCTTTTGAAAAAACAATTCAAAGGTGGTCAGTACGGTTACCGTCTCAGCCACAATTAAGAGCATGCCGAAGATGACGTTTAGAGCGCCTTCCCCCCATGGCAGTGTAAAGAACATCCGCCATAGCAAATATATCGACATCAGGATCATGGTGATGACAAAGAAAATATGTTGCCTTTTTTCGTTTTGCACTACAGCTGCTTCCTCCTTGCTGCAAATACCCATCTTCGCTGCAATTGAAAACTGAGCAGGAACAGCAAGGCATCACAGACAAATTTCGCAATTTTCTCATCCACGAAGAAAATCGTATGGAACAAATATACCCCCGTACTGGAAAGCACAATCACGAATCCGCACAACGTCAAATAACGCCATAGACTGCCCTGACTATCCTCTTTGCGGAATACAAAGTGCCTATTCAGTACATAGTTGACGACAATAGAGATAATTCTCGCAATCACGGTTGCGAGCAGAATTCTTAGATAATCCTGCTGACCCAATATAGGCCGCAAAAAGTCGATCAAAAACCATGCAATTCCCAAATCGACGACAGAACTCGCAACGGAAGAGGAAATAAACCGCAGGAAGTTGGAGAACAGCACACTCATTACCCGAGCGCTGTCCTGAATCGCTTTAAAATGTGTCCCTGCATTTCCATTCTCATAGATGACTTGAATCGGCATGGTATGAATCGGTATACCGGACTGAATGCACGAGATGAGCATCTGCAGCTCATATTCAAAACGAGTGCCGCGAACATCTTGCATGAAAGCAAGTAGTCCGGGCCCAAAGGCTCGAAGTCCGGTTTGGGTATCTGAAAGTTTCTTGCCGTAGAGCATAGCAAAAATAAAGGACGTCATTCGATTGCCCAGCAAAGATTTCGGCGGTATGCCTCCCTCGCTGAAGTTCCTTACCCCGAGAACCAATGCATCTGGATGCTGCCTGGCTTCTTTCGCAAGTCTGTATACATCCTCTGCTGCGTGCTGCCCATCTGAGTCCGCAGTGACGACGAACGAAGAGGCATCGAACTGCTGTCCGATATACTTAAATCCGGTCTTAAGTGCAGCACCCTTTCCCAGATTTTTCGCATGCCGAAGCAAGACACATCCGTTCTCACTCAGCTCTTCGAAAATCGACTGATATGCCTCACCAGATCCGTCGTCTACAATGACAATATGGGTCAAGCCATATTCCCGTAATTGCCGTACATAAACTAGAAGTCTCTCATCTGGCTCAAGCGATGGAATAAGGATGATCGTTTTGCCGTCTTCACTTTTATCTATAATCATCCTAGTTAAGCCTCAATTCGACATATTTTCACAAGTTCTTTTTGAATATTGTGAGTATAACATCGAAAGTAAGGGGCGTAAACGACAAACCAGCAGCTACTCTTGTAAAATATAGAACTAACATATGAATACTTAAAAGCTATACTTTGGTAATGAATAGAGGGGGATTACGGGTAGCCTTTGAAGGCCGTTGATGTGTGATTGAATGTATAGTTCACAGTCCTGCCATGCATAATCCGTTCCCCGAAGCATGCACTTTGCTGACAAGCTATGCTTGTCCCCATACTGTCCAATGATTTGGGTATCCGTTGCTCCACCAAGTACGATCCCCTGAAAATACTTCCCTGTCGCATGACCTGTAAAAGAAATCATGACGACAGAGTCACCACTCCCATTCTGCAAATTGAAGGTCTCCCCTATCACACACATGCACCATAAGAACCTCTTCCCACTTCATGCTAATCCTCCCCCTATATGAAACGAAGTCTTAACAGATGATCACGACTCCTCCAGCTATAGGGCATCAAACTCCACTCCGAATGCATGGAAGATGGACCTATACTTATTTTCGAATATTGTCCATCGATTTTCAGCTCCATACTTTTCCTGCAAATCTTTCAAATACCTTTGACGCAAACCGCGCTCGGAAAGAAAGGGTTTTACATCCTGTTTCATCAGATCGTTAAATCGCTGCTGCAACTCAATCCCCCAGGAGAATGATCCTTATCATAAAGCTATCGTATACACACACTTATGACGAAGGTTGCCATAATTAATCCCAATATATCACACACTCTCTCGCCACTTCATTAGCTGCGTACAACTGGAAAATAACTTTTGTCCCGGGAACACCCTTACAGAATCCTTATAATTCCCCTTTAAACTGTGGAACTAGAAAGGATGATATACTATGTCGGATATTATTTTAGAGACACATGAGCTATGCAAAAGCTTCAAGCGTCAACCCGCCGTTAACAACGTATCGTTGAAAGTACCTTATAACTCGATCTATGGACTCTTGGGTCCAAATGGCGCAGGCAAATCGACTACGCTTAAAATGATCACAGGCATGCTGCGCCCCGATTCCGGAAGCATTCGCATTCATGGCCATGAATGGACCCGCAAGGATTTGAACGGAATAGGCGCACTGATTGAGGCGCCGCCGCTGTACGACAATCTGACAGCCAGAGAGAATCTCAAAGTGCGTACACTAATCCTCGGGTTACCGCAGTCCCGGATCGAGGAGGTGCTCGCCATTGTGGATCTGGCTCATACCGGGAAGAAACGTGCCGGACAATTTTCCATGGGCATGAAGCAACGGTTGGGAATTGCCATTGCCCTCTTGAACCAACCCAAGTTACTGATTCTGGACGAACCGACGAACGGGCTGGACCCGATTGGGATTCAGGAGCTGCGAGAGCTAATCCGTTCTTTTCCCAAGCACGGGATCACCGTTATTCTGTCGAGTCATATTCTCTCCGAAGTTGAATTGGTAGCGGATCAGATCGGCATTATCGCCGGCGGAGTTCTGGGCTATCAGGGAAGCGTCCCTCGTGGCCCAGAACTGGAGACCTTGTTCATGCAGGTGGCAGCAGCCAACCGGAAGGAAGGGGGTCCACATGCTTAGTCATATTAAGGCTGAACGTCTGAAATGGCGGCGTACCTTCATCCCCAAGCTTGTCTGGCTCGCCCCTGTATTTACTTTACTCCTTTGCGCTGTTCTAATGGGCGGACGTCTCTTCCAGACGGGCGCTTACAACTGGTGGTACACGATGCTTTTGCCTGGGTCACTTTCCCTTGCCTGTTCACTTGCTCTACAAAAGGATGCCAAGATGAAATACCGTGGACTGTTGGCTCTGCCCATTGATCCAAGGAAACTTTGGGCTGGGAAAATCATCGCAATTATGCAGTGGCTCTTGGCGACACTTTTACTGTTCATGATCGGCATTACGTTAGGAGGAATGCTGTTTGGCCAAACCATACCACTGCTGAACAGCGCAGCTGGCAGCTTCCTGATCTTCCTTACTATACTGTGGCAGATTCCACTGTGTCTGTTCCTAGCTGCACGTCTCGGATTATTCGCCGCTGTTCTGCTTAATATGTGCGGCAATATCCTTGGTATCGTTGCATTCAACATTGGAGGAGTATGGGATTATGTTCCGTATACGATTACTTTCAGGCTCATGTGCCCGGTTCTGTCCATCCTGCCGAATGGACTACCTGTACCCGCGGACAGCCCGCTGAGAAGCACCAGCATGATGCTTCCAGATGTCCTGATCTCCGTGGCCTGGTTCATATTGCTCTCCCTCCTTACAGCACTATGGTTTCACAAACAGGAGGCGAAGTAGCATGAATTCGGTACCAGGATTGTTAAGAGCGGATCTGCTCAAAAGTCGGCGCACACCGTTTCTCTTCATTCATCTACTTGCTCCACTGGTCGGGGTTAGCGTATTCTTAGCTTACTATTCGTACTCCCCATGGAGTGCAAATGATAAGGTGCTGGCGTTTATGCAGTCCTTGGGATGTGCATTTCCTATCCTGATCGGGCTGGTTTGTTCCATGTCGGTTGAACAGGAGGCTAATGCGGGACATTTTCAAGGTATGCTGGCACTACCAGCGAGTAAGATTGCAGCCTTTACTAGCAAGCTGCTGCTCCTGTTGATGTTTGGCTTTACCGCTGTCATGCTTTCCTACAGCCTGTTTGGACTCGGATTTGACCGGATTTTGCATCAGGACAGAATGGGAATGGCCTTTTATCTTGCCGGGGCAGTTATTCTGTTCGGTAGCAATATATTTCTCTATCTTCTTCACCTGACGATCAGCCTGTGCTTTGGAAGAGGTGCTTCTATCGGGGTAGGGATAGCGGGGAGTCTGGTGGCAGCTTTAATGCTCACCGGGCTGGGTGATGCCATCTGGCCCTACATTCCCTTCGCATGGGGCGTCCGCTTCATTTCGCTGTGGACAATTCATGCTTCAGACATCTCATTATCCGCTGCTGTATCGGGACTGAATGCTGGAATCAGGGTGTCTATTCTGGGAACCATAATTCTTTTGTTCCTTTGCACTACCTGGTTCCAGCGCTGGGAAGGACGATCAACTGATAATTAGATACTACTTATAAATCGAGGGAACCGAATATGGCAAAAATACTGGTGGTCGATGACGAACCCGCCATTCTGTCGTTGATCCGTAACGCGCTTACTGCAGATCAGCATCTGGTAACATTAGTATCCGATCCCAAACAGGTACGTCAGACTGACCTGGGGGTGTATGATCTTATTTTGCTGGATGTGATGATGCCGGGGGTGGACGGTTTTACCCTTTGCCGGGAGATACGTGCAGCAGTGGATTGTCCAATCCTTTTTTTAACGGCCAAAACCCAGGAAACGGATCTGATGTACGGATTAGGGCTGGGAGCAGATGATTATATTATGAAACCCTTTGGGATAGGTGCGCTGCGGGCACGGATTAACGCACACCTTAGGCGGGAAATCAGGGAGCGGCGGAATGTTCTGTACCTGGACAATGTACGCTTCAACCTCTCCGGTAAAGAGCTGTTTGTCCAAGAAGACAAGGTACCTCTAACCAAAAGCGAATACGAAATTTGCGAGTTTCTGGCCCGTAGTCGCGGACAGGTATTCTCCAAAGAACATATTTATGAAGGGGTCTTTGGATATGACGGAGCAAGCGACAGCAGTGCTATTACTGAACATGTCAAAAACATCCGTGCCAAGCTAAGCAAATGCGGAATTGACGCCATTGAGACCATCTGGGGGATCGGATATAAGTGGAAACTGTAAAACGAATCAAAAACGTGCGCCTTCGCACCTTTTTCCTGCAATATCTTCTGTTCCTAAGCTTGGGAACGATCCTGCTGCTAGGGGTATTGCTTGGATTGTTTGCACTGTCTCTTGCTTCAAACGCCGTGCTGCCTGCCAATTATGTTGAGAAGGAAATTGCTGCGTTCACGAATCGACTTCTCTCAAGCCCTACTGTAACACCTGATATGGTTCCGGAAATGCTCGATTATGCAGTCTTCACCAGTAAAGGAGAGCTCCTCAAGGGTAATATAAGTCATGACAAGGCATTACATCTCTGGGAGATGACGCAGCAAAGCGATAATCAGGGTTTTTATTTCTATAAAACGGCCCAACGTGGTCAAGAGGTCTGGATATTCCGGTATAGCTTAACGCCGCAATATGCATCATCCTTGCTGCGCAACTATCTGCCGAATCCTCAGCTATTGGGAGTCCTGTTCTTTATCTTCGGTATTCTACTCCAGGCAGCATTACTCGCTGCCCTGTTCGGCAAAAGGCTCTCGCAGAAAATGGCCGGATTGGTGGAAGCGACAGAGAACATCCAGCGAGAGAACCTTGAGTTCACAGTCAAGCCCAGTGGGATCACCGAAATCGACGATGTATTGGCCTCACTGGATCGGATGAAGAATGCTCTACATGCTTCGCTTAAACAACAGTGGGAGGTGGAGCGTTCCCGCAGAGAACAAATTTCCGCTCTGGCCCATGATATCAAGACACCACTTACAGTTGTCCGCGGAAATGCCGAGCTATTGCAGGAGACGGCACAGAACGAGTTCCAGCGAGAGTACAACGGATATATCCTCCGCAGTGCCGAGGATATAGAGTCCTTCGTGCAGGAGGTAATTGATCTATCCAGCATGCAATCCGGATTATCTCGCCAGAAAGTACCTGTCCCTGTAACAGTGATTATTGAAGAATTAGAGTTGCAGTTGAAGGCTCTCTCCGCCAGCAAAAATCTGTATACGTCTGTCCAGAAGGAGAATCTACCGCCATTCCTCTTCATAGAACAAGAGCTGCTTCAGCGGGGAATCATCAACATCATCGCGAATGCAGTCGAGTACACACCCCCGCAGGGGAGTATTGCCTTGCTGGTTCGGGGCGACGACTCAGCCGTTCATTTTACAGTCACAGATACAGGAAATGGCTTCTCCCCAGCCGATCTGAAAGATGCGGCTAACCAGTTCTACAGAGGCGATCAGAGCCGAAATTCCCGCAATCATCATCACGGGATGGGGCTGTATATTGCCCAATCCGCAGCCCAGGAGCATAGGGGAAGTTTAAGCCTAGACAATGTATCCCCCTCCGGCGGAGCGAAAGTGACGATAAGCATCCCTGTTGCCGCTGAGGAGAACGACCGGGAAGGTTGTCAGTAGGAATAGTAGATGATAAGGATGTATGATGCAGCGGTGACGGTCGCCACTGCTTAATTCAAGAAAATCGCTGCTTTACTATTACTAGTGGCCAATTCATCGCGAGATATGTAACGACAAGATTTTGAATAAATCCCCCCGCACAAGGGGTGGTCTTTAGGATCATTAAATTACTTTGATTGCTTCAATATAAAGCTCGATGTTTACTTCATTTCCGACGACAATTCCACCCGTTTCCAGAGGCGAGTTGAAGCTCAAACCAAATTCATTACGATCGATGCTGGCAGTCGAATGAAATCCGACACGTTCCCGGCCTCGAGGGTCTTTATTAAATCCTTCAAAAACGGTATAAAAAGTGATAGGTTTTGTTACTCCATGCAGCGTTAGATTGCCTGCAAGTTCATATTGCCGTTCGCCAGTAAGAACGCAGTTGGTGCTTTGAAACGTAATCGCTGGATACTTGGAAGCATGAAAGAACTCTTCGCTCTTCAGATGTTCATCCCGTTGCCGCTGGCGAGTAGTGATACTACTTGCATCGATGGAAGCCTGAATACCCAGGGTTGTTACATCGTTGGGGTCAAAACTTAAAACCGCTTCGAACTGCTCGAACACACCTTTGATTTTATTAATCATTAAATGCGTCACCGAAAACTCAACAGAGCTGTGATCCGGATCCACTTCCCATTTGACATTGCTCATAAATAAATTCCACCTCTATAATCATATGATGAGAAAGGTCGCCCCTTCTCCAAAGCACTGCGTTATTCGCATACCGTTAATATATAAAAACGCTACTGACAACGTAATGTCAGTAGCGTTTTTGCGTTCCAGCATTTTATAATTTCCTCGTAAATCTGATGTCGGAATGACTCAGGCCCCCTACCTTTACACTCCCTCCCCAGCCCAGTGTCCATTGCATCACATCGTCCAGTTGACGAACGCGTAAGATCTCTTTAAATCGAGCTGCATAATAAATCCGATTTCTTGTAGCCTTACATTCGCCAGCTCTTTGGCATTAAGTGTAGAAATATGATGTCCATTCAGCTTAACTTCTCCTTCTGAGGCTTTAAATAGCGCTCCAGCAATAGACAAAAACGTACTTTTACCAGAACCCGACGGTCCAACTACAGCCACAAATTCACCCGGCTCCACTGAAATGGACACATAATCAAATGCTGCGATCCGATTGCTTCCTTCGGCATAATACTTTGTGACTTTACTCATTTGCAATCCCTTAGTCATTATTCAAGCCCGGTCGGAATTAATAGCCGAAGGCACGATTAAAGCAGAGATTGATTCCATATTCCCGTTAAGCCAAGCGGATAAAGCGCTGGAGAAAAGCGTTGCAAGACATGGGCGGAGAAGAATTTTGCTAAACATGACCTGATCTAACAACGAAAAAACACGGATTCATAGCGCATAACGTGTTGCTTCTGTATTCCATAGAACCAAGCTAACTTCGATCGTATGGCTGCGTTTCTCCCAAGAAAAAGCTTTCCCCTCTGATGGAAACTCGACTGTTCCACAAGTAAAAGATAAGCCATTCGCCAGGCAAGCCATGTTGTGTTGTAACATGGTTTGCTTCCTTTATTTATGATACGGTACACAACAAAGAGAACAGCCCCAGGCTGTTCTCTTTCGCTGTCTGTCTTAAAAGCATGTGAACGAGCTAATCCGATTCAAATCAATACCGAAGTATCCCCAGAAGAAACCGAACCATCTGAACCCTGCAACAGAATTACGCCCGACGAATACCGGGAAGAACCAGAATTGCTCGCCATTGTTCAGCCAAATGTATGTGTTGCGGAACATGCAGCGTCTGATCCCTCCGGGGTCGATAGCATATGTGGCGGTCTGCATTTGTGGTATGAACTGCGGTGGAGGAGCCGTCGGCGGTTGAACGCCTCCGGGTGCACCCCCTGGAAAACTTGGCCCTCCTGGCCCTCCCGGTCCGACTGGTCCACCTGGAAACCCTCCACCAGGTCCCGGCATTGGAAAAAATCCCATATGTGATCGCTCCTTTCCATGAGTAGGCATAATCATCATATGCATTCGCGGAAAGGGTGACTGGGCAAATGTTAAAAAAATCCCCGTTAAGCACGTCCATTAACTGCTGACGAGCAGCTAGATAATCCATCTCGGCTTGCTCAGCCATCCTTTCGATCAACCATATCGCCGCTTCCTTTTCAGTAAATTCCGGCGCCAATGCGTTGACTCATAGCTCCTTAAGACCGAATTGGGTCTCCAAAAAACTTGACAAACTAAGGTCAAGTTAAGATCTACCGTATGTAAACATAAAAAAACACATCCTGAATTGGGATATAGCTTTCACCTGGAAAGCTTATTTAACCAATAGGATGTGTTTTCCTGTTTTAATATAAGGTTTGAATAAATTCTAATTAAGTTCTAACTTATGAAGCTTTTGCTGCAACAGCTTTTTGAATTAAAGCTTTGGCATCGTTAGTAGAAAGACCTTGTTTAGGTTGAAGCAGATTCTTCTCTGCTGCACTAAGAATACCTTTGTCAATCAGTTTTGCCATCGATTTCACCGCATAGGTAGAAACGGTTTTGCCATCTTCAAAACCTGCAATGATCGTAGCCGCATTTTTATCAGATGCTTGATCTTTCAGCAATTTAGCAAGAATGGTAGCTGCTTCTTCACGAGTGATATCACGATCAGGATTGAAGTTACCACCGTAACCTTGAATGAATCCAGCATGAGTCGCTTCAGCGATTGCATCTGCATATGCAGCGTTAGCAGCAACATCCTTGAATGCAGGTGCTGCAGCTACTTCGTTCAGTTTCAACAGGTCTACAAGGGCACTTACAAATTCAGCACGGGAAATGAATTCTGTTGTTGCAGGTGTTTCAATTTCCTCTGTAGATGCAGCTAGATTCGTGATGCGTCCTTCCGTTTTAGCCACAATGTCAGCGCCTTTATACATATCTACAATGTACTGGTAGAATACATCCAGATCGATAGGACCAGCCAAGGATGATTTGGCATCTACTAGCACTTTATAGTTATCTCCACCTGCAGCCATAAAGTTGTTAACTACAGCTGTATATGTTTTTGCAGGATCAATAGGTGAGCCATCTTCAAGACTAAGACTAGTAACACGTTCCGCCACTGGCTTATTGAAATCGGCAGTATATTTCAAACCAGAAATCTGTAGAGTTTTGGTGTTTGGTGTACCATCAGCGTTGGTACCCCATTGTTGCTGCAACAACGTTTTAATTTGTTCACCAGTCAACTCCAGTTTCACTAGAGTATTACCAAAAGGTTGGATTTTAGCAAGATCAGCAAATGTCACATCGCCTTTTGGCAGATCCGCACGAATACCACCTGGATTCATAAATGCAAAGTCAGCAGCACTTGCCTTATCCCCAAAGTCTGCTTCACGCATTGAATCTGCAATGAGGTTGCCCAGAGCGGCTTCGTTATTATAAGCATCTGTACGGGTAACAGAACCATCCGTTGTACCTACTGGCTTAGTCAGCTCAGGATGCTTGTCTAATGATTTTTTAATAATAGCCAACGTTTCAGGGTCTTCTTTTACACCCTCTTGGAAAGTCGTTGTAACGGTAGCTGATTTCTCAGTTACATCCCCAGTTGCAGGGTCAATCATCAATTTAATATCTTCAAATGCCGTACCATAAGAGAACGCTTGAACGATCAATTTTCCATTCACTTCACCGTTAGCCAAGGCATGATTGTCACCTGCGACGATAACGTCAACAGGGGAATCTGCTGGCAAAGCTTTTGCTAAATCAGCCGCTTCTCCAGTGGTTACGCCTTCTTTGGTTGTTGCTGGATCATGCGCCAAAACGATGATCGTTTCTACACCTTGATCTTGCAATTCTTTTGCATATTTATTAACGGCTTCAACTTCTTCTTCTGCGCTTAAGAAACGCACACCAGCTGTCCCAGATGGGGATACTTTGGCAGGTGTGGATTTCGTCACTAATCCGATGAATCCAATTTTGACTCCGCCTACTTCTTTAATAACATACGGCTTAATCAATGTTTTGCCAGTGGCAGTTTCAATGACGTTTGCATTGACGTAATCAAATTTTGCACCAGCATGAGTTACTTTGCCTTCTTTTGGATCAAGGCCACCAAAGATTTGTGCCTTCAAGGCAGCGATACCTTGGTCGAATTCATGATTGCCTAGAGAACCTACATCAAAGCCCATCATTTTCATCCATTCCATGGTAGGCTCGTCACGATCGAGAGATGAGACTGGAGCAGATGCACCCACAGAGTCTCCATTATGGAAGAGTAGGGAATGTTCATATTTTGCTTGAGCTTCTTTTAAGTAGGTTGCTAGAATTGGAGCCGTTCCTGCCTTTTTATCACTAACGATCGATGTGGTATCCAACTGACCGTGGAAGTCATTGATACCAATCAAGTGTACTTCTACATCTTTGCCTGCGGCAGAGACAGAACCCGCTGCGCCCAATAGTTGGGTGAGTAATAGTGCAGCAGTTGCCACACGAATTGTGCTTTGGCCCAGAACTTTTTTCCAATACATGAATTAACAAAACCCCTCTCCAATTATAGATCCTGAAATATTTTACCATAGTTCAATTCATAAAAGTCGTAGAATATATTAAATGGATGTAAAAAATTTAAAGATTGATAGAGAAAGGACATACCTGTATCTGGATTTAAACCAAAGCTAGTTCTTGGGGTTTCAATCTGCTCTGAGGTCTATTTTATTTGAAGATGACGAATTTTAAATTTTTTTCTTTTAAGTGTTTAATAATAGCCGGAAGTGCTTCTAATGTGTTCTTGTTCTCATGCAGCACATATACTCCACCAGCAGCATCGACCTGATGAAAATATCGAATAATGTCCTCTGGTTTCTTCGCATTCCAGTCCTCCGGATCGCGATTCCATAGGAGGGTCTTCATATTCAACTTCCTGACCTCGGAGACAAGTTCGTTGTTAACCGCACCGTATGGTGGGCGAAACAAAGTAACGTTATGATGCGTCAGCGATTCCAGAACGCGGTTTGTCTTCGACAAGCTCTCGTTCTGATCCTGCGGGGTGTCTTTCGGAAGCAAACTGTGATCCCATGAATGATTCCCAATCGCCATTCCATGTTCGCTCGCATAGATAACGGCATCTCGATTGCGTCCCACCTTCTGCCCCACGAACAGGAATGTCGCCGCTACCTTCTGTTCTGTCAGAATGTCTACAAACTGCTTCGTAAACGTGGAGGGTCCGTCATCAAAGGTTAATGCCACATATTCCTTCGGCAAACCAAAGAAAGACTCCTCTTTATCAATATCGATGACTTCAACGGATTCGTGATTACTGTCAGGCTGATCGGATACGTGTGATAGGACGATAGGATCTGTTCTGGCAGCCGTAACTGAAGTTTCCGTCTTGTATGGTTCACTTATAGCTGTAAGCACCATCGGCGCTTCAAAATCATCATCTTGTTCCCCAGCCATCGCCACCCCGACTGATCCGCTAAACGTATTTGCAGAATCGTCATTCCCCTTCGAAGTGATAGATAGAACAATCAGCAAGCCGATAGTTACCAGGGACAGAATCAAAATTTTGGGCATGTGTGCAGAGAATTGCCGCAGGAGTTGTGTCCGTTGCTGAGCGGGTTCCTCTACTCTGTCCTCCACTGGAACGGGCGGAAGGTTCCTGATCCGCTTAATTTCATTTATGTATGCTTCGCTGCATGCAAAATACTGCACATCCCGGGAAACTTCTGTAGTTCTGATTATGGAACTATAAAAGGTATTTCGGTATGGATCCCACTTGGAATAGGGAGAGAGTCTGATCCTGTCTCCATTTAGTGGCTTCAACACTTCAAGCCCAAGATATGTAAACTCGTCAATATTAAACTCGTATATAGCTTGCCTATCCTCTTGGGACACTGCGACCGTGATTTGATTTACACCATCGGAGGTCTTCCCAAGCGATAACAGCTCCATTACCTGCGTAATGTATGTCTCCATACCATTCGTCCTCTCTTCCGATCAGCAATGACTTTAATCGATTGGAGATTCCTCGGTTATTCCTGCGTTCGATGCAAACGGAGATGTCAATCTGTTAGTAAAGTCATTTACAACATTAAGCAGATGCGTTTTCTCCTGGCGAAGAGCATCGAATTTCTGTTTCATTTGAGTGAGCTCGGATTCATATCTTACACTCTTCTCCTCAAGCTCGCTGATTCTCTTATTCTTATCGGTAATCATCTCATTGTGCTTCTGAAGCAGGCCGGCATAATTCTGGCGTTCAAGCTCAATTACACCTTTAAGCTCCTCATTTTGACCAGACATAGTGGATTGAAGCTCCCGAAAGTCTTCCATTATTTGATCGACCTTCAGATTCTTATCGGTCAGCTTCCGCTCCAGCTCCAAAATGCTCTTCTCGCGTTCCTCAATGACCTTGCCCAAGTTCTTTAGGTCTCTGTTCAAACGATCATTTTGTCCGTTCGAATGGTTTAGTCGATCCTGCAAATCATTATGACTCATTTCGACATGCTGCTTGTCCTTAATCATCTGCTCTACGGCGAATACCAGATCAAGCGAGCTCTTATCCAAAAGACCCTTATTGATTAAAACAGAACTTGAAGCCTCTTCCTTCATCTCGGAAGGAGTCGAATTTAGCGACACTTCCTCTTGTGGCTCGTCCAAGTCCCTCCTCATGTCAAGGTCAAGGTCCTCTCTCGATTGCTGCTCAAGTCTACTCTTCTTCTTTTGGAACGGTGAAAACATATATTAAATCACCTTTTCTAGGAAAATGTTGATAAATGTCGATTTATGGCATATAACCGCATATTTATTATCGGAAATTTACCTTTATTTTTTAATATATTCGATAAATAAACATCAGAACGCAGAAAAAAGAGACGCGGACATCACTCCAGCGTCTCTTAGGGCTATTTTCCATGACCCCATCAACCGCAGTAAGATAAGCTTATTTTCATATATTGACAAATTAATGTGTTAGACTACTAAAAGAAGAATTGCCGATCCATACTAAAGAACACTGCACAACTGGGTGCAGGCAGTTATTACGATAAACGTAGTTAGAAAGGAAACCCCATGAATCGTTCCTTGAAGCAACTAATGAAATCATTATTAGCACCAGCGTTCCCCGGTGGAATCATAACCATTCTGATATTTTATCTTGATTACTTTCAATTCGAACTTGTTGAAAAGTTTCTACTGTTTGCGGCTTTCGTCATTGTACCTCTTGTGATTTTACTTTTGAACCATGACGAAAAGAATAAACATCAACGAATGGTTTATGCTGCTATGAAATGGCTTCAATTCCCCGCTGCGCTTCTTACCCTAGCCTCGGTAATGAGTAGTAAGATGTGGGGGTTAGAAAGTACGGCAATCCCAGGGATTCTGTCCCTTGGGTGGCTACTGTTCACACTACTACTTGGCATCTATGGCTTGACCACTATTATGATCTCTAAAGGAAAAGCAGCGGAAATAGCGATTGGTGCGGGGCTCGTTTATTTTTTTATCGGGGGCATTTGGTTTACCTTATATCAATATCAATTGAACCTCTTCCAAGCTAATCCTGCAACGCACGCGTTAAGCTCGCTCCACTTTCATTTCTCATCTGCTATCGTTCCAATTTTTATTGGTGAACTTGGACGCATCATGACGAAGAAAAGCTGGTATCCTTGGGTTGTTGCCATTGATATCATCGGACCCATCTTGATTGCTATTGGTATGATTTTCTCCAAGCCAATTGAATACATTGGTGTCACTTTGTTCGCCTGTAATATTGTGGTTTACACCGCTTATCTCCTTGCTTACTTGAGGAAAAACGCTTTGGATAATAAGGCGACCTTCCTTTTAGGCCTATCTTGTCTAGCCTTTTACACGGTTGCTGTGCTCTCCATTTTATATCCGCTACTAAAAAAGATATTTTTCTTAACCATACTTGATTTCATTCCCATTTACGGATCTCTGCATGCATTTGGTTTTGTTTTATGTGGACTGATTGGTTGGGTGTACACGGTAGTCTTCATTAAGAGAAAAAAGATGGTCAAGGAGAATAGATCGGTTGATACATCTATATGAGTGATTACATACAAAAACATGAATTGGTGAATGTGATGTATAGGCTGTCAATCGGCTTCATAGGAGTAGTTTAGTCAGGTTCGTGCTATAATAGTGTTCACATAAATAACATTCATCATTCTGCCGAGATGGCGATGATTAAGGAGATTGAATTTTGACGAACAACCATGATATTGGAGCAGTTAACGAACTACCGGAAAACTTTGAAGAGCTCAAACGAGCGGCTAATCGGACGAGCTGGAGAGACAGACTAAATGCGGTGAACGAATTGGGGAACTGGGATACAGCACCTACCATTAAGTTACTGCAGCATGTTTTGACAAATGATCAGGTGTTCCAGGTGCGTGAAGCTGCATATTTCAAGCTGAAGCAGTTGGATGAAGATGTACAAATGCCTGCTAAAAATAAGGGCGAGCTGTTTAAGGGCCTTAACAAAATTTTGCTACGGATTAAAAAAAGCCTTCCTGAAGGTCACACATTTGAGCAATTTAAGGAAAAATTGCAAAAGACACGCCTGGATATTTATGATACTTACGAGGGCGACAAAGATGCTGAGTTCGACTCTTGGCTCCATGGAATTTGGGAGACACTAGGTAGAAAATAGCTGCCGTGCAGGCTACAATGTAGACTTTCATAGTCTCCATCGGGCTGATTTAACATTGTAACTTTAACTCGACCCTTTGCTTTATCACGATCGCTATTATACCGTTCACCGTATAATAGCCGAGTACAAAGCCACTCCAGAAAAATGGAGTGGCTTCTTTATTTCTTATTATTTAGATTGTCACCAAATTTCATCTCACTCTTTAGCACTTTGAAGTATGAATGCATTTAATCGTTCCGACACGAATATCTAGTGCTGCAAAATCATCGATCGTTGCCAACGTTTTTTCCTCCTCCATTGCGTTTTACTGCTCTAGGCGGAACGGCTGCATGAGTCGAATCCCTTCCTCAATGGATCCCTCCATCAGTTCTAAGAGCTGGGGCACCAGTTCCTGCATCCGGGGGGCGCTCAGGTTCCGATCGAGGGCATCCCGGTTTTCCCAGCGCTCGTAGATGATGAATGTGCCTAGCAAGAGAGGCCTTGGAGGATCATCCGTAACATAACATCAAAAATATCTGGCTATTTTCTAGTCATAAAGAAATAAAAAAGCATCTGAAACTAAAGGTCTCATAGGATCCCATCAAGGCTATTTTTCGCCGTCACTTATGGTACGGTTCAGTTTAACGGGCCTATCGGCGAAAAGGGCTAGAAAAACAACCATCGACGATATTGAAAGTCGGCGACTATCACACCTGCGCTAAATCATGAGAATTGCCAAAAACCTGCTACTAGATCTTGTATCTCATCCGTCCCTAATTTGGCGAAAATATTGAGAGACCCAAAACCAAAAGGATAACTGTAATCATCTTGAAGCATGGTTTTCCATCAGTATATCAATCAGTGTACTTTTACCACTGCCACTTGTTCCTATAAAAGCGCAATGTTGTGCCTCTTCAAACGTGAATGAAATGTTTTTATATAGCTTATTATTAGATGTATTGATGAACATAGGTTTTGAGTTTACCGTTGTTAGAGTAACATTGTTTACAAACAACTTCAATCGATGTGTATCCCTTACCCTCACTTGGAAATATTAATATTTCCTTTAATTCTTTTGCTTATATCCTAAGCTCACTTTATATAAAAAATACAATTTGACTTAAAGTCCACTTTAACACTTATCATTATATTGAAGAAATACAGCCTCAATGCTCAAGAGATATTATTATCATTCAATGTTGTTGAGAGGGGATACGTAAAAATGGAGCTAAACGATAAGATTGTTATTATTGGGGTAACAGGTTATATTGGCGCATGGGTTGCCAAAAAGTTAACAGATATAGGTTATACGCAGATTGTCGGAACGTACCGAAATGAAGCAAAAGCGGGGCAGCTTCAAACGATGCTACCAAACGTAAAATTTTACAAAGCAAACCTAGGTGAAACAGAAAATTGGCATGAAGTATTAAGTGAAGCAAAGTGGATTTTTAATCAGGGGAGTGCCTCCAGTCCCGACGACAAAACATTTAAAGATAGGGGCCGCACGAAAGAAAAAGGAATCCGCATGCTCTTGCAAATGGCTGCCCAATCAGGCACTGTTAAAAAGATCGTGCACACCACTGCAGAGTCAACTATTGCTTATGGCAACGATGATCCGTCAAAAACGACGTTTACAGAGGATGACTGGACCAATGAAGACAGGGAAGGCTTATTCGACCACAATATGGTATCGAAGACGATGGAAGAAAGAGCAGCCTGGTCATTTATCCGCTCCGATGAAAATACAACAAATATAATCATGACAACGATCCATCCTACGCATGTCATGGGACCAAGCTTTGTGCCTTGGCACAATGATATGATCTATGCCATGCTTCGCGGCGATAGAGCTATGGCAGATTCGCAATTGTATGGGGTTGATGTGCGCGATGCCGCGGCAATGAATATTGCTTTGATGAAATCGACTGAAGCGAATGGAACGCGTCATTTCGCCTCTGCTTTTAAATCAACATACTCTACCCTCTTAAATTTGATTAAAGAACAATTTACAGATGAACAGATTAAAGCCGTGTTAGGTCATACTGCTCGAATTATCCCTGGAGATGAAGCGGCGGATATATTGAGCCATTGTCATTCAACGTCATACTATCAAGATATGGTACCTCGTATGTTAAACCGCATAGAGTACAAGACTAACTATCCTGACGTGTACGCGTATCAGTATACAGAACCCAATACTACAGTCATAGAAGCCATGGAAAAAATGTTGAAGGATAAAAACAAAGGATAACATATTAACGCAAATAAAAGTGTAGCCTCCCTATTGCGGGAGGCTACACTTTTATTGTTCATCTTTCTGGAAAATACTAACATACATCACTCAATATAGCGCTGTACTTCCTTTCGCCCTCTATTCTCAAGTGGAAAACAATCCAAAAATAGAAGCATAATAATCCGAAAAATCAATATATCTCCCTAGAAAATAAACAATTGTAATAAAAATCGAACACCAGCACAAGGCTCCGAGGCCCGGGGGTGGAAGTTCAGCAAGCCATTGCTGTGGAAGTATGGAAAATGGGTCAGGCTCACGACCAAAAGGTTAGAGAAAACAGAGAATTGGTTTCAGCGTTACGGCCCCTGGGCGATATGCATTGGTTACTATATTCCAGGGTTCCGTCATCTGACTTGTTATCTTGCAGGGATGAGTGCTATGAGCCCACGGAAATATATACTCTACTTCTTCAATTGGGCTGCTTTATTTTCCGATATCTCTTGAGGTCAGCGTCCTTGGGGATATGAGTAGCATGTTGTGAAGTTACACCCTTGGCTGTTAGTGACCGCTATCCTGCAAATTCCATGACGTTACTAAATCAGTAAGCATGGTGGAGGTAGGGCGATTTCACTTACCCACCATAACTTGCTTGACAAAGTAGTAATTGACCAAAATCAAAAATGGCGTTTAAGGAATAAGCTCCTAGACCGCTATTTTCTTCAGTATTAACATGATTTTTTGTTAAAATGAGCTATCATATGCATTTGAGATAGCACCATACAATTATTCAAGTTTACTCTTTCTTTTGCATTCGCTCTATTTGTGATATGGTTCACCTCGATTAATCTTCACTGCGCGATAAATCTGCTCCACCAACACCAGCCGCATCAACTGATGCGGCAGGGTCATGCGCCCGAAGCTCAAGCGCTGCTTCGCGCGGCGCAGCACCTCATCGGAGAGCCCATGGCTTCCTCCGATGACAAACACGACATGGCTCGTCCCATACGTGCCGAGCTTGTCGATCTCTGTTGCCAGCTCCTCGGAACTCCAGAGCTGGCCATCCAACGCGAGCGCAACGACATGCGCCTCGCTCTTCACGTGCGCGAGGATGCGTTCACCCTCGCGCTCCTTCACCGCCCGCACCTCAGCTTCGCTCAGGGTGTCGGGCGCTTTTTCGTCTGCGACCTCGATCATCTGAAATTTGATGTACGGGGCGAGCCGCTTGGCATATTCCTGAATGCCCAGCGTCAAATATTTTTCCTTCAGTTTGCCTACGCCAATAATCTGAATCAACATGAAGATTCATTCCTCCTAATCGTCCTGCGAAATAATCTATAAGTAAGATGCTTCAACACATCGTTTGTTCCAATATTTAAAGCTAACGAACTCCACACACCTTAGCTAGCCCCATTTCGGCTCCTTTAAAATCTAAAGAATCCGAGACACGCTATTAGAGGCAAAACACGCCAAAAACACAAAAAGAGCGCTCCGACACGCTCTCTTTGCTCCTTACCTGTGATGTTCATACCGGATGGCAGGCGAGCGAGTGCATCCATGACAGACGCACCAACTGCGGATGCCTACACAGTACGCTAGACGACCAGATACTCGGCCTTTTGTTCGCACTCGGCGCACTTCGCAGGCGGGTCCCAATCGGCAAATTCCGTCTCCTTCAGATCAACGATATCCGGAGCGTCCTCATACTCATCAACAAACATGTCGATGGCGATGTCCACGTGTTCTTTGCATACAACGTACATCCGTTCAAGCATCCTTTCTGTATCCAGCTATGCTCCCGATTCACAACCGCTTATCCATACAGGATAGCCACTTCTCTGTTCTATCACACCTGCCGCGGAAAAGAAACCCCTAGCCCCCATTTATCGTGTCCAACTTCCGTCAATCCTCTCATTTCAGCACAAACAAAACCAAAAAAGCGTCACTTCTCGACACCCCGTTGGCATCCCAAAAGTAACACTTCTCCCAATCCCGAATCTAATCCACTCATTCGTTACTATTCAGATTACCACAAATATGAAATCCATCGTCCGATTGTATTCAATCCACCCTCAATGGATATTGTATCTTACTCCAGCCCCGACTGCGCCTTCGTCAGCAGCTTGCCGCCCTGGAATGCGATTACTGCATTGGCTCCCGAACCCCCGGTGCCCTTATAGTTATAAACCACCATATTTTCCGCTTCGCTCAATGCCTCGCCTTCACCGCCAAGGATATCGATAACTTCCTCCACCGCCATGCCGACCTCAAGCTTTTCATACTGGGCAAACGTAATCAGCACCCCATCGCCCTTTCCAGCCGATCCGTTATTTCCCGAGCCAACAGGTGCTTTACCGCCAGGCTCATTCACCGCAATCACGGTGGTGCTCAGCTCCTCCAGCTTTTTCTCCAGATCCGCAATCTTTTTGTTCTGCTCACTATTCTTCTCACTCTGGTCCGCAAGCTTCTTCTCCAAACCTGTAATCTTCTCCTGTAAACCACTAACATCAGCAGTCCCTGACGGGGACACCTCAGAAGTACATGCGGACAAAACAAACAGCGCAGATACCAGGCCTGTTCCCCCCAACATGGTTTTCGTCAAACGTTTCATTGAATTAACCCCTTCCACTCCAGATTGAGAATACCGATCGACAAACAGATGTTACTCGCATAGCCGTCCATCACCAACACATTCCCAACAGTTTACCATAACTGAAACCCTCTATAATAGAGACTTTGGCTCTGGTCCTAACCTATCATTGGGAAACGACAAAATTCCCCCTGTAACCTCATGAATTTGGTTTATATGTAAATCAAGATTAGTGCAATAAAAAAGAGCGGATCAACGAGTTGATCGACTCTCTTTTATAACCCTGTTTCTGTGTGCCATGCACATGAGAGCAATTCTCTTACTCCGGTTTATCCGTGAGCTTCACCGACACCTTCTCAGCGTTGCCATCCCGGTAAAAGGTGATTTCAATCGTATCGCCGATCTTCTTCTTATCGTACAGATATTTCCGCAAATCAAGCGTTGAGGTAATTTTTTGCCCATCAAATTCCGTAATGACATCATTCAGCTTCATGCCCGCTTCGGATGCTGGACCGGACGCTTCCAGTACAACCACACCGCTGTCCACGTGGGATGGCAGCTTCAGGTCTTTACGCTGCTCGTCATCCAGTGGGGCGTACGGATTGCTCAGATCGACAGTATACACACCCAGATATGGACGAGATACTTTGCCATTCAGCAGCAGGGAATCGACTGTTTTCATCACTTCATTCATCGGAATCGCAAAGCCGAGGCCTTCAACGCCTGTATCCGAGATCTTCATCGTGTTGATTCCGACCAATTTGCCGTTAAGATCGGCCAACGCCCCGCCACTGTTGCCTTCGTTAATCGCCGCATCCGTCTGAATCACGTTTTGTTCCCAGTCGTACACACCATCCTGATTAATGGATACCGGCAAGATCCGATCTGTGTAACTCACAATACCGGATGTCAGTGTGCCACCAAGGCCGAGCGGATTACCGATCGCCAGCACCGTTTGACCGCGCTGAAGTTTGCTGGAATCACCAAGTTCTGCGGCTGGACCGATGCCCTTATCATCTTGCACAGACAATACCGCAATGTCACTCACCCGGTCTTTGCCCACCAGCTTCGCCTTATGCGTTTCCCCATCCACCGTTACAATCTCCAGATCACTCGCGCCTTCCACGACGTGATGGTTGGTCATGATGTAGGCTTTGCCATCTTCCTTCTTGAAAATGACGCCTGATCCCAGCGCGGAATCCTCCATCGACAGGCTGCTGCCCGTCTTATGGTTCACGATGCTCACCACGGAAGGGCGAACCTTCGCCGCTGCCTGGATAATCCGGTCATACGGATCAGCCGCCTGCGCTGTCTGTGTACCGCCTCCGCCGTTCCCTGCAGCGTTCGCCAGAGGTAATGATGCAGGCTGCATGATAAAGCTGAACAGCGTAACGGTCACGATGGAGCTGATTACCGAACTGATCACGGCTACCTTGACCGTGGAGCTAAAGCCCGATCGTGACTTGCGTGGATTCTGCCAGCGGTCCCGTCCTCTGCCCCTGCCTCCAGGGCGAATGATCTGAAGTTTACCTTTCTGTTCAGGTTCGGCGCGTCTTGATACTTTGGTTGAATAAAAATCGTCTCCAAACAATCCCATCGTGATCCTCTCCCCTTCGTTGTCACGCATCAAGACCCTGATTGCCGCCCGATCGTTTTGGCATGGCCAACGATGGTGTTCTCACATAGCCCACTCCGCCGGCAGACGAACCTTCCGATCGCTGTTACTCACAAATTTTATTGATACCCTCTAAATAAGGTAAAAATTTGTTCATAAAGGCGAGCACTCCGTTTCTTCAGGTTCCTTCTGCCGTCTCCGTTACGTGAAGACCCCAACGGTTTTCCATGCTTTCTTGCATGTTTTAATAATCGTTTTGCATATCGCTTCCATCCCTACTAACTCGAAATGAAGCGTCTATGTACAACAGAACGGACATCCCATTCTGCCTGTGACTCTATCAGAAATGCTCTCGCATTCTACGACATGCCTTTTTGCGCGCAAAACAGCCTCTACTATAAAAGCTCCTTATATACTAAACACGCCAAATCTTAAAAAGTTGCATAATTACGAAGATTAACGGAAATTTCCGCTATAACGCGCTTAACAATAAAGGTCCATAGTATCTATCACCACAAAATCCAGTTCGCTAAGCGCAATTTTGCCTATTCCCGTGAACTTTTTCATCTTCTTAAGCAAAATGAGGCCCCTGGTTCAGCATACACGTCCCTTACGTGTAATTATAGCGGCAAAAAGAGGAATGTTTTCCATCAAGCCTGACTACAATAATAGTAAAAGACAATTCGAAGCTTCATAGAAGGAGGATTCACATGATGGATCGCACGCGTACACTCACAGCCATGGATGAAGTTCATATGGCGGCCAAGCTGGCCGATCTCAAGGAAGAACATTACCGCAATACCCTTGCCCTAAGCACGATTATTGAACTGCTCGTCGACAAAGGCATTCTGACCCGTGAGGAAGTGGAGCGCAAAGCTACCGAACTCGACAGCTTTATGGCTCACCCACCCTATCCCATGGCGTAGGCCGATCATAATACGTATCACAGAGCTTGAACTCATGATCCCGATAAAAGCAACCACGGCTCTCCATCGCATCACGCACGGTCATTTTCGCCAAGTCCATCATATTATGATCCCGGCTCAAATGTGCCAGATACGTGCGCTTGATGCGTCCGTTCATCAGTTCACTAAGCGCAGCTCCCGCCGCTTCGTTCGACAAATGCCCAATGTCGCTCAGAATGCGGCGCTTGGTGTTCCATGGATACCGCCCCATGCGCAGCAATTCGACATCATGATTCGCCTCCAGCACAAGTACATCCGAATCCGAGATCGCATCGCGAACCTTGTCGCTCATATATCCGAGATCTGTCGCGACGGACAACTTCTCACTGCCATCATCGAATGTGTACCCTACTGGTTCTGCCGCATCATGGGAGATGCCGAAAGATTCCACGCGCAGGGAGCCAAAATCATGCTTTTCCCCCGTCTCAAACACCCTCCGGTTTTCCTCTGGAATCGCCCCCACGGACTTCTCCAGGGCCGCCCACGTATTGGTATTTGCATAGATTGGTAAATTATATTTCCGAGACATCGCGCCTAGTCCTTTAATGTGATCGGAATGTTCATGTGTAACCAAAATCCCGTCCAGCTCCGTTCCCGAAATCTCCCGTTCCAGAAACAATGCCTCCAGCCGCTTCGCACTAAGACCTGCATCAATCATGAGGGATGTGCCCCCATGCTGTATAACCGTGGCATTCCCTGTCGAACCGCTGGATAACACGGTAAAATAAATCCCCATAACGCATTACTCCCCTGGTTTGTCTGTCTTGGGACTGAATACATCCCCGCTGATGCCCTGCACGTACAACACTTCGCCACTTTCCAGCACGAACCGCCATGCCGGCATCGCCACCTGCATATCTGAATTGAACAACTGGCCGTAATAGCCCAACTGAATATCTTTGACAATCGCATCATTTGGCAAAAAGTTCTCGATCAGCGTACCCAGCGCCTTCGACGCCGGAAGCACCTGCTGATCGCTTTCCTCCGCTGTCGTAATCCGCACCGGAGTCTGACGGTAACCCGTAATTTTCTGATCGCTGTAGAATAGCTCCAGACTAACATTAAAGAGAGGCCATTTGCCATCCACCAACGGATGAAGCACAAATGCCCCATCCTCCGCCATCAGCTGATCCCATCGATACGTGCCAACCTGGGGAATCTCGTCCTGCAGTGCGTCCTCCAGCTCGCTTTGCGAGAAAATCAGCTTGCTGTCCACAGGCTTTTCCAATTCAACCTCAATGCCTGTCTTGTTATCTTCAATGAACTCATACGACAGCTTCGGCAGCTTCGGCGTCTCATTCGGAATAGGAGCCAGCACCTGAATGCCCTTCTCCTCCATCGCCTGCTGCGTATTATCCGCCAGCGAGGTGAAGTCCAGATTGGCTCCGGCCGTCTCCCGTGCATCCATCCAGATCTGGTATCCCAGCACCAGATTGAGCAGCAGGAAGGCATAGATCAATACATTTTTCGCCCGTCCCCAATCCAAAACATCCACCTCCATCATTTGATAAATACGACTACTATCACACTTACCACTCCGTGGTCAGAACAACCTTCCGATCGCTGTTATCCCCAGATTTCTTGATTCCCTTTTTCAAGGGAGAAATCCGGAGATAAAGGCGAGCGCTTCGCTTCTTCAGGTTATTTCTGCCCCCTCCGTTAACGTGTGATCTTAAACCTCACCCGGATATCAAATGACTTCATATCCTATAACCCATCAAGAAACGGTGGTCTCCTCCCCGTTTCCGAAGCGGATTACCCACACCGGGATGAGCTTCAGCCCATCCTCAATACTGGACGGACGGTACGCCGGATACACGTCTACGACCTTACGGTTGGTACCCGCCACCTTCTGGATGAGGGCCTTCAGCTTGTCCCCACCGGGCAGAGTGACCGATTTCTTCGTCTCCGCGCCTTCGTTCAGATATTCAAGCGAACGCTCATAGCTGGATACCGTCTCCTGCTGCATCTCCATGCTGATCGTGCCGAACCTGAACTGCATCGAGTCCATAATCGGGAAACTGCTGTAATATTGCTGGAACTGAAGCTTCGTCTTCGTATCGGTTGTATCCAGCATCATGCGCGAACGACCTTTCCAGCCACCGTGCTGATTGACAAAATCAACCGCGGACAGCGCATCCTTCGCTGCATCAATCTGTCCCGCAGGTGGCGCCGCCGGATCAGTGTAGCTAATCCAGCGCTGTTCTTGCTTCACTTGCAGACTGCGTTTGCTGTCTGTATAGATCTCCGATCCATCCTTTTCCCGAATGTTTCGTGTCATGCTTGGATCAAAGAATAAGCTGCGCTGCATTTGCTCGACAGTGAACTGGCCTGTAGGCACGTCAGCCTCAATCGTTTCAAGTGGTTCTGCCGGGATATAATATCCACCGTCCATCAGCATATAAGGTGTCCAGCTGCTGCCGAAGTCGACGTGCTGCTGCACGTCCTGTACGGTCAGATCCGCCTGCGTCGCCTCGTAGACCACATCGCCTTTGGCGCTGAAGAACAGTGCGTGAGCTTTTGTTTCATTTTTGGCGGTATAGATTGAGATCCGATTAATCGTTTCCCCTTGGAAGAGGGAGTCTGTCCCGAGCCGCATTACGCGCTGCAACAACGCTACAGGGATGCCTTCCTTGAACGACAGCTCAAAGCCAGGATTCTCCTTCCGAATCTGATCCCAGTTGACCGATTGCACGCTCCGACGCTGGAAATCATCAAACGTACGTCCTTGCAATCTTGAATAGATCAACTGATAAAACGTATTGCCTGGATAAAACACCGTATGTTTGTCCTCTCCCAGATGAATAACCATCTGATCAGGGAAAATTAAATCTTCAATATTGCGCTCCTGGCCCATATTCTCGGTTTTCACATAGTTCGTCTCTGATGTCACAATCGAATCGCCACCACCGGGCAAACGATAGATCAGGAAGTAACTTTGTACCAAACTGGCAACGACGAGGGAAGCAAGCACCAGAGATTTAATCCGCTCTTTCAAGGTGCTCACCTCCTTCCTCACGCATAGGCAGTGTGAACGTTACCGTTGTCCCCACGTCCACCTCGGACTCCAGTGAGATATTGCCATCATGGGCCTTCACAATTTCCCGGGCAATGGACAACCCAAGCCCTGTGCCGCCCATACTGCGAGAGCGAGCCTTGTCTACCCGATAAAACCGTTCAAAAATGCGATCCAAATCCCGCTGTGGAATTCCCATCCCCGTATCGGTCACCGATATGGCGAGAGTATGATCATCATTGCGTCTGGCTGCAATTGTAATCGTGCCACCTTCGAGCGTGTATTTCAGCGCGTTGGACACGACATTGTCAAGCACCTGATCAATTTGGTCGCGATCCAGCGGAACTGCTGGAATTCCGTTCTCCACAGAAAGCACAGGTTGAATATCCTTCTGATGCATCTGGAACGAAAAACGATCTGACACTTCTTCCAACATCTCCATGATGTCAGTTGGCTGTTTGCGCAGCATCGCTTCCTTGGAATCGAGCCTGGACAGATGCAGCAAATCCGTAACCAAGCGAATCATACGCTCCGTCTCATTCTGGATTACTCCAACGAATCGTCCAGCGAGCTGCGGATCTTCCAGAGCCCCATCATCCAGCGCTTCTGCGTAGCTCTTAATGGTAGTCAGCGGTGTACGCAGCTCATGAGAGACATTCGCCACGAATTCACGTCGTGATGCTTCCAGTTCTTCCTGCTCCGTAACGTCCTGAAGCACAGCGATCGTGCCGGTAATGCCTAGCTCACGACGATGAACCGGTGTAAACGTCATACGAATGACAACGGGATCTTCTTGTCCTGCAGGTGCAATCTGGAGCAGTGTCGAACCTGTAAAACCACTGGCTAACGCTTCCGCATCTTCCGGATCTATGCCGAGCAATACGGCAAAGTGTCGTCCCTCAATGTCCGCCGGACGCATGCCCAGAATGCTGCTGGCACGGCGGTTCACCAGAATGACTTTGCCATATTCGTCCGTTGCGACGACGCCATCACTCATATTGGTCAGAATGGACGTGAGCTTCTCCTTCTCCTCTTCGTTCTGGGAGAGTGCATCTCGCAATCTGCTAGTCATATAGTTGAACGCCCGACTGAGCTGGCCAATCTCATCCGTTCCGAATACAGGGGTCTGCTGATCGAAGTTGCCTTCCGCGACTGCCGTCGCCCTTCGGGTGACCTCCTTGATCGGCTGCGTTATCGTATGTGACAGAATGACACCAAGCACTGCGGTTAATACCAAGGCAATCAAAATGCCGGAGATAAAAATCTTGTTAATGCCCTCCATTGTGGCATATAACTCATTCATTGAGGCGGCGATGTAGACCGCCCCGACAATCTTGCCGCCGGAGAGCACCGGCTTGGCAACGACCTTTTTGCGAACATTATCCTCGTCCACGATATATTCCTCATTGTCCCGAATGCCTTGCAGCGCACGGCTGACAACGGTCTGGGTGTTTTTGCGCCCAACATAGTCTGAATGAGAACTTAGCGAGGTGGTCAACACTTTGCCGCTGGCATCCAGCACCTGAATTTCGGCGCCGTTAATGTTGAACAGGTTGTTTACCAACACACGCAGGTTTTCCGTTTTGTCCTCGCCAGCCTCAGCTTCCCCACCAGCCATCGTCTCCCCTACTAGCACAGAGAGCATCTCAGCCCGCGCCTGCAAATCCTCAGTGAAGTTGCTGGTCAACGAGTTCTTCATCGCACTGACAAAATAAACGCCGATCAATTGCATCGCAATCAGAATCAGCAGTACATAGATAATAATCAGTTTCGCCTGAATCGTTCGAAAGAACGAAAATCGCGAGAAACGCCCCATTATATCCCCACGCTTTTGGGACTGCGCACGAGATAACCCAGCCCGCGGCGAGTCAGAATCGTTTCCGGTTTGCTCGGGTTCTCCTCAATCTTCTCACGCAGACGACGAATTGTAACATCCACGGTACGCACATCCCCGAAATATTCATATCCCCATACTGCCTGCAGCAGATGTTCGCGTGTCATGACCTTGCCGGAATGCTTCGCCATATAATAGAGAAGTTCGTACTCACGGTGGGTCAGATCCAGCGGTTCGCCGCCTTTGTAAGCTGTATACATGTCCATATCAAACGCCAGATCAAATAAACGCATGACCTGTTTCTCTTCGTCTTCCGGCGCTTCAGCCGTGATGGCAGGCTTCTGACGTCTGCGCATCTGTGCTTTCACCCGGGCGAGCAGCTCGCGCGTACTGAAAGGCTTTGTCACGTAATCATCCGCGCCCAGTTCCAGACCGAGCACCTTGTCGATCTCGCCATCCTTTGCGGTCAGCATAATGATCGGCATCTCCAGATGGGCACGCACCTCGCGGCACACATCCATACCATCCTTACCTGGCAGCATCAGGTCCAGCAGCATCAGATCCGGCTTCTCGGATAACGCCAATTCAACCGCACGAATGCCATCAAAAGCGCAGATGACCTCGTACCCCTCTTTTTCCAAATTAAACTTCAGAATGTCCGCAATGGGCTGTTCATCGTCCACCACCAAAATCTTCCCCTGCATCGGCTGTCTTCACCCCTATATCCTGCTTGATCCGCCTGAGCGGTCTATCTCTCTTAATCATCTTATATAAATTGTGTTCCTACGTTTTCATTGAATATAGTCTATATCATATGGCTTGTTGCCTATAGTCTATAGTTTAACATACCTGAAGCACCGTCACATCCCGATCAGGGTCAATGTGCAGCTCAAACTGAAAAATTTTTACAGCAGCAAAAAGCAAGGTCAGCATCTTGTGCCAACCTTGCCCTGGATTGCGATATAACTAGTTCAAGTATGTCAACGGATTTTCCACCGTTCCGTTCTTGATAATCTCGAAATGCAGATGAGTTCCGGTCGAACGACCCGTGTTGCCCATGACGCCGATGCTCTCACCTTTTTCAACGACTTGTCCAACCTTAACACCAATGCTGTTCAAGTGCCCATAAAGTGTTTCGTATCCATTACGATGGTTAATAATAATAACATTGCCATAACCACTCTTCTGTCCTGCAAAAGTAATCACGCCCTCATCAGACGCTTTCACGTCCCGGTTACCGACAAGATCGACACCTTTGTGCTGGCGACCCCAACGTTGTCCAAAGCTGCTGCTCATCGTGGCGTTCGATACCGGCCAAGCAAATTCACCTGTACCTTCACCAACCACTTTGGTTCCACTCAGGACCACTTCTGTAACCGCTGCTTTGATGACTTCCTGGCCAAGCCATTCCTCCTGAACGACTTCACCGTTTTCCTTCGTTATCCGATATTGCATGCTTTTCAGACCGCTTTGACCTGGACGCACCACTTTGGTTGTACCTGCTTTGAGCTCAGCACTTTTGCGTACCTCCACTTGTGGCTTGATCTCAATCTGTTCTACCACCTGCTCTACCGATTTAACCGTAACGGCTGGTTTTGGCACCGTCAGTGTCAGCTCGTCCCCAATTTGCAGGGACGTTTCTTTGATGCCCGGGTTATGTTTGCGAATCTCGCTTTGCGTAATTTCGTATTTGGCAGCGATGGAAGAGATCGTATCTCCTTCACGCACGAGGTAGGTTACAGGCGCGTCTTTACCAACGGTTAAAGCTTCAACCGCCTCGGACACATCCCATATTTTGTTTGGATCAGCCTTCACCACATCTGTCGCTACATCTTCCTTGATGCCTACCGACTTCAGCGTAGTACTTGGCCCCTCGGCTTTCTTCGATGAGTTTGCCGATACCGACTTCGTCTTGAGCGAACTGCGCACAGCCGATGCCGATATGTACTTGTTCTGTACTTGTTCCAGAATCGCATCTGCTGTAGCCTGGTCCTTCACAATGCCGATTACTTCACCGTCTACCTTAAGCTCTACACCCTTGGCATAGGCGGTAAGCATATCGCCGAGCTTGTCCAGCGTCTCATCACTGTTCACTACGGGTTTGTATGCTTTAATGGTTTCGGTCGTGATGCCGTCTGTGTTCAGCACCATTTCCGCTTCTGGATATTTATTTTGGAATTCCTCGGTTTTATCTGCAAATAATTTCTGTAATTGCGCCTCATCCGTGATGGTGCCAATCTCATTTCCTTTAACCATCACTTTATAATATGGGACGGTGTTTGCAGCAACGTATTGTTTGCCTGCGAATCCGATCGATGCAGCGATGAATAAACCACATGCTGCTGTAATGATCCATTTGCGCGAGGCCAGAACGCGCTTTTTGTTACTACTGAAGTTGGACATGCTCATGTTGTTTTTGTCTTCGGCCGTCCGGTGTTCCCCGGATTGTTCGTGTTCCCGGTTCTTGCCCGGTTGGCGTATGCCTCTGAAACCTTTCATGATTCTCTCCTTTTCAGCACTTCTCAGTTCGCATTTCTGTCAAGACATCACCCATAGTGTCTGTCCCATGCTTGTCGATATTTGTATTCGGGTGTCCGCAAATCAGGACTTTAGCTGCGCTCGTAAAAGTGTCAAAATTTTAACCTTTTATCACACCCGTATACTTTAACACAGGTTTTACACTCATTTCAACTGTACACGTCATAGCGCAAAGCCGCGCCACGCTTCGTTTTCCTGTATTATCCATAAGGTGGCATAACGAAATTCTTCCCCATAACGCCTCTACTTCAGGTATACTATGTACTTTTGATCATTTTTTAAGACTAGGTTCTAAGACCCACTGCAATGTGTTTACTTTTTCATAAAAATACAAACTGAAATCCCTCCCCAGATCATCTCTGGTGAGGGATTTCGTTAAACTCTTGCTATAGAATGCCTCATATGGGCTGGATTATACGCTAACCAATTTCTGCTTTTATTTCATTCCGAACAGCCTCAATGAATAGACCGCTTCTACATTTAACGTTCAGAATTTGAATTTGATCTCTCCATCCCCTTTTTTGAATATTCAGCACAGGGTAGCGGATTTAACGATCTCCACCTAGATGAACTTGGTCTATTCCGCCTGAAGAACTTCCATCAGGTTATCATATTCTTCGCTGGTCAGATACTTGGAGATCACCTGCTCAATATCACGCAGCTCCTGTTCCGTTAATCCACCTTCCATGGCGCCTGAGATTTGCTGCATCTCTTTCTGAGGCAGTTTGTTCATCAGCAGGCTGAAAATCTTTTCTTTTTCCTCCAACGGCAGCTTGTCTTTCTTGCCTGTGATGTCATCTGGAGATACTACAATCTCATCATTCCCTGAAGAAGCCGTACCATTGGAATTCGTTCCTGTTCCGTTGCCCGACGCTGTACTGCTGCCAGGTGTTGTCCCTGAATCGGTGCCGGCGTTTGTACCAGCATCTGCGTCTGTTCCCGTGCCTGAGCTCGAACCGGTAGCAGAAGAGTCCGTTCCTGAGCCTGCTCCTTGGCCCTCGTCTATTCCCGTACCCTGTCCTGAGCTGTTGCCTGTATTCGCGCCTGTTTCTCCGCTTTCTGTTCCATTACCCATGACAGATATCGCATCTTCTGGAACGTGCTCCTCCTCCGCTCCTGCCGGCTGATCTGTCGTGCCGGTCCCCGGCTTCTTCTCTTCACCAGACTTACCACCTAATGCACCCTGAAACATGGCCGTTAACCCCATAGGCTGGCCTTCCCACTGAATATTGAAACTCGCCAGCAGCGATTTTACATATGACTGAACGATTAATCCGGTTGTCAGCAGGGTCAGTGAACTGACCAGCATCACGGTAAGCAATATTTTAATGAACCATTGAAGCAACTTCATTCCCGTTCTCTCCCTCCGTTTTCCGACCCCATATCACATTCGATGTTTCAGGATCTATGAGTCTACTGTTAACCAGTATTGACGGAAATCCGGGGATTATATCAGGAAGGCGTGCGAAAAACCCCAGCCATCGCTATTTAAGCGATAACTGGGGCTCTATGATGCCTATATAGGCATATCATTTGGATGAATGTTTATCTTCGAATTGCCGAGTTAACCTAGCTACTTATTCGTAGATAGGAAGAACCTGATTCGTTTGCTCACGGTTACGACCTACAGAGAAGATAGCGATTGGAATGCCTGTCAGTTCGGACACACGTTTCACATAGTTCTGTGTGTTCACAGGCAGGTCTTCCAGCTTCTTCGCTGCTGTGATATCTTCGCTCCAACCCGGAAGCTCTTCGTATACCGCTTCACATTCTGCCAGCATTTTCAGGCTTGCCGGATAGTGAGTGATAACCTCGCCGCGGAATTTGTATCCTGTGCAGATTTTCACCGTTTCCAGACCTGTCATTACATCCAGGGAGTTCAGGGACAGACCCGTAATCCCGCTGACACGACGAGCGTGGCGAACAACAACACTGTCGAACCAGCCGACACGACGCGGACGTCCAGTTACAGTACCGTACTCATGTCCAGTCTCACGAATTTGGTCACCAACTGCATCATGCAGCTCTGTCGGGAAAGGACCATCTCCTACACGTGTTGTATAGGCTTTAGCCACACCGATAACCTGTTGAATACGAGCTGGGCCTACGCCAGAACCGATACATACGCCGCCTGCAGATGGATTGGATGAAGTAACGAATGGATAAGTACCTTGGTCAAGATCCAACATAACCCCTTGTGCGCCTTCGAACAATACTTTTTTGTCCTCATCGATGTATTCGTTGAGCACCACTGATGTATCACGCACATAAGGACGCAGAATTTCTGCATATCCCAGGTAATCTTTCAGGATTTCTTCTACATCTACAGGCTCGCCGCCATAGACTTGCTCAATTACACGGTTCTTTTCTTTTACCAAATGACGCAGTTTCAGTTCGAACTCCTCTGCATCCAGCAGATCAACCATACGAATACCGATACGAGCTGATTTGTCCATGTAACATGGGCCAATTCCCTTACCTGTTGTACCGATTTTGTTCGGGCCTTTGCTCTCTTCTTCCAATGCATCCAATACCATGTGATATGGCAGGATGATGTGTGCGCGTTCGCTGATGGACAGGTTTTTGGTTGTAAAGTCATTGTCATGAATATAGTTAATTTCTTCGATGAGTGCCTTCGGATTGATAACCATACCGTTACCAATTACACATGCTTTATCTGTGTAGAAGATACCCGATGGAATCATCGTCAATTTATATTTTTTGTTATCGATCAGAATCGTGTGTCCTGCATTGTTACCACCTTGGTAACGAGCAACCACATCTGCGGATTCCGCCAAATAATCCGTAATCTTGCCTTTACCTTCGTCTCCCCATTGCGTTCCCACTACAACTACCGTTGACATAGTACATACCTCCGTGGGTGCCTTGCGCACCTTTGTATTGGTCTGTCCGTCCTCTATCTCGGCAGGAATTTGAAGTGAAATTACCAGCGGAGAAGCGTGCTAACGGACAGTGAAAATCCCCCTCGGTTTACATCCAAGGGAAGGTTTTCGCTGCTTTAACGCAGCAGTACTAGTGTACCAGTCCCTTTTTTCAAAGTCAAATCAAATGGCGAACAATTAGATATAGTCAAACTCTAATGTTCGGAATTGACTCTATATTGCGACGCAAAAAACCGGCGAAGCCAGTCAAATCTTGCTTGACGGCTAACCCCGGTTATACGCTACGTGTTTAAATCCAACGCTATATGTCGTATTCACAACGTATTTATGAGTTCATATGATCTAATGGTTGATGTCGGGGACAGACGATTTCACTTCCTAATCGAAGCAGTCTGTGCCTGTCCCCTACATGGCAAAGGCATCATTATGTGCCCGCTCGTAGTTAACGAATTTATTAAAGTTTTTCAGGAAGACCAGTTCCACCGTGCCTACCGGACCATTACGCTGTTTGGCGATAATAATCTCGATAATGTTTTTCTTCTCGGTCTCCTGGTTATAGTAGTCATCCCGATACAGGAACGCAACGATGTCGGCATCTTGCTCGATCGAACCCGATTCCCGCAAGTCACTCATCATCGGACGTTTATCCTGACGCTGCTCTACACCCCGGCTCAGCTGAGACAGGGCAATAACCGGAACTTCCAGTTCCCGTCCAATCTGTTTCAGTGTACGCGAAATCTCGGATACCTCTTGTTGACGGTTCTCGCCGGCTTTACCACGTCCACTTATCAGTTGAAGGTAGTCGATCAGAATCATGCCAAGGCCTTTCTCTTTCTTGAGGCGACGGCACTTAGCACGAATGTCAGCTACGGTGATCCCTGGTGTATCGTCAATGTAGATATTAGCTTCGTTCAAGGCTGCAATGCCCATCGTCAGCTTCTGCCAATCTTCATCACCTTTGAAGTCACCCATACGCATGACACCCGCATCCAGATTGGCCTCTGCACAGATCATACGCTGTACGAGCTGTGCCGCTGACATCTCCAGACTGAATATCGCAACTGTCTCCTGCGCTCGAATGGCTACATTCTGAGCGATATTCAGAGCAAAGGCGGTCTTACCTACAGATGGACGTGCGGCTACAATAATCAAGTCACTCCGCTGGAATCCGGCGGTCATCTTATCCAGATCGATGAAACCTGACGGAATACCCGTCGTCGTTCCCCGGTTCTGATGCAGCGTCTCCACGCGGTCGAATACTTCCATCAGTACATCCTGAATGGCTATAAAACCGCTACTGGAACGTCGGTTGGAAATCTCCAGAATGCGCCGCTCTGCTTCTCCAAGCATAGCCGCGACATCCTCACCACCCGTGTATCCTTCACTCACAATTTGCGTAGCTGTACGAATCAGGCGACGCAGCATGGATTTCTCTTCGATAATCTGAGCGTAATAATCCACGTTTGCGGCAGTCGGAACACCATGAGCCAGCTTCGCCAGATAACTGACGCCGCCTATGTCCTCCAGCTCGCCTTTATCCTTCAGCAGCGAAGTCAGTGTCACGAGGTCAATCGGTTGGTTTCCCTCGCCAAGCTGGATCATCGCTTCAAAAATTAATTGATGGGGTTTATCATAGAAATCCTCGGTTTGCACCCGTTCCATCGCTGTAATCAGGGCTTCGCCCTGCAACAGGATTGCACCCAGCACGGCCTGTTCGGCTTCCAGGTTCTGTGGGGGAATCCGGTCGAATAACATTTCGCCGCCCATCTTACTCTTCCGTTACCTGTACCTTCAAGGTAGCCTTCACTTCAGGGTGAACCTTGACGGTGACTTGTGTTACGCCGAGTGTGCGAATAGGCTCGTCCAGCTCAATTTTGCGTTTGTCGACTTTCAGACCTTTCGCTGCCAGAGCTTCTGCGATTTGTTTGCTCGTGATTGCCCCGAACAGACGGCCGCCTTCGCCAGATTTTGCTTTCAGTTCAGTCACTTCAGCTTCCAGCTTTTTAGCCAAAGCTTCCGCTTCTGCTTTCTCTTCCTGCTTACGTCTGTCTTCCGCTGCCTTCTGGTTGTCCAATGTTTTCATGTTTCCATCTGTTGCTGGACGTGCGATTCCCCGTGGCAGAAGGAAGTTCTGTGCGTATCCCTCGGACACTTCCTTCACTTGTCCTTTTTTGCCTTGACCCTTCATATCTTTTATAAAAATGACTTTCATTCGAACAAACCCTCTTCCTTTTCGATTTCAGCCAGTACGTTCGTCAGCCGTTTTTCCGCCTCTCCAAGCGTTCCTTCAAGCTGCACGGCAGCATTCGTCAAATGTCCGCCACCGCCCAGTCGTTCCATGACCACCTGAACATTCATGCGCCCCAGCGATCTCGCGCTGATGCCAATCAGTCCATCCGGACGTTCACTAATGACAAATGAAGCGACCACGTCGGTCATATTAAGCAATGTGTCCGCCACTTGGGCGATCATCATCTGTGGAATCTTGTTGCCAGGGTCCGTGACCGCCAGCGCAATGTTCCCGTATACCATTTTAGCATGCTTTATGATTTCTGCCTTAGCAATATATTCTGACAAATCTTCTTTCATCAGCCGCTGGATCATAATGGTGTCTGCGCCACTGCGACGCAAGAAGCCTGCCGCTTCAAACGTTCTCGATCCCGTATGGAGTGCAAAATGCTTCGTATCCACCGTAATCCCGGCTAATAATGCCGTCGCTTCCAGTGGAGTGAATTGTACCTTGTCATGAATATATTGGAGTAGCTCAGTCACCAATTCTGCTGCCGATGATGCATAGGGCTCCAGATAGATCAGCACTGCATCGTTAATGAATTCTTCACCCCGACGGTGGTGATCCACAACCACGACACGAGTAGCGGATTGAACCAGCTTCGGCTCCATTGTCATGGATGCCTTATGTGTATCGACAACAACGAGCAGCGTATGCTCCGTCATCATCTGGGTGGCCTGTTCTGGCGACACAAAGGCTTTGGACAGCTTTTCATCCTTATTCACCTGTTCCATCATGCGTTCAATGGAAGGGTTGGGCCCATCAAGTACAATTCGTGCTTCCACATTGTACAGACTCGCCGCTTTCCATACCCCAATAGACGCGCCAATCGCATCCATATCAGGCATTTTGTGACCCATGATAATCACCCGGTCGCTCTCCTGCATCAGATCACGCAATGCATGCGCGATAACTCGGGCTCTTACTCGTGTACGTTTCTCAACCGCATTGGACTTCCCACCGTAAAAGGACAACCGTTGTCCAGATTTGACGGCAGCCTGGTCACCACCACGGCCAAGTGCCATATCCAGACTGGACTGAGCCAGTTCTCCCATCTCACTGATGGAATCCGAACCAAATGCCAGTCCAACACTTAGTGTCATTGGCACCTTAAGATCAGCGGTCATCTCCCGAACTTCATCCAGAATGACAAACCGGCTCTGCTCCAGTTCCTGCAAAGACCTATGGTTCAGCATCATGAGATAACGATCAGAGGAGAGACGACGCAGGTATACCTCATACCGCTTCGCCCAGGACGTGATCTCACTTGTTACGCGAGCAATCAGTGCAGTCCGCTGTTGGTCATCCATACCCTGGGCTGCTTCGTCAAGGTTATCGAGGACCAGAATGCCCAGTGCAATGCGTTCATTCTCATATTTATCACGAAGAATGGCTAGCTCCGTAATCTCGTAAACATATGCATACCGCTCCTGCGGGTTATGGATAACACCATAAAACCGATCATCCAGTTGGAATTCGTCATGAAGCTCTTTAGACGGCTCCTTGGTCCCATCCTTTTTTTCCTTCGGTTGAGGAAGTTTGGGAAATAAATTTTGCAGCGGATTGCCTACCATCGTCTTCTCTTGGAACATATCCGCGACGAAGCGATTATGCCACTCAACGGTACGATCTTCACTGTACAGCACAATACCGAATGGGAGCATGCTGACCGCTTCCCCCTCCATCCGCTTGATCCGAATGGACAGGCCATTAATGTAGTCGTTAAGCTCACGACGGAACGCGAGCTCCGCCTTAATCATGACGATTCCCAGCGCCGAAGCCAGTATCAGACTAATCAAACCAAGCGTCCAGTTGTAGATGGTCACGAACATAACAAGCAGAAGCAGCAGTATGAACGCCCATACGGTATAGTAGCCGTGCCAGCGTTTCTTCAGAAATTTAGGCATGACTCATCACCCTATCGTTTTGGTTTCGATATTGCCTCGCGAAGCGGGAACGCCAGATCGATAATCCCGATAATACGCAGCGGTCCAATGAAGAATACTGCTGCCGCCAGCAAATATGGTACAACCGGATTCCATTTCTTTGCATGTGAGAGAAAGAAGAAGAATCCGATAGCTTGAATCATGAAGCCCAAATTGATTAGAGGCGACAAGTTCATGGCAATCATGGTCCAGTACGATCCGTCACTCTGTCTGGAAATCACTTCGAACAACAATGCAAGGAAGTAATACCAGATCAGGGCACGCGGCATACGCCATTCACGCGCAGGTGGAAATTTCGATACAACCACACCCATAACGTTCAGAATCGGACGTGCAATGAGATGTGTGATTAGAGCCATGACCAGAGACGTGACCACCAAGGCGAAAGGAATCATAAGCTGCGTCTGTCTTGCGACATCCTGTGTCATTTCAGGTGTCCATACAAACCCATTTACCATCTGACTGGATGAATTCGTCAGCGGTTCAATCGTCAATCTGACCACATCATCAATATAACTCGACAAATCAAACTGGAAGATTACACTTCCGATCAACAGAACCAACAGATATTCGGCCAGCATGGCTCCACTTCCTACCATTAGGGCGAATAGGGCTGACTTCTTTTTCTTGTACGCATTGCCCATAACAATGGCGGGCAGGGTGAACAAAAGCAGTAATAACAAGTAAATCGGACTAAATATGACTAAAATAATCGCCACTGGGACGAGATGCCATATGAATGATTTTACCGGTAATGAAGCAAACAAAATAACTCCAGGTATCATCATGAAAAATATGGCCAAAACCGATAAAGGAGTTAACAGCGAAAGTAGCAAGAGCAGATAAACTACGCTCCAGACAGCTGATTTAAAGCTAAATTTCAACAAATTCACCTCTTACGCATGTGATCTTCTAGCGCGGAAATATCCTGGTACCAGTCTTCCAACTGGTGACCTTCCTGTTTATGCTTTTTCAATTTCTCAACAAGCAGTGCATCCAGATCCTTGAAAGGAATACCGAGCCTGCGGCCCAATATGTAACTACTCATCATCAAACTGGCGAGACTGTCCCCGATTCGGGTTGTACTGCCTTCCCATAACGCTTTGAATAATCGGGATACCTGATCAAGCACTTCGGTTTTAAGCCATTCAATCACTTTAGCGCGTTTGGCTACATCCAGTTCTTTAGGCATATTGGCGAAAGTCACTCTCCCCCGAAAAAGCTTTATTCTCCATTATAGCATAAAAAGGGGGGCCGCAAAATTACCCCAAAAAGCGGAGAAGTCCTCCGAAACTTATCTCAGGTACTTTGCGGGGACCCCGTAGAACGAATTCGTATTTTAACTTGTCGAAAATTCATTTAAGTTCGCTCTTGTTCAGCTCTTCTTAAGTTTAACATGATACCGGACGGCTGTGATTATCCGCGCTGTTGCAACAATATTGAAATTTGTTTCGACTTATTTCACTTTCATCGATTCCTTGGCTACAATGCCCTCGCAATACTCGATAATTTGACTCCGTCTTACGATCCCAATGAAGCGCTCCATATCATCAACAACCGGCACAAAGTTCTGCACTTTCGCCAGATTGATCAAGTCCTCCATGTTGGCTTCAATGGATACCGGTTTGATATCCAGCCGAAGTGGAACGTCCTTGAGCAGAAATTTTGAAGCGTTTTCAAATGTGATCTTTCCCTCGGCGTTCTTCATATACCACAACAGGTCACCTTCGGTAACTGTGCCGATATACTTGCCTTCCTTATTCAAAATGGGCACCGCCGTGAACCGATGATATTCCATCCGTTCCAACGTTTGCCGCAGAGTAGAATCCGACGTCACGCACGTAACTTCTTGTTTGGGTAGCAAAAAAAATGCGATGTTCATACCCTTAAGTATCCTCCTTGTGAAATTTCATCAGTCAGCTTATTACATTCAACTTACATAGTACGCATTAGAACGCAAGATGTTCCAAAAGGACATGATTCCTTCTACAAAGTAAAAAAAACAGCAGCCCGCCAATAAACGCACTGCTGATCATTGTTTAGAACATAACGGCTGTATGGAATTGGCTACTCGATCTTCTGCCGGTCAGGAATCATCACTTCACCGGCTGGGGTCGACTCATCCATCCAGTTGTTAATCAGCTCTTTGGCATATTGGACGTCTTTCTCATCTGCCTTGCCATAATAAATTCCGTCTTTCCGCATCCCTTCGCCCAAAATAGTAAAGCTTGAGATTTGCGGTTTTTCCTGAGTCAGTACCTGTTTGGCCAGATCAATAATGAAGGAAGGCTGCATATCCGTCTGGAAGCTGTCTCCCATGATCTGAATCAATTCCGGGATTTTGCTAATGGCGTTCAGATTAAGCATCTCATTCGCCATGGCATTCAGGAAAATCTGCTGCCGCTTAGTGCGATTAAAATCGCTATCCTCACGGTATCTTACATAGTAAAGTGCTTCCTGCCCGTCATAGATCGGCTTACCACCTTCTATTGTGAACTGCACATGTTCCGGGTTCTTGTTCACAATGTCCTCATCAATCGGCAGCTTCACGCCACCAAGTGCATCAACGACTTTTTTGATCCCGTCAAAGTTAATCGTTGCATAGTAACCTACATCCGCATCGAGAAATTTCTCCACCGTATTGATAGACATATTCTCCCCACCGAAAGCGTAGGCATGCGCGAGCTTGTCATAATCATCCTCGCCATCCTTGTTGGCATCACGCCCAACAATCTGCACATAGGTGTCACGAGGAATGGAGACCAGGAGCACGCGGGATTCTTTCGGCCGAACAACGGCATAGATGACTGTGTCTGAGCGCCCACGTGTTTTCTCATAGGCACGTTTGTCTGAACCTAGCAGCAACACAGAGAACGGTTCTTTACGATATACTGTTGGGTCAGGCGTATTGTTGCCCTCCTGCGGCACATAGGAACGGGACAATTGATCTTCAACTGAACCAGCGAGAAACAGATCGAAGGCCGCTACAGCAAGCTGCTGACGAAACAAATAGCCCCCGATTAACAAAACAACGAGCGATACGAGCGTTATATATAGACCTTTTCTTCTTTTCTTCTTCTTATCTTTAGTTCTGCTTGTCATCCATCGATTCCTTCTTCACTGTCAAAATGAAATTCGATACTACTGCTATATAAGTTGAATTTAACTTATCCTGACCCCGCAACGGTACAGTGTTAATGATCCGTTCAACTTATATACTTACCATTAAACGTGCGCAATGGCTGGTGACACGGTGTTCTCTGAAGTTTTCTCTATTTGAAAAGAAAACGCCGCTCACGCTCGTTCTATTGTAATCATTGCTGGATGATGAAAAGTTACAATACGGTTAAATTGAAAAGAACAGCGCCCTTTTTTTACTGGCAAAAGGTGCACTGTTCTCTTGATGTGGAATGTCCATCCATTCAGTTTATTGAGGCTGTCTCCACCCGATTCCTCTTCTCTTTATGACGCTGACGTCCTGTAATCAGAGCAGCTCCTAACGTGAGTACACTGAAAATAACCGCAGACCAGAACAGCCCATTATAACCCTCGCCGGTTGTCTGATGTAGAGCCTGCAGCAGCACATCTCGAATGCCCGGATCAGGAATTTGGGATAGTCCCTCGGTTAAGCTGGAAATATCGCTCCCTGAAGCCGAACCGCCGCCAGACGCATATTGTTGGAGCGCTTCGGGCGGCACCTGAATGCCCTGATCTGCAAGACCCTGCTGAATATTTGATCCCAGGTTGGAGAAGGAACGAGCCAGGAAACCGGCAAAAATGGTTGGCGCGATCGCCATTGCCATCTGGCGGAACAAGGAACTGGTCGCTACCGCAATGCCTTTGTTGTTCTCACCCGCTTGCTCAGTAACGAGTACGTTCACTGGAGCTCCCAGCATCATACCGAAGCCAATCCCCACAAGTACACTCGCAATCACGAATTGCCAGATATGCTCTACCCACAGCGGGAAGAGCAGGAAGCCGATTGCCGACAGCAATCCGGCTACAGATAACGTCCAGATTGGTCCTTTGCGGTCAACCAGATAACCGCCACCACCCGCACCAATGCCTGAAGCAAGAGCAAGCGGTGTAAACCAGTAGCCGGAGGCTGTGTTGGATACCCCGAGGTATTGCTCAACATAGCCTGGAATAAAGATCACAGATGCCAGAATGGCTCCTGAGAAAAAGGCAATCAGCAGCGTCCAACGAAAGGATGCAATGCCCAGAAGCTGTGTAGATACAACAGGTTCACGTTGTGATCCTTCCAGCCTTTTTTCAAGAAAGTAGAAGAGGACCAGAATGACCACACCTGCCAGGAAGAAACCATAGAACGTCGGTGAGCCAAGACTTTGCAGCATATTTACGCCATCCAGGTTGCTGAAGCTGTACATCAGACTGAGCACGCCCAGCGTCAGGACCGCGATTCCACTCCAATCCACCGCCTTACGGCTCAGCTCCTGTTCTTCATGAATATAACGGATGCCTGCAATAAACAGCAAAGTGGCGATCGGTACATTGATTAAGAACAACCAGTGCCAATTCCCCGTAATGTCGAGGATAAAAGCACCGATATTCGGTCCTAGAATCGCCGCAACCCCGTTCATCCCTCCCAGAAGACCCAAGGCTGTGCCCTGACGCTCCGCTGGGAACTTGCTTAATACGTAAGAGCTCGCAATGATAAAAATCCCGCCACCACCCAGCGCCTGGATGACACGAGCAATCAGGAAGAAGGTAAATGATGTGCTTAGCGCAACAAGTAATGACCCGATACCAAACAAAGCCACTTCAATCAGAAACAGCTTCTTGCGTCCATAACGGTCGGAGAGCTTACCAGCTATCGGCACACTCACCGCAAGTCCGAGCGTATAGAGTGTGATTGTCCATGCTCCCCATGTCGGCGACACGCCAAACGACGCATTTAAAGTCGTCAGGGACGACGTAATAATTCCGTTATCTAGCGCAGCCATAAACACCCCGATAGCAAATAGGATAAGCGGCCATTTCATTTGTTTTTGCATCCCATGTTTCCTCCCCAAATCAGATTGCAATCCAGTAGCGTAAGGCTGTAATGATACATATATATTAAACCGAATCGAACATTAATGACTCACTGGTCATTTTAAAACAGAATGGTTTCATATGTCAATTTGTTAATATGCTTGTATACCTCGTTCATTTAATCCCCTGCTCCAAAATAAAACCGTCCCTCAGGTTAAATGGAACCCGTGGGACGGCCTTCTTGTTGAACTAAGCTACTATTGCTGCATTAGGTGACGGTTTAGGAATTTCTCAATAGCACGATACAAATCCAATTGATTTTCAACATTGCCGAAGCCATGTCCTTCATTGGCTTTTAACATATAAGGCACATCTACTCCACGCTTGCGAAGAGCCTCCACGATCTGATCAGACTCAGCCTGTTTGACACGCGGATCATTAGCACCCTGAACCACGAACAATGGGGCTTTCATCTGATCGATATGGAACAGTGGTGAGGCAGCTGTCAGAAGCTCCTTGTCTTTCTCCGGATCACCCATACGTTCATAGAACATGTTGCGCTCCGACTCCCAGTAAGGTGGCAGTGAATCCAGCAGCGTGAACAGATTGGATGGCCCAACATAGCTAATTCCAGCAGCATACACTTCTGGTGTGAATGCCAGTCCTGCCAGGGCAGCATATCCGCCATAAGATCCACCGTAGATGGCTACGCGCTTCGCATCAACTGTTCCCTCTTTAACCAGCCAATTTACGCCGTCTGTGAGATCGTCCTGCATCGCTTTACCCCACTCTTTGTTCCCGGCATCCAGGAATTCCTTGCCGTATCCAGTAGAACCACGGAAATTCACCTGTAGTACGGCATAGCCGCGGCTTGCGAGAAATTGAATTTCCGGATTGAAGCCCCACGAATCCCGGGCCCAAGGTCCACCATGCGGAACAACTACCAATGGCAATTTGGAAGCCTCAGCTCCTTGTGGGAGGGTCAGATAACCATGAAGGGTTAAACCGTCACGTGACTTGTACGTAATGGGTTTTACATCCGACATTTTACTCTCATCGATCCAAGGTGCCGCGTCAGCTAACTTATCCAGCTTACCTGTCTTGGAATCGTAGAAGTAATAGGTGCCCATAGATTTATCGCTATACGCAATGAACAGAACCTGACCTTCTTCACTTATGTTTGAAATGCTTACTTCTTTACCCGGAACTTTTGCCTGAATATCCTGCATCAATTTTTTGAAATCATTATCGAAGTATTCATAGTTAACCTTGTCCGTCTCATATACAGCTGCAAGGATTGTGCCTTTTTCTTCAGAAGGAACGAAACTGGATACATCCACATCCTTATTTTCATAGATGGTTTTCGTTACTTTTTTGCTGCTTGGGCTATATTCGACAATCGCAGTTTTATCCCGCTCCAGATTGGATACTGCATAGATGTTTTTGTTATCATACGTGAACATCACCGGCGCAAATGTTTCTCCCAGCTTGGTGGTCATCAAATTCTCAAATGGTTTATCTTCCGATTCACGATACATCAACGAAGAGACATTACCATCACTGGATATGGCCACACGGATTTTACCCTCATGGTCCGTAAGCCAGCCCGTAATATTGCCCGGATTCTCTGCAGCAAGCACAGCCTCACCTGTCTTGATGTTAATCCGGTACACGTCAAAGATTCGCGGATCACGTTTGTTCATACCTACTAGAATTTCATCTGGAATATTCTCCAGAGAGTCTACCAGGATCGCTCTTGTATTCGGATATGGTGTCAGATCCTTGCTGTTCTTCCCATCGATATCCGTTACATAAATATGATAGTTCTCGTCCCCTGCTTCATCCTTTACGTACAACAGCTTATCCTTTGTCGCCCATACAAATCCTGCTATACTGCGTTCAGTCTCACTTGTGATACGTACCGGCTTGTCCTGACCATTTTCTTTAACCACAATATTCATTCGGTTGTTCCACGGCTCCATGTAAGCCAGATGTTTACCATCTGGAGACATTTGGAATCCTGCTTGAGCCGGCTGTTTGAAGAAGTCTTCCAGAGGTGTAAGACCTTCTGACTGCACATCAAGACCAAGAGCGAGGTACAACGCATCAGCAAACTCACCATGGGTCACTGAATTTTTGGCGTTAAACGCACTGCCTTCAATAATAAAATGCTGCTTCAGACGAATCGCATCCTCCGTATGTACCTTCGGAATCTGCGCCATATCACTGTATACAACCTGAATGCCATTATCCTTCAGTTCAAATGCCCGAGTAAACAACGATGCCATCTGTGCTCTTGTGAGAGCTGCATCTGGTGCATACCCTTTGGCTTGTCCTTGAATAAGACCGCTTTGCTTCAGCGCGTAAATGGCAGGAGCAGCCTCATCCTTAGCCAATACATCTGCGAAACCTGTAAGAGACGCTGGAGCATCCAGTTTAAGTACACGCTGCAGGATGATTGCCGCTTGAGCACGAGTAATCGGCGTTTGTGATTCTCTCATTCCATCTGTTGTGCCATCTATGTATCCCAGTTGCTGTAGTGTCTGTGTTGCCTTCGAAGCAATGGATTCAGCGACTGTCGCCGTAGGCTTCACCGCTTCTGCTGCCTGGGCCACTGGTTGAATCAGAGCGATTGAAATCGCCATGCTAAGCGTAAGAGCATATACCTTTTTACTCATTGCGTTCAAGCTAGTTCCCCCTTTAAAGTGAATTACATCATAATTTGGAATTATACGTAAATCATTTTACCATGATCCACCATTGGTTAACAGCGTAGAGTCCCCACGTTCCATTACCCCTTACTTTGAACCGGAAAATCCATAATTGAATAGCTTTCGTGTTTCGATAAAACGTCCCTCACGACTATCTGAACCCAGTACAACGGAGATCAGTCGCTTGCCATTTCGCTCAGCCGTTCCAACGAAATGATAGCCGGAATCCTCATCATATCCGGTCTTCAATCCATCGTTGCCATCGTAAGCATAGGGTCCGCCAATAGAGGACAGCATCCAGTTGGTGTTGCTCATATACATTCCTTTTTGGTGCATTGACACCTGCATTTGGCTGGAAACTCTCAATATTTCGGGGTAGTTATTTAGCAGATAACGAGCAAGCTTGCACGCATCTATAGCAGTCATTACAGTCTGGCCTTGTATTTCCTTGGGACGATTCGGACCGAGTCGTTTTTCGCTTAAACCTGTTGCATTGGTAAACACCGTCTTGTCAGACAGTCCGATCTCGGTAGCCTTCTGATTCATCTTTTGTGCAAAAGTCTGCTCTGTCCCACTAATATGTTCAGCCAGAGCAATAGCAGCGTCATTCGCGGAATAGACGGCTACAATCTGGAATAGCTCCTGCACAGTAAATTGCTCTCCTTGTTTCAAACCCAGGTGGGTTCCACCTACTGAACTTGCATACAGGCTGATATTCACTGGGTCGTCCCAACGCAATTGTCCGTTGATCACGGCTTCCATTATCAGCAGTTCTGTCATCAATTTGCTGATTCCTGCAGGCGCGATCTCTTCAGAACCGTTAAAGTTGATTAGAATCTGCTCAGAGTTCATATCCATTAATACAGCCGATTCAGCTTTAATCCCCGGTTTGCCCACCAGCATGTCCGGTTTTACACCCAAATATATAATGACCAGTAGAGCCAGCAGCATTCCTGCCCGTATCCACCATCTTTTCATCGGAAAATCACCTCTTACAGATATAGACGAAGTGAAGAGGCATTTTGTCTGCACTTTTTTGAAAAAAAGTTAAATTTTTTTTATTTTTTTGTCACCAAAAAAACATGGACCCCATACCCCCATGCCAGAGTGTACGGAATCCATGTTTTTCAAGACTTTTTCTATCATACCTAGAAGAATCTTTTCAATTAGATCTAGCAACCGAATTCTTTAAAGGACCCCAATCCTTATTGTTGCTAATGCTTTTTTACTACTCTGCTACAACCGCTTTATCTGCGTTAACTTGAATGTCATTCAAGTAAAGTCCTGTTCCGTCACCAATCGCATAGTTCATTACACGTTTGTTAACCGGTGCTACAACAGCACGGTACAATGTCGGGAATACAGGAACTTCATCAACCATGTACTGCTGCCATTGGTTGTAGATCTCTTTACGTTTGTCTACGTCAAATGCTTCAGCAGATACACCTTGTGCGAGCAATTTGTCGTTTTCTTCGCTGGAGAATCTGGAGAAGTTATACAGTGCATCTCGGCCATACAGACCTGCTGGATCTACGTCAATACCTACGCCCCAAGCAGCTTGATACACATCAATGTTCGGATCATCTTTACCTGTGTTACCAACACGGTCATAGAAGTTGTTGAACTCAACCATTTCCAGGTTAACTTTCAGACCGATTGCAGCCCAGGATTGAACGTAGTAACGTGCAAGTGGTTCAGCTGTATCGCCACCTGTCATCGATACAAAGTTAATTTCAAGTGGAGAACCGTCTGGTTTTGTACGGAATTCTCCATCCAGTTTATAACCTGCTTCGTCTAGCAATTTTTTCGCTGCTTCTGGGTCATATGCAACACCTGGATTGTTAGAATCATGGAATTCTGGATGGGATGGCGGGATCAGCGTTGTTGCATTCCAGCGCAGACCGTTGTAGAAACGTTTACCTACTTGATCGTTATCCACTGCCATCCACATTGCTTTACGCAAGTTTTTGTCAGCCATTTTTGCATCTGGGTTTGTAACAACTTTGCCATTGTCCGCATCCCATGTGCCCAGTTTGAAACCGATGTAGGTGTAAGCACGATCGATTGCACCCAGGAATTCAACGTTGGACATATTGGCATTGTCTTTATATTGATCTGTCGGGAATGAATCCACGAGGTCTACCCCGCCAGATTTCAATTCTTGAACAACCGTTGTTGGGTTGATTACTTTCAAAGTCACTTTGTCTAGTTTTGGAGCTCCGCGCCAGTAGTCATCGTTTTTAACGAAGGTTACAGACTCACCTGGAGTGATCGTTTCCACTTTAAATGCACCAAAACCGATTGGTTTTTCTCGTACTTCTTTGGAAGAAGACATTTTCGCTACATCCATATCACCGAAGATATGTTTAGCCAGCGGATACGTCCACACGCCACCTGTCAGCAGGGAAGGGGTAGACTCCTTGTATGTGATGCTAATTTGTTTATCGCTAAGAACCTTGATCCCAGAGATCGTTTTTGCTTTTCCAGCGTGATAATCATCCATACCTACTACACTTGTAAAGTTGGAATCGTAACGTGGACCATCATAAGCCTTGTTACCGATTACCTCATAAGCAAACTGCAAATCTTCAGCCGTTACCGGCTTGCCATCATGCCAGTTTACATTATCACGAATGGTTAGTGTGAACGTTTTGCCATCTTCCGATGTTTCATACGTTGCTGCACCATCGTTGGTATATACATAGTCTTTATCCCAAGTTAGCAAACCTTCGTCAAACCATTGCAGAACTTGTGAATCCGGATTACCGGAATAGAAGTTGTAGTTCAGTGTACCTTCAAATGCAGTATCAGATACAAGTCCGAATGTGATGGATCCACCATCAATTGCAGTGCCTTCATTCGTTTTGACGTTGTTGAAATCTTCAATCGAGTAAACGCCCTCTTCTTTAGTAGGTTTTTCCTCTGTTTTGTTTTCCCCTGTGTTCGTAGAAGGCGTTGGTGTTGCTGCCTCTTTCTCCGAGCACGCCGCAAGCGCAAGTACGAAGATCAACATCATCGTGAAAAATAGTCCCCGTGAAAATAATCCCTTTTTCATGAACCTTTCCTCCCTTTTTTTAACCTCTTCTTTGTCTTGCATCAGTCGCACGCTTCAGGGCTTGTCCGACATTATTTATACTCAACATCAATAACAGAATTAGTATTGACGCAGGTAGCCATATCCACCATCTGAATTCCAGTGTTTGCGGATTACGAGCATAGCTTACGAGTGTTCCAAGACTGGGTGTACTTTCCGGGAATCCAAATCCCAAGAAGGAAAGTCCCGATTCGAGGCCAATGTTGGCAGCGAGATTCAACGTCATCGTTACGATGATAATGGAGCTAAGATTAGGAAGAACCTGTGAGAGCATAATCTTCAGATGGGAAGAACCTAATGTTTTTGAAGCTTTTACATAGTCCAGTTCCCGCTCCTGCAATGCTTTGGAGCGGATCAGCCTGGCAATCCCCATCCAGAGAAAGGCTGTCATAATTAATGAGAAAGATACAATATTATATTTGGGTACTGCAGTAACAAACGCGATAACGATCATCAGCGTTGGAAGAATCATAAAGAAGTCAACAACCCGCATAAACAAGTTATCGATCATTCCACCGAAGTAACCGGATAGCAGGCCAACCAGGATACCTATACAACCCGTCATTAGCGTGACAATAATACCAATGGTTAGAGAGTTACGCGTACCGATGATCAGTTGTCCAAACACATCGCGACCGCCGTAATCAGTCCCCAGCCAATATTTCGCGGAAGGAGGTTCATACAATGCGAACAAATCCACCTTAACAATTTCAGCTTGATCCAGGATCAAAGAAGTACCATAGACCAGCAGTATGACCAGTCCCAAAAATATGAGCGAGATTAGTGCCACCTTATCTCTGACAAGCTCCCGCCACAAGATACTCAAGCTGGAGGGGCTCTTATCAATCTTCTGTGAAGTTATAACGACATCATTGGCCTTGCTCATCTTATTTTCACCCCGAAATCTTCAAGTTCTTACTTGATCCGTATACGCGGATCAACAATACCTAGAATAATGTCAGACAGCAACGATCCCAGGATTGTAGCTATGCCATATAACAAGACGAGCGCAGTTACTACACTGAAATCCCGAAGAGAAATGGAATTCAGGAACAACTGTCCCATACCTGGATAACTGAATATACTCTCAATGAAAATGGTACCTCCGATAAGTCCCGTAATCTCATAACCGAAAAATGCGGCGATCGGCAACAGGGAGTTTCTTAATATATGCCTGTTGTAGATTCGAGATTCCGAGGCGCCCTTGGCTCTCGCAGTAAGAACGAATTCCTTGTACTTGATATCAATAATTTCACTACGCAAGTATTGGACGGTAGATACTGTTGCAATTAATGCCATTGATAATGCTGGTAATAACAAATGATAGAATTTGCTCGTTATATAGCTGAATGTCCCTGGCGTAAGTCCAGGTTCCACGCTTCCTCCGGTTGGGAACCAGCCAAAATGGAATCCAAATATCCATAACATCACCAGTGCAAAGATAAACAACGGGGCTGCAAAGCCCAAGTAGGTGTAACCAGTGATCAACCGATCAGACCAAGTATCATTGTAACGACCACTGACAATGCCAAGTGGAATGGCAATCAGATAAGTAAACACGAGTGTCGCCAGTGCAAGCCAGAACGTATTGGCAACACGCTGACCAATCAAATCAGATACTGGCATTTTGAATCGGAAAGATTGTCCGAAATCGCCTTGTGCAGCATTTTTGATCCAATCCCAATATTGCACATACCATGGATTGTTTAATCCCAGTCGTTCCCGCTGTTCCTCCAGCGCTTTTGGATCTATACTCGGATCGAGTAATCCGGTAAGTGCATCTCCAGGCATCGCCTTTGCCAGTAGAAAGACCAGCAGGCTAAGCAAAAAGATCTGAGGAATCATAATGATAATTCTGCGTACTATCGTTTTCCACATATGGTCTTCAACCTTTCTGAGGTAGAGCTACTCGGTGAGTATCGGAAATGGATTGGAGCGAGTATGCCAGCCCTTCCTCATCAAAGAAATTTCGGTATGAATTTTCATAGTCGGATTTGACCTGCTGACGGAAGGCTACCATTTCTTCACGTTTGGTTGGGTCCATATCCGGAATGGCTGCAAGTAAACGCTTGGTATAAATATGTTGTGGATTCTCAAAAATATCATCCGTTGTGCCCTGCTCCACATATCGGCCTTTATACATAATTCCGATCTGATCACACATATGGCGGATAATACCGAGATCGTGACTGATGAACAGATAAGTCAGATTCAACTCTTTTTGAATATCCTGCATGAAGTTGAGCACCTGAGCTTGTACGGATACATCGAGTGCTGATACTGGCTCATCTGCGATGATCAGCTTGGGCTTCAATGCAATCGCACGAGCGATGCCAATCCGCTGCCGCTGTCCTCCGGAAAACTCATGAGGATACTTATAGATTGATTCGGGACTTAATCCGACCTTCTCCAGAAGATCACGGACCTGACGTTTCTCTTCTGTAGCCGTCAGTCGTTCATAGTTGCGGAGTGGCTCAGCAATGATGTCGATAACGCGCTTCTTGGGATTTAACGAAGAGTACGGATCCTGGAAGATCATCTGCACATCACGCTGCAGTTGTCTATCTTTCCGCCTCTCTTTAGCCAGATCTCTTCCATTGAAAAGAATTTTCCCGGCTGTCACATGGTTTAAGCCAATAACGGCTCTACCCGTAGTCGTTTTGCCTGAGCCTGACTCACCTACCAGGCCGTATGTTTGCCCCTGTTCAATGGAGAAGCTCACATCATCAACAGCTTTGATGTTACCAATTTCACGCTTGAGCAACCCTCCGCGAATCGGAAAGTGTATTTTTAGTCCTTCTACTTCGAGTAATGCCATTATGTTATTCCTCCTCAGCTTGATCAGGGAAATGAAAGTGCTGATAACAGGTACACCGTACAAAATGACCTGGCGCAATTTCATGCATCTGTGGGTTTTCTTCATGAGCCGAATCACTTATCCATGGAATTCGAGCCTTGAATCGGCACCCTTGGCGAGGAAGATTTTTCAGTGATGGAACAATGCCTTGAATGACATGAAGCTTCGATTTTTCTTCAGAAATGGTAGGAATAGAGTTTAGTAGAGACCGTGTATATGGATGCTTGGCATCCGTCATAAGAGTATAAATATCTGCAATCTCCACAATTTCTCCTGCATACATAACTGCTACGCGATCAGCCATCTCGGCAACGACTCCCAGATCATGCGTGATCAGGATGATTCCTGCGTTAATCTCGTTCTTCAATTCGCGGATAAGCTCCAGAATTTGTAGTTGGATTGTAACGTCAAGCGCTGTCGTTGGTTCATCGGCAATCAGCAATTCAGGTTTATTGGCGATCGCAATCGCGATAACAACTCTCTGTCTCATACCACCCGATAGTTCGTGAGGATATTGATTGTATAATTGTTCGGGACGTGGAATCCCTACTTGGTTGAGTAAATCAATTACTTTGTCTTTCTTTTCTTTCGAAGATAGCTTGGGTTGATGCAGTGTCAGAATTTCTTCAATCTGTTCACCAATCACCATCAGAGGATTTAATGCGGAAAGTGGGTCCTGAAAGATCATTCCCATCTCTTTACCGCGGAGTTTGTTTAATTTGTTTGGAGATATACCAGCAATATTCTGCCCTTTGTACAGAATCTCCCCATCAATTTTGGCTTTGTTATGCAGACCCATTATGGAAAAAGCAAAAGCACTCTTGCCCGATCCTGATTCTCCCACAATAGCCAGTACTTCATTCTTTTTAACCGTAAGGTTAACGTGATCAACTGCTGCATAATAGTCATCTTCAATTCTGAATGATGTAGTTAGATTTCTGACTTCCAATAGCTCTGTATTCAAATCAATCACCCTAACCCCATAATTTCCGCAGACTGTATTCATGTGTAGAAGAATGCATCCACTGTATATTTCCATGTTCTTGAAGATAATGAACGAAAGTGTATACAAAATACCAAATCATTAGGAGAATCCATTTTTGACTACTGCTATTTAGACCGATGGTCAATTAATGCTGACAATTCCTAGCGGGATTATAATGCAAAATAATTAATGTAATCATACGTGTAAATTTAGGTGACGTCAATGCTTAATTTGAGATTTATGGTATAAATGTTTTTTATAGCACAGTTTTGGGTATTAGTTATACTTTAAAGGGAATAAATCAAGGAATTTCATAGTCAGGCGGACACTTTCAATGGTAAGGTTTGAATCTTAAATATACCGATTATCTAAATATATGACATTATCATTACACGTGTTGTGTAATTAAATGTTAGAAATATAGATATAACAAACTATTATGTTAGGTATGAGGGAATTGTGGAGGTCTTATTGCATTTGGAAGTGAAATTGGTTTCTATCCAAATTCTGTACTTTTAGAGGTGTAATTTAGATATTACTAAAGGATTGAAGTTAAATTTCTAGTTATTATAGTATAGTTTCATTTAATCGCTTATGTAAAGAACAAATTGTCATCTTTTATCATTTATTTTACAAAAGAAAGAAAAAAGCCCTGCAAAATGCAAGGTTTTTCTAATATTTATACATATAGATGTATATATAATATCCTATTTAGTGTGTGTCCGGAGGTCTTTTCCCACGCTTCAAATCGTTGATACTTAATCCAAAGTCCATCTGCAAGTGAGGATAATCCGGGAAGTTAGCCCAATCTCCTCCCCATGTAAACCCTAGTTCTTTGGCAAGCTCCACAACTTCCAGCCAATCTGGCTTTCCATTGCCGTTATCATCACGTTCCATATCCCACACTACATCTCCTTCAGGAGTCCGTAACGCAAAATCAATGGCCAAACCATAGTTGTGATAGGACTCTCCCCCTTTGGCGTTGGTAACGATATTTCCGGAAAGGGAGCGTCCTTGATTATAGAGGGCATCTTGTTCGTCTATGCTGCGGAAATCATGTGTAATCACGACTTCAATTCCTCGTCTAGCTGCCTTTCGAACCAACAACTTCTCACTTTCCGCGACTACCGGGTGGAGTCCTGTGATCGGCACGGCTTCTTGTACGTTGGTTCGTGGCCATATATCATAGGTATCTCCTTTTTGCTGTAACCACACATATATAATGGAAAGCAAAAACGTAGCTACGATCCAAAATCGCAGACTACTCTTGCGTCTCTGTTTTACTTTACGTTTGGATGTATTCATGCTCTCTCCTGATGGTGGAATCTATATTCGTTCAACTCAAACTACCTGATATCAGCAATATAATAGACTCTATTATAAATCATTTACGCCTTAATTGCTTCTATCGTCGCAACTCTTACGAAATCCAATTACCAGGAGATAAACACCTTGATTATTTTCAGATGCAAAAAAGCAGCCGGCTATAAGCCGACTGCTTTGTATCCATGCTGAGTAAGACTACTCAGTTGTGTATGGCAGCAATGCGATTTGACGGGAGCGTTTGATGGCAATCGTCAGCATGCGTTGATATTTAGCGCTAGTACCTGTTACACGGCGTGGCAAAATTTTTCCGCGCTCGCTGATAAATTTACGAAGCAAGTCCGTATCTTTATAATCGATGTGAGTAATTTTGTTAGCTGTGAAGAAGCACACTTTACGACGTTTGTTACGGCCGCCACGGCGAGCCGGTCTTTTATCGTTGTCTCCGCCTTCTCTTTGCTTGAAGCTCATGCTTTTCAGTCCTTTCCTATCGTTTAGCCAATCACTCTAAGAGTGTCGGTTCACGTTAAAATGGCAAATCATCATCCGATATATCAATCGGTTTTCCGTCATCGGAAAAAGGATCCTGATTGTTGCTACGCGAATTATTGTTATTGTTCGCGCGCCCGCCGCCTCCGTAAGAAGGCTCTTCACGCATTGGTTGCCCACCGCCGCCACCGTTATTATCACGGTTAGCTGACTCCAAGAAACGGACGTTATCGGCAATGACTTCGGTCACGTATACACGTTTTCCTTCGTTATTCTCGTAATTCCGTACTTGAATGCGTCCTTCGACTGCAGCTAGGCGTCCTTTGCGCAAATAGTTTGCACAAGTCTCAGCAAGCTGTCTCCAGGTTACGACCGGAATGAAATCCGCTTCCCGTTCTCCCCCTTGGCTTGTAAACGGTCTGTCCACTGCCAAAGTAAATTGCGTAACTGCTACTCCAGCTGGAGTATAACGCAACTCAGGATCCCGGGTTAACCGGCCGATCAGAATGACACGGTTCAACAATGTAATCCCCTCCTTCAGAGCGTATTGGTGCGTTGATCACGAGTTGTCTTAAGCAGACTTAACGTCGTTTGTAATGAGATAACGAATTACTTCGTCAGAAATCTTCATGAGACGCTCAAGTTCAGTAACTACTGCTGGTTCAGCAGTGAAGTGTACCAAAACATAAACACCATCACGGAATTTCTTGATCTCATACGCAAGACGGCGTTTACCCATAACGTCGTGAGCTGTAACTTCACCACCGCCGTTGGAGATGATGCCTTGGAATTTATCGACTGTAGCTTGAACAACTTCTTGCTCAACATCAGGACGAATAATGTACATCACTTCATATTTGCGCATAATTTTCACCTCCTTATGGACTCTGGCCCTCAATCTAGGTTGAGAGCAAGGAACGAGCACAAACTCGAACTATATTAATATAACAAAAATGACGTCCCAATGCAAGCAAACGTTCCCTCTTCTTATTACACATGATCATAACTCCAATGGAGCACACTACAGAAGCAACATTGAAATCCATTTTGCCGAGGAGGTTTTACCATGGGTGAAAGAACCGAGTTTGAACCAGGAGACAAAGCTCCAAACGATGGTGAGTACACCGAGGTTGGTGAGAAGAGCTTTCATACGGAGATTAATAATCCGAAACGGGTAACCCTCCAAAAGGGTGAAGCTTTCCCTGAAACAAGCAATAAGAATCGCAAGTGGAAAAAGCTTACCAAGGCCCGCGTCCACTAGGCGAAAAATTTTTTTCAGACTGATGTATATAAAACGTACTAATGCACATAATACAATCAGGCGATGCACGAGAGAGGTGTGGTTCCGTTGGACAACGAAGCCGAACATTCACTGTTGGAGATTCATCACGTAATTTAAGAAGCAAGATGGTTGTGTGTAAGGCCTTTGTCTGAAGCACGAGCAAGTTTCTGATCGTTACGACCGATTGTTTCCTAACAAACCGAATGCATCGCCGAATGAAGAGCCCTTAGGGGCTCTTTGTTTTTTCAATTACAAATGATAATCAATCTACAAAATTAAAAATAAAAGACCTTCCATCTGGAAGGCCATTTTTGCATCTATAAAGCTCAACACACGTTGAGTAAGTTGTTCATTTACAATTACAAAGCAAGATCTATTAGTGGCGGAAAGGGTGGGATTCGAACCCACGCACGCTGTGACACGCCTAACTGATTTCGAGTCAGCCCCCTTGGGCCTCTTGGGTACCTTTCCGCAGCAATAATGATTATAGCATGATCATTTACAGAACGCAATACCTGAGCCACGCCTGCATGTAAACGTTATTATGGGATGCACAAAAGTAAAAATCACCTGCATCATTCCACTAGGATTCAGCCGCATCCTCTGTCGAGCGCAGTACCTTTTTCATGTTTTTCTCGAATTTTGCTCTGGGAATTAATACGCTGTGTTTACATCCTATACACTTGATGCGAATATCCATGCCCATCCGGATGATCTCCATCTCATTGCTGCCACATGGATGCTGCTTCTTCATCTGCACAATGTCCCCAAGCTGGAAACTTTTACGCTCCACCTATGCCATCCCCCTCATCCTTCTCCTGAGCTGCTGCTTGCTCTAATGCTGCTTGATTGCTCATCTCATGATACTCCAGTGTTTTCTTCACATCACTCTGAATTTGGCGCTCAACAGATGCCCTGGAGTTCGGCAAGCACTCAGCAACAATGCGAACCACATATTCCGAGGTAGACATCGACTGGATACCAAGCACGTCAGGTACTTTAACGATGTTCAGGTCTCTATCCTCAATCCCAGTCAACGCTCGTTTCACCAAGTGCACTGACTCGTCCAGGGTCTGTTCACCCTTCATGGGAATGTCCACAACTGCAAGGGAATTAGACATCGAGTAATTAGTTACACTTGCAATCGTACCATTTGGAATGATGTGCACCTCACCCTGCCAGCTAACTAGCTTGGTTGTTCTCAGTCCAATGACTTCAACCGTTCCTTTATAGGTACCTGTTTGAATAACATCGCCTACTGCGAATTGATCCTCCAATATAATGAAGAAACCAGTAATAACATCCTTCACCAATCCTTGGGCACCAAAACCGATAGCCAGTCCAAGTACTCCCGCACTCGCTAACAATGGTCCTACTTTAACATTGATCTCAGATAACAGTAACAGAATCATAATGAAATTACATGTTATGGAGGTCGCATTTTTCATCAACTCTCCCACCGTTATAAATCTCCGCGGATTGACGCGAATCTTACCTTCCTGCTTTCGTGCCATCGTGCGATCTATAATACGTGATACAATCTTGATCACAATACGCGTAATAATGAAAATAATAATGATACGGATCGAACTGAACAGAATGTTAAACCACATATCTGCATCGGCGACTTTAGCCCATAATTGATCTGTCCAGCGGATGGCTCCCTCTATAGTCTTCTCTGAAGCACTCGGCTCCTCAGCAAACTGAAATGGCAACATAGATCAAACCTCCTCTACATGGGTATGTTATCATAGCTGTCAGCGGTTTTGAAATAGAGGCCACGGATCTCCACAAATTCGTTACGAATGATTTGTTTCACTCTCTCCAGATCTTCTTTTGGAAACTGAATACATAGAGCACAGCCCGCTGTGATCTCTTTCGGGGTAGGAAATAAGTCGATCTCAATCTCGGCAAACTCCAGCAGCATTTCTGCCCGCAGCGCCTGCTGGGTGGAATCAAAAGCAATCAGCATCCAATCATCTATCCACTCGTCCATGTCCGGCTCCTTTCACGATACATTCATCCCTTTGAAAAAGCTTGTCCCCACGAAGTATAAAACGCTCTATCCTTCCATATACTGTTACTACTATTCCAAGGGAAAGGATAGATCCTATGAATCCCATTTCGCATTCCTTCTCATCTCAAGACATGGCCAGCCTGAAAATCCCTCACACAGATCCAGGCATTCACTCAGCCATCATTCATCGTTTAATGTTCCATCTCTATAAAGCTCATTCTTTGCAAAATGTAGTTGTCGTCTGTATCGGTACAGATCGCTCTACCGGGGACTGCCTTGGCCCGCTCGTCGGCTCATCGCTTGCCAAGTGGGACAGCCCTCTGTTCCATCTCTATGGCACATTGGATGAACCCGTACATGCAATGAACCTGCAGGACACTCTTCACAAAATACACACCACACATCACAACCCATATGTGATCGGCATTGATGCCTGTCTGGGACAGTCTTCGAGTGTTGGATGTATCCAGGTCGTGAATGGACCGCTCAAACCCGGAGCGGGCGTAAATAAAGAATTACCGCCGGTCGGCGATATCCATCTTACAGGTATCGTTAACGTCGGCGGCTTTATGGAATACTTTGTTTTACAGAACACACGTCTCAGTCTCGTCATGCGCATGTCCGAGATTATATCCAGCAGTCTCTACTCCGCCATTCGCGAATGGCATACCCGTTCTACTCTGCTTGCTGTGCCAGAGTAATGGCTTCCTTTTCCTCAGGGGAAAGAGTATACGTGGACTCTCCCCCTTTAAGAGGTTTAGCATATACATAGGAACCGTCTCGATTATAGATACCCGTGAGTACCATACCGTCCTGGCTATCGTTAACCATTGCCATGGAGAAACTAAGATCACTGCCAAGCTCCCCATATGCGTTATACCGTTTCACGCCCACTTTACCCTGAATACGGGTCAGCTTCTGCATGACAGCCTGTAACTGATCCGTTTGCAGTGTATGCTCATCCTCAATGCTGTCCATCTGAATTTTCAGATTGATTAACAGCGACTCCAGATCTTCCACTCCACTGCCAGCCATCATGGCCTCATATTTCCGTTTAAACTTCCGTAGCTTTGCGCCTTGAGCAATACTTATGATAAGCAAAATCACCAAAAGTAATGCCATGCCGCCAATAATCCATATCAGCTGTTCCAGAATCAGCTCATTTAATTCAGCCATGTAGTGCAACTACCCCTCTGTTGGTTTGTTCAGGTTAACGTTTGTACCTTCAAACGTACTCCACATCATCGATCCATTCAGCTAAGAAAAGCATCCAACGCTCTAATGTAACCGTCAAGCTTACCCTTATTATTCACCAGATAACCCATACAGCTAATCACTCGTTTTAGCCTCTTACCTCTTTTGCTTTTTGCTTATTCAAGCGATTGAGATTCATGTTTTATTAGGGCTGATTCATACCGATTTTGATGCTGTTAATTCGATAACTGCTTCGATTAATGCATCGACATCTTCTTTTGATGTACTATACCCCACGCTCGCTCTGACAGCCCCACTTGCCGTTGTACCAGCTGACTCATGGGCAAGAGGTGTGCAATGAAAACCTGAGCGCACAGCGATGCCATAACCTCGGTCTAATTGAAAAGCGAGCTGAGCCGAATCATACCCTTCAACAGTAAAGGATAACAATCCCGTACGCGGCTGTCCAATTTCAGGGCCAAGCATTCGAATCCCCTGTACTGATGATAACCCATCCATCATATGCTGAGTCAAATCCCACTCCTGTTTATATATGAATTCAGGTGTCAGTTCAAGCACATGCTGCACTCCGGCTGCCAGACCTGCTATACCCACGGTATTCGGCGTACCCGCCTCATAGCGATCAGGGCGAACAAGTGGCTGTTCAATCGCCTCAGATTGGCTTCCTGTCCCTCCGTGAAGCAATGGTTGCACATCCAGCTCAGGAGCGATGTACAGCCCACCCGTTCCCTGCGGCCCCAACAATCCTTTATGCCCTGGAAAGGCGAGCATATCGATGCCAAGCTGCTTCACATCCACAGGGATAATTCCAGCACTTTGAGCAGCGTCAACAAGCAAAGTCACCTGGTGTTTTTGACACATCAGTGCAATTTCACCAATGGGCAGAATACTCCCCAGCAAGTTCGAACTATGCGTACAGACAACCAATCTTGTATTGGAACGAAACAAGCGTGCGAATTGAACCAGGTCGATCTCCCCGGTTGCATTAACAGGCACATAATCAACCTCTACATTACGAGATCTGCGCATGTACTCCAGTGGCCGTCTTACTGAATTATGTTCAGCCATCGTAGCAATGACATGATCGCCTTCTCTTAGCCACCCTTGAATAGCTAGATTCAAAGCTTCTGTGGTATTAGAACCCAGAGCGATATCATTTGCATTACGAACACCCAAAAGAGTGGATATCGCTTTTCTGGCACCAAATACAACTCGGCTCGCCTGTACAGCCATTCGATGACTGCCTCTGCCTGGGTTCGCCCCTGCCACATCGAGAGCCTTCATCATGGCTTCCCCGACAGCAGGTGGCTTAGGCCAAGATGTCGCTGCATGATCCAGATAGATAACTCCCTCCACCTCATGACCACCTCTGTCCCTAATTGATCGTTCTGCCTGGATGAATTCCCTGTAAACAAACAATGACATATCGTTTCTCCATGGTACAGAGGCGATATGTCATCACATGAAAAAGCCCCGCATGTTGTTCATTGATCATGGAGTCATGACTATTATTGCAACAGTTCCAACAGTCGCTCCAGATCTTGTTTGCTGTAGTAGTTGAGCTCAATTTTGCCTTTATCTTTGTTATGCTTAATTTTCACCGTTGTTTTAAACCGTTCACGTAAAGACTCTTCCAATGTATCAATAAATGGATCTTTTTTCTTCAACTTGGATTTTGCTTTCGCTTCACCCGTTTTGGAACGATCCAATTGTTGAACAGCCTCTTCCAGTTCACGTACACTCCATTGCTGATCAATGGTCTGTTTTGCCAGCTGCTTCACAAGGCTCTCATCTTTAACACCGACGATAGCACGTGCATGCCCCATTGACAATGTTCCACGTGAAACATGATCCTTCACTTCTTCCGGCAATGATAACAAACGCAGGAAGTTAGCGATGTGAGAACGTGACTTACCTACTTTTACAGAGAGCTCTTCTTGGGTTAATCCAAACTGGTCCATCAACCCCTGATAAGCAACTGCAACCTCCATCGCATTCAGATTCTCCCGCTGAAGGTTCTCGATTAAAGCAATCTCCATAACCTGCTGATCACTGAAATTACGAACTACGGCAGGCACAGTGGCATTACCGCAATACTGGGAAGCTCTGAAACGTCGTTCACCAGCAATAATCTCATAACCTCTCAAAACAGGTCTTACAATAATAGGTTGTATAACACCATGTTGACGGATTGATTCAGCAAGTTCATGTATCGCATCCTCATCAAATACTTTACGAGGTTGGTAAGGGTTTGCCCGCAGTTGACTAATCGGGATTTCTACGACTTTATCATCGTCATTAATTGAAAGCGAAGGAATGAGGGCATCAAGACCTTTTCCAAGCCGCTTACTCATAAGAAATCACTTCCTTTGCGAGCTCTAAATAAACTTCAGCCCCTCGGGATCGAGGATCATACGTAATGATAGACTGACCATGAGAAGGTGCCTCACTAAGCCGCACATTGCGCGGAATAATGGTCTGATACACCTTTTGTTGAAAATACTTCTTCACTTCTTCAATCACTTGAATGCCCAGATTCGTACGAGCATCAAACATCGTCAGCAATACTCCTTCAATCTGTAGAGACGTATTCAGATGTTTCTGCACCAAACGAACCGTGTTGAGCAATTGGCTCAACCCTTCGAGCGCATAATACTCACACTGAATCGGAATGATCACCGAATCGGAAGCTGTCAACGAGTTGATCGTTAACATGCCGAGGGAGGGTGGACAATCGATCAGTATGTAATCATAGTTTTTTTTCACCATGGCGAGTGATTTTTTCAGGCGAACTTCGCGTGATATCGTGGATACCAGTTCAATCTCGGCTCCGGCAAGCTGAATCGTTGCAGGTATGATATGAAGGCCTTCAATCTGAGTTTCCACAATCGCTTCCTGAGGGGGAACTTCATTAATGATGACATCATATATACAATTGGCCACATCTGCTTTGTTGATTCCGACTCCGCTGGTTGTATTCCCCTGGGGGTCAATATCGACAAGCAGCACCCTTTTCCCGAGCGAAGCCAGTCCTGCACCCAAGTTAACAGATGTCGTCGTTTTCCCCACACCGCCCTTTTGATTTGCTACGGCCATAATCTTAGACAATTACTTCACCTCAAATAAAATAGGAGTCTTTTCTTGTAGGTTGTAAACTACAGTTAACAAAAAGCAGGTGGCTATCATCCACACAAACATCAACTACCGTTTCTTCATGGTGCTATTCTACGCTGTTCATGCCACTCTCAACTTTATAGACAGAAAAAGCGGCCCATTGCCGCCTTAAGCTTCAATTATTTGCGTTTCGGGATATGGATAACGATCTCGTAATGGTCCTCATGGTCCGCTTCCTTGGTTTTGATGTCTAGACCGGAGCCCGATACCATATCAATGGATTGACGAATCGTATTAAGTGCAAGTCTAACGTCCTTCGTGAAGGAGATACGTTTGGATTTTTTGATCTTCGAGGATTCCTTGTAAAAGGCAACTCGTGCTTCCGTTTGTTTGACATTCAACTCTTTATCAATAATTTCGCCGAGCAATTTCATTTGCAACTCTTCCGTATCCAATGAAAGCAAAGCTCTGGCATGACGCTCCGAAATTTTACGTTCCATCAGTGCTGTCTTAATGCCCTCCGGAAGCTGTAACAACCGGATTTTGTTAGCGATCGTCGACTGGCTTTTGCCTAATCGCTGCGCAAGACTTTCCTGTGTAAGTTGGTGCAGGTCAATCAATTTCTGATAAGCAACAGCCTCTTCAATTGAAGTGAGTCCCTCCCGCTGTAGGTTTTCGATCAATGCGATGGACGCTGCCTGAGAGTCGTTGAATTCACGCACAATGGCCGGAATATGATCCAAGCCCAGTTTTCGAACTGCACGCCAGCGACGTTCCCCGGCGATAATCTCATATGATCCATTTCGTACGCGGACGACAATCGGTTGTATAACTCCATGTGTCTTGATCGTCTGCAACAACTCATCAATTTTATCATCATCAAAAATAGTACGGGGTTGATATGGGCTGCTCACAATTTCATTGACCGGAATTTGTTTAATCTCATCTCCGTTATTGCGCTCCGCCAAACCAAACAACTTCGAAAATTGTTCTTTCATTCCGTATATTACCACCTAGTTTCGTAATAGCTCCCGCAGAATTGCAGGTGCTTCTTATTCAATATGCGACCCTTCCAAATGCTGTCGTTCTTCGAATAAGTTTTGCCTTCCATGACGCTTTCTGTAACCTATACAATAATGCTCAAAAATCTATCTATACATATAATCTATGATCTCTGTAATCCAGGACTGGATACTTCTATTCTATCATCTTTTCTTCCATAATCCTATGTTTACCTATTCTTTAAACTCTTCTAATTTTCCTGCTTTTTCTTCATGAACATTAGCTATATGACCTGTTTGTACCCATTAAGATATGGAAGATCTCTGTAAACAGGACCTGCTCCTAGTAGCTACGCTGTGCGCTCGTTTAATACCATGTAAAAATGAATTTTCATAAGATAGCCTCAGTGGCAGAATAAACTCTTTCATACGTGTCTTTCTATTCTATAGCTACTACTATTGCCGATGCTCTTTCTCTATCCATAGGTCAATGACCTTCATTCAAGAATAGCTGTAACAAAAAAATGATTTTCCATCAAAAAAACTTCTACGCTAAATGAATTAAATTTCCGATTCCGTTTTCTCTACTCTTATGTACTCGTAATGTGGATACTATCTATACCTAGATAAAAAATCAAAAAAACAAAAAGAGGATGTTTCACGTGAAACATCCTCTTTACTCTTATCCTAAGTTCTTCATTAAATTGAACGAAGAAAGATCTTCTTACCTTTTTAATATATACCATGTTACACCAAGAACTATACCAACGGTGTTTTTAATGGTGTTCCTGGTTTGCGTGGATATTTAAAAGGTGTCTTATCAAACTTCTGAATCAGAATGATATGACGTGCCGACTCTTCAACAGGTAGCTGGAACGGATGAACTGCTTTTACCCGTCCTTTCAGCTGGTTAAAGCTGAATTCAGCTTCCTTCATTTCTTCGCGCGGGTCTCCACCCTTCATGGCAGCGAATAATCCACTTTTGCGAACAAATGGCAGACAGAATTCGTTAAGCACCGCTAGCTTAGCAACTGCACGTGCAGTAACAAGGTCGTAGCTGTCACGATATCCTTCTTTGCGTCCAAGTTCCTCGGCACGACCATGAATCAATTCTACATCGGTCAAGCCGAGCGTATCTACAACATGCTGCAAAAAGCCAATACGTTTATTTAACGAGTCAATGATCGTCAGCTTGATATGTGGAAAACAAATTTTAAGTGGTAGGCCTGGGAACCCGGCTCCTGAACCAATGTCTGCAAGTTTGTTTACCTTCGACATATCTGTATAAAATGCCAGCGATACCGAATCATAGAAATGCTTTGTATATACTTGTTCACGTTCGGTAATCCCGGTTAGATTCATCTTTTCATTCCAGGCTACCAGCTCCTGAAAATACAACTCGAATTGCTCCAACTGGCGTTCATCCAGATCTAGTCCATGTTTCTTCAGGCGCCGTTGCAGCTGTTGTTGAATATCGTCCATTATTGTCCCCTTGCTGCGGTTACACGGTTATAATGCTCCAGGTAAACCAGCAGAATGGAGATATCCGCAGGAGTAACCCCAGCTATACGGGACGCCTGTCCTATCGAGATTGGACGAATCGTAGCGAGCTTCTGCTTTGCTTCCATAGCAAGACCATGAATTTCGTCATATATGATCGTGTCCGGAATTTTCTTTTTCTCCATTTTTTGCAAACGTTCCACGTGGATCAATTGTTTCTCAATATAACCCGCATATTTGATTTGAATTTCCACTTGCTCCTTCATATCAGCAGTCAGTGCCACCTCGGAAGGTGAGATCTGCTCAATCCAGTCATACCCGATCTCTGGGCGGCGCATCAATGTCAGAAGTGTGCTGCCATCCTGAATCGGTGTGGATCCGATCTCTTCCAGCTTCGGATTCACTTCGACAGGGCGAACTTTGGCTGCCTTCAGACGATTTACTTCCTGTTCTACTTTTGCCTTTTTATCCAAGAATTTAGCATAGCGCTCATCAGGAATCAAACCAATATCATGACCAATTTCCGTCAAACGCATATCGGCATTATCATGACGAAGCAACAAACGGTATTCTGCACGAGAAGTCAGCAGACGATAAGGTTCATTCGTACCTTTGGTAACGAGATCGTCAATCAGAACACCAATGTACCCTTGGGAGCGATCAAGTACGACAGGCTCTTTACCCTGTACTTTACGTGCAGCATTGATGCCTGCCATTACGCCTTGTCCTGCCGCTTCTTCATACCCGGAGGTACCATTAATCTGCCCTGCTGTGAACAGACCTGGCAGACGTTTCGTTTCCAATGAAGGCCACAGCTGTGTTGGCACCATCGCATCATATTCAATTGCGTAGCCGTTACGCATCATTTCTACTTTTTCCATACCCGGGATGGAACGAAGGACCGCTAATTGAACATCCTCTGGCAGACTGGTGGACAGACCTTGTACATAGTATTCCGATGTGTTTTTGCCTTCTGGTTCCAGGAAAATCTGATGTTTCGGCTTGTCGCTAAAACGCACAATTTTGTCCTCGATCGATGGGCAATAACGCGGTCCGGTACCTTCAATAACTCCTGAGAACATTGGAGCACGGTGAAGGTTATCGTTAATAATCTGGTGTGTCTCCACAGACGTATATGTCAACCAGCAAGGCAGCTGCTCATTATCGGAAGATTCCGTTTCATAAGAAAAGAACTTCGGCTCGTCATCCCCTGGCTGAATTTCCGTTTTGCTAAAATCAATTGTATCCTTATGCACACGCGGTGGTGTACCTGTTTTAAACCGAACCAGGTCGAAACCAAGCTCACGCAGATGTTCGGATAACTTAAGGGAGGGCTGCTGATTATTTGGACCACTCTCGTACATCAACTCACCCATAATTACTTTACCGCGTAGATACGTACCTGTTGTCAGAACAACGGCTTTAGCCCGATACTCTGTACCCGTCTGAGTAACCACACCTACGCACTGTCCGTCTTCAACGATCAGGCGATCAACCATGCCTTGACGCATCGTCAGGTTGCGTTCATTCTCCATCGTTTCTTTCATCGTATGCTGGTAAGAGAATTTATCCGCCTGAGCACGAAGTGCATGCACAGCAGGTCCTTTGCCTGTGTTAAGCATTCGCATCTGGATAAAGGTCTTATCGATGTTGCGTCCCATTTCTCCACCAAGTGCATCAATCTCACGTACCACATGTCCTTTTGCCGGTCCCCCAATAGATGGGTTACAAGGCATGAAGGCCACCATATCCAGATTGATGGTAATCATCAGCGTTTTCGAACCCATACGGGCCGCAGCCAATGCCGATTCCACACCAGCATGTCCTGCCCCAACGACGATTACATCATAACTTCCACCATCAAAAGCCATTCCAGTTTACCTCCTTTTTTGCCGCCGCATGCCTAAATTCATGCAACGATCTATTTTCCGTAAAAACGACGAAACGCGATTCACACTAAAGGGAATGCATTTCGATCTATATTAAGCCATCAAGTCTATAGATACTTCAGACATATTTGCGGATTCTTTGACCACCCACAGATGGACTTTATTATCATACTACTTTTCAGCGCCGGTATGTTTGTCAGGTGTTATTTTCCGAGGCAGAATTGAGAGAAAATTTGATCAATCAACGCATCATGTGCTGTATCGCCCACGATCTCACCCAGCTGCTCCCATGCCAGACGAACATCGATCTGAATCATATCAATGGGAATAAACTGCTCTGCCGCTTCATAGGCATCAATGAGCGATTGCTTCGCTTTTTTGAGCAAAGCAATATGACGCACATTGCTGACATACGTCAGGTCGGCCGACTCCAGCTTGCCACTGAAGAACAGTGTCGAGATGGCATCTTCCAATCGGTCCACGCCCAGATCATCTTTCACGGACATCGGAACAAGCCGTTCCTCAGAGATATAACGAAGCAGCACTTCGCGGTCCGCCTGCGGCGCTAAGTCCATTTTATTCATAATAATAATTGATTGTCTACCGCGGATTTGTTCCAATAATTCAATCTCGTCCTCATGCAATGGCTCGGCAGCATTAATAACCATCAATAATAGATCCGCCTCATTCACCGCAGAACGAGAACGCTCCACCCCAATCTTCTCCACGACATCCATCGTTTCCCGAATACCTGCCGTATCGAGCAGCTTGAGCGGTATATTGTTAATCGTAACAAACTCCTCAATGACGTCACGCGTTGTACCTGGAATGTCCGTTACAATTGCGCGGTTGTCCTGGGCCAACGTATTGAGCAATGATGATTTCCCTACGTTTGGCCGGCCTACGATAGCGGTTGTGATGCCTTCACGAAGTATCTTTCCCTGCTCTGCTGTTACTAGCAATTTATCAATTTCAGTCATCACCTGACTGGATTTTTCTTTAATAAATTCAGAGGTTAGTGACTCCACATCATGCTCAGGATAATCGATATTGACTTCGATGTGAGCAAGAGTCTCCACCAACGTGTATCTGAGATCACGCAGCTTGGACGATAATTTGCCCTCTACCTGCTTGAGTGCAACGGAGAAAGCCCGATCGGATTTGGAACGAATGAGATCCATGACCCCTTCCGCCTGGGATAGATCAATCCGCCCATTGAGAAAGGCACGCTTTGTGAACTCGCCGGGTTCAGCGAGGCGAATATCCAGCTGCAACAGCAGATCCATTACACGTTTAACAGACACCACTCCGCCATGGGCGCTAATCTCCACGACATCCTCTGTTGTGAAGGATCGTGGCGCCCGCATCACCGTAACCAATACTTCCTCAATCTTCTCACCAGTCCCCGGATCTACAATATGACCGTAATGAACCGTGTGGGATGCTGCCTGTGTTAGTGGGGTTTTGCTGCGAAAAATCTTCTCCGTCTCCGACACCGCATCCGGGCCGCTCACCCGGATTACAGCGATACCCGCTTCTCCGACTGCTGTTGATATCGCTGTAATCGTATCACTAATCATCGTTATCTCTCCTTGCTCTATTTTAAAATTGCGCCCCTCGGGACGCTATATTAATTTCTATATATAGTTCAGTTGTTTAGTTAAACAATGGCTTATTGAAGTCGCTCTATAGTTTTGGAAAAGTACTTCTGTACGAAAAAAGCAATGGCTTCTGCACCGGGCAGGAAGCCATTGCGTCTTCAATTTCGTGTTATTTCGTCGTAATGACCACGCGCCGATTAGGCTCCTCGCCCTTGCTGTATGTCTTAATCTGCGAGTGATTTTGCAATTTCGCATGAATGACTTTGCGTTCGAGTGGCGGCATTGGCTCCAGCACAACTTCTTTGCCGGTGCGAATAGCCTGTCCAGCCAAACGTTCAGCCAGATCCTCCAGCGTCTTGCGTCGACGTTGACGGAAATTCTCTGCATCGAGTACGATGCGAACGAAACTTTCCGAATAACGATTTGCTACAATGTTCGTTAAATATTGAAGGGCATCCAGCGTCTGTCCACGTCTGCCAATAATCATGCCCAGGTCTTCACCGGCAATATTGAAGATATGTCCATCCCGCTGTTTTTTGATATGCACCTCAACATCCAGTCCCATACCTGCTGCCACTTCTTTTAAGAAAGCAGCCGCTTCCTCATAGGGATTTTTAGCAGCCACACCCTCAAGGGTTGCTTCAACCTGAGGTATATGTGCGGCCGGCTTGATCGGCTGTGAAACAGGTTCAGGCACAGGCAGAAGTTTCACTTCCACTTTAGCGGCCTTAACCCCGATCAAACCCAGGAATCCTTTTGACGGCTGCTCTAACACTTGTATCTCGACCTTGTCCCGGCTCACGCCAAGCTCAGCCAATCCTTGGTTTACAGCATCTTCAACGGTTTTTCCTGACGCAATGACTTTGGTCATTTCGATTTTTTGGCCCCTTTCGAACCTTTTCCAGAGACAGTTGCCTTGCCACCGTTTTTGCGTTTAGCTCCATTTCCATTTTTGGAAGAGCTGGTCTGCTTCACGTTGACCTCAGCCACGACTTTATCATTATTCCGGTAAAGGAAATAGTTTTGCACGATCGTGTAGATGTTACTGTAGAACCAGTACAGTGGCAATGCAGCCGGGAACTGATACGACATGACGAAGATCAATATCGGGTACACCCACAGCATGAATTGCATCGGTCCAACCTGCTGTGCAGGGTTCATGCGCATCATCATCCATGTTTGAACGAATGTAGTGATGGCAGCAAGCACTGGCAAAATAAACAGGTGATCCGGCGCTCCGAGTTGAAGCCACAAGAAATCATGTGTTCTCAGACTCGAGTTTCCGTAAATGGAGTTATAAAGTGCGATATAAATCGGCATCTGAATCAGAAGTGGTAGGCAACCCGCCATCGGATTAACTTTGTTCTCCTGAAACAACTTCATTGTTTCTTGCTGAACTTTCTCAGGTGTATCTTTATACTTGGCTTGAATTTCTTTCAACTGCGGCTGAATAGCTTGCATCGCCTTGGAGCTGCGAACTTGCTTCATTGTCAGCGGCAAAATTAACGTCCGTACAATTAACACCATCACAAGGACGGCCAATCCATATTCACCGTTAAACCAGTTGGCAAATGTATCGAGCGCCAGTGAGAACCAATAAATAACATTGGCTTGCCAAAAAGAATCACTATTCTTCAGATCTTCCGTAGTAACCCCGGCTCCTTGTGGAGTACATCCGGCGAGTACAGTGACCATTGCAATGACTGCAATGAGGAGAATCCACTTCCCCTTTGATGTCTTCAATCGCGACACTTCATAACCCCTCTCTTAACCATTCCATTCCAACGTAAATCATACCATAATTAGGAGGACAAATAAACCGAAGCTTACCGCTTGCCCGACTTCAAAAGAGAGCCCTTGCGCATCGCATGCAGCAGGCTTTTTTCCATATCCTTATAGGACATGTCCAATGCACCTTTTCTGACGATAAAGATCAGATCCATCTGCGTGACAATCTCATTCTCATGATGACGTACAATTTCCTTAATCATGCGTCTCATCCGGTTGCGTACAACAGCGTTTCCGATTTTCTTGCTGCAGGATACACCCACTCGGAATTGTTCTGTATCTTTACGACGACAGCCATACACCACAAACTGATGATTGGCAAACGATTTCCCATACCGGTATACGCGGCTAAAGTCCGCCCGGTTTCGTAAACGCAGTCTTTTATACACAGCGCTTCTCCTTGCTGTTCTCCACCAACATTATTGACGAAGGCCTCATTACTGATTTAGTATAGGCTTTCTTGAATAACGATAAACCGTCTTGGCGGCAACTTCATTTGGGATGATTGTTGATCAGTCATTTCAACTGAGCAAACATTCATCCTTATATAAGGAACGTTTTCGAAAAAACGGACATCTCATTCATTGAACATACATGTGTACTTATGCTTTTTCGCAGCCAATTCAGACCTGATCTATACCAGCATCCAGTCTGAAATGACCTATTTAAGAAAAAAAAGACCACCTCGGTGGTCTTCACATGCATTAAGCACTCAGGACTTTACGGCCTTTAAGGCGACGTGCAGCCAGAACTTTACGTCCGTTGCTCGTGCTCATTCTTTTCCGGAAACCATGAACTTTTTTACGTTTGCTAACGTTCGGTTTGAATGTAGGTCTCAATGTATTGCACCTCCTTACAAGGAAATACTTATGTGATGAATCACTTTCATCTTCACAGAAAACACCTTTATACATTTAACCACGTACACCTGGAAAAGTCAACTGCGAGCCACGTACCTCCTTTCTCCTTTTAATGCCTATTCCACCCTACCGAAACGGACATGGATTCGTTCTCCTGTTTATAACCTTCATAAAGCATCAATCAGAAGCACCAAAAGTTATCCCCAAGTCACGGTTCATTCACCAAAAATCAACTTTTACGGTTATCCACACCCCTCAAAACCCTTAATCTTATCTTTCATCACCCCTTCAAGTTATTCACATGTGGATAACGATTATTTAACGTTGATTTACTGTTTCATTGGCCCAGGTTTCGGTTAATATTCCTACGTTTCTGAAGAACTATAGTGATGTAACGATCCAATAGATGAGCAAATATTTTGGCTTTTGAAATGATATACTTTAAATTTAATGTATCCGCTTTATTCTTATGGTTTACAAGTTTTCAAGAAAGGTGTAGGATAAAAAAAACACATCTTGTATACAAGTATACTTTTAGGAAGTGCAGTATAGATCCTGACTCATTTAAAGGAAGATAATTATTCCTCCAGCTCCTTGATAAATCCATTTGAAGCAGTATAACGTTCCTAAATTCAGTAGGTGCACAGAGAATAGAACCACTTATTCTCATCATAAGGATTGATGTAAATCGCTCAATCTGCAAAATAGTTGTGCTATGATCAGTATTGAACTGATTACTTATAATAGGAGCGTTAGCCATTATGCTGTTTCCTTCATCCTGGCTTCAGGGAGCTTCCCGCGGGGAAGCCATTGCCTGCGAACTAAGACTGCGGATCATTAGCGGAACCCTTCGTCCTGGCGAAATTTTGTCAGAAAATCGGATTGCCGCTGATTTTGACAGCAGTCGCTCACCTGTACGTGAAGCGTTAAGAACATTGTCGAATGAAGGGCTCATTCGGCTGGAGCGTATGGGTGTCGTTGTCATTGGATTGAAAATTAAAGATGTTGAGGAATTGTACGATGTACGTTTCCTGATTGAAAGTTTTGTGCAGCAGCGGCTTGCGGGGGATGTGCCAGATCAATTGATTACCCAGCTACGTAATGTGATAGACAAGATGGACTTGGCTGGACGCCATCAAGATGCGGTTGAATTCGCATATCAGGATCTCACTTTTCACGAGACTATTATTGAAGCTGCCCAGCATTCCCGTATTTTACATCTATGGAGAAGCATTCGTTATGTTGTCATGACGGTCATGCTGCTCACCACCCGCAGGGTATTTATTCAGGGCGAGCAGAAAGTAAGCGCTGTAATTGGTAAACATCGTTTGCTGATCGAGGCTCTTGAATCGGGTGATAAAACACGCATTCAAGCTGGAGTCCGCACGTATTTTCAGGATTCAGGCAAGACGCTGCACGAAAGCTTTGATTCTTAATGACTTGTAATGAAATTCCATTCGTCAATTCATGGAATATCTGTGCAGAGGGTTCGCAATCATATCCATTGTGAATGATTGCGCTCCAACTTGTCGACAAGTATACAAAATGCGATTTGTTTCAATTTTTTGGGGCATATTAAGAGGGATTCAAGCCGCCCGTGCTGCATGATCGTAAAAGTGTCTTCCCTCCACCTGGTCATGGAACCATTGTAAGCGTTATATATCAGAAAAAAAGGAGCATACCTCATGAGCACTCTTTTTGGGCTATCCCATAATGCAACGTTATTGGTCTGGACATTAATTGCGATTGTCTTCTTGATCGTGTTGATCTCCAAATATAAATGGAATCCTTTCATTACCCTTTTAATATCTGCATTAATGCTTGGTTTACTTACAGGCATGAAACCCGCGGATGTCATTTCCTCCATTACGGGAGGACTTGGTGGAACACTTGGAACGATCGCCATCGTTATCGGTCTTGGCACCATGCTTGGTAAGATGATGGCCGAATCCGGCGGAGCCGAGCGTATTGCTACCACACTGGTGGATCGTTTTGGTGTAAAACGTGTGCACTGGGCGATGATGATTGTTGGTTTTATCGTCGGTATCCCTGTATTCTTCGAAGTCGGCGTCATTCTGCTCATTCCGATCATTTTCACCGTTGCACGTAAAACCAATATGTCGCTGCTGCAGATCGGTATTCCGATTTTGGCAGGTCTCTCTACTGTACATGGTCTCGTTCCACCTCACCCGGCTCCCATGATTGCCATCGAAGCGTTCAGCGCCGATTTGGGTAAAACGATCTTGTACTCCCTTATTGTAGGTATCCCGACTGCTATTATCGCTGGACCTCTGTTTGGTAAATTTATCGGTAAAAGAATACATACCGAACCGCCTGCAGAGCTGGCTGAACAATTCGCTACGAAAAAAAGTAACAACTTGCCCGGTTTCGGCATAACCCTGTTTACCATCTTGCTGCCGGTCATTTTGATGCTTATTGGCTCCATCGCCAATATCGTAGACCCAGACGCTACAAGCGGATTTACCGTTTTCTGTGAATTTATTGGCCATGAAATTATAGCCCTGCTGATCTCCGTCGTGTTCGCCCTCTTTTCGCTCGGTTTCTCACGTGGGTTCAACAAACATGACATCTCCCGCTTCACCAGTGAATGTCTGGCACCTACGGCGACCATCATTCTCATCATTGGCGGTGGCGGTGCATTCAAACAGGTGTTGATCAATAGTGGTGTAGGTAATGCCATTGCTGAGGTCGCCACACATGCCAATATTAATGTGATCCTGTTCGCCTGGCTTGTAGCCGCACTCATTCGGGTTGCTACCGGTTCAGCAACTGTGGCCATGACGACAGCAGCTGGTATTGTAGCTCCGGTCCTTGCACTAACGCCTGGTGCCAATATTGAACTTGTCGTACTCGCTACCGGTGCAGGTTCACTTGTACTATCTCATGTGAACGACGCAGGCTTCTGGATGATCAAAGAATTCTTCAACATGAGTGTCTCGCAGACGCTGAAGACGTGGACCGTTATGGAAACACTATTATCTGTTGTTGGACTGATCTTTATTTTGCTGCTGAGTACAGTCGTATAAATTGACTACCTATATAGAAGAAGAAAATAAATCCACACCATTAGAGTTTTATTTTATGGGTTCAAAAGAAAGAAGGTTTATGTAAAGTGAACAACTATATGATTGGGATGGATATCGGTACAACCAGTACCAAATCCGTACTCTTTACGGAACAGGGCGAAGTTGTAAGCACGTCGACTCAAGAATATCCTTTATACACCCCAGCTCCCGATGTCGCTGAGCAGGATCCAGAACAAATTGTGCAAGCTGCCCTTCGCTCCGTACGCGGCGTGATGGATCAAAGCGGCGTAGCTGCGGAACAAATTATGTTCGTGTCCTGCAGCTCTGCCATGCACAGTGTTATTGCGATGGGACAAGATGGTATGCCCCTCACTCGCTGTATCACTTGGGCCGACAACCGTAGCGCTGCCTGGGCTGACAAACTGCAAGAGAATGGACTGGGGCATCGTATCTATTTGCGAACAGGTACACCGATCCACCCCATGTCGCCACTGACCAAATTAATGTGGCTGCGCCATGACGAACCTGAACTGTTTCAACGTACCGCCAAATTTATCTCTATTAAAGAATATTTGTTCTTCCGTCTGTTCGGTCAATATGTCGTAGATCACTCCATCGCTTCATGTACTGGTCTGCTCAATCTGGAACAACTGGATTGGGATGCAGAAGCACTTGAGGTTGCAGGCATTACACCTGACCATCTATCGCAGCTCGTCGCGACCACACATATTATAGAGGGAATGGATCGCACATGGGCTGAAAAAATGGCTCTCTCCCCCTCTACTCCCTTCGTCATCGGTGCAAGTGACGGGGTATTGTCCAATCTTGGGGTAAACGCCATTGAGCCTGGCGTTGTTGCAGCTACGATCGGCACCAGCGGCGCGATTCGCACTGTCGTTGACCGTCCTGTTACCGATCCAAAAGGTAGAACGTTCTGTTATGCCCTCACTGAGAATCTTTGGGTTATCGGCGGACCTGTGAATAACGGTGGCATGCTGTTCCGTTGGGTACGGGATGAATTCGCTGCCTCTGAAGTGGAGACAGCTAAACGGCTCGGCATCAATTCCTATGATGTACTCACCAAGATTGCGGAACGCGTCAGCCCCGGTTCGGAAGGACTTCTATTCCATCCGTACCTTTCAGGGGAACGCGCCCCTTTATGGAATCCGGACGCCCGGGGTTCCTTCTTTGGTTTGACCCTTCACCACCAGAAAGAGCATATGATTCGTTCCGTTTTGGAAGGGGTTATTTTCAACCTTTATACGGTACTGCTGGCCATGGAAGAACAGATCGGACAACCTACCTCCATTCAGGCAACGGGTGGTTTCGCTCGTTCCCCACTCTGGCGTCAGATGATGTCCGATATATTCAACCAGGAAGTCATTGTGCCCGAGAGCTTCGAAAGTTCCTGTCTGGGGGCCGTCGTGCTCGGTCTTTATGCTACAGGGCGAATTAAATCGCTTCATGCCGTTTCATCTATGGTTGGTACAACACACAAGCATACCCCTATTAAAGAACATGCATCGATCTACCAGGAGCTGCTCCCCATCTTTATTCGCATTTCGCGAAAATTGGAAGAAGAATATGCAGACATCGCGGATTTCCAACGTAAATTTTCCGCTCATAACGAGTAAATCATACTTTTATAACCACCAAAAAGAGGTAGTTCTCTTAGACCACCATTCCGGTCTTCAGGAACAACCTCTTTTTGGCATACGCAAAACTGCTACAATGGGGACACATCCATCTCCAAGGTTTGCACGCTTATCCATCCTACCTCTTTTAGGAATAAATCCTACGTTCAATTCATACAAATCAGTAAACGTTCCTTCGTACTAACAGGCCCTCTTCCTGATCTCCTCAGCATTTGATTTTGGCGTTTCCTCAATTCCTCTATCAATTCCTCTCTTCAAAAAAGGAAAGAGGGTATGAAGAATCACTCCCCTGTAAATCCCCAAAACGGCCATTATCTCTTTACGGTTATCCACAGAGAGGTTATTCACAAACAGAGAATACTTTTACACACAATTCAGCATCATTTGACGAATAACCTGTGTATAAAATAATTTGGGTTTTTGGGTCATCTTGTCGAAAGTTAAACAATTTATAAACAATATATTGTGTTGTGATTAAAAATTATACACAAGTTATTGAATTTGTGGATAAAATCACGCGATACATTGAAATGCCGGGCTTCTTTTGCTATGATTGTATTACTTTTGGATGTGAATATGTGATCTGACCCATAATATTATCAACAGCCTGTGGATAAAGTTGTGAACAATTTTCCGTTGTTCATTCTTTTTTTGTTTTCGACCTGCGGGGGTTTGGGGATAAATTCAACAATATATCTCGTATTTCGACACTGCATCATGGCTTAAGCCACACTTGGAACATGTAAAAGGAGTGACAGTCTGTGGACAGCCATACTTCTGATTTATGGCAGCAAATTTTATCAATTATACAAAACAAGCTCAGCAAACCCAGCTTTGACACTTGGTTCAAAGCAACCAAAGCAACCAAGCTGAACGATCGTTCGATCGTCATATCCGCACCAACCACGTTTGCCGTCGAATGGCTGGAGAGCCGTTACACCAAACTGGTCGGATCGACGGTATATGAGCTGCTTGGCAAACAGGTCGATGTGAAATTTGTCATCGAGGAGAACAAGCCTGCTGAACCGGACCCTCAACTGCCAGCGCCAACGCCTACAGTTGTTCAGGAAGAAGCGGTACTCAGCATGCTGAATCCAAAATATACATTCGATACATTTGTCATTGGGCCGGGCAACCGTTTTGCCCACGCCGCATCGCTGGCGGTCGCTGAAGCGCCCGCCAAAGCATACAATCCTCTGTTTCTCTATGGAGGGGTAGGTCTTGGCAAAACTCACTTGATGCATGCGATCGGACATTACGTCCTGGAGCATGATCCGGGCAGCAAAGTTGTTTATTTGTCATCTGAGAAATTCACGAACGAATTCATTAACTCGATCCGTGATAACCGCGGGGAGAGCTTCCGTAACAAATACCGTAGTGTCGACATTCTGCTCATTGATGATATTCAGTTCTTGGCTGGAAAAGAATCGACGCAAGAGGAATTTTTCCATACGTTTAATGCGCTGCATGAGGAACGGAAACAGATCATTATCTCCAGCGACAGACCGCCGAAGGAAATTCCGACCCTGGAAGAACGGCTTCGTTCCCGTTTTGAATGGGGGTTAATTACGGATATCCAGCCTCCAGATCTGGAGACACGGATTGCTATTTTGCGTAAAAAAGCTCGTGCGGAAAACCTGGATATCCCGAATGAGGCGATGATGTACATCGCCAACCAGATTGATACCAATATTCGTGAACTGGAAGGGGCACTGATTCGGGTTGTTGCCTATTCTTCGCTGACTAATCAAGATGTAACCACTCATCTAGCAGCTGAAGCACTGAAGGATATTATTCCTTCCAGTCGTCCAAAAATGATCACTATTCACGACATCCAACAAAAGGTCGGCGAGTATTACAGCCTTAAGCTTGAAGATTTTAAAGCACGGAAACGGACCAAGGCCGTTGCGTTCCCAAGACAGATTGCTATGTATCTCTCTCGTGAACTTACAGACTTTTCTCTGCCCAAAATAGGTGAAGCATTTGGAGGGCGAGATCATACCACCGTCATCCATGCGCACGAAAAGATCTCCCAGGCGATTAAAGTCGATCAGGATCTCTATAAAGTTATCAACAACTTAACCGAAAAAATTAAGAATCCAACCTGAATAAGTCCCAAGCCTGTGCACAACGTATACACATGTGGATAGGCTTGGGCTTATGGGTTTATACCCACTTATCCACATATTCAGTGCCCCTATTACTATTATTACTATAAAGATCTAAAAGATATCATCTCCAAATAAGCGATTTCGAAGCTTGGCCTCCGGCCTTTTGAAAAACACATTTCAACACCTCTACACCCAAAAAAACCGCTAGGAGTGAAACCATGAAAATCAGCATAATGAAAAGCTACTTGAACGAATCCATCCAGCAAGTATCCAAAGCCATCTCAAGCCGTACAACGATCCCAATTCTGAGCGGTATCAAATTCGACGTTAATCATCAAGGTGTGACGTTGACAGCAAGCGACACCGATATTTCAATTCAATCCTTCATCCCGCTTGAAGATGGTGATAAAAGTGTTGTTCAGGTGGAACAACCTGGTAGTGTTGTACTGCCAGCCAAGTTTTTTGTCGAGATCATCAAAAAGCTGCCTTCCCAAGAAGTGCACATGGAGGTAAAAGAAAACTTCAACACCTTTATCTCCGCAGGAGCTACCGAAATTCAACTGGTTGGTCTTGATCCAGAAGAATTCCCAGTATTGCCAAGCATCGAAGAGAACCAAACGGTCTCCATTCCAGGAGATTTGCTCAAAAATATGATTAAACAAACTGTATTCTCCATTTCCACACATGAAACTACACCAATTCTGACAGGTGTACTCTGGAGTTTGGGCGACAATGAACTGAAATTTGTGGCAACTGACCGTCACCGTCTTGCTACTCGTTCAGCAATGCTGGATAATGCAGAAGGTGTGCGATTCAACAATGTGGTGATCTCGGGCAAAACGCTGAACGAACTCAGCAAAATTGTGCCGGATCAAAATACACTTGTGGATATCGTTGTCGCTGATAATCAAGTCTTGTTCAAAATCGACCGTGTTCTGTTCTATTCGCGTATTTTGGACGGAACTTATCCGGATACTTCTAGAATTATTCCGACTTCGTACAAAACAGAACTCGTTTTGGATACAAAAAAATTAAGCGAATCGATCGACCGGGCTTATTTGCTGTCGCGTGAAGAAAAAACAAATATTGTGCGGATGCAGACGATGGATTCCGGATCGATCGAAATTTCATCTAGCTCCTCCGAGCTGGGGAAAGTAAGAGAAGAGATCGAACCTGCCGACTTTAACGGCGAACCGCTGAAAATCTCGTTCAACTCCAAATATATGCTGGATGTGCTGAAAGTGGTGGAGAGTGAGCAGCTGATGATCGCTTTCACTGGTGTCATGAGCCCGATCATCCTGAAACCGCTGGACGACAGTCACAGCCTGTACGTCATATTGCCTTACCGGACGACCAACTAACGAGAGGAAGATCATAGTGAACCAAGTAGCGATTCGTACGGAATATATTAAGCTCGACCAATTTTTGAAACTGGCCGATTGCATCCCAACCGGAGGCATGGCAAAAGCACTGCTTCAGGACGGACTTGTACGTGTGAATAAAGAGCCAGAGGAACGCCGGGGACGCAAGTTATACCCTGGGGATATCGTTGAGGTGGACGGAGAAGGTTCGTTCGAAGTTGTCGCACAATAAGAAGACCAGTTAGATCCTGCTGCCTCCTGACGGACGGGATAAAAGGGAGGTTACCGCGTGTTTGTAAACAGCATAGATCTGCAGCAATTCCGCAATTATGAACATCTAAGACTGGATTCATTTGGTCCTGTGAATCTTTTGATCGGGCAAAATGCCCAAGGTAAGACTAATCTTGCAGAAGCCATCTTTGTGCTAGCACTCACCAAGAGCCATCGTACATCCCGCGACAAGGAACTGATTCGTTTCGGTGAAGAACGTGCCAGGCTCGCAGCAGAGGTCGACAAAAAGTACGGAGCGGTCAAGCTTGAGCTATCTTTGTCGCAACAAGGCAAAAAAGCAAAGATCAACGGACTGGAACAGCGTAAGCTGAGTGATTTTGTCGGAGCGCTTAATGTGGTGATGTTTGCACCGGAAGATCTTGAGATTGTCAAAGGCACACCGGGGGTCCGCCGCCGGTTTCTTGACATGGAGATTGGACAGGTGGCTCCAGGCTACCTGTATCATCTGCAGCAATATCAAAAAGTGCTTGTCCAGCGTAACAATCTGCTCAAGCAATTATGGGGGCAGAACGCTTCAGCGCAGACCATGCTTGAGGTGTGGAATGAACAACTGGTGGAGCATGGTGTTAAAATCGTCAAAAAAAGGAAACAATTCATAAAGAAACTGCAAAAGTGGGCTGAAACGATTCATCAGGGCATCACCGGAGGCGGAGAAGTCCTGCGCCTGGCCTACCTTCCTTCCTTCAGCGAAGCCGCTGAGGAAGATGAAGCTGTCTTAATGGACCAATTTATGATAAAATTATCACAAATGAAAGAGCAGGAGATTCGCCGAGGCACAACCCTTAGTGGGCCGCATCGGGATGACCTGTCCTTTTTCATTAACGATCGGGAAGTACAAACGTATGGCTCGCAGGGGCAGCAGCGTACAACGGCGTTGTCCCTTAAACTTGCGGAAATTGAACTGATTCATGAAGAAATCGGAGAATATCCGGTCCTGCTGCTGGACGATGTACTGTCTGAACTGGATCCGTTTCGTCAGACGCAGCTGATCGAAACGTTCCAGAGCAAGGTGCAGACCTTTATTACGGCTACCGGCATCGAGAGTCTGAACGTTGACAAACTCAAAGATGCCAGTATTTATCACGTTCATGCCGGACAGGTTGAACGCTAAGGAGTGAGGGCTTATGTACATTCATCTGGGCGGTGAGAAGATTATCCGTTCTTCCGAATTGGTTGCTATTTTTGATATATCGATTGAAAAATCCTCAAAAATCTCCAAGCAGTATGTCACGCATGCCGAGCAGGAAAAAACAGTGGAGCATATTGGTGAAGAGGAAGCCAAGTCCATTGTCGTGACCAAAAACATTGTGTACTACTCGCCTATTTCCTCAGCTACGCTCAAGAAGCGAGCTCACATTTTTCCTGATCTCTAGCCTATCGGCGATACGAGTTATTGTACCTTTTGCTGCTTGTCTTTATTTAGATTGCTTACTGGAATTAAGGGGATATGTTCATTTCAGCATGCATTCTTAGTTAACGCATATTTACGATATTGAATCTATAGAAGTAGGTGAAAGGCATGTCTATGAATCAACCGTCATATGGTGCAGATGAAATTCAGGTACTTGAAGGGCTGGAAGCCGTACGTAAACGACCGGGGATGTATATTGGTTCCACCAGTGCCAAAGGTCTGCATCATCTCGTTTGGGAAGTAGTGGACAATAGTATTGACGAAGCACTCGCAGGTTATTGTGATCATATCGAAGTTACTATTCATGAAGATAACAGCGTCACTGTAGTCGATAACGGGCGGGGGATTCCTGTCGGTGAACATGCCAAAATGAAACGTCCTGCACTTGAGGTTGTAATGACTGTTCTGCATGCAGGCGGTAAATTTGGCGGTGGCGGGTACAAAGTATCCGGTGGTCTTCATGGTGTAGGTGTATCTGTCGTCAATGCTCTATCAGCGAAAGTTGTTGTTACAGTTAAGGTTGACGGCCATGTGTATCAACAGGAATACCGTCGTGGTGCTCCGCAGTATGACCTGAAAACGATCGGAACAACGGAGGAAACGGGAACAACAGTTACGTTCCATCCGGATCCGGAGATTTTCACGGAAACAACTGTTTATGACTACGAAACATTGCTGACTCGTATTCGTGAGCTCGCGTTCCTGAACAAGGGAATTGGCATGACTTTAACCGATGAACGTACAGGTGTAACCAACTCTTTCCTGTATGAGGGCGGTATTATTGAGTATGTCTCGTTCCTGAACCAGAAGCGTGAAGCGTTGCACGAAAATCCGATTTATGTGGAAGGATCAAGAGATAACATTCAGGTGGAAGTTGCGTTGCAATACAATGACAGCTACACCGAGAATATTTATTCTTTTGCCAACAACATCAACACACATGAGGGCGGGACGCACGAATCCGGCTTTAAGAGTGCCCTTACCCGGATTATCAATGATTATGCACGTAAAGCGGGTGTAATCAAAGACAGTACAGGCAACCTGTCCGGGGATGATGTACGCGAAGGTCTGACAGCAATCATCTCGGTCAAGATCCCTGATCCGCAATTTGAGGGACAGACGAAGACCAAGCTTGGTAACAGTGAAGTGCGAGGAATTGTCGAATCCCTGTTTGCTGAGAAGCTGCAGGAATTCCTGGAAGAGAATCCTTCCGTATCCCGTCGCATTTTGGAAAAAGGACTGCAAGCTGCCCGTGCACGTGAAGCAGCTCGTAAAGCACGTGAACTGACGCGTCGTAAAGGTGCACTCGAAGTCAGCTCTTTGCCAGGTAAACTGGCCGACTGTTCATCCAAGGATGCTTCAATCAGCGAATTGTATATCGTCGAAGGTGACTCTGCCGGTGGATCAGCGAAACAAGGACGAGATCGTCATTTCCAAGCGATTTTGCCACTGCGTGGTAAGATTCTGAACGTGGAAAAAGCACGTCTTGACCGGATTTTGGGTAATGCGGAGATCAGAGCGATTATTACTGCAATGGGTACAGGTATTGGTGATGACTTCGATATTACCAAAGCACGTTATCACAAAATCATTTTGATGACGGATGCCGACGTCGACGGCGCCCACATTCGGACATTGCTTCTGACATTCCTTTATCGCTATATGCGCAAAATCATTGAGGCGGGTTATGTATACATTGCCCAACCGCCATTGTTCAAGATTGAGCGCAACAAAGTAATTCGTTATGCGGGTTCTGAGAAAGAACGCGATGAAATTATCGCAACCCTCGGGGAAAATGCGAAGTTTAATATCCAGCGTTACAAAGGTCTTGGTGAGATGAATGCCGGACAACTGTGGGAAACAACGATGGACCCTGAGAGCCGGACCATGCTTCAAGTATCGATCAGCGATGCGATGCTGGCCGATGCGATGTTCGACACCTTGATGGGAGATAATGTTGAACCTCGTCGTGACTTTATTCAGGAAAATGCAAAATACGTTAAAAACCTCGACATCTAACGATATTCGAAGAGGCGCCTGTGAGGGCGCCTTTTTTACATTATGGGGTTATAGCTACAGAGATTTTAGGTTGGACTCTGGAGTGCCTGTTATCGGTGTGTGCGGATTTTGGAAGAGGAGGCTTGGGCTTTGGGTGCGGCACGAGATGTTTTTCCTTTTTTGGATGGTAATCTGCCGTAAGCTCTCGCATAACGCTTGATCTTCCGGTACGTTTCCTTGTCAGGCAGCAGGCCAAAAGCATAGATGCCCGGCAATGTGTTGACTTCAATAATCCATGGCCGTCCATCTTCGTCCAGTGCGATATCGATACCAATCTCTTTGAGTCTTGGAAAAGACCTCTGTAACTGTACCGCGGTATGAATGCCTAAACGATATAGCTCACTGCGCAGTTGCTGGAACCGATCCTGGTCAAAATGAGGGCGTACCAACTCATTAAAGGTGGCCAATCGTCCGCCGCCATGAATGTTGGTAATGATCTTGCCCGGTGCAGCAACTCTTCCCAGGATACCTGTCGTTTCCCAGTTGCGTTGTAGATTTTTCTGGGTCAATACCCGCAGGTCGAAAGGTAATCCATCATGTTTCATCAGCGGAATACCTTGCTGAATGATATATTCACGATTCTGGATACGTTCATTGAGCGCCAAATCCAGCTCATCGAGGGAATGGAAGTGTTTTTCCTCTGTCCCATATCGAAGTTCATACGTGGTCAGAGGGACTTCAGCAGAGATCTCGGCACCGACTTCAGCTTCGGATGGGGAGAGAGGATCAACAGTGTTCTCCGATGTATCTGCATCGGTAATCGAGTGTGGGTTCATACGAATGGTTTTTACCCGCATGACGCCATTACCGTATGTTCCCCGATCCGGTTTGATATAGTTTGTCTCGAATAATTCAGTCATCCGTTCCAGGGTCTGGCGACTATATTGTCGTGTTACTGGTATATATCCATTCACATTACGGCTGCGTTGTAACACAGCAGTCTTGGTCCATTTGCTGGATACACGCTGGATGCTCAAGAGCCATCAGTCCTTTCGTGTTTTAATGGGGTTTATAAGAGTGGCAGACGCGGAGAAATCAAAGGACAAGAGATGATTTCAGTGGTATAATAGAGAAATATGGCGTTTTGTGCGGTTTTGTTGCACAGATGTAGTTTGATCGTAGAACGGGAACGGTCTAAGCCTGAATATACACCGTACAATTGCCGCTTTTTCTAGCATTGTATGTACAATTGGGGAGGAAGGCAGGGCGAACCCCCAGACTCTCTAAAGTTCCCGGAAGAAAGGCTATTGCCCAGCGGACGTTTAATTGTTTACCTTTTGTGAAAGTAATATAATAAAGAGTAGCGTCCTTGTGCGGTTTTAGCCTTGTTAGGCTCTTCACATATAATTAATTTTGAATGCTTGAATGGAATGTTTGTTGAAGGACAAGAAGGAGGTCCAGCATGGCGGAAGAAATGAACTCGCAGATTAAAGATCGGGATATTGGCGTCGAGATGCGTGAATCGTTTATGGATTATGCGATGAGCATTATTGTGAGCCGTGCCTTACCTGACGTGCGTGACGGATTGAAGCCGGTTCACCGGCGTATTCTGTATGCAATGTCCGAGCTAGGCATGACACCCGATAAACCACATAAAAAATCAGCCAGAATCGTCGGTGAAGTTATCGGTAAGTATCACCCACACGGTGACTCTGCCGTATACGAAACGATGGTACGGATGGCGCAAGACTTCTCCCTGCGCTACATGCACGTAGATGGACATGGTAACTTTGGATCGGTGGATGGCGATATGGCAGCAGCCATGCGTTATACGGAAGCCCGGTTGTCCAAAATCGCTATGGAAATGCTCAGAGACATCAACAAGGATACGATTGACTTCCAGCCGAACTATGACGGTGAAGAAAGTGAACCTATCGTACTTCCAGCTCGTTTTCCTAACTTGCTTGTTAATGGTGTCGGCGGGATTGCGGTAGGTATGGCGACCAACATTCCTCCTCATAACCTGGGAGAGGTCATTGATGGTGTGCAAGCCATGATCAAAAATCCGGACATCACTTCCATGGAATTGATGGATTATATTCAAGGACCAGACTTCCCAACTTCGGGTTATATTTTGGGACGCTCCGGCATTCGCCAGGCGTATCAAACTGGACGTGGTTCAGTAACGATGCGGGCCAAAACCAACATCGAAGAAAACAACAACAAAGCACGGATTATCGTTACAGAACTTCCTTATCAGGTGAACAAGGCAAGACTCGTTGAGAAAATTGCTGAGTTGGTACGTGATAAAAAGATTGATGGTATTACCGATCTCCGTGATGAGTCTGACCGTAACGGTATGCGGATTGTAATTGAGCTTCGCAGAGATGTGAACCCGGGTGTAGTATTGAACAACCTGTACAAGCATACAGCGATGCAGTCTACTTTTGGGATTAACATGCTGGCGATTGTAAATAAAGAACCTAAGATTTTGAATCTGCGAGAAGTGTTGTATCACTACTTGCAGCATCAGATTGAGGTTATACGCAGACGTACACAGTTCGAACTGAAAAAAGCGGAAGCACGCGCGCACATTCTGGAAGGCTTGCGTATCGCGCTGGATCATATTGATGAGATTATTGCGTTGATTCGTTCATCCAGCAATACGGATGCAGCCAGAGAAGGTCTGATTGAGCGTTTTTCACTCAGTCATGATCAGGCTCAAGCTATCCTCGATATGCGTCTGCAACGCCTCACAGGTCTGGAACGCGAGCGCATCGAAAATGAGTATAACGAACTGATGGTCAAAATTAAGGAATATCGTGAGATTTTGGCCAATGAGCACCTGGTGCTCGAAATTATCAGCACGGAGCTGCAAGAAATCCGTGATCGCTTCAGCGATGATCGTCGTACCGAAATCACTGTAGGTGAAGAGAGCATTCTGGACGAGGATCTGATTCCGCGTGAAGAAGTTATCATCACCATCACCCATACAGGCTATGTGAAACGTCTGCCGGTATCCACATACCGCAGTCAGAAGCGTGGCGGCCGTGGGGTTGTGGGAATGGACACTAAAGATACCGACTTTGTTGAGCATCTATTTGTGACCAACTCTCACAATTACCTCATGTTCTTTACCGACAAAGGTAAAGTGTACCGTCTCAAAGCCTATGAGATTCCAGAGCTTGGACGTACAGCACGAGGAACGCCGATTATCAACCTGATTCAGATCGAGCAGGGTGAATCGGTCAATGCCGTGATTCCAGTTCAGGAATTCGAAAGTGACAAGTATCTGTTCTTTGCTACCCGTCAAGGGGTTGTGAAGAAGACACCACTTGAGGATTACACGAATATTCGCAAAGGCGGTCTGATTGGGATTTCCCTGCGTGATGATGATGCCCTTATTGATGTTAAGCTGACAGACGGACAGCAAGAGATCATTATGGGTACAGCTCACGGGATGTCCATCCGATTCTCCGAAGGAAATGTCCGTTCCATGGGACGGAGTGCAACCGGGGTTAAAGGGATCACACTGGATGAGCAGGATGTTGTAATCGGTATGGACGTTGTAGATCAGGAACTGGATGTTCTGATTGTTACAGCTAAAGGTTACGGTAAACGTACCCCTGTCAGCGATTATCGGATGCAGACTCGTGGCGGTAAAGGGATTAAAACCATTAACGTCACAGATAAGAACGGTGCGGTAGTCAGCCTGAAAATGGTTAAGACAGAAGAAGATCTGATGATCATCACTTCCAGTGGTACGTTAATTCGGATGAGCATGGAAGGCATATCCACGATGGGTCGATACACGCAAGGCGTGAAGCTGATTCATATTCGGGATGAAGATGCCGTAGCTACCGTCAGCCGAATTGACAAGAATGAGGAAGAACCAGATGAAGAATTGCTTGAAGGTGTAGAAGCCGTTGATTCTGAAGGTTTAGAGTCAACTCTGGATGAGGGCACGGTTTCCGATGCTGAAGTTGAGGGCGATGATTCAGGTTCAGAAGCATAGAAACAATTATCTATAACGAAAATCATTTCATGATTGCAATGAAATTGGAGGGCTCCCATATGGGGGCCCTTTGTTATTTTCATAGCCCAGGACCATTGTCCTCGAAATCTGGGATGTACAGCCTGATTTTTGAGTAATATAATGGGAATTAACGTGAAAAACCGGGACTATGGTCTTGATATCATTATAGAAGAACGATGAGTGAGGGGAATAAACATGGGATTAATCACCCTGTCTGAAGTCAAACCAGGACTTAAACTGGGAAATGACGTACAAACGCTTCGTGGTAATGTTCTGTTTCAGAAGGGCAAAGTCATTCTGCCTAAAGATGTGGAAGTACTTAGAGCTTTTATGATTCATCAAGTGGACATCGAGCAAGAAAGAACAGGGACAAGCAGCTCAGGTTCTAAGGCTTCATCCGCCTCTTCGGTCCATGCAGGTACTGAGAAGAACGGAGAACGGGCAGGGAAAGGAAGCAGCGCAGTCTCAGCACCGGTATTATCGTCTCTGCACGAAGAGTATGAAAAGATGGTAGCATTAACTAAAAATGCATTCCTTTCGTCTCTAGCGGCTGAATTGCCTGTATATGAGCTGCGCACACAGCTTGAGGTTTTGTTTGCTCACCTCAAACAGTATAATGTGCTTACCTTCAGTCCACGAGTCATGCAAGAACATGATTATGTATACCACCATGCCGTATTAAGTGCGATTACGTCCTATCAGTTGGCCCAGTGGATGGACTTGCCATCCAAGGACTGGATGCAGGTAGCTTTTGCAGGATTGTTCCATGATATCGGTAATAACAAAGTGGACCCACAGATCCTCCATAAACCCTCAACGTTAACTGCTTCAGAGCAGGAGGAGATCCGACAGCATACGAAATATGGTTATCAGGTACTGAAACAGGCAAAGGCCATCAATGAGGGAGCTAGACTCGCAGCGTTGCAGCATCATGAAAAAGTGGATGGATCGGGTTACCCACTGCAGCTCAGCGGTACGCAGATTCATATCTATGCCAAGATTGTAGCTATCGCTGATATCTTCCACGCTATGACTCTGGAGAAGATCTATCGCAAGGCGCAGTCACCTTACTTAGTACTGGAACAAATTCAGAGTGAGGCTTTTGGCAAATTAGATCCTGCTATCGTGAATGTATTTGTCCAGCGTTCGACACAGATCCATAACGGTATCCGAGTGAAGCTCAGTAATAATCAAATAGGTGAGATCGTATTTTCAGATCGGGATCATCCTACACGTCCGATGGTGTCAGTAGAAGGAACAATCATCAATTTGATGCAGCAAAGGCAGCTACATATCCAGGAAGTCATCGGCTAGCTTAATCTTCAGTTCATATATAAGAACAGGGCCTTTCCAATATGGAGAGGCTTTTTTAATAACTTAATGTAAAGTATGAGATTAGCATGTATAGGTGGAGGGATATTCTTACGCGAATTAAGCAGAGTAATGTATATATGATCAAGCTAATAGGGGAGCCATATTAGAGCGAGTGTAGAAAGAAATAACTTTATTGAAAAAAAAGCTTGCATTCCAAATCTGTACATGGTATATTCTAATTCCGGCCAAGAAAACACGAGAAACACGGTGCGGCAAGCAAAACAAATGAGCTTCGAAAGAAACTTAAAAAAAAGAGCTTGCAAAGTTGGTTCGGATGTGATAAGATATAAAAGTTGCTGAGGTGAACAACGCCCGGCAGTGAAATAAGTTTGATCTTTGAAAACTGAACAACGAGTGAGTAACGATCTTGCTTGCAAGATCGACGCTGAGAAATCGGTACACGTCTTCGGACTGTGTGATTTCGAAGCAAAATAAATGAGATTTTTAATCTCGTCAGTTTCAAAATGAGCTTATCGCTCTTTTCAATACTTTATTGGAGAGTTTGATCCTGGCTCAGGACGAACGCT